>QFCE01002508.1_pt1 | contig 755740 bp, 721 predicted proteins | sample 5346091 | NCBI WGS metagenome assembly QFCE01 (sample SAMN09062252, study PRJNA434731) | Human gut metagenome, whole genome shotgun sequencing project. | isolation source: stool timepoint A chromium assembly | host: Homo sapiens | collected 2015 | reverse complement strand
TGCTTACAAGATCCTTAGTCTTGCTCGTCTGCCAGTTCCGACACTTCCGCATTATGAATCATTTTCATGATCGCAGGCAATATGTTGTTGAAAAGTTAATGCGGAAGATGGGACTTGAACCCACACAAGCGCAATGCTTACAAGATCCTTAGTCTTGCTCGTCTGCCAGTTCCGACACTTCCGCATAAAAGGCTTTTCTCGATTGCCCGAAGATTATATTACTACACTTTCAGGAAAAAAGCAACAACAATTTTTGCTTTTTTTCATCTTTTTTGTTCTTTTGCGAATTGTTTTGACTTCGTCCTTTCCTTCTTTCATTTGGATTGGCAATATCGAGTAAAACACTTGACACGAGTACGAAATCGGACTATACTGTAATAAGTACGAAATCGGACTTGAGGAGAAAAAATAATGGAGTCGAAACAAAAAACACTATACATGAGCCGTCAGCTCATAGAGTTTAATCACATTTATAAAGAGTTTAATGATGTATACCGTGAGGCTGCGACAAAGGTAGGACTGTCATTAAGCGGATTTGATATTCTATACGCCATTTGTGAGATGGGGGATGGATGTTTGCAGCGCGATATCAGTCAGATGTGCTGTATTCCAAAGCAGACAGTGAATTCATCGATCCGTAAGCTGGAACAGGATAGATATCTGATACTGGAAAAAGGAAAAGGCCGTGATATGCATATTCATCTGACGGAAAAGGGACAGAAACTTATGGAAGAGAAGATTTATCCAGTGATAGAGGCAGAGAATCAGGCATTTTCTGGTATGAGTAAGGAAGAATGCAAGAAAATGCTGGAACTTTACGAAAAATACAATATGGAATTAAAAGCGAATATCCATAAGCTTCAAATGTCTCGAGTATAGTTGAGGATTTTATAGAAGCAGAAGTGAATGCACTTCTGATATAGCATCCGGCAGGATTGCAGAGGTATTCTTGAAAAAGAGGAGTAGATTTTTTTTATGGAGATTCAGTTATCAGATCATTTTACTTATAAAAAATTAATAAAATTTGTATTACCGTCTATTGTGATGATGATCTTTACATCGATCTACGGAGTTGTAGACGGTCTGTTTGTGTCGAATTTTGCCGGAAAGACTGCATTTGCAGCAATCAATTTAATTATGCCGATTCTGATGGGACTTTCAGCTCTTGGATTTATGATCGGTACCGGAGGCAGCGCGATTGTAGCAACAACTCTTGGAGAAGGAAAAAAAGAAAAGGCAAATGAATATTTTTCCATGTTAGTCTATGTTACGATCATTGGCGGCATAGCAGTTAGTATTCTTGGAATGATTTTGATTCGTCCGGTAGCAGTGATGCTTGGCGCAGCTGGTGAACTGCTTTCAGACTGCGTGTTGTACGGGCGCATCACATTTATTTCTTTTCCGGCTTTTATGCTGCAGAATGTGTTTCAGAGCTTTTTTGTAGCAGCACAGAAACCAAAACTTGGGCTAAAAGTTATCATTGTGGCGGGTGTGACCAACATGGTTCTGGATTATTTGTTTGTGGGACGTCTTGGATTTGGAATTGCAGGGGCAGCAGTTGCGACAGTATGCGGAGAATTTATCGGCGGATTGTTCCCGATTTTTTATTTTGCACGAAAAAATTCAAGTCTTCTGAAACTTGGAAGACCAAGTTTTGACAGAAGAATTTTATTAAAGACATGCAGCAATGGTGCATCCGAGTTTATGACGAATCTGTCCAGTTCAGTGGTAAATTCTCTTTATAATCTGCAGCTTATGAAAGTGGCCGGTGAAAATGGAGTAGCGGCTTATGGATCTATTATGTATGCGAACTTTATATTTGTTGCTATTTTTATCGGATATTCTATTGGAAGTGCGCCGATCGTCAGCTATCATTATGGTGCCGGCAATCACAGTGAGCTGAAAAATATGTTTAAAAAGAGCCTGCGGCTGATTGGACTATGGGGGATTGGACTTTTCATGTTCTCTCAGGTGATTACAACACCGCTTGCAAAATTGTTTGTGGGATATGACGCAGAATTATTTGAGCTGACAAGACACGGATTCAGGATATATTTTATCAGTTTTCTGGTCAATGGATTCAATATTTATGGATCAGCATTCTTTACAGCATTGAACAATGGAATGATTTCGGCTGCGATTTCATTTCTTCGAACATTATTATTCCAGATGGCGGCAGTTCTGATACTGCCTGTATTCTTTGGAGTGAACGGAATCTGGAGTGCCGTTACAGTGGCAGAGCTTTGTACACTTTTTATGACAGCTGCATTTTTTATCAGACAGCGAAAGAAATATCATTATATGTCAGTTACATCAATCAGGTATTCTTGAATCTGTAAGAAAATATAATGTGAAAAACAGTACCAGCAGACGGAATTGTATTGTATAATGAAAGTATGATTATACAAGTGTGAAGATGGAGCGTGATTCTATGATGATTCGGGAGCAGATGGAAGAAAGAGAATTGGAGTATTTAAGTCCTTATGCGACATTGAGTAAGAATTCAAAAGGCCGGAAGATTAAGGAAGAGGAATGTGATATTCGTCCGGTCTTTCAGCGTGATCGTGACCGGATCGTGCACTGCAAGGCGTTCCGCAGACTGAAGCAGAAGACCCAGGTGTTTCTTCTTCCGAAAGGAGATCATTACCGTACAAGGCTGACACATACACTGGAGGTGTCACAAAATGCAAGAACAATTGCGAAAGCACTCCGGCTTAATGAGGAACTGGTAGAAGCAATTGCCCTGGGGCATGATCTGGGACATACACCTTTCGGGCATGCAGGGGAGCGTGCGCTCAATGAACTTTGCCCGGGAGGTTTCAAACACAATGAGCAGAGTGTGCGAGTGGTGGAATCTATAGAAAAGGAAGGACGGGGACTGAATCTTACATGGGAAGTCATTGACGGGATCAGGAATCACAAAACAAGCGGACGCCCGTCAACACTGGAAGGACAGATCGTGCGCCTGTCAGATAAGATCGCCTATATTAATCATGATATTGATGATGCAATCCGTGGCGGTATTTTAAGAGAAGAAGATATTCCGAAGAAATATACGGATGTTTTGGGAACTTCGGTGAAAGGACGCCTGAACACACTTGTACATAATGTTATTATCAACAGTGTGGATCGTCCGGTGATTCAGATGTCTGAGGAAGTTCATGAGGCTATGCAGGGCCTTCGTGTATTTATGTTTGAAAATGTTTACCGTAACCCGGTTGCCAAGAAGGAAGAGGGCAAAGCAATCCATATGATTACCAATCTATATGAATTCTATATAAAGAATCCGGAGTTTCTTCCGGAGCAATCACAGAATATGTTAAAAAAGGGAGAAGAGCTGTCACGGGTCGTGTGCGATTATATCGCAGGAATGACGGATACTTATGCAGTGAAGAAATTTACGGAATTTTTTATCCCAGAATCTTGGAAAAATTAAAGGAAATATAAAGTTTGTGTCGAATATTATTAATAGGGACGTTTCTTCTTCTGGATTTGAAGAAGAGATGATGAAAAATGAAAGGACGCAGATATGTATTATCCAGAGGAATTAGTGGAAGAAATCCGGTCAAAAAATGATATCGTAGATGTAATTTCCAGTTATGTGAGACTTCAGAAAAAAGGAAGCTCCTACTTTGGATTATGTCCATTTCATAATGAAAAATCCCCGTCATTTTCAGTCAGCAGACAGAAGCAGATGTATTATTGCTTTGGCTGTGGTGCCGGAGGAAATGTATTCACATTTCTGATGGAATATGAACATTATTCTTTTGTAGAGGCACTGAAATATCTGGCGGATCGTGCAGGTGTGGAGCTTCCGGAACCGGAGTACTCCGGGGAGGCGAAAAAGCGCGCAGATACAAAAGCTATATTACTGGAGATTAATAAGGCAGCAGCACAGTACTTTTATGTACAGCTTTTAAGGCCGCAAGGGGGACATGCCCTTACATACTTAAAAGATCGAAAGCTAAGTGACGATACGATCAAAGCATTTGGTCTGGGATATTCGAACAAGTACAGTGATGATCTGTACAAGTATCTGAAATCAAAAGGCTACAAAGACGATATGATCTCACAGGCAGGTCTGATCAGTATTGATGAAAAATACGGAGTTCACGATAAGTTCTGGAACAGGGTCATGTTTCCGATTATGGATGTAAACAGTCGTGTTATTGGATTTGGCGGCCGTGTCATGGGTGATGCAAAGCCAAAATATCTGAACTCACCGGAGACGATCATTTTTGACAAAAGCCGGAACCTGTATGGACTGAATCGAGCAAGAAAGTCGAGAAAACCTTATTTTCTGCTTTGTGAGGGCTATATGGATGTGATTTCCCTGCATCAGGCGGGATTTACCAATGCAGTAGCGTCACTTGGAACAGCCCTGACACCGGGACATGCAGCGCTTATCAAACGGTATGTCAATGAAGTCTACCTGACGTATGACAGTGACGAGGCAGGAACGAAAGCAGCTCTGAGGGCAGGACCGATTCTGCGTGAAGTTGGGATTACGGCAAAAATCATTCGGATGGAACCGTATAAAGATCCAGATGAATTTATTAAAAATCTCGGTGCTGAAGCCTTTGAAGAACGGATCCAGAAGGCAAGGAATGGATTTATGTTCAGTCTTGAAATTCTGGAACGGGATTATGATATGACGTCGCCGGAAGGCAGAACGGACTTTATGAAGGAAGCTGCGAGAAAGCTTACAGAGTTTGATGAAGAGATAGAGCGCAATAACTACATTGATGCAGTTGCAGGGACTTATCATGTCGGCAGTGAAGATCTGAAAAAACTGGTCGGACGAATGGCAGTTCAGACCGGACTTGCAAAGCCGGTGGAAAGACCGAGATCTACAAGGAGTCAGAACCTGGATAAGGAAGATGGTACACGAAAGTCACAGAAGATTCTGCTGACATGGATGGCATCGGATGAGAATGTATTTGCACAGATCCAGAAGTATATTCATCCGGAAGATTTTCAGGAAGGGATATATCGGACTGTAGCTGAGCTTTTATATGCGCAGCACGAACAGGGAAAGCTCAATCCGGCGCAGATCATGAATCATTTTACAGATGAAGAGGAACATCGTGAGGTGGCAGCGCTTTTTAATACAAGAATCCGGGAAATTAAAACAGCACATGAACAGGAAAAGGCATTAAAAGAGACAATTATCCGGGTAAAGAAGAATAGTATTGAAGAACACTCAGCAAAGCTTGATCCGACCGATATACAGGGATTGCAGAAGCTGATGGAAGCAAAACGGGCGTTGCAGGACCTTGAAAAATTGCATATTTCTATTAATTAAGGATAAAATAAAAACATATAATGGAGGATGGACACCACATGGAAGAAAACATAGCGAAATTTGGGGAAAAGTTAAAACAACTGGTTGCTCATGGAAAGAAGAATAAGAGTATCCTGGAACTTCAGGAAATCAATGATTTTTTCTCAGATATGGAGCTTGATGCAGAACAGATGGAGAAAGTTTATGAGTATCTGGAGGCCAATCATATTGATGTGCTTCGTGTAAGCGGAGATGGGGATGGAATTGAGGAATTAGATGATGTTGATGATTCCGATATTGTTCTGACAGATGAAGACGATGTTGATATGGAGAAAATCGACTTGTCTGTGCCGGATGGAATCAGTATAGAGGATCCGGTCCGTATGTATCTGAAAGAGATTGGAAAGGTACCGCTTCTTTCAGCAGATGAAGAAGTAGAGCTTGCAAAGCGTATGGCAGAGGGAGATGAGGATGCTAAGAAGCGTCTGGCAGAAGCAAACCTTCGTCTTGTTGTCAGTATTGCTAAGAGATATGTGGGACGTGGAATGCTGTTTCTGGATCTGATTCAGGAAGGTAATTTGGGTCTAATTAAAGCGGTTGAGAAGTTTGACTATCATAAAGGATTCAAATTCAGTACTTATGCAACATGGTGGATCCGCCAGGCAATTACAAGAGCAATTGCTGATCAGGCCAGAACTATCCGTATTCCGGTGCATATGGTAGAGACGATCAATAAACTGATTCGTGTTTCCAGACAATTACTGCAGGAGTTAGGACGTGAACCTACGCCGGAGGAAATTGCAGCAGAATTAGATATGCCAGTGGAACGTGTCCGTGAAATCTTAAAGATTTCTCAGGAACCGGTATCACTGGAGACACCAATCGGTGAAGAGGAAGACAGTCACCTGGGAGATTTTATTCAGGACGACAATGTTCCGGTACCTGCTGAAGCCGCAGCTCAGACACTTTTAAAAGAGCAGTTAGATGAAGTGTTAGATACTCTGACAGAGAGAGAGCAGAAAGTTTTAAGACTTCGTTTTGGTATGGATGATGGACGTGCACGTACACTGGAAGAGGTTGGTAAGGAGTTTGATGTAACGCGTGAGCGTATTCGTCAGATCGAGGCAAAAGCACTTAGAAAGCTTCGTCATCCGAGCCGCAGTAGAAAACTAAGAGATTATCTGGATTAAGAAAGAGGCGCCTATGGAACTATCAAAGAGACTTACTGCAGTAGCAGGTCTTGTGACAGAGGGCGCCTCTGTCGCAGATATAGGAACAGATCACGGATATATACCGATTCATTTGATAGAACAGAACTTATCACCGAAAGTGATAGCGATGGATATCAATAAGGGACCGCTGGAACGTGCGAGAATTCACATAGCAGGCTATGGAATGAGTGACCGGATTGAGACAAGGCTGTCGGATGGACTGGCAGCAGTAAAGCCGAAAGAAGTGGAGGAGATTATCGTTGCCGGAATGGGCGGCGGTCTTGTGATTCACATTCTGGAAGAAGGAAAACAAATCGTCAGCACATTAAAAGGCTGCATCTTACAGCCTCAGTCTGAGATACAGAAAGTACGGGAATATCTTGTGGAACATGGGTTTCGGTTCGAAGCAGAAGATATGGTAGAGGAAGACGGGAAATATTATCCTATGATGCGGGTGGTACCACCAGAATATTGTGAACATAAGACGGCTGACCGGCAGGAAGATTGTAAAAAAGAGGAATGGGAGTACCATTATGGACCACTACTTTTAAAAAACAAAAATCCGATATTATATGAATATCTGAAGCGTGAAATCCGTATTCGTGAAGATATACTTCTCGGTCTTGCCGGAAAAGATGGTGAGCGGATAAAAGAGCGTATGACAGAAATTGAACATGAACTGGAAGTAGCAAAAAAAGCAATGTCTTACTATGAAGAGTAAGAAAAGCATTGTAAGAAAAACATTGTTGAATACTATGTGAATATTAGAGAGGAATGATTGCATGCTATGTAAAGATATTATCAAAATAATAGAACAGGACTATTCACCAAGATATGCTCTTTCCTGGGATAATGTCGGACTGCTGGCAGGAAGAGATGATAAAGAAGTTGCAAATATATATGTGGCACTGGATGCTACAGATGAAGTGGTAGATGAGGCAATTTTGGCAGGTGCAGATATGCTGGTGACACATCATCCTTTGATTTTTAGCGGTATGAAACAAGTGAATAATCAGAATTTCATCGGCAGAAGATTAGTAAAACTGATTCAGCATGACATTTCTTATTATGCTATGCACACGAATTATGATGTCAAAGGTATGGCAGATCTGGCAGCAGATTATCTGAAACTTGAGAATTGTCAGATACTGGATGTCACCGGAGAAAATGAATCGGGAGAACCGGAAGGTATTGGCCGTGTCGGAGAGATACCATCTGCTTCTGATAATGATGAACAGAGAAATGAAATTTCACTGGCAGATTATTGTGAAGAAGTCAAGAAAGCATTTGCCCTTGATACAGTGAAAGTATTCGGCGATCTGAAGCAAAATGTTCACCGAGTAGCAATCTGTCCGGGGTCTGGTAAAAGTGATATTGATCAGGCGATTGCAGCAGGGGCTGATGTCTATGTGACCGGAGATATCGGTCATCATGAAGGGATTGACGCACTTGCAAGAGGACTTAATATCATCGACGCAGGACATTATGGGGTGGAGCACATATTTATCGGCGATATGGGGAATTATTTACGAGCACACCTTTTGGGAGTCGAGGTCATAGAAGCCCCAGTGAGTCATCCGTTTACAGTAATATAGGGAAAGCTTTATAGAAGCAGTCATGATATAGGGAGGACCGGAAGATGGAAGAGAAAAGAATGTATCATGTAAAAATTAAAAATGAAGTGAAAGAATATGAAGCTGCTATCACATATCACGACATTGCAAAAGAATACCAGAAAGATTATGAGCATGAGATTGTTCTGGTATTTGTAGATGGAAAACTTCAGGAACTGCATAAGCGTCTGAAAAAAGATTGTGAAATCAGTTTTGTTACAACAGCGGATCCCATTGGACATGAGGCATACAAACGAAGCATGAGTTTCCTTCTTGTAAAAGCAGTTTATGACGTGGCAGGACATAAGAATATTGACAAGGTTCGGATGCATTTTGCAATAGGACCGGGATATTATTGTACGATTACCGGCGAAACAAGAGTCGATGATGATTTTCTTGAGCGTGTCGAGTCGAGGATGCACGAACTTGTGGAGGCAGATCTATCAATCAAGAAAAGAACGGTTCATACGGATGAGGCAATCGGACTTTTTGGACAGTATGGAATGTATGATAAAGAAGAATTGTTCCGTTACCGCCGTGTATCCAAAGTAAACCTTTACAGCATCAATGAGTTTGAAGATTATTATTATGGATATATGCTTTACAGTACAGGGTATCTGAAATATTTTAAATTATATCGGTATGATGAAGGGTTTGTACTTCAGATGCCAGAGATTGATAAGCCGGAGACCGTGCCACATTTTGAGGCGAGAACAAAGTTCTTTCAGGTCATGAAAGAATCTGTGAAATGGGGAGATATTCAGGAGATTGAGACGGTTGGCGGATTGAATCGCAATATTACCAGTGGAGATGTTCAGGAGACTGTGCTTGTGCAGGAAGCAATGCAGGAAAGAAGAATTGCAGAAATTGCACAGATGATTGCTTCCAGACCGGAAATCAGATTCGTATTGATTGCGGGACCGTCGTCTTCCGGAAAGACTACATTTTCACACAGACTGTCTGTACAGCTTCGTGCAAATGGAATGCGTCCTCATCCGATCGCAGTAGATAATTACTTTAAAGAAAGAGAAGAGACTCCGAAAGACGAGAAGGGAAATTATAATTTTGAAGGACTTTGTGCAGTGGATATTGATCTGTTTGAGAAACAAATGCAGGAACTGCTGGATGGAAAAGAAGTGATAATTCCAAATTTTGATTTTGTGAAGGGACATAAAGAATTTGTAGGAAGTCCATTGAAACTTGGAGAACACGATATTCTGGTTATTGAAGGCATTCACTGTCTGAATCCAAAGCTGACAAAAGCATTGGCAGATGAGAATAAGTTTAAAATTTATATCAGTGCACTGACACAGCTTAACATTGATGAGCATAACCGGATTCCAACCACAGATGGCCGGCTTCTTCGAAGAATTGTGCGAGATGCAAGAACAAGAGGTGCTTCTGCAAAAAAGACAATTCAGATGTGGTCTTCTGTACGGAAAGGCGAGGAAGAGAATATTTTCCCATTCCAGGAGGAAGCAGATGTCATGTTCAATTCTGCTCTGATCTATGAACTGGCAGTATTGAAACCATATGTAGAAGCTCAGTTATTCGGAGTTGAAAGAGAGTGCCCGGAATATATCGAGGCAAAGAGACTGCTTAAATTCCTGGATTACTTTGTTGGAATCGGAAGCGAAAAAGTGCCGACGAACTCATTGCTTCGAGAGTTCATTGGTGGCGGCTGCTTCCGGGTTTAAAAAAATAAATCCAAACGATTCAAGATATCGTTTGGATTTATTTTTTTATGTAATAGGAAACTTCGTTTCCATTACATAAAAAAACGCTCCGCGAGGATCGCACTGCGGCGGATAAGAAACATGTCGCATATTGCGACCCGCCGCAGGCGGAGAATCTCGCAGGCGAGATTCTTTTTTATTTGGATTTTACCTGCCGCCATAATTCATTGTATATGGCATCATTTTCATCTCCCAGGAATTTGAATGTTTCGCAATTTTCCAGTGCTTTATCATCTGGAAATACAATTGGATTATTACGGTATTCCGAATCGAGGAGTTTTCTTCCTTCCTCATTCGGGATGGAATAGGTGATATAGTCGAAGTTCATCTTAGCAATGTCCGGACGGCACATGAAATTGATAAAAGCTTCTGCGTTTTCTTTATTCTTTGCGTTTTTCGGGATGACCCAGGAGTCAATCCACATGTTACTTCCTTCTTTTGGAATGACATATTCCAGGTCCGGATTTTCAAGCTGACAGGTGATAGCTTCTCCGGAGTAGATGACAGCGAGAGCAGCCTCATTTCCAATCATTTTATCACGGGCCTGATCGACAACATAGGCCTGGACAAGTGGCTTTTGTTCGATCAGTTTATTCTTAGCTTCAGTCAGTTCATCCAGATCGGTTGAGTTCAGTGAGTAGCCAAGGTATTTTAATGTGATGCCAAATGCATCACGGACACTATCCTGCATGAGGATACTATCTTTGTATTTTTCGTTCCACAGAATTCCCCAACTATCTACAGGATCGTCGACCATAGTTTTATTGTAAAGGATTCCTACAGTTCCCCAAAGGTGAGGAACAGAGTATTTATTCTCCGGGTCAAACTCTTTGGAATGCTCCATATAAGTGCTTCCAATATTTTTGATGTTCGGAATATTGTCAAAATTCAGTTCAGCCAGCAGATCATTTTCAATCATACGCTGGATCATGTAGTCGGACGGGCATACGACATCGTAGGCAATGGCGCCTGACTGTATTTTTGGATACATGATCTCGTTTGTTTCATATTCTTCGTAAACGACATCAATGCCGGTTTCTTCTTCAAACATATCTAAAGTTTCCGGATCGATATATTCTCCCCAGTTGTACACAATGACCTGTTTGTCACTGGAACTTTTTGAGCGGATGCCATAGAAAATTCCACCTGCCAGAATGAGAACGACCATACAGACCGGAACCACTCTCGACATCATAACTTTGCGGAATTTGCGAAGCTTTGGATGCTGACTGGCAACTTTGGAAATTTTAGCATTTTTTGCACCGGCAGCTTTTTCATCTGGTTTCATGTTGATCAATAACAAAAGAATCATGACAACCAGGAACATCAATGTGGACAGTGCATACATGGAAGGATTGATTCCTTTTCGCACCTCACTGTAAATCTTGGTGGACAGAGTGTCGACACCAGGTCCTTTTGTAAAATGCGTAATGATAAAGTCATCTAAGGACATAGTAAATGCCAGTAGGAAACCGGAGGACACACCTGGCAGAATGTCCGGGAATACGACTTTGAAAAAAGCGTATAACGGAGAAGCGCCAAGATCCAGGGCGGCCTCATAAGTGCTGACGTTCGTTTGCCGCAGCTTTGGCAGAACACTCAGGATTACATAGGGAATATTAAAGGTAATATGTGCAATCAGGATTGTCTTAAATCCAAGGGAAAATCTACATGCGATGAATAACAGCATAAGAGAGATTCCTGTCACAATATCGGCATTTAACATAGGAATATTGGTTACACCAGTCACGACAGTACGCATTTTCTTTCGCATTGCCTGAATACCGATAGCGGCAGCAGTACCGAGAATCGTAGCAATCAGTGCAGATAACAATGCGATGATCAGTGTTGTATAAAGTGCGTTCATAATGGAATTATTTTTAAATAATTCCACATACCATTTTGTTGTAAAACCTCCCCATTTGGAACGGGATTTTGAGGAGTTAAAGGATAATACCATAAGGGTGATGATCGGAGCGTACAAAATGACGCATATCAGCACCAGATAAAACCGTTTAAAAAAATTCTTGATCAAAATGTAGTTCCCTCCCCGTCTTTATCGTATTTTGCGATCAATGCCATACTGATCAAAATGAAGATCATCAGTACAAGGGACATACCGCTGCCAGAGTGCCAGTTACTTCCTTGTTTAAATTCCTGCTCAATAACATTACCGATCAGGAGAATCTTACTTCCACCTAAGAGGTCGGAGATGACAAAAGTTGTCAGTGACGGTACAAAGACCATGGTAATTCCGCTGATGATCCCTGGAACGCTCAGTGGCAGCAGGATTTTTGTAAATGTCTGCACACTGTTTGCACCAAGATCTCTGGCTGCTTCGATAACATTTGTGTCAATTTTGGACAGTACATTGTAAATTGGTAAGATCATAAATGGCAGAAAATCATAGACCATACCAAGTACGATGGCATATGGAGTATTGATGATTTCCAGTGCCGGTAAATGGAAAAAATGAAGGAGACTGTTGATAACTCCGTTCTTTTCCAACAGGTTCTGCCATGCAATGATCCGAAGCAAAGAATTCATCCACATTGGCAGGATGAAAATCAGTACGATAAAGCTGGACTGATTGACGCCAAGTCCAGTCAGGATCATAGCCAGAGGGTATGCGAGAATCAGGCAGATAATCGTACTGACAAGGGATAACAAAAGTGCCAGTCCCAATGCCTTTAAATTCTCAGGTTCTGTGATCCTGGCAAGATTCATCAGGGTGAATCCACCGTCATTATTCGTCAGACCATAGTAGAAGACCATGATAAGAGGAATGATGATAAATGCTGCTGACCAGAGAAGATACGGACCGGCAAGCATCTGTTTTAATAATTTACTATTCTTCAATTGGTACCGCCTCCTCATCTTCAGATTCTGGTTTTTTCATGATCTGAATATCAAATGGGTCTACGCGCAGTCCGACTTCTGCTCCGACTGGGAACATATCGGTGCTGTGCACGAGCCATTCGTAATTATTTGCCATGACTTCCATCTCATAGTGAACGCCTTTGAAAATAACATGTGTAACAACGCCTCGGATAATTCCGTCTTCTGGTTTTACAAGGTCGATATCTTCCGGACGGATCACTGCATCAACAGGCTTCTTCTGACCGAATCCTTCATCGACACACGGAAAGTTGGCGCCGAGAATATTGACGAGCCGGTCATGTACCATCGTGGCAGAAAGAATGTTACTGTCACCGATAAAGTCTGCAACGAACGCATTCTTCGGTTCATTATAAATATCTTCCGGTGTTCCTACCTGCTGGATATATCCCTGGTTCATAACGACGATCGTATCGGACATAGTCAGGGCTTCCTCCTGATCATGAGTGACGTAAATAAATGTAATGCCAAGCTCATTTTTTAAGCGGATCAGTTCGTACTGCATATCCTGGCGCAGCTTTAAGTCAAGAGCACCAAGAGGTTCGTCAAGAAGCAGGACTTTCGGTTCATTTACAATGGCTCTTGCAATAGCGATACGCTGCTGTTGTCCGCCGCTTAAGGAAGCAGGAGTACGGTTTTCGAAGCCTTCAAGATTAACAAGTTTTAACGCATAACGAATCTTATCATTGATGTAATTCTGAGATTTTCCTTTAATCTTTAGCCCGAATGCAATATTTTCTGCAATGGTCATATGGGTAAAAAGTGCATATTTCTGGAATACGGTATTTAACTGTCGTTTGTTTGGAGCCAGGTTCGTGATATCCTGACCATCGAAGATGATTTTTCCAGAGTCAGGAGTCTCGAATCCACCAAGAATACGAAGCAGTGTTGTTTTTCCGCAACCGCTTGGTCCCAGAAGAGTTAAAAATTCATTTTCCCGGATATAAAGATTCAGTTCGTCTAGTACGACATTTTCATCAAATGCTTTGGATATATTTACAATATCGATTAATTTATTAGACATGTTCATTGTCCTCCCAAAATGTAATTATAATTTAGAACTTAAGGCCGGCTATCAAGGAAGTCCTGATAGATAAGAAGTCTGCTCAGCCTAAAAGTTCGGCGGGGTGCTGACCCATAAAATAACGGCACCGGATGTGCCAAAAGCTTCTATATAATGTTCAGAGTGAGGTGTGAAATAAAAAGATTCTCCTTTTTTCGCAGTGTAACTTTTATGTCCGATATGAATCTTGATACTTCCTTTTAATACATAACCAAATTCTTCACCTTCGTGTGGGAGATCCCGGTAAGTTAATCCGCCAGGCTTTAGAGTCAGACGGATCGGTTCCATCATATTTTTCTGAGCGTTCGGTATGATCCATTCGGTCTTGCTGCCAAGTTCAGAATCAATTTTCTCAAAATAGTCTTCATTTTGAAATACAATCTGATCTTCCGGCTCTTCCTGAAAAAATTCTGAGACGGTTGTGCCCAGGCACTGCAAAATGTCCATCAATGTCGCAATGGACGGGGAGGTGAGATCCCGTTCCAGCTGGGAAATAAATCCCTTGGACAGTTCACTGCGGTCTGCCAGCTCTTCCTGGGTGAGCCCCTTGGCGACGCGGAGTTCCTTAATCTTTTTGCCGATATCCATCAAAAATCCACCTTTCTGAAAGAATCATTATGGATTCCTTGTGTTGATTTAAAGTAAACATGATAAAAGCCGTCACCAACAAAAATAAAATTAAACTCAAAGTTTAGTATTTGTTAACAAACGACCTGAAAATCATTATACAGGAAAAATACTAAAAATCAACAGTTTAAATGAAAATAATTGAAAAATGAATGTAAAATTTCAGAATGTAAAAATGAGCAAAAAAATGAGCAAAAATGCAGATGAAAAATGCAGATGAAGGCAGTTTTTTATGGACATGATAAATCATGAATGCTATAATAACTTAGTTTGACAATATGTCAGATGAGCGGTATGTCATGCAATTGCATGACGCGCACCTCGCAGCAAGAATGCCGAGGCATTCCTGAATTATTTATGGACATAAAGATAAGAATGAAAAGGAACTGGATATGAGAAAAAATCGAAAGAATAATTCCCATACCTATAGGAAAAGAATTTGTATTATGGCAGTTCTTCTGGCTGGCAGTCTTATGCTGGGAGGGTGTGGAGTAAAGAAAGAGAAAGCGGCAGACAACGAACTGCCGGAGATTGTCATTGGAATGGATTATTTTGAACCTTACAGTTATCAGGTGAGTAATGGTGAATATAAAGGTATTGATGTGGAACTTGCCAAGGAAGCATTTCAGAGGCTGGGATACCAGCCTAAGTTCGAGAATATAGTCTGGGAAGATAAAGATGAACTTCTGGCAGAAGGAACAATCGACTGTCTGTGGAGCTGTTATTCCATGAATGGAAGAGAAGATAAATATCAGTGGGCAGGTCCGTATCTGTACAGTCGTCAGATGGTGGCTGTAAGAAAAGAGAGTGAAATCAATACTATTCAGGATCTGGAAGGAAAGAGGATTGCGGTTCAGGCGACCACAAAGGCAGAGGATCTTTTCCTTCATAAGATTGCGTCAGATCTTCCACAAATGGAGTCGGTAAACTGCTTTTCTACGACGAATGAACTTTATGCTGCACTTAGAAAAGATTATGTAGATGCGATTGCAGGTCATGAGGCAATGCTGGGCAGCCTGGTGAGAGATGGAGAGGATGCATACCGTATGCTGGACGAGAGTATCTATACTTCAGAACTTGGAATTGCTTTTAAAAAAGGAACCCACAAAGAAGTAGCACAAGAGCTTACAGAAACTCTCGAAGAGATGCGAAATGAGGGCATTACAGAAGAAATAGTCAAAAAGTACGGATTGGATGCGGATGAAATCCTGCCGGGAGGAAAAAGCAAATGAGCAGACAGGTAAGAACGCAGATGCCGCAGACGCAGAAAAAAGATAAGAGGAGTAAAAGCAAAGGAAAGAACTTTGACAAAAATGCATGCTTATTGGTGTTTGTTCTGATTTTTTCCGGAATCCTGATTTTTCTTCTGTTGACAGCGAGTGATAATAAAAAACTGAATAGTACGTTGAATGAGACATTTGACTTTGCAAAAACCAGGATTGAAAGGTATGAGAACTATAATACGAATGACCAGGTGAAGAGTCTGGTGCGCCTGATGGACAAAACAACAGAATTAAGCCGGGTCATAGCACAGGAAGACAATCTCAGTGAGGAGATGCTGGATGAATATGCAAACGAACAGCGTCTGACAGGAATCCTTGTGTTGGATCAGAACCAGAAAGTGACAGAACAGACTGCAAAAGATGGAGATGCTATGCTATTGTGGCAAAAGCTGATTGAAAGTGATTATGTGTGTGATATTGCCAAGTACCCCCAAAAGACTTATACGACCCGTCTGAGAAATGAAGGAAAGCTCTATGATTTTGCGGCAGTGGCAAGACAGGATGCAGCAGGGATAGTGATCACATATATGCAGAAAGAGGAAGTAAGTGAGTTAAACGGAGACCTGACGATGAAATCGTTATTTGCGGATTTCCCTTTTGAAATGAATGGAAGCATAGTGATCTGTGATGATGACAAGGTTGTCAGTACCAATAAACAGGAGCTTCTTTCGAGTTCTGTAGAAGAATCAAAGTCATTGTATAAAAATGAATTTAAGGCAGGGGGGAATGGAATTGTCTGCCTTCATTCAAAGGACGGAAACTGGTATGGACGCAAGGAGAAGATTAAAGACTATGATGCATATATCTTTTTCCCGGAAAGCCAGGTTTACATCACACGAAATATCGTATGTGTGATGTATGTGTTACTTGCCTTACTTCTTTTCTCTCTTTATTGGGTGAGCAGGAACAGAACAGAAAAGAGAAGTATCCTTCAAGATCAGAAGAGACTTCGTGTGATCAATGCACTTGGCCATGCATATTCTTCAATTTCTCTTGTGAATATAAAAACAGAGAAAATCGAAATTGTAAAATCTTCAAGGAATATGAAGCCGGATCAGAAAGGGGATATTCTTTCCAAAGTGCACCTGGAAGAACTGATACAGCAGGTTATTACAGAGCCATTTCAGGAGAAATATCGTGAATTTATCAATATGAGTACGGTGACACAGCGTCTGGAAGAACGTGAGACGTTGAGCTTTACAGCTCAGACAGTAGAAGGAAGGTGGCTGACAATAATCATTGTGCCGCAGGGATATGATAAAACTGGGAAACTAAGTACAGTTTTGGTTGCGAACCGTGATGTAACAGAGGAAAAAGAACGAGAGATAGAGCGGGATAAGAATCTGAGAAATGCACTCGCAGCTGCGGAACATGCAAACAGGGCGAAAACAGCGTTCCTGAATAATATGTCCCATGATATCCGTACGCCGATGAATGCGATTATTGGATTTACAGCACTTGCGACAACGCATATTGGCAACACAGAACTTGTTCTGGATTATCTGAAAAAAATTCATACATCCAGTCAGCATTTGCTTAGCCTGATCAATGATGTGTTGGATATGAGCAGAATCGAGAGCGGTTCTGTTCGAATTGAATATACAACGGTACACCTGCCGGATATTTTGCATGATTTAAGAACGATCATTCAGGGATCTGTACATTCCAAACAGCAGGATCTTTATATTGATACACAGGATGTAATTCATGAAGATATCATTACCGACAAGCTGCGTCTGACACAGGTCCTTCTCAATATTTGCAGTAATGCTGTAAAATTCACACCGGTCGGCGGTATGATTAACATTCGTGTTTCGGAGAAGCCATGCAGAAGAGATGGATACATAACGGTCGTTTTCAGTGTGAAGGATAATGGAATCGGAATGTCTAGGGAGTTCCGAAAGCATGTGTTTGATTCTTTTTCAAGAGAGCATACTGTTACGGAGAATGGGATTGGAGGAACCGGTCTTGGAATGGCGATCACCAAAAACATTGTGGACATGATGGGTGGTACAATTCAGGTTGAAAGTGAAACCGGAAAAGGAACAGAATTTACAATTATGCTTGAATGCGAAACATCAGGAGAGACAGTGAAACGGGAACCTGTTCCAGAGCTAAAAGGTGCCAGAGCGCTTGTGGTGGATGATGATGCACAAACTTGTATGAGTGTGAGCAGAATGCTGCGTGAGATTGAAATGACGGCAGACTGGACAACTTCGGGAAAAGAAGCGGTACTTCGGGCAAAAGAAGCGTATGAACAGAATCAGGAATTTAAAGTGTATATCATTGACTGGCTGATGCCGGATATGAACGGAATCGAGACAGTACGCAGGATTCGTATGGTGGTTGGAGAGGAGTATCCGATTATTATCCTGACTGCCTATGACTGGTCAGATGTTGAACAGGAGGCAAGAGAGGCGGGAGTAACTGCATTTGTGTCGAAACCGTTGTTTCTTTCAGAGCTGCGGGAAGTTCTGATGAGTCAGGCGCAAAGAGAACTCCTTAAGAATGAAAAACAGAAGGCTCAGGCGGAAAACCGAAAGAGTTATGCAGGTAAAAAAGTCCTTCTTGTAGAGGATAATGAGTTGAATCGCGAGATTGCAACAGCAATCATGAAAGAAATTGGTCTGGAAGTGGATACAGCAGAGGATGGCACAGATGCTGTGAATATCATGTCATCAGCAGAAGGCAGGAAATATGATCTGATTTTTATGGATATTCAGATGCCGAAGATGGATGGCTATACTGCAACCCGGGAGATACGTACGCTGAACAATCACAAATGTGCGAATATCCCAATCATTGCGATGACTGCAAATGCTTTTGAGGAAGACCGTAAAAAGGCGGTCAAGGCTGGTATGAATGGTCACATTGCCAAACCAATCAGTGCAGATGTAATTCTGGAAAATCTGGATCAGATTTTTGAAGGATAAAGAAGAAAAAAAACAGGTTTTGACAAATCACCTATATTTCCGTAAAATATAATTGGTTATTTATGCAAAATGGATTTTAAAATTTCTGAAAAATCAGGGAGAATGAAGAGAGATTATGATTAAGATCAAGAATTATAAAAAGGTAGAAAACCTGGAAGAAGCCTGGGAGCTGAACCAGAAGCGCACGAACCGGATTATTGGAGGTATGCTCTGGGTAAAGATGAGTGATGCTAATGTGCAGACTGCAATCGACCTGTCTGGACTTGGGTTGGATCAGATTGAAGAGACAGAAGAGGAGTTCAGGATCGGCTGCATGGTCACGCTTCGTCAGATGGAATTGCATGAAGGATTGTCTCATTATACAGAAGGCGCAGTGAAAGACGCGTTTCGACATATTGTAGGAGTACAGTTCCGTAATCTTGCAACAGTCGGAGGAAGTCTGTTCGGCAGATTTGGATTTTCAGATGTGTTGACACTTCTGCTTGCATTAGATTGTGATGTGGAGCTTTACAAAGGAGGAATCATGTCCATTCAGGAGTTTGCGAAACTTAAAAGAGACAATGATATTCTGGTTCACATTATAATAAAGAAGACGCCAGTTCATATTTGTTATCAGTCTGTGAGAAATACAGTGACAGATTTCCCGACACTTAACCTGACAGCAGCAATCTTTGCTGATAAGATGCGTATTAGTATCGGTGCCAGACCGGGAAAAGCTATGTTGTTCGAAGACGCGGCTGGATTGTTGAAGGGGCTGACAGATGGAAGTGTTACAGAAGAAGTGATGCACACATTTGCCAAAGAGATAAAAGAAAAGCTTCCGACTGGAAGTAATATGCGAGGAACTGCTGAGTATCGAAGCCATCTGGCAGAGGTTATGACCGTTCGTGCACTTCGTATACTGGGAGGTGACAGAAATGCAGATTAGTATCGTACTTAATGGAAAGAAAATTCAGGAAGAGATCGAACCGGACCTGCTTCTTATAGATTTTGTAAGAAAGCATGGATGTAAAAGTGTAAAACGTGGATGTGAGACTTCAGGTTGTGGACTTTGCACAGTATTTTTAGATGACAAGCCGGTACTATCCTGTTCTATTCTGGCAGCCAGAGTAGATGGACATAAAGTCACAACGCTTGAAGGGCTTAAGGAAGAAGCGGAAGAGTTTGGCGCATTCATTGCAGACCAGGGAGCAGAGCAGTGTGGTTTCTGTAATCCGGGCATGATTATGAATGCACTGGCATTATTCCGTGAAAATGAATTTCCGAATGAGGAAGAGATAAAAGAGTATCTGGCAGGGAATCTGTGCCGTTGTTCCGGGTATGAGGGACAGCTTCGTGGAATCCAGAATTTCCTTGTCTGGAAGAAAGAAAAAAGAGGGGAGGAAGTATCATGCAAATTGTAAATCAGCCAGTCAGAAAAAAAGATGCCATGCAGCTTGTGACCGGTCAGCCAGTATATATGGATGATATGATCCCGGAAGATTGTCTGATCGTGAAACTGCTCAGATCCCCTCATGCAAATGCGGTGGTGCAGGAGATTCAGACAGATAAGGCAATGAAAGTTCCTGGAATTGAGGCCATCTATACATGGAAGGATATCGACCAGAACGGACGAAGATTTACATGTGCAGGACAGACTTATCCAGAACCCAGTCCATATGACCGTCTGATTCTGGATCGTCATGTCAGATTTGTAGGAGATCCGGTTGCGATTGTGGCAGGAGAGACAGAAAAAGCGGTGGACAGAGCCATTTCCATGATCAAGGTACAGTACGAGGTGTTGGAACCGATCCTTGATTATCATAAAGCTTTGGATAATCCAATTCTGGTGCACCCGGAAGATAACTGGGAGGCGCTTTGTCCGGTAGGAGCAGATAATAAAAGAAATCTGTGCGCACATGAGGCGAGTGAACATGGAGATATTGATCAAGTACTGTCAGACTGTGACATTATCATCGACCAGGTATATCATACAAAAGCCTGCCAGCAGACGATGATGGAAACAATGCGTACATATTGTTCCATTGATACATATGGACGTCTGAATGTATTTAGCTCTACCCAGATTGTGTTTCACTGCAGAAGGATCATTGCAAATGCACTTCATATTCCAAAATCACAGGTACGTGTCAGCAAGCCGCGTATCGGAGGAGGTTTTGGAACAAAACAGACAGCGGTCTGTGAGGTCTATCCGGCATATGTGACCTGGATGACAAAGAAGCCGAGTAAGATTATTTTCACCCGTGAGGAATGTATGACAGCTTCTTCTCCGCGACATGAGATGGAAATGCATGTGAAACTTGGAGCTATGAAAGATGGAACTATCCGTGGAATTGATCTGTACACCATTTCTAACACAGGTGCCTATGGGGAACATGGACCGACAACAGTCGGACTGTCCGGGCACAAATCTATTCCGCTTTACGGAAAAGCAGAGGCATTCCGCTTTGTTTACGACGTGGTTTATACGAATGTTATGTCTTCTGGAGCTTATCGTGGATATGGTGCAACACAGGGACTTTTTGCCATTGAGACAGCAGTTAATGAACTGGCAGAAAAACTCCATATGGATCCGATGAAACTTCGTGAGATGAACATAGTAAAAGAAGGACAGGTCATGCCTGCATTTTACGGTGAGACAAATACAAGCTGTGCCTTGGACCGTTGTATTGCAAAGGTGAAAGAGATGAGTCACTGGGATGAGAATTATCCGGTTCGCGAACTAGGACATGGAAAAGTCCGTGCTCTTGGTATGGGACTTGCCATGCAGGGATCTTGTATCAGTGGATTAGATGTAGGCAGTGCAGCGCTGAAACTGAATGATGAAGGTTTCTACATTATGCGAATTGCAGCAGCAGACATGGGAACAGGTTGTGATACGATTCTTGCACAGATTGCAGCAGAAGTATTGGAGTGTCCGCTTGATAAAGTAATTGTATTTGGAGCAGATACGGATGCATCACCATATGATTCAGGATCTTATGCATCCAGTACGACTTATGTAACCGGAAAGGCAACTGAGCTGTGTGCGAGAAAGCTTAGAGATAAGATTTGTCTTGTCGGAGCTAAGATGCTTGGATGTGATGAGAAAGAAGTAGAATTTGACGGTGATAAAGTCATCTATAGAGGCGAAAAGACTCTGAAAAAAACAGAAGTTTCCCTGTTTGATATTGCAACAGCGTCTATGGCGGGCAACAGTATTGCTCTGGAAGAGACTGTGACCATGAGCCAGCCGACTTCACCACCGCCATTTATGGCAGGCGTGGCAGATGTGGAAGTGGATCTTCTGACCGGACAGGCAAAAGTGATAGATTATTATACTGCTGTTGACTGTGGGACTCCGGTGAACCCAAACCTGGCAAGAGTTCAGGCTGAGGGCGGAATCCTTCAGGGAATCGGAATGGCACTGACGGAGAATATCACTTATGATGCAAAGGGAAGACTTTATGAAAATTCTCTCATGCAATATAAGATTCCGACAAGAGAAGATATCGGTCATATTCATGTAGAGTTTGAGAGCAGCTATGAGAAGTCTGGTCCATTTGGCGCAAAATCTATCGGTGAGGTCGTGATCAATACACCACTTTCGGCAATTGCTCATGCAATTTATAATGCAACCGGACACCGATTCAGGGAACTCCCAATCATGCCGGAACAGATTGCTATGTGTGAAGAAAATCCGATGTGGAAAAAGTAGGGTTATAGTACAGATAAATGAGTTGAAAAGAGAAGTCGTAAGGGTAAAAGCTTAGGACTTCTCTTTTTTTGACGTTATTATTTTTTACAGTAAAATGCTTCTAAGGCATCCATCTTTGCGGACATATTTATCATCATCTGGTCTAAAATTGTGATTGCGGCCATAGATTCTACAACAACAACAGCCCTTGGTACAACAACCGGATCGTGACGTCCGGTAATGGCAATCGTCGTATCTTCGAAAGCCGTATTGATGGTCTGCTGTTCCTTGCTGATGGAAGGAGTCGGTTTAAATGCAGCCCGCAAAATCAGCTCAGAACCATCACTCATACCTCCGAGGATTCCGCCGGCGTGGTTCGTCTTTTTTATAACGGCACCATTCTGACATGTAAATGCATCATTGTTGCTGCTGCCGTGGCTTTTTGAAGCTTCAAATCCGTCACCGATTTCCACACCTTTGACAGCGCCAATGGAAACGACAGCTTTTGCGAGAGAAGCGTCAAGTTTATCAAAGACTGTCTCACCGATTCCGGCCGGCATGCCTTTTACGCGGCATTCCACAATTCCACCGGAAGAATCCTGATTTTTCATGCAGGATTCCAGATAATCGGAAGCTTTTTTTGCATAAGCATTATTTGGCATATATAACATATTTTCGGCAATATCTTCATAACGATATTCCGTTTCAGGAATACAGATATCTCCAATAGAACGGGTAAAGGCAATCAGGTCGATTCCTAATTGTTCCAGGATTTTTTTTGCAATTGCACCGGCTGCGACCCGGCCAATTGTTTCACGGGCAGAAGAACGTCCGCCACCGCGGTAATCGCGGATGCCATATTTTGCATCAAATGTATAATCAGCATGTCCGGGACGGTAACAGTCTTTAATTTTACCGTAATCTCTGGAACGCTGGTCCTGATTGTAGACAATGACAGAGATTGGTGTGCCGGTTGTCTTACCCTCGAAAACACCGGAGAGAATCTGGACAGTGTCGCTTTCATTTCTCTTCGTTGTAAATTTACTCTGTCCAGGTTTTCTTCGGTCGAGCTGTTTTTGTATATCTTCTTCACTTAAGGAAAGTCCTGAAGGACACCCGTCGATCACAACACCGATTGCAGGTCCGTGAGATTCTCCCCATGTGGTGATACGGAACAATGTTCCATAAGTTGATCCAGCCATAATGTCAATTTCTCCTTTGATGTCATAGGTTTTGTTATAGATTTCTTTTTATTATAAAACAATCTTAATAAATTCTTCAAGAATTTTTCGTGAATTAGCTCTGTACTTTTAGAAGAGTGCATATTATAATGATAGCGTGTGAACTAGAAAAGGGGAGTTTGACGAACATGTTTGGAAAAAAGAAGAAAAACGAGTACGAAGAAGAAGTAGTAGAAGAAGGCAGAGACGAGTTTGACGTAGATTATAATGACGATGAAGATTTCGAGACAGACTTTGTATCTCTGGACGAAGATGAAGATGAGAAACCAAAGAGAGGCGGCATTGGCAAGAAGGTAGGTATCACGTTTGGTGTGATCTTAGCAGTTCTGGTAGTTGCTTATGTTGGCATGGCGTTTTACTTTGACAGTCATTTTATGTTCAACACAACGATCAATGGTAATAATTTTGCATTGAAGAGTGTTGCACAGGTGGAAAAATATATGGAACAACAGGTTGCGGATTATACTTTGACACTTCAGGAATCTGACGGCGACAGTGAACAGATTACAGGAAGCGAGATTTCTTTGGAATATGTGCCGGGAGATGAAGTTAAAGAGTTGGCAAAGAAGCAGAACAAGTTTCTTTGGATTACATCTCTGTGGGAGAAGCCGGTGATTGAGGCAAAGATTGGAGTGAAGTATGATGAGAATGCACTTGCAAGGCGTATTGAGAGTTTGAATTGCCTGAAAGAAGAGAATCAGGTGGCTTCTGTAGATGCGCATCCAGAATTCCAGAATACAGAGTTTGTGGTCGTGCCAGAGGTCATTGGTACGCAGATTGATACAGAGACATTTAATAAAGATATCAGAGAGTCGATAGAAGGATTCCAGGATACCTTGAATCTGACAGATACGAACTGCTATATCAAACCGAGATTTTTATCAGATTCCCAGGAAGTAGTGGCAGCAAAGGATACCATGAACAGCTATCTTGGAGCGAATGTTACATATGACTTTAATCCGAATACAGAAGTGGTAGATGCATCTGTCATTTCACAGTGGGTGATTGTGGATGCAGATATGAACGTTACATTTAATCAGGAAGCAGTAAAAGAGTATATTGCTGCTCTTGCAACAAAATATAATACGAAAGGAAAACCGCGTCAGTTTACAACTGCAACAGGCAATACTGTCACAGTTGAAGGTGGCGGTTATGGCTGGAAAATCAATCAGGATGCAGAGTATGATGCATTGATCGCCAATATCCAGAATGCTGAGACTGTAACAAGAGAGCCGGAATATTCCAGTCGTGCAGCCAACCATACTGCAATGGATATGGGAAATACATATGCAGAAGTCGATCTTACCACGCAGCATATGTGGTTTATTAAAGACGGACAGATTGCGCTGGAGACCGATATTGTAACAGGTAATCCGAACAAGGGAAATGCGACACCGCAGGGAACCTATTCTTTGGCATACAAGTCAAAAAATAAGACACTTCGCGGAACAAAGAAACCAGATGGAACTTACGAGTACGAGACACCGGTTGCTTACTGGATGCCATTTAATGGAGGTATCGGATTCCACGATGCAACATGGCAGTCTTCATTTGGAGGCAACAGATATTTAAGTCACGGTTCACATGGCTGTGTTAATATGCCGAAAGATAAAGCGGCGGCACTTTATGACCTGATTCCGGATGGATGCCCGGTAGTATGTCATTATTAAAAAAAGAAAAAGAGAGGGAAAGATCATGTATGAATTATTAAAGACAGATGGTCTTGCCAAAAGAGGAAGATTACATACAGTACATGGGGTCATTGAGACCCCTGTATTTATGAATGTAGGAACTATTGCGGCAATCAAGGGCGCGGTGTCAACAACAGATCTGCAGGAGATTGGGACACAGGTTGAATTATCCAACACATATCATCTTCATGTAAGACCGGGAGATGAGGTCGTAAAGAAACTTGGCGGTCTTCATAAGTTTATGGTGTGGGACAAGCCGATTCTTACTGATTCCGGTGGATTTCAGGTGTTTTCGCTGGCAGGGCTCAGAAGAATAAAAGAAGAGGGAGTATACTTTAACTCTCATATCGATGGAAGAAAGATTTTTATGGGACCGGAGCAGAGTATGCAGATCCAGTCCAATCTGGCCTCCACCATTGCGATGGCATTTGACGAGTGTCCGTCCAGTGTTGCAGACCGGGATTATATGGAAAATTCTGTGAACCGTACGACCAGATGGCTTAAGAGATGTAAAGCAGAGATGGACAGACTGAACAGTCTGCCGGATACAATTAACAAGCATCAGATGTTATTCGGCATCAATCAGGGCGGCGTGTATGAGGATATCCGTGTGCGCCATGCACAGGAGATTTCAGAACTGGATCTGGACGGCTATGCAGTCGGCGGACTTGCAGTTGGAGAGAGTCATGAGGAGATGTACCGGATTCTGGATGCAGTTGTGCCGCATCTGCCACAGAATAAACCGACGTATCTGATGGGAGTCGGAACACCGGCGAATATTCTGGAAGCTGTAGAACGTGGTGTTGACTTCTTTGACTGTGTATATCCAAGCAGAAACGGACGCCATGGACATGTGTATACGAATCATGGAAAGATGAATCTGTTCAATGCCAAGTATGAGTTAGATACAAGACCAATTGAGGAAGGTTGTAACTGCCCGGTATGCAGAACCTATTCCAGAGCTTATGTGAGACATCTTCTGAAAGCAAAGGAGATGCTCGGTATGAGATTTTGTGTACTTCATAATCTATATTTCTATAATAAGATGATGGAAGAGATCCGCGAGGCAATTGAGGCAGGAAGATACAAAGAATATAAAGAAGAGAAGCTTCGCAGAATGGCAGAGGGCGAGTAGATCACAGGCAGATCAGAAAAATCGCAGATGATATCAGCGGGGAGATGACTCCCACCTCGCAGCAAGAATGCCGAGGCATTCTTGAATTGGTACAGGAACGGGCAGAATTTTCAGGTGAGAATTGTAAAAATAGAAAATATTTATAAAATCGCGTAGAAATGATGAAAATATCTTGATGAAAATGTCAAATTCCTGTATAGTAGAAACAGTGTTTAATGAAATTTAGGAGGAAATATTATGTACGCATTGGCAGCACAGAGCGCAGGAACAAACTGGGTAGTACTGATTTTGGTATATGTAGTAATATTCGGTGGATTTTATATGTTATTCATGCGCCCACAGAAAAAAGAGCAGAAGAGAATCCAGGAGATGATCGCAGAGATGGAAGTCGGTGATACCGTACTTACAACAAGCGGTTTCTACGGAGTAATCATCGACATTACAGATGATGATCTTATCGTAGAGTTTGGTAATAATAAGAACTGTAGAATCCCGATGCAGAAAGCAGCAATCGCACAGGTTGAGAAAGCATCTGCTGAATAGGAAGATGAGGAGTGAAGAAGAATCCCGGGACCGGGGTTCTTCTTTTTCTATATGGCGATCAATCATTCTATGAAGAAGATTTTAAAGGCACTGTCGTTTGACGGGATTGAGGTGGAGGCAGCCAGACATCTTGCCAGCCTCAAAGCGATAGACCCAATGAAAATCTTTCACAAAACAATCGATTACAAGATATATAACGGAGATTATGAAGTGCCGGTGCGTATTTATCTGCCGAGAGAAAAGGTGACGGAAGATCTTCCGGTCTTTTTGTTCTTCCACGGTGGCGGCTGGGTAACGGATTGTATTGATAATTATGAAAGAATCTGTGCAAGACTGGCATCCGCGACAGAACATATTGTGGTGTCGGTAGAATACAGACTGGCGCCGGAACATCCATTTCCAACAGGTTTTATGGACTGTTATGCAGTGGCCAAAGCCATTTATACAAATCGGTTTATTTTAAATGTGAATCCTCAACGCATTACATTGATCGGTGACAGTGCTGGCGGAAATCTTGCGGCAGCAGTTTCACTGAAAGCAAGAGATGATGGGATTTTTAAGCCTCAAAGACAGATTTTGATCTATCCGGCAGTGAATAATGACTACAGTGATACTTCCAGGTTCCAGTCTGTAAAAGACTGTGGAAGTGATTATCTTCTGACAGCAGGAAAGATGTGTGATTATATTGATTTTTATGCGGCCAGAGAAGAGGATAAGAAGAATAAATATTTTGCACCACTGATGGAGACGGATTACAGAAATCAACCGGATACATTAATTCTGACAGCAGAGTTCGATCCACTTCGAGATGAAGGGGAAGAATATGGAAAACGGCTAAAGGAAGCCGGTAATTACGTGGAGGTTCATCGAATCAAAGATGCGCTTCACGGATATTTTGCGCTTGGGATCCGGTATTTCCATGTGCAGGAAAGTTTTGAACTGATCAATCAGTTCTTAGGTAGGAGGGAATAAAAGTGTTCCAGCAAAGAAGAGCATATTGGCGGAATCTGGACAATGCGGCAAAAATGTTTTCCGCTGCCAGCAGCCCGAAGGATACAAGGGTATTTCGCTTTTACTGCGTATTAAAAGAAAAGATTGACGGAAGTATTCTTAAGATGGCATTGGATCAGACAATCCAGAAGTATCCGGTCTTTCTGTCAGTCATGCGAAAAGGACTTTTCTGGCATTATCTCGAGAAAAGTGATCTGCGGCCGGTCGTAAGGGAAGAGTACAAGGAACCGTGCAGCCATCTTTATATAAGAGATAAAAAAGAATTATTATTTGAAGTCACCTATTATAAGAACCGGATTAATTTTGAAGTGTTTCATGCACTGACAGACGGGACGGGAGCAACTGAATTTTTGCGTGAGCTTGTGAAGAACTATCTTTATCTGATGCATGAAAAGGATGGTCTGGAAAATGTGATCCTTACGGAGCAAGATCTGACAGTAAAAGATCAGGAGGAGGATGGTTTTGGCCGTTACTACAATCCAGATGAGCGTGGCACGAGAAAGAAAAAGAATCATGCTTATCAGATTCGCCGGGAGAGTAAGGAATATGAAGAACTTCAGATTGGAGAGACGACTGCCTCAGTAAAAGAACTTCTGGAAGTATCAAGAAAACATGGCGTATCCATGTCTGTATTTTTGACGGCAGCGATGATCTGTGCGATTCATGAAGAACAAAGTAAGATTCAGGAAAAAAAGCCTGTAATTTTAATGGTTCCAGTGAATTTGAGAAAAATTTTTCCATCTGATTCTATGCTGAATTTTTTTAGTTATATTGAACCGGGATATCGTTTCGGGGAAGGCAAAGATTCTTTTGATGATGTGCTGGAAGCAACAAAGCAGTATTTTGAAGAAAATCTGTCAAAAGAAAAAATTGCGGAACGTATGAACAATTTGATTGCCTATGAGAAACATAAAATTTTAAAATGGGCGCCACTGGAACTGAAGAACCGTTGTATCAAGATGGGAGCGAAGCTTGCAGAGCGGGAAGTGACAGCAGTATTGTCCAATATGAGTGTGGTGAAGATGCCGCCGGAATATGCAAAATATATTGAACGTTTCGGAGTTTACACAAGCACCATGCGTACAGAGCTTTGCGTATGCTCTTTTGGAGATACATTGTCATTTGCGTTTACTTCCAGATATGACAGCACGAATATTCAGCGTAATTTTTATCGCATATTGAAGGAACAGGGAATCTTCGTAAAAAAAGTGGAAGCAGATTACCCGAAAGAGGCTAAACCCAATTATGAAGGAAAGAAAGTATTTCAGATTTTTAATTTCTGCTGTATTGCAGCAGTTGTTCTGTGTATCATGTTAAATCTGATCCTGACACCAGATTTACACTGGTGGATATTTGCGGTAGCAGGAGGATTTAGTATGTGGCTTGCATTTGCAACCGGATACCTGAAACGTTATAATTTACTTAAGAATGCGATGTGGCAGTTGCTTATTGTGAGCATAGGAAGTATTTTGTGGGATATTTTCACAGGGTGGCACAGGTGGTCGGTAGATCTGGTATTGCCGCTAGTCTGCCTGATCGTGGAGATATTGATGGAGTTGATTGCAAGGATCCAGTCACATCCGCCAAAAGAATATATGATTTACTATGTAATGGCATCGGTCTACAGCATGGTATTGCCTCTGATTCTGATGGCGACAGGTGTGATCTTGTACCGTGCATTTGCAGTTATCTGTGTGGGCTTAAGCTTTTTATTCTTTATAAGACTACTTCTATTTAGAAAAAAAGAATTTAAAGAAGAAATGTATAAAAAGTTTCATGTGTAATGATGCGAAGGAGGTATGTCATATGATTAATTATTCAGAAGACAAAGACAGACAGTATCACGTACAACTGGAAGAAGGGGATGTTGGGAGATATGTGATCCTGACCGGAGATCCAAAGCGCTGTCAGAAGATTGCAGAACATTTTGAAGATGCTCTGCCCGTAGCAGACAGTCGTGAATTTACAACTTATACCGGCTATCTGGAAGGGGAGAAAGTCAGTGTAACGTCGACCGGGATTGGAGGTCCGTCTGCGGCAATCGCACTGGAAGAACTGGCAAATGTAGGAGCCGATACATTTATCCGGGTGGGAACAAGTGGAGGTATGCAGTTAGAGGTAAAAAGTGGTGATCTTGTCATTGCTACAGGAGCAGTCCGCATGGAAGGAACAAGCAAAGAATATGCGCCAGTTGAGTTTCCGGCAGTATCGGATTTTCATATCACGAATGCGCTTGTAGAAGCAGCAGAAAATCTGAAAATTCCTTATCATGTGGGGGTGGTGGAATGTAAAGATTCTTTTTATGGGCAGCATGCACCACAGACGAAGCCTGTTGGATATGAACTGTTAAATAAATGGAATGCATGGGTTCAGTGTGGCTGCCTGGCCTCAGAGATGGAATCAGCAGCACTATTCGTTGTGGCAAGTTACAGGAAAGTACGGATTGGAACGGTTCTTCTTACAATGGCGAACCAGGAGCGGGCAAAGAAAGGACTGGATAATCCAATCGTGCATGATACAGAGGCATCGATTCGTACAGCAGTAGAAGCACTTCGTATACTGATCAGAAAAGAGAGGAGATAATGCTATGGGAACACCACACAATGAAGCAGAAAAAGGAGAGATTGCAAAACGAGTTCTGATGCCGGGAGATCCGCTTCGTGCAAAATATATTGCGGAACATTTTTTGGAAGATGCAGTATGTTTTAATACTGTGAGAAATATGCTCGGATACACGGGAACTTATAAAGGAGAGAAGATTTCTGTTATGGGAGGCGGTATGGGAGTTCCGTCGGTCGGAATCTATACTTATGAACTGTACCATGAATATGAAGTGGAAGAAATTATCCGCATCGGCTCGGCAGGAGCCCTTCAGGATGATGTGGATCTTCGGGATGTGGTCATTGCTGTAGGTGCCTGTACAGATTCGAATTATGCCGCACAGTATAATCTTCCGGGAACATTTGCACCGATTGCGGATTATGAATTACTGGAAAGTGCCGTAAACACGGTAAGAGAGAAAGGTCTGACAGTCCGTGCCGGAAATGTACTTACTTCCGATGTATTTTATAATGATGATCCGACAGTCAATGACCGTTGGCGCAAGATGGGAGTACTTGCAGTGGAAATGGAAGCAGCAGCACTTTATATGAATGCAGCAAGAGCAGGAAAAAAGGCACTCTGCATGCTTACAATTTCCGATCATTTATACAAAGATGAAAAATTATCTGCCAGGGAGCGGCAACTGGGATTTGATAATATGATACAAATTGCATTAGATATGTGATTTTGATGGAGTATTTGCTTATTTTCTAGGTGCCGGAGCAGTTTTTTGATAGGTTTAGCGTATTAAAGTATTGAAATCTGTTAAAAAATAGGCTAATATAAAAAACATAGATTTTTTTGCAGCACTAGTCTAGGAAGGAAGATACATATGAATTTAAAAATTGGCGTGATCAAAGGGGACGGAATTGGCCCGGAAATCGTAACAGAGGCGATGAAAGTATTAGATAAAGTAGCCAAGCGTTACGGTCATAATATAGAGTACAGACAGTTACTGATGGGTGGAGCTTCCATCGATGTGCATGGTGTTCCTCTTACAGATGAGACAGTAGCAGAGGCAAAATCCTGCGATGCAGTTCTGATGGGATCTATCGGTGGAAACACAAGTACATCACCATGGTATAAATTAGAGCCATCTAAAAGACCGGAGGCAGGACTTCTCCGTATCCGTAAAGAGTTGAATCTTTTTGCAAACTTAAGACCGGCAATTCTTTACGATGAATTGAAAGGAGCATGTCCGTTAAAAGAAGAGATCACAGAAGGCGGATTTGATCTGATGATCATGAGAGAGCTTACCGGTGGACTTTACTTTGGAGAGAGAAAGACAGAAGAAGTCGACGGAGTGATGACTGCATTTGACAGTCTTACATATAATGAGAATGAAATCCGCAGAATTGCAAAGAGAGCATTTGACATTGCAATGAAGCGCAGAAAGAAAGTTACAAGTGTAGATAAAGCAAATGTTCTGGATTCTTCCAGACTCTGGAGAAAAGTAGTGGAAGAAGTTGCAAAGGATTACCCGGAAGTAACTTTGGAGCACATGCTTGTAGATAACAGTGCAATGCAGTTGGTAAAAGACCCGAAACAGTTCGATGTTATCCTGACAGAGAACATGTTCGGAGATATTCTTTCTGACGAGGCAAGTATGATCACAGGATCCATCGGAATGCTTGGAAGCGCAAGCCTGAACGAGACAAAATTTGGTCTTTATGAGCCAAGCGGCGGATCTGCACCGGATATTGCAGGACAGGGAATTGCAAATCCAATTGCAACAATTCTTTCTGCAGCAATGATGTTAAGATTTAGTTTTGACCTTGACAAAGAAGCAGACGCAATTGAGGCATCTGTGGCAAAAGTATTAAAAGATGGATATCGTACCATTGATATCATGTCTGAAGGAAAGACTCAGATCGGAACAGCCCGGATGGGTGATGAAATCGCAGCAAATATATAGAATAAAGTGTGGTATGAAAGAATAATACAAAAAGGAGAACAAAAACATGAGAAGTGATACAGTAACAAAAGGAAAACAGCAGGCACCACATCGTTCCCTTTTTAATGCACTGGGAATGACACAGGAAGAGATGGACAGACCATTAGTTGGTATTGTAAGTTCTTATAATGAAATCGTTCCAGGACATATGAATTTGGATAAGATCGTAAATGCAGTAAAACAGGGTGTTGCAATGGCTGGTGGAACACCAGTTGTATTTCCGGCAATCGCAGTCTGTGATGGAATTGCGATGGGACATATTGGAATGAAGTATTCTCTTGTAACAAGAGATCTGATTGCAGACTCTACAGAGGCTATGGCAATGGCGCATCAGTTCGATGCACTTGTTATGGTTCCGAACTGCGATAAGAACGTACCGGGACTTCTGATGGCAGCAGCCAGAATTAATATTCCGACAATCTTTGTCAGTGGAGGACCGATGCTGGCAGGACATGTAAAAGGCCAGAAGAGAAGTCTTTCCAGCATGTTCGAGGCTGTTGGAGCGAATGCAGCAGGAACACTTTCTGATGAAGATCTGTGCGAATTTGAGAACAAAGTATGTCCAACATGCGGATCTTGTTCTGGTATGTATACAGCCAACAGTATGAACTGTCTGACTGAAGTGCTTGGAATGGGACTTCGTGGAAACGGAACAATCCCGGCTGTATATTCTGAGAGAATTCGTCTTGCAAAACATGCAGGTATGAAGGTTATGGAATTATTGGAGAAAAATATCCGTCCAAGAGATATTATGACAGAGGATGCAATCTTGAATGCATTGACGGTTGATATGGCACTTGGATGTTCTACAAACAGTATGCTTCACCTTCCGGCAATCGCACATGAGATTGGTATGGATTTTGAGATTGATTTCGCAAATGGAATCAGTGAAAAGACTCCAAACCTTTGCCACCTTGCGCCGGCAGGTCCGACTTATATGGAGGATCTCAATGAGGCAGGTGGTGTCTATGCGGTTATGGCTGAACTGAACAAAAAAGGACTGCTTCATACAGACTGCATGACAGTTACAGGTAAGACAGTAGGCGAGAACATTGAAGGAGTGCAGAACAAAGATCCAGAGGTTATCCGTCCAATCGACAATCCGTACAGCCAGACAGGCGGACTTGCAGTATTAAAAGGAAATCTTGCACCGGACGGAAGTGTTGTAAAGCGTTCTGCAGTAGTAGATGAAATGCTTGTACATGAAGGACCGGCAAGAGTCTTCGAATGTGAGGAAGATGCAATCACAGCAATCAAAGGCGGCAAGATCAACCACGGTGATGTTGTTGTTATCCGTTATGAAGGACCAAAGGGCGGTCCTGGTATGAGAGAGATGTTGAACCCGACTTCTGCAATCGCAGGAATGGGACTTGGTTCCAGCGTTGCTCTGATCACAGACGGACGTTTCAGTGGAGCTTCCAGAGGAGCATCTATTGGACATGTTTCACCAGAGGCTGCAGTTGGCGGACCAATCGCACTTGTAGAAGAAGGAGACATCATTAAGATTGATATCCCGAACATGAAGCTTGAGTTAGATGTATCTGATGAAGAACTGGCTAAGAGAAAAGAAAAATGGCAGCCAAGAGAGCCGAAGGTTACAACTGGATACCTTGCAAGATATGCAGCTATGGTTACATCCGGAAACCGGGGAGCAATCCTGGAAGTACCGAAAGCTAAATAATGATAGAACAGGAGTTATAAAGTATGCAGTTGACAGGATCAGAAATCGTAATCGAATGTTTGAAAGAGCAAGGCGTGGATACTGTATTTGGGTATCCTGGCGGAGCAATTTTAAATGTGTACGATGAATTATATAAACATCAGAATGAAATCAAGCATATCCTGACTTCCCACGAACAGGGAGCAGCGCATGCAGCAGACGGATATGCGAGAGCAACGGGTAAAGTTGGTGTGTGTCTTGCAACGAGTGGACCGGGAGCTACGAATCTTGTAACAGGGATTGCTACGGCATATATGGATTCCATTCCGATTGTTGCAATCACATGTAATGTAGGAGTTTCCCTCCTTGGAAAAGACAGTTTCCAGGAGATTGATATTACAGGAATTACGTTACCAATTACAAAGCATAACTTTATTGTAAAGGATGTAAATAATCTGGCAGCGACGATCCGTAAGGCATTTGCCATTGCGAAAAAAGGCCGTCCGGGTCCGGTTCTGATTGATATTCCGAAAGATGTCACTGCAAATAAGGCAGAGTATGTAAAAGAAAAGCCTGTAGCTGTAGAGCCATCACAGAATATCTGTGAAACACAGCTTGATACAGCAGTAGAGATGATAAAGGAGGCAAAGAAGCCTTATATCTTCGTTGGTGGAGGAGCAATTTTATCCGGAGCCAGCGAAGAACTTTATACATTTGCAAAAAAAGTGGATGCACCGGTAACAGATTCTCTTATGGGAAAGGGAGCATTTCCTGGAACAGACCCGTTATATACAGGAATGCTTGGAATGCATGGAACAAAAACCTCCAATTACGGTGTCAGTGAGTGTGATCTTCTGATTGTGATCGGAGCAAGATTCAGTGACCGTGTAACCGGAAATGCACAGAAATTTGCACAGAATGCAAAGATTATCCAGATTGATGTAGATGTTGCCGAGATGAACAAAAATGTGATGATTTCTGCAGGTGTTGTAGGAGACATAAAAGTCGTTCTTGACAGATTGAATGAGCGCCTGGAACAGCAGGATCATGCAGAATGGGTGACTAAAATTCAGGAATACAAAGAAAAATATCCACTAGTTTATCATAAAGATGTATTGAGTGGTCCGTTCGTAGTAGAAGAGATTTATCGCCAGACAAAGGGCGAGGCTATTATTTCTACAGAGGTCGGACAGCATCAGATGTGGGCAGCACAGTTTTATAAATATACAAAACCAAGAACATTCCTGACATCAGGAGGACTTGGAACCATGGGATATGGTCTTGGCGCAGCTCTTGGAGCGAAGAGTGGAAGAGAAGACAAAGTGGTTGTCAATATTGCAGGAGACGGTTGCTTTAGAATGAATATGAATGAGATCGCAACTGCAGTCCGCCACAATATTCCAGTGATTCAGGTAGTCATCAACAACCACGTTCTTGGTATGGTACGACAATGGCAGAATCTGTTTTACGGACAGAGATACTCTGCGACAGTACTGAATGATGCAGTAGATTTTGTAAAACTTGCAGAAGCAATGGGTGCAGAAGGCATCCGCGCAACAACACAGGAAGAATTTAAATCAGCTTTTGAAAAGGCAATGAATCTTGGAAGACCGGTTGTCATCGATTGTCAGATTGACAGTGATGATAAGGTATGGCCAATGGTTGCGCCTGGAGCGGCAATCAGTGAAGCGTTTGATGAAGCAGATTTGAAGAATAAATAATAAACAAATTAACAGCTCAAAAAGAGCAAGGGAAATGGAGGCAATACTATGAGTAGAGTGTACAATTTTTCAGCAGGTCCGGCAATGTTACCGGTGGAGGTCCTTAAAGAAGCAGCATCAGAGATGCTGGATTATCAGGGTTCAGGAATGTCCGTGATGGAAATGAGTCACCGCTCTCAGGTATTCCAGAATATTATCGATGAGGCAGAAGCAGATCTTAGAGACTTACTGAATATTCCGGACAATTATAAGGTACTGTTCTTGCAGGGAGGCGCATCCCAGCAGTTCGCTGCAGTTCCTATGAACCTGATGAAAAATGGTGTCGCAGATTATATTGTGACAGGTCAGTGGGCGAAAAAAGCAGCACAAGAGGCAGAAAAATACGGCAAGGTGAATGTCATTGCATCTTCCGCAGATAAGACATTTTCTTATATTCCGGATTGTTCCGATCTTCCGATTGATGACGATGCAGATTACGTATATATCTGTGAGAATAATACAATCTATGGAACGAAGTACAAAGAACTTCCGAATACGAAAGGCAAGACGCTGGTTGCAGATGTATCTTCCTGTTTCCTGTCAGAGCCTCACGATGTAGAAAAATACGGTGTTCTCTATGGTGGAGTACAGAAAAATATCGGACCTGCCGGAGTTGTGATTGCAATTATTCGTGAAGATTTGATTCGTGATGACGTACTTCCGGGCACACCGACTATGTTAAAATATAAAACACAGGCGGACAAAGGTTCTCTTTATAACACACCTCCGTGTTATGGAATTTATATTTGCGGCAAAGTCTTCAAATGGTTGAAAAAACAGGGCGGACTTGCTGCAATGAAAGAACACAATGAGAAAAAAGCAAAGATTCTGTATGATTACCTGGATCAGAGCAAGATGTTCAAAGGAACTGTTGTACCAAAAGACCGTTCTCTTATGAATGTTCCATTCGTAATTGGTGACAAAGATCTGGAGGCTAAATTCGTCAAAGAAGCAGATGCAGCCGGATTTGTAAATTTAAAAGGGCACCGTACTGTCGGAGGTATGCGTGCTAGTATTTACAACGCGATGCCAATCGAAGGCGTGGAAGCATTAGTCGAATTCATGAAGAAATTTGAAAAGGAGAACGCTTAATATGTACAAATATCATTGCTTAAATCCAATCGCAGATATTGGATTGAATAACTTTACAGAAGATTATACAAAGATTGATACTGCAGAAGGTGCAGATGCGCTTCTCGTAAGAAGTGCAGTTATGCATGACATGGAGTTTGACAAAAACTTAAAGGCTATTGGAAGAGCAGGAGCTGGAGTTAATAACATTCCTCTGGATACATGTGCGGAGCAGGGAATCGTTGTATTCAACACACCGGGAGCAAATGCAAATGGTGTAAAAGAGCTTGTGATCGCAGGTATGCTTCTTGCGTCTCGTGATATCATAGGAGGAATCAACTGGGTCCAGGAGAATGAAGAAGACGGCAATATCTTAAAAGATGCCGAAAAGGCAAAGAAACAGTTTGCCGGTTGCGAAATCGAAGGTAAGAAGCTGGGAGTCATTGGACTTGGAGCCATCGGTGTTCTTGTTGCTAATGCAGCTGTACATCTTGGAATGGAAGTTTACGGATATGATCCATATCTGTCTGTGGATGCAGCATGGAGACTGTCCAGAAATATTCATCATGCAAAGACCGTTGATGAGCTTTATAAAGATTGTGATTATATCACGATCCATGTGCCGGCTATGGATAGTACAAAAGGTATGATTGACAAGAATGCGATTGGTCTTATGAAAGATGGTGTTGTCATTCTGAATTATGCAAGAAATGTCCTGGTTGATGAAGAGGCAGTAGTAGATGCACTTGTTTCCGGACATGTTAAGAACTATGTGACAGATTTCCCAACACCAATCGTGGCAGGAGTCAAAGGTGCAATTATCACACCACACCTTGGAGCTTCTACAGAAGAGTCTGAAGATAACTGTGCGAAGATGGCAGTTGCAGAAGTAAGAAATTATCTGGAAAATGGTAACATCCAGCATTCTGTAAACTATCCGGACTGCGACATGGGAGTCAAAGGTGAAAATACAAGAATTACATTACTTCACCATAATGTACCGAATATGATCGGACAATTCACGAAGATCCTTGCAGATGATAATATGAATATCGCAGATATGACGAATAAAAGCAAAGGTGCGTATGCATATACGATGATTGATATAGATTCTGATGTGACAGACAGTGTTATCGAAGATCTTACAAAAGTCAAAGATGTGTTAAGAGTACGTGTGATTCGTTAATTGGTACAATTGCAGGTTGATCAAACATAATCAGAATATAAAAAGGAATAGTGATGGAAGAGATTCTTGTAACTATTCCTTTTTTGATGTTCAAAAGTTCATAGTCTTATTTCCAATCATGAAAAATAGAACCGCCAGCTATTAACTGGCGGTCTATAAAAATGCACATATATCTGATTATGAGAAAAATCCTATAAATTTTTCTCTGCTAAATCTTTTCTGTGTCTTTCAAGAAGAGTGTGTAATCTGTCAGTCGGACTTAATACAGAACTGATAGATACATCGTGGTTCATGGAATCGATGATCAGCGCGATGAATTTACTCATATCTGCAACTGTGAAGTAGTCTCTCTCATAGAATGCAGGTGGGAGGTAAGTCAGGTTCGTAGTGATCACGCGATCAATATAACCTTTCTCATGGAATTCGTCAAATTTCTCAAATCCATCTGTGAAAAGACCAAATGTTGTACATACAAATACCTGTTTTGCACCACGGTCTTTCATCTGTTTAGCTACGTCCAACATACTTTCACCGGAAGAAATCATATCATCGATGATGATGACAGATTTCCCTTTGATATCAGAACCTAAGAACTCATGTGCTACAATTGGGTTCTTTCCATTTATGACTGTTGAATAATCACGTCTCTTGTAGAACATACCCATGTCAACTCCGATAACGTTGGAGAAGTATACGGCACGGGACATTGCACCTTCATCCGGACTAATGATCATCAGGTGATCCGGGTCAACAGAAAGGTTTGGTTCTGCGCGAAGCAGTGCTTTCATGAACTGATATGGCGGGTTGAAACTGTCGAATCCGTAAAGCGGGATTGCATTCTGTACACGCGGATCGTGGGCATCAAATGTGAAGATATTGTCTACGCCCATGTCAATCAGTTCCTGAAGTGCCAAAGCGCAGTCCAGAGACTCGCGTTTTGTACGTTTGTGCTGACGGCTCTCATACAAAAACGGCATAATAATGTTAAGGCGGTGTTCCTTACCATTAGCAGCGGAAATCAGACGTTTCAGATCCTGATAGTGATCGTCCGGTGACATGTGGTTCACATATCCGTTGACGGAATATGTCAGGCTGTAATTACATACATCTGTCATAATAAACAGGTCTTTTCCACGGACAGATTCGTTCAGGACACCTTTTGCTTCACCGCTTCCAAAACGTGGGCAATGTGCATCTACCAGATAATTGTCCTGAAGATAAGTTGCATACATTGGTGATTTTAATTCTTCACGGTAAGAGGACTGTCTGAAGTTGACAATATAGTCATTCACTTTCTGTCCCAGTTCTTTGCAGCCTTCCATAGCAATGATCTTCAGAGGGGCTCTTGGGAAAAGCTTTTCCATCTCCTTGATATCATTACTGTTACTGTTAATCGTAATGTTGTTCATAACGCTCTCCTGTTACATATAAATATTTCATTTTTTTTAATGATATTTTGTTCTAACATAACTCACATTACAGTTATATCATTTTTACCTATGTAAGGTCAATGGTATGTTTTCTATTTTATAAACTTTACAAGTTGAAGCAGATATTGTAAAATCAAGTGGATAAGATGAAAAATCGAATATTTACAGAAATGGAGATAAATATATGAGTAAACCAGTAGTAGCGATTGTGGGTAGACCGAATGTGGGTAAGTCCACACTTTTTAATGCGCTGGCAGGAGAGAAGATTTCAATTGTAAAAGACACACCGGGAGTTACCCGTGATCGAATCTACGCAGATGTCAGCTGGCTTGATAAAGATTTTACATTGATTGACACCGGTGGTATTGAACCGGAGAGCAAGGACATTATTCTGTCGCAGATGCGTGAACAGGCTCAGATTGCTATTGATACATCAGATGTTATTATTTTTATTACAGATGTAAAGCAGGGGCTTGTGGATTCCGATTCTAAAGTTGCAGATATGTTAAGAAGAAGCGGAAAGCCGGTCATTCTTGTTGTAAACAAAGTAGATAATTTTGATAAATATATGGCAGATACTTATGAGTTCTATAATCTTGGAATCGGTGATCCGGTGCCAATCTCTGCATCATCAAGACTCGGACTTGGAGATATGCTTGATAAGGTGATCGAACATTTCCCGGAGCATGCAGGAGAAGAGGAAGAGGACTCTCGTCCGCGTGTGGCAATCGTAGGAAAACCGAACGTAGGTAAGTCTTCTATTATTAACAAGCTTCTTGGAGAGCAGCGTGTGATCGTCAGTGACATTGCAGGAACAACAAGGGATGCCATTGATACGGAGATCGTGCACAATGGAAAAGAATATGTCTTTATTGATACAGCAGGGCTTCGCAGAAAGAATAAGATTAAAGAGGAACTGGAGCGATACAGTATTATCCGTACCGTAACAGCGGTGGAGCGTGCAGATGTGGTCCTTGTCGTAATTGATGCGACTCAGGGTGTGACAGAACAGGATGCCAAGGTGGCAGGAATTGCTCATGAGCGTGGAAAAGGTGTTATCATCGTGGTAAATAAGTGGGATGCTATTGAGAAAAATGATAAGACCATGCGTGAGTACGAGAATGAAGTGCGCCGTGTCCTTTCATTTATGCCATACGCAGAGATTATGTACGTGTCTGCAGTGACAGGTCAGCGTCTTCCAAAAATGTTCGATATGATTGATATGGTTATTGAGAATCAGACACTGCGTGTTGCAACAGGGGTACTTAATGAGATTCTGATGGAAGCAACAGCAATGCAGCAGCCGCCGTCAGATAAAGGAAAGCGTCTGAAGATCTATTACATGACGCAGGTAGCGGTAAAGCCGCCTTCATTTGTAATTTTTGTCAATGATAAAGAACTGATGCATTTCTCCTATCAGAGATATCTGGAGAATAAGATCAGAGAGTCCTTTGGCTTCAAGGGAACATCACTAAAATTCTTTGTGAGAGAAAGAAAAGAAAGGGATAATTAGAAAATGGAACGTTTTATATGTCTACTGATCGGGTATGCATTTGGACTGATCCAGACAGGATACATCTATGGTAAGATGAGAGGAGTTGATATCCGAAAAGAGGGAAGCGGCAATGCAGGAAGCACTAACGCTCTTCGCACGATGGGAATCAAAGCGGGACTTGTCACACTTCTTGGAGACTGCTTTAAATGTGTCTTTGCAGTTGTGACGGTTTACCTGATTTACGGAAAGACTTACGCAGACATTTTCCCACTCCTTGCCATGTATGCAGGGATGGGTGCGGTACTTGGGCACAACTATCCATTTTATCTGAACTTTAAAGGTGGAAAAGGAATCGCAGCGACAGCCGGACTGATCTTAAGTACGACAAATGTATGGATGGTTTTGATCTGTTTATTTGCATTTCTCGGAATCGTGGCAGTGACACGTTATGTGTCTCTTGGCTCCCTGGCAGTTGTGATCATTTATCTGATCGAAGTGGTTGTGTATGGCCAGATGGGCGGATTTGGTGTAAAACCGCCGTATCTTTATGAGATGTATGGAATTGCGGCATTTCTGATGTTATCCGCATTTTATAAACATAAGGCAAATATTGTAAGACTCATGAACGGTACGGAGAATAAGATCAGTATCGGAAAGAAATAATAAGGAGGAAGATTATGGCAAAGGTAAGTGTGATAGGGGCAGGAAGCTGGGGGACTGCACTGGCGCTTCTTCTGAGTAAAAACGGTCACGATGTGACTATGTGGTCAATTCTGGAAGATGAGATCCGGATGCTGGATAAAGAGCGTGAGCACAAATCAAAGCTTCCGGGCGTGAAGCTTCCGGATACAATGAAATTTACAACAGATCTTAAGAAAGCTGTAGAAGGAAAAGATTTCCTTGTACTGGCAGTGCCATCTACATTTACAAGAGGAACAGCGAAAAATATGTGCCCATATGTAGCGGAAGGTCAGATCATTGTTGATGTTGCGAAAGGAATCGAAGAGGCAACTCTGATGACACTTTCTCAGCAGATCGAGGATGAAATCCCACAGGCTGATGTAGCAGTCCTGTCCGGACCAAGCCACGCTGAGGAAGTAGGAAGAGGACTTCCGACTACTGTTGTTGTGGGAGCAAAGACGGAAAAGACAGCCGAGTATCTGCAGCAGATGTTCGCAAGTGAAGTGTTCCGTGTATATACAAGCCCGGATATGCTTGGCATGGAACTTGGCGGCTCTTTGAAAAATGTCATCGCTCTGGCAGCAGGTATTGCTGACGGAATGGGATATGGAGATAATACAAAGGCTGCACTCATCACAAGAGGAATTGCAGAGATTGCAAGACTAGGTGTGAAAATGGGCGGCGCAGTTGAGACATTTTCCGGACTTACAGGAATCGGTGATCTGATTGTAACGTGTGCCAGTGTCCACAGTCGTAACCGCAAAGCAGGTTATCTCATGGGGCAGGGCAAATCCATGCAGGAAGCAATGGATGAGGTTCAGATGGTAGTAGAAGGAGTGTATTCCGCAAAAGCAGCAGTAAAACTTGGCGAAAAATATGGAGTATCACTTCCGATCATCAATAAAGTCAGCGAAGTATTGTTTGATGGAAAAGACCCGAAAGAAGCAGTTAATGAACTCATGCTCAGAGATAATAAGGCGGAGCATACAGCACTTCCGTGGGAGAAATAATTGTAAAAGATATTAAAACAGGACGAACAACAAGAACATAAAATAGGACGAACACCTGGTATATCGAATACACTTGCTTCATGTACGAAACATTCCAATGAGCCTCTAAGGCAGTCAATCTTATCTGCAAGGGCAGTTAAGATTGACAGAGTCTCATTTCCATCGTACATAAGGCGCACGTGTTATTTGATATATCAGGTGTTCTGTATTTTTAAGAGTAAGTTTCATGCCTTCCTGCTTAAAAAGGCTCATCGGAATGTTCCTTGCAATGGAGCAAAAAACACTACGATCCGTAAATCCATAAGCAGAAAATTCATACATAGTAAGCAGAATTCTATACATACTCGGAATGTTTCCTGCATAATCTGTTAACAGTAAAACAAGTTCATGCATGGGGGTATTTTGATGGATAGATTTCAGGTATACAAAGATATCGAAACGAGGACGAATGGAGAAATCTACATTGGTGTTGTGGGACCGGTCCGGACGGGAAAGTCTACATTTATTAAAAGATTCATGGATGTGCTGGTGCTTCCGGAAATGGAAGATGAACATGCCAGAATGCGTACGCAGGATGAACTGCCGCAATCTGCTTCGGGACGCACGATTATGACAACGGAACCAAAGTTCGTGCCGAAGGAAGCAGCAAAAATCCGGCTTGCTGATGACGTGGATGTGAAGGTGCGTCTGATTGACTGCGTCGGTTATATGGTAGAAGGTGCTGCCGGTTATATGGACGGGGATTCCCAGAGACAGGTGAAAACACCGTGGTTTGCTTATGAGATTCCATTTGCAAAGGCTGCCGGGATTGGAACTAGAAAAGTAATTCATGATCATTCAACCATTGGAATTGTGATTACGACAGACGGTACCATCACAGACATTCCAAGAGAAAATTACAAAGATGCGGAGCGTATGACGATACAGGAATTAAATGGAATCGGAAAGCCGTTCATTGTACTTGTGAATTCAAAAGAGCCGCAGGGAGAACGGGCGCAGAATACCGCGAAGAATCTGGAACAGGAATATGGAGTACGGGCGCTGCCGGTCAACTGTGAAAAACTTACCAGAGAGGATATCTGCCAGATTTTATCGGAAGTCCTTTTTGAGTTTCCGATATCTGAAATTCAGTTTTTTGTTCCGAAATGGGTGGAGATGCTTCCAAGAGACCACAAGATCAAACAAGATCTGATTGAACATGTGAGAGTGATTCTGGAACGACTTACCAAAATCCGGGATGCTCTTGGAAGTATAGATGTTTCTGAGAGTGAGTACATAGATTCCTGCAAAGTGGATCAGATTGGAATGGGTCAGGGCTGTGTGAATATCAGCATTTCTATACCAGAAAGATATTATTACGAAATGTTAAGCGAGATGACGGGAACGAAGATTGCAGGACAATATGAGCTGGTTGCAACAATTCAGGAACTTGCGAAATTAAAGGAAGAATATGAAGGAGTCCGGGACGCATTTACAACTGTTCGAATGAAAGGATATGGGGTGGTCAGTCCGGTAAGAGATGAAATTACACTTTTGGAGCCGGAGCTTATCAAACAGGGAAATAAATATGGCGTGAAGATACATTCAAAGGCCCCGTCTATCCATCTGATCCGGGCGAATATTGAGACAGAGATTGCACCGATTGTCGGAACAGAAGATCAGGCGAAAGATCTTCTTACATTCATTAAGCAGGAAGCAGAAACCGAACATGGAATCTGGGAGACGAACATTTTCGGAAAATCTGTGGAAGAATTAGTGATGGATGGTATCCGGAGTAAAATTGCCATGATCGGGGATGAAAGCCAGACAAAGCTTCAGGATACAATGCAGAAGATTGTCAATGACAGTAATGGAGGACTGGTGTGCATCATCATATAAAAATGATTTACCCCCTGCATAATTTGTGCTATACTATTTTATGAATGTCAAAAAGGAACTTAAGAAAAAAAGATAAGATTTTGAATGAGATAGAAAAAATGTATGGAGGTACAATTTGATGAAAGTAGCGATTATTACTGCAAGTACAGCAGTTTATAAAGGAGAGCAGGAGGATGCAAGTGGAAAAGTAATCCGCAAGATGGTGGAGGAAGCAGGGCTTGACGTTGTGTTCATGAAGGCTCTCCCGACAGACAAAACTGTATTATCTACTGTTTTCCAGAGAATGGCAGACGGAAATCTTGCAGACCTGATCCTGACAACAGGCGGAGCAGGCTGCGGACCGGAAGACTGCACACCGGAGGCAACTATGGAAGTTGTAGACAGACCACTTCTTGGAATCCCGGAAGGTATGCGTGCACACATGCTTACACTGACAAAAAGAGCTATGTTGAACCGTGCAGCGGCAGGAATCCGTGGAAAGGTTGTGATTGTAAATCTTCCTGGAAAAGCAGGAGCTGTAAAGGAATGTCTTGGATACATCTTGCCAGAGGTCATGCATGCAGTTGAAGTGGCACAGGGAATAAAATAATGATTAAAATTACTTACCTGGAACATAGCGGATTTGCTGTTGAGTGTGACGATTATGTATTGATTTTTGATTATTATAAAGGAAATCTGCCACAGTTTGATAAAGATAAAAAAATCTGTGTATTTGCAAGTCATGTGCACTACGATCATTTTAAAAAGAAAATATTTACGTGGGCAGAAGAATATGAGAATATCCACTATATTTTATCTGATGACATTGAGGCGGCAGGACCAAAAGCTCAGACGGAACATATAGGTGCAGATGCAGATTTTAATATTTGGGATTTAAGGATTCATACACTGAAATCCACCGATGAAGGTGTGGCATTTCTTGTAAGGGTGAAAGAGAAAACATTTTTTCATGCAGGAGATCTGAACTGGTGGTACTGGGAAGAAGAGGATGATGAGACCTGGAATGAACCGATGAGACAGGCATATCAGAAAGAGATTGCAAAAATCGAGGGTGAAGAAATTGATTATGCATTTTTCCCGCTTGATTCCAGACAGGGAGAAGAGTCTGTACTTGGTATCAATTATTTTATGCAGCATACGAATACAAAGATTGTATTCCCAATGCATATGTGGGGGTATGACATTTTAGATAAGTTTTTGAAAAATTCAGTGTCGGAGCCGTATAGAGAGCGGATCATGAAGGTGAAAGAACCGGGGCAGAGCTTTTATTTCGAGGAGGAAAGATAGATGCTGGTCAGTATATACACCGATGGAGCAGCCAGAGGAAACCCGGATGGACCGGGAGGATACGGAACCATTTTAGAGTACGTAGATTCAAAAGGCGAACTTCATATAAAGGAATTGTCAAAGGGATATGAGAAGACAACGAATAACCGCATGGAGTTGATGGCAGTCATAGCTGGACTGGAAGCATTGAACCGTCCGTGTGATGTGAAGTTGTATTCTGATTCAAAGTATGTGGTAGATGCATTCAATCAGAACTGGATCGGAGGGTGGCTGAAGAAAGGCTGGAAACGTGGAAAGAATGAGCCTGTAAAAAATGTGGATCTCTGGAAACGGCTTCTGGAAGCGAAAGAGCCACACAATGTGACATTTATCTGGGTGAAAGGACATGATGGACATCCTCAGAATGAGCGATGCGATGAACTCGCAACTTCTGCGGCAGATGCAATGAGGTAAAAAAAGTTCTTTCTTTTTAGAAAAAATATGATATAATAAATACTTGCAAGTAAGACAGGTGATCGCGGCTGTAATTGCCGAAAGGCAGCAGGTGAGGAAAGTCCGGGCTTCGCAGGGCAGGGTGCCGGATAACGTCCGGTGGAGGCGACTCCAAGGCCAGTGCAACAGAAATGTACCGCCTGACAGACTCTTATGAGAATGGACAGGTAAGGGTGGAAGGGCAGTGTAAGAGACTACCGCCCGGCCGGTAACGACCGGGGCACATGTAAACCCCACTCGAAGCAAGACCGTGCAGAGACAATTTGGCGGCCCGTCAAGTCTCAGGTAGGTCGCTGGAACCTGATGGCAACATCAGGTCTAGATAGATGATCACTCAACGACATAACCCGGCTTATCGTCTTGCTTGCTTTTGTTTTATTCCAATATGGTAATAAAAAAGATTTTCAGCTTCGAAAATTGAAACTGAAAATCTTTTTTTATACATTTAATTCAATGTTTATCATCAATTCATAAATAAAAGATAACTGTCTGCATAGTTAAAACAGGAAGTTTTATTTGCGTTTACCAAGTCTTCCCTGATATTTTTCTTCGCAGTATTTGCAGCGGTATACTTCTTCGTCCGGATCGGTCAGTACGAAGACATGATCCAGTCCCTGCTCAATAGAAGTGATACAACGAGGATTTTTACAGCGAATCACATTGCGGATTTCGCGAGGAAGGTGAAGACATTTTTTTGCAACAACCTTCTCATTCTGGATAATGTTGACAGTAATGTTGTGATCAATGAAACCAAGGATGTCAAGATCCATAAAATCGATCGGACATTCGATTTTCATGATATCCTTTTTGCCCATACAGTTACTTTTTGCATTTTTGATAATTGCAACACAGCAGTCCAGTTGATCTAAGTGAAGATATTTGTAAATATCCATACTTCTTCCTGCCTGGATGTGATCCAGTACAAATCCTTCTGAGATCTGACCTACATTCAGTGTATTCTTAACCATAGTATATTCCTCCTTAGACTTCGATTTCCAGTAATGTCAGAATCAGAGCCATTCGAATGTATACTCCGTACTGAGCCTGAGCGAAATAAGCAGCTCTTGGGTCATCATCAACTTCAACAGCAATTTCATTTACTCTAGGAAGTGGGTGAAGTACATACATATCCTTTGGCGCAAGCTCCATCTTCTGAGCATCCAGTACATAAAAATCTTTCATACGGATATAGTCTTCTTCATTGAAGAAACGTTCTTTCTGTACACGGGTCATGTAGAGAATATCGAGCTTTGGAAGCGCATCTTCCAGACGAACGACCTCTTCGTACTGTGCATGTTCTTTGTCGAGAACATCATTGCGGATATAACTTGGAACACGAAGTTCTTCTGGTGAGATTAGAATGAATTTTACATTTTTGTAACGCACCAGAGCGTGAATCAGAGAGTGAACGGTACGGCCAAATTTTAAATCTCCGCAAAGACCGATCGTGATATTATCAAGATGACCTTTTAAAGAACGGATCGTAAGCAGATCGGTCAGGGTCTGTGTCGGATGCTGATGTCCGCCGTCTCCTGCATTGATGACAGGGATTCTGGAATGCTCGCTGGCTACCAGCGCAGCTCCTTCTTTCGGATGTCTCATTGCACAGATATCCGCATAACAGGAAATCATACGAATCGTATCTGCAACAGTTTCCCCTTTTGTTGCAGAACTGGAATCGGCAGAAGAAAAACCAAGAACACTACCTCCGAGATTAAGCATTGCTGCTTCATGACTGAGTCTAGTACGTGTACTTGGTTCAAAAAATAAAGTTGCTAATTTCTTTCCATCACATGCATGAGCATATTTCTTAGGGTTCTTTTCGATGTCCTGGGCTAAATCCATAAGATTGTCTAATTCTTCCACTGTGAAATCAAGTGGACTCATCAAGTGTCTCATAAAATCCTCCTTCGCGACGTTTACTTAAAAGTCTCTGTACATAATATAACAAACCTGTCAGATTTTCAATGTAAAAATTATTTTTTTTGAATGTAAAAAATAATTTTTTTGAATCTGTCATCAGGATAAGAATGTAAGGTGGATTTTAGATATGAAATGTATTATAATGCAATAGTGTCAGTATAGAGAGGCGAAGGATGCAAGTGATACTGACTATGGTATTTGTAAAGGAGACAAGATGGATGGCTACATTAGAAGAATTAAGAGGACAGTTAGATGTCGTAGATGATCAGATCGTGAAGTTATATGAAGAGCGAATGAAAATATGTGAACAGGTTGGAGAATATAAGGTCGAAGCAGGAAGAAAGGTATTTGACCGTGTAAGGGAGAAAGAAAAGCTTCAGAATGTGGCATCAAAAGTTTCTTCTGATTTTGATAAAAAAGGAATTCAGGAATTGTATCAGCAGCTTATGTCCATGAGCCGCAAGTTACAGTATCAGCAGCTTGTGAAGGCAGAAGCTCTTGGAAGACTTCCTTTTATAGAGATTGATTCACTTGGCGTGGAGAAAGCGAGAGTCGTATTTCAGGGCATGGAAGGTGCTTATGGACAGGCAGCTATGAAGACCTATTTCGGAGAGGACTGCAACAGTTATTCCGTCCGTACATTCCGGGATGCAATGGAAGCAATCGAGGAGGGCGCCGCAGATTATGCAGTGCTTCCAATCGAAAATTCTACAGCAGGTGCGGTAAATGAAGTCTATGACCTTCTGGTAGAATTTGAAAATTATATTGTAGGAGAAGTCATAATTCCAATCACGCATACACTGGCAGGACTTCCAGGGACACAGCTTTCTGAATTGAAGCGTGTGTATTCTAAAGCGGAAGCGCTGATGCAGACGACCAGGTTTTTGGAAGAACACAGTGACTGGCAGCAGATCAGCGTGGCAAATACAGCTATTGCAGCAAAGAAAATCCTGGATGACCAGGACCGGACTCAGGCAGCAGTCTGCAGTGCCTATGCGGCAAAAGTCTACGGACTGGAAGTGTTAGACGACAACATTAATGATGAATCCGGAAACTGTACAAGATTTATTATTGTGACGAACCAGAAGGTGTTCTTGAAAGGGGCAAAGAAGATTAGTATTTGCTTTGAGGTTCCACATGAGAGTGGATCGCTGTATCATTTACTGTCACATTTTATTTATAATGATTTGAATATGTCAAAAATCGAGTCCAGACCAATTGAGGGAAGAAGCTGGGAGTACCGTTTCTTTGTAGATTTTGAAGGCAATCTGGAAGAACCAGGTGTGAAGAATGCACTTAGGGGCTTGCGGGAAGAGAGCAGAAGCCTGAAGATACTTGGAAATTACTAATACCAGTGTGGGAGTGCCGAACATAGAGTAATCCGTTAGAGGATTTGTATAATAGAAAAACATAAAATGACATAAAAAAGGAGACATCGAGGAAATGAGAACGAATGAATTGATTTTATATAAAGATATGGAAGACGGGGAACTTCTCCAGGACATGACATTTCTTATGGAGAACTATAATAATGAATATTACAATGAGGACGATATGAAGAGTCTTCTGTATTCTACTATTGGTGATCTGACAGAGTTATCAGTCAGTCACGGATTTGAAGGAAATCTGTGGCATACTTATCTGACTTACCTTATGGTCAGTCATGAGAATGCATACAGCACTTCCTGTGAGATTGTCGGACCGGTCGAAGGAAGTATTAATATTGCAGCACTGCATGATTTTAAGATTTTTAAAGAACTGTTTGACTATGATTTCCAGAATCTTGGAGAGGTACTTGGAGAAGACGGACTTGCCATGATCCGGGATTACAAGGGGGTCAATGGACATGGACAGGTCTTCAATGAGAGAATCCGTGACCGTATCTGTGACCTTGCAAAGGCACTTGATGGAACGAAATGTGCAGAAGAATTTAAAGAGAAAGTAACACAGTTCTACAAGGAATTTGGCGTTGGCAAACTGGGGCTTCACAAAGCATTTCGTATTGAGCATACCGAAGAAGGGGCAAGAATCGTGCCGATCACAAAGATTGCTCATGTGCACCTGGGTGATCTGGTGGGATACGAGATGGCAAAGAAAAAACTGATCGACAATACAGAAGCATTTGTTATGGGAAGAAAATCCAATAACTGTCTGTTATTTGGAGATGCCGGAACCGGAAAATCTTCTTCTATCAAGGCAATCCTGAATCAGTATTATGATCAGGGCCTTCGTATGATCGAAGTCTATAAGCATCAATTCCAGGATCTCAATGATGTAATTGCGCAGATCAAGAACCGTAATTACAAGTTCATCATATACATGGATGATCTGTCATTCGAGGAATTTGAGATTGAATATAAATATCTGAAAGCGGTCATCGAGGGAGGACTTGAGAAAAAACCAGATAATGTGCTTATTTATGCAACATCTAACCGAAGACATCTGATCCGTGAGACATTTAAGGATAAAGAAGATAGAGATGAAGAATTACATACAAATGATACCGTACAGGAAAAGCTGTCACTGGTAGCAAGATTTGGTGTGACGATCTACTTTGGAAGACCACAGAAACGAGAGTTCCAGGAAATCGTGTGTCAGCTTGCCAAGAGAAATAATCTTAATCTAACGGAGGAGGAACTCCTGGCAGAGGCAAATAAATGGGAGTTAAGTCACGGAGGAATGTCAGGAAGAACTGCACAGCAGTTTATTGATTATCTGGCAGGAAAAGAGGCGTAATCATGAATGTATTTTTGCCGGCAGATATTCTGATCCCGGATGTAGAAAGCATGGAGAAGTGGTCGGTGATTGCATGCGACCAGTTCTCTTCGCAGCCAGAATACTGGAAAGATGTAAAGGAGACGGTAGGGGATGCTCCATCTTCCTTTCATTTGATCTTTCCGGAAGCAGAATTGGAAGATGTGGACGAGAATGAAAAGATAAAGACAATCAATTGGAATATGCAATCATATCTTGAACAGGGAATTTTTCAGAAATATGAAAAATCCTATGTTTATGTAGAGAGGACCCTTAAAAATGGCAGTATTCGAAGAGGGCTGGTCGGGATGATTGATCTGGAAGCATATGATTATTCGGAAAATAGTTCTTCCAGAATCCGTGCGACGGAAAAGACAGTGACCTGTAGAATTCCGCCAAGAGTCAGAATCCGTGAGGATGCGCCTGTCGAATTGCCACATGTATTACTTTTGTGTGATGACAGAAGTGATGGGTTGATGGAATGGCTGAGCGGGAAAAAGGAAGAAATGCGTAAGATTTATAATTTTAATCTTATGAAAGAAGGCGGACATATCAGTGGTTGGCTGGTGTCTGGAAAACTCGCAAAAGATTTTGAAAAGAAGATTACATCTTATGAGAATATAAGTGCAGAGATGCCCTATGCGGTTGGCGACGGGAATCATTCACTGGCTACAGCAAAAGTATGTTATGAAAATTATAAAAAAACACATTCCGATACAGAAAATGCAAATGCTCCGGCAAGATATGCGATGGTGGAGCTGGAAAATATTCACGACAAAGCGTTGGAATTTTCTCCGATTCATCGAATTGTTACAGAGACAGATGAAGAAGCATTATTGGATGAGCTTCAAAAAACATGTTGCGCCCCGAATGGATATCCAGTACAATGGTATACGAAAGAGCGCCAAGGTGTTCTTTATTTAAATCCGAATAAAAGTAGGCTTGCAGTCGCAATTTTACAGAATTTTTTAGACGAATATCTGAAAAACCATAGAGGACAGATGGATTATATACATGGAGAAGAGGCATTAAAGAACCTGGCAGAGAAGGAAAATGCGGTTGGCTTTTTATTGCCTGCAATGGAGAAAAGAGAGTTGTTTCCTTACGTGACTGAAAGTGGAACACTTCCAAGAAAGACATTTTCCATGGGACATGCGACGGAGAAAAGATATTATTTGGAAGCAAGACAGATTCGCTGATATGACTAGAAAAGATAAAATCATAATAATGATATGGAGGGAAAAGGATGAAAACATCATTAGTTATTATGGCTGCCGGGATCGGTTCCAGATTTGGTGGAGGAATTAAGCAGTTAGAGCCGGTTGGAATGCATGGAGAGATCATTATGGACTATTCCATTCATGATGCAATCGAAGCTGGATTTAACAAGATTATATTTATTATCCGCAAGGACATAGAGGAAGCCTTCCGGGAGGTTATCGGAGAGAGAATCGAAGCTATCTGTAAACAATTAAACGTAGAGATTGACTATGCATTTCAAGCAATGGACGATCTTCCGGAAGGAGTAAAATTACCAAAAGACCGTACAAAGCCATGGGGAACAGGCCAGGCAGTTCTGGCATGTAAGGGTCTTATAAAAGAGCCATTTGCGGTAATTAATGCAGATGACTATTATGGAAAAGAATCATTTTTTAAACTGCATGATTTTCTGGAGGAGTACACACCGGAGAAACCGACAGATTTTTGTGCGGCAGGGTTTATTCTGAAGAATACACTCAGTGAAAACGGCGGCGTTACAAGAGGTGTATGCCAGGTCAATGAGAATGGATACCTGACCGGAATTGATGAGACAAAGAACATTGTAAAAGTGGGAGATAAGGCAGCAGTCCAGAAAGAAGACGGACAGGAGCCAATTGATGAGAATTCCCATGTATCGATGAATATGTGGGGACTGACACCGGAGTTCGTAGAGACACTGGAAAAAGGATTCAAGGAATTTTTTGAAAAACCAGATGTGGATGTGCTAAAGGGAGAGTATCTGCTTCCGATTTACATTGATGAGTTACTTCAGAAAGGCGAAGTGACTGTAAAAGTCCTTGAAACACAGGATAAATGGTTCGGAGTTACTTACAAAGAAGATAAGGACTCAGTTGTAGAATCTTTCAAGAAGTTGATTGAAGAGGGCGTTTATAAAGAAAAGCTGTTTGATGATATTCTGTAATAAATGATAGAATAAGTGAAAATCGTAAGTACAATACGAAAAAGGTCGTGCGGGAATTAATCCTGCACGACTTTTATGTTGCTGATGTCAGAGTCAATAACGAGAGAGTAGTTTGTATAATAAACCACGAACCCGGGTTTTGCTCCGTTTGGTTTCTTGACATGCTTCTTTTCAATGTAGTCAATCTCGACTTTATCACTGCCGCGGTTCTTAGAATAATAAGCAGCCAGCCGTCCAGCTTCTTCAAAAGTACGGTCCGGAAGTTCATCGCCATTTGTCTTGACAATGACGTGGGATCCGGGAGCACCTTTTGCGTGAAACCACCAGTCACCGCCATTTGCAAAAGAGAAAGTCAGTTCATCGTTCTGGATATTATTTTTACCAACGTAAATGTCATATCCGTCACTGGAGATGTAGTGCATTGGTTTGTTAGTCAGTTTTACTTTTTTCTTTGTGAATTTTCTGCGCACATAGCCGCTGGCAGTCAATTCTTCTTTGATCTGTCCCAGATCCGCTTCGCTTAGAGCAATGTCCAGAGAGTTGCTGACGGATTCCAGATAGCGGATCTCATCAGCTGTCTCCTGGATCAGTTCGGACAGCGCCTCAAAAGTACGCTTCTGCTTATTGTATTTTGCAAAATATTTTTGTGCATTTTCCTGAGGAGTTTTCTGTGGATCCAATGGAATCGTAATATCTTCGTTCGTATAGTAATTCAGGCAGGTCAATGACTTTGCTTCCGAATCCAGGTTGTAACCATAAGTGTTGATCAGTTCTCCGTAAACTTTGTATTTTTCACGGCCTTCAGTTCCTTGTAGTTGTTTGGATTGTAAGTCATATTTTTTCCTTGCACGTTCCAGATTCGTCTGCACAACATGGCGCAGGTCTGCACTTTTCTGACGTATCCGTGTTACGGTGTTGCGAGTCGCATAATAAGTGCGAAGCACCCGTGAGATGGAATCGAAGCATTCTGCCCGGTAATTTCCATAGTGGGAAAATGGAATGGCGGTGAATTCTTTTGGCACTTCGTTGCTATAGTAAATCACTGGGTGGAAATTTCCTTCCTTCAGGTCTTCGATATAGTAGGAAAACTGGCGGTACAGGTGAATGAGCATATCTTCGGAAATGTCGGAAGCCGGAATATCCGTATCTAGTCCGGACTCCGAGACGATATGTTCCGCTACTACAGGACTGATACCGGTAAAGCTTGTGTAGATTGCTTTTCCAAGGGCAGCAGGTTTTTCTCTCAGTGCCAGGACAAAGTTTTTAAAAGAAACTGTGAGCGGGTCCAGTTTAGACATCGTGTCCGGGATGAAATAGGTTCTTCCAGGAAGGACTTCCCGGACAGAACTCATTTGTGCGGAAACATGCTTAATGCTGTCCAGAATCTTATCTTTATCATCGCAGAAGATGATATTGCTGTGCTTGCCCATGATTTCTACGATCAGACGCTTACGGCAAAGGTCCCCCAGTTCATTTAAATGCTCAATATCAAAGAATAAAATACGTTCCAGACCAGGCTGTGAGATAGCTGTGATACGCCCATTCCCAACATATTTGCGAAGAAGCATACAAAAACCAGGTGCAGTCATAGGACTCGGTTTATTCTCATCAGTGAGATAAATCAGTGGAAGAGATGCACTTGCAGAAATATATAGTTTGCGTTGTCCTTCGGGTGTTTTTATTGTGATCAACAGTTCGTCCGGTTCCGGCTGTGCAATTTTGTAGATGCGTCCGCCAAGGATAGAATCGGAAAGTTCTTTTCGGACTGCTGCGATTGTTGTTCCGTCAAATGCCATAATATAAGCACTCCTTTAAAATAATGTTATAAATGTATGATAAATGTTTACTTTTCATATCATACCATAGTTGACTCAAAAATCCAAATGAAGTATAATAAAACGTACGGTTAAAACCGTATTTATTACTGAAAAGAAGAGGTAATACACATGATCAAGAGTATGACCGGTTTCGGAAGATGTGAAATATCAGAGGGAGACCGCAAGTTTACCGTAGAAATGAAAGGCGTGAATCACCGCTATCTGGATATGAGTATCCGTATGCCGAAGAAACTGAATTTCTTCGAGACGGCAATCCGGACAGAGATCAAGAAAAGAATCCAGAGAGGAAAAGTAGACATCTTTATCAGCTATGAGGATTTATCTGACGGACAGGTTTCATTAAAGTATAATGAAAGTCTGGCAGCAGAATATCTTGAATATTTCAAGCAGATGGAAGAAAAGTTTGGCATTGAGAATGATGTCCGTGTGTCTGCACTTTCCAGATATCCTGAGATATTTACAATGGAAGAGGGCAGTGAGGATACCGATGAACTTTGGAAGGGACTTAAAAAAGCACTGGATGGAGCCGTTGACGGATTTGTAACTACAAGGACTGCAGAGGGAGAACATCTTAGAGAAGATATTCTTGCAAAGCTCGATGGAATTCTTGAGATGGTAGCATTTATCGAGGAGCGTTCTCCGAAGATCGTTGCCGAGTATAGAGAAAAGCTGGAAGCCAAAGTTAAAGAACTTCTTGAAGATACGCAGATTGAGGAGAATCGTATTGCAGCAGAAGTTGTGATTTATGCAGATAAGATCTGTACAGATGAAGAGGTCGTACGACTGAAGAGTCATGTCGTACATATGAAAGAGACGCTCCAGTCAGATGAGGCAGGAATCGGACGCAAGCTTGATTTTATTGCACAGGAGATGAACCGTGAAGCAAATACAATCTTGTCAAAGGCAAATGACTTGGAAGTTTCCAATACAGGAATTGGGTTAAAGACAGAGATTGAGAAGGTCAGAGAACAGATCCAGAACATTGAATAAGAGGTATAGCTATGAATAAAGAGGGAATTCTTATTGTAGTATCCGGGTTTTCCGGTGCCGGCAAAGGTACGATTATGAAAGCACTTCTGGAGAGATATGATAATTATGCATTATCCATCTCTGCAACAACAAGAAACCCAAGACCGGGAGAAGAAGAAGGAAAGGCTTATTTTTTCAAAACAACTGAAGAATTTGAAAAAATGATTGCGAAAGATGATTTGATAGAGTATGCTATGTACGTGGGAAATTATTACGGAACACCGAAAGCATATGTGGAAGAGCAGCTTCGTGCAGGGAAAGATGTAATCCTGGAGATTGAAATCCAGGGCGCATTGAAAGTCAAAGAAAAATTTCCGAATACATTATTACTGTTCGTAACACCTCCGAGCGCAGAAGAACTCAGAAAGCGTCTGGAAGGACGGGGGACTGAGACACAGGAAGTCATCGATGGGCGTATGAAGCGCGCTATTGAAGAGGCGGAATATATGGATCAGTATGATTATCTGGTCGTGAATGATGAATTAGATGTGTGCGTGGAAGAGATGCATCATCTGATTCAGGGAGAACATGAGAGATGTTTCCGTAATCAGACATTTATAGAGCATATGAAGAGAGAGTTGAAAGGAGAATAGTGTACATGTTACATCCATCTTACACAGACTTAATGAAGGTCGTTAATAAAGACGTTGAGGAAGGCGAGACAAAGGTTGTTAACAGCCGTTATTCTATCGTTATGGCTACAGCTAAAAGAGCACGAGAGATTATTGATGGTTCTATGCCATTAGTAGATACAAAGCCGGGTGAGAAGCCGCTTTCTATCGCGATCAGCGAGATGAATCAGGGAAAGATCACTATACTTGCTGAAGAAGAGGCTGCAAAACTTGCGGAACTGGAAGCAAAGCAGGCAGAGGAGAATGCAGAGGAAGATTTCTTGAATATTCAGGAAGAGGATTCAGAGGAAGACGCAGAAGCAGTAGAAGAGTCTGAAGATAACGAATAGAGAGATTACTACACGGTGTGCCGTGTGCCTGAGGCAGATACCGTCTGGTATCTGCTTTTTAAATAAGACATACAAGGAGAACTATATGAATATTTTATTTATATCCCTCGGCTGCGATAAGAACCTGGTGGATTCAGAGGTCATGCTTGGGCTTTTGGATAAAAAGGGATATCAGATCGTAGATTCAGAAGAAGACGCAGATATTATTGTTGTTAATACCTGCTGTTTTATTCATGATGCAAAGGAGGAAAGTATTCAGACCATTCTTGAGATGGCAGAGTACAAAAAAGAAGGGAAGCTGAAAGCTCTGATCGTGACCGGGTGTCTGGCACAGCGCTATCAGCAGGAGATTATTGACGAGATACCGGAAGTTGATGCAGTACTTGGAACTACTTCTTATGATCATATCGTAGAAGCGGTGGAAGAGGCTCTTGCGGGAAATGGACATGTTGTTCTGGAAGATGTGGATGCACTTCCAGATGTAAAAGAAAAGAGACTTGTAACAACAGGCGGGCATTATGCATACATGAAAATTGCCGAAGGCTGCGACAAGCATTGTACTTACTGTATCATCCCAAAACTTCGTGGTAATTACCGCAGTGTTCCGATGGAGAAGCTGCTGGCAGAAGCGAAAGACCTGGCTGATCAGGGAGTAAAAGAATTGATTCTTGTTGCACAGGAAACGACCGTATACGGAAAGGATTTATATGGAGAGAAATCTTTGCATAAATTGCTCCGCGAGCTTTGTAAAATATCCGGAATCCAGTGGATCCGAATTCTTTATTGTTATCCGGAGGAGATTTACGATGAACTGATTCAGACGATTAAAGAAGAAAATAAAGTCTGTCACTATCTGGATCTTCCGATTCAACATGCAAGTGACGCAGTGCTAAAAAGAATGGGAAGAAGAACTTCAAAAGCTCAGCTTGTAGAGATCATTGAAAAGCTTCGAAAAGAGATCCCGGATATTTCTCTTCGTACCACATTGATCACAGGATTTCCGGGTGAGACACAAGAACAGCATGAAGAGCTGAAGGATTTCGTAGATGAGATGGAATTTGACAGACTTGGAGTTTTTACTTACTCACCGGAGGAAGATACACCAGCTGCAACTATGACAGAGCAGATTCCGGAAGAAGTCAAGGAAGACCGCCAGGCAGAATTGATGGAACTTCAGCAGGAAATCGCATTTGATCTGGCAGAAGATATGGTCGGACGTGAAGTTCTCGTTATGATTGAAGGAAAAGTTGCAGATGAAAATGCATATGTAGGAAGAACTTATAAAGATGCACCGAATGTGGATGGCTTGATCTTTATCAATACAGACGAAGAATTGATGAGTGGAGATTTTGCAAGAGTCCGCGTGACAGGTGCACTGGAATATGATTTGATAGGAGAGCTGATATAATGAATTTACCAAATAAACTGACAGTATTACGAGTTATCATGGTTCCGTTTTTTGTATTTTTTATGTTGACTGATGTGGGAGGACCGGCAAATAAATGGATCGCGTTAGTTTTGTTCTGTGTTGCCAGTCTGACAGATATGCTGGATGGTAAGATCGCCCGCGCAAGAAATCTTGTGACAAACTTTGGAAAGTTCATGGATCCTTTAGCAGATAAGCTGCTTGTGTGTTCTGCTATGATCTGTATGATCCCGTTAGGAAAATTACAGGCATGGTTCGTCATCATCATCATTGCCCGTGAGTTTATTATTAGCGGATTCCGCCTTGTGGCTGCAGACAATGGAATTGTCATCGCAGCAAGTTACTGGGGCAAATTTAAGACAGTATCCCAGATGTTCATGATTATTGTATTGATTGCAGATCTTGGAGGTGTGTTCGATATCGTTGGCACAGTTCTGATCTGGCTTTCACTGATCCTGACAGTTGTATCACTGATCGACTATATTGCAAAGAATGTGCAGGTGCTGACACAGGGAGGTATGTAATGATTGTACGTGAACTGGAAAAACAGGAAAGAAAAAACGCTCTGGATATTATCTGGAGCGTTTTTTGCATGGATGTGGCCGAGGTGTATGAACAGGAAGGGATTGATACATTCCGCGAATATTTAAAACAGGAGAATATCGACCAGCTCTGTGATAGCGGCGAACTTCTGATGTTTGGTGTATTTGAACAAGAAGAACTGGAAGGAACCATATCCCTTCAGAGGCGGGGACACATTTGTAATTATTATGTGCGCAGATCCTGCCAGGGAAAAGGTGCTGGAAGGTTACTTTTTGACTATGCGAAAAGGTATTGTAAGGAAGAACTGCATAAGACTATTATGACCGTTGATGCTGCTCCGGAGGCGGTGAAAAAATATATCCACATGGGCATGAAACCAATCGATGAGATGCAGATGATACATGGAAAATGTTATGTGCCTATGGCAATGGAAATTCTTTAGTAGAATGACTATAAAAAGCGGTCCAAACAATTTAAAAATGTAGCGTAGTGCCAATTGACGAAAAATGTTATTTATGAGAGAATAAAAAAGGATATGGTGTTAAACTTATAACAAACACTATTTATAAAACACACATAGTTGAAAGGAGTTTTAAAATGATTTATTCACAAGAAGTAGAAATGATGTGTCCGGTAGCGCAGGGCGCTAATCACGGACCAGCTCCGATTCCGGAAGAGGCAAAATGGGTTCAGGCTAAGGAGATCAAAGATATTTCCGGTTTTACACACGGCATTGGCTGGTGTGCTCCTCAGCAGGGTGCTTGTAAGCTGACACTGAATGTGAAAGATGGAATTATCCAGGAGGCATTGGTTGAGACAATCGGCTGCTCCGGAATGACACATTCAGCTGCTATGGCTTCAGAAATCCTTCCAGGAAAAACTATTTTAGAGGCATTGAATACAGACCTTGTCTGTGATGCAATCAATACAGCAATGCGTGAGTTATTCTTACAGATTGTATACGGAAGAACTCAGAGCGCATTTTCTGAAGACGGACTTGCTATCGGAGCAGGACTTGAGGACCTTGGAAAAGGACTCCGCTCTCAGGTAGGAACAATGTACGGAACATTAGCAAAAGGACCTCGTTATCTTGAGATGGCAGAGGGTTATGTAACAGGTATCGCACTCGATGAAGCAGGCGAGATCATCGGATACCAGTTCGTAAATCTTGGAAAACTTACAGACTTCATCAAAAAAGGCGATACACCGAATGACGCATGGGAAAAGGCAAAAGGACAGTATGGTCGTGTTGAAGACGCAGCAAAGATTATTGACCCAAGAAAAGAGTAGGAGGACTTTTTAAAATGGCTTTATTTGAATCATATGAAAGAAGAATTGATAAAATCAATGAAGTGCTGGCAGGTTATGGAATCGCTTCAATCGAGGAAGCACAGAAGATTACAAAGGATGCCGGACTTGATGTATACAATCAGATTAAGAGCATTCAGCCAATCTGTTTTGAGAACGCATGCTGGGCTTACACAGTAGGTGCTGCAATTGCAATCAAAAAAGGCTGTAAGACAGCAGCAGAAGCAGCAGCAGCAATCGGTGAAGGACTTCAGTCTTTCTGTATTCCAGGATCTGTAGCAGATCAGAGAAAAGTTGGTCTTGGACATGGTAACCTTGGAAAGATGCTTCTGGAAGAGGATACAGACTGCTTCTGTTTCCTTGCAGGACATGAGTCATTTGCAGCAGCAGAGGGTGCGATCGGTATCGCTGAAAAAGCAAACAAAGTTCGTAAAAAACCACTTCGTGTTATCTTGAACGGACTTGGAAAAGACGCAGCTAAGATTATCTCCCGTATCAATGGATTTACATATGTTCAGACAGAATATGACTACTATACAGGAGAGCTGAAAGAGGTTCAGAGAATCTCTTATTCTGACGGACTTCGTTCCAAAGTAAACTGCTATGGAGCAAATGATGTACGTGAAGGTGTTGCAATCATGTGGAAAGAGGGTGTAGATGTATCTATCACAGGTAACTCTACAAACCCGACACGTTTCCAGCATCCAGTAGCAGGAACGTACAAAAAAGAGTGTGTTGAGAAAGGTAAAAAATACTTCTCAGTAGCATCTGGTGGTGGTACAGGACGTACACTTCATCCAGATAACATGGCTGCAGGTCCAGCATCTTATGGTATGACAGATACACTTGGACGTATGCACTCAGATGCACAGTTTGCAGGATCATCTTCTGTACCGGCTCACGTAGAGATGATGGGACTTATCGGAGCAGGTAACAACCCGATGGTTGGTATGACTGTTGCAGTAGCAGTTTCCGTAGAGGAAGCAGCAAAGGCTGGTAAATTTTAAGAAAATATAAAGTTGAATATATAGTAAAAGAAACTGTTGCATGAATTAGTGCACAGTTTCTTTTATATAAAAATATTGATAATTATAAAAATTTTGAGAAAATAAATATTATAATAATATGTATACTATTGCGATGAAAATATTATTATGATATAATAAAAAAGTATCAAAAACTCATATTATGAAAGCGCAGGGGTGCTAAGGAGGTTAATATGAATAAGATTATTTTTGCGTATTGGGAACACTTTGACGATTTGAGAAAAGTGAATATTTATGACGAGAAGCAGAGGTCTGTTGAGGAATCTGCTTTTCTTATTGATATGCCTGAATTATTTCGGGTTATATTATTTAAAAAGAATAAAAGTATTGAAAAGAAAATGTCACTTGAGGAGGTTGAAGAGTTACTGAGTAATAAGTGTAATTTTAAAATGGTGGTCATTGTTTCGAATATGAAAAAAGAAATTTATAGTGTTATTAGTAATGTGTCCCGATTGAAAGGTATATGTTCACCTTTTATCGAATTAGAAAATAGTATTATGTATTTCCCGCAATTGAGTTATTCGGATCTAGGATTTTTGAAGTATTTATGTGAACAGAAAAATATGAAAAATTATAAACTACATATAGTAAGTAGTTGTCGAGGAGGAAAATATGTTTAATGTTATATCTATGTTTTCAGGCGCGGGAGGGCTTGACATGGGATTTCATAATAAAGGTTTTAAAATATTATGGGCAAATGATTTAAATAAGGATGCATGCGATACATATGATAAATGGGCGAATTATGATAAAAATGGAAAGCGAAAACCAGAAAAAGAGTGTACAGAAATAGAATGTGGAGATATATCAAAGATTGATTTTAACAAGATTGCGCCAGGAAAAATAATAGATGTTGTACTAGGGGGATTCCCATGTCAGGGCTTTTCGTTGGCCGGACCGAGACAAGTAGATGACTCGAGAAATATTTTATATAGACATTTTGTCGAAATGGTTCGAATGAAGAGTCCGAAAGTATTTATTGCAGAAAATGTGATTGGAATAAAAACATTGGGGAATGGAGCTGTTTTTGACAAAATAGTTGATGATTTTTCGACGTTAGGGTATACAATATCAGCTCCTACTATTAATGCGAAAAATTATGGTGTTCCACAGGATCGAATGAGGGTGATTTTTGTTGGAATCAGGAACGATATTTGTCATGGGGGAGCTTATCTTTTCCCTAGAGGGGATTTGAAAAAAGTGACATTAAAAGAGGTACTTTCACAATTGCCGCCGGTTAATATGGAAGATGTTTGTCAGGCGCCATTTTCTTCAAGATACATGTCAAGAAATAGAAAAAGAGATTATGATGATGTGTCATTTACTATTCCGGCAATGGCAAAACAAGTTGCATTAAGTCCTGATTCAGGAGGGATGGTTCATGTTGGTGTGGATCGGTTTGAATTTGTTGGGACCAATAGAAGGTTAAGCTATAAGGAGGCAGCAGCCATACAGACATTTCCGATAGATATGGAATTTTGTGGTGATTTAGATAGTAAATATAAACAAATTGGAAATGCAGTCCCAGTGAAGCTGGCTGAAGTAATTGCTGGAGAAGTTTATAAAATTTTGACAACAAAAGATTTATCTCCGCTTTTGAATATAGAGAGTCCAAAGGATGAAATAAGAGTGGACAAAAGATTTACGAAAAATGATGTAACAGGCAAAGCTTTTGAATATTCTTCTTTATTAGCGATTTATGACGAAATGCATAAATCTGGATGGAAAAATGAACAAATAGAGATATTGGAAGATAAAAATTATAGAAATATAGAAAAAGCATACCAGATTATTGAAGCGGGAGAAGAGGAAGAAAGTGATGATGATTTATTTGTAATAGATGTAGATCATGGAATGAATTCTTATGATAGAGCTGCAAGAGTGGCAGCGGCCTATTTAAGAATGACAGAACCGATTATGAAAATGCCTGAAGGTCTTCATGCGGTATTAGCGGCGATGCCGGATAATGCTGGTGTAAAAGGAGATGTCCGTGATATCCGTATTACAATATATGCTAGTGAGTCTAAAAAAGAGGTGCTTAGGGAATTGGGAATAAGCTGTAAAAATAATCATGAAGCAGTTAAGCATCCTAGAATTACAGAAGTACCGGATTTTGCAAAAGAATGGACAAAAGGCGAATTCTCTTGCAGTGAAGAATTTTTGGATAAAATGGAAAAGGTTCAAAAGGTAATTGAAGAATATCAGGAGAAGTATAGTACATGGTCGGAAGTAGAAGAAAAAAAAGAAAAAGTATATTTACCAATTGTAGAAGCGTTTGTAGAAGAAATACGAAGGCTGGGTATGGCATCGAAAGAAGCTGGCGATGAACAAAGAAAAAATGCCAGTAAATTTGCAAAACTTTTTTTTGAGTATATGTTTGGAACACGTGATTTTTACAAATTTATCAAAAATGATAAAGCACAAGCTACAACAGTATATCCATACAATATGCATGGATCACTTATGAAAACATATAAAGGAATAAAAAATAACCAGGCGGTTCCTTGTGTCACTATGCCGAATGAGATAGTTGAAGTTAGAATAAAACCAAGAAGTCAAACAACATTAGAAGTATATTTTGATCAATGGATTATTTCTATGAGACTACATAATGCAGATTCAGCAATTAAAAAAACATCATTGAAGTTTGATGTTCAGATTAAAGCACAGCCTAAAAAGGTCATGAGTGCGATACTTCCTTGGAACAAATAGGACCTATACAATCCTTTGATTTTGTAGTATTTTGAATTGTTGAAAAATATTGAAATATTTACCTTACTATTATATAATTGCTCAAATATTAGATGACAGTTGGTCAATTTTATAACAAGGAGGACAAAATTATGGCGTTTAAAAAGGTTGTAGTTGTAGGCGGTGGTGTGCTGGGGAGCCAGATCGCTTACCAGGTTGCGTACAAAGGATTTGATGTGACGGTATGGCTTCGAAGCGAAGGTTCCATTGAACGTGCAAAACCGAAATTTGCAAGATGGCATGAGACATATTTAAAAGATCTGGAGGCAACGAAAGCTTTGATCGGAACAGGGACAAAGCTGTATCCGAGAGGTCTGGTTGATGATTTTGAGAATCTGACAGTAGAAAAAGTAGAGGAATTAAAAGCGCAGGCTGACCAGGCATTTGAAAGTCTTATATATGAACTTGATATGGCGAAAGCAATGGCAGATGCAGATCTTGTGATTGAATCTTTATCAGAAGATCCGAAAGCAAAGATTGCATTCTATCAGCAGATGGCGCCGCTTCTTCCGGAAAAGACAGTTATTGTGACAAATTCATCAACTATGGTACCGAGTGCATTTGCTCAGTACACAGGAAGACCGGAAAAATATCTTGCACTGCATTTTGCAAATGAAATCTGGAAAAATAACACGGCTGAGATTATGGGACATGCCGGTACAGAAGGAAAATATTACGATGAGGTTGTAGAGTTTGCCGGACAGATTGGTATGATTCCATTGAAATTACATAAAGAACAGCCGGGATATATTCTGAACTCTCTGTTAGTTCCGTTTTTGAATGCAGGAGAAGCACTTTATGCAAATGATGTGGCTGATCCGGAGACAATTGATCTGACATGGAGTCTTGCTACTGGAGCTCCACTTGGCCCATTCCGTATTCTTGATATTGTGGGACTGGAGACTGCATACAATATCGTTTGTATGGATCCGGCTGCAAAAGATCCGGAGACAACACCGGGAAAGATTGCAAAACGCTTGAAAGAAAAAATCGATGCAGGCAAGAAAGGCGTCTGCACAGGAGAAGGATTTTATAAATACACGAAGTAAAAAGTATGACCGTCGGGATATGTTTCCTGACGGTTTTGACGTATGGAAAGTAATTTGGTAGAATAATAAAAGGTCGTAACAAAGCAGATGATGAATGATAACGTAGCAGACAGAAAGGAATGTGACAGATATGCAGTATCAGGAGTTTGGAAAAACAGGCTTGAGGGTTTCGAAGCTGTGTCTTGGAACATGGGGTATCGGAGGTGCCGGCTGGGACAGTTATTCGGATGAGTCACGAATGGACGCAATTAAGGCAGCGTTGGAGTGTGGCATTAATTTTATAGATACAGCACCGGCTTACAATGCAGGAAAAGCAGAATGTTATGTTGGTGAAACTTTGAGTAAGCTCAAAAAGCGCAGAGAGGTGGTCATTTCTACAAAATGTGGAAATAAGTTCGTAGATGGAAAATATCTTCGCTGTGGTTCAAAAGAGAGTATTTTAAAGCAGTGCGACGAGTCGCTGAAAAATCTAAAGACAGACTATATTGATATTTATCTGGTACACTGGCCAGATCCGGATGTTGAACTGGAAGAGACAATAGATGCGGTGAGTACGTTGAAAAAAGAAGGAAAAATTCTGCATGCAGGAGTTTCTAATTTTTCAAAAGAACAGATTGAAGAAGCCCAGAAATATTGCAAAATCGAAGCTTTTCAGCCACAGTATTCACTGGCAGACCGAAAAGACGAGAAGTTGATTCGCTGGGCTCATGAACAAGGACTTGGAATTATGACTTATGGAACTTTAGGTGGCGGAATTCTGACTGGAAATTACCGAAAACTTAGAACCTTTGAGCAGACTGACAGCAGAAATCGATTTTACCCATATTTTAAAGAACCATTGTTTTCAAAAGCAATGGAACTGTTAACAATCATGGATCAGATTGCAGAAGAGAGAAATGTTTCCTTGGCTCAGATCGCAGAGAAATGGGTGATTCAGAAGAGATTTGTATCCAGTTGCATCATTGGGGCGCAGAGCCGTGCCAGAGTAGAAGAAAACTGCAGAAATCTTCAATGGGAACTGACGGATAATGAGATTCGAAGACTGGAGTCTGTAAGAATATTATAACAGTCGGATAACTGATTTATGGAAGGGAAAATAGTGGAAGATAAGAAAAAGGTGTTATTCCATTTATTTATTTCAACTTTATATCTGAGTGCATTTACTTTCGGTGGAGGATATGTGATTGTTTCCCTGTTAAAGAAAAAATTTGTGGACGAATATCACTGGATTGAAAATGATGAGATGTTAGATCTTGTGGCAATTGCACAATCGGCACCGGGAGCAATCGCAGTTAATGGAGCGATTGTGGTGGGATATAAACTGGCGGGGATTATAGGAGCATTTGTAGCGGTTATAGGAGCAATTATTCCGCCATTCGTGATTATCACAATTCTTGCAATGTGTTATCAGGCATTTCGTGATAACTGGTTGATCAGTCAGATGCTGGAAGGCATGCAGGCAGGTGTGGCTGCAGTCATTGCCTGTGTGACTTACGAAATGGGAAATGGTATTGCAAAAGACGGTGACAAAATGTCACTTCTGATAATGGCTGGAGCATTTGTTGCGGCATGTTTTATGAATGTAAACGTAATATATATTATTCTGACATGTATTATATTTGGTGTGGTACGGACTCTTTTAAAAAGGAGGAAAGAAGCATGATTTATCTGCAGTTGTTCTTAAGTTTCCTTCAAGTTGGCATGTTCAGTTTCGGAGGTGGATATGCAGCGCTTCCTCTGATTCAGGGGCAGGTCGTAAAAACGCATAGCTGGCTTAGTATGTCAGAATTTACAGATCTGATTACCATATCTCAGATGACACCGGGACCAATAGCCGTGAATTCAGCAACATTTGTAGGTGAAAAGATTGCAGGTATACCAGGAGCGCTCTGTGCAACAGCCGGGTACATATTGCCGTCTTGTATTATTGTAACGGTAATTGCAAAGATTTATCTAAAATGGCGGAATATGGAGTTATTTCAGGGGGTGTTAGGCTCTTTGCGCCCAGCGGTTGTTGCATTGATAGCATCGGCAGGAATATCAATTCTCATTACGGCATTTTGGGGAAATGATATGATTACTTTTGCAGGAACTAATTGGGGTCTGGTTACAATATTTGTAATCTGTATTTTTCTGATACAGAAAGTGAAAATGAATCCTGTGTGGGTGATGCTGCTGGCAGGGGTGATGAAAGTTGGCGTGAGTTGTGCTCAACGCTTGTAGGATAATATTTATACCAAAATAAATAATATAAAAAAGGTGTATAGGTGGAAGGAGAATGTACAATGGGAGAATTTGAAAAATCATGTGTTAACTGTGGCGTATTGAACTGTGCCAAGAGAGATAAGGAATATCCGGAGTTCTGTCTGACTACAAATTTTGATGTAAAAGAGCTGGAAGAGATTAAAAAACTATATCTTGAAGATGAAGAGAACAATAAAGTTTCTGTGATTTCAGCAGAGATTGAAGCTGAATTTTATTGCCGTTATACGAGAGTGGAGGAAATTATCGAATTTTCAAAGCGGATGGGCTTTCATAAAATTGGAATTGCGACATGTATTGGATTGATTGAAGAAAGCCGTATATTTGCTCAGATTTTGAGAAAGAACGGTTTTGAACCATATGCAGCACTTTGTAAGGCTGGAGCATTTAATAAGACGGATATAGGAGTAAGGAAAGAGTATACAACGCAAGTAGGAAATGCGCTGTGTAATCCGATTATGCAGGCAAAGCTTTTGGAGAAAGCCGGGACAGATTTTAATGTTGTAGTTGGATTATGCGTCGGACATGACAGTTTGTTTTATAAATATACACACACACTGACGACAACGCTGGTGACAAAAGACCGTGTGCTTGCACACAATCCGGTTGGAGCATTGTATCAGACAAAAGCGTATTACAAGAAACTGATGGCTGATCCGGCGTCAGGAGAAAAAGAACAATAATTTGAAGCGAAAAATGGATTTCAAGGCCTGAATGAAAGGGGAGCGAAAATTACATAAGGGGAGCGAAAGTAAGTATGGCTAGAAGAAAAAAGAATAAGAATCTAAAAGGAATTCCTGCGGCAATCATGCTGATTCTTGCATTGATCGGCGGATTTGCGGAGCGTGGGAATTTGATGGAACGAATGTCTGGTGAGCCAGCACAAAACATTGCAGATACGGTTGCGACCGGTCAGATGAAAGTGACCTATCTCAATGTAGGACAGGGTGACTGTACAATTATTCAGACAGAAGGTCATAATGCAATGATCGATGCTGGGAATAACCATGAAGGAAAAGATGTGGTGGATTATCTGAATCAACAGGGCATAGACAAGCTTGACTATCTGATCCTGACACACCCGGATGCCGATCATATAGGTGGCGGCGATGATGTTTTGGAGAAGATTGAGGTAGAACAGGTTATTATGCCGGATGTGGCGAATGATACAATGACTTATGAAGAAGTTATGGATGATATTGAGAAAGAAAATGTTCCGGTAGAGCATCCAAAAGTCGGCGAAGAGTTCGGATTTGGAGATGCGACATTTACTGTACTTTGTCCGGAAACGGATCTGGTCAGTTCAGATGATACCAATGATGCTTCAGTAGGAATTAAACTGGTGCATGGGGAGAATTCTTTTGTCATGTGTGGAGATGCCAGTGAGAAATCTGAGAGCGCAATGGTGAAGAGATTTGGAAGTGCGTTGGAATGTGATGTGTTAAAATGCGGACACCACGGAAGCAGAACTTCTACAAGTGAAGTGTTTTTAAAAGCAACGAACCCAACATGGGCTGTTATCAGCTGTGGCGTGGATAATTCTTATGGACATCCGCATCAAGAGACGCTGGAGCGCCTGAATAACGATGATGTGCAGGTTTACCGCACAGATCTGCTTGGAACAATTATTGCAACGAGTGACGGAACGAATATTTCCTGGTTCAGTGAGAAAGAGTAAAAATCAAAAAAAGATAAAAAAGTTCTTAGAAAAGATAAGATAGATACTTGACAAATACATGAGATATTGCTATTATTTAAAAACAGAACGCACTCTGTTTTTGAAAAGATACAAGAAAGAGGTGCATTATGCAGAGAGTTTATTCATTATTAGTTGACAACAATTCCGGAGTATTAAGTAGAATATCCGGACTATTCACAAGAAGAGGATACAACATCGACAGTATTACAGCCGGTGTGACGGCAGATTCAAGATTTACGAGAATCACGATTGTATCCAGTGGAGATGAGATTATTTTATCTCAGATTGAAAAGCAGATTGCCAAGCTGGAAGACGTGATCGTAGTGAAGGTCTTAAAGCCGGAAGAATCCGTATATCGTGAACTGATATTGGTTAAGATCCGTGCCAATGCACAGCAGCGGTCAGAGATTGTTTCAATTGCTGATATCTTTCGCGCAAAGATTGTTGATGCAGAGAGAGAGTCTCTCGTGATTGAGCTTACAGGAACCCAGTCGAAGCTGGAAGCGTTCTTACAGCTCCTGGATGGTTATGAGATCCTGGAACTTGCCAGAACCGGAATTGCCGGACTGTCAAGAGGAATCAAGGATGTCACATTTATCGAGTAGTTACCAATTTAAATTTACATATTTATTAGGAGGAATGTCAAAATGGCAGCAAGAATTTTTTATCAGGAAGATTGTAATTTATCAGCACTGGAAGGACAGAAGATTGCTATCATCGGATATGGTAGTCAGGGACATGCTCATGCTCTGAACCTGAAAGAGTCCGGATGTGACGTAATCGTAGGTCTTTATGAGGGAAGTAAATCCTGGAAGAAAGCTGAAGAGCAGGGATTGAAAGTATACACAGCAGCAGAGGCAGCAAAGCAGGCAGACATTATCATGATTCTTATCAATGATGAGTTACAGGCTGATATGTACAAGAAAGACATCGAGCCAAACCTTGAGGAAGGAAACATGTTAATGTTCGCTCATGGTTTCAACATTCACTTCGGATGCATCAAACCACCTAAGAACGTAGATGTAACAATGATCGCTCCTAAGGCACCAGGACACACAGTTCGCAGCGAGTATCTTGCAGGAAAAGGAACTCCTTGCCTTATCGCTGTAGAGCAGGATGCTACAGGAAAAGCTTGGGACAGAACATTAGCTTATGGTCTTGCAATTGGTGGAGCAAGAGCAGGACTTCTTGAGACAACATATAGAACAGAGACAGAGACAGACCTCTTCGGTGAGCAGGCAGTCCTTTGCGGTGGTGTTTGTGCACTTATGCAGGCAGGATTTGAGACACTTTGCGAAGCAGGATATGATCCGAGAAATGCTTACTTTGAGTGTATCCATGAGATGAAACTGATTGTAGACTTAATCTATCAGTCAGGATTCGCTGGAATGAGATATTCTATTTCTAACACTGCAGAGTATGGTGACTATGTAACAGGACCTAAGATTATTACAGAGGATACGAAGAAAGCTATGAAGAAGATTCTTTCTGATATCCAGGACGGAACATTTGCAAAAGAGTTCTTACTTGACATGTCTCCGGCAGGACGTCAGGTACACTTCCAGGCTATGAGAAAGCTTGCAGCTGAGCACCCATCAGAGAAAGTTGGAGCTGAAGTTAGAAAGCTGTACAGCTGGAATGGAGAAGACAAACTGATCAACAACTAATCGAGATTTGCAGCATAGAATCAGACTTGATCTTACATATTTGACATAAGGGATAAAAGAAGCTTTACGAACCGTAACAGGAACGCAGAGCTTCTTTCTTGTATAATCGGAAAAAGCAGTTCCTATTATATAAAGAACTCTCGCAGAAAGTCATACGTGTGAATAAGGATTATGTGGGTAATTTTGAATGATGCTTTTGTATGTGAAAAATACACAAAAAATTATAATTTTAGTTTTCAATTACATACATATATGATAGAATAAAACATAAAGTAAAAAGTTCGATACCAATTTTAAATGCGGCAGAATGAATCGAATGATTACGAACGACTGGAAACAGCAAGCATCAAGGGAGGTATGAGACATGGATGAAAGATTAGAGAATCTGCGGTCGACGAAAAATCCAAAAGCGCGTATCAAGATTATGAAAGGACATTTTGCTACAAGCAACTCACATCTGGATACTTATATTGATATGTCAACAGTAAAGATTCGTCATAACAATGCGAGAGAGGCAGCGAAAGTACTGGCGCAGGAGTACGTGACAAGTACATATGTAGATACGATTGTATGCCTGGATGAGACAAGTGTGATTGGAGCATTTCTGGCTGAACAGCTGGCAGACAGCACACATATGGCATTGAGCCATAAGAATAATATTTCTGTGATCACACCGGAATATAACGGATTGGGGCAGATTATGTTCCGTGATAATCAACAGAGAATGATCAAAGATCAGCAGGTACTTGTGCTGGCAGCATCCATTACGACTGGAAAGACGATCAAGCGTGCTATTGATTCTGTATTATATTATGGAGGAACGATTTGTGGAGTATGTTCTATCTTCAGTGCTGTAACAAAAGTAGCAGGCATGGAAGTAAAGACAATTTTCACAAGCAAAGATCTTCCGGCATATCATGCATATGAGCCGAATAAGTGCCCAATGTGTGAAGCAGGTGACAGAGTAGAAGCAATTGTCAACAGTTTTGGATATTCAAAATTATAGAAATAGGACAGGAGTATCAGTTAAATAATAAGATGAGGAGTCGGAGAGAAAAATGCGAGCATTTATTTCCGGCTCTTTTTAGTGGAAGTGCAGTTTTCTATTATATATAAAAAAGACAACCACATGACGGTATGGTTGTCTTTCAATGTTTCTCTATGAATTAAGCAATTCCGTTAACAGCTTTTGTCAGACGGGAAATCTTTCTAGAGCATGTGTTTTTGTGATATACACCCTTGCTTCCAGCTTTGTTGATTTCAGCGATCGCCTCTTTAAGAGCTGCTGCAGCTGTTGCTGCATCTTTCTTCTCTACAGCTGTCTCAACTTTTTTTACGTAAGTTTTAACTTTAGACTTGATTGCTTTATTTCTAGCAGCCTTTGTCTCGTTTACTAAAATTCTCTTCTTTGCGGATTTGATATTAGCCAATTTGTCCACCTCCAATATCTATGATTTCGATTATAATGATCAGTTCGACAGATCCGGACACGGACGTTCTCTCGAACACACTCATTCATTTTAGACCAGCTGACTTATTCTGTCAATACATAATTATGGAAATATTGTAAAAACTAGTATAAAAATAGTGCTTGCAGGTGAAAGGGGGAGAAAATCATGGTTGAAAAATATAACATACGGACAGATTTGGCATTGGAAGAGAAGGAACGTTTTGAGTCTGACCAGGTGGAGGTACAAGGAGTTGTGTTGGAGGAAGAATATGATAAGGAGCGGGAAATTAGGGTGACGACTGTACGGATTGAAACCGAAAATGGTGCGAAGACTATGGGGAAACCAGTCGGAACATATCTGACGATTGAAGCCCCGAATTTATCTTCGCCGGATGAGGGAATCCACCGGGAGGTTTCAGAAGAACTGGCAAAATATCTGATAGAAGTTATGGAAAAAATCATACCGGAAAGTGAACATGATAAGGAAGTTCTGGTCATAGGGCTTGGAAATCGTCAGGCGACACCCGATGCTCTTGGTCCTTATGTGGCAGATAATCTGAACGTTACCAGACATATTGTGAAAGAATATGGGAAATATGCAGCACTAGAAGAGATGAATTGTGTGGTCAGTGCCATAGTTCCAGGAGTGATGGCACAGACCGGAATGGAAACAGCGGAGATTATAAAGGGTGTGGTGAGGGAGACCAAGCCAGATCTTTTAATTGTAATTGATGCCCTTGCTGCGAGAAATTCCAGAAGACTGAACCGGACGATCCAGATTGCTGATACCGGAATCAATCCAGGCTCCGGTGTCGGTAATTACCGGAATGCGATTACAAAAGAAACAATTGGAGTTCCGGTAATTGCAATCGGAGTTCCGACAGTTGTTGATGCTGTGACAATTGTAAGTGATACGATGGAAAATCTATTGTCAGCACTGGAGACATCAGAATCGTTAAAAGGAGTCGGACTTGTGCTAGGAGGATACAGCGAAGCAGAGAAGTATGAGCTGATCAAAGAACTGATCGCACCAAACCTGAACAGTATGTTTATGACACCGAAAGATATAGATGAGACAGTAAAACGTCTGAGTTACACCATCTCGGAGGGGCTGAATCTTGCGTTTTCAGGGCAAAGTTTTGAATAGAAGATATTTTGGATTTCTGAAAGGACATGCACATAAGAACCCCAATTGCATCATATATTATTAGAACTAAGACGCACACGGGGCGGTGTAATGCAAGAAAAAAAGAAAAGAAATCGAATACTGATGCTATTGATCGTAGGGATGCTGCTGATTTATGCATTTACAGATATAGAAAATGTAAAAATAAACAGGGAAAGAAAAATTTTTTTTAGTTCAGCAAGTCAAAATGTCCTGAAGCAGGCGGCAAACTGGCTGCTTCCGGGACTTACATATGTAAAAGAGGGGCGGAAAGACACATTGACGGGAAGAATTGAAAAAAGTGTTTTAAGCTTCGTTCCAATCAGTGAATATGTTCGAAATCATGAAGAACCGGAAACAACCGTGGAAGATACATTGACACGAACTATGATTCTGGAAAATCAGGCAAATGATGAAAATGCTATCGATGAGAACGGCAATCTGATTCCGGCTGGGAGTATGCAAGAATCAGTTGGGGCTGGGGTGCCAGAAGAAAATGCAGCAGTATTAGCCAGTACACCGGTTCAGGACATTGATATGAATCAGTTAAATGATTATGAATATCTGGTGGGAACATTTTACACCGTTGACGGGACAACTATGACCGGTCCGGAGGAACTGAATGCAGGGAAGTTTCTGGAGAAGAATCTGGCGCTTGATATGACAACAGGAGGACCCAAAGTACTGATTTATCACACACATTCCCAGGAGGCATTTGCTGATTCTGTTGATGGAGACACTTCTACGACAATTATGGGGATAGGTACATATTTGACAGAGCTTTTGAATGCAAGGGGAATTGAGACGCTTCATCATGAGGGCATTTATGATCTGATTGATGGGAAATTGGATCGCAGCCGGGCCTATCAGCTTGCAGAGCCGGATGTCCGGCAGATTTTAAAAGATAATCCAAGCATTGAAGTGGTGATTGATCTGCATCGAGATGGCGTGGCGCAGGGCACACATCTGGTGACGAAAATTAATGGGAAACCAACCGCTCAGATCATGTTTTTTAATGGCCTTAGCCGGACAAGGAAAAATGGAGAGATAGCATATTTGAATAATCCATACCGTGAGGATAATCTGGCAACGTCTTTTCAGATGCAGCTTATGGCAGCAAGATATTATCCTGGTTTTACGAGGCGTATTTATCTGAAAAGTTACCGGTATAATCTGGATCTGGCACCGAAGGCAATGCTTATTGAGGCAGGAGCACAGACGAATACAGTAGAAGAGATGAGAAATGCTATGGAAGTACTGGCAGATGTGCTGAGTCGGGTGCTGACACCCTGAAAAGCTTGAAAAAGCTTGCACTGACGTCTTGAAAATTTATTTGCCTGTCTTTTTGTTTTGTGCTATATTTTAAATAGTATGTTTAAAAATGGAAAGGAACTGACGAAATGGCAAAGAACAACACTTATGATGCAGATAGTATTACCGTTCTGGAAGGACTTGAGGCAGTCCGGAAGAGACCGGGAATGTATATCGGAAGTGTGTCGACGAAAGGATTGAACCATCTGATCTATGAGATTGTAGACAATGCAGTTGATGAACATCTGGCCGGATTTTGTACGGAGATTCATGTAACTCTGGAAAAAGATGGCTCTGCGACAATTTCGGACAATGGCCGAGGAGTCCCGGTTGGTATGCATGCAAAAGGCGTTTCAGCGGAGCGAATTGTATATACGACACTGCATGCAGGTGGTAAATTTGATGATTCTGCTTATAAGACAAGTGGTGGTCTTCATGGAGTTGGTTCTTCAGTTGTAAATGCATTGTCTGCTTATATGGATGTGCAGGTCAGTCGTGATGGATATATTCATCATGACCGGTATGAGAGAGGTATTCCTGTAGTTGAACTGGAAGAGGGACTTCTTCCGACAATCGGGAAGACAAGAAAGACCGGAACGAAGGTTAACTTTCTGCCAGATGATACGATATTTGAAAAAACGAAGTTCAAAGCAGAGGAAGTCAAAAGCCGTATGCATGAGACGACCTACCTTAATCCGAACCTGACGATTATATTTGAAGATTTAAGAGGCGCAGAACCGGAGCATATCGTTTATCATGAGCCAGACGGAATTCTTGGATTTATCCGTGAACTAAATGCAAAAAAAGAATCTGTCCATGAGCCGGTTTATTTTAAAGGTGAGGCAGACGGAATAGAAGTGGAAGTTGCATTCCAGTATGTAAATGAGTTCCATGAAAATATTCTTGGATTCTGTAACAACATTTATAACAGTGAGGGCGGTACACATCTGACCGGATTTAAGACAACATTTACAACAGTCATTAATCAGTATGCAAGAGAACTTGGAATTCTTAAAGATAAGGATCCTAATTTTACAGGAGCGGATGTGCGAAATGGAATGACAGCGATCGTGTCCATCAAACATCCGGATCCGCGATTCGAAGGTCAGACGAAGACGAAGCTGGACAACCCGGATGCATCCAAGGCGACTGGCAAGGTGGTCGGTGAGGAAATTGTTCGTTTTTTTGACCGCAATCTGGAGACCCTGAAAAATGTCATCGGTTGTGCGGAGAAAGCTGCAAAAATCCGTAAAACAGAAGAAAAAGCGAAGACGAATCTTCTGACGAAGCAGAAATATTCTTTTGACAGCAACGGAAAGCTTGCCAACTGCGAGAGCCGCGACGCATCAAAATGCGAGATATTTATTGTGGAGGGAGATTCTGCCGGAGGATCTGCAAAGACAGCAAGAGACCGTATGTATCAGGCAATCCTGCCGATCCGGGGTAAGATTCTGAACGTGGAGAAAGCAAGCATCGACAAAGTCCTTGCAAATGCGGAAATCAAGACTATGATCAATGCTTTTGGCTGTGGATTTTCCGAGGGCTACGGCAATGATTTTGATATTACAAAACTGCGCTATGACAAGATTATTATTATGGCTGATGCTGACGTGGACGGTGCACACATTTCCACATTGCTTCTGACGTTGTTCTACCGCTTTATGCCGGAGCTTATTCAGGAGGGACATGTCTATATTGCCATGCCACCGCTTTATAAGGCTATGCCGAAGAAAGGCGAGGAAGAGTATCTGTACGATGACAAGGCCTTGGAAAAATACAGGAAAACCCATGATGGTCCATTTACTCTGCAGCGCTATAAAGGTCTTGGAGAGATGGACGCAGACCAGCTTTGGGAGACAACACTGAATCCTAAGACAAGACTTTTAAAATTAGTAGAGATTGAGGATGGAAGAATGGCGTCCAGTGTGACTGAGATGCTGATGGGAACAGAAGTACCGCCAAGACGTGCATTTATCTATGAAAACGCGACAGAAGCGGAGCTTGACATATAAAATTTAGGAGAGAAAATATGCAGGATTCACAGATTATCAGAACGGAATACAGTGAGTTGATGAAGAAGTCTTACATTGACTATGCCATGAGTGTTATCATTGCCAGGGCACTTCCTGATGTGCGGGATGGACTAAAACCAGTACAGCGACGTACGCTTTATGATATGTACGAGCTTGGTATCCGTTATGATAAACCATATAGAAAATGTGCCCGTATCGTTGGGGATACGATGGGAAAATATCACCCGCACGGTGACAGTTCTATCTATGATGCATTAGTTGTCATGGCACAGGAGTTTAAAAAAGGAATGGCACTGGTGGACGGACATGGTAACTTCGGATCCATTGAAGGGGACGGAGCAGCCGCAATGCGTTACACAGAGGCAAGACTTGCAAAGATCACGCAGGAAGCTTATCTTGCTGACCTGGATAAGAATATTGTAGACTTTATGCCGAACTTTGATGAGACGGAGAAAGAACCGGAAGTTCTTCCGGTGCGTGTACCGAATCTTCTGATCAACGGAGCGGATGGTATTGCAGTTGGTATGGCGACCAGTATTCCGCCGCATAATCTGGCAGAAGTCATTGATGCGGTAGAAGCGTATATGAAACATGAAGACATTTCCACAAAGCAATTGATGAAATGTATCAAAGGACCGGATTTCCCAACCGGAGGAATTGTTGTCAATAAAGATGACCTTCTTGAAATCTATGAATCTGGTGCGGGTAAGATCAAAGTCCGTGGTAAAGTGGAAGTAGAGGAGATGAAAGGTGGCAAGAAGCGTCTTGTCATCACTGAGATTCCTTACACGATGATCGGAGCCGGAATCGGCAAGTTTTTAAATGATGTTTGTGCGCTTGTAGAGACAAAGAAGACAAACGATATTGTAGACATTTCCAATATGTCTTCAAAGGAAGGAATCCGCATTGTTATTGAGCTGAAAAAAGGAGCAGATGTTGAAAATCTGACCAATATGCTCTATAAAAAGACAAGATTGGAAGATACTTTCGGGGTAAATATGCTGGCAGTTGCAGACGGACGTCCAGAGACTATGGGGCTTAAGAAGATTATCGAGCACCATGTAGATTTCCAGTTCGAACTGGCAACAAGAAAATATAAGACATTGCTTGCAAAAGAGCGGGACAGAAAAGAAATTCAGGAAGGTCTTATCAAAGCGTGTGATGTCATTGACCTGATCATTGAAATCCTACGGGGAAGTCAGTCTGTGGCCGATGCAAGAGCCTGTCTGACACAGGGAATCACCGAAAATATCAAATTTAAATCCGGGATTTCCAGGAAAATGGCTGCGATGCTCCGTTTTACTGAGCGCCAGGCAAATGCAATCCTGGAAATGCGTCTCTACAAACTCATTGGTCTGGAAATTGAAGCGCTGATGAAAGAACATGAGGAGACTCTGAAAAATATTGCAAGATATGAAGATATTTTGAATAATTATGATTCTATGGCAGAAGTTATCATTGAAGATCTGGAGCATTTCAAAAAGGAATATGCACGCAAACGTCGCACTGTTGTAGAGAATGGCCAGGAGGCTGTCTATGAAGAAAAGAAAGTAGAAGAACAGGAAGTAGTATTCCTGATGGATCGTTTTGGTTATGCCAAGACAGTGGATGTGGCAACTTACGAGCGAAATAAAGAGGCAGCAGATGCAGAGAATAAATGGATCGTAAACTGCATTAATACCGGGAAACTGTGTGTATTTACCAATACCGGCAAGATGCATCAGATTAAAGTGCTCGATCTTCCATATGGAAAGTTCCGTGATAAGGGGCAGCCAATCGACAATGTAAGTAATTATGACAGTACACAGGAAATGGTCGTATATATGTGCGACGAATTACAGCTTCGTTATGCGAAATTATTATTTGCAACGAAGCAGGGGATGATTAAGAAAGTAAAGGGAAATGAGTTCCAGGTGGCAAAACGTACCATTGCAGCAACAAAGCTTCAGGAGGATGATGAGCTGATCAGTGTTCAAGTCATTACTGATGACCAGCATGTAGTCCTTCAGACAAAAGATGGATATTTTCTGCGTTTTTCAGCTCAGGAAGTTGCCGAGAAGAAGAAAGCGGCTGTGGGAGTCCGTGGCATAAAGCTTCGTAAGAATGATGAGCTGGAACAGATTTATCTCTTTTATGAAGGAACGGAACACAAGATTTCATACGGTGACCGGGAACTGACGTTGAACCGGCTGAAGGTTGCAAAACGTGACGGGACCGGAACGAAGGCTAGGAGTTAAGAGTGAAAACTCAGGCATCAATCATGCCGGGGCATTTATAAGAGAGCAAGATACAGCAGGAAAGAAGGCAGCAAAAATGATTCAGGATATTGCACCACATAAACTGAATAATCAGTATGGACAGAAAAAAGCACCGGATGCAGGCAGCAGATTTTTATATTATGATGGCAGAAAGGTTCTGGTGAGAAAAGGAATTGGCGGGAACGAGAATCAAATCGCATATCCGACTTATGAAGAACTGAAAAAGTGTATGCCTAAAGATGTGGCAGAAGATACAGAATATACATATTTATTTGCAGTAGACGATAAAAGCTATTATCTTGGAAAAAAAGAGAATGTCGGTATATTATCTGAACAGATGGGATACGAGTGGATCGATCATCAAGAGTTTAGATGTGTATCTCCAAAGTATGAGGCCTTTGCAGGAATCACAGGTTGGCAGCTTGCCAGATGGTATCAGGATCACAAGTTCTGTGGGCGATGTGGAAATGTGATGAAGCCAGATCATGTGGAACGGATGATGCAATGTCCGAAGTGTGGACTGATGGAATTCCCGAAGATCTGTCCGGCTGTGATTATTGGAGTTATTGACGGTGACCGGATCTTGATGTCCAAGTATGCAGGACGGGAATATAAGAAATATGCACTTCTTGCGGGATTTACAGAGATTGGTGAAACACTGGAAGAGACTGTGAGCCGGGAGGTTATGGAAGAGGTTGGTTTAAAAGTAAAGAATATTACTTATTATAAGAATCAGCCGTGGGCATTTTCAGATACATTACTGATGGGATTCTTCTGCGAGCTTGACGGATCGGATCAGGTGAAATTAGATGAAAATGAACTGGCACTTGCCGAATGGTTCGAACGGAATCAGATTCCGGTAGAGCCGGACGACATCAGTCTGACTAACGAGATGATGATGGTGTTTCGTGACGGATATACAATATAAAGAAAATGGGAAGCTGACATTAATGTTGGCTTCCCATTTCACTCAATGTCTGGAAAAATTCCAGATCTTCCTGTTTTAATTTTAAATTCGTACAGTAATTCTTCCCTTCAGGAGTTGTGACATTGATTTCCACAAGGGTTCCTTCTTCCAGTGCATTTCCAACGACGGCTTTTAAGAAAAGTGGAAACTTCGGATGATTGTTGCGGAAACGATCCATGCTGCTTTTTAACTTCTGGAGCATTGCAATCTGATTAAAATTCATAAATATTTTAAAATCTCCTTTGTTTTTATGATGTTTCATTATACAATAGAAAAAATGTGGTTTCAATACCAAACTATGAGGAGGATTTAAGATGAGTGAGAGGAAGATCATTCAGGTTGAGGACAAGGTGCCATTTAAGCTGCTCTTGCCGCTCAGCATTCAGCACATGTTTGCCATGTTCGGCGCATCTGTGCTTGTACCGTTCATTTTCGGGATCAATCCGGCAATTGTGTTATTTATGAACGGTGTGGGAACTTTGATTTTTATGACAGTGACCAAGGGGAAGGCGCCGGCATACTTAGGTTCCAGCTTTGCATTTCTTGCACCGGCAGGAATCGTTATTAGTAAAATGGGTTATTCCTATGCCCTGGGAGGATTCGTGGCAGTCGGTTTCTGCGGCTGTATTCTTTCTTTTATTATTTATAAATGTGGAACAGAATGGATTGACGTGGTTCTGCCGCCTGCAGCTATGGGACCGGTCGTTGCTTTGATCGGACTGGAGTTATCCGGCTCTGCAGCAAGCAATGCGGGACTTCTTTGCGACAAGCCGGATATGAAAAATGTAATTGTATTTTTAGTGACACTTGGTGTTGCGATATTTGGAAATATTTTATTCCGTGGCTTTTTATCTGTAATCCCAATCCTGATCGCAGTTATTGCAGGATATGTGGCAGCGTTCTGTCTTGGAATCTTAGATTTCTCACAGGTAGCAGCAGCTTCCTGGTTCGCCCTGCCAAACTTCCAACCTGCAAAGTTTGATATGGGAGCAATTCTTATGATCCTTCCGGTATTACTTGTTATTACCTCAGAGCATATCGGACATCAGGTTGTGACCGGCAAGATTATCGGACGGGATTTGTTAAAGGATCCGGGGCTTCACAGATCTCTGTTTGGAGATAACTTTTCAACGATGCTTTCAGGTCTGATCGGTTCCGTCCCGACAACGACTTACGGTGAGAATATCGGAGTTATGGCAGTGACAAAGGTATATAGCGTGCGCGTTATTGCAGGGGCAGCAGTGCTTTCCATTATCTGTTCCTTTGTCGGGAAGTTGTCCATGCTGATCCAGACGATTCCGGGACCGGTCATCGGAGGAATCTCCTTCCTTTTGTATGGAATGATAGGAGCTTCCGGAATTAGGATTCTTGTAGACGCGCAGGTAGACTATGGTAAATCCAGAAACCTGACACTGACAAGTGTTGTGTTTGTAACAGGACTTTCCGGTATTGCAGTAAATTTTGGGGATGTACAGCTTACGGGAATGGTACTGGCGTGTGTAGTTGCCATGATTCTGAGTCTGATCTTTTATATACTGGATAAGTTAAAACTTACGAACGATCGTGATTAAAGACTTAAGGGGAATCGCAGCGTAGTCGCTGGAAAAGTCTTTGGAAAAGATTGATGTAAATATAAAAAAGCCTTGATTTTTAGGGTTTGTAGTGCTATACTATTGGAATAGTAACATAGGAATCGGCAGAAGAGTGGACGTAAGTTCACTCTTCTTTGTTGCATGGGTGTGTAAAAAGACAAGAAGTCTTTGACACAGTAAGGAGGAAATTAGAACATTGTCAAAAAGAGAAATTTATGAGCAGAAGACGGAAGAAATCCTGAATCCGATCATGGAGGAACTGGAATTTGAACTGGTAGATGTAGAGTATGTAAAAGAAGGCAGCATGTGGTATCTGCGGGCTTACATTGACAAACCGGGCGGAATTACAGTGAACGACTGCGAAGCTGTAAGCCGCAGATTATCAGATATTTTAGATGAAAAAGATTTTATTGAAGATTCTTATGTTCTGGAGGTCAGCTCTCCTGGACTTGGAAGACCTCTTAAGAAGGAGAAAGATTATAAACGTAATCTTGGAAAAGAAGTTGAGATACGTACCTACCGTATGGTTGACAAGAAGAAAGAATTCACAGGACTTCTTGACAGCTATGACTATGAGGCAGGAACAGTTACGATAGAACTGGAAGATGGAACTATGAAGACATTTGAAAAAGGCGATATTGCGCTTATTCGCCTGGCGTTCGATTTTTAGATTAGGAGGAGAATTACTATGAACACAGAATTATTAGAAGCGTTGAATATTTTGGAAAAAGAAAAAGAAATTAGCAAAGAGACTCTGTTAGATGCAATTGAGAATTCCCTGTTAAATGCATGTAAGAATCATTTTGGTAAAGCAGATAACATCAAAGTTATTATGGATCATGATACTTGTGATTACCAGCTTTTTGCAGAGAAGACAGTTGTTGAGACTGTAGAAGATCCGCTTGAGCAGATCAGTCTTGACGAGGCAAGCCAGTTAGATGGACATTATGACCTCGGCGATATCGTTCGTGTTCCAATCGAATCCAAATCATTTGGACGTATTGCAACACAGAATGCAAAGAACCTGATCCTTCAGAAAATCCGCGAGGAAGAGCGGAAAGTGGTATATGATCAGTATTTTGAGAAAGAGAAGGATATCGTGACAGGTATCGTTCAGCGTTATGTAGGTAAGAATGTAAGTATCAACCTTGGAAAAGCAGATGCTATGCTGACAGAGAATGAGCAGGTCAAAGGTGAAGTGTTCAAACCAACAGAGCGCATCAAGCTCTATGTTGTAGAAGTAAAGAATACAACAAAAGGACCGAAGATTCTTGTATCACGTACACATCCGGAACTTGTAAAGAGACTGTTTGAGTCTGAGGTTACAGAGGTTAGAGACGGAATCGTAGAGATTAAGAGTATTGCAAGAGAGGCCGGAAGCAGAACAAAGATTGCGGTATGGTCTAATGATCCGGATGTAGATCCGGTCGGAGCATGTGTTGGTATGAACGGAGCCAGAGTCAATGCGATCGTGAATGAACTTCGCGGCGAGAAGATTGATATCATCAACTGGAGCGATAATCCGGCAATCCTGATCGAGAATGCGTTAAGCCCTGCAAAAGTTATTTCTGTTATGGCTGATCCGGATGAGAAGAAAGCAAGCGTTATTGTACCGGATTATCAGCTTTCCCTTGCAATCGGTAAAGAAGGACAGAATGCAAGACTGGCAGCAAGACTGACTGGATATAAGATCGATATCAAGAGCGAGACACAGGCAATTGAGTCCGGTGAGCTTCCAGAGAACTATATGGAACTGGGCGAAGGTGTGTACGAAGAAGATGTTTATGATGAGAATGAAGAATATCCAGAGGACGCAGATGTAGAAGTAGATACAGAAGCGGAAAATGAAACAGAAGCTAATGTTCAGCCGGAAGAAGACGGTGAGGAGGCGTAAGAATCTCATTGGGAGCAAATAAAAAGATTCCTATGCGTCAGTGTGTGGGATGTCAGGAAATGAAGAATAAAAAAGAAATGATCCGTGTGATCCGTACCAGTGAAGGAGAATTTCTGTTAGATGCGACCGGACGCAAAAATGGACGGGGCGCATACATTTGTCCAAATCAGGAATGTCTGAAAAAGGCAGTGAAAAGTAAGGGCCTTGAGAGATCTTTTAAGCAGGCAATTCCGCAGGAAGTGTATGAGTCTTTGGAAAAGGAGATGACAGAGCTTGAAACCAGATAAGATCTTATCACTCGTCGGGCTTGCAACGCGGGCAGGTAAGACAGCCAGCGGAGAGTTCTGTACAGAAAAGGAAGTAAAGACAGGAAGAGCAGCGCTTGTTATTGTGGCAGGAGATGCTTCCGAAAATACAAAGAAAAAGTTCCGGGATATGTGTGAATTTTATGAAGTGCCAATCTATTTTTATAAAGATAAAGATACCTTGGGGCATGCAATGGGAAAGGAATTCCGGGCATCTCTTGCAATACTGGACGAAGGTTTTGCGAAGGAAATTATGAAGCAGATGAAGACAGAAGATAATACGGTTGCATAGAGGAGGTAGTGTATATGTCAAAAATCAAAATATATGAGTTAGCGAAAGAACTTGATAAGCCGAGCAAAGAGCTTGTTGAGTTCCTGAATAAAAAGGATGTGGAAGCCAAGACACATATGAGTACCATCGACGAGGCAGAAGCAGATATGGTAAGAAAAGCATTTGCACCAAAGGCAAATGCCGAAAAAGCAGAAGAGGAAAAATCTGACGCACCAAAGAAGAAAAAAATCGTCCAGGTATTCCGCCCGCAGAACACCCAGAGTGGTGGAAGACAGGGTGGAAAGCGTCAGGGTCAGGGACGTGACGACAGACGCGATAACCGTTCTCAGACTGGACGTGATGATAAGAGAGATAACCGTTCAAACGGTGGAAATAAAAATGGAAAATCCCAGAATGGACGCAAAGAAGTAAGAGATGAAAGACCATCCCAGCCAATTCGTCCACGTCCGGACAGAATCCGTCAACAGGTTCAGCAGATGCATGAGGCAGAAGCAGCTGCAGCCGCGCAGAAGAAGAGACTGGAACAGGAGAAAAAAGAGCAGGAAAGAAAAGAAAACCGTTCTCAGGGAAATCGTGATAACCGCGACGAAAGAAGAGATAATCGTGGACGTGATGACAGAAGAGATGACAGACGCGATAACCGTAATCAGGGCGGACGTGATGACAGACGTGATAATCGTGGACGTGATGACAGACGCGATAACCGTAATCAGGGCGGACGCGATGACAGAAGAGATAACCGCGACAATCGTAATCAGGGCGGACGTGATGACAGAAGAGATGACAGACGCGACAATCGTAATCAGGGCGGACGTGATGACAGACGTGATAATCGTGGACGTGATGACAGACGTGACAACCGCAAGAACAGTCCGGCAATTCCAGAGCCAATCGTGGAAGGTCAGAAGCCACAGAGAAACAAAGAAAAAGGTAAGGATGACTTTAAGAAGAAAGATAAAGACTTCCGCCATGACGAAGACCGCGTAGGAAAAGGTAAGAAGGGCAAGAATGAGCCAAAGACTCAGCTTCAGAAACCGGAGAAGAAAGAGCAGAAACAGGAAGAGCAGATCAAATCTATCACGATTCCAGAGGTTCTGACGATTCAGGAACTTGCAGATAAGATGAAGATTGTTCCTTCGGTTATTGTAAAGAAACTCTTCATGCAGGGTAAAATCGTAACAGTCAATCAGGAAATTGATTACGAGACAGCTGAAGAAATCGCATTGGAGTTTGATGTTCTCTGTGAAAAAGAGGAAGTTGTTGATGTGATTGAAGAACTTCTTAAAGAGGACGAAGAGGATGAAAGCAAGATGAAAAAACGTCCACCTGTAGTCTGTGTCATGGGTCACGTTGACCACGGTAAGACTTCCCTTTTGGACGCTATCCGTCAGACAAATGTCATCGACCGAGAGGCTGGTGGTATCACACAGCACATTGGTGCTTCTGTTGTAGAGGTAAATGGAGAAAAAATCACATTCCTGGACACACCGGGACATGAGGCGTTTACAGCAATGCGTATGCGTGGAGCAAGTTCTACAGATATCGCAATCCTTGTTGTCGCAGCAGATGACGGTGTCATGCCACAGACTGTTGAGGCTATCAACCATGCAAAAGCTGCAGGTGTTGAGATTATTGTAGCTGTCAACAAGATTGATAAACCGAGTGCTAATGTTGATCGTGTAAAACAGGAATTGACAGAGTATGAATTGATTGCAGAGGACTGGGGTGGAAGTACTATTTTTGTTCCGGTATCTGCTAAGACAGGAGAAGGTCTGGACGAACTGATGGAAATGATCCTTCTGACTGCAGAGGTTATGGAATTAAAAGCAAATCCGAACCGCCGTGCAAGAGGTCTTGTATTGGAAGCACAGCTTGATAAAGGAAGAGGTCCGGTCGCAACTGTACTTGTGCAGAAAGGTACACTCCGTGTCGGAGATGCAATTGCAGCAGGTTCTGCACATGGTAAAGTAAGAGCTATGATGGATGACAAGGGAAGACGTGTCAAAGAGGCAGGTCCATCTGTTCCGGTAGAGATTCTTGGACTTGATGATGTACCGAATGCAGGAGAAGTTGTAGTATGCTGTAAGAATGAAAAAGAGGCAAGAAGCTTTGCTGAGACATTTATTGCTCAGAATAAAGTGAAACTTCTTGAAGATACAAAGTCAAAACTTTCCCTGGATGATCTGTTTACACAGATTCAGGAAGGTAATTTAAAAGAACTTGATCTGATCGTTAAGGCTGATGTACAGGGATCTGTAGAGGCTGTAAAACAGAGCCTTCTGAAGCTGTCTAACGACGAAGTTATTGTAAAAGTGATCCATGGTGGTGTTGGTGCAATCAATGAGTCTGATGTCAGCCTTGCATCTGCATCTAATGCAATTATCATTGGATTTAACGTACGTCCGGATGCAACTGCAAAAGAAACAGCAGAGCGAGAGGGCGTAGATATACGTCTGTATCGTGTCATCTATAATGCGATTGAGGATGTAGAGGCAGCTATGAAAGGAATGCTTGATCCGGTATTCGAAGAAAAAGTACTTGGTCATGCAGAAGTGCGTCAGACATTCAAGGCTTCCGGTGTCGGAACTATTGCAGGTTCCTATGTACTGGATGGCTTGTTTGAGCGTGACTGCTCAGTTCGTCTGACAAGAGATGGAATTGTGATCTTTGAAGGACCGCTTGCGTCTCTGAAACGTTTCAAAGATGATGTAAAAGAAGTAAAAGCAGGCTATGAGTGTGGTTTCGTATTTGCAAACTTCAATGACATCAAAGAGGGTGACCTTGTAGAAGCCTTCAAGATGGTAGAGGTTCCAAGATAAGGAAAATCATGTGAAAAGCCTTCTCTTAGGAGGAATAGAAATTGAGAAAAAGAAGTATTAAGAATACAAGAGTGAACACCGAAGTACAGCGTGAACTCAGTGAGATTATCCGCCGGGGCTTAAAGGACCCGCGGGTAGCTCCGTGGACATCTGTTGTAGCAGTCGAGGTGGCACCAGATCTTAAGACATGTAAAGCATATATCAGTGTTCTCGGTGACGTAAAGGCGCAGGAGGATACGATCAAAGGACTGAGAAGTGCAGAAGGATTTATCCGCCGCGAACTGGCAAGAACTCTGAATATGCGAAACACTCCGGAGATTCAGTTCATTCTGGATCAGTCTATTGAGTATGGTGTTAACATGTCCAAGAAGATTGATGAAGTAACAAAAGATCTGAACACAGAAGGTGATGAAGATGTTGAATCTGAATAAGATTCTGGAACCGGCAAACACAATCGCCATCGGAGGACATGTGCGTCCGGATGGCGACTGTGTCGGATCCTGTATGGCAATGTATCAGTATATCCAGAATAATTATCCAGACAAAGAAGTGGACGTTTTTCTGGAGGAAATCCCATCTACATTTTACAGAATCAAAGGGACGGATGAGATTTTACATGAGATTGACGAGAGTAAACATTATGATCTGTTCATTGTACTGGACTGTGGAGATACCGGAAGACTGGAGTTTTCTGTGCCACTGTTCGTAAGTGCAGGACATACACTTTGCATTGATCATCATGTCAGCAATATCTGTTTTGCGCAGGATAATTATGTTGTACCAGATGCAAGCTCCACTTCAGAGCTTGTTTACAATCTGATTGATAAAGATAAGATTACAAAAGAGATTGCAGAAGCACTGTATCTAGGAATCGTACATGATACAGGAGTATTTCAGTATTCCTGTGCCGGACCATCTACATTTCGTGCGGCGGCAGAACTTCTGGAGACTGGAATTGATGCGGCAGATCTTATTATGGATACATTTTACGAAAAATCTTATGCGAGAATGCAGATTTTCGGACGTGCACTGGTGGAGAGCTTTTTGTTCATGGAAGGAAAATGTATCGTCTCCTATATTCGTAAGAAAGTCATGGATTTCTATGGTGTAAAGCCAAAAGATCTTGACGGGATCGTAAGCCAGCTCCGTAATACCAGAGGCGTGGAAGTTGCTATTTTTATGTATGAGCTGGATCAGAATGTATTTAAAGTCAGCCTTCGTTCTGGGAATGAAGTTGATGTAAGCAAGATTGCAGGATATTTTGGCGGCGGTGGACATGAAAAAGCTTCTGGAGTTACTATGACAGGTACGCCGCAGGATATCCTGAATAATCTGGCAGAGCGCATTGATGAGCAGTTGAAAGGATAGGCATGATACACGGAGTTATAAATGTATATAAAGAGCAGGGATTTACTTCTCATGACGTGGTTGCAAAGCTTCGTGGAATCGTGGGACAGAAGAAAATTGGTCACACAGGCACATTGGATCCGGATGCGGTCGGTGTGCTGCCTGTATGTCTGGGACGTGCAACAAAATTGTGCGATATGCTGACAGATAAAGATAAAGTCTATGAGGCTGTGATGCTTCTGGGTGTGGAGACAGATACCCAGGATACAACCGGACAGATACTAAAAAGCAGTGAGACAGACGAGCTTACAGAAGAACAGGTCCGGGCTGCAGTTTTAGATTTTGTGGGGGATTACAATCAGGTTCCACCTATGTATTCCGCGCTTAAAATCAACGGAAAGAAGCTTTATGAGCTTGCCAGAGAAGGCAAGACTGTAGAGCGTGCGGCAAGACGGGTACAGATTTTCGATATTGAAATCCTAAGTATAGCATTGCCACGGGTGACAATGAAGGTTCATTGCTCAAAAGGAACATATATCCGTACACTGTGCCACGATATCGGGCAGAAGCTTGGATGTGGTGCATGTATGGAAAAGCTTACAAGAACAAAGGTAAGCAGATTTGAGATAAAGGACAGTCTGACACTTGCACAGATCGAGGTATTAAAGAAAGAAGACAGACTGTCAGAAATACTGATTCCAATTGATCAAATGTTCGCAAATTATCCGAGCATTATTGTGTCGGGAGAAGCGGCGAGACTTGCGTATAATGGTAATGGGATCAAAGACAGAGATGTCCGGAAAGATGAAAATATTCTGGACGAAGCGTATGTCAGGGTATATGATGATGTAGAAGATTTTATTGGGGTGTATCAGTATCACGAGAAAGAACGTGAGTACCGGATACGGAAAATGTTTTATATAAAAGAGGAAAAATAGATGCAGTATATCAGAGGTCTTGAGCATTATGACAATGCCAGAAAGACAGCAGTGACATTTGGAAAGTTTGACGGACTTCATAAAGGGCATATGACGCTCGTTGACACAGTGAAAAAACTGCAGGACAAAGATGATGTAGATAGTGTAGTATGTGCGTTCGATATGGATTCACCGGCGCTATTGATGCTTCCGCAGGAACGGCAGATTCATCTGGAGGATGAGGTGGATTATCTGGTCGACTGTCCATTTACAGATGAAATCCGTCAGATGAGAGCTGAGGATTTTATCCGGAATATTATCATCGGAACATTTCATGCAGCTTATGTAGTAGTAGGTACAGATTTCCAGTTTGGCTATAATAAAGAAGGAGATATCTATATGCTTGCCCAGTATCAGGAAAGATATGGATATCGTCTGATCGTTCTGGAAAAGATACGGTATGAGAATCATATTATCAGCAGTACCTACACAAAGAAGATACTGGGAACCGGAAACATGGATCTGGTCGGCAGACTTCTGGGCTATTCTTATGGAATCTGCGGGATTGTAGAACACGGACATAAACTGGGAAGAACACTTGGATTTCCAACAATGAATATTGCATGGCCGAAGCACAAGATTATACCGCCGAGAGGCGTGTATTTGTGTCGTGCGTATATGGACGGTTATGGATATAATGGTATTGCAAATGTAGGAGTCAGACCGACCGTATCCAACGAAGAGAAGGTGTGGCTTGAGACATTTTTATTTGATTATGATGCAGATGCTTACGGCAAAGAAGTCATGGTGGAACTGATTGAGTTCGTCAGACCGGAGCAGAAATTTGAAAATAAAGAAGAACTGAAAGCGCGTGTGGATAAAGATATCGCCAGCGGCAGACAGTATTTTAAAATTTAAGCATTCAAATTTAAGCATAAAATTAGTGCTTTACAAGATAAAGTATATATGATATATTAGTCAAGTGAGTTAGCCGGTGTTCGGTAATAGGAATCTCCAACCGTTACTTAATACCAGGCGATATATAAGAATTTAAGGAGGAACCACAACATGGTAACAAAAGAGCAGAAAGAACAGATTATTGCAGAATATGGTAGAACAGCAGGGGATACAGGATCACCGGAAGTACAGATTGCTATCCTGACAGCTAGAATCAATGATCTTACAGATCATTTCAAAGCTAACCCGAAAGATCACCACTCAAGAAGAGGACTTCTTAAGATGGTAGGACAGAGAAGAGGACTTCTTGCATACCTTAAGAAGACAGATATCGAGAGATATCGTGCACTGATCGAGAAGCTTGGACTGAGAAAATAATTCAGTTATGTTTAGAGACGTTCATTTTATGGATGTCTCTTTTTCTATAGTAGGAAATCGCATTTTCTAATATAAAAAAGCCAAAAATCCCCAAAAAGCCGATACCATGTAATATGAATTTTTATATGGCACATTTTATATATGTATGTTATAATATTAAAGATTGTGGACGGGGATAACACTCCGAGACCACTGAAAAGGGTATTTGCTTCGATGAAAAGTACATTTTTCAGTAGTTTCGGTGTTCCCCGGCCGATGAATAATACATGAGATACCAAAAGTGAGAGAATACGAGAGCGTGGGATTTTCATATGGTATCCCGTGAGTTCAAGAGTAATAGAGAAAAAGGAGAACACTATGTACAAAAAGTTTGAGATGGAACTGGCTGGAAGAACTCTTCGCGTAGATGTAGACAGAGTTGCAAAGCAGGCAAATGGTGCTGTTCTGATGCATTACGGTGATACGACTGTTCTGTGTACGGCAACTGCATCTGAAAAGCCGAGAGAAGGAATTGATTTCTTCCCATTAAGTGTAGAGTACAATGAGAGAATGTACGCTGTAGGAAAGATTCCGGGAGGATTTAATAAACGAGAGGGAAAGGCATCTGAGAATGCAGTTCTGACAGATCGTGTTATCGACCGTCCGATGCGTCCGCTGTTCCCGAAAGATTATCGTAACGATGTAACACTGGAGAATCTGGTATTATCTGTAGATCAGGACTGCTCACCGGAGCTTACAGCTATGCTTGGTGCTGCAATTGCAACAACTATTTCAGATATTCCGTTTGATGGACCAATCTCTACAACACAGGTTGGACTTGTTGATGGCGAGTTTGTGATTAATCCGACTGCAGAGCAGAAAGCTGTATCAGATCTTGCCCTGACTGTTGCATCTACAAGAGAGAAAGTTATCATGATCGAGGCCGGTGCCAATGAAGTGCCGGAGCAGCAGATGATCGATGCAATCTTCAAGGCTCACGAAGTGAACCAGGAAGTGATCAAATTCATTGATACAATCGTAGCTGAGTGTGGAAAGCCAAAGCACTCATATGAGAGCTTTGCTGTACCGGAAGAGTTATTTGCAGCTATGAAAGAAGTGGTAACTCCAGAAGAGATGGAAGAAGCTGTATTTACGGATGACAAGCAGACTAGAGAAGAAAATATTCGTGTTGTTACAGAAAAGTTAGAAGAAGCATTTGCAGACAATGAAGAGTGGCTTGCAATTCTTCCGGATGCTGTATATCAGTACCAGAAGAAGACTGTTCGTAAGATGATCTTAAAAGACCACAAGCGTCCGGATGGAAGACAGATCGATCAGATCAGACCACTGGCAGCAGAGGTAGACCTGATTCCTAGAGTTCATGGTTCTGCAATGTTTACTCGTGGACAGACACAAATCTGTGATATCTGTACACTGGCTCCGTTATCTGAGGCACAGAGATTAGACGGACTTGACGAGGCAGAGACAACAAAGAGATATATGCACCACTATAATTTCCCATCATACTCTGTAGGCGAGACAAGACCTTCCAGAGGACCGGGACGCCGTGAGATCGGACATGGAGCGCTGGCTGAGCGTGCACTTGTACCAGTACTTCCAAGTGAGGCAGATTTCCCATATGCGATCCGTACAGTATCTGAGACATTTGAGTCCAATGGATCCACATCACAGGCAAGTGTATGTGCATCTTCTATGGCTCTGATGGCAGCAGGTGTACCAATCAAATCTGCAGTAGCAGGAATCTCCTGTGGACTTGTAACAGGTGATACGGATGATGATTACCTTGTACTGACAGATATCCAGGGACTGGAAGACTTCTTCGGAGATATGGACTTCAAGGTAGCCGGAACACATGAAGGTATCACAGCTATCCAGATGGATATCAAGATTCACGGATTGACAAGAGCAATCATTGAAGAGGCAATTGCAAAGACAAGAAAAGCAAGACTTTACATCATGGATGAGGTTATGTCCAAAGCAATCAATGAGCCAAGAGCTGAGGTCGGAGAATACGCACCTAAGATTATCCAGATGCAGATCGATCCTCAGAAAATCGGTGATGTTGTCGGTCAGAGAGGAAAGACAATCAATGCGATCATTGAGCAGACAGGTGTGAAGATTGATATTACAGACGATGGTGCAGTATCTATCTGCGGAACAGACGCAGCAGGAATGGAGCAGGCAAGAAAGCTCATTTATACAATCGTTACTGACTTTGAGGCCGGACAGATTCTGGAAGGAAAAGTCATCAGCATCAAAGAGTTTGGAGCATTCGTTGAGTTTGCACCAGGTAAAGAAGGAATGGTACACATTTCTAAAATTTCAAAAGAAAGAGTGAATCATGTAGAAGACGTCCTGACACTTGGCGATACAGTGAAAGTTGTATGCCTTGGAAAAGATAAGATGGGAAGATTCTCATTCAGCATGAAAGACGTAGCAGAATAAAAAAATTGTAAATTGGGGACGTAGTAAAGTGTTAAAATGCTACGTCCCCATCATTGATTAAGGGTGTCCCTTTTTGAAGAAAGGGGTGCCCTTTTGCATTGCAAATTCATACTATCTTCGATACAATGAAAGAAAAGAGGTTATGTCTGCAGGTGGAGGAGAGGTATTTGAGGAAAATAAAAAAGACAATTTTCTTGGATTGGGTATGTATATTTTTGATTATTATGAGTGGACCGGTTCGTGTTTTGTTCAATGTAATTCCGGGATATTCCTGTAATATTATTATTTTTTTGCTTTATACATCAGCTTTATTTATTTGGATCAGTCAGGTGAAACGCAGACTTTTGCAGAATGAGGAATGTAAATTTTTAAGTGGAGTTGCTGCTTTGATGTTATTTTCGATGGCAGTAAGGACGATAAAATTTGATTTTTTACCAAGTGGAAGTGTATATGCACGATATGCCTGGTATTTATATTATGTTCCGCAGACACTTGCGGTACTATGGATGTTTTTTGCAGTTTTATATATTGGAAAACCGTATCATTATCAATTAGAGCGAAAGTGGAGAATACTTTACATTCCGGCGTTCATTTTGATAGGCGGAATTATGACTAATGATTTTCATCAGCTTGCTTTTCGTTTTCCAGATGGAATACAGAATTGGGGAATGGAATACACAAGGGGATTTTTATATATTCTGGCAATTGGCTGGATCGTGATATTCTGTGCCATGATCCTGGTGATCACATTTTCCAGATGTGCGTTTTCACAAAATCGCCGAAAAATCTGGATTCCGATGATTCCATTAGGAATCGGGGGAGTGTACATAATTATATATATATTAAGTCCCAAGGGGCTTTTCCCTTCATTATACAAAATGGCAGAAGTAATTTGTTTTATTTTTCCGGCGTTTATGGAATGTCTGATTTTAGCCCGACTTCTTCCGTCTAATGACAGCTACATGGATTTGTGGCAAGTTTCGTCGGCTGGCGGTGGGCTTATGGATTTTGAAGGGAATATCTTTTATTCTTCAGAGAAATGTCTGCCAGTAAAGAAGGAGCAGATTATAACTGCAAAAAGAAAAACTGTTCTTTTATCTGACAAACAGACAATATTAAGAAGTCATGAAGTCAGCGGAGGGTGGGGATTTTGGTACAAAGATATTTCGGATATTTTGAAATTAAATAGAAATCTTGAAGATGTTGGAGATGTTCTGGTTGAAGAAAATGCCATGTTGGAGGGAGCAATCAGATTATCTGAAAAGAAAATCAAGGTGGAAGAAAAGAATCAGTTATATAATGAAATTGCCAGAGAGGTGTCACCGCAGCTAAAGGAATTAAATGAGCTTTTGGATTCCTTAGAGCAGAATGATCAGGACATTAGAGAGAAACTTTGCTATGGAGGAGTTTTGAATGTATATATAAAACGGTGTTCAAATCTGTTGATTATGTCCAGGCAGTCAGGAGTCTTGAATGTTGGAGAATTATGGCTTGCATTATCTGAATCATTGGAATATATGCGGTTATATGGAATCAAGGCTTATGGAGAGAAAAAAGGAGAAGGATTCCTTTACGGAAAAGATGCAATTTTGGTATATGAGTCTTTTGAAAAGATTATAGAGAGTGTCCTTCAAAAAACAAGAGCAGTAATGGTTCTGCTGGATATGAAAGATGTTCTTTCAATAAAAATAGAACTTGACCGGGTAAAAAGTACCCGGAATTTATTGGAAATACAGAAAAAATTTGAAAAATGTAATGGAACCTTTGAGACATTTTCGGAAGAAGATACGTTATATATCCGGGGAACATTACCGCTTTTAGGAGGTGGTGTTTCATGAAAACAGTAATCATGGATATTATGAAACGTTCATTTACTGAATTGTCAAAAGAAAGTCAGATTATATTGGGAATCATTATTACTATAATTACAATTTGGGAAATTTTCGCCTTTTTGAATATGATTGAAAGAAAAAGAAGATGGTACTTGTTGTCACTGGCAGTCGGTATACTCATTTTTTCAACAATATTAATGCAAGGACTTGCTGATCTTGCAAGAGGTGGACATATGACTGAATCTGTGCCAGGTAGAATTCTTGAAAAGATACCATTTTCATATGGTGTTTTACTACTTGCACTTTTGTATGGAGTAGAATATTTACTATGGAAAAAAGAAAAAAATACTCCGGAATATCTGACGGCTCGGTCTGTAAAGGAAACACTCGATGCAAGAATGGATGGAATCTGCTATGCATCTATGGAGGGACAGCCAATTCTGGTAAACATACAAATGAATGAGATTTGCGGATATTTATTTCAAACAGAGATTATGAATGCGAATGATTTCTGGGAAGATTTACAGAACATTCAAACTTCAGAGAAAGCAGAAGTCATAAGGAATGAGCCGTCTTTGATTCTTCGATTTTCAGACACAAAAGTATGGAACTTTTTGAAAAAAGAAGTGTCCATGAAAGATACTTCGTATCAGGAAATTATAGCATACGATATCGCAGAGCAGTACCAGTTGAATCGGGAGCTGAAGGATAGAAATACTAAGTTGAATGATATCAATAGAAGGCTCATGAAATTTAATGAAGAAGTAGAAACCGTTACGCGGCAGAAAGAAATGTTGGAAGCAAAGATGAAAGTACATGATGATCTCGGACGCGTTCTTCTTGCACTTCGGACTTATCTGGAAGAACCTGAGAATTCCAAGAGGCGCAAGGAACTTCTTGCAATGTGGAAATATGTTGTAAATTCGATGACTTATGAGGCAGGAGAAAAAGAAAACAAGAAGTCATTTGAGGAATTGAAAAAAATTGCAGATTTAATGGATGTGGAAATTATTTTTGAAGGAGAGCTTCCACAGACAGAAAAAGAACAGCGGGTTATATATGCACTTTTAAGAGAAAGCCTGAATAATATGATCAAGCATGCCGGAGGACATTATCTTTACATTGAAATAGACAATTCCGGAGAAGATGTGCAGATATGTCTGCACAATGATGGAGAGATACCCAAACAGAAAATAGAAGAAAAGGGCGGACTTCGCAATCTCAGGATGATGGTAGAATCAATAGATGGAGAGTTTCGCATTGAAAGTTTCCCGATTTTTGCAATTTATGTGACCTTAAAAAAGGAGAAAGTATGGAGAAAGTAAAAGTAATGATCGTAGATGATCAGTATATAGCCAGGCAGTTATTTGAAATGTACATAAAATCCAGTGAAAAATATAAACTTGTAATGCAGGTAGATTCAGCAGCATTGGCCACAAAAGCACTGAAAGGGAATCCAGTTGATTTAATTCTGATGGACATTCTTATGTCAGATGGTTCGAATGGACTGTCAGCCGCCTGTGAGATAAAAAAATTCAGACCAGAAGTGAAGATTATTGCTGTAACATCTATGCCGGAAACATCTTGGCTTACAAGGGCAAGAGAGATTGGAATCGATAGCTTCTGGTATAAAGAAGCATCGAAAGAAACTATCCTGCAGGTAATGGACAGAACGATGAGTGGAGAATCTGTTTATCCGGATAAGGTACCACAAGTTAAGGTAGGGATGGCCACAAGTCATGAATTTACAGAACGGGAAATGGAAGTACTGCGATTGATGACCACTGGTGCTTCGAATGCTGCGATTGCTGAAAAACTGGTGATTTCGGAAAGTACTGTGAAAAATCACATCCATCGAATGTTGGAAAAGACAGGCTGTGAAAGCCGCACAGAGCTTGCAATAGAAGCAAGAATTAGTGGAATTGCAATAAAGATATAAAAATAGATCTTTTGGTTCATGTCTTTCTTTTGATTAATTGATATGATATTTAAGAGAGAGTTTTCGCTTAAAAGGGGGGACGAGAATGAGATCTACAGAAGAAAAAATCAAAAGAAAAGTTATCAGTGTGGTTATTATTGTAGCAATTCTGTCAACGATGGCCGGGTGTGGAAAAAGTCAGAGCCGCAAAGAACCAATCACATTGACTATCTGGCATGTATATGGAGGACAGACAGATTCTCCGTTAAATGATCTGATCGATGAATTTAATGGGACGGAAGGGAAAAAAGAAGGTATAAAAATCCAGGTAGGGATGGTATCTAATACAAATACGATTCATGAAGAAGTACTAAAAGCAGCGAATAAAGATCCGGGAGCGGCAAAATTACCAGATCTTTTTATCTCATATCCCAAAACAGTGCTAGCTATGAATGATTCCGGTATATTGGCAGATTATCATGATTATTTTTCAGAAAACGAGTTGAAAGATTTTATACCGGAGTTTCTTAAAGAAGGTGAAATTGACGGTCGCCTCCTCGTATTTCCGGTTGCTAAATCTACAGAAATCTTATTTGTTAACAAGACGATATTTGATCGTTTTTCAGCAGATACCGGAGCTTCTATGGAACAGCTTACCACTTGGGAAGATCTTTTTGACTTGTCAGATACCTATTATGAATGGTCAGATGCTCAGACTCCTGATGTAGAAGGTGATGGAAAGAGCATGTTTGTTCATGATTATCATTTTAATTATTTTCAAGTAGGAGTAGAGTCACTGGGGACAGATTTTTTTAATGGGGACAAAATAGTCTATGATACCAGCGAGTTTGGGCAAGTATGGGAGCCTTATGCAAGGGCGGCTATAGAAGGTGGAATCTGGTTAAATGAAGGGTATGCAACAGAGCCTCTTAGAACAGGTGAGTCCATTGTCAGTGTAGCATCTTCAGCCAGTGTATTATATTATGAAGATATTGTAACTTACTCCGATAATCGTTCTGAGCCAATTGAAATTATTGCCAGACCAGTTCCGGTCTTCAAAAATGGAGGCAAGCTTGTTATGCAAAGAGGTGCAGGAATCTGTCTTACAAAGTCTGATCCAGAAAGAGAAGAGGCAGCAGCAAAATTTGTAAAATGGCTGACTGAACCAGAAAAGAATGTTCAATTTGTTACAAGCGTGGGATATATGCCAGTGACGGAAAAGGCATTCGAATTATTACCGGAAGCAATAAATAATCTTACAAATGAAAAATATAAAAGTCTGTATCAGGCATTCATAGATACACAAAATGAATATACATTTTATTGCGCACCTCAAATGGATAGTTATCTTGACTCGGAAATGAAATTCGAAAAAAATATCAGAATGAAATTAACATCTGCAAGAAAAAGATATATGAATAACGAGGCAGATATAGAAACATTAGTATGGGATACATTTCAGGAATTTAGTGATTCGATGGAATAATAAGATAGAGTATGGGTAAGAAATGATAAAGAAAATAAAAGAATTTGGCCAGATTATTTATCTGGCAAGAAAAAAGAATATTCCAATGCGAAAAAAACTGATGCTGTACTTATGCACCATGGTCATGGCAGGTCTTGGAATAGTGTGTTTGCTGCTTGTCCTGACAAGAAATCTGTTTGGAACGCATAAACAGATACAAGATGTATTACAGATGCAGTTGGATTCCAGTACAGCACAGATGCAGGAAGATCTTGAACAATATACAGGATATGGACTTTCTCTTTCCGGACAGATCAGTCAGAATATAGATAATCAATTGAAAAATAATGCAAAGAAACTTACAGATTATAATGATGACCAGGAAGCACTGATTGAATTACAGAGACAGATATATCCGGAAATGAATACGACAATTCAAATCTGTCGTCCGAGCGGTGTATATGCAGTATTGGATGCTACAGTCAATACGAAAATATCCGGGAGTGAAAAGTCAAGAAGCGGACTTTATCTAAGATTAAAAAATGTTACCAATACTGGAAATTTAATGGCGGAGACCATTTTGTTCCGTGGCAGTCCGGATATTGCACGCGAAAAAGAACTGGAATTACATAATCGATGGAATTTGGAGTTTAATACGGATGTAATGCCGGGATATCACACATTGGTAGATGAAAAAAAACGAAAAGGAATGTCATATTTCTGGAGTGAGAAGACGTCATTGACCGGAACGTGGGAAGATGTCATGCTCTTGTGTGTCCCGATCATTGGAAATTCAGGAGACATATATGGACAATGTGGAGTGGAACTGAATTCCATGTATTTTAATCAGAATTACACAGCTGTAGACAGCAAATACGGCTCTATGGTTACGATACTTGCACCAGTCAGCGATCAGATATTGGAAGTGCAGAAAGGTATGACAGGTTCTACCGATGGAACCTGGCTTCAGTCAGTTGAAGATTTAAAAATCAATCATAAGAAATATTACAATGAATATTTTTCCGGTTAAGGAGAGTTTATAGGTCTGCAGAAGGAAATACAGATTCCGGGAGAAAAAGAAGATCGGTGGGTAGTTGCAGTACTTCTTCCGAAAGATAAATGGCAAGCTTCTGTCTGGCGGAACCGAAATTATATGATGTTAGCCGGAATAGGTTTTTTAGTTGTGATGTTTTTCCTTGCAAATCATTTGTCACAGAGGTTTGTTAAGCCTATACTTCGGGGATTTTCTGACATTGTGGGGAATAAAGAACTTTTAAGAAATGAATCGGGTATTGAAGAGTTAGAAGAATTATTGCGATTCACTGGTGAACAGAAGAAAAATGAAAAGATCCATACACAGTCACTGCCACCGAATATTGAAGAATTGTTTACTAGATTTGCATTGGGAGTATGTACTTTGACAAAAACAGAGTATATAATTTTTCATTACTATATGGAAGGATACGAGATTGCACAGATTCCTGAAATTGCATTTATTAGTATGAGTACGGTAAAAAAACATAATAGAAATATCTATGAAAAATTAAAAGTTTCATCTTACAATGAACTGATGTTATATCTGGATCTGTTTGAGAGATGCGGACGGATCAGTGAGCTGGAACGATAAGATGATGATAGGATTCAATGATGGAAACCGAGTAAAGGGCGAAAGCCTTTTGCTCGGTTTTATTATACAAAAAGCCTCCGGCAGGATGCACTATGCTGTGATCGACATGAAGAGAAAGCTTGTATTATAAGGGAAAAATAATGGTATACCAGGTATACCATTAACGAAAACAGGCCATTAAGTAGCCGTGGGTGAATAGAAAATAATAAAAAAAACATATAAGATAAAACCAGAAAATCACATAGCTCAAAGATTTGAAAAGAAGAAAAAGGAGATGATCAAAATGAAAAAGAGAGCATTAGGAATTATTCTTTCTGTCTTATGTGTACTTTTATTATTTAGTGCGTGTGGCGGAAAAGATAAGAAAGAAAAAAAGAAATCTGATGAAGCCAAGGTGAAAGTTGAAAAAGAAGAGTCGGAAGAAAAAGAAGATGAAGAAGAGGAAGTAAAACTTTCACCAGAAGAAGGAACACCATTTACGACAGAAGCCGTACGTGATGTGACAATGGGACCGGTTACAGTACATTGTCAGTGGATTCCATTTGAAAGTCCATATATTGTAGATGATATTTTCAGTGGACGTGTAGCTGCAGCAGGTGACCGGGTATGGATACTCGCAGATGACAAGTTAAAAGAATATCAGTATGCAAATGATGCAGTTACATTTGTAAAAGATATTCCAATTGGTGATGGGTATTCAGAGATCACAGCAGATGAAACAGGGAACTTATATGTTTCCAGTAAGCTTAGCAATAATGCATTCTTGAGAATTAAGGACGGAAACATAGAAGAGTTGGCAAAGGACATTGGACCTGTAAAAATGCAAAGAAGTGGAAATGTTGGTATATCTGCTCTCTTTGATATAAAAAAGATTGTAGTAGCAGATGGAACAGCAACAGCACAGGACTGGATGCCGCAGGAGTACGATATTATAAGCACAGCACTGATCAGTGAGAACTATGCATATATCGGAGGACGCAGTGAGGAATTAGATGCCTATATTTTAAAAGCATATAATATGGAAGGAAATCACTTACTGACCTTCGGAGAAAAGGGAAAAGATGGTGATGATTGGCTTGCATATGTATCACAGATCATGGAAATTCCAGAAGGTTTCTTTGGAATTGATGCGAATATGCGAGATCTCTATATCTGGGGACCGGATGCAAGTGTACTTGGCTCAGTAGAAGCACCGGATCTGTTTGGAGCTGGATATGCATGGATTGCAGGTGCAGCTAAACAGGACGATGGAAGTATATTGGTTGCATTGACACAAGATCGAGATGACGATTCAGCTACTGAATTATTACTTTACAGATTGAGCGGATTTTAAATTAGAGCAAAATTAATTAGAAATATTTTATAAGGAGGAAAATTATATGAGGTATGAAATCACAGGAGGGAATTTACCAGTCGTTATTTGTTATTTACAGTCAGGAGAAGGTATGATCACAGAATCCGGAAGTATGAGCTGGATGAGCCCGAATATGAAAATGGAGACAGTCGGCGGAGGAATGAAGAAGATGCTTGGAAGAGCATTTTCAGGAGAAAATGCATTTCAGAATCGTTACAGTGCGCAGGGCGGCGATGGAATGATTGCATTTGCTTCCAGCTTTCCAGGTTCTGTTAATGCATTAGAGATTGGACCAGGAAAGAGCATGATCGTTCAGAAAAAAGCATTTCTTGCAGCGGAGGAGGGCGTAGAACTTTCTGTTTACATGCAGAAAAAACTTGGAAAAGGATTGTTTGGTGGTGAAGGATTCATCATGCAGAAATTAACCGGACAAGGAACAGCATTTATTGAAATTGATGGTTACGGAGTAGAATATAATCTTGCTCCAGGACAGGAAATGATTGTTGATACAGGTTACCTGGCTGCAATGGAAGAGACTTGTACAATGGACATTGTTAAAGTCGAAGGAATGAAAAATATGTTCCTTGGTGGTGAAGGATTATTTAATACTGTAGTGAGAGGACCAGGTAAGATTATTCTTCAGACAATGCCGATTGCAAATGTTGCAGCGCTGCTCCAGCCATTTTTTGCAGACGGAAAAAAATAAATAAGTAATCTAAGGACACATAAGAGGAAAGGGTGAATTTATTATGAGAAAAAAATTGGCGGTCTTAATTGCTGTGATCACAGCCGCTATGATGCTTTTCGGATGTGGCGGAAAAGATATGTCCGGAAGTGAATATCTCGGAAAGTGGAAAGCAACAAAGGCTGAATATGCCGGAATAGAAGTTGGAGTAGATACCGTATTTGATGAATTTCATTTTACACTACAGGATAACGGAAAAGTAAAATTAAATGTAAATGGTGATGAAACAACTGGTAAATGGGATGAAACAGAGAATGGTATTTCAATAGAAGATGAGATGGAATTCCAGAAATTAGATGACAATACGTTGACCTATGAAGTCAGTGGAGTCACAGTTCATTTTGCCAGAGATTAATCAAGAAACAAAGTATGCCGAAAGCATTCTTGAATAAGGTGAAATAGGTGAAAATAAGTCAGGTGGAGCACATCTTGTGGTGGGTTCCGCCTGAGTGTGATATCAGATGCGAAAGGAGTTAAAAATATGGGACTTATTAAAGCGGCAATGGGAGCAGCAGGCGGTGTTATGGCGGATCAATGGAAAGAATTTTTCTATTGTGATGCGTTGGATCAGGATACATTGATGATCAAAGGTCAGAAACGTACAGGAGCAAGATCTTCCAATACAAAAGGAAGTGACAACATTATTAGTAACGGTTCCGGAATTGCAGTAGCAAATGGACAGTGTATGATGATTGTAGAACAGGGTAAAGTTGTGGAAGTTTGTGCAGAGCCAGGAGAGTATACATATGATACATCTTCCGAACCAAGTATTTTTGCCGGAAATTTAAGTGACAGTATTAAATCAACATTTATGACAATTGGAAAAAGATTTACATACGGTGGTGACACGGGTAAAGATCAGAGAGTCTATTATTTTAATACGAAAGAAATTACAGACAATAAATTTGGTACAGCAAATCCAGCCTGGTTCCGTGTAGTCGATCAAAAAATCAACCTGGATAAAGATGTTGAAATACGCTGTAATGGAATTTATTCCTATCGTATCACAAATCCACTTTTGTTCTATACGAATTTAGGCGGAAATGTATCAGACCGATTTGAAAGAAGTGAGATTGACACACAGCTTCGCACAGAATTTATCAATGCTCTTCAACCGGCATTTGCGAAGATAGCTGAACTGGAGATACGTCCAAGCCAGATTCCGGCACATTCTATGGAAATTGGAGATGCGATGAATGAGGTGCTGACGAAAAAATGGTCAGAACTTAGAGGAATTTCAATTGTATCTGTAGCATTTAATCCAGTTACATTGAAAGAAGAAGATGCAGAGGCAATCAAACAGGCACAGAATGCATCGATGTATCGAGATCCGAATATGATGGCAGCTACTCTTGGAATGGCTCAGGCAGAGGCAATGAAGACTGCTGCCGGTAATCCTAATGGTGCGATGATGGGATTTATGGGTATGAACATGGCCGGAGGCGGTATGGGTGGCATGAATCTTCAAGGACTCTATAACCAGGGAGCAGCACAACAACAGATGCAGCAACAACAGATGCAGGAACAGCAGATGCGTGAACAACAGATGCAGCAACAACAGATAAAACAGCAGAAAATGGCACAGAACACACAGACGACAGAAACAGCGGCTGGCTGGACGTGCGCTTGTGGAAAAGTAAATACCGGAAAATTCTGCATAGAGTGCGGAAAACCAAAACCGGCAGATGGCTGGACTTGTAGTTGTGGAACTGTGAATAAGGGGAAATTCTGTATGGAGTGTGGAAAACCAAAACCGGCAGGAGAACCATTATATCGCTGTGATAAATGTGGCTGGGAGCCTGAAGATCCAAAGAATCCACCAAGATTCTGTCCAGAGTGCGGAGATCCATTTGATGAGAATGACATGCAGTAAGCAGAAGGTTTTATAACTAATTAAGGAAAGGGGTTGAGAGGATGTCTGATTTAAGAGAATATAAATGCCCTGCATGTGGAGGAGCTATGGAGTTTGATAGCGGATCTCAAAAGATGAAATGTCCATTTTGCGACACAGAAGTATCTATTGAAGAATTCGAACAGGAACAGAAGAAAAATCCAGAGGAAACACGCTGGGAAGCTGGTAATGGAGCACAATGGAAAGAAGATGAAATTTCTGGCATGGCAGTTTATTCTTGTCAGTCCTGTGGCGGTGAAATTACAGCAGACAAAACAACAGGAGCTACGACATGTCCGTTCTGTGGAAATCGTGTTGTTCTAAAAGGCCAGTTTGAAGGAGAATTGAGGCCGGATTATATCATTCCGTTTAAGCTGGATAAAAAGGCTGCAAAAGCAGCTTACTATAAACATTTAGAAAAGAAATCATTTCTTCCAAAAGTATTCAGCTTTGAAAATCACATTGATGAGATTGTAGGTGTCTATGTTCCATTCTGGCTGTTCGATGTAGATGCACAGGCATATATGACATACAATGCAGAGCGGATACGAACCTGGAGACAGGGAAATAAAGAACATACGGAGCATGAATATTATCATGTGGACAGAGCCGGCGGCATTGAATTTGAACATGTTCCAACAGATTGTTCAAGAAAAATGGACGATGCACTTATGGAAGCAATCGAACCATATGATTTTAAAGATGCTGTGCCATTTCAGACACCGTATCTTGCCGGATATGTGGCAGACCGATATGATGTGAATATGGAAGAATGTATGGGGCGTGCAACCAATCGGATCCGGCAAAGTGCGGAAGATGCTCTTAGAGAGACTGTAAAAGGGTATCAGACAGTTACTACTACAAATCGTCAGATTAATATTATGAGTGCGCAGTACTGGTATGCAATGTATCCTGTCTGGGTTTTAAATACGACCTGGAAAGGAGAAAAATATACATTTGCCATGAATGGACAGACGGGAAAGATGGTTGGAGATCTTCCGGCAGATCAAGGTGCTTTCTGGAAATTTGTAGGACTTAGAGGAGTGATCCTTGGAGCAATTATTTATGCTGTCATGTGGATCGTGACATTGATATAGAAGGAGGGATCAAAGATGAAAATGAGTTCTGAAAAGGAAAAAATATTCGGTGTGATTCTTTCTTTCCTTTTGGTATTTAGTATGTCTGTTCCGGTAATGGCAGAAGATGAAAACTATCCGAGATATTTGGATGACGCAGGACTTTTGAGTAGTAGTCAGGCTCAAAAGCTTGAGAAAAAACTGGATAAAATCAGCAAAGAACATCATTGTGACGTTGTGATTGCAGTGGCAAATACTACAAACGGCCAGGATATCGAATCATTTACAGAGGATTTCTATGATTCGATGGGATATGGGCAAGGTGAGAAAAAAAGTGGAATTATGCTGATGGTCAGCATGAATGAACGGCAGTGGAATATGTGTACGACCGGAGATGCAATCGATGCGTTTACCGATGCAGGACTTGATTATATCGGTGAAACATTTATCACTTATCTTAGTGATGAGAAATATAACAAAGCTTTTACTACATTTGCCAGGTTGAGTGACAAATTCCTGAATCAGGCAGAGAAAGGTAAACCATATGATTCAGGACATATGCCAAAAGGAAGTGTCTCACCGTTCTGGATATTTGGAGATCTGGCGATTGGAATTTTAATTGCATTGATTTGGGGAAATGTAAAAAAAGCAAAACTTAAATCTGTGAAAAAACAGGTGGCAGCTCAGGAATATACAAAACCAGGAAGTCTCAGACTGACGATGAATTCTGATCGGTTCGTGAACAGAACCGTGACTACGCGGGTGATTCAAAATAACAATTCTAATTCTTCCGGAGGTGGCAGTTCGGTCCATAATGGATCATCAGGAACTTCTCACGGAGGAAAGAGCGGAAGCTTTTAGTAAGGACGAAAGAAGGTGACAGAGTGAACGAGAGATTATATAAAAGAAAAATAAGATTGCTTATCTCTATAGTCTTAGTGCTGGTAATGGCGTTTTCTGGTTGTAATGGAAAACAAAAAAAGCAGGAAAGGAAGCGGGAAAATCGTCAGGAAAGCCAGCAGGAAAAAAAGGAAACTGTGAAAGCGGATAACAAAGATCTTTCAAAATCCGAACAGTCACTCCAAAACCTTCAGAAGAATCTAAGGAGAAGCCGCATGCCAATGGCAGCCGCATACCTTGGATATGCAGATGATAACAGTCCATTTCGGGATCAAGTCCGGACGCTGTTGAAGAATGGAAAATATGAAGAACAATATTCTTTTTTGGCAGATGTCCCAAAAGAAAATTACATTTCCTATAACGGGGAAGAAGTATATGCAATTGTTCCGCAAAGTACTCAGTATGCTATGAAGGTTGAGTCTTTTGATTGGGATGAAAATGCAAATGCAATGGTCCGTGATACATTGTACATAAGCCAAAAGGCAGCTCCTGTGATACTTAAGTGTAATCTCAGTGAGCTGAGTTACAATGTTGTCATCACATTGACAAAAGGGACAGAGACATTTTCTTACTCCCCATCATTAAGTCTCATGGATGGGGCATTGTATGCATATAATCTGGATGGGATGGAAATCTATGATTTCACGCTTTATGATAATCTGGAGATACCAGTCTGGAATGAAGGCGGAGAATGCGGAGGATGCGGTGATCCGGAAGGTTATGGTGCCCCTTTAGAGGCTGCAGGAGAAGAACCTGGACTGATCGGGCAATGGCTATCAACAGAATTGAAAAATCAGTCCGGACAGAATATTACATACGGAATGTATTTTGGAGATTATCAATATTTTGAATTCCAGTATGGTCAAATGGGACATGATTTAGAATGTTGGTCGGGAACTTTTGAGGTAACAGACCAGTTCAGAAATGGAGAACTCGTTGTACATTATGTGTTGTACACTCCTGATGGTACACGGGAGGGAGAGTTTTATACAATGGTAAATTATGGAGAAATGCTTGTAACAGAAGGAAGTGGAGATGCAATATTTCCATTTACAGATGCAAGTACAGAATGGTTTTATTCTTATTAAGATGATACTTCGTGTCGGGCAACAGTTAAGGGTACTCTGGAAGACAGGGTATCCTTTCTTAGTGAAAAAAACCAGTCATAAATCCTGTCCATTTACATATATTGAGAGTAAGAGGTGAGAAATCATGAAAGAAGAAGTTATTTTAACCATTTTGCCGCATCAGCTCAGGGAGGTTCTTAAGAGAGAGAATATTGATTTCCAGAGTATTCAGGAAATCAGGCTTCGGGTCGGAAAACCTTTGATTTTGCTGTACAGAGGAAATGAAGTGATTCCAAAGGCAGACGGCAGGCCGTATTACATCACAAAAGATGAAATACGGGAAATGTTAGATTACATCAGTGGATATTCACTGTACTCTTATGAACGTGAGATGAGTCAGGGATATATTACAATTGAAGGAGGGCATAGAGTGGGACTGTCAGGACAGGCTATAATGGAAAACGGAAAGGTGAAAAATTTAAAATACATTTCATCGATCAATGTGAGAATGTCACATGAAATACTTGGATGTGCAGATGGACTATTGCCTTATATTACTTTCCACAGGCGATTATATCATACACTTCTTGTCTCGCCTCCGGGTTGTGGAAAGACGACACTACTTCGGGATCTGATACGACAAATTTCAGAAGGCAATGAGTTTATTAAGGGAATGTCTGTCGGTGTTGTCGATGAACGTTCAGAGATTGCCGGCTGTTACAGAGGTGTGGCACAGAATCATCTGGGAATCCGTACAGATGTACTGGATGGGTGTCCAAAGGCTGAGGGAATGATCATGCTGATTCGTTCGATGCGTCCCGAAGTTATTGCAGTTGATGAAATTGGAGGGAGTGAAGATGTACATGCTATTGAATATGCAATGCATTGCGGCTGCCGTATGATTGCAACAGCTCACGCAGATTCTATGGAGGAACTACAAAAGAAACCAGTATTTGAACGGTTGATACGGGAAAAAAGATTTGAACGTTATGTATTACTTGGAAATGAGCCACAGATAGGAACGATTCAGGAAATTTATGATGAGAGAGGTTCGCTTCTGTATCAGGATCAGGAGGAAAAAACTGCTATATGTTAAAGTTTCTTGGAAGTCTTTTTATAGTAAGTTCTATGACCGGGATTGGAATCTGGAAAGCAGAAGAAGTGAAACACTCCTATCAGGCGTTAGGAAAAATATATCATTTGATTGGAATGATGAAAAATGAATTAAGTTATGCGGGCTCGGAATTTGGAGAAATGTTTGAATGTCTTTCGAAAAAAGTGGATGCACCATATCGAAATTGGCTGCTTGGAATGAAAATACAGATGGAAAGAAGAGATGGAAAGACATTTTCTGAAATATGGGAGGATAATGTCAATGGTTTTTTGAAGGAAAGCGGACTTGGTATGGAAGCTTTAAACCATTTAAAAATGCTGGGCAGAAATCTTGGAGGAGCCGATCGGCAGATGCAGATCTGGTCCATGGAACGTTATTTGAAACAAATAGAATTACAGATGGACGAGATAAGAAAAGATATTCAAATGCGAATGAAAGTGCGAATTTGTCTTGGAGCAAGTGCAGGCATATTGATTACCATATTCTTGATATAACAAAGGAATATTTAGTTGTAAATGAAAAACCATGAGCTGCGAATGTGAATCAGGAGGTAACTATGAGTGTCAATTTAATCTTCAAAATTGCAGCAGTTGGAATTCTTGTGTCTGTTATAAGTCAGGTGCTCAAACACAGTGGGAGAGAGGAACAGGCATTTCTGACAAGCCTTGCAGGCCTGATTCTTGTATTATTTTGGATTGTACCTTACATATATGAACTTTTTGAATCGATCCAAAGATTGTTTACACTGTAAAAGAGCAGTGAGCGCGAAAAGGAAAGGCGGCATCTTACATGAGTATTTTGAAAGTAGGGGTTCTCGCAGTTGCCGGAGTTCTTCTGGCAGTTCAGTTTAAAAATGGGAAAACAGAATATAGCACTTATATAAGTGTTGTATTGGGAATTTTAATTTTTGGCGGAATTTTGGGATATCTGGAAATATTGATCCATGCATTTGATAAGTTGGAAGAGGATTTGGATTTAGATTATGCATATGTCGCAATTTTATTGAAAATGCTTGGAATTACTTATGTGTCGGAACTTGTGTCTGCAATCTGTAAAGATGCAGGATATCAGTCAGTTGCACTTCAGATTGAAATATTTGCAAGGCTTGGGATCATGGTTTTGTGTATTCCGATTCTTATGACACTTCTGGAGGTTGTACGAGGGTTTCTGGGGTAGAGCGTATGTTGATAAGAAAAATATCGGACATGGAAAAATTCCCGAAAAATTCCCGGAGATTTATGTGTCGGAGATTTGTGGGATTAGGGATGCTTTTTTTGTGCTTCTGTATGGAGTTACTTATTGGGAGAAATGTTTATGCATCACAGCTGCAATCAGGTATAAACGATGAAACTGCACTGACTTCAAGTGTTGTCTGGCAGTTTGCAGATCAGTACGACTACGGCGAAATTGATGAGACATTAAAAGAACTTTTTCCCAAGGAAAGGCTGGATTTTAAAGAAATACTTATAGGAGTTCTGTCCGGTGATATTACATTTTCAGCTCAATTATTGAAGCAGCTTGTTAAAGAACAGTTCTCCTATGCATTTGCGAGCAGCAGGCAGAACCTGATACATATTCTCATGCTGGCGATTATGACGGCAGTATTTACGAATTTTGCCCGGGCATTTGGAAATGGTCAGGCAGCAGACACCGGCTTTTACGTGATGTATCTTCTGATTGTGGCACTTTGTCTGAATTCCTGCCAGATCATCATGGACTGGGTGGAGGCAGGAATCAGCAATCTGATACAGTTCATGACAGTATTTGGTCCTATTTATTTTCCGGCGGTGGCAGTCGCAAAAGGGAGTGTGACTGCAATTTCTTTTTACAGCCTGACGCTTTTTCTTGTATATCTGGTAGAGATGTTTCTGGAGTATGTGGTGCTCCCGGCAATTCATATTTATATTTTAGTAAGTATGCTGAATTATTTGACGAAGGAATCGTATCTGAGCAAACTGGCAGAGTTGATAAAGACTGTACTTGTGTGGATTATGAAGACAATTCTGGCAGGTGTAGTGGGGCTGAATCTGGTGCAGAGCCTTTTAAGTCCTGCTATGGATACAGTCAAGAGAAGTGCGTTGACGAGGGGCACTGAGGCAATACCTGGAATCGGAGATGCGATTGGCGGTGTGACAGAGGTGATTTTTGCTTCGGCAGTGCTTGTGAAAAATGGAATAGGTGTAGTGGGAGCAATTATCTGTTTTGCTCTTTGCCTGATGCCGATTGTACAGATAGGGGCAATCGCACTTCTTTATAAACTGGCGGCAGCTCTGATGCAGCCGGTATCAGATGTCCGGATTATTGGATGTATGGAGACTGTAGGAGAAGGTATGAGGCTTTTGATCCGGGCAGTGTTTACAGTAGGAATGTTGTTCCTTATTACAATTATACTGGTGGCGGCATCTACTGGGACAACATAAAAGCTTTACAGCAAAATGAAACTGTGAAAAGACATAAGACAGAAACAGGAAGGAGAAACAAGTGGTTCAGGAATGTTATGACTGGGTGTGGAAACTGGCTGGATATCTGATTTTTATGACGGCAGTATTACAGCTTGTCCCAGGAGAGAAAGACCGCAAGTACATTCATTTTTTTACAGGACTGGTGCTGATCATTCTGATAGCATCGCCTGTGATAAAATTCTTTACTTCAGATGATCTATTTGTTCAGTTTCAAGATCAGTATGATGCAATGGAGACACAGGTAGAGGAGATGTTAAAGAATACCTCCGGATTGGAATCTGTGATGAAATCTCAGGATAACAGAAACGCAGAAGATGAGCTAAGTGAAAACGTGGAAGGGGGAGAGCCCGGTGGAATCCAGGTGGAGGAAATCCGAATCGGACACGGCAGTGAAAATCCGTAAGGTGTTTGAACATTTAAAGCATGGAAAGGTAAAAAAAGATCAGCTTCTTATCGTGTTTTTGGTGGGAATTCTTTTACTCGTGATTTCAATTCCTGCCGGAACTAAGAAAGATAGCAATACTGGAACTAAGAAAACACTGGCCAATTCGTCAAAAAGCAGTGTCGGAACGACAAAGCAGAGTGAGTATACAGCTTATATGGAAGAACGACTGGAACGGATTCTCTCCCAGATTGACGGGGCGGGACAGGTGCAGGTGATGATTACCTGGAAGTCTGATGGTGAAAAGGTGGTTGAAAAGGACAGAAAGTCCAATGAGGAAAATGTGTCCGAGCAGGACAGTCAGGGAGGCAGCAGGACAACGAGCAGCCATGATACACAGGAGACGACAGTCTATAATAGTGGAAGCAGCACTTCCGGTGTACAGGAGCCTTATGTCAGCAAGGAGCTTTCCCCTCAAGCACAAGGTGTGATTGTGATTGCGCCGGGCGGAGACGATGCAGTAGTCGTAAAAAATATTACTGAAGCTGTGCAGGCATTATTTGAGATAGACACGCATAAGATTAGAATAATGAAAGGCGGGAGGGTGAAGTAAGTGAAGCGAATCTTAAAAAAGAATCAATTGATCATTGCGGCTCTTGCAGTGATGATCGCAGCAGCAGGATATCTGAATTATTCCGGAAGATTATTACCGGGATCTCAGAATACGAAGGAGGCAGGCAGTGACCTTGCGAATAAAGAACTTCTGGATATTTCTGATGAAGATGTTGCCAGTGCTTCCGGGGATATCAAAAGCCAGGACGGCGATGAAGGCGAAGTAGATGGCAATCCAGGCGAAGCGGTCTTAACTTCAGGGGATGCTCAGGCAGTGGCTGCACAGGCGAAGGTCACAAGAGAACAGGTGCGTGCCAAGAACAAGGAGACGCTTCAGAGCATCATTGACAGTGACTCTTTAAGTGATGCCCAGAAGCAGGACGCTGTGGCGCAGATGGTAGCCATGACAGAGATTGCAGAAAAAGAAACGGCAGCAGAGACAATGCTGGCGTCAAAAGGCTTTCTTGATTCTGTAGTCAGTATTTCAGAGGACTCTGCAGACGTTGTTGTCAATGCATCAGAACTGACGGAAGCAAACCGGGCTCAGATTGAAGACATTGTAACAAGGAAAACAGGCGTGGCAGCGCAGAATATTGTAATCACTCCAGTATATGCAGAAGGAAAATAATCGATTTACGCAGACTTGTTACTTTGCGATAAGGCGGCTATCTACAGCCGCCAAATTTTCGTTGAGGAAAATGTCTCCTTATGCTATAATGTATGTCGCTGATTGAAACATGAGATAAGTCCACATTTGTTCATAACTTTAATAAATGTAAAAAATATGATGTAGATATGAAGTGTGAAGATGGGACAGTTTAGATAGGAGAATTCAAATATATGTCAAAGATAAAGGACGATGTTAAGAAACAGATTGAGAAAAGACGAACATTTGCGATCATTTCCCATCCGGATGCCGGTAAGACGACTCTGACTGAGAAGTTTCTGCTATATGGAGGAGCAATCAATCAGGCAGGAAGTGTAAAGGGAAAAGCAACATCAAAACATGCAGTTTCTGACTGGATGGAAATTGAGAAAGAAAGAGGTATTTCAGTTACTTCTTCTGTATTGCAGTTCAATTATGGAGGATATTGTATCAACATTCTGGACACACCGGGACATCAGGACTTCTCAGAGGATACATACCGTACTCTGATGGCAGCAGATTCTGCGGTCATGGTCATTGATGCATCCAAGGGTGTTGAGGCACAGACAAGAAAGCTGTTCAAAGTATGTACGATGCGCCATATTCCGATTTTTACATTTATCAATAAGATGGACCGTGAGGCGATGGATACATTTGAACTATTAGATGATATTGAAAATGAACTGGGAATCGCGACCTGTCCGGTCAACTGGCCGATCGGCTCCGGTAAGGAGTTCCGTGGTGTCTATGACCGTGCTACGAAGAGTGTGGAATTATTCTCAGATACAAGAAAGGGTACGACACAGGGAGAAGTGCAGATTGTGCCGATCGACGATCCTTCCCTGAATGGACTCATCAGTGAAGAGCAGAAAGCAAAGCTGGAGGAAGAGATTGAACTTCAGGATGGAGCCGGAGCAGAACTGGATCAGGAGATGGTAAGTAAAGGAGAACTTTCACCGGTATTCTTCGGATCTGCTCTGACGAACTTTGGAGTAGAGACATTCTTGAAGAATTTCCTTAAGATGACTACATCACCGCTTCCAAGAAAGTCTGATAAAGGTGAGATTGACCCGATGGAAGAAGGCGATTTTTCTGCATTTGTATTTAAGATTCAGGCAAATATGAATAAAGCACACCGTGACCGTATCGCATTTATGCGTATCTGTTCCGGAGAATTCGAGGCAGGTATGGATGTATTCCATATGCAGGGAGGCAAGAAGGTACGACTTTCCCAGCCACAGCAGATGATGGCCAGTGAGCGCCACATGGTGGATAAAGCTTACGGTGGAGATATTATCGGTGTCTTTGATCCGGGGATTTTCTCAATCGGAGATACATTGACAACCTCCTCTGACAAGTTCAGTTATGAAGGAATCCCGACTTTTGCACCGGAACATTTTGCAAGAGTGCGTCAGGTCGATACGATGAAACGTAAACAGTTCATCAAAGGAATTAATCAGATTGCGCAGGAGGGTGCAATCCAGATATTCCAGGAATTTAATACAGGTATGGAAGAGATCATTGTAGGAGTTGTAGGAGTTTTGCAGTTTGATGTTTTAAAATATCGTCTGGAGAATGAATATAACGTAGATATCAGACTGGAGAATTTGCCATATGAGTATATCCGCTGGATTGATAATCCGCAGGACTTCGATCTTGCAAAACTTTCAGGTACTTCTGATATGAAGAAAGTGAAGGATTTAAAAGACCGTCCGCTTCTTCTTTTTGTCAATGAGTGGAGTATCCGCATGACCCAGGAGCGTAACGATGGACTGGTTCTGACTGAATTTGCCCGATAAGGTTTGTAAATATTTACCGTGAACCTTTGCAAATGTATGCGAATGTGGTAAAATGCTTAAAAAGGACGTATAGAAAAACCGAAAGGATTGGTAGATATGAGTAAAGAAGAAAAGAAAACTTATACAATAAAGTCAGATGAGAATCTGGGCGAAGTAAAGATTGCCGATGAAGTTGTAGCAATTATCGCAGGACTTGCAGCTATGGAAGTAGAAGGTGTTTCTTCTATGGCAGGGAATGCGACAAGAGAGCTGATCGCAAAGCTTGGAATGAAATCTTTATCCAAAGGTGTAAAAGTAGATGTCCTGGACGGCATCGTGACTGTGACACTGGCTCTTAATATGAGCTATGGATACAGTATTAAAGATATTACAGCAAAAGTGCAGGAGAAGGTAAAAGCTGCAATTGAAAATATGACAGGACTTGAGGTTGCGGACGTGAATATCCGTGTAGCTGGAGTTGATGTGCCGGAGGAAGCATAAGTGAAGAGAACAGAGATGAGGGAACACATTTTCAGAATGGTGTTCAGTTATGAATTTAACAGTGATCAGGAGATGCCGCAACAGATGCAGCTTTATTTTGAACAGCTTGACCAGGAACCAAAAGAGGAAGACATGGCATATATCAGAGACAAGGCTCTGAACGTCATCTTGAAATCTGAAGAGATTGATGAGATGCTCAATGAACATGTGACAGGCTGGAAGACAAGCCGCATGAACAAGGTGGATCTAAGTATCTTAAGACTTGCGGTCTATGAGATGAAATATGACGAGGACGTACCGGTAGGAGTTGCAATCAACGAAGCGGTAGAACTCGCAAAAAAATACAGTGGTGATGAAGGCCCGGCATTTATCAATGGTGTGCTGGCCCGGCTGTCATAAATAACAGACTGATATACGCCTGACGGGGGATTGAGTAGAACATTACATGTTGCCCCGCGGGCGAATCTTGAATATAGAGGTGTGTAATGACACGGAATGTATATACGGTAGGCCAGGTGAATGCTTACATCAAGAACATGTTTACACAGGATTACATGTTGAACCGTATCTATGTGAAGGGCGAGGTATCTAATTGTAAATACCATACTTCAGGACATATATATTTTTCACTGAAAGATGAGTCTGGAACGATTGCCTGCGTAATGTTTGCCGGGCAGCGCGGCGGGCTCTCTTTTCGTATGTGTGAGGGACAGCAGATCGTAGTGTTCGGACAGGTCAATGTCTATGAAAGAGGAGGTTCTTATCAGTTATATGCAAGAGAAATCCGTTTGGACGGAGAAGGTGTTCTTTATGAGCGTTTTCAGGCTCTTAAGCGTGAGTTGGAAGAGATGGGAATGTTTGCTTCGGAATATAAGATGCCGATTCCTGCATATGCACGAAGAATCGGTGTTGTGACTGCACCGACCGGAGCTGCGATCCGGGATATTATGAACATTTCCAGACGAAGGAATCCTTTTGTACAACTTATTTTGTACCCGGCACTTGTGCAGGGAGAAGGCGCGAAAGAGAGCATTGTAAAAGGTATACGTATGTTGGATCAGGATGACATAGATGTGATCATTGTCGGACGAGGCGGCGGATCCATTGAAGATTTGTGGGCGTTCAACGAAGAAGAAGTTGCAAGAGCAATTTTTTACTGCCGGACACCGGTGATTTCTGCGGTAGGGCATGAGACGGATACGACTATTGCAGATTATGTGGCAGATCTTCGAGCACCGACTCCTTCTGCAGCAGCAGAATTGGCAGTGTATGATTACTGGAAGACACAGGAACAGGTGGATGTAAGAAGAAGTCAGTTACAGGGCTATCTGCGAAGAAAAATGGAGGTATCTAGACTTCGAATCGAGAAGTATGAGACGAAGTTAAAGTATCTGCACCCTGAGCATAAGCTTCAAGAAGATAGGCAGAGACTGGCGGATACAGAAGAAAAGCTGCATATGTTGCTACATCGCAAAGTAGAGCAGTACAGACACCGGTTTGCAGTTTATATGGAACAGATGAAAGGATTATCCCCACTTCAGAAACTGAATCAGGGATATGCATATATTGAAGATGTGGACAAAAAAGCAGTCCGAAGTATCGAACAGGTCAGATGTGGTGATCATCTGTCGGCATATGTGACAGATGGATCCATTCAGATGATAGTAGAGAGTGTAAAGGAGGAGCGCCATGGCTAAGGAAGAAAAAACACTGGATGAGATGTTTCAGGAACTGGATAAACTGATCCAGGCTATGGAGGAGCCGGAAGTATCTCTGGAAGATTCTTTTCAGATGTATCATCAAGGCATTGATATGTTAAAGGCATGCAATGACAAGATGGATAAAATCGAAAAGCAGATGCTTGTATTGGATAGTGAAGGAGAGACACATGAGTTTGAATCTTGATTTTAAAGTACAAAAAGAGCAGAAAGTCAGGGAGATTGAAGATTCTCTGCAGAATTACCTGCCAAAGCAAAAGGGATACCAGAAAATTATTATGGAAGCTATGGGATATAGTCTTCTGGCCGGAGGAAAGAGACTTCGTCCGATGTTGATGAAGGAGACTTATACTTTGTTCGGCGGTCACTCAAAAGTAATTGAGCCATTTATGGCAGCGATTGAGATGGTTCATACATATTCTCTTGTACATGATGACCTTCCGGCAATGGATAATGATGAATATCGAAGAGGGCGTAAGACGACGCATGTTGTATACGGAGAAGACATGGCGATTCTGGCGGGAGACGCTTTGTTGAATTACGCATTTGAGACAGCAGTCAAAGCATTTGTTCTGGAACCGGAAGATAGTCTGACAATCGGAAATGCAATCCGCGTACTTGGTGAGAAAGCCGGAATTTACGGAATGCTTGGAGGTCAGGTCATCGATGTAAAAGAGACCGGGCATGCTGTTTCAAAAGATGTGTTAGATACGATCTACGAATTAAAGACCGGAGCACTTATCGAAGCTGCTATGATGATCGGAGCAATTCTTGGTGGAGCAAGCCAGGAAGAGGTAAAGACGGTAGAGCGTATTGCAAGCCTTGTTGGACTGGCATTCCAGGTGCAAGATGATATTCTCGATGTGATAAGCACCCAGGAAGAACTTGGCAAACCGATACATAGTGATGAAAAGAATGAGAAGACTACTTATGTAACATTACTTGGCATTGACGATGCAAAGAAAGTGGTCGAAGAAAAATCGGAAGAGGCGATCAGCCTGCTTCAGACACTTCCGAATGAGAATCTATATCTGGAAGAATTGCTTATGGAGCTGATTCACAGGAAAAAATAGAGGGGGACCAGTATGCTGGAACGAATACAAAAGGAAAATGACATAAAAAAACTAAACAGCGAGGAATTGGAGTGCCTTGCAGGAGAGATCCGTGAATTCCTTGTAGAGAAGGTCAGCAAGACAGGAGGACATCTGGCTTCCAATCTTGGCGTTGTAGAGCTTACGATGGCATTGCATCTGATCTGTGATCTGCCAAAGGATAAGATTATCTGGGACGTTGGACACCAGTCCTATACACATAAATTACTGACCGGACGAAAAGAAGGATTTGAAGATTTAAGAAGTTACGGCGGTATGAGCGGATTCCCGAAGAGAAAAGAAAGCCAGTGTGATGCATTTGATACAGGACACAGCTCTACTTCGATTTCTGCAGGACTTGGTTATGTGAGAGCAAGAGATTTAAAACATGAAGATTATACCGTTATCTCTGTGATCGGCGATGGTTCTCTGACCGGAGGTATGGCATATGAGGCGCTGAACAATGCATCGAATCTGAAGACGAATTTTATTGTGGTACTCAATGACAATCATATGTCCATTTCAGAAAATGTAGGCGGAATGTCCAGATATCTGGCAAATCTCCGGACGGCAGATATCTATACCGGACTGAAAAAAGGTGTGACAAATGCTTTGCAGCAGGTGCCGGTCATGGGAGACCGTATGATTGAGCATATCCGGAAGACGAAGAGCAGTATCAAGCAGCTTGTGGTACCAGGCATGTTCTTTGAGGACATGGGAATTACTTATCTGGGACCGATTCCGGGACACAATTTACCAATGCTCTGCAAAGCTCTTAAGGAAGCGAAAAAAGTGGAAGGTCCGGTACTCCTTCATGTTATGACAACAAAAGGAAAGGGCTATGAACCTGCAGAGACAGCACCGGATAAATTTCACGGAATCGGACCTTTTGACATAGAAAGCGGTAAGGTACTTGCAAAAAAAGACGGAGATACTTATACAGATGTGTTTGGTAAAGTGCTTTGTGACGAGGCATCCAGAAATCCAGATATTGTGGCAATCACAGCTGCCATGGCAGATGGAACCGGACTTGCCAGATTTAAGAAGCATTATCCGAATCGTTTTTTTGATGTTGGAATTGCGGAAGAACACGGTGTAACATTTGCTGCGGGACTGGCAGCAGGAGGATTAAAGCCTGTATTTGCAGTTTACTCTTCATTTTTGCAGAGAGGATATGATCAGTTAATCCACGATGTGGCACTGCAGAATCTGCCGGTGGTATTCGGGGTAGATCGTGCGGGTCTTGTCGGAAGCGATGGAGAGACTCATCAGGGAATATTTGATCTGTCATTTTTATCCAATATTCCCAATATGACCGTTATGTCACCGAAGAATAAATGGGAATTAGCCGATATGTTACGGTTTGCGCTTCAGATGAATTCGCCAGTGGCAATCCGCTATCCGAGAGGAAAGGCTTACGACGGATATGAAGGATGCCGGGAAAGGATCAGTTACGGAAAGAGCGAATGGATCTTTGAAGGAAAAGAAATTGCAATTTTAAGCGTCGGTCATATGTTCGAGGAGGCTGTGAAGACAAGAGATAAACTGATCGAACAAGGATATGAGCCGACACTTATCAATATGCGTTTCATTAAACCAATCGATGAAGCAATGATAGAAAAAGTCTGTCAGACACACAAACTGATTGCAGTGATTGAAGAAAATGTCCAGACCGGAGCATGCGGAGAGCGTGTATCAGAATACGTGATGCGAAAAATGCTTCCGTCACACGTCCTGACACTGGCACTCCCGGATGATTACATTGAACATGGAAGTGTTGATGTGCTCCGTAAGATGACAGGAATTGACAGTGAGAGTATGTCTGAAAAAATTATAGAGACGTATAAGGAGTTATAGAAGATGAAAGAACGTTTGGATGTGTTGCTGGTGAAGAGAAATCTTGCCGCGTCCAGAGAAAAAGCAAAAGCCATTATCATGTCTGGAAATGTTTATGTGGACAACCAGAAAGAAGATAAACCAGGAACAACATTCCCAGAAGAATCTAAGATTGAAGTGCGTGGCCATACACTGCCTTATGTCAGCCGCGGCGGACTTAAGTTAGAAAAAGCAATGAAAGAATTTCAGGTATCTGTAGAAGGAAAAGTCTGCACAGATGTAGGTTCTTCTACAGGTGGATTTACAGATTGTATGTTGCAAAATGGCGCGGTCAAGGTGTTTGCCATTGATGTAGGTCATGGACAATTAGACTGGAAACTTCGCCAGGACGAACGTGTAGTTTGCATGGAGAAGACGAATATCCGTTATGTGACACCGGAAGATATCGGTGAGCCGGTTGATTTTTCATCAATTGATGTATCCTTTATTTCCCTGACAAAAGTGCTGATGCCGATTCGTGATTATTTGACAGACAAAGGACAGATTGTAGCACTGATTAAACCACAGTTTGAAGCGGGAAGAGAGAAAGTCGGTAAAAAAGGAGTTGTGCGCGAAAAGAGTACACATATTGAGGTTGTGACCATGATCTTGGACTATGCGTCTACCCATGGATTTCATGTGCTGGATCTTACATTTTCACCAATCAAAGGACCGGAAGGAAATATTGAATATCTTGTCCAGTTAGAAAAATGTGAAGAGCCGGGCGATATAAATGAAAAAATTCAGATTGAAAAAATTGTAGATGAGGCATTTGGAAACCTCGCAAAAAAGGAATAAAGATATGGCAGAGAGAGTGTTGATTGTAACAAATGATGGCAAAGATGCAGACTATGCAATAACGAATCAGGTCAAAGAGTATCTGACACAGGCAGGAAAGATATGTCTGCAGTGTCCAAAAGATGAGAATAATGCCATTGTTTCCGAGCAGATACCACCGGATCTTGATTATGCGATCGTTATTGGGGGTGACGGAAGTTTTATTGAGGTGGCGCGTGCTCTGCGTGGCAGAGATGTCCCGATTCTGGGAGTCAATATGGGAACATTAGGATATCTGACAGAAGTAGAGTTAACGAATATTGAGGGAGCTCTGGAACGTGTTGTGAAAGGCAGATATACGGTAGAAAAACGAATGATGTTAGAAGGCAGTTTTGACGGAGAGCGAATGGATCTGGCTTTGAATGATATTGTAGTTGCAAGAAAAGGGGCTATTCGAGTCATTCATTTCCGACTTTTTGTAAATGGAGAATTGTTGAACTCCTATGAAGCAGATGGAGTGATCATATCTACCCCGACAGGATCTACGGCGTATAACCTTGCAGCGGGAGGTCCGATCGTAGAGCCGACGGCATCCATGATCGTGATCACACCAATCTGTCCGCATGCGTTAAATACAAGCAGTATTGTATTGTCAGCAGAAGATGAGATCGTGATACAGATCGGAGAAGGAAAACATGGAATCCCAGATGAGGCATACGTGGCATTTGACGGTGTGGATGAAGTGGAGCTGACTTCCGGTGATATGGTAGAGATCCGCAAGGCAGAAGCCCAGACAAGAATTATAAAATTGAACCAGGATAGTTTTCTGGAAACGCTTCGAAGGAAGATGAAAGGAAATTAGAGATATGAAAGTAAACAGACATGCTAAGATCATTGAACTGATTGGCAAATATCATATTGAGACCCAGGAGGAATTGGCAGATTATCTGAACCGGGAAGGATTTAAAGTGACTCAGGCAACGGTGTCCCGAGATATCCGGGATCTGAAACTTACCAAGATTCCAGCTGAGAACGGCAAACAGAAATATGCGCTGCATCAGGAAAGTGGCAATGGCATGAGTGAAAAATATATCCGTGTTTTAAGAGACGGATATATGTCGATGGATATGGCACAGAATATTCTGGTCATCAAGACGGTGGCTGGAATGGCGATGGCTGTATGCCTGGCTATTGATGCTATGAATTGGAGCGAGGTCGTGGGAAGTATTGCCGGAGACGACACAATTATGTGTGCAATCCGCACGACAGAGGATACTCCGAAGGTGATGGATAAGATTCGTAAAATTGTTCGGCAGGAGGAATAGATGTTACAGAGTTTACACGTAAAGAATCTGGCATTGATTGATGAGATAGAAGTAGAATTTGCAGAAGGCTTAAATATTCTGACCGGTGAGACGGGAGCAGGAAAATCTATTATTTTGGGTTCTGTAAATCTGGCACTGGGTGGAAGATACACAAAAGATCTGATCCGTCAGGGGGAGAATTATGCACTGGTGGAGCTGGTCTTTACTGTGACGGAAAAAAGCCGTCTGAAAGCTTTGGAGAAACTTTGTATTTATCCGGAGGATGGCCTTTTGATCTTGAGCCGGAAATTAATGGATGGCAGAAGTGTAAGCCGGATTAACGGTGAGACTGTAACAATTGCTGTTTTAAAGGAAGTAGCTGCTATTCTGATCGATATTCACGGGCAGCATGAACATCAGTCTCTGTTATATAAAAAGAATCATCTCGGGTTTGTCGATGCATTTGCGTGGGATTATCTTGCAGATATAAAAAAACAGGCAGCTTCGGCTTATCAGGAATATCGTACATGTAAAAAGACTCTGGATGAGGCTGATATGGACGAATCAAGCCGTGCAAAAGAATTGGATTTCTTAAAATTTGAAGTATCTGAGATTGAAGATGCCATGTTAAAAGAAGGAGAAGATGAAGAACTGGAGACAACCTTCAAACGCATGGAAAATGGACGAAAGATTGCTGAGAGTACTGCGGCTTCGTATGCTTATACGAGTGGGGAAGCCGGAAGTGCAAGCGAATGCCTGAGCCGCGCGATCCGGGAGCTGGCACCAGTCAGTAATCTTGATGAGACAGCAGGAAATCTGTACAGCCAGCTGATGGAGATAGACAGTCTGTTAAATGATTTTAATCATGATCTTTCTGATTATCAGGATAGTCTGGAGTTCTCAGAAGAAGATTATATGACAATTACTGAGCGCCTTAATGAGATCAACCGTTTGAAGACGAAATATGGCACGGATATTGCAGGGATTCTGGATTATGGAATAAAACAACAGAAAAAGATACAAAAACTGGAAGATTATGAGAATTATATTGCGGATTTAAAGCGAGATCTGGAACAAAAAGAGCAGAAGCTTGAGAAAGTGACAAAGAAGCTGACGAAGATCCGAAAAGAGCAGGCGCAGATTATGGAACAGGCGATTACAGAAGGTCTTGCAGATCTGAATTTTGAAGATGTGAAATTTTCTATTGCATTTGAAAAGTCTGGTTCTTATTCTGCAAATGGTTCTGATGACGTAGAGTTTATGATTTCGTTGAATCCTGGACAGCCGGTGCGTCCGCTTGTGGAAGTAGCCTCCGGTGGAGAGCTGTCCAGAATTATGCTTGTGATCAAAAGTGTTATGGCTGACAGGGATGAGATTCCGACGCTGATTTTTGATGAGATCGATGTGGGGATAAGTGGAAGAACAGCACAGAAAGTGTCTGAGAAGATGGCGTTGATCGGCAGAAAGCATCAGGTCATCTGTATCACACATCTGGCACAGATTGCGGCCATGGCAGATCATCATTTTATGATCGAAAAAAATGTGTCAGATGGTCAGACAAAGACATCTATCAGGGAACTTAAGGCGGAAGAATCTACCGATGAACTGGCGAGAATTCTTGGCGGTGCTAAGATTACGGACACGGTCAGACAGAATGCAAAAGAAATGCAGGAACTGGCAGCGCAGATCAAAAAATAAAAGAATTGAAATTCAAATAATACACATACTAAGACAGGTGTTCTGATTGAGGGACACTTGTCTTTATTTATATCAGATGTGAGATGCTTTCCGTCGTTGTAGATGGCAAGCAAAAAATCAGTATCAGTGGCAGAAAGTCCATACTCATCTGATATAGCCTCCGGCAGGATGCTGATTGAGATTTTTTTGTAAAAAACATGGGAGGATCAGAGTGTATGAAAAAGTATTGGTATCGGCGAATTTTAATTATGGCATTGGTGTTTTTTGTATCGGTAGGTGGAAGCTATCTTTTGATCGAGCAGAAAAAAGATGCCATGAGGCGAGAGGTGAGTGCTCAGACCTCTGAAGAAGACCTGGTAATTCCAGGTGGCATGCCGGTAGGGATTTATATGAAAACAAAAGGTGTTATGGTATTGGATACACAGAAAATCAAAGGGGAAGACGGTGCAGAATATGAACCGGCGCTTCATATTGTAAAAGCCGGAGATTACATCACTGGATTTAACGGCAAAGATATCAATACTAAAAATGAACTGGTCGAAGCAGTAAGTTCCTTCTCGGAACAAAAAGCAAAATTAGATATTTGCAGGAAGGGGGAGACGATTCATGTAAAAATGGATATGATCCAGTGTGAAGATGGGACGAAAAAACTCGGAATCTGGGTGCGGGATAATGCACAAGGACTTGGGACCATTACTTATCTGGACTCGGACAGTCATTTTGGCGCGCTGGGACATGGAATCCATGATATCGATACAGGGGAGCTTCTTAATATTTCCGATGGAACACTATATCTGACAAGTGTTAAGGAAATCCAAAAAGGTGTGAATGGGACACCTGGTGGTATGGAAGGAATCATTGTTTATAATAATTATAACGTGCTTGGAAAAATAAAGAAGAATACAGAGGCAGGAATTTTTGGAACTATTGACCGGGTTGATGTCCTGTTCGCAAATCAGACTCCGGTACAACTGGCAAAAAAAGAAGAGGTAGAAGAAGGGCCTGCTATCATTCGCTGTGCTGTGGATGGAGAAATAAAAGAATATGATATTTTAATCACACAAGTCAATCTGTGGTCAGGCGAAGTAAATAAAAGCATGACAATCGAAGTGACAGATCCGTCGCTTTTGGATGAGACAGGCGGGATCATCCAGGGAATGAGCGGCAGTCCGATCCTCCAGAACGGAAAACTAATCGGCGCAGTAACTCACGTTTTTGTCAACAATCCGACAAAAGGTTATGGCATTTTTGCAGAATCTATGATAAATGAGTCGGAATAAAAAATACCGTGTCGAGAAGTGATAGAACTTTCCGACAGCAATTTCTTGATTCGAAAAAAGGAGAAAATTATAATAAAATCCAACGAGAAATAAAATCGAGGAGGATTTTGGAATATGGGAGAAATAGCTGTTGCAATCGCAGACGATAATGAGAGAATTCTGGATCTGCTTGGCGAAATGATTGAAAATAACAAAGAGATGAAGCTGGTTGGGAAAGCCAATAATGGAGAAGATGTATATACACTGATTAAGGAAAAACAGCCAGATGTTGTACTATTAGATCTGATTATGCCGAAAATGGACGGATTAAGTGTTATGGATACCGTGAATCGGGATCATGATATCAGAAAACATCCAAGTTTTATTATTATCACTGCAGTGGGACAGGAGCGGATTACAGAAGATGCATTTCGCAAAGGTGCTTCTTACTATATTCTGAAACCGTTCAGTAATCAGATGGTGCTGGACAAGATCCGTGAAGCTGGAAAATATCATGTGCCGGAAGCAAAATCATTTGCACCGGTTGGAAATGCAGAAGCTTCGGAGCCGAAGATAAATCTGGAAAATCGTGTAACGGATATGATACATGAGATAGGGATTCCAGCGCATATCAAAGGATATCATTATCTGAGAGATGCGATTCTTATGGCAATTGAAGATATGGATGTATTAAATGCAGTGACAAAAGTATTATATCCGACTGTTGCAAAGATGCATCAGACGACGGCAAGCCGTGTGGAACGTGCAATCCGTCACGCAATTGAAGTGGCGTGGAGCAGAGGAAAATTAGATACTCTGGACGAGCTGTTTGGATATACTGTGAATGGTGGGAAAGGGAAACCGACCAATTCTGAATTCATCGCACTTATCGCAGATACGATACGTTTAGAATATAAACATAGATAAAAGGCTTTTCTTCTGAAAAAAAATACTGTATAATGATTCATATATCGTGGAATCGGGAGGAAATTACTATGAAAAAAATACTCTTTGCCACTTCAGAAGCAGTGCCATTTATTAAGACCGGAGGTCTGGCAGATGTGGCAGGTTCTTTACCGAAATTCTTTGATAAAGAAAAATATGATGTAAGAGTTATGCTTCCAAAGTATATGTGTATGAAAGAATCCTGGAAGGAAAAGCTTCAGTATAAGACGCATTTTTATATGGATCTTGGTTGGCGGACACAGTATGTCGGGGTTCTGGAGACAGAGTATGAAGGAGTCACCTTTTATTTTATCGATAATGAATTTTATTTTAATGGTTTTGCACCATATGGAGAGATGTATACAGATGTTGAGAAGTTTTCATTTTTCTCAAAGGCAGTATTGAGTGCTCTTCCGGTCATTGATTTCAGACCGGACATCATTCACTGCCATGACTGGCAGACGGGACTGATCCCGATATTTCTGGATAATTTTCGGTATTCCAATGAATATTACCGCGGAATCAAGACTGTGATGACGATACATAATCTGAAGTTCCAGGGGATGTGGGATGCAAAAAAAGTGCGTGACATTACCGGACTTCCGGAGTATTATTTTGTACCGGACAAGCTGACATCTTATGATGATGCCAATATGTTAAAGGGCGGTATCGTCTATGCAGATAAAGTGACAACTGTCAGCAACTCCTATGCAGAGGAAATTAAGACTCCGTTTTACGGAGAAAAGCTGGAAGGACTGATGCAGGCCAGGTCGTCAAGCCTTTCCGGTATTGTGAATGGAATCGACTATGATGTATATAATCCGCAGATAGACAAGGATATTTACAGGAATTACAGTGTAGAGAATTTCCGGAAAGAGAAGATTAAGAATAAAATTGAACTTCAAAAAGAGCTTGGACTTGCACAGAACCATAAGGAGCTGATGATCGGTATCGTATCCAGACTAACAGATCAGAAGGGATTTGATTTGATCGCCTGTGTGATGGATGAACTGTGTCAGGATGCAATTCAGATTGTTGCGCTTGGAACAGGTGAGGAGCAGTATGAGAATATGTTCCGTCACTATGCATGGAAATATCCGGATAAAGTATCTGCGAATATTTATTATTCAGAGGCAATGTCTCACAAGGTCTATGCGGCATGTGATGCATTTCTGATGCCGTCACTGTTTGAGCCTTGTGGTCTGAGTCAGCTTATAAGCCTTAGATATGGAACGGTTCCGATTGTCAGAGAGACCGGAGGACTTAAGGATACGGTAGAGCCATATAATGAATATGAGAAGACTGGAACAGGATTCAGCTTTGCAAATTATAATGCACATGAGATGATGGCAACTGTGCGTTATGCAGAAAAAATATATTACGACAAGAAGAGAGACTGGAATAAGATTGTAGAACGGGGAATGAGTAAGGATTTTTCATGGAAGAGTTCTGCAAAACAGTATGAGGAATTATACGATGACATGTAAGATAAGAGACATTTTAAAAGATCAGACACCACAGGTTTCATTTGAAATCTTCCCACCGAAGACAGATGCAGGATATGACAGTGTGCTTTCCGCTGCTGAGAAGATTGCGGCATTAAAGCCGTCGTTTATTAGTGTAACTTATGGAGCAGGCGGTGGAACAAGTAAGAACACTGTAAGTATTGCATCTCATATCAAAGATGATTTTGGAGTAACAAGTCTGGCGCACCTGACGTGCGTATCGTCTACAAGAGAAGAAGTACATCAGGTCATTGATAAGTTAAAAGAAAAGAAGATTGATAATATATTAGCGCTTCGTGGAGATATTCCGAAAGATAATGCATTTCCACTTCCGAACCAATATCGTTATGCATGTGAACTGATTGAAGATATTAAACAGCAGGGAGATTTCTGCATCGGGGCGGCATGTTATCCGGAAGGCCATGTGGAGACGGAGCATAAGAAAGACGATATCAGCAATCTGAAGACGAAAGTAGATTGTGGAGTTGATTTCCTGACAACACAGATGTTTTTTGATAATAATATTTTTTATAATTTCCTGTATCGTATACGTGAAAAAGGAATTTTGGTTCCGGTACTTCCGGGAATCATGCCGATTACGAATAAAAAGCAGTTAAGACGTTCTATGGAATTATCCGGGACAGCAGTTCCACAGAGATTCCTGGCAATTATCGATCGGTTTGGAGATGATCCTGAGGCAATGAAGCAGGCGGGAATCGCGTATGCAACAGATCAGATTATTGACCTGATCGCCAATGGTATCAATCACATTCATGTGTATTCTATGAATAAACCGGATGTAGCAGAAGCAATCATGAATAACCTGTCAGCAATATTAAAAGTAGAAGATTAGACTGGATGTTGGAACATGGATAAAAGGACATTAGAAGCGGTCCGTTATCTTGGATATGGAAAACATGCGGTAGACGATCAGACGTTAGCCTTGATCCGGGATTCATTTGAAGACCTGGAACGGGTCGCTAAGAGGAGAATCGTCTATCGCATCTTTGAGTTAAAGGTATCGGACGAAGAACACTTGAATATTGAAGGACTTGAAATTACAAGCAGGAATCTGGCAAAGAATATGAAAGGTTGTACCCAGGTCGTGATGCTTGGTGCAACGCTTGGAGTAGAAGTTGATATGCTGATGAAGCGTTATTCTCTGACAGAAATGTCCAGAACAGTTGTTTTACAGGCTTGTGCAGCAGCAATGCTGGAGGAATATTTAAATAACTGGCAGAAAAGTCTGAAAGAAGAGATGACCTCACAGGGATATTTCCTGCGTCCGAGATTTAGCCCGGGATACGGTGATTTCAGTATTTTACACCAAAAGGATATTCTCGGAATGCTGGATTGTGCAAAGAAGATTGGACTTACTATGACTGAAAGCAGTATGCTGACACCTACGAAATCAGTAACAGCAGTTATTGGACTTGGCAGGGAAGAGGTTCACTGTCATGAAGAAGGATGCGAATCCTGCAGTAAAAAAGATTGTATTTACCGGAGGAATTAACGAATGATATTAGACAGATTAGGGAAAGAACTCATATATTTTGACGGGGGGACCGGAACTCTTCTACAGGAGCGGGGATTAAAACCGGGAGAATTGCCAGAAACATGGAGCCTGGAACATGCAGATGATATGATTGATATCGCAAGACAGTATTATGAGGCTGGAAGTGATATTGTGCTAAGTAACACATTTGGCGCAAATGCACTGAAATTTCATGATTCCAGACATGAATTAGATGAAATCGTAAAAGCAGCAATTGAAAATGTGAGAAAAGGAGCAAAACTAGGTGTCAAAGATGGCAGAGAGACTTATGTAGGACTTGATATCGGGCCGACAGGAAAACTCTTAAAGCCAATGGGAGATCTGGATTTTGAAGATGCATATCAGGCGTTTGCAGAGGTGGCAAGACTTGGCGAAGAAGCAGGTGCTGATCTGATCCATATAGAGACGATGAGTGATACTTATGAAGTGAAGGCAGCAGTACTTGCTGCAAAGGAGAATACTTCACTTCCGGTATTTGCAACTATGATCTTTGATGACAAAGGAAAACTACTGACCGGAGGAGATGTGCCATCGGTTGTAGCAATGCTGGAAGGGCTCCGCGTAGACGCACTTGGAATCAACTGCGGCATGGGACCGGAGCAGATGATGCCGATTCTGGATGAAATTTTACAATATGCTTCTGTTCCCGTCATTGTTAAGCCGAATGCCGGGCTCCCAAAACAAAAAGACGGAGAGGTGTATTACGACGTAGAACCTGAAGAATTCGGGAGATTCATGGCTGAAATCCTGAAACGTGGTGCCAGTCTGATCGGCGGCTGTTGCGGAACAACTCCGGCACACATCCGTGCCATGGTGGAAGCAACGAAAGATCAGAGGGACATTACAGACCGGCCTGGAAAAGAATTTAAGAACCGGACAATCGTGTCCTCCTATGGGCGAGCTGTGGAACTTGGCGGGAAACCGATGATCATCGGAGAGAGAATCAATCCAACAGGTAAGAAGAAATTCAAACAGGCACTCAAAGACCATGATATTGATTATATATTAAGAGAAGCTATTTCACAGCAGGATGCAGGAGCACATATCCTGGACGTCAATGTAGGGCTTCCAGATATAGATGAACCGGCTTTGATGCGTGAGGTGGTGCAGGAGCTTCAAAGTGTAACGAGTCTTCCGCTTCAAATTGATACGGTAGATATAAGTGCTCTGGAAGCAGCTATGCGAATTTACAACGGAAAGCCAATGGTCAACTCAGTCAATGGAAAACAAAGTTCCATGGATGCAGTATTTCCACTGATTAAGAAATATGGCGGGGTAGTTGTCGGTCTTACTCTCGATGAAGATGGAATTCCGGCAACAGCCGAAGGGCGTGTAAAGGTTGCAGGCAAAATTATCGAAGAGGCAAAGAAATATGGTATCGATAAGAAAGATATTGTAATTGATGTTCTTTGTATGACGATCAGTTCTGAGCCGACAGGAGCAATCACTACGCTGGAAGCTCTGAGACAGGTACGAGAAAAATATGGAGTTTGTGCGGTACTTGGTGTATCAAACATTTCCTTTGGGCTTCCATACAGACCGGCAGTGAACTCCAATTTCTATACTATGGCAATGCAGTCAGGCTTAAGCGCGGGAATCATTAATCCACTTTCAGAGGATATGATGCGTTCTTATTATTCTTTCTGTGCGCTGATGAATTATGATGAAAATTGTGAGAAATATATTGAACAGTATGGAAGTCAGAAAGTGCAGGCTGTGACACCTGCCACAAAGGCGGAGATGACGCTTAAGACTGCCATTGAGAAAGGCCTGAAGGAAGAAGCACATCACATAACAGCAGAGCTTGTGAAAGATAAAGCTCCACTGGATATCATTAACGAGGAACTGATCCCGGCACTTGACCAGGTTGGAAAAGGATTTGAAAAAGGAACCGTATTTTTACCACAGCTTCTGATGAGTGCCGATGCAGCAAAGATAGCATTTGCAGTTTTGAAAGATGAACTTGCCAAGAGCGGTGAGAGCGAGCAGGCTAAAGATAAAGTCATTCTTGCTACCGTAAAAGGAGATATTCATGATATTGGCAAGAATATTGTAAAAGTTCTTCTTGAAAATTACAGCTTTGATGTGATTGATCTTGGAAAAGATGTTCCGCCGGAGGAGATTGTCGAGACAGCAATAAAGGAAGATGTCAGACTGGTGGGATTAAGCGCTCTGATGACTACAACTGTAGTCAGCATGGAAGAGACGATCAGACAGCTTCGCAAGAAAAAACCAGAATGCAAGGTAATGGTCGGCGGAGCGGTACTGAATCAGGATTATTCTGATATGATCGGAGCAGATTTCTACGGAAAAGATGCGATGCAGTCCGTTTATTATGCACAACAATTATTTGGAGGAGAGAAATAGACATGAGTTTAATATTACCAGAAAATTACGATCCACACATGACCGTGCGCGAGACACAGGAGGCAATTAAGTATATCCGTGATACATTCCAGAGAGAATTCGGAAAAGAAATGAATCTGGAGCGTATCTCAGCACCGCTTTTTGTTGAGAAGAGCAGTGGCCTTAATGATAACCTGAATGGAGTTGAAAGACCGGTACAGTTTGATGTTGCCGGAATTCCGGGAGAGACAGTAGAAGTTGTACATTCTCTTGCAAAATGGAAACGTATGGCTCTCAAAAAATATGACTTTGAGCCAGGCGAAGGACTCTACACAAACATGAACGCTATCCGGCGCGATGAGGAACTTGATAACCTTCATTCCTGCTATGTTGACCAGTGGGACTGGGAAAAAGTTATCCGTAAGGTGGACAGAACAGAAGAGACATTAAAGACAACCGTACGTCATATCTTTAAAATTATCAAACATATGGAACATGAGGTGTGGTACAAATACCCGCAGGCAGTGAAACATTTACCGGATGATGTAACATTTATCACGACTCAGGAATTGGAAGACAGATATCCGGACAAAACTCCAAAGGAGAGAGAGAACCTGATTACAAAAGAATATGGCTGTGTATTTCTGATGAAGATTGGAGATAAGCTTGCAAGTGGTGAACCACATGACGGACGTGCACCGGATTATGACGACTGGCAGTTGAACGGAGATATTCTGTTCTGGCATGATACATTAGATTGTGCACTTGAAATCTCCAGCATGGGTATCCGAGTAGATGAGAAATCTCTTGCTTCCCAGCTTAAGAAAGCAGGATGCGAGGACAGACGAGAGCTTCCATACCACAAAATGCTTCTTCACGGAGAACTTCCATACACAATCGGAGGAGGTATTGGACAGTCCAGACTGTGTATGCTCCTTCTCGACCGTGCTCATGTAGGAGAGGTGCAGGCAAGTCTCTGGCCGGAAGAGATGAGACAGACATGCAGAGAGCATGACATTATCCTTTTATAGATTATAAAAATGTAAACGGATAAATTTCGTTTGCCAGGAGGAAAGGAGATTCCACCAAAAGAACTGGAAGAAATTGAATTGAAATAAATTCAACGGACGTTGACAAACGAAAGATGACTACTTATAATTATAAGTTAGTGAATTTTGAGGAGGAAATTATGCAGAAATACGGAGTTAACGAATTAAGAAGAATGTTCCTTGAATTCTTTGAAAGCAAGGATCACCTGGCACTTAAAAGTTTTTCACTGGTGCCACATAACGATAAAAGTTTATTGTTGATCAATTCCGGTATGGCACCAATGAAGCCATACTTTACAGGACAGGAGATCCCGCCGAGAAGAAGAGTGACAACCTGTCAGAAGTGTATCCGTACAGGAGATATCGAGAATGTAGGTAAGACAGCTCGTCATGGTACATTTTTCGAGATGCTTGGTAACTTTTCTTTTGGAGATTATTTCAAGACAGAGGCAATCCACTGGACATGGGAGTTCCTTACAGAGGTTGTAGGACTTGATCCAGAGAGATTATATCCTTCTGTATATGAGAATGACGATGAAGCATGGGAAATCTGGAATAAAGAAATCGGTGTCCCGGCAGAGCGTATCTTCCGTTTCGGAAAAGAAGATAACTTCTGGGAGCATGGTTCAGGTCCTTGTGGTCCATGTTCAGAAGTTTATTATGACCGTGGTGAAAAATATGGCTGTGGAAAACCAGGCTGTACAGTAGGCTGCGAATGTGACCGTTATATGGAAATCTGGAATGATGTATTTTCACAGTTCAACAATGACGGACATGGAAACTATTCTGACCTGGCTCAGAAGAACATTGATACAGGTATGGGACTGGAGCGTCTTGCATGTGTCGTACAGGATGTAGACTCCATGTTTGATATTGATACAATGAAAGCATTGCGTGACCATGTATGCGCTATGTCAGGAAAGCATTATGGCATCGACCACGAGACAGATGTTTCTCTTCGTGTCGTAACAGATCATATCCGTTCTGTTACATTTATGATTTCAGACGGAATTATGCCATCTAACAGTGGCCGTGGTTATGTACTCCGCCGTCTGCTCCGCCGTGCTTGCCGTCACGGAAGACTTCTCGGTATCGAGGGAGCTTTCCTTGTAGAGCTTGCACAGACTGTTATTGATGGTTCAAAAGATGGATATCCGGAGCTTGAAGAGAAGAAAGACTTTATCTTCAACGTGATTGCAAAAGAAGAGGCTCAGTTCAATAAGACAATTGATCAGGGACTTTCTATTCTTGCAGATATGGAAGAAGAGATGAAGAAAAATGGTGAGACAGTTCTTTCCGGAGAAAATGCATTTAAACTTTATGATACTTATGGATTCCCAATTGATCTGACAAGCGAGATTCTGGAAGAGAAGGGCCTGACTTATGATAAGGAAGGATTTGAAAAAGCTCAGAAAGAGCAGCGTGCGAAATCGGAGGGAACATTTGGTACTCACAGCTACACTGGAAAAGACGCTACAGTTTATGATGAACTGGATGCAAAGCTTGCAACAGAATTCGTAGGATACGAGAATCTTGTATGTGATGCAAAAGTGACAGCACTTACAAGCGAAGAGGAGATTGTAGACGCATTATCCGATGGCGAGAAAGGTACAATTATTGTTGACAAGACTACATTTTATGGAACAATGGGTGGTCAGGAAGGTGACATCGGTACCATTAAGACTGCTGATGGAGAGTTCGTAGTAGAGAATACAATTCACCTTGCCGGAACAAAGATTGGACATGTGGGATATGTAAGCCATGGAATGATCAAAGTCGGTGATACAGTATCTATGGAAGTAGATAAAGAGAACCGTAATCTGTCAGCAAGAAACCACAGTGCAACACATCTTCTTCAGGCAGCTCTCCGCCAGGTACTTGGAACACATGTTGAGCAGGCAGGTTCTTATGTAGATGCTGAGAGACTTCGTTTTGACTTTACACATTTCTCAGCATTGTCAAAAGAAGAGTTAAAGCAAGTAGAAAATATTGTAAATGAAAAGATTGCAGAATGCTTACCGGTCGTAGCTAAGAATATGCCAATCGAGGAAGCAAGAAAGACAGGAGCAGCAGCCCTTTTCGGTGAGAAATACGGTGATGTTGTCCGTGTCGTAAGCATGGGAGATTTTTCAGTAGAGTTCTGTGGAGGTACTCACGTATCGAATACAGGAGTTATCAGTGCACTTAAGATTATTTCTGAGACAGGTGTTGCAGCAGGAGTCAGACGTATTGAGGCTCTGACTTCAAAGGGACTTCTGAAATATTATGATGATATGGAAAAGAAACTTCAAGAGGCAGCAGCTCTTGTGAAAGCAACTCCGAACCAGTTATCAGATAAGATCCGTCATCTTCAGGCTGAGAATAAAGATCTTCACAGCGAGCTTGAGAGCGTGAAGAGTAAGATGGCAAAAGAGGCAATGGGAGATGTATCTGATCAGGTTACAGAAGTAAAAGGTGTAAAACTTATTGCTGCAAAAGTAGATGATGTAGATATGAATGGCCTTCGTGATCTTGGAGATCAGTTGAAAGAAAAACTTGGTGAAGGTGTGATCGTTCTTGCATCCGCGGCAGGTGGAAAAGTAAGCCTTGTTGCAATGGCAACAGATGAGGCTGTGAAGAAAGGTGCCCATGCCGGAAATCTGATCAAAGGTATTGCCGGTCTTGTTGGAGGTGGCGGCGGTGGACGTCCGAATATGGCACAGGCTGGAGGAAAGAATCCAGACGGAATTGACGCTGCAATTGCAAAAGTAAGTGAAGTCCTGGAGAGCCAGTTATAGACATTTGATCAGACTTTTCAGGGGTAGTTTATGGAGCAAAAACAAGAACAGAAACAAGAGTTAAAAAAGAATTTGGGCGCAGTGACAGCGATGGCAACCGTTGTCGGAAGCGTTATCGGGTCTGGGGTTTTCTTTAAACCCCAGGCTATTTATACAGCGACAGGCGGCGCTCCTGGACTTGGAATGCATGCCTGGCTGATTACCGGAATTGTAAGTATCGCAGCAGCATTGACATTTTCAGAAGTTGCGATCATGATTCCAAAAACAGGTGGAATCGTAGCCTATCTGGAAGAAATTTATAATCCGATGATTGGATTTTTGGCAGGCTGGGTACAGATTTTATTATTTTATCCAGCCATGATATCTGCCCTTGCAGTGGCAGGAGGTCAGCAGATGGCGTTTTTTATCGGGGACGGTTATGTTGCTCCGGTAGCAGTTGCCATGATTATCATTATCATCTTTCTGAATTCTATGGGATCCAAGATAGGTGGCAGTGTACAAGTCATTTTTACAGTCTGCAAGATGATTCCGTTAATCCTTTTGATGATTTTCGGGTTTGTGCGCGGAGCAGGAACGAATCCAGTCTTTACTCCGATGGTAGGCGAAGGACTAAGTCCGATGGTTGTTCTCGGTCAGCTTATGATCGCGATTTTATTTGCATTCGAAGGCTGGACCAATGTAGGAGCAATTGCGGGAGAGATGAAGAATCCGGGAAAGGATCTTCCTGTTGCCATCGTTGGCGGAGTATCACTGATCATGGCAGTTTATTTTATCATTAATCTTGCATATCTGTGGGTACTTCCGGCATCCGAACTTGCAACACTGACTGCACCGGCATCAGCTGTAGCAGTGAAGATTTTAGGAAAGCTTGGAGGACAGATTGTATCAATCGGAATCATTGTTTCCGTATTCGGAAGCTGTAACGGATTTATACTTTCCGGTTCCCGTGTGGCATATTCTCTTGCGGCAGAAGGAAAATTTCCATTCCACAAGACATTTGCAAAATTGAATGGAGCACAGGTTCCGGCAAATGCAATTATGCTTGTCGGAGGCATCGGTGCATTTTATGCATTAAGTGGTCAGTTCAATCTGCTGACAGACCTGGCGGTATTTTCAAGTTGGACATTCTACACACTGACATTTATCGGTGTGATTAAACTCAGAAAAGACCGTCCGAATGCAGTGAGAACCTATAAAGTGCCGTTATATCCTATTGTTCCGCTCATTGCGATTGCCAGCGGAATCTTTGTTATTATCAATCAGATTTTTCTGGCAGGGCACAGATCAACCGTAATTTCCATTGCCAGCATAATTGTTATGCTGCTTGGACTGCCGGCATACATGATAATTAAAAAAAGATTGTAAAAAGATATTGACGTAACGTAAATTTATGATATAATCGTATGTGTGCAAAAAATATACCCGAACAGTCGTATAATGCACAATATAGGACTGGAGGGGAGGTTAGGTGTGAGACTATGTCAAATGTAATCGTAAAAGAAAACGAGACGTTAGACAGCGCTTTACGCAGATTCAAAAGAAACTGTGCAAAGGCTGGAATTCAGCAGGAGATTCGTAAAAGAGAGCATTACGAGAAACCAAGCGTAAGACGTAAAAAGAAATCTGAAGCTGCTAGAAAACGCAAGTATAACTAATATGTGCAAAAAAGGGGCTGTCGGTTAATACCACATTTCGACATCTCCAGTAGCAATTAAAAGGATTCCTGCAAGGACAAGGTTTGTTAGCCTTCTACCTTGCGAGGGATCCTTTTTTCTATGAAAGATGAAATTTATTTTTGGCCGCAAAAATCCCTTGTCTGGATTTTTACAGCCACACTTTTAATCAAGCTGTTTTTTCCGTTGTTTTTCCCTCAAACTTCTTTAATTTTTCATTGAGAAAACGGCAGTATTTATTTATATTCCTTCCGATTGCAGACAACATGAATTCTTTGTACACTTTATCTGCGGAACGGTAATTAAAACGGCGGAAATTTTCGTTTTCTTTGATATCACCGAAATGTCCTTCTGTCTGGATCGAACGTGTCTGCCGTTTCAGAATTACACGCTCACTTTGGATGTTTGCATGGGATTTTTCACGCTGTTCCTCCCACTGCTCATTGATCTTCATTATCTTGTTTTTCTCAGTATCCTTTTCGGCATTATATTTATACAAACAGCGGGCTTTATGTTCGCATCCACTGCAGTCGGCGCAGCCGTATACCTCAAAGGTCTGGGTATAACCATTCTGCTCTTTAGTTTCCGTTCTTATGTGACGCAGTTCACGTCCATCATGGCAGATATAGAACTGCTCATCTTCAAATACTTCGACTTTCATGTTGTAATATTTGCTGATATCTTCGGCATATGCACGTGTTTTGCGTTTTTCATGATCCTGCAATTTTATATAGCTTTCTATTCCTTTTTCTTTTAAATAAAGATGTTAGCATAGTTACATTATAACATGTAACGGAGAGAAAGATGGTTGCCGTTAGCCATCTTTTTTTCTTTTTATGGTAAAAAAATTGGGGGAGGGTGTGACTCGGTATGAGTCACACCCTCCCTCTCTTAGAACTGTCTATTTCCCGACAGCCCCTTCGTTTTTAAACAAAAATAACGGTAGGTGAATCTCTATGATGAATAAAGATAGCTGAACGCTCCTGCAAATGGGACCAAAACTGTACTGCGTGTCGTAATGCATGTCCATACGATTCTATTCATTTTGACGAGAATGGTAAAATGACTGTAGATTGGAAGATTTGTAGCGACTGTGAAACTATCGAGTGTGTTGATTCTTGTGCAGCTGGAGCATTAAAACAATGCGTAAGGTTTTTATCAGTAGATGAACTTATGAAAATTTTAATGAGAGATTTCCCAAACCGGGGATCTGATGGTGAAGTTACATTCTCTGATGGTGAGCCATTGCTTCATCATGAATTCCTTGATCAGGTGTTACAGCGTTGCAGAAAAGAAAAGATGTATACGGCAATTGGATTATATGAGATCAATCTTCTTCGTTTCCATCGAATGGGCGCGACCAAATGGGAGCAGCGTGGAAAGAAATATGAATACAGTGATCATGGGGATATGCCAGAAGAACGTATGTTGGAACTGCAGGAACGCTATCTTAATAATGATATTGCCTGCTATATTGGAGAGGATACTCCGTTCTAAATTCATAATATATACCGTATTAAAAATATCATTAAGGTGCTTAGCGAAAGAATTTTTTATTGACCCAGCATATATAGCAATATTTATAGAAGTACATACAATGAAAAAGTCCTTTTTGCGTATAAATTAACACAAAATAAAGCATATCAATCAAGTTTGAGACACTATATATAGTATGCAAAAACAGTTTTTCAGTGGCGTCCCTATAGAGGTGGGAGTCATCTCCTAGCTGATATATCAAAGATGTCTGTTCTTGGTATTTCACCAGTAAGTTCTATCCAAAGAGCTTGTGAGCAGATTGCACATCATATCATTGTGAATGAAGTTGGAGGTGCCGGCCATGTCAATAATGTAAATGCTATCTGTGAGATGTTCAGAATTAGCAGAAGGAACTTTTATAATTTAGTGAAGAAGCTGGCAGATGATAATATTATAGAGCATTTGGAAGGCGTAATCTATATTACAGATTATGACAGGGTGAAGCAGGAGGATCAGCCGGTGCTGGACTTCTTTGGAAATACGATATAATTACGGAGAGATAGAAAATATAGGATATGAAAACAATCAAGCATTAAATTATGTGATTATCAGAAAATAGCTCTTCTGCCAGAAGATATCAGACAAGCAGAAGAAGCAGCAAGAATGGCTCCGAAAGAAAGTGCTGCTGATACAAGAAGATATTTTTTACAGACAGCATTTTTGCAGAAAGCAGTAGAAGCCAGTAAAATAAAAGTGTCAAAGAAGGAAGCTGAAAAATGGGCACAGAAAATGATGCGTGCAATGGATCGGCAATTGGCTAATAATGGAGAAGATTTTGAAAAGTATTATGAAGGAACAGGTACTACAGAGAAAGAATTGATGGATGAATTCATCAAGGAAGCAGAAAAGCAGTTGAAATCCAGAATGGTACTTTATGAAATTGCCAGGGAACAGAATATATTGGAACATTAATTGATGCTAGCTATAATTAATTTTTTAATAAAATCACTATTTGGTGATTTTGTACAATACACACAAGGAAAAATAAGCAAAATGCCTAATAATTAAATATCTAAAAAATAAAAATGGGTAAATATTATTGACACGTTAAATTAATACAAATATAATATACAGAAAGGTTCTTGCTTAATTTAGGGAAATGATATTTACTTGATCAAGTTTGTAGAATTTATGAGGATGAGCCAAAAGACGAAAAAAAGGAGAAGAATGTATGAAAAAAAGATTATTTAGTCTTGTTCTTGCACTTACAGTAGCTGCAGGCTGTCTTGTTGGCTGTGGCGGCTCTAAGTCAGAGAAGAAGGCAGATGCAACGAATTCTTCAGAAGCAGGTGGAGAGAAGATTCTTCGTGTGGCATCTGAGGATCCACAGGTACCGCTGGATATGCAGCTGAATACTTACAGTATTATCATGAAGATAACAGACAATGTTACAGAGTCATTGCTGTTAACGAATGAAAAAGGTGAACTTGAGCCTACATTGTTGGAAGAGATGCCTACATTGTCTGATGATAAGCTGACTTATTCTTTCACATTGAAAGATGGTGTTACTTTCCACAATGATGCACCGCTTACAAGTAATGATGTAAAGTATTCTCTTCAGAGAATGGTAAGAAAGTACAAGATGTCTTCTTTGTTGGAAAAGGTAGAAGGATATCAGGCATACTTTGATGAGCAGGCTGATGAGATCACAGGTATTGAAATTGTTGATGATAAACACTTCAATATTCATATGTCAGAGGTTTATACACCTTTCTTATCAGCACTTTCCACACCTTACTGCGCAATTTATCCTGCAGAAGCATGTGAAGAGGCTGGTGATAACTGGGGTATGACAGTGCTTTATGGTACAGGTCCATTTAAGCTGGTAAGTTATAAGACAGGCGTTGGTGTTGAACTTACTAAGAATGAGAATTACCATGGTGGAGACGTAAAACTGGATGGTATCAAATACACATTTATTGATGATCCGAACACTGGTGTCCTTGAATATCAGAAAGGTAACATTGATGTAGTTTATCTGGATTCCTCCCTGTATCCTACATATGCAAACGGAGAGCTGAAAGACGAACTTTATTCTTTCAATCCAGTTGGCGGTTACTATCTGAACTTCAATGTAAATGAAGTAAAAGAAGTTAAAGTGCGTGAGGCTATGACATACGCAGTTGACAGAAAAGCACTGTGTGACAGCGTATTATTTGGAACAGCAATACCGAACTCCAACTTCATACAGGATGGTCTGATTGGAGCAGATGACAGTGCAGAGCAGTTCGAGTATGATCCAGAGAAGGCAAAAGCACTTTTGGCAGAAGCTGGTTATCCGAATGGATATGATTTAACAATGACTGTAAATACAAAGTATCCTACTTCAGTGAAGATTGCTACAGCTATCCAGGCACAGATGGCAGAAGCTGGTATCCGCGTTGAGATCGAACAGGTCGACAGTGCAGCATGGACAGATATGAAGAAAGCAGGAAAAGTAACTTGTGGTATTGGTAACTGGTATGTTGACTACAATGACCCGGATAGTATGTTATATCCGATGAGTGATGGCCGTACAGATCTTTCTTCAAGTTTCTTCCACAATGATGAATTCAAACAGTTAATGATTGAAGGTATTCAGACGGAAGATACTGCAAAGAGACAGGAAATCTACGCAAAAGCAGATCACATCCTGACACATGAGCAGTTCCCAGTGGTAATGCTTTATAACGAGACAATGTTCTATTTGAAAAAACCTTATGTAAAGAATTTTGAAGTTACTTTTACATATCGAACAATGTTTAAAGACGCAGATATTGAGTACTAGATTTTCAAAACGAATAAGATAGGAAATAGCTACGGCTGTACTCTTAGTCCGTAGCTATTTCTATGATTATAGGAAAAGTAGTCATAGATGATTGCTGTTTTAGATAAAAACAGCACAAAAGAATAAAAAAAGGAGGGGCTTCCTTGTTTTCATACACATTAAAAAGACTGGGACAGACAGTTCTGGTTCTGATTGGAATTACGCTGATCACATTTTTGCTCTTGAATGTTGTACCGGGAGATCCGGTGGCGATGATGCTGGATAAGCGTGCGGACGAAGCTACTATTGAGAAAGTCCGCCATGAAATGGGACTTGATGTTCCGCTTCATGAGCAATATATTGATTTTGTGGAAGGCGCAGTAAAGTTAGATTTTGGAACATCTTACTTTACAAAAGAGGTAGTAATTGATGCTATTGTTCGTTGTTTTAAAGTAACTGTAAAACTGGCTGCGATGTCATTTCTGTTTGCAGTGGTGCTGGGTGTCACGTGTGGTATGATTGCCGCGGTCTACCGAGGCAAGTGGATAGATTCGACGTTGATGACGTTATCTGTAGTCGGAGTATCAGCTCCGTCTTTCTGGATTGCAATCATTTTGCAGATTTTAATAGGATTAAAATTGGATCTTCTGCCAATCTCTGGATTTGATGGCCCTTTAAATTATATTTTGCCAAGTATTGCTCTTGGTACCCGTTATGCAGGAAGTATTGCACGTATTACAAGAACTAGTATGCTGGATGTTATTAAGCAGGATTACATTCGTACAGCGCGTTCAAAAGGTGTGAAAGAATCTCTTGTCATTATGAAGCATGCGCTTAAGAATGCCATGATTCCAATTGTTACACTGGTAGGTACAGAACTTGGTAATATGTTGACTGGTTCTATGCTGATCGAGAAAGTATTCTCCATTCCTGGAATCGGTAAGCTGGCAGTAGATGCCATGAGTAACCGTGACCTTCCGCAGCTTCAGGGAACGGTAGTATACATTGCCCTTGTATTTGTTGTTGTCAATCTGGTTGTTGACCTTTCTTATGCCCTGATTGACCCTAGAATTCGTTACGGGAAAGGAGAGGGCTAATGAAGATTAATATTTTTAATAAACAGAAAAAATTTGAAGAAGAAGTCCTGTCCGGTGAATATGCCGTTGGGGATATGGAATATTCCAGTTATTATAAAGACAGTTTCAAACGACTGAAGAAGAATAAAATGTCCATGTTTTGTTTGTTTGTGATTTTGTTGTTGATTCTTATTGCTATTTTTGCACCGTTGCTTGCACCATATGATCCGACTGTACAGGATTATGCATCCATTTTACAGGGACCATCCAAGCAGCATTTACTCGGTACAGATGAGTATGGACGAGATATTTTATCCAGAATTATTTACGGAACTAGAATTTCTTTAAGTGTTGGTATTCTTGCACAGGTTATTGCAACAATCATCGGAGTGACTATGGGATCTTTGGCTGCTTATTATGGTGGTTGGGTAGATACACTGATTTCTCGTATCATGGAGATTTTTGCTGCATTCCCAGATTTGATTTTTGCAATGGCGATTATGTATGTATTAGGTGCAGGTATGAAAAATATCTTCGTTGCCTTGGGACTTTTGACCTGGGTGCGTACGGCACGTATGATTCGTGGTTCCATTTTACAGTTAAAGGAGAAAGAGTATGTAGAAGCGGCTAAGGCAAGTGGTGCATCCCCGTTCTATATTATTACAAGACATCTGATTCCGAACTGTATTTCAACAATCATCGTACTTGTAACATTAGGTATTCCGAATGCAATTATGTATGAAGCATCATTAAGCTTCTTAGGATTGGGTATCCAGCCTCCAACACCGAGCTGGGGATCTATGATCAGTTTTGCCCAGTCCTATATCAGTTACCTGCCAGGTTATAGTATCTTCCCAGGTCTTGCAATCATGATTACGGTTATCGCGTTCAACATTTTTGGTGATGGTCTTCGTGATGCACTGGATCCTAAGATGAAGAATCAGTAAGAAAGGGGAAGAAAAATGTCAGAAAAACTACTTGAAGTAAAGAACTTAAAGACGTATTTTTATACAGATGAAGGTGTCGTAAAATCTGTAGATGATGTTTCTTTCGATGTAGAGAAAGGCAAGACCCTTGGTATTGTAGGAGAATCCGGTTGCGGAAAAAGTATTACATCTCTTTCTATCATGCAGCTGGTAGAGACTCCACCGGGAAAAATTGTGGGTGGAGAAATCATTTATCAGGGCGAAAACCTTCTGGAAAAGAATAAAGATCAAATGCGTAAGATTCGTGGCGGCGAAATCGCTATGATCTTCCAGGAGCCGATGACTTCTCTGAATCCGGTGTTTACGGTAGGTAAACAGATTATGGAAGCATTGAGACTCCATACAGATCTGGATAAGGAAAAAGCAAAAGAACGTGCAATTGAGATGCTGAAGCTTGTAAAAATCCCGCTTCCTGAGAAGCGTTTTAACGAGTATCCGCATCAGTTGTCTGGTGGTATGCGTCAGCGTGTTATGATTGCAATGGCATTGTCCTGTAATCCGAAACTTTTGATCTGTGACGAGCCGACAACGGCGTTAGATGTAACGATTCAGGCACAGATTCTGGATCTGATCAATGAATTAAAAGAAAAGCTGGGAACTTCTGTAATGATGATCACTCATGATCTGGGTGTTATTGCAGAGGTGGCAGATGATGTAATGGTTATGTATGCCGGAAAAGTAGTAGAGTATGGTTCTGCTGATGATATATTTGAATCTCCGAAGCATCCATACACAAGCGGTCTTATGAACTGTATTCCAAAATTAACAGATGAGGATCATACTCGTCTGGATGTAATCAAAGGAATGGTTCCAAGCTTTGACCAGATGCCTAAGGGTTGTGCATTTTGTCCGCGTTGTTCAGAGGCAAAGGATATCTGCCGTGAGCGTATGCCAGAGCTGATGGATGTGAATGGACATAAGGTTCGCTGCTTTAAATATTCTAAGGAATGGGAGGAAGCCTAATGAGTGAAGAAAATAAAACACCTTTGTTAGAGGTAAAAGATCTGAAAAAATGGTTTCCTGCGAAAAGTTCACCGTTTTCCAAGGAAAAGGTATTTATCAAGGCAGTAGACGGCGTCAGTTTTACCTTGAATGCAGGGGAAACGCTGGGAGTAGTAGGAGAGTCTGGTTGTGGTAAATCTACCATGGGCCGTTCTGTCTTACGTTTGCTGGAACCTACCAACGGACAGGTGCTGTTTGAGGGAAAAGATTATACAGCACTGAAAAGTTCAGAGCTTGCAAAATCACGTAGCGATTTACAGATTATTTTCCAGGATCCGTATGCATCATTGGATCCTAGAATGACAATCGGTGATATTATTGGAGAGCCACTGGATATCCAGTTGAAACTTCCTACAAAAGAGCGTATGGAGCGAGTGCTGAAGACTATGGAACGTGTAGGTCTGAATACGCGATACGTGAACCGCTATCCGCATGAATTTTCAGGAGGTCAGCGTCAGAGAATCGGTATTGCCAGAGCAATTGTTCTTGGACCAAAGCTGATGGTATGTGATGAGCCGGTATCTGCATTGGACGTATCTGTTCAGGCACAGGTATTGAATCTTTTGATGGATCTGCAGAAAGAAATGGGCATGGCATATATTTTCATTTCTCATGATTTAAGTGTCATCAAACATATTTCTGACCGAATCATGGTAATGTATCTTGGTCATGTGGTGGAACTGGCAGATAAAGATGATCTTTATAAGAGAACAATGCATCCGTATACGACAGCACTGTTATCGGCTATTCCGGTACCGGATCGTAAACATAAAAAAGAAAAAATCGTTCTGGAGGGAGATTTGCCAAGCCCGGCGAATCCACCATCAGGTTGTGTATTCCACACCAGATGTTATAAAGCTCAGGAAATCTGTAAGACGCAGGTACCTGAACTTCGTGATTGTGGAAATGGTCATTGCTGTGCATGCCATTTTCCGGAAAATCAACCAGAATAAAATAGTGTTCCAATAAAATTATTATATACGGGGGAAGAGAAAAATGAAAATTACAGGAATCAAAGTTCGTCAAGTGGAAGTACCATTAATTGAGCCTTTCCGCATTTCTTTGGGAGTGATTACTCATTCTCGTAGTGCTATCGTATCTGTAGAGACAGATGAAGGTCTCGTTGGATATGGTGAAGGTGCTCCGGCTATCCTGATTTCAGGAGAGAGCTTATCCGGTACAAACGATGTCATTAAGGCAATGGAGAGAGAACTCATTGGTGTAGATCCTACTGATCTGGAAAAAGTATACTGGATCATGGATCGTACTGCAGCACATTCCGGAAGTGCAAAGAATGCTATTGATATGGCTTGCTATGATCTCCTTGGCAAGAAAGCAGGTATGCCAGTGTACAAACTGCTTGGTGGACACAAGAACTTCATCGAGACAGATATGACAGTCGGAATCGACACACCAGAAGTTATGGCAGCTAAAGCTAAGAAGCATGTGGCAGATGGTTTTGATACAATTAAAACTAAAGTAGGTACATCTTTTGATGAAGATCTTGCAAGAGTAAAAGCAATTCGTGAGGCTGTTGGTGATGATGTTAAGATTCGTGTAGATGCAAACCAGGCATGGGGTGCAAAAGAAGCTGTTCGTTTGATTGAGCGTCTGAACGAATATAATCTTGAGCTTGTAGAGCAGCCGGTTCCATATCATGATATTGCCGGCCTTGAGTATGTTACAAAACATTCTATCGTGCCAATTATGTCTGATGAGAGCTGCTTCAATTCAAAAGATGCACTTCGTCTTGTAGAGCGTCGTGCAATTGATTACCTTAACATCAAGCTGATGAAGTGCGGCGGTATCCGTGAGGCACTTAAGATCAATGCAATCTGCGAGTCAGCAGGTATTGAGGTTATGCTTGGATGTATGGCAGAAGAGAGTAATCTGGGTATTACTGCAGCAGCCAGCCTTGGTGCAGCAACAAAGAATATTACTCGTGCAGATCTGGATGCAATCTTTACATTGACAGATATGCCATTCAAGGGTGGTGTGATTGTAGAGGATACAAAGAAACTGGTACTCCCTGAAGTTCCAGGATTTGGATTTATTGGTTTTGAGAACGAACAGTAATATAAATTAGTTTGTATGGAGGTATAACTCATGTATCAGGATTTATCTTTTATGAAGGTTCCGCTTCCGGAGGACGTTCTGAAATTAAAAATTTATGGTGATTATGCCGGAGCCCAGAAAATGATTCGTTATTTCCTGGAAGAGAAGGACATTCCACAGGCGCTTAGAAAACGTCTGGAAATCGAACAGGAAGTCATTGGTGTTATGGGTGGAAATGAATATCCATTTACATATGATGAAGCATTGGAGATTATGACTAGTCATCTGCGTGATTTCAAAAAAGAAGAGTTAGATCATCTGAAAGAAATCAGTGCAGCAGATTGGATTTATATTGACGGAGAGGTACATTTTCAGCGTCGATTTTATGAAAATCTGATTAAGACTCGTCCAGACTTAGCTGAGCGTGTAATTGTAGAGAATCCAGAGGATAAAAAGGAAAATAATCTGAAGCAGAAGCTGCTGAACGGAAATATACATTACATGAAGGAGCATGGTGGAAGAACTGTACGCACTCGTATACGTTCAACGATAAAAGCTAAGAAAGAATTCGAAGAGGCAGGACGCAAGGTTCGTGTACATCTTCCGATTCCGAAGGTATACGAGCAGGTTTCTAATGTAGAGATCCATGCATCTAATCCAGAGATTACTTATATAGCACCTGAAGATGCACCGCAGAGAACAGTGTATTTTGAGACTGAACTGAAAGCAGATCAGGAATTTATGGTAGATTATTCATTTGACTACCATGTAAATTATGTAGAGTTAGATCCTGCCAAGGTATCTGAAGAACAGCCGGATTTCTGTCTGGAAGAGCAGGCACCACATATCGTATTCACTCCTTACTTAAGAGAGCTGAGAGACGAGCTGGCAGGTGATGAGACGAATCCAATTATTTTGGCGCGTCGATTCTATGATTTTGTGACAACAAAAGTTATGTATTCTTTCATGAGAGAGTATTTTACAATTGAGTGTATTCCAGAATACTGTGCAATTAACCTGAAAGGTGATTGTGGTGTACAGGCACTGTTATTCATTACACTTTGCCGCATGTCCGGAATTCCGGCACGTTGGCAGTCAGGTCTGTATGCAACAGAGTATTATACAGGATGTCATGATTGGGCACAGTTTTATGTAGCACCTTACGGATGGGTATTTGCAGATCCTTCCTTTGGTGGAAGTGCATGGCGCGCAGGAGAGAAAGAGCGTTGGAACTATTACTTTGGTAATCTGGATATTTTCCGTATGCCAGCCAACTCTGAAATCCAAAAAGAATTTATGCCGGAGAAAAAATGGCTTCGCATCGATCCGATTGATAATCAGAGAGGAGAATTTGAGTACGAGGATCATGGTCTTCGTTTCTCCCAGTTGGAGGTATCACAGGAACTGATTTCTATGGAAGATATTGAAAAATAAGCAGACAATTACAGGGGATAAAACCAGTGATTGAATGAAAAAAGGCTTCGGGGAGCAAAAAATGCCTCTCGAAGCCTTCGTTGTATAATACAGAAGGAGAACATATTGGGCTTATAGGAGCAAACGGCGAAGGAAAGGCTACATTTATGAATATTGTAACTGGACAGTGAACTCAAAGGATACTGAGAAAAACAAGATAATGAAGATCAATGAGCAGTGGGAGGAACTGCGTGAAAAATCCCATGCAAACATCCAAAGTGAGCGTGGAATTCTGAAACGGCAGACACGTTCAATCCAGACAGAAGGATATTTCGGTGATATCAAAGAAAACGAAAATTTCCGCCGTTTTAATTACCGTTCCGCAGATAAAGTGTACAAAGAATTCATGTTGTCTGCAATCGGAAGGAATATAAATAAATACTGCCGTTTTCTCAATGAAAAATTAAAGAAGTTTGAGGGAAAAACAACGGAAAAAACAGCTTGATTAAAAGTGTGGCTGTAAAAATCCAGACAAGGGATTTTTGCGGCCAAAAATAAATTTCATCTTTCATAGAGAAAAGGATCCCTCGCAAGGTAGACGGCTAACAAACTTTGTCCTTGCAGGGATCCTTTTAATTGCTACTGGAGATGCCGAAATGTGGTATTAACCGAAAGCCCCTTTTATATTGCGCCAGGGGCAAAATACACAACACGGAGCAATTCATGGGCGTAATTATAAAGATTTCAGTTCCTGATAGACTCTTCCGATCGGAAGTCCGACTACATTGTTATAATCACCTTTGATTTCTTTTACATGAATTGCAAAATTCCCCTGAATGCCATAGGCTCCAGCTTTATCCATAGGGTCTTTGGATTCTACATAACGGTGCAAATCTTCCTTATCAATTGGATAAAGAGTGACATCCGTCTGTACAAAAAAGGTTTTTGTCTTTTTTTCACCATTTTTTTTCTGAATCAATGAAACACCTGTATAGACTTGATGCGTGCGGTCTGCAAGCATAGACAGCATGTCATAGGCTTCCTGTTTGTCGACTGGTTTTCCAAGAATTTCATCGCGATAGACTACAATAGTATCAGAACCAATGACCGTGTAATCGTTCAAATCAGTAATTTTTCCATAAACATTTTCAGCTTTTTGGTGTGCCAGTTCCATGACAACATCAGAAGGGATTTCTTTTGTAATCTTTTCATCAACGTCAGAAGGAATTACTTCAAATTCAAGTCCGGTGCGGGCAAGAAGTTCACGTCTTCTCGGAGACTGGGATGCCAGAATATATTTCATAATGAATACCTCTCTTTTCTGTAAAAATCAATACTTTTATGGTAAACTGAAATGAGTGAACTTGCAAGAGAAAACTTGTCTGTGATGCAGGTGAGGGATTCTTGAATAATCGAGGAGGGGAAATGATGTATATTAGTGAACTTATGACTGGTGCGCCGACAAACGAAAGATGTCCGCTGGAGCGCCGTATGTACGAGACTTTAGATAAATTGAAGATTCCATATGAGCGTGTGGACAATGACCCGGCAGCGAGCATGGAGGAGTGTGCAGAGGTGGACAAAGTTCTTGGAACTGAAATCCGGAAAAACGTGTTTTTATGTAACCAGAAAAAGACAACATTTTTCCTGCTTGTCATGCCGGCAAATAAATCCTTCGACACAGCAGCTTTCAGTAAGAAACTGGGTGTATCCCATATGTCATTTGCACCGCCGGAGAAAATGCTTAAGCATCTTGGAACGACACCGGGATCAGCCAGTGTGGCAGGACTTCTCGTGGACGAAGACGACTATGTGCAGGTAATTGTAGATAAAGAAGTGGCAGAGAGTGAATGGTTCGGTTGCAATCCGGGAATTAATACAAGTCATTTGAAATTTAAGACACAGGATTTATTACAGAAGTTTTTGCCAAAGATTCACCACAGAGCAAGGATTGTAGATTTATAACAGAAGAAAGAAGAAGTGACATGAAATCAGCAGACGATTTAAGACAGTTATTACAAAATATTGATAGAAAAAGTTATCCGGCTTATAAGGGTACGAAAGGAGTATATCGATTTGGAAAATATGCATTGGGAATTGACCATGTACAGGGAGATCCATTCGCGGCGCCGTCCAGTCTTCATATTGAAGTTTCAGGAAAAGTGGCTGCATTTCCAGAGCGTCTATACGATGAAACATGGAAACGGATCGCACTTGAGGATTATCTGATCCGTCAGTTTGGCGCAGCAATCGGAAAATATTCATTTCAGGCGAAAGGATCCGGAAAGAGTGGAATTATTTCTGTGACTAGATGTGGTCAGGAAATTCTAAAGCGGAGCGCCTGTGAGATCAATCCGGCAAATGGAAACATTAGCATGCGATTTGAGGCTGGATTTCCGGCAAATGGAAGAACCATCAATGCAAGAGAGCTTTCAAAAATTTTATTCGATTATCTCCCGGAGTGCGTGGAGAGTTCTCTTTTCTATGCAAGACAAGATAAGAAAAAAGTGGAACGTGTCATGGAGCTATCCGTAGACCAGCAATATATCCGTGAGCAGTTAAAAGAACAGGGACTTGTAGCGTTTGTGGCAGATAAAGCCGTTCTTCCGCGTGAGTCGGGTGTCTCAGCAAAGCCGATGAAAGGAGCTGTGCCATTTGCTTCGCCGGAATCGATGAAAGTGACCATGGATTTACCATACGCAGGCAAAATTACAGGTATGGGCATCAAAAAAGGAATCACCTTGATTGTGGGTGGTGGCTATCACGGAAAATCTACCCTTCTAAAAGCGCTGGAAATGGGCGTATATCCGCACATTGCAGGTGATGGCAGGGAATATGTCATTACAGAGTCAGATGCAGTGAAAATCCGCGCTGAGGACGGCAGAAGTATCAAGGACACAGACATTTCTATGTTCATCAATGACCTGCCAAATGGGAAAGACACGAAAACATTTTCCACGGAGGATGCCAGTGGAAGTACATCCCAGGCGGCAAATGTGGTGGAGGCCATGGAGGCTGGCGCTGCAGCGCTTCTCATTGATGAGGATACGTCGGCGACCAACTTTATGGTGCGAGATGAACTGATGCAAAGAGTGATTCACCGGGATATGGAGCCGATTACACCATTTATTGAAAGAATGCGTGATTTATATGAAAATCAGGGCATTTCCACAATTCTAGTTGCGGGAAGCTCCGGGGCATATTTTCAGGTAGCAGATGTGGTGATTCAGATGGATCGGTATGTCCCGAAAGAAATTACAGCCCTTGCAAAAGAGGCTGCCAGCCAGTATCCGGCACTGGAATTGCCAGAAGGAAATGTGAAACTACCAGAGTCCAGACGATGCCCGAAGAAAAATGCAGGGTTAGTTCATAAAGGACGTATCAAGATTAAGACCATGGGAAGAGACGGCGTAGTCTTGAACCATGAAAACATTGATCTTCGATATGTGGAACAGCTTGCAGATTCCGAACAACTTACCTGCCTGGGGTATCTTCTCCGTTATATGGAAGAACAGGAATTTGACGGCAGAAAAGAAGCCGGACAGATTATCCAACGACTGGTGAAGAAGCTGGAAGCGGAAGGATTTGCAGCGGTCTGTGAGAGCGGAAACGTTCCGGGCAATCTGGCAATGCCGAGAAAACAGGAGGTATATGCATGCGTGAACCGGTATCGGGGCATGAAGTTGTAAAGAAAAAGAGAGACTGCAATAATCTGGAAAAAGAAACTGCGAGTTTAGAAAAGGTAAAAGTAATCGCAAGAATTCACACAGATTTTCCAACTAAATTCGGGATTCCAAGACAGAGTGGGCTTTCCGATGCGACTGGACTTGTTGTATTTGAGTCGGAGTTTCGCCAGCCGGACGCTCTGAGAGGAATTGAAGAATACACACACCTGTGGCTTCTGTGGGGATTTTCGGAAGTAAGACAAGAATCCGGTACATGGAAAGCGACCGTGCGGCCTCCGAGACTTGGAGGAAATGAACGAGTCGGAGTATTCGCCTGTCGTTCTCCTTACCGCCCGAATCCAATCGGACTGTCTTGTGTAAAGCTGGAACGAATCATTTCTCATGAAAAGTACGGAATGTGCCTGCTTGTATCAGGAGTAGATATGATGGACCAAACACCAATTTACGATATCAAGCCGTATCTGCCTTATGTGGATGCGCACCCGGAGGCGAGCGGAGGATTTGCGCATAAAAAACAGACCTATCATCTGGAAGTGCATATACCTGATGAGGGTATGAAAAAGATTCCGGAAGAAAAGAGAAAAGTCTTGATGCAGATACTGAGTCAGGATCCAAGACCTTCTTATCAGAATGACCCGGAGAGAGTATATGGCATGGGATTTGCTGGGTTTGAGGTGAAATTTCGTGTAGAGGGAAGCACACTTTACGTGGTAAGTGTGACGAAAAAGCAAAAAGAATGATATAAGATATATTAACATTAAAAAGATCATTTGCGAAAAAGTGTAGATGGTCTTTTTAAGTGCATTTTATGAAAGAAGTATATCAGCTGGGAGATGACTCCCACCTCTATAGGTGGTGAGAAACAAGCTGGTATCAGTGGTGGGAGTCAATCCCCCAGCTGATATAGCCTCCGGCAGGATTGCAGAGGTGCGCAGTAGAAGTATGTCATGCAATTGCATGACGCGCACCTCGCAGCAAGAATGCCGAGGCATTCTTGAACTTGATTTCTTTACTGAGAAAAATTTATGAAAAAAGAACTTGCAATATACCCTTAAGGGGTATATACTGTCACTGTAATCAAGAAAGGTGTGCATACTATGGAAGAAAAGAAAGAATGTTGTTGTCATAAGAAAAAGGAACGGACAGAAAAGGAATATAAGGATCTTTTGAACCGCTTAAGCCGGATTGAAGGCCAGGTACGAGGAATTAAGCGTATGGTGGAAGAGGACACATACTGTACGGATATTCTGATTCAGGTTTCAGCGGTCAATGCGGCGCTGAATAGCTTTAACAAGGTGCTTCTTGCTAATCATATCCGCACTTGCGTAGCGGAAGATATCCGTGCAGGGAAAGAAGAGACAATCGATGAACTGGTTGCCACGCTCCAAAAACTTATGAAGTAATAGTTAGGCAGGTGTTTTAATGATGGAACAATATACAGTGACAGGAATGAGCTGTGCGGCCTGCAGTTCCAGAGTAGAGAAGGCTGTGTCAAAGGTGCCGGGTGTTACATCTTGCTCGGTCAGCCTTCTGACGAACTCCATGGGAGTCGAAGGAACAGCAACGTCAGTTCAAATTATAGAAGCAGTGGAAAATGCCGGATATGGTGCATCGCTGAAAGGTGCAGCAAATGAAAAGACAGGCAGTGCTGCCGGAAACAATGATGATTTTTTGAAAGACAGAGATACACCAGTATTGAAGCGGAGGCTGATTGCTTCTTTGTGTTTCCTTATACCACTTATGTATCTGTCCATGGGACATATGATGTGGAACTGGTCATTGCCAGGATTTATGGCGGACAATCATGTGGCAATGGGACTGGCTCAGTTGCTTTTGACTACGATTGTTATGGTCATCAACCAGAAGTTCTTTATCAGCGGATTTAAAGGACTGATTCATAAAGCGCCGAATATGGACACACTGGTTGCCCTTGGTTCTACAGCTTCTTATGGATACAGTGTTTATGCGCTGTTTGCTATGACAGATGCGCAGATGCGCATGGATATGGATGCCGTAATGTCATATATGCATGAATTCTATTTTGAGTCTGCAGCTATGATCCTGACTCTTATTACGGTTGGAAAGATGCTGGAGGCACATTCCAAAGGTAAGACGACAGATGCTCTTAAGAGTCTGATGAAACTGGCTCCGAAGACGGCAGTACTGCTCCGCGATGGAAAAGAAGAAACAGTTTCCATTGAGCAGGTGAAAAAAGGAGACATTTTCATAGTAAGACCTGGTGAAAATATACCAGTAGATGGTATTGTTCTGGAAGGAAACAGTGCAGTCAATGAGGCAGCTCTGACCGGTGAGAGCATTCCGGTAGATAAGGCGCCAAATGATATAGTATCTGCTGCGACAGTCAATCAGTCCGGTTTCTTAAAATGTGAGGCTTCAAGAGTCGGAGAGGACACAACACTGTCCCAGATTATTCAGATGGTCAGCGATGCGGCGGCAACAAAAGCACCGATTGCAAAGATTGCAGACCGGGTATCAGGTGTATTTGTACCAACGGTTATTACAATCGCAGTGATTACGATTGTTGTGTGGCTTTTAGCCGGTCAGAGCGTCGGATTTGCTCTCGCTAGAGGAATTTCCGTACTTGTTATCAGTTGCCCATGTGCCCTTGGACTTGCAACTCCGGTCGCAATTATGGTTGGAAATGGTATGGGCGCGAAAAATGGAATTATGTTCAAGACAGCCGTTTCTCTGGAAGAGACAGGAAAAATGGAAATTGTTGCTCTTGATAAAACCGGAACTATAACAAGTGGCGAACCTCAGGTCACAGATATTCTCCCTGCAAATGGAGTAAGTGAATCTGAATTACTGGTTCTTGCATACATTTTGGAGAAGAAGAGTGAACACCCACTTGCAAAAGCAATCACAGGACGTGTAGAATCAGAAGTAGAGCAGTCTGAGCGAGAAAAATTGACAGAAGTATCTGACTTTCAGGCAGTTCCGGGAAATGGACTTTCCGGTAAAATAGGTGGCGCAGAAGTTCTTGGTGGAAACTTGAACTATATCGGACAGTATTCCGAAGTATCAGAAGAAATGAAGCGTCAGGCAGAACATTTGTCCGAACAGGGCAAAACACCACTATTCTTCAGCCAGAACGGAACATTTATGGGAATTATTGCAGTGGCTGATGTCATCAAAGAAGACAGTCCGAGAGCGATAAAAGAACTTCAGAACATGGGAATACACGTTGTTATGCTCACAGGTGACAATGAGCGTACTGCAAAAGCAATCGGCGCGCAGGCAGGTGTTGACGAGGTGATCGCAGGCGTACTTCCGGAAGGAAAAGAAAGCGTGATCCGAAGACTTAAAACAAAAGGAAAGGTTGCTATGGTCGGTGACGGTATCAACGATGCACCGGCACTTACAAGAGCAGATATGGGAATCGCAATTGGAGCCGGAACAGATATTGCCATTGACGCGGCAGGTGTGGTACTGATGAAGAGCCGCCTAAGTGACGTGCCGGCAGCCATCCGCATGAGCCGTGCAACACTTCGGAACATTCATGAAAATCTGTTCTGGGCATTCTTCTACAATGTTATCGGAATCCCACTGGCAGCAGGTATCTGGTATCCATTATTCGGACTGAAACTGAATCCGATGTTCGGTGCGGCAGCCATGAGCTTATCCAGCTTCTGTGTTGTTACAAATGCACTGAGACTGAATCTCTTCAAAATGTATGACGCAAGCAAAGATAAAAAAATAAAACATAAAAAGGAAAGTAAAAAGAAACAGGAGGAATCAACCATGACAAAGACAATGAAAATCGAAGGAATGATGTGCGGACACTGTGAGGCAAGAGTAAAGAAAACTCTGGAAGCAATTGATGGTGTCAAAGAGGCAGTTGTAAGCCACGAGGCAGGAACAGCCGTAGTGACACTGGAAAAAGAGGTTGCTGATGAAGTGCTTAAAAATGCAGTAGAGGCACAGGACTATCCGGTAAAAGGAATCGAGTAGAAGATTAATAAAATGAATCGTGCGGTCATATATTTACTACAAAAGTATGTGTTGGAGCGTGGATTATGAAAAAGTTTCTGGTGTGGTTATTCTGCTTGATTCTACTGACACAGCCGGTTTTTGCGCAGTCTGAAAAACTGATTATTCTGAATACGAATACGGGACAGAATACAGACGCAGACACTGGCCAGAACGCTGGAGCAGGAGAGCAGAATTCATCGGATACAACAGAAAATACAGATAATGTAAATACGCAGCAGACGGGAAATGTGGACATCTCCGCACCGTCTGCTCTTTTAATGGAAGCATCTACGGGACAGGTAATTTATGAAAAAGATGCAGATTCCAAGAGACCGCCGGCAAGTGTCACAAAGGTCATGACATTGCTGCTGATTTTTGATGCGCTGCAAGAAGGAAAGATACATTTAGAGGACGAGGTGACAACGTCGGAATATGCGGCTTCTATGGGTGGCTCCCAGGTATTCTTAGAACCTGGTGAAGTGCAGACAGTAGAGACACTGATAAAATGTATTTCCGTAGCCAGTGCAAACGACGCGTGTGTCTGCATGGCAGAGTACATTTGTGGAAATGAACAGGAATTTGTAAATCAGATGAATGAGCGGGCGAAGGGTCTTGGCATGGAGAATACACATTTTGTCAACTGTAACGGACTTGACGCAGAGGGACATGTGACGACGGCAAGGGACATTGCGCTAATGTCCAGAGAGCTGATCCATACATATCCACAGATTTTTGATTACTGCAATATCTGGATGGAGGATATTACGCACACGACGAAAAAGGGCTCTACACAGTTTGGACTTACAAATACGAACAAAATGATCCGGCAATACGAATATGCGACTGGGCTTAAGACGGGGTCGACCAGTCAGGCAAAGTTCTGTATTTCTGCAACAGCAAGGAAAGATAACACGGATATGATTGCTGTCATTATGGCGGCAGATGACAGCAAAGCAAGAATGAGGGACGCAATTACACTGCTGAATTATGGATTTGGAAAATGTCAGAAGTATCAGGAAGATACAGTAAAGAAAATCCAAGATGTGCCGGTAAAACATGGAGTTGAAAAGAAAGTTGGCGCCGCGCAGATGGAATTATTTTCTTATGTAGATGTGACAGGTGCAGATTTATCTACGATAAAGAAAATAGTAAAATTAAAAGAGAATGCGACAGCACCGGTCAGACAGGGGGATAAAATAGGCGAAGTAATTTATTCGCTGAATGGAAAAGAGATTGGCAAAGTAGACATTCTTGCAACAGAAGATGTAGAAGAAATCAGTTACGGAAGTGCCATGAAAGAAGCCGTGCGTGGGTGGACATTATAATTAGTCATTGCTAAATGAAAGTGATTGTGATTATATTATATTGACAGCGGAAATATCCGGGCACCTTAAAGCAATAGGATATTTTTAAATTACTAGAAATGAGATAACAAACGAGGAGAGAAACATATGGAACTGGGTCTTGTATTAACACTATGTGGTCTGGGAGCAGCGTTCTGGCTTCCGGCGATTATTATAGGTTTGATTTCACATGGAAAAAAGAAAAACTGTACGATGAATACGGTCGGGCTGGTCATAAGAATCAACAGCAAATCATCGGGTGATGGAAGTTTGAGCTTTTATCCGGTATATGAATATTATGCAAATGGAATGAAATATACGAATGAAGGTGCGTCCATCAAGCACTGTGTTCCACAAGTCGGTACAAAAGTTCCGGTCATGTACAATCCGGCAAAGCCAAAGCAGTCTTACATTCCGGGATATGATAATAAGGTCTATAAGATTCTTGCGATTGTATTTGGAATTATTGGGTGCATACCGATTCTTGTATGTATAGGAATTTTTATTTTTACATGTTTATAATATTAACAGAAATGAACTGAAAAACCTCCCTCACTGTAAATCAGTGAGAGAGGTTTTTCATGATTAAATCGCTCTTGTATATTCAGCCAGCCATTTGCGTTCATCTTCTTTCATATGTGGTGCAAGTGTTTCGTATACGCGCTTGTGGTAAGCGTTTAGAAGTTCTTTGTCTTCGATGGTCATCATTTCAGGTACGACTGCGTCCAGATCTATCGGTACAAGTGTAATTGGTTTAAAGTATAAGAATCTTCCATATGCGGTTGTCTCGCCTTCGCAGATCATAAGTTCATTCTCTGTACGAATTCCGTGAGAACCGGCAATGTAGACACCTGGTTCGTCAGTGATGATCATTCCCGGCTCCAGGGCAATGTCCTGAATTGGAGCCTTATTTCCGAGATAACGGCGGAATCTTGCCGGTTCTTCGTGAATGTTCATAAGATAGCCAACGCCGTGTCCGGTTCCGTGATTGAAGTCTAATCCACGTTTCCAAAGTGGAAGACGTCCGATAACATCTAAACTTCCACCAGTAGTACCATATGGAAACACTACATTTGCCAGATGCAAGTTACATAAAAGAACGGAAGTAAAGTCTTCTTTCATATTCTGTGGAACATTTCCAAATGCAAAGGTTCTTGTAATGTCTGTGGAGCCTTCCAGATAACCGCCGCCGGTGTCTGTAAGGAAGAGACCATTTTCCGTGACTGGTACATTGCTATCTTTGGTTGCGCTGTAGTGAACAATTGCTGCGTGTTCGGCAGAGGCACAGATTGGCTCGAAGCTCTGCCAGAGATATTCGTCCTGTTCTTTCCGAAATTCTTCCAGTTTGTCGGCTGCACTAAGTTCCGTGACAGGAGATTCAGAAGAGATACCAACGTGTGTCTTTAGCCAATGCATAAAACGAGTCACAGCAACCCCATCTTTGATGTGAGCCTGTTCGATATTGTGAAGTTCTGTTTCATTTTTTACAGATTTCATCAATACGGAAGGATTTTCGCTTTCGACAACAGAGACTCCTTCTGGAATGCAGTTACGAAGCGCATAGTTAATACGAGACGGGTCTAAAAGGACAGTCTCTTCTGAATCCAGATGCTTTAAATCTTCGTAAATATCATTGTATGGGTGAAATGTAATTCCGGCAGCAGTCAGGTTATTACACATTTCTTCGGTCAGCTTCTGCTTATCAACGTATAGTTTCATCTCATCCATGGTGATGATGGCGTAGGAGAGAAGAAGAGGAAAATAGTCAATGTCCCGTCCGCGCAGATTGGTAATCCAGCAAATGTCATCCAGGGCAGCAACGACATGAGTAGTAGCCCCGTGTTGCTTTATAGCTTCACGGACGCGGGCAAGTTTTTCCGTTGTAGAAGCACCGGTGTATTTTAATTCCAAGGCAAATGCCGGTTTTGTTGACAGTGCCGGGCGGTCTTTCCAGATCAGGTCGATCAGATCTTCGGAAGTAACAATATGACCATGCTTTTTCTCGGCAATTTCCTGATATGCCTTTCCGTTTTTCATAGAGATGACACGTCCGTCAAAACCGATTGTACCATGTTCCGGTAAATGTTTTTCCAAGAACTCGTTGATACTCGGGACACCTGGTTCCAGCATGCGATAGAGAGTAACCGGAGTGCCTGAAAGCTGTTGCTCGGCCTGTAAGAAATAACGTCCGTCTGTCCAAAGTCCGGCGTGATCTAAAGTAATAATCGCGGTTCCGGCGGAACCATCAAAGCCTGTAATAAATGTTCTGGCCTGAAAATATGCCCCGACATTTTCACTTTGATGAAAATCATCAGTCGGAACAATATAGATATCGTATCCGCGCTCCTTCATAAGTTTTCTCAGCGCGTCAATATGTTCTGAAACTGTCATGATAAAAACCTCCTCGACATGATTTCTAAATCAGTATATAATAATGCAAGGGTGTAAAGATGCATCATAGTTGGGTCTTTTAATCCCGACACCATCATCATTATATAGTATAAATGGACAAAATTCCAGCAAGGAGCTTTTTTAATGTTAAAAGGAAATGATTTAGAGAGTAAAAAATATTTTTTGTTTGATATAGACGGGACACTTGCCATTGATGACACGATTTATGATGGCAGCCGGGAGTTGCTTGATTATATTGAAAGCATTGGCGGACGAGCTTTTTATATTACGAACAATTCGGTCAAAAGCCGAAAAGATTATATAGAGAAATTTAAGAAATGGAATATTTCCGCAGTAGAAAATCAGTTTGTGACTGCATCTTATGCAACATGTAAGTATCTGAAGGAGCACTATGAAGATAAGAAACTGCTTGTAGTAGGAACGCCGTCTTTTGAAGATGAGTTAAAAAGCTTTGGACTAAAGCTGACCCACGAGGCAGAGGAAGATGTAGCATGCGCAGTTGTGGGATTTGACAGAACACTTGTCTACGAAAAAGTCGAAGAAGCATGTAAGGCATTATTTCGTCCGGAAGTGGATTTTGTCGGAACAAACCCAGATTACCGGTGTCCAACTGCATTTGGCTTCGTCCCTGATTGTGGAGGAATTTGCGAGATGTTGAAAGTGACAACAGATCGGACACCTTACTATGCAGGTAAGCCGAATGCACAGATTGTAAAAATGTGTATGGAGCAGGTAGGTGCGAAACCAGAGGAAGTGCTTGTAGTTGGCGATCGCCTTTACACGGACATTGCATGTGGAATTAACGCGGGAGTGGAAACGGCTCTTGTGTATACAGGAGAGGCAAAGCCAGAGGATCTGGTGGCGACAGAATTTATGCCGGATTATGCATTTGAAAATATCCGAAAGCTGTATGAGGCATTTCGGAAAAGCCGGGAAGCGGTGACGGAAGGGAAAAATCCAGACATACAGATGTGTTCAAAACAGATATAAATAAACGTGTGATAAACAAACGTAAATAAATGGAAGAATAAATCAGGAGAATATCTATGTCGACAACAGGAATCATAATCGGAATACTGGTGGCAGCAGTACTTCTTGTATTTGCGGAAATGTATCGGGAACTTCATACATTTCGCGTGACTCGTTACCAGGTGGCGTCACCGAAGCTTGCAGGGGAGAAAACATGGGTCTTTTTAAGTGACCTGCACAATCAGGTCTATGGAGTGAATAATTGCAGATTAATTGATGCAGTGAAAAAAGAGTCACCGGATCTGATTCTAATCGGTGGGGATATGTTAGTTGGAAAGAACGAACATTCCTATGAACCGGCCCTTGCCTGTGTGAAAGAGCTTGTGAAAATTGCACCAGTTTACTATGCAAATGGAAATCATGAAGAGCGTATGAAATTAAAACCACAGAAGTATGACCAGTCTTATGCTTTATATCGGGAAAAATTGCTGAATCTGGGAGTACATCTTTTGGAAAATGAATCGACAGTTTTAAGTGATGAATCAAAAGTCCGCCTGACGGGGCTTGAGATTCCACTGGAGTGTTACACGCATTTGAAACGAAGAGAGATGCCAGAGGGAGCAATAAAAGAGCGGATCGGAAATCGGGATCCGGAAGCATTTCAGGTTCTTCTCGCACATAATCCTTCCTATATGAAAGAATACCTTGCCTGGGGAGCAGATCTGATCCTAAGTGGGCATCTGCATGGAGGTATGGTGAGAATTCCGGGAATCGGAGGTGTGATTGGACCGGATTTTGTATTATTTCCAAAGTATTCAGGAGAAATGCGGCGCGTGGGAGACCAGACTGTCATTGTAAGTAAAGGGCTTGGAACCCACACCATTCATATCAGGCTCTTTAATCCGGCAGAGGTTGTTGTTCTGAGTTTAAATAATTGTTGAGAAATGTGAGAGAATCAAGTATAATAGATTGTCAGACCTAAAAGTCATGGAAATTTATGGAGAGTAATGAGACATGGGAATTCCGGTAAAATTGCAGGTGTTCGAAGGACCTCTTGACCTGCTGTTACATTTGATCGATAAAAATAAAATAGATATTTACGATATTCCTATTGTGGAGATTACGAACCAGTATATGGATTATATCAAAGCCATGGAACGGGAAGATCTCAATGTGATGAGTGAATTTCTTGTCATGGCAGCGACACTTTTGGATATCAAGTGTAAGATGCTGCTTCCGAAGGAAGTAACAGAGGATGGGGAAGAGGAAGATCCAAGACAGGAACTGGTAGAACAACTTCTTCAATATAAGATGTACAAGTATATGTCCTATGAGCTTCGTGACCGAGAGCTGGATGGTGGCCGGACGATGTACAAAGATCCGACTATCCCGGAGGAAGTCATGGATTATGTGGAGCCGGTAGATTTGGACGAACTTTTAGGAGATCTGACATTGGCAACACTGAACCGTGTTTTTCAGGACGTGATCAGGCGTCAGGAAGACAAGATCGATCCGGTAAGAAGCAAATTTGGTAAATTAGAGAAAGAAGAAGTTACGGTTGAGGAAAAGCTGGAGACTGTGACAGATTATGCAAGGGAACACAAGCATTTCAGTTTCCGCACACTTTTGGGCAGCCAGAAGTCCAAGATGCAGACTGTCGTAACATTTCTGGCAGTGTTGCAGTTGATCAAGGAAGGAATCCTGATCGTACAGCAGGAACATGCATTTGATGATATTATGATTACTGCAAATCTTTAACGAAGTGTAGTATTAGTTGGAGAACCGTCTGGATGGTTTTGACAGAAGTAAAAGTGGTTCCCTTAAGAAAAGTCATCAGATTTATATCAGCTGGGAGATGACTCCCACCTCTATAGGTGGTGAGAAACAAGCTGGTATCAGTGGTGGGAGTCAATCCCCCAGCTGATATAGCCTCCGGCAGGATTGCAGAGGTGCGCAGTAGAAGTATGTCATGCAATTGCATGACGCGCACCTCGCAGCAAGAATGCCGAGGCATTCTTGAAAGATGGAGTGACTAAGAAATTATATGGGTAAAAAAACGGAGATAGGTAAGATGGAGGCTGTGATAGAGGCCATTTTATTTACAATGGGCGAATCAGTGGAACTTAAGAAGATCGCGGCGGCGATTGAGCACGATGAAGCGACTACAAGAAAGATCATTCATCGGTTGCAGGACAAATATGAAGCAGAGGACAGAGGCCTTCGTATTATTGAGCTGGAAGACTCCTTTCAGTTGTGCACGAAGCGGGAGATGTATGACTATCTCATTCGTATTGCAAAACAGCCGAAGAAATGTGTTCTGACAGATGTTCTGCTGGAGACATTATCAATCATTGCATATCGTCAGCCGGTGACAAAGCTTGAAATCGAAAAAATTCGTGGAGTCAAATCAGATCACGCGGTAAATAAACTGGTAGAATATAATCTTGCCTGTGAAGTGGGAAGACTGGATGCACCGGGACGGCCGATTTTATTTGGCACAACAGAAGAATTCTTGCGAAGATTCAGTATTCAGTCTATCGAAGATCTTCCGAGCATGCAGCCGGAACAGGTAGAAACATTTAAAGAAGAGGCAGAGGAAGAAGTACAGCTTAAATTAAATGTATAAACAGATATAGTAAATGAAACAGATAAAGTAAAGAAGAGATACATATTTGTGCGCAGAGTATCATAATCTGTAAAGATAACGGTGCTTCAGGGTACTGGATATGAATCAGAACAAAATAAAAATTATCGCAGTCTTACTTTTGTTATGCATATCTGCCGCCTGGCTGGAAAGATATGAAATTCAGGAATCGGGTCAGAATCTATCGGGTCAGATGGCTGACAAAATGAAACAAAATACAGACGAGCCACAAAATCTATACGCCCAATCGGCAGTCCTTATGGATGCTGACAGTGGGCGTGTTTTATTTGGAAAAGAAGAGGAAGCCATAAGGCCTATGGCAAGCACCACAAAGATTATGACCTGCATCATAGCACTGGAGCATATGACAGATAATGAGATAGTCACAGCGTCCGCATATGCTGCCAGTCAGCCGAAAGTTCATCTGGGTGTCCGGGAAGGGCAGCAGTTCTATCTGAGGGATATTTTATTCTCGCTTATGCTGGAATCGCACAATGACAGCGCAGTTATGGTTGCAGAGGAGATAGCCGGAAGCGTGGAAGCATTTGTAAAAATGATGAATGAAAAAGCAGAAGAACTGGGGCTTACTAAGACACATTTTGTAACGCCAAACGGACTGGACGGAGAGGATGAAGGCGGCGTGCACGCCACAACAGCCATGGAACTGGCGAAAATTATGAAATATTGTATTATGGATTCTCCGGAAAAAGAAATGTTTCTGGATATTACCGGAACGAAAGAATACCATTTCCGGGATCTTAAAGGAACTTCTTCTTATACATGCACGAATCACAATGCTTTTCTGACTATGATGGACGGGGCGATTTCTGGCAAGACCGGTTTTACGGCAGATGCAGGATATTGCTATGTCGGTGCACTCAGACGTGATGAACGGACATTTATCGTGGCATTGCTTGCCTGTGGCTGGCCGAATCATAAAGGATATAAATGGAGTGACACGAAGAAACTTATGGAATATGGACTTGCGAATTATGAGTACCGAAACGTATGGCAGGAGCTTCCAAAGCAGGAGATTGTTGTAAAAGATAGTGGTAACGACCAGAACATTTATCAGAAAAACAGCGTGGCTGAGGTTGAAATTCAACAGAAGCCGGAAGTGTTAAAAGTATTATTAAGAACTGATGAAAATGTAGAGATTTCCGTGCAGATGGAAAAAGCTTTGTCTGCACCGGTAGAAAAAGGGCAGAAAGTGGGAGAAGTGCGGTACATATTAGATAAAAATATTATTGGAAAATACGATGTTTTGACAAGAAGCGGGCTTAAAAAACGGACATTTTCCTGGTGCCTGAAAAGATGTATGGAGCGCTTTTTTGGCTATACAAGATGGAATACATTCTTCGTGGATTTGCGTTGACGGAGATCGAAAACCATGATACAGTTAACATTGTCAGGGGAAACAATTCTTACACACTTTTTCTTGTTTTTTCTATTGACAATTTGCGGCGGTTATAATACTATATTAATCAGATACCGAACATTCGTTCGGAGAATATCAAGGAGATTTAATTATGGCGAATAATGAAGATAAGAAGAAAGCCTTAGATGCGGCTATTGCAAAGTTAGAGAAGGATTTTGGTAAAGGTACGGTCATGAAGCTTGGAGACCCGGCAGCCCAGGTATCAGTGGAGACAATTCCGACAGGATCTTTAAGTCTGGATATTGCACTGGGACTCGGAGGTGTTCCAAGAGGACGTGTGGTTGAGATCTACGGACCAGAGTCCAGTGGTAAGACAACAGTTGCACTGCATATGATTTCGGAAGTTCAGAAAAGAGGCGGGATTGCAGGGTTTATTGATGCTGAACATGCCCTTGATCCGGTTTATGCGCGTAACATTGGAGTAGATATTGATGAACTTTACATTTCACAGCCTGACAGTGGAGATCAGGCGCTTGAGATTGCTGAGACAATGGCGCGTTCCGGCGCGATGGATATTATTGTCATTGACTCTGTTGCAGCGCTTGTACCGAAGCAGGAGATTGAAGGAGATATGGGAGATTCCCATGTAGGACTTCAGGCAAGACTGATGTCCCAGGCACTACGTAAGCTGACTCCTGTTATCAGCAAGTCTAACTGTGTGGTAATCTTTATCAACCAGCTCCGTGAGAAGGTTGGTATTATGTTCGGTAATCCGGAGACTACGACCGGTGGACGTGCATTGAAGTTCTATGCATCTGTCCGCATGGACGTCAGAAGAATCGAGACGCTCAAGCAGGGCGGAGAGATGATTGGTAACAGAACCCGTGTGAAGATTGTGAAGAATAAGATCGCGCCTCCGTTCAAAGAGGCAGAATTTGATATTATGTTCGGAAAAGGTATTTCAAAAGAAGGAGATATTCTGGATCTTGCAGTAAATCTTGGACTTGTCAACAAAAGTGGTGCATGGTTCTCCTGTAATGGAGATAAGATCGGCCAGGGACGTGAGAATGCTAAGATTTATCTCACAGAGCATCCGGAACTTATGGAGTCTTTGGATAAGCAGATTCGTGCACACTATAATTTTGACGGATCAGCATCAGAGGAAGCGGATACAAAGGAAGGAAAAAGCAGTAAAGCTGACAGTGCGGTCAAAGTAGCAGCAGAGGCAGAAAAAGAGGACTAACAGATGGTTGTCACAAGAGTTGAAGCTGTGACAAAGACAAAGTATAAGGTATATGTAGATGGACAGTTTGCTTTTATATTGTATAAGGGGGAACTGTCCCGTTTTCATATAGCCGAAGATCAGGAATTGTCGCAGGAAAGCTATGAGAAGATTCGAACAGAGGTTATATTAAAAAGAGCAAAGCTTCGGGCAATGCATCTTTTGAATGATATGTGGCGTACAGAGGCGCAGCTTAGGGAGAAACTTACGCGTAATGAATATCCGGCAGATATCGTGGAGGCTGCAATCAGTTATGTAAAATCTTTTGGTTATATCAATGATTATGAATATGCAAGAAGTTTTATTGAATCAAGGAAAGAACGAAAAAGCAGGCGGGAGATTTATATGCAGCTTGTGGGAAAAGGAGTGTCCAGAGAACTAATTGATGAAGCATTTGAAGAGAGCTATGAGCGTGAAGATTCTACGGAGGCAATTCGCAGACTGCTAGAGAAAAAGCATTATGATCGGGAGAATACGACGCCGGAGGAAAAGAAAAAAATAATGGCGTACCTTGTCAGAAAAGGTTTTGGCTATGATGATATCAGAAGAACCATGCAGATATATGAGTGTGAGATGTACAGTTGATATAAAGAAAACATATTTAAATTATAGAAGTTTCCAATGGTTAAGCTTGACATCTTTCACAAAACAGTATAGAATTTAACTGTTGTATTTGTACAATGAAAACTAAATAAGGAGGTGCTCCTGTGCCGATAGGAATAGTAATTGCTGTTGCAGTAGTGCTTATCATTGTATCAGCAGTCATCAGTCACTTTGTGACCGTTTCCAATCTGAAGAAGAATGCAGAATCTAAGATTGGTAATGCGGAGAACAAAGCGCGTGAGATTATCGATGATGCAGTGAAGACAGCCGAGGCTAAGAAGAAGGAGTCTCTCTTGGAAATTAAAGAGGAATCAATCAAGAATAAGAATGAACTTGAGAGAGAGTCAAAGGAACGCAGATCTGAATTACAGAGATATGAGAAGCGTGTACTTTCCAAGGAAGAAGCTTTGGATAAACGGTCTGAGGCAATTGAGAAGCGCGAAGCAAGCTTTACAGCAAAAGAAGAACAGTTGAAGCAGCGTGAGAAGAAAGTTGACGAGCTGAGTCAACAACGTGTACAGGAACTAGAAAGAATCTCAGGACTTACCTCCGAACAGGCAAAAGAATATTTGTTAAAAACTGTTGAAGAAGATGTGAAACATGATACTGCGAAGATGATCAAAGAGATGGAAGCGCAGGCAAAGGAAGAAGCAGATAAGAAGGCAAAGGAATGTGTTGTCACTGCTATCCAGAGATGTGCAGCAGATCATGTAGCTGAGACTACGATTTCTGTAGTTCAGCTTCCGAATGATGAGATGAAGGGAAGAATTATTGGTAGAGAAGGACGTAATATCCGTACTTTGGAGACACTGACAGGTGTGGAACTGATTATCGATGATACCCCGGAAGCTGTTGTATTATCAGGCTTTGATCCAATCAGACGTGAAGTTGCGAGAATTGCGCTTGAGAAGTTGATCGTTGACGGACGTATACATCCGGCAAGAATCGAAGAGATGGTAGAAAAAGCGCAGAAAGAAGTCGATTCTATGATTCGCGAGGAAGGAGAGTCAGCTGCACTTGAAGTTGGTGTTCATGGAATTCATCCAGAGCTTATCAAGCTTCTTGGTAGAATGAAGTTCAGAACAAGCTATGGACAGAATGCATTGAAGCATTCTATTGAAGTGGCACAGTTATCCGGACTTCTTGCTGGAGAAATCGGTCTCGATGTCAGAGTGGCTAAGAGAGCCGGACTTTTACATGATATCGGTAAATCAATCGATCATGATGTGGAAGGATCACATATCCAGATCGGTGTTGACCTTTGCAGAAAATACAAAGAGTCAGCAACCGTTATCAATGCGGTTGAAGCCCATCACGGCGATGTAGAGCCGGAATCCCTGATTGCATGTGTTGTACAGGCTGCTGATACGATTTCTGCAGCAAGACCGGGTGCAAGAAGAGAAACATTAGAAACATACACAAACAGGTTAAAACAATTAGAAGATATCGCCAATCAGTTTAAAGGCGTTGAGAAATCTTTTGCAATTCAAGCAGGTAGAGAGATTCGTATCATGGTAGTTCCAGAACAAGTATCTGATGCAGACATGGTATTGCTGGCTAGAGATATTGCGAAACAGGTTGAATTTGAACTTGAATATCCAGGTCAGATTAAGGTAAATGTAATTCGTGAATCAAGAGTTACAGATTATGCCAAGTAGAAGATAAATGATAAGGAATCATCACATATAAAGCATAAAAGCTTATGGTGATGGTTCCTTTTTTGTATAATAAGAAATTGCTATAATAGTCCTAAAATGCTACAATTATGGTTGATAGTAAATAAAAGGAGATGTATGTGATGGATTTCAAAGAATATATCGTACAGAGAATCGAAGAGATGCCGCTTGTGACGCTGGCAACGGAGGAAAAAGATGGGGCAGTCTGCATCGATTTTACAAAAGTGGATGAGAAGATGTACAATGGAGTTCTGATTGGAAATACGGCAAATGCTGCGAAGATTCTGACAGAGGAATATATGACGGCTGTGACACCGGACGCAGAAAAAGACCAACTGCTGTGGTTCACTTATGAAGGTATGACAGAAAAAGCTCTCAAGAAGAAAATGAATATGATGGAAGCATTTGTATCATCTATATAAGAAAGGTGGCTGAATTATGAGCGAAGAAGTGAAGCGTGTCGGAAGAGATCTGGCATATGAAGGAACAGTCATAAAAGTTTATAAAGACCATATGAAATTTGCAAATGGTAACACGGCAGAATGGGATTTTATCCATCATGACGGGGCAGCCGCAGTTGTTCCGGTCATGGATGATGGAAAAATTCTCATGGTTACCCAGTATCGTAATGCGTTGGAGCGAGATACGCTTGAAATTCCGGCAGGGAAACTGGATGCGCCGGGAGAGCCTGGAATTGAATGCGCTTCCAGAGAACTGGAGGAGGAGACGGGATATAGTTCAGAGGATCTTGAATGGTTGATTACACTTCGGACAACAGTGGCATTTTGCGATGAGAAGATTGATATTTACGTTGCGAAAAATTTGATTCCGTCACACCAGCATCTGGACGAGGATGAATTTATCAATGTGGGAGCTTACACCATTGATGAATTGAGAAAAAAGATTTATTCCGGTGAGATTGAAGATTCCAAGACGGTGGCAGCACTTCTCGCATATGCGGACAAATATGGAAAATAGCAATCTGCAGACATCAGTGTTTACATGAGATGGAAAAGCAGATTTATGAACAAAGAAGAATCACAACAAGTAAATAAGAATATCTAGAAAGTCCAGGCATATAAATAGAGGGAGACTACATGCAAAAGTATCTGAACAGGAGGTTACGTGTGTGAAGATACAAAGAAGGCAAAGGTATCCTATTCTGATTTATATGCTGGGCTTTTTTCTTGGAATCATATATTTGAATGTTGCTTCGACCAGGTATGTTGTAGATGTAGGAATCTGGAGCGAGTGGTTCAGAAGCCAGTATCTTGGCTATGATTTGAAATCTTTTGATTATATGTGGTATGTAGCGCAGATACGCCTGCTTCCGGCAGGCGGACTTGCAATACTTGGTGGGACAAAGTTCCGGAAAATAGCAGCTTATCTGTTTCTTTTATGGGCTGGACTGGCAAGTGGCATGATTCTGACATCGGCACTTCTTATGCTGGGAGTCAAAGGATTGATATTATGCGTTATAAGTATGCTTCCGCATTTTTTGTGCTATATACCGGCTTATGCAATGCTTTTACTATATTTGTTCCGATATCCGGTGAGCGAATGGAATTCTACGAAGACGTTAAGTTTTGTATTATTTCTTACTATGGGAATTGCATTAGAGTGTCTGGTCAACCCGGTATTGCTAAAAATGTTTTTAAGAACATTATAAAAACTAGCATTCTTTTATGTGTTGTAATGAGAGATTAAAAGCATCTGGCGTAAATGATAGCTTATATACAAAATCCCGGTTACGAAAAGGAATATCTGGCTTGCCAGAAGGCAATGCAGGTATCCCGGGATTCCAAAATATACTGTAAAATATAAGACACCAATGATTCGAATGAAAAGACTTAGCGTATTTAGCAAGAAAGAAATGCCAGTTTTTCCGAGACCATGGATAATGCTGATGAGTGCACTGTTGGCGTATAAAAATGGACACATCCAGGAAAGGGTGCGTATGAACTCTCCGGCAAGAGAGCTATGGAAGAGCAGTCTTCCTAATACGGGACCAAGTAGAAAGAATCCGGCCAGGCATCCAGTTCCAAGAAAAATGCAACCACAGAGGGAACTTCGAATCATTTTCTTTATGCGTTGTACGTTTTTTTGAGTCTGGGCTTCTGTGATAGCAGGTAAGAGCATTGTGGAAGCAGAATTAGTAAGAGCGGATGGAAACAGAATACAAGGAAGAGCCATGCCTGTCAGGATACCATAAGTACTCAGGGCATCTGAGGTGGAAAGCCCGTAAATTAGTAAAGAAGCAGGGATAGAGACTGCTTCGATACTTTGCAGTATATTTAAAAGTATACGATTACCGGTAAGGGGAAGAGACAGTTTTATAAGCTCTTTTGCATCGGAAAACATTTGCTGTAAGGAAAGGGAAGACGGAATAAGAAAATGAAGCCCAGGTTTATTACGAACGCATTTTAGACTATAAAGGGCAGAAGCTATTTCACCGAATATCAACCCCAGAACAGCAATCCAGATGCCGGAAGATCCTTCGGTGTGGTTTAAAAACTGACAAATAACGAGAACACTGAAAATACGTACAGTTTGTTCTAATAATTGAGAGGATGAAGGAATTTTGGTGTCTTTTAGGCCGAGGCAGTATCCGGTAATACAGCTATGTATAGCACTGAAAGGAAAAACGTAAGAAAGCAGGATCAGAAGATGTTCACATCTTCGGTCGCCAAGTACAGAGCCAGCCAAAAATGGCGCGAATTTTTGCAGAAAAATTGTAAAACAGCAGGAGACGGACAACGTGATGAGAAGTCCGGTATAGAGAAGCTGGCGGGCTTCTTTTTTTCTGCCCTGAACAAGACGGCTGGCAACACTGCGGGAGAGAATCGTCTGAATTCCGGCACAAGTTGCGGAATAGCCAAGAGCATAAATGGGAAAAATAAGCTGGTAAAGTCCGACCTGAACCGCTCCAAATGTATGGCTTAGGAAAATGCGATAAAAAAACCCCATAAATCTGGTGAGCAGACCTGTAACGGTTAAAATAAATGTCCCTTTGATAAGTGGATTTTGTAACTCCATGAAAGTACCTCAAAAGATGCCTTTATTTCTTTATTATATTCGTAGGAAAAGCTTGACAGAACGGAAAATGGGTGATATTCTACTTAGAGTAAATCCCCAGTATTTTGCTAGGGATTGGAAAAGAAGGTGAAAATATTGAAACTGTCGACAAAAGGAAAGTATGGTCTGCGAGCCATTATCGATTTGGCGAGATTTAGCGAGAAAGAACCGGTATCCATCGGCTGCATAGCCACGAGACAAAAATTGTCTGAGCGATATCTGGAACAGCTTTTTGCATTACTGAAAAAAGCAGGGCTTGTAAAAAGTATCCGGGGAGCGTCCGGAGGATATGTGCTTGCCCGTGATGCGTCAGAAATATCGGTAGGTGATGTACTGCGTGCCCTGGAAGGCAATCTGGAACCAGTAAGATGCGCAGCGTTTTATTCAGAAGAAGGGTGTATGGCTTCAGATGAATGTGTCACAAAGTATGTATGGCAGAAAATCAACGACAGTATTAATAAAACCGTAAATGAAATCAAGTTGGATGAGCTTGTAAAAGAAAGCAAAGAACTGAATCCGGAGGGTGTTATCCACGGAGAATGCAGTCAACAATAGAGAAAGAAGGGTAATGTAAGATGTCTAAATTAATTTATCTTGATAATGCGGCAACAACAAAGACAGCTCCAGAGGTTGTAGAGGCTATGCTTCCTTATTTTACAGAATACTATGGAAATCCTTCCAGCGTATATAGCTTTGCAGCACAGAATAAAGAAGTGATCACACAGCAGAGAGAAATCATTGCAAATGCGCTCGGTGCCAAAACAGAAGAAATTTACTTTACAGCAGGTGGTTCAGAGTCTGATAACTGGGCATTGAAAGCAACTGCAGAGGCTTATGGAAATAAAGGAAAACACATCATCACAACAAAGATTGAACACCATGCAATTCTTCATAGTGCCGAGTATCTTGAAAAGAGAGGATACGAAGTAACTTATCTGGATGTAGATGAATATGGTGTAGTGAAATTAGATGACCTCAAAGCAGCAATACGTCCGGACACAATCCTGATTTCTGTGATGTTTGCAAATAACGAGATTGGTACGATTCAGCCAATCAAAGAGATTGGTGAGATTGCTCATGAGCATGGTATACTATTCCACACAGATGCAGTACAGGCATTTGGACAGGTTCCAATCAATGTTGACGAATGTCATATTGATATGTTGAGTGCCAGTGGTCACAAATTAAACGGACCTAAAGGAATTGGATTTCTTTACATCCGTAAAGGGGTTAAGATCCGCTCATTCGTTCATGGTGGAGCTCAGGAGAGAAAACGTCGTGCCGGAACAGAAAATGTACCGGGAATCGTGGGAATCGGAACAGCAACTGAGCGTGCGGTCCGCACGATGCAAGAACGTACAAAGAAAGAAACAGAAGTACGTGATTATCTGATCAAACGTGTTTTGGATGAGATACCGTATACAAGACTGAACGGACATCCGACAAAGAGACTTCCGAACAACGCAAACTTCAGCTTCCAGTTCATCGAAGGAGAGTCACTTCTGATCAGATTGGATATGAAAGGAATCTGTGGTTCCAGTGGATCCGCATGTACATCAGGATCTTTAGATCCGTCCCATGTACTTCTGGCAATCGGACTGCCTCACGAGATCGCACACGGATCACTCAGACTGACTTTGAATGAGGAAATCACAAAAGAAGATATCGACTACGTTGTAGACAGTCTGAAAGAAATCGTGGCTTATATCCGTCAGATGTCACCACTTTATGAGGACTTCTTAAAAAAACAAAAATAGATAATAAATCACAAACATCAGGAGGAAATATAAATGTATTCAGCAAAAGTAATGGATCACTTTGAACATCCAAGAAATGTAGGAGAGATTGAGGATGCCAGTGGAGTAGGAACTGTTGGAAATGCAAAATGTGGAGATATTATGAGAATTTATCTGGACATCGACGAGAACCAGATCATTAAAGATGTAAAATTCAAGACATTTGGATGCGGAGCTGCAGTTGCAACAAGCAGTATGGCAACTGAGATGGTAAAAGGAAAGACGGTTCAGGAAGCAATGGAGGTTACGAATAAAGCGGTTATGGAGGCACTTGACGGACTTCCGCCGGTAAAGGTACACTGTTCCCTTCTTGCAGAGGAAGCAATCCATGCAGCACTGTGGGACTATGCACAGAAGAACGGTATTACAATTGAAGGACTCCAGAAACCAAAATCAGATATTCACGAAGGTGAAGAGGATGAGGCAGAAGAGTATTAAATCGCAAAGGTAGATGTGATGGAGAAGAAAAAAGTAGTAGTAGGAATGTCCGGTGGTGTGGATTCATCGGTGGCTGCCTGGCTTTTAAAGGAGCAGGGATATGATGTGATCGGTGTGACCATGCAGATCTGGCAGGATGAAGATGAATTCAAGCAGCAGGAAGAAGGCGGATGCTGTGGACTTTCCGCTGTGGAAGATGCAAGACGGGTAGCTGCCCGTCTGGGCATTCCTTATTATGTTATGAATTTTAAAAATGAATTTAAAAAATATGTCATCGATTATTTTATCGATGACTATTTGCATGGAAGGACACCGAATCCATGTATTGCCTGTAACCGTTATGTAAAATGGGAGTCTCTGCTTACAAGAGCGATGGAGATTGGTGCAGACTATATTGCGACCGGTCATTATGCACAGGTAGAACAGCTTCCTAGTGGAAGGTATTCCATTAAGACTTCCGTGACGAGCATGAAGGATCAGACTTATGCGCTATATAATCTGACACAGGATCAGCTTAGTAAAACACTGATGCCAGTCGGAAAGTACAGCAAAGACGAAGTACGTAAGATGGCTGAGAATATCGGACTTCTGGTTGCTCATAAACCAGACAGTCAGGATATATGTTTTGTTCCAGATGGAGACTATGCCACATATATAGAAGAAAACATTGCGGCAGGTTCAATCCGGCCGGGGAACTTCGTGACTTCCGATGGAACGATTGTAGGACAGCATAAAGGAATCATACATTATACAGTGGGGCAGAGAAAGGGTCTTGGATTATCTCTGGGACATCCGGCATTTGTACTGGAAATCCGTCCAGAGACAAATGAAGTAGTTGTGGGAACCAATGAAGAATCCATGTCCAGATATGTACGTGCTAATCATGTGAATTTCATGTCGGTTGCTGACATTGATGGGAAGAAGCGTGCGTGGGGAAAGATCCGCTATAATCATAAAGGTGCATGGTGTACGGTCGAACGTACAGGTGAAGACGAAATTTTATGTACATTTGATGAACCGGTACGTGCGATCACACCGGGACAGGCACTGGTTCTTTATGATGGAGAATATGTTCTTGGAGGAGGAACGATTCTATGAAAACAGATGCACATATGCACAGCAGTTTTTCTTATGATGCAGAGGTCTGTCCAAAGAAAATGATAGAAGCTTCCATCCAGAAGGGTTTAAAAGCCATCTGCTTTACAGATCATTATGACAAAGATGACGATCAGTGGGGCGAGGGAGAGCAGATTTTTGATGTAGATGAATATTTTACAACTATGACAAGGTTAAGGGAACAATATCGGGATCAGATAGAGGTCCGGATAGGGGTTGAACTTGGTCTCAGACCGCATCTTGCAGAATATTACAGCAGGTTCGTTCCAAAGTATCCATTTGATATGGTGATTGGATCGGTCCACTCGGTTCACGGCGTAGACCCGGCATCCGAAAAGCTGTTTGAAGGAAAGACTGATGCGCAAGTATACAGGATGACCTTTGAGGAGAGTCTGGAGGATATCAGACATTTTCATGATTTTGATGTTATGGGACATCTGGATTATGTGGTAAGATATGGTAAAAACAAAGAAAAAGAATATTCGTATAAGATGTTTGCAGATGAGATCGACGCTCTTTTAAGAGAACTGATCGAACATGGCAAAGGACTTGAGCTTAATATGGCAGGACTCAAATATGGACTGCCCTTCGCACATCCGCATCCGGATATTCTGAAGCGTTACAGAGAGCTTGGAGGCGAAATTGTTACAGTTGGTGCAGATGGGCACCGGCCAGAGCATATTGCATGGGAATTTGACAAGGCGTGTGACATTTTAAAAGGGTGTAATTTTAAATATTATACAGAATTTAAGGAAAGAAAGCCGATTTTTTTGACACTTCGATAGAATTCGAAAAGAGACTTGAATTTTTGTACTTTCTTTAGTACAATGAAAGAGGTTGATGAATCTTTAACAAACTTTTGTTGAAGATATCAGCATAAAATGCAAAGAACTAAATTTAAAACTTTAGGAGGAATTAATCATGGCAGTAAAAGTAGCGATTAATGGTTTTGGACGTATTGGACGTTTAGCTTTCAGACAGATGTTTGGAGCAGAGGGATATGAGGTAGTTGCAATCAACGACCTGACATCTCCTAAGATGCTTGCACACCTGTTAAAGTATGATTCTTCTCAGGGAAGATATGCTTTAGCTGATAAGGTAGAGGCTACAGAGGATTCTATCATTGTTGACGGAAAAGAGATCAAAATCTACGCAAAAGCTAATGCTGAGGAACTTCCATGGGGAGAAATCGGTGTAGACGTTGTTCTGGAGTGTACAGGATTCTATACATCTAAAGAAAAATCCATGGCACATATCAAAGCAGGAGCTAGAAAAGTTGTTATTTCCGCACCAGCTGGAAAAGACCTGCCAACAATCGTATATAATGTAAACCACAATGAGTTAAAACCAGAGGATACAGTTATTTCTGCAGCTTCTTGTACAACAAACTGTCTTGCACCTATGGCTAAGGCACTGAATGATCTTGCACCGATTAAATCTGGTATCATGAGCACAATCCATGCTTACACAGGAGATCAGATGACTCTTGATGGACCACAGAGAAAAGGTGATTTAAGAAGATCTCGTGCAGCAGCAGTTAATATCGTACCAAACAGCACAGGTGCTGCAAAAGCAATCGGTCTTGTTATTCCAGAGCTGAATGGAAAACTCATCGGTTCTGCACAGCGTGTACCAACACCTACAGGATCAACAACAATCCTTACAGCAGTTGTAGAGGGTAACGTAACAGTAGAGCAGATCAATGAGGCTATGAAAGCAGCTTCTAATGAGTCATTCGGATACAACACAGATGAGATCGTATCCAGTGATATCGTTGGAATGAGATATGGTTCACTGTTCGATGCAACACAGACAATGGTTATGCCACTTGACAACGGAACAACACAGGTTCAGGTTGTTTCCTGGTATGACAACGAGAATTCTTACACAAGCCAGATGGTAAGAACAATCAAATACTTCTCAGAGCTTGCATAAGATTTCGAGTATTTCATAAAGACTCACAAAGGGTCCGGTCTAATATGGACCGGATCCTTTTTAAGTAATAGAAATATATTTTTATTGCTTAAAAAGCATTTGGCAGAACAAGCCAGAGTATATTCATTTTGAGAATGGAGAGAATGTTATGTTAAATAAAAAATCAGTAGATGATATCAATGTAAAAGGGAAAAAGATTCTTGTAAGATGCGATTTTAACGTACCACTTATTGATGGAAAAATCACAGACGAGAACCGTCTTGTTGCAGCACTTCCTACAATTAAAAAGCTGATTTCTGACGGAGGAAAGATCATCCTTTGCTCACACCTTGGAAAACCTAAGGGACAGCCAGTACCGGAGTTATCTCTTGCACCAGTTGCAGTACGACTCTCAGAGCTTCTTGGACAGGAAGTAAAATTTGCAGCAGATCCTGAGGTTGTAGGAGCTAACGCAAAAGCAGCAGTAGCCAATATGAAAGACGGAGATGTCATCTTACTTGAGAATACACGTTACAGAGCAGAAGAGACAAAGAACGAAGATGCTTTCAGCAAAGACCTTGCTTCTCTTTGTGATGTATTTGTAAATGATGCATTTGGAACAGCACATCGTGCACACTGCTCTAACGTAGGTGTTACAAAATATGTGGACACAGCAGTTGTAGGATATTTAATGCAGAAAGAGATCGATTTCCTTGGAAATGCAGTAAACAACCCGGAGAGACCTTTCGTAGCAATCCTCGGTGGAGCAAAAGTATCCAGCAAGATTTCTGTTATTGAGAACCTGATCGACAAAGTTGATACATTGATCATCGGTGGCGGTATGTCTTACACATTCAGTAAAGCTCAGGGCGGTACAGTTGGAGATTCTCTTCTTGAAGCTGACTACTGCCAGTATGCACTTGACATGTTAAAGAAAGCACAGGAGAAAGGTGTAAAACTTCTTCTTCCTGTAGATACAGTCATTGCAGATGATTTCTCCAATGAAGCAAATAAAAAAGTTGTAAAAAGCGGTGAGATTCCGGACGGATGGCAGGGACTTGATATTGGACCTGAGACAGAGAAAATTTTCTGTGACGCAGTAAAAGATGCTAAGACAGTTGTATGGAATGGACCAATGGGCTGCTTCGAGATGCCGAACTTCGCACATGGAACAGAGGCAGTTGCAAAAGCACTTGCTGATACAGATGCAGTTACAATCATCGGTGGTGGAGATTCCGCAGCAGCAGTGAACCAGCTTGGATATGGCGACAAGATGACACACATTTCCACAGGTGGCGGAGCTTCTCTGGAATTCCTGGAAGGAAAAGAATTACCGGGTGTTGCAGCTGCTAACGATAAATAAGTGACGAAAACCAAGTATACACTCGTATCTAATGTTTTTCTTTGATTAATTTCAGAAAAATACTGAACAATAAAATTTAAATTAGGAGATAAAATCATGGCAAGAAGAAAAATTGTTGCAGGTAACTGGAAGATGAATAAAACTCCAAGCGAGGCAGTTGCTCTTGTAAATGAGTTAAAACCTTTAGTTGCAAATGACGAAGTAGATGTAGTGTTCTGTGTACCAGCAATTGATATTATTCCAGTTGCTGAGGCAGTAAAAGGGACCAACATTCAGGTTGGCGCTGAGAATATGTATTTTGAAGAGAGCGGGGCTTACACAGGCGAGATTTCACCAGCTATGTTAGTAGATGCAGGTGTCAAATATGTTGTTCTTGGACATTCTGAGAGAAGAGAGTATTTTGGTGAAACAAATGCTGATGTCAATAAGAAAATCCTGAAAGCATTTGAGCATGGTATTACACCAATTATGTGCTGTGGTGAGACACTGGAGCAGAGAGAGCAGGGGGTGACAATGGATTTCATCCGCCAGCAGGTGAAAGTCGGATTCCAGAATGTGACAGCAGATCAGGCAAAAACAGCAGTTATCGCTTACGAGCCAATCTGGGCAATTGGAACAGGTAAGACAGCAACAACCGAGCAGGCTGAAGAAGTATGCGAAGGTATTCGTGCATGTATCGCTGAAATCTATGATGAGGCAACAGCAGAAGCTATCCGTATTCAGTATGGCGGATCTGTAAATGCTGGAAATGCAGCAGAATTGTTCGCACAGGCTGATATCGATGGAGGACTTGTAGGTGGAGCATCTCTGAAAGCAGATTTCGGAAAAATTGTAAATTACAAGTAAGATTTTGAATCGCAGGGGGCGGCAGACACTTCCTGCGATTTTTACCCTGACTCGTCAAAGAGTCTTAAGGTATGATCAGTTTACGAAAATAAACAGCGCTAGAGGATAGTATTATGATATATAAAGAAATACCAATTCAAGTGGAAGGTTCTGATAAGACGAGCCGAGCACAGTTTTATATACTGGATACACTTCCGGACGAGATGAAGATCCAGAAACGGCCGATTATTCTGATTTGTCCGGGCGGTGGATACCACAAAGTCAGTTACCGGGAAGGAGAACCTCTTGCCATGCATTTTTTGAGTCTGGGCTATCATGCATGTGTGTTACAGTATTCCGTGTCACCGGAGGCATTTTATCCGACACAGCTTTTGGAAGTGACAGAGAGTGTCAGACAGATTCATGAACATGCAAAAGAATGGTATATTGACACAAAGAAAATTGTACTGGCGGGAGCTTCAGCAGGAGGACATCTGGCGGCTAATTACTGTGCATTTTGGAAACGCGAGTTTTTGGTGGAGAAAAGTGGTATGCCAAGAGAGATGTTAAAGCCAAGAGGCCTGATCCTCTGTTATCCGGTTATCACATCGGATCCGAAATATGCGCATATGCCAAGCTTCCAGAATCTTCTTGGAGATACAGTAGAGGAAGAGGCTTGGAACTTATCTTTGGATCATCAGATTACAGATTCCATGCCGCCTTGTTTTATCTGGCATACAGCAACAGATCAGACAGTACTGCTGCCGAATTCTTTGCTGCTTGCCATGGCATTATGGAAAGCAGGCATTCCGGTGGAGCTGCATGTGTATCCGGAAGGGATTCATGGACTCAGCCTTGCCAATGAACTGGTAGAATGTCTGGATGGCAGGGGTGTACAGGAGGAATGTACAAGCTGGATTTCGCTTGTTGATACATGGCTTGACAGACTTATGAAGAAAGAAGGAGAAGAATAATGAGCAAGAGACCAACAGTTCTTATGATTTTAGATGGTTACGGTTTAAATAATAATCAGAAAGGAAATGCTGTAGCTGAAGCAAAGACTCCGGTTGTGGATAAGTTAATGGCAGAGTATCCATTTGTAAAAGGATATGCAAGCGGACTAGCTGTCGGACTTCCTGATGGACAGATGGGAAACTCTGAAGTCGGACATCTGAATATGGGGGCCGGACGTATTGTGTACCAGGAATTGACAAAAATCACAAAATCTATTCAGGATGGAGATTTCTTTGAGAACAAAGCACTGCTTGCTGCATGTGAAAATGTAAAGAAAAATGATTCTGCACTTCATTTGATGGGACTTGTATCAGATGGAGGAGTACACAGCCATATTGAGCATATTTTCGGACTTCTTGAGCTGGCAAAAAGACAGGGACTTAAGAAAGTTTATGTACACTGCTTCCTGGATGGACGTGATACACCACCGGCATCAGGAAAAGAGTATGTAGAGCAGTTAGAAGCTAAGATGAAAGAAATAGGTGTTGGTGAAGTAGCGTCTGTTATGGGACGGTATTATGCGATGGATCGTGATAATCGCTGGGATCGTGTAGAAAAGGCATACCGTGCAATTGCATACGGAGAAGGCGAAAAGGCAGCAAGCGGACCAGCCGGAATCCAGGCATCTTATGATAAAGATACAACAGATGAGTTTGTTCTGCCAACAGTTGTTGAAAAAGATGGAGCTGCGCTTGCAACAGTCAAAGAGAATGATTCCATCATCTTCTTTAACTTCCGTCCAGACCGTGCGAGAGAAATTACAAGAACATTTTGCGATGATAAATTTGAAGGCTTTGACAGAGGCGAGAGAATTAAGACAACATTCGTATGCTTTACAGAGTACGATGTGACAATTGAAAATAAACTTGTGGCATTTGTAAAAGAAAAGATTACTAATACATTTGGTGAATTCCTTGCAAAGAATGGACTTAAACAGGCACGTATCGCCGAGACAGAGAAATATGCACATGTGACATTCTTCTTTAACGGTGGAGTTGAGGAGCCGAATGAGGGCGAGGATAGAATCCTTGTGAAATCTCCGAAGGTGGCAACTTATGATCTGAAACCGGAAATGAGTGCTTATGAAGTATGTGACAAATTAGTTGAAGCAATTGAATCTGATAAATATGATGTGATTATCATCAACTTTGCAAACCCGGATATGGTCGGACATACTGGCGTAGAAGGAGCTGCAATCAAGGCTATTGAGGCGGTTGATGAGTGTGTAGGAAAAACAGTTGAAGCAATTAAGAAGGTAGATGGACAGATGTTTATCTGTGCAGACCATGGAAATGCAGAACAGTTGATCGACTATGAGTCAGGCGAACCATTCACTGCTCATACAACAAATCCGGTTCCATTTATTCTTGTAAATGCAGATCCTGCATATAAATTAAGAGAAGGCGGATGCCTTGCAGATATTGCTCCGACATTGATTGAATTAATGGGAATGAAACAGCCAGCAGAGATGACCGGAAAGAGCCTTTTAGTGAAATAGTCGGTGAAAAATTGTAAGGGGCTGAACATGAATCGAGATCAAATTAAATTTCTTGCAATCATTACCATGACATGCAACCATATTGCAAATATATTTCTGACACCGGGAACGTTACTATTTGAGGTTATGATCGACATTGGGTATTTTACTGCAATTACGATGTGCTACTTTCTGGTGGAAGGTTACGGTTATACCCATGATAAGAAAAAATATGGGGAGCGGCTGCTGCTGTTCGGTGCGATATCATTCATACCATTTTGTCTGGCATTTGGCATGGTCCAGATGAATATGCTGTGTACCTTATTTTTGTGTTTCCTGATTCTTAAGGTTATGGAAATGTCCACTTTAAAATGGGAAAAATGGATTGTAATATTAATTTTGATCTTTGTATCCCTGTATTCAGACTGGGCATTACTGGCTCCTGTTTTTACAGTTTTATTTGCAAAAAGTAAAGGAAATCGAATAAAAACAGCAATATCATTTGGAATAGGAGCATGTTTATTTGCAGGATTTAATTATTTGTCAAATTTAGAGAGTATGAGTACGGGCAGTGCGCTGATTCATGCATTGTGTTCAGGTATCGGACCGGTTGTGGCAGGAATCATCATTTTATTCTGCTACAATGGAAAGAAATCTAATCATGCAGGGAAAGCGTCAAAATGGTTCTTTTACATATACTATCCGGCGCATCTTCTTTTCTTGTGGGCAGTACATCAGCTTTGCATGTTGTAGAGAAGTATAAATAACAGGAGTACAGGAATATGAGCAAAAAATATGAGATATTTTTATTTGATCTGGACGGAACTATCACAGATTCTGCTCTTGGAATCACCAATTCAGTCATGTATGCATTGAAAAAGTTCGGCATTGAAGAGACAGACCGGACAAAATTATATAAATTTATCGGTCCGCCGCTTACAGAGTCCTTTGAGAAATTTTACGGTTTTACAAAAGAGCAGAGTCTGGATGGAGTAAAGTATTACCGGGAATATTATCATGATAAAGGCATCTATGAGAATCGTGTTTATGATGGATTAGAAGAAGTTTTAAAGAAGATAAATGAAGCCGGAAAGCAGGCAATTGTTGCAACATCAAAACCGGAGAAATATGCAAAGATTATTATTGATCATTTTCATCTGACTCAATACTTTGCATGCGTTGCAGGTATGGAGATGGACGGTGGAAGAGGAACAAAAGCGCAGGTCATTACCTATGCTCTTGAGAAAAATGATATTACAGACAAGTCTAAAGTACTTATGATCGGTGACCGCGAACACGATGTCATCGGCGCCCATGAAAATGGACTTGACTGTCTCAGCATTCTCTACGGATTTGGAAGCCGCAAAGAATTTGAAGAAGCCGGAGCGGATTACATTCGTGAAAATGTAGAAGACATTTTACAATTCGTATAAAAATTTATTCGCCAATATTAATCCAGAGAAAATTATTATTTGTCAAAGGCACGCTCGCGCTACCTTCCGCTGGTAGCGGTACATAAGGCGCTAAAAAACACCGCCTAAGTACCGACCGCTCCAGAGTACCTTTCTCCAAATAATAATTTTCCTGGATTTTCTATATTTTGAACAGAATTATAAGGTGATTTTCGCTTTTCGAAGGAATTATAAAGTGTAGTGATATTAGTGAATAAAAAGAATCCAGCAAGGTGATGTTATCTGACGGTAGAGTGATTTCTGATACATCTGCGAGTATAGTCTCATATATTTTACATTGTCTGAGTCCATACGGACGAGTTTGTAAAATATATGAGAAATAAACGACGCAGCAGATGTCAGAAATCATTCGTGTCAGGAACACATCTAGCTGGATTCTTTTTTATGTATCACTACAAATTATAAATTACGCCTCTAAATTCTTGTTTGCTGTGGAAAGCATCAGTTTAATTCGATTCAACTGATTTACTTCACTTGCGCCCGGATCAAAGTCGATCGCTACGATATTTGACTGTGGGTAGCGTCTTCGTAACTCTTTAATAACACCCTTGCCTACTACATGGTTTGGCAGGCAGGCAAATGGCTGTGTACACACGATATTTGGTGCACCGCTGTGGATCAGCTCTAACATTTCGCCGGTCAGGAACCAGCCTTCACCAGTCTGATTTCCAAGAGATACAATGTCAGAAGCCATCTTTCCGAGATCACGGATATCTGCCGGCGGGTTAAAATGTTTGCTCTTCTTAAATGCTTCGGTAGCCGGAGCGCGGAACCAGTCTATGACCTTGATGCCCCAGTTTGCAGCAGTTGCTTTTGATTTTGCAAATCCAAGCTTTTCTACTTTGAAGTTCTGATTGTAGAAACAGTACTGCAGGAAGTCCAGAAGATCTGGGACAACAGCTTCAGCCCCTTCACTTTCCAGCAGATCAACCAGATGATTATTAGCTGCCGGAAGGAATTTGACAAGAATCTCACCGACAACGCCGACACGTGGTTTTTTAACATCTAAAAGTTCGATATTATTGTCAAAGTCTTCGATGATCTGCCGGCATAACTTCTTGAATTTTCGTCTGGAAGGATAGCCGGAAGAGACAAACTCTTTACATACTTCCACCCATTTTCTATGCATTGCATTCACAGATCCCGCAACAGCTTCGTATGGTCTTAACCGATACACACATTTCATAAAGATATCACCAAATACTACGCTGTAAATACCACGAAGTACGAGAGCGGGTGTGATCTTAAATCCAGGATTTTCTTCCAGTCCGCTTAAGTTAATGGAAATAACCGGAATATATTCGTAACCGGCTTTTTTTAGGGCACGGCGGATAAATCCGATATAATTGGAAGCACGGCAGCCACCACCGGTCTGGCTGATGATGACAGCAATCTTGTGTGTATCATATTTGCCGGAAAGGATGGCCTCCATGATCTGTCCGACAACCATAAGGGACGGGTAACATGCATCATTGTTAACGTATTTAAGCCCCACATCTACTGCCTGTTTGTTGTCATTTGGAAGGACTTCGATGTTGTATCCGGAAGCTTTAAATGCAGACTCCATCAGTTCAAAGTGGATCGGTGACATCTGTGGGCAGAGAATCGTGTAATTCTCGCGCATTTCCTTTGTGAAAGATACTTTTTCAATAGCTGCGGAATGAATCGTACGTTTGTCATTTCGCTGTTCTCTGACGCGGATAGCAGCCAGAAGAGAGCGGACACGGATCCTTGCAGCACCTAAGTTGTTGACTTCATCAATCTTCAGAGATGTATAGATCTTATCTGAATTATTTAAAATATCCGCAACCTGATCGGTTGTGACCGCATCCAGTCCGCAACCGAAAGAGTTGAGCTGGATCAGATCCAGATTGTCTTTTGTTTTTACATAGTTTGCCGCTGCATACAGACGGGAATGGTACATCCACTGATCCATCACGTTGAGTGGGTGCTCAGCTGGGTTTAAGTGGGAGATGGAATCCTCAGTCAGCACAGCAATATTATAAGAATTGATCAGTTCTGGAATGCCATGGTTAACCTCCGGGTCAATGTGATATGGACGTCCTGCCAGTACAATACCTCTGTTTCCGGTCTCATCCAGGAATTTGATAACTTCCTCCCCTTTTCGACGCATATCTTCACGGCATGCTGCAAGTTCTTCCCATGCGGCATGGACGGCAGACTGGATCTCCTGATTGGAAATATCAAATTTCTTTCCAAGTTCTTCCACCAGGCGATAGGAGATAGTATCCTCGCTGGCAAAAGAGAGGAATGGGTGCATAAAATCAACTTCTCCATTTACAATGGCATCAATGTTATTCTTGATATTTTCCGGATAAGAAGTAACAATCGGGCAGTTGTAATGGTTGTCAGAGTCTGCAAATTCATTGCGCTCGTAAGGAATGCTTGGGTAGAAAATGTGTTTCACACCTTCGTTGATCAGCCATTGTACATGTCCGTGAGCCAGTTTTGCCGGGTAGCATTCAGATTCACTTGGAATGGACTCAATACCGAGTTCATAAATGCTTCTTGTAGAAGCAGGAGAGAGTTTGACAGAGAATCCAAGCTGATTGAAAAATGTGAACCAGAACGGATAGTTTTCGTATATATTTAATACACGGGGGATTCCGATTACACCGCGTTTTGCAGATCCTTCCGGCAATGGTTCATAGTCAAAATAACGTTTTAATTTGTATTCAAATAAATTTGGCAGCTTATTCTCGGATTTTGCTTTTCCGAGTCCGCGTTCGCATCTATTTCCGGTAATGAACTTACGTCCGCCGCTGAAATGATTAATCGTCAGACGACAGTTATTTGTACAGCCTTTACATTTTGTCATAGTTGTAGAATATTCCATGGCCTCAATGTCCTCAATAGAGAGCATAGTCGTGCCTTCGCATTCTACATAACGTTCACGTGCAATGAGAGCTGCACCAAATGCGCCCATAATTCCGGCAATATCTGGACGGATAGCCTCACATCCTGCGATTTTCTCAAAACTTCGAAGGACAGCATTGTTGTAGAATGTTCCACCTTGAACTACGATATGTTTTCCAAGTTCCGATGCATCAGAAACTTTGATGACCTTGAATAACGCATTCTTAATAACAGAATATGCAAGTCCTGCGGAGATATCAGCAACCTCAGCACCTTCTTTTTGTGCCTGTTTAACCTTGGAGTTCATAAATACAGTACAACGTGTTCCAAGGTCGATTGGATTTCTTGCAAATAAAGCTTCGTGGGCAAAATCTTCAACAGAATAATTCAGTGATTTTGCAAATGTCTCAATAAATGAACCACAGCCGGAGGAGCAGGCCTCATTGAGCTGTACACTGTCAACGGTCTGATTCTTGATCTTGATACACTTCATATCCTGACCGCCGATGTCCAGAATACAATCAACATCCGGCTCAAAGAAAGAAGCAGCATAGTAATGAGAGACAGTTTCTACTTCACCTTCGTCAAGGAGAAGGGCTGCTTTGATCAGAGCTTCTCCATATCCGGTAGAGCAGGAGTGTACAATCTGTACATCCTCTGGTAATTTGCTGTAAATATCTTTGATCGCAGTAATTGTTGTACCAAGCGGATCTCCGTCATTGTTGTGATAGAAGGAATATAAAAGTGTTCCGTCTTCGCCGACAAGAGCTGCCTTTGTAGTGGTAGATCCGGCATCAATACCAAGGAAAGCCTTTCCTTTATAGGTAGCCAGATCTCTGATGGGAACCTGATCCTTGTCGTGCCGCTTTTTAAACTCTTGAAAGTCAGCTTCACTTGCAAACAAAGGTTCCATACGGTCAACTTCAAATTCCATCTTAATCTTGCCTTCCAGGCGCTTTTGCATCTCCTGGATTGGTACGTCCAGATCCTTTTTTGAGTTCAGGGCAGAACCAATGGCTGCAAACAGATGGGAATGATTCGGGGCAATGATGTGCTCATCATCCAGATTCAATGTACGGATAAATGCCTTGCGCAGTTCGGAGAGAAAATGCAGAGGTCCGCCAAGGAATGCAACGTGTCCGCGAATAGGTTTACCGCATGCAAGACCACTGATAGTCTGGTTGACAACTGCCTGGAAAATGGAGGCAGCCAGATCTTCTCTTGCAGCACCGTCGTTGATGAGTGGCTGGATATCTGTCTTTGCAAATACACCACATCTTGCAGCAATCGTGTAAAGTGCTTTGTAATTCTTTGCGTATTCGTTAAGACCGGAAGCGTCTGTCTGAAGAAGAGATGCCATCTGGTCAATAAAAGAACCTGTACCACCGGCACAGACACCATTCATACGTTGTTCAATATTCCCGCCTTCAAAATAAATGATTTTAGCATCTTCACCGCCGAGCTCAATAGCTACATCGGTCTGAGGAGCGTAGTCCTGAAGAGCCGTGGATACGGCTATAACTTCCTGAACGAAAGGTACCCCCAGATGCTTGGCAAGTGTCAGTCCGCCAGATCCGGTGATGACCGGAGAGACGTGAATGGCACCAAGTTTATGAATGGCACGACCAAGAAGATCAGATAAAGTCTCCTGGATATTGGCAAAATGTCTTTCATAATCGGAGAACAGTACTTCATTGTCCTGATCTAATACAGCAATCTTGACTGTAGTGGAACCGATGTCAATACCGAGAGTGTAAATGTCGTTTTGAACCATAATTTATGTACTCCTTATTCAATGTTTATTATTAAAAAAAGATATGATTAAAATTCATTTGGCAGATATCTCTTCCTATTACAATGTAATCTGCCAATATAACTAAAATATTATACGACAGTTTGCGCCAAATTACAATTAAGAAATCGTGTTCTTAACATAAAAGAAACATAAAAGAAATATGAAATGCGAATAAAAAAATTGTAAAAAATGTAAAATTACAGAAAGCTGGGGAGCGTATGATTGACAAAATAATAGCAAGACGATAGAATGGCTATGTGTGAAAATAATTTTAACAGGAGTTAGGACAATATGAATTGGATGGACAAACTGGAACGAAAGATCGGAAGATATGCAGTTCCGAATCTGATGTTGTACATTATCATCATGTATGGAGCCGGATATGTGCTCTACTTGATAAATCCGGCATTTTATGCACAGTATCTCTGCCTGAATGCACAGGCAATTCTACACGGACAGGTCTGGAGGATCATTACATTTATCATTCAGCCTCCGTCATACAGTCTGATCTGGATGCTGGTGGCATTATCTCTTTATTATTTTATCGGGAAAGAACTGGAACGGGCATGGGGGACTTTCCGTTTTAACCTCTACTTCTTTGCCGGAGTTCTGTTTCATGTGATCGCTGCCATTTTGGTCTATGTACTGACAGGGCTTGTATTGCCGCTTGGAACAGGATATCTGAACATGTCGTTATTCCTTGTATACGCAGCTATGAATCCGAATGCACAGTTCATGTTATATTTCATCATTCCGGTGAAAGCCAAATGGCTGGCGTGGCTGGACGGAGCATATTTTATCTGGGCAGTTATCCAGGCATTTCTCCCGGCGTATGGAGGAAGTGCCTATGGAATATACTATAAAGCAAATGCACTGGCGGCAGTTGTCTCAATCTTGAATTTCCTGATATTTTTCCTGAATTCAAGAAATGTAAGACCATACCGTCCTTCACAGGTGAAGCGCAAAAATGATTTTTACAGACAGATTCATAAGGCACGCCCGGTCAATTACTATAAGGACGGTGCAAGACATAGATGCGCAGTCTGCGGAAGAACCGAACTGGATGACCCAAAACTGGAGTTTAGATATTGTTCCAAGTGCAATGGAAATTATGAATATTGCCAGGAGCATTTATTCACTCATAAACATGTAATTTAGAAATTGAACAACAAAAGGAGAACAGGAATGAAGAAAACAAAGATTGTCTGCACAATGGGACCGAATTCAAACGATGAGAATATCATGAGACAGCTTGTAAAAGAAGGCATGGATATTGCAAGATTTAACTTTTCACATGGCTCACATGAAGAACAAAAAGGCCGTATGGACATGTTGAAGAAGATTCGCGAAGAAGAGAAGAAACCAGTGGCAATCCTTCTGGATACAAAGGGACCGGAAATCCGTACAGGTGTTTTGAAAGACGGAAAAAAGGTATTGTTAAAAGAAGGCGAGACAATCACTCTGACGAATGAAGAAATCGAAGGAGATGAAACAAAAGTTTCTCTGACATACAAAGGTCTGGTCGATGATGTGCAGATCGGGAACATGATTCTGATCGATGATGGTCTGATCGGACTTAAAGTAAAAGAAAAGACGGAGACAGATATTATCTGTACAATCGTTAATGGTGGTGAACTTGGCGAGAGAAAGGGAGTCAATGTCCCGAATGTTCCAGTCAGACTTCCGGCAATTACAGAAAAGGATAAAGAAGACCTGAAATTCGGTGTTGAGCAGAAAATTGACTTTATTGCAGCATCATTTGTAAGAAATGCTGAGTGTATTCTGGAAATCCGTTCTTACTTAAATAAATGCGGAGCACCATATATTCCGATCATTGCAAAGATTGAGAACTCGGAGGGAATTGATAATATTGATGAGATTATCCGCTGTGCAGACGGTATCATGGTTGCCAGAGGAGATCTCGGTGTAGAAATCCCGGCAGAAGAAGTTCCATATCTCCAGAAATTGATCATTCAGAAATGTAATGATAATTACAAACCGGTCATTACAGCAACTCAGATGCTGGATTCTATGATCCGTAATCCACGTCCGACAAGAGCAGAGGTTGGAGATGTGGCAAACGCAGTTTACGACGGAACAGACGCTGTCATGCTTTCAGGTGAGACTGCACAGGGAAAATATCCGGTTGAAGCACTGAAGATGATGGTACACATTGTAGAAAGTACGGAGCAACATTTGGATTATAAGGAGATGCTGGAAAAAGCAGGTGCACACAGAATGAGAAATGCTTCCAGTGCTCTGGCATATGCAACTGTAACAACTGCAAGAAATCTGAAAGCAGCGTGTATTATTACACCAACTGTATCAGGAGCAACTGCAAGAGTTGTGTCCAAATTTAAACCGAAGACAGAGATTATCGGTATATCACCAAACGAAGATACACTTCGCAGAATGCAGATTTACTGGGGAGTACGTCCGTATTGCTCTATTAATGCAAATTCTACAGATGAAATCTGTAGCAGCGCGTTAGATCTTGTAAGAGCAAAACAGATTGCAGAGACTGGAGACACTGTAGTCCTGACAGCAGGAATTCCTTCCCCGAATATTTCCGGAAATGTTGCCGGAGTCAGCAATATTATGAAAATAGCAGTGATAGATTAAGAACTACTGAAAACGAACAACAGATGAGAGATTTCTTTCATCTGTTGTTCGTTTTTTGAATATATTTCTCATTTAAGCACTTGACTGATAGCGAGAAATATACTATAGTGTTCCGTAAGAGAACTACTACAAAAGAATAAAAATGAGAACAGGTGAAAAAATGGAAGATAAATCATATATCGAACGCCTGATGGAATTTGGGCTTACAAGGCAGGAAGCAGGAATTTACGGCTGCCTGATCAGTGAAGGAAAGACGACAGGCTATGAAGTCGCAAAGCAGCTTGGAATATCTAGATCCAATGCGTATAATTCGCTTGCAAGTATGACTGAAAAAGGCGCGGCTTATCTGGTGGAAGAAGGAACAACAAAAAAATATGTATCTGTGCCATTGGACGAATTTTGCCGGAATAGAATCCGGAGGCTGGAAGAGTCCCAAAGATGGCTAAAGAAGCATATGCCATCTGAAAAAGATCATGTAGAAGGGTACATTACAATAGAAGGTTCTTCTAATATTTTGGATAAGATTCGTAATCTTCTGGCAAAAGCCGAAGAGAGAGTATACATTTCCTGTACAAGAAATTACCTGTTATTGTTCGTGGATGAGCTGGAAAGTCTGATCCGGGCTAAAAAGAAAGTCGTAATTGTGACAGATCAACCTGTGAATTTTAGAAATGCCAGAGTCTATATGGGAAACAATCGTGGAATGCAGATTGGTGTGATTACAGATTCCAGATATGTGCTGACCGGAGAGTATGGAGAAGGAAGTATTAATACATGTCTTTATTCCGGACAGAAAAATTTTGTAGAGTTATATAAAAGTGCTCTTAGTAATGAAATAAAACTTCTGGCAATACGAGAGGAGAACATGCAATGAAGAAAAAACCATTTGTAACAAAAGAACAACTGGATGAAATTATTAAAAAATATCCAACTCCATTTCATCTTTATGATGAGAAGGGAATCCGCAAGAATATGCAGGCACTAAAAGAAGCATTTGCATGGAATCCGGGGTATAAAGAGTATTTTGCAGTTAAAGCAACGCCGAATCCGTTCCTGATTGATATTTTGAGAGAGTATGGATGCGGATGTGACTGTTCTTCTTATACAGAACTTCTCCTTTCAGATGCAATGGGAGTAAAGGGAGAGGACATTATGTTTTCTTCCAATGACACACCGAGAGAAGAATATGAACTTGCACACAAGTTAGGAGCAATTATTAATCTGGATGATATTACGCATATTGATTTCCTTGAAGAGACAATTGGCGAGATTCCAGAAACGATCAGTTGCCGGTATAATCCGGGCGGACTGTTTAAGATTAGTAATGATATTATGGATAACCCGGGAGATGCCAAGTTTGGTATGACAACGGAGCAGCTTTTTGAAGCATTTAAGATTTTAAAAAGCAAAGGTGCGAAGGAATTTGGAATTCATGCCTTCCTTGCAAGTAATACTGTAACAAATGAATATTATCCGATGCTTGCAAAAGTATTATTTGAAGTGGCTGTAAAGCTTCAGAAAGAGGTAGGCATTCATATCAAATTTATTAATTTGTCAGGCGGTATCGGAATTCCGTATACACCAGATCAGGAGCCAAATGATATCCGTGCGATTGGAGACGGTGTGCGGGAAGTTTATAATGAGGTTCTTGTGCCTGCAGGCATGGGAGATGTAGCTCTTTATACAGAACTTGGAAGATTTATGTTGGGACCTTATGGCTGCCTTGTAACAAAAGCAATTCATGAGAAACACACCCATAAGGAATATATTGGGGTAGATGCATGCGCAGTAAATTTGATGCGTCCGGCTATGTATGGTGCATATCACCATATTACAGTCATGGGAAAAGAAGATGTGCCGTGTGATCACAAATATGATGTAACAGGTTCCCTTTGTGAGAATAATGACAAATTTGCAATTGACCGTATGCTTCCGAAGATTGATATGGGAGATGTTCTTGTGATTCATGATACAGGGGCACATGGATTTTCTATGGGATACAATTATAATGGAAAATTAAAATCCGCAGAGGTGCTCTTAAAAGAAGATGGAAGCACACAGCTTATCCGAAGAGCTGAAACACCAGCAGATTATTTCGCAACCTTTGATTGTTTTGATATTGGAAAAAAATTAATAAAATAAATGTTGTATTTCACGCAGTTGTGTGTTACAATTAATCTCGGCTTGAAAAAGCTGGGATATGCGGATGTGGCGGAATGGCAGACGCATCAGACTCAAAATCTGACGTAGGTGACTATGTACGGGTTCAAGTCCCGTCATCCGCAGTTGATTTATGAAAGAGCATCGAAGACTTAAAGTTTTCGGTGCTTTTTTGCTCTTGCACATTTATTAGATATTCATTATAATAAAATCGATGTTTTTAGAGGAACAAAAGAAGAAAGAATGAAATGACGAAAGGAAGAAGATTATGGGATTTACAGTACAGGATATGCTTGATATGAAATTATTTCAGAAAGCGAATCTGCTCTGGGGCAAAGGTGGTATTGGCCAGGAAATCCGTGGTGTTACGATTATTGAATCTCCAGATATTGTTCGTTTTATCAGTGGTGGAGAGGTCCTTTTGACAGGATTGAATGCATTTCAGAATTGTTCCCCGGAAGAGTTCCGCAGTTATATCGCGGAGCTTGCAAAGAAAAAAGTAAGTGCACTTGTGATTAAGCAAGGAAGAACCGTTGACTTCATGGAGGAAAAGATGGCGGTCATACAGGAGTATGCTCAAAAGACAGAAATTCCTGTCATTGAGATTCCGTTTGAAATGCCATTTCGAGAAATTCTTAATACGATCATGGAGCATATTTTTAGTGAAGAAGTTATCAGACTTAAGTATTTTAAGACAACTCATGATAATTTCACGGCACTGTCACTTTCCTTTCATTCCATGGAAAATGGAGTGCAGCGTATTGTAGACATTTTGTCAAAACTGATTGGAAACCCGGTGGCATTGTTTGATCAGAATCTGGAATGCCAGGCGACAACAGATACGAGAATCCGTGAATTTGAAATTCAGCCGGACGCAAAAGAATATTCTTTAGACTTCTATTCAAATTATAAATACCGGAGACAGGAAATTACATTGGAGGAAAAACCGGAAGAAAAGATCGGGCAGTATCTTGTGCGATTGAATGTTATGTATAATGCGAGAATGTATCTGGTTGTTACTGAAACAGAACATCCGGTCAACGGTATGGATTTTATTGCAGTTGAGAATGCAGTAACAGCGTTGAAGCAGGAATTGTTCCGTCAAAGTTCACTGGCAGATCTTGAGAAAAAGTTCCAGAGTGATATTATGAACAATATTTTGAATGGAAAGGTTCACTCAATTCAGGAACTTCGAAGGGACAGTTCCCTGCTTGGGATTTCTATGGATGCGTCCTACCGTATTATTGCGTTCAATCTCGGATATAGCTCAAATCAGGTCGATCTGAATGACACGGTGAAATACACGAATATATTGAACAATGCGATCGCTATTGAATTTCCGAATGTGAAGATTCAGAATGATATGGACAGAGTCATTGTGATCCAGGAAGTAGATCCGGCGAGAAAACAGGAAGAATATCGTCACGAATTGAAAGAAATAGTCATGAAAATCCAGAAGCGTGTGGCAAGTACGAAAAAAGATTTGAAAGTCTGTGCCGGAGTCGGACGAATGATAGAGGGGATTGAACATATTCCGAGCAGTTTTAAAGAGGCAACTGATTCACTGATGTTTATTGATATTCTTGGAGATGAAAATGAAGACAGTCAGTCCAAAATTATGATTTTCTCCGACATGGGAATTTTCAAACTGCTTTGTCAGCTCAGTGATGAGAAAGAAATGATGGAATATGTACCAGAATCTCTTCAAAAATTATATCATTACAAAAAACAGCAGCGTCAGGATCTGATCCTGACACTTAAGACTTATCTGGAACACAACCAGAATCTGACAAAGACAGCTCAGGACTTGTATATACATTATAAGACGGCGGCCTATCGTATTGAGCGGATTTCGCAGATCACAGGCATAGATTTTGATAACCCTAATGAAGTACTATCTGTCCGAATTGGCTTAGTTGTATGTAAAATGATGGAAAATTTAAAAAAATAGCAGTTTTTTGAGAAAGTAACAGAGATTTATCAGTTGTTGATAAATCTCTGTTATTTTTTTGTCCAATTATGCAGATGCGTATTGTTAAAAAAATATCTATAATATGAGACATAGAAAAACAAAGATTCACAAGGGAGGAGGAATTCGGATGAAAGCAAATATAAATCGTGTGGTTTCCAGATTAGAAGACATTTATCAGTGTGGTAAAAAAGAAGATGGAACGTACACGAGAATGGCATTCTCCGAAGAAGATGTAAAAGGAAGAGAACTTTTTGCATCTTGGGCAAAGCGCCTTGGCATGACATGCCATGTGGACGAAGCTGGTAACCTGATTGCTCATATGGATGGGCAGGATAATGATCTTCCGGCAATCATGATGGGTTCCCATCTTGACACGGTTCCGGACGGAGGCCGATACGATGGAGTGACTGGCTGCGTTGGAGGATTGGAAGTATGTGAAGTGTTAAAGGAACATGGAAAAGTTCCGAAACACCCGATCGAGGTGATTGTGTTTACCGATGAAGAAGGATTCCGTTTTGGAAAAGGACTTCTGGGAAGCAGTTCACTTTGTGGACAGGACCCTGATGTCAGTGATGATGAGCTGGATATTTACGGTGAGCCACGAGGCGAAGTGATGAAATCATATGGAATCACAAGTGCAAATGTGATGAAAGCCAAAAGAGATCCAAAGACGGTACACAGTTTTATCGAACTTCATGTAGAACAGGGATCCAGACTTTATAAAGCACATACACCGGTCGGCGTTGTATCATCGATTGCAGGTGTGAACCGATATGATGTGACTGTAGCAGGCGAGGCAAATCATGCAGGAAGTACTGCGATGGCTGACAGAAAAGATGCACTCGTTGCTGCGGCTGGATTCATCAACAAGGTTCCGGAAATTGTAAAAGAGTATGGAAATGAATTTACTGTTGCAACAGTCGGAACCATTAAAGTTACACCACATTCCGTTAATGTAATTCCAGGAACTTGCACTTTCAGCCTGGAGATTCGTGACCAGAGCGCAGAAGTTATGAAACTGATCGAAAATCATCTCAGACAGCTTCTTGAGGACATCTGCAAAAAATATGGAGTTACATCTACATTTGTTCCGACATCTTATCATGATCCGGCGCCAATGTCGGAATTAGTAAGAGGAACAATAGAGGAAGCGGTAAAAGAGCTTGGAATTGATTATACAGTCATCCCAAGCGGTGCATTTCATGACTCCCTGATCATGACAAGCGTATTCCCGACAGGAATGATTTTCGTGCCTAGCAAAGACGGAATCAGTCATTCCAGATATGAATACACAGCACCGGAAGACATTGAGAATGGCTGCAATGTTTTGTTAAATACAGTTTTAAAACTGGATGAAAAATAAAAGTCGAAAGACATGATGCACTTTAAGAAAACCTTAAAAAAGAAAGGCAGGTAAAAACTATGGCAAAGAAAAAAATTGGTATTATCGGTGGCGGAATCTCAGGAGCAGGACTGGCTTATCACTTAAGCCTCTACGAAGGAGAAGCTGATGTGACAGTATTTGAAAAGGACACAATCGGTGGAGCTTCTACAGCAAAATCAGCCGGAACTGTATGTCTTTTTGATGATTCCCTCAAGAACAGATACTGGGACGTTAGACTTTATGGTTTCGAGTCCTATCTGAAAATGGAAGAGGAAGAGAAAGGTTCAGCAGGATTTGATAAGACAGGAACTCTTGTAGTAGCAACAAATGAAGAAGTAGAGAAGGTTATTAAGACAGGAATCGCTCTTGCAAAAGCAGCAGGATATACAGGAGAGTATATTACAGATAAAGACCGTATCAAAGAAATCCTTCCAGACATTTCTACAGAAAATATTCTTGGAGCAGGATATACAGAGGATGACGGATATTTTGATGGAACAATGATTTCCAATACATATATGAAAAAAGCTCAGAAAAATGGCGTAACTGTAAAGACAGGCGTGAAAGTTACAGATGTTAAGATCGTAGATAACAAAGTAAAAGGTCTTACAACTGACGATGGAGCAGAGTATGAGTTTGATGTAGTTGTTGACTGTACAGGTCCATGGAGCAAAATTACAGGAGAAATGGTTGGACTGAACGTACCAATCTGGCATACAAAAGCGGAAGCATTCTTCTTATGCCCTCCAGGAAAGAAATTAGACTACACATTCCCAGTACTGAAATACCCAGAGTTCTATGCACTGAGAGCAGGAGACAACATTTTTATCTGCAAATCTCACTTATCTATGGATCTGAACAATCCGATGCATGCAGGACAGTGGGATCCAGACAAATTACCTGCAACAGGTGGAACAGACGATTACTTCATCGACTTCCTTCTGGATCAGTTGGATGCTAAGGTTCCGGGAATCGTAGACAGCGGACTTGTATCTTCCTGGTTATCCTACCGTGCAGAGCCAAAGGATTTCTGGCCGGTACTTGGTAAGACACCAGTAGAAGGATACATGCTTTCAACAGGATTTGGTGGAAATGGAGTCATCGAGGTTCCGGCAGCAACACGTGATCTTGCAAAACTGATCATGCGTGACGAGAGCACACCACTTCTTGAGAACTGGGCATTCGAGAGACTTCTTGAAGACTAATAAGCAAACGAAAGTTACCATTGAAAGTAACAGATGAAAGTAAAAATAATAGGAGGAAACTATGAATATAGCAGTTCTTATTAAGCAGGTTCCGGTATCTAACGATGTATCTGTAGACCCGGAAACACATGCACTTGTACGTGCAAGCTCTGAAGGAATGATTAATCCGGCAGATCTGAATGCCATTGAAGAAGCAATGCAGTTAAAAGAGCAGACAGACGGAAAAGTTGTAGTATTTACGATGGGACCACCGGATGCAGAAAAAGCATTGCGTGATGCGATGGCACTCGGATGTGACGAAAGCTGCCTGATCACAGATAGAGCAGTTGCAGGAGGAGATACCGTAGCAACAGCAAAAGTATTAGCAAAAGCAATTCAGTTATATGGCGAATTTGACCTGATCTTAGGAGGTGCCCTGTCAGCAGACGGGGCAACCGGACAGGTGGCAGCAATGGTTGCAGAAGAATTAAATCTTCCACATGTTGTAGAAATCCAGTCTGTAAAATATAAGGAAGATCAGGCAGGAAAAGTTGAAGTTGTAAAGAAAATGCACGATACAAGTTTCAGGATTGCCTGTGTTACACCGGCAGTATTATCTGTAAACTTTGGTTGCAATGAGCCAAGACTTGCAACACTTAGAAGTAAACGTGCGGCAAAATCAAAACCACTTGTTACCTATACAAATGCTGAACTTGGATTTGCAGCAGAGGAAATTGGAATCAAGGGATCACCGACAGTTACTGTTGATTCCTTCCAGCCGGAGACAAAGAGAAGTGCTAAGATGCTTACAGGTACACCGGCAGAACTTGCAAAACAGCTTTATGACCTGATTGAAGAGGAGAAAGGAAAGTAGACCTATGGCTAATGGAATTTGTGTTTATGCAGAAAGTTATAATGGTGAATTAGAGACGGTAGCTGCAGAACTGGTTTCAGCGGCAAAAGGTCTGGCTGAGACAACAAAAGAAAAAGTTCAGGCAATCGTTCTTTCCGACCATGCAGAAGAACTTGTAAAAGAATTAGATAAGCTTGGTGTAGATGAAATCTATGCAGTAAAAGCAGATCATGATATCACACTTCAGGATGATGCAGTCAGTGCTGCAATTGCTGAAATGTTAAAGAAAATCGAGCCATCCGCAGTGCTTGTTCCGGCAACACCACAGGGACGTTCTATTTTCTCAAGAGTAGCGATGCGTCTTGGTTGTGGTATGACTGCGGACTGTACAGAGGTTCTGGCTGCTCAGAGAGAAGACGGTTCTTTCTATATTAAACAGAACAAACCGTCCTACGGAGAAAATGTATTTGTTACAATTCTTACAAAAGAAGGTATTTATCCGCAGATGATGACAGTAAGACCTGGTGTCTATGCAGCCTGTGAGGCAAAAGAAAGCGGAAATGCAAATGTAACATTTTTTGATGATATCAAAATTGAAAAATCTGGAGTTGAGATTCTGGAAGAACTTCCGGCAGAAAATACAACAGACAGTATTCTCGGAGCAGAAGTTGTTGTTGTCGGAGGACGTGGAGTTCTGGAAGATGATAACTTTGAACTTCTCGAGAAATTTGCTGAGAAAGTCGGAGGAGCAATCGGAGGAACAAGACCAATGGTTGATTCAGAGATGATTCCGTTCAATCACCAGATTGGACAGACAGGACTTACAATCCGTCCGAAGATCTGTATCTCCTTTGGTGTATCCGGAGCAATTCAGCATACAGAAGGAATCAAGGATACAAATTTATATGTTGCAGTCAATACAGACGAAAATGCTGCGATTTTTGGAGTTGCAGATTACGGAATCCAGGCAGATTTAAAAGAAATTCTGGAGAACTACCTGACACTGTAATATAAAGACAGAAATTACTTACCTCAATTTTAGAATATATGCATGCTTTAAAAAGCATGACAAAAAGGAAAGCTCATCGCCGGGCTTTCTTTTTTTGCCATCAGAGTCTTGGATGGAACAATTTGATAGAAATGTATCAAATTTAGCGTTATTTTATTTGTTTTGATAATATATAGCTTTTAAAAAAAACAGATTTGGTGTATAGTAATAAGGTAGTTTGTTTATTAACAAGGAGACTATATGAGCGAGAATACAAATAAAAAAATTGTGCTCATCGATGGGCACAGCATATTAAACAGGGCATTTTTCGGACTTCCGGATCTGACGAATTCCGAAGGACTTCATACGAATGCAATCTATGGATTTCTGACGATCATGTTCAAGATTCTGGATGAAGAAAAGCCGGATTATCTGACGGTCGCATTTGACGTGCATGCGCCGACATTCCGTCATAAGATGTATGACGCTTACAAAGGAACAAGAAAGCCGATGGCAGACGAACTGAGGCAGCAGGTTCCGGTTATTAAGGAAGTCCTTTGCTCTATGGGGATTAAGACTATAGAGTGTGCGGGATTGGAGGCTGACGATCTTCTTGGAACACTGTCCAGACGATGTGAAGAAGAAGGAATGGAAGTGTCCGTTATTTCCGGAGACAGAGATCTTCTGCAGCTTGCAACGCAACATGTTAAGATCCGCATTCCAAAGACAAAGCAGGGTCGTACTGAAGTGGAAGATTATTATGCGGCAGATGTGAAAGAACGTTATCAGGTGACACCGAAGGAGTTCATTGATCTGAAAGCGCTGATGGGCGACACGGCCGATAACATTCCAGGAGTTCCAAGCATCGGAGAAAAGACAGCGACCAAGATTATCACAGAATATCATTCAATCGAGAATGCATATGAACATGTGAGTGAACTGAAGCCGCCACGAGCGTCCAAGGCACTTGCTGAGCACTGGGATATGGCAGTTATGAGCAAGACACTTGCCACGATTGAAGTGCATGCGGATTTTCCGTATGAACTGTCTGAGGCGAAGCTTGGTAATATATTTACAGAAGAAGCATATGCATTTTTCCAGAAACTACAGTTTAAGAATCTTTTGTCCAAATTCGATGTTACTGCACCGGCAAATCAGGTGGAAGACGGATTTGAACAGATTACAGATTATAAGAAGGCAGAAAAAGTTCTGGATCAGGCAAAAGAATCCACATGTGTTGGAGCGGTCATCTTCCAGAATACGGAAAATGTACTTCCGCTTTTTGCAAATGAAGCGGCAATTGGCGGTATCGGTCTTTGTTTTGATGAAGAGCATGCATACTGTATTGAAGTGACTGAGCAGATTACAAAGGAATTCCTTCTTGAAAAGCTGAGTAAGCTGAATGAAAGTTGCGGACGTTTTGTCATGTTCGATATCAAAGAAGCTATGAAGTGGCTGCCAATCAAAAATCAGAAGCATTGTTTTGATGCAACGGTTGCGGCTTACCTTTTGAATCCGTTGAAGAATGATTACACATACGAAGATGTGGCAAGAGAGCAGCTTAATATTGTAATTGAAGAAAAGTCAGAAGCTTATGTAAAGGTTTGCTATGAAGCATATACAGCGTTTAAGGGCAGTGACTTGTTATACAAGAAGTTAGAAGAAACACAGATGCTGCATCTATTTGAAGATATTGAGATGCCGCTTGTATTTACTCTTTATGATATGGAAAGAAATGGAATCCGTGCTGAAGGTGAGGCGCTGAAAGTTTATAGCAGCCAGCTTGGCGGACGGATTAGTGAACTGGAAAAAGAAATTTACGAAATGGCAGGTGAATCGTTCAATATTAATTCACCAAAGCAGCTTGGCGTGATCCTTTTTGAAAAGCTTTTACTTCCGGGAAGTAAAAAGACGAAAAGTGGTTATTCCACTGCGGCAAGTGTGCTGGACAAGCTTGCACCGGATTATCCGATTGTAAGTAAAGTGCTGGAATACAGACAGCTTACAAAGCTAAAATCTACGTATGCAGATGGTCTGGTCAATTATATTGAAGAAGATGGACGAATCCACAGCAAGTTCAATCAGACAATTACAGCGACCGGACGGATCAGCAGTACGGAGCCGAATCTTCAGAATATTCCGGTCCGGGTAGAACTGGGACGGCTGATCCGGAAGGTATTTGTGCCGGAGGACGGATACATTTTTGTGGATGCCGATTATTCACAGATTGAACTTCGTGTGCTGGCACATTGTTCCGGTGACGCAAATCTGATCGAGGCTTACCGGGAAGAAAAGGATATTCATAGAATTACAGCTTCTCAGGTATTTCACATTCCTTTTGAAGAGGTAACTCCACTTCAAAGAAGAAATGCGAAAGCGGTCAATTTCGGTATTGTATATGGGATCAGTTCTTTTGGATTGTCTGAGGACTTGAGTATTGGCAGAAAAGAAGCTGCAAAATATATTGAAGATTACTTTAAGACATATCCGGGAATCAAGACATTTCTGGATGATACTGTGGCACATGCAAAAGAGATGGGGTATGTTGTGACATTGTTCGGAAGAAGACGTCCGGTTCCGGAACTTTCTTCCAGCAATTTTATGCAGCGTTCCTTCGGAGAGAGAGTGGCAATGAATGCACCAATCCAGGGAACCGCAGCAGATATTATGAAAATTGCCATGATCGGTGTGAACCGTAGACTGAAAGAGCAGAATCTGAAGTCCAGACTTGTACTTCAGGTACATGATGAACTTCTCATAGAAGCTTACAGACCAGAACTTCCGGAAGTAGAAAAAATCCTCCGGGAGGAGATGGAGCAGGCGGCATCCTTAGATGTACCGCTGGAGATAGATATGCACACAGGAGAAAACTGGTACGAAGCAAAGTAAGGGGTGGAGATTATGAAAATTATAGGTATTACTGGCGGAGTAGGAGCAGGAAAGACACAGATACTGGAATATTTAAGTGACAAATACGGAGCTTCCGTTTGTCAGACTGATAAGGTGGCAAAGAAATTACAGAAAAAAGGCGGAATCTGTTACGATCCGATCGTAGAACATTTCGGTACAGAAATACTGGACGAAAAAGGGGAGCTTGACAGAAAGAAGCTTTCAGATATCGTGTTCGGTGATCCCAAAGAGTTAAGTGTACTCAATGAGATCGTACACCCGGCGGTAAAAGAGGAAGTAAATAAAAAAATCAAAAAAGAAGAACGCAAGAACACGAATCTTCTGATTGTAGAATCGGCTGTTCTTGTAGAAGATCATTATAATGAGATCTGTGATGAGCTCTGGTATATATATGTGGAGGATGCAGTGCGCAGAAACCGTCTTTACTATTCCAGGGGATATGATAATAAGAAGATTGATGAGATTATTGCAGCACAGCTGCCAAAGGAGATGTTCCTAAAAGCCTGTGACCGTGTAATTGATAATAGTGGAATCTTTGCAGAGACAATGATCCAGATCGATCAGATTGTAAAGGAATTATAGACAGATCTCATACCTAAGATATACGGAAGGAATTTACATATATATGAGACTATGCAGTATTGCCAGCGGAAGCAGTGGCAATTGTATCTATACGGGAGGAGAGCATACACATCTTCTTGTAGATACAGGAATCAGCAAAAAAAGAGTAGAGGAAGGTCTGAAAGCTCTGGATATCAAGGGAGAGGAGCTTAGCGGGATTCTGATCACTCATGAACATATTGACCATGTGCAGGGTCTTGGCGTGTTCAGCAGAAAGTATGAAGTGCCGATCTATGCGACAAAAGGTACAATAGAAGGAATCAAAAAGATTTCCAGTATTGGAAAGATGCCGGAAGGATTATTCCATGAAATCCAGACGGATGAAACATTTACACTGGGTGAGCTGAAAGTAGAACCATTCAAAATCTCTCACGATGCAAATGAACCGTCCGGATACCGGATCGGTGACGGGGAAAAATCCGTTGCAGTCGCAACAGATCTTGGAAAGTATGACGATTATACCGTGGAACATTTGAAAAATCTGGACGCAATCGTGCTGGAGGCAAACCACGACTTAAAGATGTTGGAGGTCGGTCCATATCCATATCCGCTCAAACGAAGAGTGGCAGGAGACAAAGGACATTTATCAAATGAATTGTCAGGAAGGCTGTTATGTGATATATTACATGATAACCTGAAACATGTTGTTCTTGGACATCTCAGTAAAGAGAACAATTATGAAGAGCTTGCCTATGAGACGGTGAAGTTAGAGGTTACTTTGGGAGATAATCCATATAAAGGGGACGATTTCCCAATCACTGTTGCAAAGAGAAGCAGTGTGTCAGAGATTATTGATCTGTAACTGTTTTGTAAAAAAACACTGGTCAAAAATGATTGATCTGTAACTGCCTTACAAAAAAGCATAGTGTCAGAAATTTTACTGACACGGAGATTACGAGGAGGAACACCATGAAGAAATGTATCATTACTGTAGTTGGAAAAGACAAGGTTGGAATTATTGCGGGAGTATGTCAGTATCTTTCTGATATTTCTGTAAACATATTAAATATTTCCCAGACAATCGTAGAGGGTTATTTTAATATGATGATGATTGTAGAGGTCACAAATTGTACAAAAGAAATTGCAGTAGTTGTTAATGAGATGGAAGAACTCGGAAAAACAATTGGCGTAGATATCCACTGCCAGCGGGAAGATATCTTTGAAAAAATGCATCGTTTGTAATCTTGAATAAAGCGGAGGATTGGACATGATTAATTTTTACGAAGTAAATGAAACCCAGCAGATGATTGAACATGAGAACCTGGATGTGAGAACAATCACACTTGGAATCAGTCTTTTGGACTGTATTGATTCTAATCTGGATAAGTTGAATCAAAAAGTATATGAAAAGATTACAACAGTTGCAAAGGATCTGGTTGTGACAGGTAATCAGATTGAACAGGAGTACGGAATCCCAATTGTCAATAAACGTATTTCTATAACTCCGATTTCATTGATCGGTGGTTCAGCATGCAAGAAACCGGAAGACTTTGTGGAAATTGCAAAGACATTGGATAGGGCAGCGAAAGAAGTCGGTGTGAATTTTATCGGTGGTTATTCTGCATTAGTGTCAAAGGCTATGACAAAAAGTGATGAGCTTTTAATCCATTCTGTTCCACAGGCGCTTGCCTGTACAGATCGGGTGTGCAGTTCTATTAATGTAGGATCTACAAAGACAGGTATCAACATGGACGCAGTCCGTCTCTGCGGAGAGATTGTAAAAGAGACTGCAGAAGCAACGAAAGACAACGATTCTCTTGGATGTGCAAAGCTTGTTATATTCTGTAATGCACCAGATGACAACCCATTTATGGCAGGGGCATTTCTTGGCGTGACAGAAGGCGATGCGGTGATTAATGTAGGAGTCAGCGGACCGGGGGTTGTAAAGCATGCCATTGAGCAGGTGCGTGGACAGGGGTTTGAAGAATTATGTGAGACAATCAAGAAAACCGCATTTAAGGTGACACGTGTCGGTCAGCTTGTAGCAGGAGAAGCATCAAAACGTCTCGGTGTTCCGTTTGGAATTGTCGATCTGTCACTGGCACCTACTCCGGCGATTGGAGACAGTGTCGCTGAGATTCTGGAAGAAATCGGTCTGGAGCGTGTTGGAGCACCTGGTACGACAGCAGCGCTTGCAATGCTGAATGATCAGGTGAAAAAAGGTGGTGTTATGGCATCCTCTTATGTAGGTGGACTTAGCGGTGCATTTATTCCAGTCAGTGAAGATCAGGGAATGATCGATGCGGTAACGATAGGCGCGCTGACAATGGAAAAATTAGAGGCTATGACTTGTGTATGCTCTGTAGGTCTGGACATGATCGCTATTCCAGGAAAGACGAAAGCATCTACGATTTCAGGAATTATTGCCGATGAGATGGCAATCGGAATGGTCAATCAGAAAACAACAGCAGTACGTCTGATTCCTGTTATAGGAAAAGATGTTGGAGATACCGCTAAATTTGGCGGATTGTTAGGATATGCACCGATCATACCGGTGAATGAATATGACTGTAGCGCATTTGTGAGCAGAAAAGGAAGGATTCCGGCTCCGGTGCACAGCTTTAAGAATTAGGAGGAAATTGACAAGAATGGGAAAGGTAGCAATCGTTACAGACAGCAACAGTGGAATTACACAGGAGGAAAGTAAGAAATTAGGAATCCATATTCTTCCGATGCCATTCTATATTAACGGAGAATTATTCTATGAAGATATCACATTATCCCAGGAAGAATTTTATAAAAAACTGGCAGAGGATGCAGAGATATCTACCTCACAGCCATCTCCGGGAGATGTGATGGATTTGTGGGAAGAGCTTTTGAAAAAATATGACGAAATCCTTTATATTCCGATGTCAAGTGGACTTAGCAGTTCCTGTGATACAGCCATGGGACTTGCTATGGAATTTGAAGGAAAAGTCCGTGTAGTAAATAATCAGAGGATTTCTGTTACTCAGAGACAGTCGGTTCTTGATGCGATTGAAATGGCAGAGAAAGGGATGTCTGTACAGGAAATCGAAGAAGTTCTGATGCGTGAAAAACTAGAGTCCAGTATCTATATTACAGTAGATACACTAAAGTATTTGAAAAAAGGTGGACGTATCACACCGGCAGCGGCAGCTATCGGTACTGTGTTGAATTTAAAACCGGTTCTTCAGATTCAAGGCGATAAGCTGGATGCCTTTTCGAAAGCGCGTGGATGGAAATCTGCAAAGAAGACGATGCTTGATGCAATGGAAAAAGATTTGAAAGAACGGTTTGCCGGAGAAGAAGTACATCTCGAGGCTGCCTATACATGTTCTGCTGAAGAAGCACAGGAATGGAAAGCAGAGATAGAGGCAAGATTCCCGGGATATGATGTGGTGATGAATCCGCTGTCACTGAGCGTATCATGTCATATTGGACCAGGGGCAAGGGCAATTGCCTGCAGTCGTAAAATTAAATTGTAATAAATGAAATTACAATTTTAATGTGTGGACTCATACAGGGAGGAAAACTATGGAGATTACTGTAAGAGAATTTCGAAGTGAAGATACGAAAGATGCAATTGCAATCTGGAATGAAGTTGTAGATCAGGGAAAAGCATTTCCACAGCTTGAGGATTTGGGAGTGGAAGACGGAGAAGCATTTTTTAAAGAGCAGTCTTATACAGGTATTGCGGTCAATGAAAATGATGAGATCGTGGGACTTTATATTCTTCACCCGAATAATATTGGCAGATGCGGACACATCTGTAATGCCAGCTATGCAGTAAAAAGTACGGTAAGAGGGCAAGGCGTTGGTAAGGCAATCGTGACGGACTGCCTGGAAAAAGCAAAAGAAATCGGTTTCCGTGTGCTGCAGTTCAATGCAGTTGTAAAAAGTAATACAACTGCACTGAAGCTTTATCAGAAGCTTGGATTTACACAGCTTGGGACAATTCCGGGTGGATTCCTGAACAAAGATGGCGTGTACGAAGATATTATTGTGCACTATAAAGAACTGTAAGTGTTATAGATCAGGTTCACGGATAATGATAATATCGTTTAACTTTAAAATGGTATTTTTTTGTGGAAGCACAGAAAGATCATCTCGTAGTACAAGAAATATGGTGATCTGCTGTGTTTCTTCCATTTCTCCGACAGTCTTTCCGGCGTAGCGCTTGTCTACAAATACTTCCGCAATTTCTTTAATGTCTGTATTTTTTAAGTCAGATGTCTCCAATTTGAATGATGTTAAATATTTTTTCTTTCATAATAGTTCCCAAAACATATTTTTCCAGTTGTTATATAGTCTAACATATCTGGGACGAAATCTCAAAATGAATTAACGAAGGAAGGGTAGTTATGAATCAGGTTAAAGTAACAGAGCGTGTACAAAAACAGTTGTTTGAATTACAGGATTTACAATATCGGGATTTTCAGGCAAAACTCTTGCCGACAATAGAGAAAGAAACGGTTATTGGTGTGCGAATGCCTGTGCTTCGCAAATTTGCAAAAGGATATGGAAAAACAGAAGAAGCAAAAGAATTCTTGAAAATTCTTCCACATCAGTATTATGATGAAAATAATCTGCACGGGCTTTTGATTGAACAGATTAAGGATTATGACAGATGTCTGGCAGAGCTGGAACGATTTTTACCATACATCGATAACTGGGCAACCTGTGATATGCTGGCAGTCAAAGTAATGAAAAATCATCTGGATACATTTATAGAAGAGGTCTGCCACTGGATGAAATCAGACCGCACTTATACAATCCGATTTGGTATCGGTATGCTGATGCGTTATTATCTGGGAGACGAATTCCGGATAGAATATCCCAGGAAAGTAGCTTTGGTTCAGTCAGACGAATATTATGTGAATATGATGAGGGCATGGTATTTTGCAACCGCGCTCGCAAAGCAGTATGATCAGATACTCCCATTTATTGAAGAACGCAAACTTGATGTGTGGACACACAATAAGTCCATTCAAAAAGCTATTGAAAGTTATCGGATTACTCCAGAACAGAAAGTATATCTGAAAACGCTCAAAATATGAAGGTAATAGAATAAATGAAAAGAAGTAAGAAAATGAAAAATTTAAGTCAAAGAATAATCGAATATGTAATGAAAAGTAAAAAAAGAAAAGTATATTGTATTTTGGGTCTGGTCTACTTTCTGGCAGTTGTATTTGTTATGAATGATGCCTGGCTATATCAGACGCCAATTGCGAAACTTACGAAGGTTGAGACGCGGATGACCGGAGAAGGGAAAAGCACTCGTGGAACGAAGGAGAAAAAATACGAGCAGAACATTCAAGGAGTCGTTCTAAACGGGAAAAATAAAGGGAAAAAAGTTTCGTTTTCTCATGAATATACTTATACAGGTATGTTGAAGCAAGGATACCATAAAGGGGAAAAAGTTTTCCTGAATGGTTCCAAAGATGATGTTGGATCGGGAATACGAGGTGTAAAAAGGGATACTGAGATTGTCGTACTGCTTGGATTTTTAATTCTGCTTCTTCTTATTGTAACCGGAAGACATGGAGCATTGACTGTCGGGACAGTCATAATAAATCTAATTATATTTTTCGTGGGATTCTGGAAATGTGGAGACAGTTCGAATGTGTTATCGCTTTGTAACAAATTGGTAATACTTTTTGCAGCAGCTACTTTGATTGGGCTAAATGGAATTAATAGAAAAACATGGGCAGCATTGTTGTCCACATTGTGTGTGCTCGCAATGATTATGGGGATTTTTGATCTGGTAATGAGACATATGGAAGAACTGGATTACTCCACAATGGAATATCTTGGAAGCATTGATAATCCAGATGAAATGTTTCATGCAGAAATATTATTGTCCGGGTTGGGAGCTATTATGGATGTATCCGTTGCAATTTCTGTCGCTTTGAGTGAAATTGTCCGGAAAAAACCAGATGTAACATTTTTTGAATTGTTTAAATCAGGAAGAGAAATTGGATATGATATTATGGGGACGATGATTAATGTACTGTTATTTGTATTTGGCTGTGGACTTATTCCAATGTGTCTGATTCGGATGAATAACAGTGTGCGGTTCGTTACAATTATTAAACTTCATATTCCGTGTGAATTATGTCGATTTTTTGTTGAGAGTATTGGTATTGTATTGGCAATACCGGTATCGATTATTATAACATCTGTTATGATGAAAATGTCTGCAAAGAAGGTGAAAAAGATATGCTGATAATACTTGGGTTGATTTTGATTAGCTTGATTGTGATTGTCGGAGGAGACAGAGGAGTTGTATCTTTAATTGCCCTGGTCGGGAATTTACTTCTGCTTAGCTTTGCAATCTGGCTTATGGCAGCAGGAGTACCGGTTCTATTTGTTACGGTTGGAGCGGGAATCGTGATATCCTGCATTACATTATTTTATCAAAATGGAACGAATGTAAAGACCTGGAGCGCATTTATTTCTGTGGCTATTACAATGCTGGTTTTATTTTTTGTCATTTATGTTGTAATATGGAGTACTGAGGCTGGTGGATTGAATGAAATCCAATCTGTTGGAGATGACATTTTATATTACAATATGGATTTGAATATCAGTATGCGAAATGTGATGGTTTCAGTTATTTTGCTCAGTACACTGGGGGCAATTCTCGACATGGCTCTGACAGTTACGACTTCTGTATATGAGGTGAAAAATCATAAATCCGAGATGAAATTTACAGAGCTTGTAGAAAGTGGAATGAAAATCGGAAGAGAAGTGATTGGAACAACGGTAAATACATTGCTGTTTGCATATCTTGGAGAATCACTATTGTTATTTACCTATTTGAAAATGCAAAATTATTCGTTGGAACTTTTGCTAAATTCAAAAATATTGTTTCAAAATTTTGCTTCTATGATTTTCGGTGCAATTGCCTGTGTAATGGTGATGCCGATTGCGGCAGTGCTAATGGCAAAAATGCTTGCTGTAAAATAGAAATTCAACTATACTGAAGAAAAGATTCTATTTTAAATGTAGGAGATAGGAAATGAAATCAATTTCTATTTATGCAGTGACAAGAAATCAGAACATAGGACAGTTACAAAAACTGGAACGGCAACTATCAGGAAGGGAGTATTTTCTGAAAATGCGTACATGGGAACTGGAGAGTATGAGATCTCTTGTCCGTGAACTGGAAGCGCATATGGATGAAGTATACGCCCTTCGTTTTTTTTATTCCTTCCAGATTCCGAGACTTGGAAAGGAATTTGATCTGCTTCAGATCAAGGACGAGCAGATTGTGAATATTGAACTGAAAAGTGGCGCAGTATCCGATGAGACGATCCGGAAGCAGTTGATTCAGAACCGTTATTATCTGTCTGTGCTGGGACGCCCGATTTATTCTTACACTTACATCAGCAGTCAGAACCGGCTTGTAAGGCTGACGAACCACGATCATATTGTGGAGGCCGACTGGCAGCAGTTGTGCGGACTCTTGAAAAATAAAAGTTCAGATTATGGTGGAGAGATTGAAGATTTATTTCAGGCAGAAATGTATCTGATTTCGCCTCTGACAGAACCTTTGAAATTTTTGCGAAAGGAATATTTCCTGACTTCCCAGCAAAGAGACATTAAGCGTCAGATTCTAAAAAGAATTCGAACAGAACATACTGGGTATTATAGTTTCAGTGGACTTCCGGGAACAGGAAAAACTCTGTTACTTTATGATATTGCCATGAAGTTATCACAGAAGCATAAAGTGTGCATGATTCACTGTGGTGAGGCCGGAAAAAAATGGGAGATTCTGCATGAACGATTACGACGGATCGACTTTTGGTCGGATAATCAGATAAAAAATCCAATAAACTTAGAAGATTACAGCGCTATTCTTGTGGACGAAGCACATTTGCTCTCGGCAGAAAAATTAGAATTATTGCTGGAATGTGTGAAAGAACAGCCGGTTATATTTTCCAGCGATGTGGAAGATATGATATCCTCAAAAGAAATTGACAGAAGAGGTACGCACAGAATCGAACATTTGCCGGAAATACAGATTTTTCGCCTGACAAACCGAATCCGGGCCAATGCAGAGGTATCTTCTTTTATTCAGAATATGATGCATCTGCCAACTGGGAAAAGTCAGAAAGGCTACCCACATATCGAAGTCGTCTATGCAAATGATTCAATAGAAGCGGAAAAATTGATAAAGAATTACAAAAGTCATGGGTATCAATATCGCAAAGAGCCCTATGATGCAAATGATAATACTACCGGACAAGAGCATGCAGAGTATCTGGCAGTGGTGATTAATGACCAGTATTATTATGACGAAGAAGGGTATCTTAGATCAAACAAGCAGGGAAGAAAAGAAATGTCTGATGTCCGAAAACTTTTTCATTACTTGAATCAGGTAAAAGAAAGTCTGGCTTTGGTCATACTTGAAAATGAAGAAGTGTATGGCAGATTACTGAATTTGCTGCAGGGAAAATAAAATAGATTTTTCAGACAATAAAAAGAAAATCACACAAAATGTCACTGAAATGTTATAATCAAAATATGTATTAATTGATCAAAATATACTGTAATCTGGCTGAGACGAGACGCCAGATTGCAGGGTGTAAATAGGAGGAATATTATGGGATTAATAAAAGCAGCTCAAGCCGCAACAGGGACGGTCATGGCAGATCAGTGGAAGGAATTCTTCTATTGTGATTCTCTTGATAACGATACACTGCTTGTAAGAGGAAAAAAGCGCACAGGGAGCCGTTCCTCAAATACAAACGGTAACGACAACATCATTTCCAATGGTTCTGGAATTGCAGTGGCAGATGGTCAGTGTATGCTGATCGTTGATCAGGGGAAAATTGCGGAAGTTTGTGCGGAACCGGGCGAGTATACATATGATACTTCATCAGAACCAAGTATTTTTGCGGGAAATTTAAGTGACAGTATCAAAAATACATTTCTGACGATCGGAAAGAGATTCAGTTATGGCGGTGATACAGGAAAAGATCAGAGAGTCTACTATATCAACACAAAGGAAATCACAGATAATAAGTTTGGTACTGCTAATCCAGTCTGGTTCCGTGTAGTAGATAAACGCATCAATCTGGACAAAGATATTGAGATCCGCTGTAACGGAGTGTATTCCTTTAAAATTACAAATCCACTTTTGTTTTACACAAGTCTTAGCGGAAATGTGACAGAATGTTATGAAAAAAGTGAGATCATGCCGCAGCTTAAGACGGAGTTCGTAGATGCGCTGCAGCCGGCATTTGCTAAGATCGCAGAGATGGAGATACGCCCAAGCCAGATTCCGGCACATGCCACCGAGATTGGTGACGCCATGAACGAGATTTTGACGAAAAAATGGTCTGAGATCCGTGGACTTTCTATTGTGTCTGTTGCATTTAATCCAGTCACACTCAAAGAAGAAGATGCTGAGGCAATCCGTCAGGCACAAAATACATCTATATATACAGATCCAAGCATGATGGCAGCGACACTTGGTATGGCACAGGCAGAGGCAATGAAGAATGCGGCCAGCAATCCGAATGGTGCTATGATGGGATTTATGGGAATGAATATGGCGAGCGGCGGCATGAATATCCAGGGACTCTATGACCAGGGAGCCGCTCAGAAACAGGCGCAGCAAGAGCAGCAGGTACAAAAAGAGCAGAATCAGGCAAATGGACAGGATCCACAGGCGGGTGAACCCCAAAATCTGAAAAACAAAGCAGCAGCCCCGGCAGCAGGTGGAGAGATAGCGTCTTGGACTTGTTCCTGTGGTCAGGTCAACAATGGCAGATTCTGTATCGAGTGTGGTAAGCCAAAACCACAGGATGACGATAGCTGGACTTGCAGCTGTGGAACGCTCAACAAAGGAAAATTCTGCATGGAGTGTGGAAAACCGAAACCGCAGAAATTACACTATCGCTGCGATAAATGTGGCTGGGAACCGGAAGATCCTGCAAATCCTCCGAAATTCTGTCCGGAGTGCGGAGATCCGTTTACAGATGACGACAGAAGTTAACTCCCACAGGAATGCATAAAATGAGACTTTGTAAGGAGAAACATGAATGTCAGAGATAAAAGAATACAAATGTCCGGCATGTGGCGGTGCCATGGAATTTGACAGCAAAAGCCAGAAAATGAAGTGCCCGTACTGTGATACAGAGATCTCCGTGGACGAATATGAATCGTTGATCGCAAAGGCAGATCAGGTAGTTGCCGCAGATGCAGCATCAGATGTCGAGACAGAACAGAAGAAGTCCGAAAACTATACTGCACATGACTGGAATCAGGATGAGATTGATAATATGGTTGTCTATATCTGTCAGTCTTGTGGCGGTGAAATCACGACAGATAAAAATACAGGCGCTACAACTTGTCCGTTCTGCGGAAATCGTGTTGTTTTAAAAGGACAGTTTGAAGGAGCGTTAAAACCGGATTATGTCATTCCATTCAAATTAGATAAAAAAGCTGCAAAAGAAGCTTATTATAAGCATCTGACAGGAAAAGCATTTATCCCGTCTGTGTTCAGACAGGAGAATCATATAGACGAGATTGTAGGTTTATATGTTCCGTTCTGGGTATTCAATATCGAATCAGAAGCTGATATATCCTATGATGCAGAAAAAATCCGTGTCTGGAAGTCCGGGGATACCGAATATACAGAGCACAAATATTATAAAATCCGCCGGGGAGGCACAATCTATTTTGAACATGTTCCGGAAGACGGTTCTGTAAAAATGGATGATGCATTGATGGAATCACTGGAGCCTTATGACTTTAAAGATGCTGTACCATTTAAATCTGCGTACCTGGCAGGTTATGTAGCCGACCGATACGATGTAGACCAAGATGAATGCATGAAACGGGCGAAAAAGAGAATCAGACGGAGTACGGAAGATTCTTTTCGGGAGACTGTCAACGGATATTATGCACTTTCTACGCAGAGCAGTACAGTAAATATCCGGGATTCCAAGACCAGTTATGCCATGTATCCGGTATGGCTTCTGAATACTACGTGGAAAGGACAGAAGTACACATTTGCCATGAACGGACAGAGTGGAAAGATTGTAGGAGATTTGCCGGCGGACGAAGGTGCATTCTGGAAATATGTAGGAACAAGAGGGATTCTTATCAGTGTGATCCTTTATATCATCATGATGGTTGTCATGTTTTTATAGGAGGGTGGGAATATGAGAGAAAATAAAATAATAAGAAAAATTTTCACCCTGCTATGTGTACTGACATTGATAGTCGGGCTTAGCATTTTGAACATCCCGGTATGTGCTGAAGAAATCCCACAGGATCGCCAACTTCCCAGACTGGTAGACGATGCAGATCTTCTGACGGACAGTGAAGAGCAGGAGCTTAACACAGAACTGGACGAAATCAGTGAAAAACAGCAATGTGACGTCGTTGTAGTGACGGAAAATTCATTAGATGGAAAAAGTGCGCAGGATTATGCGGATGATTTCTTTGACTATAATGGGTATGGATACGGTGATGAAGACAGCGGTGTTCTGTTTCTGATTGGGATGGACGAACGGAAATGGGCAATTACTACATACGGCTATGGTATCACTGCATTTACGGATTATGGACTGGAATATATGGAAGATGAGTTCTTGTCTTATTTAAGTGATGGTGAATATATGGAAGCATTTTCAAAATATGCCACACTTTGCGATGATCTTCTTACCCAGGCGAGAGATGGGCATCCATATGATGTAGACAGCGATGATGATAAGCCAGATGTTTTCACTATGATCTTCTGGGGTGTTGTGGATCTGCTCATAGGATTTGTTGTTGCATTCATAATGGCGCAGGTGAAGAAAAGCAAATTAAAATCTGTCAAAAATCAAGTTGCTGCCAATGCGTATAAGAAACAAGGCAGTATGAAAGTAACAACAAAAGAGGATCGATATATCAATAGTATTGTGACAAAACGCCTGATTCCAAGAGATGATGAGGATCACGGCCACAGTGGCGGAGGCGGAAGCACAACACATGTCAGTTCTTCCGACCGGTCACACGGTGGACGAAGTGGTGGGTTTTAATATCAGCTAGGAGTCAATCCCCCAGCTGATATAGCCTCCGGCAGGGCGCACATTGTCCGGTGGACAATGGTTTTGCGCCGACCGAAACGGAGTGTAGACTTGCAGAGGCATTCTTGAATATTATACTTAAGACTTAAGTCGAATAATCTGTTTTTGATATTCATTTTTATAAGGTGTATGATACTTGTCTGTCACAACACTTTCGTACAGATCTGATGCAAAAATATTCTGCTCCAGCATATGGATATCTATACCGGCAGGCTGTGATAATTTCGAGATAACAGGAATGCCGGTATTTTTTTTGATAGAAGTAAGTACCCATGAGGATTCTTGGCGGAAACCAAGAAGTCTGGCGTATCCACACCTGGAATCTGCTGCCAGATCCGGTACATCACATTTGCTGATGCCGAGTAAAATGTGGATCAGACATCTGCTGATGCGGGAGTAAGTTACATTTTTTGTTTTTATCAGGTCGCAGAACTGGCTGAAAGTTAAAAAATCATTTCTAAATGTGATGATCCGGTTTGCAATCTCCGGTGTAATATCCAGATATCGCGTCAGTGTATCTTTTGTTTCGGTCAAAAGCTTTGCTTTTAAAAGCAAGGAAAAATCATCTGCAAACACAGGAAAGCATTTGTGATAGTTTTCTTTAAAAATCTTGTGACAGTTTTGCGGCAGTTCCCGAAGTATATGATTAATAGCAGGAGTGTGATTCGCATTTTTTGTAAGTTCACAATCCTGTAATCCCTGCCGGAGTGCAGAGGCAGAGCTGAAAAGGCCACCGAGTGTCTGGTCATGATATCCGGCTCCTTCGCGTGTAATTGTTACTGGCTCGATAGAACTGTTCAGAAAGGAAAGCGCTTTTAGATATTCAATAGCCAGGATGTTATTTGGCGAATCCAGAATCGCGCTGATCTGTTCGGGGATACAGGACAATGATTTGTTTTTGCCTAAATATTCTATAAAAGCCAGTTTTCTTGCGGCAGGAAATGCATTTCCATTTTTTAAATGTTTCTGAAGGAGAACTTTGTAAAGCTCGGTTTCTTTACAAAGAACATCGGCAATCTGTTGTAATATTTTTATTTCGCCGCACTCACTTCCAAAGCACAGATAATCTACACAGCCGAGAGCTTCAAGGAGGCTGACCGCACCGGTGGCAAAGTATTCTGCACTTCCGGTTGCGTAACAGACTGGTAGTTCTAAAACTACGTCGGCACCACATGCAAGTGCCATCTGGGTACGCAGATGCTTTGGCATGATGGAAGGAATTCCACGCTGAACATAGTCGCCGCTCATAATAATAATTGCAGCATCAGCGCCTGTGATTTTCTTCGCTTTTTCTATATGGAATTCGTGCCCTTTGTGAAATGGATTGTATTCCGCAATAATTCCAACAATTTTCATACACTTTCTCCTTGTCACTGTTAATAAAATTTATTATACTATAACTATGTTTTGCTTGCAAATGAATGACAACAGGCAGGAGGGTATGTATGGAAGAGGAACAGATGCTGACAAAAGAACAGATTCTTGATATGCTTGATGCAGGTCAGTACAAAGAATTAAAAGAAGAACTGGGAAATATGTACCCCGTCGATATTGCCGAGACACTGGAAGATTTTGAGCAGAAACCGCTCGTTATGGTGTTCCGTCTCCTGGCAAAAGAAGAGGCTGCTGAGACATTTACTTATATGAACAGTGACATGCGTGAGGTACTGATCGGGGCACTTACCGATTCCGAGTTGGAAGAGGTCATGGAAGAGATGTATCTGGACGATACGGTCGATGTCCTGGAAGAGATGCCTGCGAATGTTGTGGATCGTCTTTTGATGGTTACCGATGAAGAGACAAGAGCCCAGATCAATCAGCTTTTGCAATATCCGGAAGACAGTGCCGGAAGTATTATGAATGTGGAGTACATTGCACTCCGCAAAGAGATGACGGTTGAAGAGTCTATTTTAAAAATCCGTCAGGTTGGTCTGAATCGTGAGACTATCTACACTTGTTATGTTACGGAAAAACGAAAACTGATCGGACGGGTCGATGTCAAAGAACTTCTGACAACCGGTGAATCTAGAACAATCGAAGAGATTATGGATACGAATGTGCTTTACGCGCATACAACAGACGATCAGGAAGATGTAGCTATGATGATCAATAAATATGGTCTTATTGCCCTTCCAATCGTGGATCATGAAATGTGCATGGTCGGTATCGTAACTGTTGACGATGCCATGCTTGTAATGCAGGAAGAGGCAACAGAAGATATCAGTATCATGGCCGGTATGTCTCCAAGTGAAGAGACTTATTTTGGAACATCTGTTGTGGAACATGTAAAAAGCAGGCTTCCATGGCTGTTATTTCTGATGCTTTCTGCGACAGTGACACAGATGATCATGAACAGCTATGAAAGCGCACTTGTAGTTATGCCACAGCTTGCCGGTTTTATTCCAATGCTGACAGGAACCGGTGGAAACTGCGGTTCACAGAGTTCTACGCTGGTTATTCGTGGATTGTCTGTAGGAGAAATAGAATTTCGGGATTTATTCAAAGTTATATTTAAAGAAGTCCGGGTGGCAGCAGTGGTCAGTGTGATACTGGCGGTTGTGAATGGAATCAGAATCATCGTTATGGGACAAGGAGATGCGCTCATTGCATTATCCATCGGTGGAACTATGATCTGTACCGTCCTGATTGCAAAAGTCGTAGGCTGTACCCTTCCGATGCTTGCTTCCAAGATCGGACTCGATCCCGCAATCATGGCGACCCCGCTTATTTCTACCCTTGTAGATATCAGCACAGTAACTGTATACTTTATGATCGTCAGCCATGTATTCCACTTATAATAACATTTTGTATTTAATCAGAAACAATCCCAATGTACTGAATTTAGTACGCAGATACAACTTGTCCATGCCAATCCTTTGTATTATAATGAGAACGTTGAAATAACTGAATACAAACGAAAGGAGTCTTTAAGTCATGGGATTTATTGATGATATTAAAGCGAGAGCAAAAACAAGTAAAAAGACAATTGTACTTCCGGAGACAGAGGATATCAGAACATATGAAGCAGCAGAAGCAGTTCTGAAAGAAGGAACAGCAAACCTGATCCTTGTCGGCAGCGAAGAAGAGATTGCAAAGAACAAAGGTTCTTTTGATATCAGCGGAGCAACAATCGTAGATCCTGCAAAGAGCGAGAAGACAGACGCCTACATCGCAAAACTTGTAGAATTACGTGAGAAAAAGGGAATGACAGAGGAAAAAGCAAGAGAACTTCTTCTGACTAATTATCTCTACTATGGTGTTATGATGGTTAAGATGAAAGATGCTGACGGAATGGTATCCGGAGCATGCCACTCAACGGCAGATACATTAAGACCAAGCCTTCAGATCCTGAAGACAAAACCGGGAACAAAGCTCGTAAGCGCATTCTTTATCATGGTCGTACCGGATTGTGAGATGGGTGCCAACGGAACATTCCTGTTTGGTGATTCCGGACTTGAGCAGAATCCGGATCCGGAGAAACTTGCAGCAATCGCACTTTCATCCGCAGACTCCTTTAGACTTCTGACAGAAAAAGAGCCAGTTGTAGCACTTCTTTCACATTCAACAAAGGGAAGCGCAAAACACGCTGACGTAGATAAAGTTGTAGAGGCTACAAAGATTGCAAAAGAGAATGCTCCGGAAGGACTTCTCATTGACGGAGAATTCCAGCTTGATGCAGCAATTGTTCCGTCAGTAGGAGCATCTAAAGCACCGGGAAGCCCGGTTGCGGGAAAAGCGAATGTACTGATCTTCCCAGACCTTGATGCTGGAAACATCGGATACAAATTAGTTCAGAGACTTGCAAAAGCAGAAGCTTACGGTCCTCTTACACAGGGAATCGCAGCGCCTGTCAATGATCTCTCCCGCGGTTGCAGCGCTAAGGATATTGAGGGTGTAATCGCAATTACAGCAGTTCAGGCAATGGCAGAAGATAAATAAATTTCATATCTTTAATGATCAGCCATATGCATTTTGCACAAAAAATATGCATATGGCTGAAATTTTTTCAAATTAGGGATAGACATTAGGGACGAAAGTCCTTATTATATAAGTTAAGAATTCTAATCTAAAAGAGAGGTAAATGAAATGAATGTATTAGTAATCAACTGTGGAAGTTCTTCACTGAAGTTCCAGCTCATCAACTCTGAGTCAGAGAAAGTACTTGCAAAAGGACTTTGCGAGAGAATCGGAATTGATGGAAGCCTTACATACCAGCCAGCAGGCGGTGAGAAGGTTAAATCTGACAAAGCTATGCCTACACATACAGAGGCTATTCAGTTTGTTATCGACGCATTAACAGATGCCGAGACAGGTGTTGTTAAGAGTCTGGATGAGATTGGGGCAGTCGGACATCGTGTCGTACATGGTGGAGAGAAGTTTGCAAGCTCTGTTGTAATTACTGATGAGGTAAAAGCTGCAATTGAAGAGTGTAATGATCTTGCACCACTTCACAACCCGGCAAACTTAATCGGTATCAATGCATGCCAGAAGTTAATGCCTGGAACACCGATGGTAGCTGTATTCGATACTGCATTCCATCAGACAATGCCGGAGAAAGCTTACATGTATGGTCTTCCATATGAGTATTATGACAAATACAAAGTAAGAAGATATGGTTTCCATGGTACAAGCCACAGCTTTGTATCTAAGAGAGCTGCTGAGCTTGCAGGAAAATCTTACGATGATCTTAAGACAGTTGTCTGCCACCTTGGTAACGGTGCAAGTATCTGTGCAGTAGAGAATGGAAAATCCGTAGATACATCTATGGGTCTTACACCACTTGAGGGACTTGTAATGGGAACACGTTCCGGAGATATTGATCCGGCTATCCTTGAGTTCGTAGCTAAGAAAGAGGGACTTGATATTTCTGAGCTTATGACAATGCTCAACAAGAAGTCAGGTGTATATGGACTTTCCAACAACCTTTCAAGCGACTTCCGTGACCTTGAGAACGCAGCTAACGAAGGAAATGCTCAGGCTAAAGTAGCTCTTGAAGTATTCGCTTACCGTGTAGCTAAGTATGTGGGAAGCTATGTAGCAGCTATGAATGGTGTTGATGTAATTGCATTTACAGCAGGAATCGGAGAGAACTCAGGTACAGTTAGAAGCGCTGTTCTGAAATATCTTGGATACCTTGGAATTACAGTAGATGAGAAAGCAAATGATACTCACGGAGAAGAGATTACAATCTCTACACCAGATTCAAAAGTTCTTGTTATGGTTATTCCTACTAACGAAGAGCTTGCAATCGCACGTGAGACAGTAGCATTAGTTTAATCTAAAACTATTGTAAAAAAGTTATTGATTTGATTATTTACACCCTTCCGTCTGAATACGGAAGGGTGTATGTCTGTAGTAATTACAAGATGTAGAATATTTTCCGGACAGAACAAAGTATGATGTTTAGTTCGAAAAGAAGATGCGTATAAAAATATTTGGAATAATCAAAAAATAATTTCTAAAATGTAGTTGACAAACAGCTTTTCCATGATATAATAGACAGGTATGAATAGGGGTGATTAATATGTTGATTGACCTATCCAATGTCTTATCCGAACCACACAGATCTGTTGATGAGACAGTTCCATGTGAACTTAAAATATTTCGGAACGGGCTTGGTGAGTATCCGGTCACTGAAAGTTCTGATGTTCATGTAAAGATTAATTATATGGAGAACGGAAAACTTCAGATAGAAGGAACTTGCAAGCTGACTGTAGAGATTCCGTGTGACAGATGTCTGGAACCGGTGGCGACAGTATTCGATCTGAATATTTTACGCATCACAAAGGGAAATGTCACAGATGAGAGTGAAGTGGAATCAGAGGATTTAGACGAAGCAAATTATATTGACGGATATACACTCGATGTTGATCAACTGGTCGGCAGCGAGATTCTAATAGGGTGGCCGACGAAGATTCTGTGTAGCGAAGACTGTAAAGGGATTTGCAACGTATGTGGTCAAAACCTGAATCAGGGAACTTGTAACTGTGAAGATACGAGTCTTGACCCTAGAATGTCAGTTATCCGCGATGTTTTTAAGAATTTTAAGGAGGTGTAACCTATGTCAATTTGTCCAAAGAACAAATCTTCAAAAGCTAGAAGAGATAAGAGAAGAGCTAATTGGAAGATGAGTGCTCCGAACCTGGTAAAATGCAGCAAATGCGGCGAATTAATGATGCCTCATAGAGTCTGCAAGGCTTGCGGAAGCTACAACAAAAAAGAAATCATTGCTCAGGATTAATAAGCAAGAAACGCTGTAAATCTAGGGGTTGAGGCATTCCTTAACCCCGTGATAAAGCGGTATTTTCTAAAATGTACCCCACTCTGTACCCCAATTTAAACAAACGAATTTCAACGGTTATGTATAGTCCTTGTATATAAATTTTATTGATTTAACTTCGTAGCAGCTTAAAGCTGTTTTTTTTTGTGCCATTTTATATGACAACAAGATTCGTGATTGGGATTACTGTGGGTGGATATAAGGTTACTGAGCACAGGTACTATGAACGGTAACTATATAAGATTGGAAGTTAAGGATTGATAAAATGAAATTCTGTGGTATAGTAAAACCTGAGTAAAATAGAAGTAGAGGGACAGATTATGAATGACATTTTATACCGCGCAGCAGCGTATCTGCTTATTATTGCACTTGGAGTTTTTCTGAAGAAAGTCGGATTTTTTCATGAACAGGATTTCCGTACACTTGCAAAAATTTTGTTAAATATCACGTTGCCATGTGCAATTATCTATTCATTTTCAAAAGTAGATTTTCAGATTTCGCTTTTAACAGTGACAGTACTAAGTCTTTTTGTTGGAATTCTTATGATGTTTATTGCGTTTTTTACATCGAGAATGACAGGAAAAAAAGAGAATATTCCGTTTAATATTTTGAATTTGTCAGGATACAATATTGGAAATTTCTGCCTGCCGTTTGCACAGAGCTTTTTAGAGCCGCTCAGTCTTCTTGGCATCACATTATTTGATATGGGAAATGCTTTTTATTGTAACGGTGGGGCAAAGGCAGTTGCGGAAGTATTTAAAAACTCTATACATAGAATGCCGGGGACAGAGACAGATACCAAAACGCAGTTAAAAAATTCGCTGAAGACTATGGGGCGGGCATTGAGTAGATCCACTCCGTTTCTTGTTTATTTTGGGATGTTGATCGTTCTGATTCTAGGGATTCCGATTCCCAGACTTGTATTGTCGGTTACACAGATTGGCTCCAATGCCAATGCATTTACGGCGATGCTGATGATTGGGGTCGGATTCAAACTGAATATTAAAAAAGATGGAATCAGTCATGTGATCCGGATTTTGTTCACGCGTTATGCAGTGACCATATCATTTGCTGCGATTGCTTTTTTCTATCTGCCATTCCCACTGCAGATCAGACAAGCGCTTGTTCTTGCATTTTTAAGCCCGATTGCCAGCGCCTGCCCGGCTTATACAGATGCTCTGGGAGAAGATTATGAGCTTTCCAGTACAATTAATTCCATTTCGATGCTGATCAGTATCGGACTGATCACAGCTGCATTGATTGTCATGTTGTAAAGATACGTGTTGATTTTTCCGGTGATGTTTAGTAGAATATTACCAGTAGAGACAGGAGGAAATATCATGTCAGAAATTACAACAGTAGTACTGGATGCTATGGGTGGAGATAATGCTCCGGCTGCAATGATTGACGGCGCAATTGATGCCATTTCCAAGGAAAAGAATGTAAAAGTCATTCTGGTCGGTATTGAAGACGTCATAAGAAAAGGTCTGGAAGGCAAGACCTACAATCCAGAGCAGATCGAGATTGTGAATGCGACAGAAGTGATCGAGACAGCAGAGCCGCCGGTACATGCTATACGCAGGAAGAAAGATTCTTCCATCGTAGTCGGGATGAAGCTTGTAAAAGAGGGAAAAGCAGATGCTTTTGTATCTGCAGGAAGTTCAGGAGCGATTCTTGTGGGCGGACAGGTGATCGTTGGCAGAATCAAAGGTGTTGACCGTGCGCCATTAGCTCCGCTTATTCCAACGGAAAAAGGAGTTTCTCTTTTGATTGACTGTGGTGCGAATGTAGACGCCAGACCGGCACATCTTCTTCAGTTTGCCAAGATGGGGTCCATCTATATGGAGAATGTTCTTGGTATAAAGGATCCGAAAGTAGGTATCGTGAATATCGGTGCGGAAGAAGAGAAGGGCAATGCACTAGTCAAAGACACATTTCCACAGTTAAAAGAACTTCCGGGAATTAATTTTATCGGAAGTGTGGAGGCGAGAGAGATTCCACATGGCCAGGCAGATGTAATTGTCTGTGAAGCATTTGTGGGAAATGTGATCTTAAAGCTTTATGAAGGACTGGGGGCTGTTCTTGTCGATAAGATCAAAGGCGGTATGATGTCCACTCTTCGAAGCAAGATTGGCGCGTTGCTTGTAAAACCGGCGCTTAAGACGACTTTGAAGACATTCGATGCTACAGAGTACGGTGGAGCTCCGCTTCTGGGACTGAACGGTCTTGTAGTTAAGACCCATGGAAGTGCGAAAGCAAAAGAAGTGACGAATACGATCATTCAGTGTGTCACATTTAAACAACAGAATATCAGTGAGAAAATCAAAGCAAGTATTCAGGCGGAGGAAGCTGCCGCTGAATAATAGAATGAACAAACAAGCAAAAGGAGACGTAATTATGGAGTTTGAAAAACTGAAAAAAATTATTGCAGAGGTCTGTGATGTTGACGAGGACAAAATTACAATGGATTCTACATTCAAGGATGATCTGGACGCAGATTCCTTGGATGTATTCCAGATTGTTACAGCTATAGAGGATGAGTTTGAACTTGAAATCAGTGATGAAGATGCTGAGAAGATCGTGACGGTAGGAGATGCTGTTGAGCAGATCCAGAATGCAACTGGAAACAACTAAGATATTATAAGTGAGAAAGTCCGGAAAAAAGGGCTTTCTCTCTTTCTGACTATAGGAGAATGAGAATGAAGAGAAATTTAAAAGAACTAGAACATAGAATCGGATATACATTTCAGGATTTTGCGCTTCTTAAGAAGGCGATGAGTCACAGCTCCTATGTGAATGAAGAGCATCTTCCGAAGTATGAATGTAATGAGCGCCTGGAATTCCTGGGTGATGCAGTACTGGAACTTGTGTCCAGTGAATTTTTATTTTTTGAACATCCGACAACTCCGGAAGGAGAATTAACAAAGACCCGCGCCAGCATGGTCTGCGAACCGGCACTCGCATTTTGTGCACGGGAGATTGAACTTGGAGAATATCTGCTTCTTGGAAAAGGAGAGGATGCAACAGGAGGAAGGAAGAGAGAATCTGTTACTTCTGATGCTATGGAGGCACTGATTGGTGCAATCTATGTAGACGGTGGTTTTGCTAATGCAAAAGAGTTTATCAACCGATTCATTTTAAAAGACCTGGAGAATAAAAAGCTCTTTTATGATAGCAAGACTATCCTGCAGGAAATTGTGCAGGCACATTTTAAAGAAGAACTTTCTTACCATCTGGTTGGGGAAGAGGGACCAGATCACGATAAAACTTTCCAGGTCGAACTTCAGATCGGAGAACAGGTCTATGGAATCGGAAAAGGACGTACAAAAAAGAGCGCAGAACAGGAAGCTGCCTACAAGACCATTCTGATGCTCCACAAAAAGAATATAAAGTAGGTGTTGTATGTATTTAAAAAGCATAGAAGTGCAGGGGTTTAAGTCCTTTGCAAATAAGATAAAATTCGATTTTCACAACGGTATTACAGGAATTGTCGGACCAAATGGAAGTGGTAAGAGTAATGTAGCCGATGCGGTGCGGTGGGTACTTGGTGAACAGCGTGTCAAGCAGCTTCGAGGCGGCACAATGCAAGATGTTATCTTTTCCGGTACAGAGAACCGTAAACCGTTAAGCTATGCGTCTGTAGCAATCACATTGGATAATTCAGATCATAAACTTGCGATTGATTTCGAAGAAGTTACGGTAACAAGAAAGTTATACCGTTCTGGTGAAAGTGAATATCTGATCAATGGCAGTGCATGCAGGCTGAAAGATATTAATGAATTATTTTATGATACAGGTATCGGTAAAGAAGGATACTCCATTATCGGACAGGGACAGATTGACAAGATCTTAAGTGGTAAACCGGAAGAGCGGCGAGAGTTGTTTGATGAGGCTGCCGGTATTGTAAAATTCAAAAGACGTAAGAGTATGTCTGTGAAGAAGCTGGAAGAGGAACAGCAGAATCTGATCCGTGTCAATGATATTCTTTCGGAGCTTGAGAAGCAGGTCGGCCCATTGGAACGGCAGTCTGAGAAAGCAAGAGAATATCTGAAGAAAAAAGAAGAACTGAAGACTTATGATATCAATATGTTCCTGTTAGAAGCAGACCGCCTGAAAGAGCAGATCCGGGATGTGGAAGCAAAAGATAATCTGACAAAGGCTCAGATGGGAGAAGCGAACCGCTTGTATGAAGATACAAAGCAGGAATATGAAAGTATTGAAGAACAAGTCGATACGATGGACGCGTCTATTGAGACTTATAATCGCAAGCTTACTGAGACAAGCATGTTAAAACAACAGTTGGAGAATCAGATTGCTCTTTTGAAGGAGCAGATCCACAGTGCCAGAATGAACGATGAGCATTACGCGAATCGTGCTCAGTCCATTGAACGGGAACTTTCCGAGCGTGAGGAACAGCTTGGTACTCTGATTTCGGATCAGACAAGACTCCAGGCAGAATTAGATTCCGGCCGAAAAGCAGAAACACTTGAAAAAGAGAATCTGAACAAGCTTCAGATCCGTATTGCAAGTCTTAGTTCTGATATTGAAAAGAACCAGAATGATATTCGGGAAATTCTCGGAAACCGTGCATCCACAAAAGCTCAGATCCAGAAGTTCGATACTATGATGGAACAGATCCAGGTGCGGAAATCCGGACTGAACCAGAGATATTTTGGTGCGCAAAGTGAAGCCGGTCTTCAGAAAGAACAATATGAGACATTTTATGCGGAATTAAAAGAAGTATCAGATCAGATTATTTCCTTTGCAGAAGAGAAGAAGAACTATGAATCACAGATTCAGGAACTTCAAAAGTCTCTAAATGAAAAAAATGAGCAGATCCGTGCAAGTCAGAGCGCTTACCACAGAGAGCATTCACGCCTGGAGTCTCTTAGAAATATGACTGAACGCTATGACGGATACGGTAACAGTATTAAGCGTGTTATGGATAACCGCAGTCATGAAAAAGGGCTGTTAGGTGTTGTTGCAGATATTATTAAAGTAGAGAAAAAATATGAGACAGCCATTGAGACGGCTCTTGGCGGCAGTATCCAGAATATTGTTACAGATAACGAACAGACAGCAAAACGTATGATTGAATTTTTGAAAAAGAATAAATTCGGTCGTGCAACATTTCTCCCACTGACGCAGATCCGTTCCCATGGAGGAATCGCTCAGCCACAGGCATTGAAGGAAGCAGGAGTTATCGGTCTTGCAGACACTCTTGTTATGGTGGAAGACAAGTACCTGGAACTGGCAGGCTCTCTGCTTGGCAGAACACTGGTTGTCGATCATATTGATCACGGACTTGCCATTGCAAGAAAATACAGGCAGTCTATTCGAATTGTAACGCTGGAAGGTGATCTGATCAATCCGGGCGGTTCTATGACTGGTGGAGCATTCAAGAATTCCAGCAACCTTTTAAGCAGACGCCGTGAGATAGAAGAGTTGGAGCAGGCTGTCCAAAGACTCCGTGCTGATGTAGCAAAGACAGAGCAGGAGATCGCGGAGTTGAAAAACAATCGTTCCGGTTACTATGATAAAATCGAACAGATCAAAGATTTACTACAGAAAGCATATGTCCGCCAAAATACAGCGAAGATGAATGCCGATCAGGCAAAGAGCAAGATTGAAGCAGCGAATCAGACTGCGCTGGAAATTCAGAAAGAGACACAGCAACTGGATCAGGAGATCAGTGATATCATGGATAATCAGCAGTCCATCAATGTAGAGCTGGATACGTCTGAACAGTTAGAACGTGACCTGAATAAACAGATTGAAGAAGGGCAGACAAAGTTAGATGATCTGAAACATCAGGAAATATTACAGCAGCAGGCTTCGGAAAATGCACATTTATCCTGTGCTGCTACAGAACAAAAGGTTCTGTTCGTAATGGAAAATGCAGAACGTATTCAGGAAGAGATGCAAAAATTCCGCGAAGAGTTGAAGGGGCTGGAAGCAAGTAAAGGCGGTACGAGCAAAGAAATCGAGGAAAAAGAATCTCAGATTCAGGAACTGCGCCAGACGATTGAGAATTCCGGAGAATTATTTGTGGAAATTCAGGATGAGATTGAAAAGGCGAAGAAGACACGTGAAGATCTGAACCAGCGCCATAAAGATTTCTTACAGAAGCGTGAAGATCTCTCCAGGCAGATTTCTGATCTGGATAAAGAAATCTTCCGTCTGGAGAGCCAGAAGAACAGTTATGAAGAAGCTGCCGAGAAGCAGATCAATTATATGTGGGAAGAGTATGAACTCACTTATAATCGTGCGATGGAGCTTAGGAATGAAAATTTAACGGATGTTGCGAAGATGAAAAAGCGTATTCAGGAATTAAAAGGAGAAATACGCGCTTTGGGAAATGTTAATGTCAATGCCATTGAGGACTATAAAAATGTATCGGAGCGATATGAGTTCTTAAAGACGCAGCATGATGATCTCGTGGAAGCAGAAGCAACACTGGAAAAAATTATCGCAGAATTGGACGAAGCGATGCGAAAGCAGTTCACAGAGCAGTTCGCACACATTTGTCAGGAATTCGACCACGTATTTAAGCAATTGTTCGGAGGTGGAAAAGGTACATTGGAACTGATGGACGATGAAGATGTTCTGGAAGCAGGAATTCGTATTATTGCTCAGCCGCCTGGAAAGAAACTGCAGAATATGATGCAGTTATCTGGTGGAGAGAAGGCTCTGACAGCAATCTCATTATTATTTGCAATTCAGAATCTCAAGCCGTCCCCGTTCTGTCTGCTTGACGAGATTGAAGCAGCACTGGACGATAGCAATGTTGACCGTTTTGCACAGTATCTGCATAAGCTTACAAAGAATACACAGTTCATTGTCATTACGCACAGACGAGGTACAATGACTGCGGCAGACCGTCTGTACGGAATCACCATGCAGGAAAAAGGAATTTCGACACTTGTGTCCGTCAGTCTTCTGGAAGATGAACTGGACGATTAGAGAAAGTGCAGGTAAGATAGAACGTAGAAGTATGTCATGCAATTGCATGACGCGCACCTCGCAGCAAGAATGCCTCGGCATTCTTGAATGGCAGGGGGCCGGCCTTGAAAGGAGTAAAAGTATGGCAGAAGAAAAGAAAGGTTTTTTCAGACGACTTGTCGATGGTCTCACAAAGACAAGAGATAATATTGTGTCCGGCATGGACAGTATTTTTAACGGATTTACACATATTGATGAGGACTTTTATGAAGAACTGGAGGAAGTCCTCATCATGGGCGATCTCGGAGTTCAGGCAACTTATGATATTCTGGACAAATTAAGAGAAAAGGTAAAAACCCAGCATATCAAAGAACCTGTTGAATGCAGACAAATCCTGATTGACAGCATCAAAGAGCAGATGGACGTCGGAGAAGCTGCTTATGAATTTGAAGAGAGAACTTCGGTGGTCATGGTCATTGGAGTGAATGGTGTCGGAAAGACAACTACGATTGGTAAATTAGCTGGAAAACTCCGCAGTCAGAATAAAAAAGTTGTGCTGGCTGCCGCAGATACATTTCGTGCTGCAGCGGGAGAGCAGTTGAAAGAGTGGGCGAACCGTGCACAAGCAGAATTGATCGGAGGCCAGGAAGGTTCTGATCCTGCAGCCGTTGTCTATGACGCAGTTGCAGCTGCCAAGGCAAGACATGCCGATGTACTTTTGATTGATACTGCCGGACGGCTTCACAATAAGAAGAACCTGATGGAAGAGCTTCGTAAAATGAATAAAATCATTGACCGTGAATTTCCGGACGCATATCGTGAGACACTGGTAGTGCTAGATGCCACAACAGGTCAGAATGCACTTGCTCAGGCAAAGGAATTTAATGAAGTTGCTGATATTACCGGTGTTATCCTGACAAAAATGGATGGAACTGCAAAAGGTGGTATTGCAGTTGCAATCCAGGCGGAACTTGGTATTCCGGTAAAATATATCGGTGTCGGCGAGACGATTGACGATCTGCAGAAATTTAATTCTGATACATTTGTAAATGCATTGTTTGATGTAAAAGGAGAGCATGAAGTATGTTAACATTAGAAAAATTTGAAGAGGCAAGCGAAATTGTAAAAAACGTAACTCTTCCGACGAAACTGGTATACAGTGAAAACTTAAGCCAGCAGACGGGCGGTAAGGTTTATCTGAAGCCGGAAAATATGCAGTATACGGGAGCTTATAAAGTGCGTGGCGCATATTATAAGATCAGCACAATGTCTGAAGAGGCAAGAGCAAAAGGACTGGTGGCTGCATCAGCCGGAAACCATGCACAGGGTGTTGCATACGCAGCACAGAAATTCGGATGCAAGGCTACAATCGTTATGCCAACAGTAACACCATTGATCAAAGTAAATCGTACAAAAAGCTACGGCGCAGAGGTGATTCTTTACGGAGATGTCTATGATGATTCCTGTGCGTATGCCGAAAAACTGGCCCAGGAGCGCGGAAGTACATTTGTGCATCCGTTTGATGATCTGGACATCGTAGCAGGTCAGGGAAGTATTGCAATGGAAATTGTGCAGGAGCTTCCGACCGTCGATTATATTCTTGCGCCAGTTGGCGGCGGCGGATTGATTACAGGTGTATCTACACTTGCAAAAATGTTGAATCCAAAGATTAAGGTGATCGGTGTTGAGCCTGCTGCTGCGCCAAGTATGACAATGGCACTTGCTTCTGGCGAGCCGGTTACATTGGACAGTGCAAATACCATAGCAGACGGTACTGCAGTAAAACGTGTCGGAGACCGCATTTTTGAGTATGCAAAGAAGAACATCGACCAGATGCTGACTGTAGAAGATGATGAGCTTGTCGGAGCTTTCCTCGATATGGTCGAAAATCATAAAATGATTGTTGAGAATTCCGGACTGCTGACAGTTGCAGCACTCAAGCAGTTAGATTTGAAAGGAAAGAAGGCGGTTGCAATTTTAAGTGGAGGCAACATGGATGTTATCACAATGTCTTCCATTGTACAGCATGGACTGATTCAGAGAGACCGTATCTTTTCGGCATCTGTATTACTTCCGGATAAACCGGGACAGCTTGCGCTTGTTGCTCAGACGATTGCTGACGCCCAGGGAAATGTTATTAAACTGGAACATAACCAGTTCGTTAGCACCAACCGTAATGCTGCCGTGGAGCTTCGTATTACAATGGAAGCTTACGGTACAGAGCATAAGAACCAGATTATGAAAGCTCTGGAAGAAAAAGGATTCCGGCCAAGAGAGATCGGTGCAAAATTATATTAGCTGGGAGTCAATCCCCCAGCTGATATAGCCTCCGGCAGGATTGCAGAGGTGCGCAGTAGAAGTATGTCATGCAATTGCATGACGCGCACCTTGCAGCAAGAATGCCGAGGCATTCTTGAATAAAAATAGCATAGAAGAGAAAACCAGAAAGAGCAAGATTCAAAAAAAGTTTCGGGTTTTCTCTTTTTGCTATGGGATTTTTGAAGGATTTTTGTTTTGTCTCTTGACATATGAGATTGGATTGTATACAATTATACACGAAGTGCATTATATAAAAAGAAAGGTGACTTTTTAGTGTCAGAAAGATTCCAGAAGGTCACGAAGAAGGTTAAAATTATGGAAGAGTATCAGGACCGTTCTCTTAGAGGAAGGGTATTTGAAAAATTGAGGGAGGATATTTTATCCGGTGTCTATAAGGATTGTGATGAACTTAGGGAGATTACAATCGGTGAGGAGATGGGAGTCAGCAGGACTCCGGTCCGTGAGGCACTTAGGCAACTGGAACTGGAAGGACTTGTAAAGATTATTCCTAATAAAGGAGCCTATGTAACAGGTATTACGCCGAAAGACGTTCAGAATATTTACATGATTCGTTCTATATTGGAAGGTATGTGCGCCAGATGGGCGACAGAGCATATCACTCCAGAACAGATTGAGCAGCTGGAAGAAATTGTTCTTTTATCTGAGTTTCATTTGAAAAAGGATAAGGACAAAGTTGTTCAGGTGTCAGATCTTGACGGTAAATTCCATCATGTTCTATATGAAGCATCCAACAGCCGGATTATGGAACATACGTTATCGGACTTTCACAAATATGTAAAGATGGCACGTATGTTGTCTGTAGGCGCAAAAAACCGGGCTGAGAAGTCCATCGAGGAGCACAAGGCAATTTTGGAAGCAATCAAAAAAGGGGATGCTGATGAAGCGGAAAGACTTGCAAATCTGCACATCATGCATGTAATGGAAAATCTTCATATCGAAATTGAAGATTAATGTTTCAAATTGTAAGAATCATATAAGTAAAGTTTATATAGTGGCAGGAGGACAAAGACATGGCGAAAATTAAAATGACAACACCAATTGTAGAGATGGACGGAGATGAGATGACAAGAATTCTCTGGAAGATGATCAAAAAACATCTTCTGAATCCATTTATTGAGTTAAATACAGATTATTATGATCTTGGACTTGAACATCGTAATGAGACGAATGATCAGGTTACATTTGATTCCGCAGAAGCAACAAAGAAGTACAAAGTAGCAGTAAAATGTGCAACAATTACACCGAATGCTGCGCGTATGCCAGAATATAATCTGAAGGAAATGTGGAAAAGCCCGAATGGTACCATCCGGGCAATTTTAGATGGAACTGTATTCCGTGCACCGATCGTTGTAAAAGGAATCGAGCCATGCGTTAAAAATTGGAAAAAGCCAATCACCATTGCAAGACATGCTTATGGTGATGTATATAAAAATACAGAAATCAAAGTTCCTGGACCTGGAAAGGTAGAGCTTGTGTATACAGGAGATGATGGAACACAGATCAAAGAACTTGTCCACAAATATGACGGACCAGGGGTTGCTCAGGGAATCCATAACCTCTGTGGTTCTATCGAGAGCTTTGCCAGAAGCTGCTTCAATTACGCATTAGACACAAAGCAGGATCTCTGGTTCGCAACAAAAGATACAATTTCTAAGAAATATGACCACACATTCAAAGACATTTTCCAGGAAATCTTTGATGCAGAATATAAAGAAAAATTCGATGAAGCCGGTATCGAATATTTCTACACATTGATCGATGATGCTGTAGCGCGTGTTATGAAATCTGAAGGAGGCTACATCTGGGCATGCAAGAACTATGATGGAGATGTTATGAGCGATATGATTTCTTCTGCATTTGGTTCTCTTGCCATGATGACATCCGTGCTTGTATCACCGGAAGGATATTACGAGTATGAAGCTGCTCACGGTACAGTACAGCGTCATTATTACAAGCATTTGAAAGGTGAAGAAACTTCTACTAACTCTGTTGCAACAATCTTTGCATGGAGCGGAGCTCTTCGTAAACGTGGTGAACTGGATCAAAATCAGGAGCTGATGGATTTTGCAGATAAATTAGAGAAGGCAACGATTGATACAATTGAGGAAGGAAAGATGACAAAAGATCTGGCTCTTATCACAACACTTCCGAATCCAACAGTGTTAAACAGTGAAGACTTTATTAAAGCGATTGCTGAAAAGTTAGTATAGAAAGAGTTGAAATGCATGGAATACTGGGATATTTATGATAAAAACAAACAGCTGACCGGGCGAAAAATGAAGCGCAATGACTGGTGCCTGAAAGAGGATGAGTATCACTTGACAGTGTTAGGTGTGATCCGCCGTCCAGATGGAAAATATCTGATTACCCGCCGCGTTCTGACAAAGGCATGGGCACCAGGCTGGTGGGAAGTTTCCGGAGGCGCTGCACAGGCAGGTGAAAGCTCCGAGGAAGCGGTACGTCGTGAGGTACTGGAAGAAACAGGATTGGATGTAAATGGCTGTGTGGGCGGTTATATGTTTACCTATCACAGAGAAAATCCTGGAGAAGGCGACAATTATTTTGTAGATGTCTATCGTTTTGAAAAGGATTTTAAAGAAGAAGACCTGCATCTTCAGACAGAAGAGACTGCAGGATATAAGATTGCAACAGCTGATGAGATCAAGGCTCTGGCTGACGAAGGAATCTTCCTGCATTATGATAGTATCAAACGTGTTTTTGAAGAGTAGAAAAATGAGCTGGCTTATTCGGCCAGCTCTTCCCATTTTTCATATAAAGTTTCAAGTTCAGCGTCAATTTCTGCACGTTCTTTTGCAAGTTCCTGACATTTTACTGAATTCGTATAAACTTCCTCCTGCGCCATTAGAATATCAATTTCAGCACTTCTATCTTCCAGAACACCAATCCGTTCTTCTGTCTTTTTGAATTCATTGGCGCGTTTCCGTTCTTTTGCCTGAGCTTCTTTTTGTTCCTGCCAGCTTAACTTTGAATCAGAGGCCAAGTCAGTAGTTGCAGAAGAGGAATTATTTTCTAAGCGAGACGTATTGGAATATGCGGCTGTCAGTTCTTCTTTTTTCTCAAGATAATAATCATAATTTCCAATATAATTTACAAACGTATGATTAACAAGATCCATGATACGTGTTGCAGTCTGATTGATAAAGTAACGGTCGTGTGAAACATAAAGAACCGTTCCTGTGTAATTATTCAGTGCATGTTCCAGAATTTCTTTTGATGTAATATCCAGATGGTTGGTCGGCTCATCGAGAATCAGGAAGTTCGCTTCAGAAAGCATCAGCTTTGCAAGGGACACGCGTCCACGTTCGCCACCGCTTAAGTCACCAATAAGTTTAAATACATCATCTCCGGTAAATAAAAATGCTGCCAGCACTTTACGGATCTGCGTGTTATTAAGATTAGGATAGTCATCGGAAATCTCCTGGAAAATAGTTTTTTCCATATGCAGAACGTGATGTTCCTGATCGTAGTAACCAATCTTTACATTAGAACCGAGACGGAAACTTCCAGAATCAGCTTTGAGTACCTGATTTAAAATCTTAAGGATTGTTGTTTTTCCGGTTCCATTATCTCCGATGATCGCGACATGTTCCCCACGCTTGATTTCGAAGCTGACATCTTCAAATAAAATCTGTGGTGGAAATGCTTTGCTTAAATGCTCGACACTTAAGACATCATTACCGCTGACACAGGAAGGTTCCAGTGTTAAATGCATATCTGTATGTAGTTCCATCGGTTTTTCAACCGGGGTCATCTTATCCAGCATCTTTTCACGGCTTTCTGCACGCTTGATGGATTTTTCGCGGTTGAAGGAGCGGAGCTTTTCAATGACCGCTTCCTGATGCTTAATTTCCTGCTGCTGGTTCAGATACTCTTTCATTCTGGCTTCACGGAGCATTTCTTTTTTTTGGGCGTAATCTGTATAATTGCCCATGAAAGTGGTAAGCTTGCCAAGTTCAATCTCGACGACTTTTGTTACAACCCGGTTCAGGAAATACCGGTCATGAGAGACAATCAGTACTGCACCGGGATAATTCAGAAGATAAGTTTCCAGCCATGAGATGGAATTTAAATCCAAATGGTTGGTTGGCTCGTCCAAAAGCAGAATATCTGGCTTTGTGAGGAGCAGTTTTCCGAGAGAAACACGGGTTTTCTGACCTCCGGATAAAGTTGCGACCGGTTTTGCGAATTCTTCTTCTGTAAATCCCAGTCCTTTTAAAACACCAGTGATCTCACTTTCGCAGGCGTATCCATTTTCACGTTCGAATGCTGCTGTAAGCCGCTGGTATGTATTCATACGTTCTTCCAGACGTTCTCCGCTTAAATGCTTCATTTCCTGTTCGATCTCACGAATCTGCCGCTCCATGTCGAGAATATCGGCTTTTGCTGTGCGCACCTCTTGATAGATCGTATGGTCATTATTCATATCCTGATGCTGTGCCAGATATCCCATCGTCTTGCCGCGTGTCAGAACAACATTGCCGCCGTCCGCCTGTATCTCACCAACGATCATCTTAAGAAGTGTTGTCTTTCCGGCACCGTTCGGTCCTACGAGAGCTGCTTTTTCGTGGTCTTCTATATGAAAGGAGCCGCCGGAGACAATTACTTCTTCTCCAAAGGCTTTTTCGATATTGTGACATGCAAGTATCATCCTATCCTCCTTGATAAAAATCCTGTGATTTTGAGAAATAAAGATGCCGCAGGGCTGCGTCCGGCGCTGCGACCGCATAATTTTGGCATCATCTTATACTATTATAACGAAAATACTACAAAAAACAACTAAAAAGTTTGACATTATACTAACGATTGCCTATAATAATGAGTAGAAATTTTTGAAGGAAGGAGGTACGGATCATGCAAAACAGGGGAATTTCACAGGCAGTTATCCGTAGATTACCCAGATATTATAGATACCTTGGGGAGCTAATCGAGCAGGGAGTAGAACGAATCTCTTCCAATGAGCTTAGTAAAAGAATGAAAGTCACAGCTTCCCAGATTCGTCAGGATCTTAACAATTTTGGCGGATTCGGACAACAGGGATATGGCTATAATGTAAAATATCTGTACTCAGAAATCGGAAAAATTCTTGGATTGGAACAGGATCATAATATTATTATTATTGGTGCTGGTAATTTGGGGCGTGCACTTGCGAACTATGCGTCATTTGAAAAGCGTGGATTTATCTTAAAAGGATTGTTTGATATCAATCCGGAGCTTGACGGGCAGGAAGTTCGTGGTGTTCCAATTCAGATGATGGACGAGCTTCCGAAATTTGTAGATGAGAACAGTATCGATATTGCAGCATTGACGATTCCAAAGGATGAGTCAATCAAAGTTGCAAAATTTCTGGCAGAACACAATGTTCACGGAATATGGAATTTTGCACATACAGATCTGAATCTCCCGGAAAGTGTGATTGTTGAGAATGTACATTTATCCGAGAGTCTGATGAGGCTGTCATATAATATATGCCGCTACAAGGAAGAACATAATTAAGGAGATAACGTGTAAAGACAGGTTTGTTCAGATAGCATCCTGGCTTTGCACGTTTCTTTCTATCAGGAGGAATCAAAACTATGAGATATTTGCCAGATGCTAAACAGATGAAAACGGCAGATTCATTTACGATAAATGAACTTAAAATCCCATCCCTGGAACTTATGGAACGGGCTGCCAGAGCATGTGTAGATCACATTAAAGACTGGAAAATTAATTTAAATAAAATATGTGTCCTCTGTGGTTCTGGAAATAATGGCGGGGACGGCTTTGCGATTGCCAGAATGTTTGCATGGGAAGGGTGTGACGTAACAGCAGTTCTGGTCGGAAACAGAAATCACTGCACACCAGAGACTGCCCATCAGATAGAACAGTTGAAAAATACAGGGGCACAGTTTAAGGAGCAGTTTGAGCAAGAAGCATTTGAAAGTGAACCGTATACTTTAATTATCGATGCAATTTTTGGAGTTGGACTTTGCCGGGAGGTTGGAGGCAGATATGCACAGATTATAGAGTGTGTGAATCAGTCTGATGCAGTCCGTATGTCCGTGGATATTCCTTCCGGAATTTGCGCAACTACAGGAAATGTATTAGGAACTGCAGTGCGTGCAGACTATACTGTGACAATTCAGGAGACGAAAGTTGGTCTTGTACTTGATCCGGGAAGAAGTTATGCAGGAATCTGTGTATCCGAGGATATCGGAATTGTATCACTTCCACTGGAAAGAGATGAGGAAACAGTTTGTACACTGGAGGGCAGTGATTATGCAGCACTTCTTCCGAAACGAAATGCGGACTCCAATAAAGGAACTTACGGAAAGCTTCTTATGATCACCGGAAGCAAAGGTATGTCAGGTGCTGCATATCTTGGCGCACTTGCAGCTTACAGGACAGGTACCGGGCTGGTGCAGATCTATACTGCTAAAGAGAATCTCGTGATCTTACAGAGCCAGATCCCGGAAGCGATTATTACAACTTATGAAAAATATGATGTCAATGAACTACATCGCTTGATCGACTGGGCAGATGTCGTAGCTATAGGTTCCGGACTTGGAACAAAGAAGACTGCAAGGAAGATTTTAAAAGAAACCATTGCATATACAAAGAAACCTTGTGTCATAGATGCAGACGGACTCAATATTTTGTCTGAACATATGGATTATCTGTGTGGTGCAGATTGTGAACATTTTATCTTTACACCGCACATGAAAGAATTTGAACGGATCAGCGGTTTGAAGATTGCTGAAGTAAAAAAAGATCGTATTGCAGCACTTCGTACATTTGTTAAAGAATATGACGTTACCTGTGTACTGAAGGATTCCAGAACAACCATTGCAAAGCCGAGAGAGCGGGTAGCGGTAAATCTATCCGGCTGTGCGGCTATGGCAAAAGCCGGATCCGGGGATGTGCTGGCAGGCATTATCGCATCGTATCTCGCACAGGGACTTTCTGAATGGGAAGCAGCGCTTCTCGGTGTTTATATTCACGGAAGAGCTGGTGAGATTATAGAGAAGGAACAAGGCGCATACAGTCTTCTCGCAAGGGAACTTGCACAAAAGGCAGGAACAGCCATGACGATACAGGAGGAAAACTAGATTATGAAACAATACAGCAGAGTATGTGAACGAGTGGATCTGGATGCAATTTTTTATAATTTCCAGATGATGAAAGCAAATATCAAAGATGGAGTACAGATGATCGCAGTTATCAAAACAGATGGATACGGACATGGTGCAGTCCAGATTGCCCGGTTACTGGAACCGGTAGACTATATCTGGGGCTACGCGGTTGCAACACTGGACGAAGCTGTCGTCTTGAGAAAAAATGAAATAAAAAAACCAATTCTTGTGCTTGGATGCATTTTCCCGGATCAGTGGGAAGCAATGATTGAAAATGAAGTCCGGATGACCACTTACACAGTAGAAATGGCGAAAGGAGTTTCGAATCTTGCGGTCAAAATGGGAAAAGATGCATATATTCATATTAAGCTGGATACCGGAATGTCAAGACTTGGTTTCCAGATTCATGAAGACAGTGTAGATGCAATTGAAGAAATTTCAAAAATGCCGGGACTTAAATTAGAAGGAATGTTCACACATTTTGCAAAAGCAGATGAAACAGACAAGGCATATACAGATGTTCAGATTGGAAAATACAACTATATGCGTGATGAACTTAAAAAGCGAGGTGTCACATTTCCGATTTACCACTGCTCAAATAGTGCCGGTATCATTGATATTAAGAAAGCGAACATGGATCTGGTACGTGCCGGAATATCCATTTATGGATTGTATCCTTCCGAGGAGGTAGAAAAAAAGAATGTTCCGTTAAGACCGGCCATGAAACTGATCAGTCATGTCTCTTATGTAAAGACAGTTCCGGAAGGAACTCCGGTCAGCTATGGCGGAACCTATGTGACAGAAAAAGAGACTTCTCTTGCGACCATTCCGGTCGGCTACGGAGATGGATATCCCAGAAGTCTTTCTAACAAAGGTTATGTACTGATCCATGGCAAAAAAGCACCAATCCGCGGAAGAGTTTGTATGGACCAGTTTATGGTCGATGTGACAGATATTCCAGATGTAAAATTTGGTGATAAAGTAACACTGGTCGGTAAAGATGGTGATGAATTTCTCCCGGTGGAGACTTTAAGTGATTTGTCTGGAAGATTTAACTATGAATTTGTCTGTGATCTCGGAAAGAGAATTCCAAGAGAATACATTCAGAATGGGCAGGTCATAGAACAGGTCGATTATTTTGATGTGTAATAGTAAGAAAGGGTAAAAGCCCAGACTGGGATGCCTGTGAATGGATTTTGCTTTATTCTTGCATGAAAATATAAGAATACTTCCGAAAAAGCTGGAAATACTTGTAGTATCATAGTAAAATCGGAGTGTGGACATTGTGCAGGTAAGACGTGGTGATATCTATTATGCAGATTTGAGTCCGGTGGTCGGCTCAGAACAGGGAGGGATTCGTCCGGTGCTGATCATTCAGAATGACGTAGGAAACCGTCACAGCCCGACTGTCATATGTGCGGCGATTACTTCCCGTATGAATAAGGCGAAGCTGCCAACTCATGTAGAGATAGATGCAAGAAAATATCAGATTGTAAAGAATTCTGTGGTATTATTAGAACAGATCCGAACCATAGACAAACAGCGCTTAAAGGACATGGTTTGTCACCTGGATAAAGAAATGATGTACAAAGTAGATGAAGCAATCAAAGTCAGTTTTGAGCTTCATACATAATCAAAGGAGTGAAAGAAAGTAGAATTATGGACGAGGCCAGACAGGGAACCGCGGATAAGCTGATCCGTAATGTGTTCCGATACATGGATAAGAACGCCCGGGATATCATGACTCACAGGAAGAATATTGTGGCGATAGATGAGGAGGAATCTCTGGAAGATGCACTGCATTTTATGCTGGAGACGAATTATTCAAGATTTCCGATTTACAGAGGAAGTATTGATGAGATCATCGGTTTTATGCATTTGCGTGAGGCCATGACATGCTATTTGAAAAACAATTACAGAAATGTTCCGGTCAAAGAATTACATTCTTACATAAGACCTGTAGATTTTATACCGGAGTCTAAGAATATTGATCGCCTTTTTAAGGAGATGCAGGCAAAGAAAAACCATATCGTAATTGTTATGGATGAATATGGGCAGACTTCCGGTCTTGTGACACTGGAAGATATACTGGAAGAAATTGTCGGAAATATTATGGACGAGCATGACGTGGAAGAAGAATTGATCATTGTACTTTCTGCCAGTTCCTATATCGCGAGCGGTATGCTGGAGCTGGAAAAACTGGGAGACCTTTTGCATGTTACATTTGACACGGAAGAGTATGGAACACTCAATGGCTTTATGATCGACAAGCTGGAACGTATCCCGAATGAAGGCGAAGAGTGCATTGTAGTATATAAGAACTACCGATTTACCGTTCTGGAAGTGAATGATAACACAATTCAAAGAGTAAAGATTGAAAAACTTCCGATGGCGTGATAGAATAAAGAACGTGTGAAAACAGATAGAAAAGAGGAATAGAAATGTCAGGACATTCAAAATTTGCCAATATTAAACATAAGAAAGAGAAAAATGATGCAGCAAAGGGTAAGATCTTTACGAAAATCGGAAAAGAACTTGCAGTTGCCGTAAAAGAAGGTGGAAGCGCTGATCCGGCTAACAACAGCCGTCTGCGTGATGTTATTGCAAAAGCAAAAGCTAACAATATGCCGAATGATACCATCGACAGAAATATCAAAAAAGCCGAAGGGGATGCCAATGCAGCAAACTACGAGCACATTACATATGAAGGATATGGTCCGAACGGAACTGCTATCATCGTAGAGGCTCTGACAGATAACAGAAACCGTACAGCTACGAATGTAAAGAATGCATTTACAAAAGGTAAGGGAAATGTAGGAACACCTGGATGTGTATCCTTTATGTTTGATAAAAAAGGTCAGATCATTGTAGATAAGGAAGAGTTCGACGGGGATTCTGATGAACTCATGATGACCGCGCTTGATGCCGGAGCAGAGGACTTCTCAGAGGAAGAAGACAGCTTTGAGATCTTTACAACACCGGAAGATTTCAGTGCTGTACGTCAGGCTCTTGAAGAAGCTGGAATTCCAATGGCAGGTGCAGAGGTTACAATGATTCCTCAGACATATGTCGAACTGACAGATGAGAAAGACATCGCAAATATTCAGAAGACTCTGGATATGCTTGATGATGATGATGATGTTCAGGATGTTTATCATAACTGGGACGAGTAAAACATAAAAAGGGGATAAGCTTATGAGTAATTACAAGATTGAAACAAAATGCATCCAGTCCGGTTATGAGCCGGGCAATGGAGAGCCGCGTGTACTTCCGATTTATCAGAGTACAACATTTAAATACAATAGCAGTGATCAGATGGGTCGTCTGTTCGCATTGGAGGAATCCGGATATTTTTATACAAGACTGCAGAATCCAACCAATGATGCAGTGGCAGCAAAAATCTGCGATTTGGAAGGCGGAGTTGCAGCAATGCTGACATCTTCTGGTCAGGCAGCGAACTTCTATGCCATCATGAATATCTGTGAAGAAGGAGATCATATTGTATGTGCTTCTGCAGTATATGGCGGTACCTATAACTTGTATGCCCATACAATCAAAAAGATGGGCATTGATGCAACATTTGTTGATCCGGAATGTACGACAGAAGAGTTAAATGCCGCATTCAAAGAGAATACAAAAGCTGTATTTGGTGAAACCATTGCCAATCCGGCTCTTGTAGTATTAGATCTCGAGAAATTTGCAGCGGCTGCTCATGCACATGGCGTACCGTTTATTGTGGATAATACATTTGCAACACCGGTCAACTGCCGTCCGTTCGAGTGGGGTGCAGATATCGTAACACATTCTACTACAAAATACATGGATGGACATGCCACATGTGTCGGAGGAGCTATCGTTGACAGTGGTAACTTTGACTGGGCTGCCCATGCAGATAAATTTCCGGGACTTACAACTCCGGATGAGACATATCACGGAATCGTATACACAGAGAAATTTGGAAAAGCTGCGTATATTACAAAGGCGACTTCTCAGTTAATGAGAGATTTAGGTTCTATTCCATCACCTCAGAATTCATTTATTCTGAATCTTGGGCTTGAAACGCTTCCATTACGTGTGGAGCGTCATTGTGAAAATGCTCTGGCAGCTGCAAAATATCTGCAGGCACATGAAAAAGTAGCGTGGGTAAGTTGTCCGATGCTAGAAGGTGATAAACATTATGCACTTGCTAAGAAATATATGCCAAACGGAACTTGTGGAGTCATTACTTTTGGTCTGAAGGGTGGAAGAGAGGAAGCAGTCCGCATGATGGACAGCCTGAAGATGATTGCAATCGTGACTCATGTTGCAGATGCAAGAAGCTGTGTTCTCCATCCGGCAAGTCACACACACCGTCAGATGAATGATCAGGAGTTAAAAGAAGCTGGAGTACAGCCGGATCTGATCCGTTTCAGTGTTGGAATTGAAAATATTGATGATATTATTGCTGATTTAAGTCAGGCACTTGAACAGGTATAAAAGTATTTAAATACCTCCATACTAAGAAAAAAGTATGGAGGTATTTTTTATGGAAAAAGAAACAACTGAGGAAAAAAGAGATGAAATGAAAGAAACCGGCAGCATGAAACTTGACTCTAATAACCGGAAACATAATGTACGTCTTCTGACAATTATTGGAGAGATTGAAGGTCATGAAGCAGTATCCGGGAATACAAAAGCGACAAAATACGAACATCTTTTGCCGATGCTGGCTGAAGTAGAAGACAGCGAAGAGATTGATGGACTTCTGATCCTTTTAAATACAATGGGCGGGGATGTGGAAGCAGGACTATCTATTGCAGAGATGATTGCTTCTATTAGTAAACCGACAGTTTCTCTAGTCCTTGGAGGCAGCCATTCTATCGGAGGACCGCTGGCAGTGGCGGCAGATTACTCATTTATCGTCCCGAGCGGAACTATGATCATACATCCGGTCAGATCAAATGGCATGTTTATTGGAGTACAGCAAAGTCTCCAAAATATGATTCGGACACAAAAACGCATTACAGGGTTTCTTGCAGCTCATTCCCATATGAACGAAGAACGTATCGAAGAACTGATGCTTAATCCGACAGAACTTGTCAAAGATGTCGGCACACTTCTGGAAGGAGAAGATGCGGTCAGGGAAGGTCTGATTGATGAAGTTGGAGGAATGAGCCATGCATTAAGGAAACTTCACCAGATGATTGACGAAAAATAATCATTCATGTATACTATAGTGTGATATGTTTTGCGCATAAGGGGGAGTAAAAAATATGGCTGCAAAGTCAAAAAAGAAAACTGGCAGAAAGCAGACAAAGAAAAAAAAGACCGAACAAAGTTTTTTAGGGGAGGAAATCTTTGTCTGGGTTACTCTGGCAGTCAGTATTTTGCTATTGATCAGTAATTTCGGATTTGGCGGAAACATTGGCTATCATGTATCCGGGGCTCTAAAGCACGGCTTTGGGATCGTTGCCTATCTTGTCCCATTTTTACTGTTTGGAATCGTATCATTTTTAATATCAAATAAAGAAAATAGAATCGCATATATAAAATCTGCGCTTGTGCTGGTTTTTATGATCCTTACCTGTACACTTTTAGACCTGATTCATGAGATGGGCGGAAGACTTGGAAGCTTTATTGCAAACCTTCTTATACCCGCAGTCGGAGTGGCAGGTACATATGTAATTGTAATAATCTGTATGATTATCTGTGGAGTGATCATTACTGGTAAATCTGCTTTAAAGGGAGTAAAAGCAAAAGGTGATCAGGCCTATGGCCGCGCAAGAGAAGATGCCAAAAGAAGACGTAAAATTTCAGAAGAACGTAAAGCTAAGCGTGCTAAGATGCGTGAGCAGGAACAAAAAGCTGCCAAAAACACAAACCCTAACGAAAAACGATCGGATCACCGCGTAACGGGAGTTTCTCTGGCAACCAGACTTTCTGATAAGTTCCAGTCACCGGAGATGAAGGAAATAAAGAGTAATCCGGAAATGATACCGGAAGAAGATAAAACAAAAAAACAACCGGATTTTGTGATCAACAGGGCTCCTGATATTCCAATAGAAGATATTCCGGAAGAATCAGATGTGACGGAGGAAGCCTTTGATTTTACACAGGCAGACAAGAATCCGACAGACTCTTCTTCGGGAAGTTCTGTGCGTAAAAGTAAGATGGGAGCAGCTCCGGTTGCCGATGAAGTTGCGCGTGTTGCAGCAGAAGCTGCGAAGACAACAGCGGCTGTAAGAACAAAAGCATATAAAATGCCACCGGTATCACTTCTGAATCGTGGTAGTGAAGGACGTCAGGAATCGGATGCAAAGCTTCGGGAAACTGCTATGAAGCTTCAGGAGATTCTGGCGAATTTTGGAGTAAATGTAACAGTTACAAATGTAAGCTGTGGTCCTGCTGTCACGCGTTATGAGCTTCAGCCGGAAATGGGTGTGAAAGTAAGTAAGATTGTCGGACTGGCAGACGATATCAAGCTGAATCTGGCCGCCGCAGATATTCGAATCGAGGCACCGATTCCGGGAAAAGCAGCTGTAGGAATTGAAGTTCCGAATAAGGAAAATTCTACAGTCATGCTTGGGAATCTTCTAGCGTCCAAAGAATTTAAAGACAGTACCTCTAAAATATCGTTTGCAGTTGGAAAAGATATCGGAGGTAAGGTTGTCGTTACAGATATAGCAAAGATGCCACATGTGCTGATCGCAGGTGCTACAGGTTCCGGTAAGTCTGTCTGTATTAATACATTGATCATGAGCATCCTTTATAAAGCAACTCCGGATGAAGTCAAATTAATTATGATCGATCCTAAAGTTGTAGAATTAAGTGTTTACAAAGGCATTCCACATCTGATGATTGACGTGGTGACAGACCCGAAAAAGGCAGCTGGTGCTTTGAACTGGGCAGTAGCTGAGATGACAAGGCGTTATCAGGCATTTGCGTCATTGAATGTACGTGATATCAAAGGATATAATGCGAAGATTGAATCTATGCCGGATCATGCAGATGAAGCAAAAGGACATAAGATGTCGCAGATTGTCATTATTGTAGACGAGCTTGCAGATCTTATGATGGTTGCTCCTGGCGAAGTTGAAGAAGCAATTTGCCGGCTGGCACAGCTTGCAAGAGCAGCAGGAATTCATCTGGTCATTGCAACACAGCGTCCGTCTGTCAATGTTATCACAGGATTGATTAAAGCAAACATGCCGTCAAGAATCGCGTTTTCTGTAACTTCTGGAGTTGATTCCAGAACCATCATTGATATGAATGGCGCTGAAAAATTACTTGGAAAAGGAGATATGCTCTTTTATCCATCCGGTTATCAGAAACCGGTACGAGTCCAGGGAGCTTTTGTATCGGATAAAGAGGTGCAGAAAGTTGTTGATTATTTAATTGACAAAAATGGCAATGCCAATTACGATGAAGAAGTTGTCAATCATGTAAATACATCCAATATTGGCATGGTATCTTCAAACGGACCTGGTGCCGATGAAAGTAATGGGCGAGATGCCTATTTTATAGACGCAGGTCGTCTTATCATTGATAAGGACAAGGCTTCCATAGGGATGCTGCAGAGAGCATTCAAGATTGGCTTTAACCGTGCAGCACGTATTATGGATCAATTGTGTGAAGCGGGGATTGTCGGTGGCGAAGAGGGAACAAAACCGCGAAAAATCCTCATGACACCAGAAGAATTTGAACAATACATACAAAATATAAATACTACTGAATAATCAGAGGAGGTCAGTATAGACAATGAAATGCAGGTATTGTAAGGCAGAAATACCAGAAGGGGAATTATATTGTAAAAAATGTGGGCGAGAGGTACAGATTGTACCAGATTACAATCCACTTGAAGAAATGTTAACGGCTCAGATCCAATTAGATGGCAATGAGCAGGAATCGGAGCTCGATCAATATATAAATCAAAAACGCAGAAATAATAACAGGACAGGACAATCTGCTGGCAGAAATACAGGAAGAAGTGCATCACGAACAACAGCGGCTATGACTGGAAGAAGAATGACCGGGAATACTACGGGGCAGATGCTAACTGAAAAGGAAAGAAGAAAACGGCAGAGCGCAAAAGCAGCAAGAAAGAAAGCTTTGCGCAGAAAAAGACGAATCGTCCTGCTTATTATGGCTGCAATCGTAGTATTAGCAGGTGCCGGATTCTATGTTGTATATCAGAATTCCTATAACGGGATTATGAAAAAAGCACAAAAAGCCGCGCAGTCAAAAGATTATACCACTGCAGAAGCTTATTATAAACAGGCAATTTCCAAAAATACTAAAAAAGCAGATGCTTACACAGGTCTTGCAGATGTTTATCAGTCACAGGATAAGACAGATGAAGGTACAACATTATTTGAAGAAGCAGTTAGCAAGCAATCTGGTAATGTTGAACTTTATAAAGCATGTATGGATTTTTATTTGAAATCAGATCAGAACATGGAAATTCCAGAACTTTTGGATTCTGTCAATGATTCCATGTTGGAGAAATTAAGCGATTATGTTGTAGATGAACCAAAGTTCAGTCTGGAGGATTCTACGACTTATGATGATGTCCAAAAATTACTTCTGACTGCAGATAAAGATACAATCTACTATACAACGGATGGTACAGATCCTGATCTGACAAGTACGAAGTACACTAGTGAAGGCATACAGATCAGCGAGGGTGAGACAACCATAAAAGCAATTGCTGTCAACAAAAAAGGGGTGCCGAGTGCAATCGGTAAGAAGACTTACACGGTAGAATTCCCTGTAGAAGATGCACCGGCGGTCTCCCCGTCAACAGGACAGTACGATGAAGCAGTTCAGATTGAAGTAAAAGTACCGGAGGGATATACTGCATATTACACGACAGACGGTACAGACCCGACAACAGCATCTACAAAATATACCGGGCCAATCGACATGCCAAAGGGAGAAACTCTTTTTAAAGTCGTACTTGTCAATGGAAAGGGGCGTATGAGTGGTATTACCACTAGAAATTATATGTATGATAACCAATAATTGTTATCTTATTATGTAAAAAAAGAAAAAATTACCAGAAAAATATTGCGTTAAATTATTATCAATGCTATAATGCAACTGTGATAAAAATTTAACGCAATTATTTTATGGAGGAGAAAAATCATGGCAAGATTTACATTACCAAGAGACATTTATCATGGAGAAGGAGCTTTAGAAGAGCTGAAGAACTTAAAAGGTAAAAAGGCAATCGTTGTTGTCGGTGGCGGCGCAATGAAACGCCAGGGATTCCTTGCAAAAGTTGAAGACTACTTGAAAGAAGCTGGAATGGAAGTTGCTCTTTTCGAAGGTGTAGAACCAGACCCGTCTGTTGAAACTGTAATGAAAGGTGCAAAGGCTATGCAGGAATTCGAGCCTGACTGGATCGTAGCTATGGGTGGTGGATCACCGATTGATGCAGCAAAAGCTATGTGGGCTTTCTATGAGTATCCGGAAATAACATTTGAAGATCTGATTACACCATTCAGTTTCCCGGAATTAAGACAGAAAGCAAAATTTGCAGCAATTCCTTCAACCTCCGGAACTGCAACTGAAGTAACAGCATTTTCTGTTATCACAGATTATGCAAAAGGAATCAAGTACCCTCTGGCAGATTTTAACATCACGCCAGATGTTGCAATTGTTGACCCGGCTCTTGTAGCTGAACTTCCTGTAAAGCAGGTTGCTTACACAGGTATGGATGCCTTGACACATGCGATTGAGGCATATGTATCTACATTGAACTGTCCATATACAGATCCGCTTGCACTCAAAGCAATCGAGATGGTATTTGATTATCTTCCGGCATCCTACAGATGCAATATGGAAGCAAGAGCAAAAATGCACGATGCACAGTGTCTGGCTGGAATGGCATTCTCTAATGCATTACTTGGAATCGTACATTCTATGGCTCATAAAACAGGAGCTGCATTCTCTACAGGACATATTACACATGGTCTTGCAAATGCAATGTATCTTCCATATGTAATCAAATATAATGCAAAAGATCCTGTAGCAGCTAAGAGATATGCTGAAATTGCAAGATTTGTAGGACTTGGTGGAGCATCTGAAAAAGCACTCATCAACAGTCTTTGTGAGAAGATCAATGAATTCAATGTTATCTTAAATATTCCGGCTACATTAAAGGATTTCGGAATCAAAGAAGATGAATTTAAAGAAAAAATTGCTACAATCTCTGAAAATGCTGTTGGAGATGCCTGTACAGGTTCTAATCCAAGAACAATTGATCCAGCTACAATGGAAAGACTGTTTACATGTATTTATTATGGAACAGAAGTTGATTTTTAATTAACAACAATGTTAAAAAAATAATTTTAATAAAATAATGATGAAACGGCAGGTATTATAATAATATTTGCCGTTTTTGGTGCGGTTTTCAGAATTTATTTAGAAATTAAATTCACAGCAAGTTACTTGATATTTTCATAACAATGTTGTATCATTATATAGATGATTATTATTATTCCCGGTATTTCAATGGGGGTTAGAATTAGGAGGAAGCAAGATGTATAAGATATTAAAAGCTGAAAAATTAGCTGACAAGATTTATCTTATGGATGTTGAGGCACCACGTGTTGCAAGACACTGCCAGCCTGGACAGTTCGTTATCGTTAAGATGGACGATAAGGGAGAACGTATCCCACTTACAATCTGTGACTATGACAGAGAAGCAGGTACTATTACAATCGTATTCCAGGAAGTCGGAGCATCTACTGTAAAGATGGCTGACTTAAAGGCCGGGGATTCATTCCGTGATTTCACTGGACCTCTTGGCTGTGCTTCAGAGCTCGTTGAAGAAGACATAGAAGACTTGAAAAAGAAAAAAATCTTATTCGTAGCAGGTGGAGTTGGAGCTGCTCCTGTATATCCACAGGTAAAATGGTTACATGAACACGGCGTAGCAGCAGATGTTATTGTCGGAGCAAAGACAAAAGATATGCTGATCCTTGAAGATGCTATGGAAGCTGTATCTGGTAACTATTACCCATGTACAGATGATGGTTCCTACGGACATGCCGGAATGGTTACAACAATGGTCGAAGAACTTGTAAATAATGGAAACAAATATGATGTATGTATTGCAATCGGTCCAATGATCATGATGAAATTTGTCTGTCTCCTTACAAAGAAACTGGAGATCCCGACAGTTGTCAGCATGAACCCAATCATGGTTGATGGTACAGGAATGTGCGGTGCCTGCCGTCTGATCGTTGGAGACGAAGTGAAATTCGCATGCGTAGACGGACCAGAGTTTGACGGACATCTCGTTGATTTTGATAACGCTATGAAGAGACAGCAGCTTTACAAGACAGAAGAAGGTCGTGCAATGCTGAAATTACAGGAAGGTGACACTCATCATGGTGGATGCGGAAACTGCGGAGGTGACAAATAATGGCAAATGTATTAGAGAGAGTTCCTGTAAGAGAACAGGATCCAAAAGTAAGAGCAACAAACTTCGAAGAAGTATGTTATGGATATAACAAAGAAGAAGCAATGGAAGAGGCACAGCGCTGTATCAACTGTAAGAATGCAAGATGTATTCAGGGCTGTCCTGTATCTATCAATATTCCAGGATTTATTAGTCATGTAAAAGAAGGTAATATTGAGGAAGCTTATAAAGTAATCGGAGAGTCCTCAGCACTTCCTGCTATCTGTGGCCGTGTATGTCCACAGGAGTCCCAGTGCGAGAGCAAATGTATCCGTGGAATCAAAGGTGACCCGATTTCAATCGGTAAACTTGAAAGATTCGTTGCTGATTACGCTCTTGAGCATGACATTAAACCTGCAAAACCTGAGAAGACAAATGGACATAAAGTTGCAGTTATCGGTTCTGGTCCGTCCGGACTTACATGCGCCGGAGACCTTGCAAAGCTTGGTTATGAAGTAACAGTATTTGAGGCACTTCATGAGCTTGGCGGAGTACTTGTATATGGTATTCCAGAGTTCCGTCTTCCAAAAGAGAAAGTCGTAAAGAAAGAAATCGAAAAAGTAAAAGAATTAGGTGTACATTTTGAGCCAAACGTAGTAATCGGTAAATCAACAACAATCGATCAGTTGATGGAAGAGGAAAACTTTGAAGCTGTATTCATCGGTTCCGGAGCAGGTCTTCCGATGTTCATGGGAATTCCGGGAGAGGCATCAAACGGAGTATTCTCTGCAAACGAGTATCTGACAAGAAGCAACCTTATGAAAGCTTTCGATGATTCTTATGATACACCGATTGCAGCAGGTAAGAAAGTTGCAGTTGTCGGTGGCGGTAACGTAGCAATGGATGCTGCCAGAACAGCACTTCGTCTTGGAGCAGAAGTACATGTAATCTACCGTCGTGGCGAGGAAGAACTTCCAGCCAGAGTTGAAGAAGTACATCATGCAAAAGAAGAGGGCGTTATATTTGATCTTCTTACAAATCCAAAAGAAATTCTTGCAGATGAGAATGACTGGGTAAAAGGAATGAAGGTTGTTAAGATGCAGCTTGGAGAGCCTGATGCATCAGGAAGACGACGTCCGGAAGAAATTCCAGGATCAGAGTACGAGATTGAACTTGATACAGTTATCATGTCTCTTGGAACATCTCCAAACCCATTGATCGCTTCTACAACAAAAGGTCTTGAGACAAACAAGAGAAAATGTATTGTTGCAGAAGAAGAAAATGGACAGACATCAAAAGCATGTGTATTCGCTGGCGGAGATGCTGTAACAGGAGCAGCAACAGTAATCCTTGCTATGGGTGCCGGAAAAGCCGGAGCAAAAGGAATTCATGAATTATTAAGCAACAAATAAATTCTTGAATGGGGACGTAGTAAAACTTTAAAATGCTACGTCTCCATCATTGATTAAGGGTGTCCCTTTTTTCATAAAAGGGGTGCCCTTAATTTATGAAGTTGACTTTTTTATTGACACTTCTAAATCTTTTGTATAAAATAATATTAGAATTAGTTGCGCCTAACCTCCGCAGATTAATTTAATACGGTTATTCTAGGATATCGAGATTCTGAATATAATACTAATAGATAATAAAAAGGAGTGTTTGATACATGACAATTTTCTGGGGACTAATGATACCGTTCATCGGAACAACTCTTGGGGCATTATGCGTATTATTTATAAAAAATGAATTAAAACCTGTGATTCAAAAGTCTTTACTTGGTTTTGCAGCGGGAGTTATGGTTGCGGCCTCTGTATGGTCACTTTTAATTCCAGCTATGGAAATGTCTGATCATCTGGGACAACTGGCATTTTTACCGGCTGCTGTTGGCTTTCTTGTCGGCATTGTATTTCTTCTTGCATTGGACCGCCTCATTCCACATCTGCATCTTGGGAGTGAAGAATCAGAAGGTCCTAAAGCTTCATTAAAGAAATCGACGATGCTGATCTTGGCAGTTACAATTCACAATATTCCGGAAGGAATATCTGGTGGCGCAGTATTTGCAGGACTTCTTATGAATAATTCAAAAGTGACACTTGCCGGAGCATTTGCACTGTCTATCGGCATAGCAATTCAAAATGTACCAGAAGGCTTTATTGTTTCACTGCCTGTCAGAAGTGAAAAAGGGCGGATAAAAGCTTTTTTATATGGTATGTTTTCTGGGATTGTGGAACCAATTGGTGGTGGTATAACAATTTTGCTTGCATCTAAAATTACACCTGTATTGCCGTATCTACTTGCATTTGCAGCAGGTGCTATGATTTATGTTGTAGTGGAAGAGTTAATTCCGGAATCATCTGAAGGAACCCATAGCAATGTCGGCACAATAGGTTTTTCGCTTGGGTTTGTATTAATGATGATATTAGATGTAGCGTTGGGCTAGAAAGCATAAAGATGAATAAAAGGAGAACATGTTCGATAAAGTAACATGTTCTCCTTTATTCTTTTAATTTATAAACTTACACTAGTTATGACGATTGATAACAGAATGTAAAAAATCTCATTTACTTGTGATAGGGTTCATGATTTATAATTCGATAACTGCGATATATCTGTTCCAATAAGATCACACGCATTAATTGGTGAGGAAACGTCATTTTTGAAAAGCTGAGTGCATAGTCTGAGCGTTTTAAAACTTCTTTGCCAAGACCAATAGAGCCGCCTATAATAAAAATAATATGACTGATGCCTTGAACGCCAAGCGTGTCGACTTTTTCGGAAAGTTCTTCAGAGGTCAGCATTTTGCCACGAATTTCTAATGTAATTACATATGAATCTTCTTTGACATATTTCAAAATGCGTTCGCCTTCTTTATCCCGGATTGCATTTTCAACAGTCTCGCTTGCGTGATCCGGCGTCTTTTCGTCAGCAACTTCGACAATCTCAAGCTTACAATAACGGCCGAGTCTCTTACTGTATTCTGCAATAGCATCTTTTAAATACTTTTCTTTTATTTTTCCAACGGTAATTAAAGTAATTTTCATAAATGTCTCCAGTCAAAAAATATCTTCCGTAAAAAATAGCTGGATATTATTCGTCCCAGCCCTCGTAAAACCGGATATTTACAGAAATGTTACGAATAAATTCCCCTTCTTTTAAGTCAATATCTTCCTCGTCAGATACATACGGGATGAATGGATCTTCTTCTGTAAGTTCCAGACTCAGCCAGTTTCTGGCGGCCTCATTGGCATCATCTATGGCATCATCTATCGTGTCACCTTCTCCGTAACAACATTCTAAATCAGGGAAATAGCCCTTGTATTTTCCATCTTTTTCTTCATGAAATACTGCTGGATATATAAATTTCATTTTTCTGTCCTTTCTAAACTCTTATAAGTCTTTTACATTATATCACGACTTGACAGGAATACAATAGCAAACACTTTTTAATTATTCTTTCATTTTTCTGTGATTCACTAAGTTATTCTGCACAAGACATGCTATGATATACTTATAATATTAAAATTGAATTCAGGAGGTTCTAGAACAATGACAAGAGCAGGCGAACGTAAGATTGCAAAAAAAGAACAGGTAAATGGCGGAGCAGGTCATGTGCTTATGGAGGCTCTTTTAAATGAAGAAGAACGAGGAGAGCATTGCCGTATATTTTCTCAGGTAACCATTGAGCCAGGCTGTGAACTTGGTTATCATGAGCATCATGGAGAAACTGAGACTTATTATGTACTTTCCGGCAGTGCGACTTATATGGACAACGATAAAGAATACGAGATCAAAACCGGCGATGTTACATTTTGCAAAGATGGAGACGGACATGGAATTAAGAATCACGGAACAGAACCAATTGTATTTGTAGCACTTGTATTAAAAAAATAAAAATCTTTTTATTTTATAAAGAGGTAATTACAGGAGGAAGCTTATGAAATTTTTATTTGCTTCAGATTCATTTAAAGGGAGTTTATCTTCGCAAAAGACAGCAGAACTTCTGGCAAAAGCAGCCCGGGAGATATTTCCGGACTGTCAATGTGACAGCATTGTCGTTGCAGACGGTGGCGAAGGTACAACAGCAGCAGTACTTGCGGCTACAAATGGAAAAAACTTACCTGTGCAAGTTCATGGACCTCTCTGGGAGGATATTACAAGTAATTATGGCATGCTGGATGAAAATCGTGCAGTAATGGAAATGGCTGCAGCTTCCGGACTGCCTCTCGTTCCAGAAGAGAAAAGAGATCCACGCTATACTACATCTTATGGAACTGGAGAAATGATTGCAGATGCTCTTAGAAGAGGATTCCGGGATATATCCATAGCCATCGGCGGCTCTGCTACAAACGATGGTGGAATCGGCTGTATACGCGCCCTGGGTGGAAAATTTTTAGATGAGAATAATCAGGAATTAAAGGGGTGCGGCGAGGATTTGATGAAAATTAGAAAGATAGATCTTTCTGGACTGAATCCATTGATAAAAGAATGTAAATTCACGGTAATGTGTGATGTCACAAATCCGCTTTGCGGAAAAGACGGAGCTACTTATACATTTGGCAGACAGAAAGGTGCAACCCCTGAGATTCAAAATGATTTGGAAGCTGGTATGTGTAATTACCGGGACATTATTAAAGAGCAATTTGATCTGGATATGGATAATATACCGGGTTCCGGAGCAGCTGGTGGTCTCGGGACTGCTCTTATGGTATTTTTAAACGGAACATTGAAATCTGGAATTGAGACGGTACTTGATCTTGTGGATTTCGATGAACATCTGAAAGATGTCGATATTGTCGTAACCGGAGAAGGTGCTACAGACTGGCAGTCTGTATTTGGCAAAGTCATGCAGGGAGTTGGTGTACACTGCAAAAAGCGCCATATACCAGCTGTAGCGATTGTCGGAAGTATGGGAAGCGGTGCAGAAGATATCTTCGATTATGGAATTGAATCTATTATCACAACGGTAAATAATATTATGCCTCTGTCTGATGCTTTAAATCATGCTGAAGAATTATATCTTGGTGCAGCTAGACGAATGTTCCGGCTCTTAAAAGCAGGAATGCAGATGCGTTAACAAATAAATTGTTATATTTTATGATATTCTTGAATGAACTTGATCATCTTACGAACGGCAGTACTCTTTGCAGTGCTGCCATTCGTGACTAAATAAATTCTCCGAAGGGGCAGTTTTTCTTCCAACGGAATCTGATATACATCACCTTTGGTCAAAGCTAGTTCAGCCATTTTCTTAGGATAAAAACCGATTCCAAGGTTATGAGTGATCAAAGGAAGCATCTGATCGGTTGTTGCGGTCTCCATATCCGGTGCAAAGGAAAGTCCCTGTTCCAGAAAAAAACTGTTATATAATTCTCTTGTACTGCTATTTTCATCAAGACTAATAAATGGAAGAGAAGCAATATCTTCAAGCTTCTGGGTATGTTCTGCAAGCTTTTTGTATTTTCTCCCTCCGATTAGTATTTCGCGGTAAGAGGCAAGAGGTATTTTCTCCAGTGGACTTTTGATGTCAAGTGGTGTTGTCACCGCAGCAAAATCCACAATATCACTTGTTAATGCCTGAATTGCCTGTGGCGTCGAATGATTCGAAATACGAAGTCTGACATGCGGATATTGTTCATGAAATTTTTCAAGTCTTGAAAGTAGTACCAGTCTCAGCGCGTTTTCGCTGGCACCGATGGATACTAATCCATTCTCCAGTTCACCATTCTGACGGATTTCTTCTTCGCCAATCTGTAACTGTTCATATGCAATTGCTACATGCTCATATAATTTCTTCCCCTCTGGTGTTAACGAAATACCACGGTTAGACCGTAGGAAAAGAGTGCATTTTAATTCTTGCTCCAGGATATTCATGCAGCGTGTAATATTGGGCTGATTGTTGCCAAGCATTTTTGCTGCTTTTGTAAAGCTCTTATAACGTGCTACAAAATAAAATATGCGGTAATAATCGTAAGTAATCATATCTAATCCTCTCATTCCAAATTGATATATCCATGATACTAAATATATCTTTTACATTTTAACGTAAGACAACTATAATATATAGCAGATAAAAAATCAATAAGAAAAGAGATGAATAAAAATGGCAACCATATTTCCAAGAGAAGAAAAAGCAGAATACTTATTTGACAAAATTCTGGAAAATCCGCAGGCATGCGAACGGTTGATGGAAACATTTTATGAATCAGTAGAATCTGACGGCGAATATTCAGGAGAAGTATTGCCGCCGGAGAAATTTGCAAAAGCTTTATTTGACGCTTATAAGAATAAAGATCTGACCGCTTTCCTTCTGGCAATCTGTCAGCACAGCATGTTCGATCTTCTTAGAAATGCATACCTTGTTCCGTTTCGTTTTAATGCTGACGGACATACCAATCCTTATATTTTAACGGATGGATTCGGCAATCTGTTAAATGATTGCAAGAAAGCTGTACCTGACAAAATGTATCATAAATTCCAAAAAGTCTACGCACAAAATGATGATGTGAAAATGTATCTGGCAGAAGGATATCGAAAAAGGCATTGTTATGATGAAGTGACTATGGAAGTAAAAGATTATCGAATGGGAGAGCAGTTAGGTGTTTTGCTTGTATATGAACTGCCGGATACTATCAAAATGAAAGAGACTGAAGCTCAGTCTTATGTCGCCGTTATGGATCTGGTTATGCAATTGCAGGAAGAATTGCCAAAATCCATTGTTTATTATGGACAAGAATGTCTTGAAGAAAAAGGCGAGCATTTTGATGAACTTGGAGTTTTTCTTCCATTTACACATTTTTCAGAACGACTGGAAAAACATATTGAGACAGCGAAGAAGATTGTTTATCAATATAAAGAATAATTTGTTATATAATCTATAAGAAAGAGGAACTATTCACTTGAAAATGAACGGTTCCTCTTTTAGTTCAGTTGAGAAGACTCCCAATTATATAAGTGACAAGTGAACTTATATAATTGAGAGTCGAATCTTTGAATTTACGTGCAATAACGAAATGTTTTATCTGTCAAAATCCTTGCAAAAATCAATCCAAGCGGCAATGCAAGTATGATCATAAATGCGGCAGCGAACCACTCTGCTGATGTATGCAGGGACATGATTCCCAGATTATAAATAGCACGGTACAAATAAAGGCCAGGTACCATAATTACTATAGAAGGTACCGTTACGGATATTCTTGGAAATCCCGCAACATTTTTAATCATAGAAGCAAGAATTCCTGCGACAAGCGCGCCGATAAATGCAGCAGCAGCTGGGGGCATATTTGCAAGGTCCACCATTTCCAGACGAAGAGTATTGGCAACTGCTCCGATACATCCGGCTGTAGCTGCCAGTTTTCTTGGACTGTTAAACATAACAGAGAATCCGAAAACTCCACAAAAGCTTGCTGCCAGTCGGAAGAGAATTTGTACCGGGACTTGCAAATTTAATGTTAGAAAATCCACCGGCTGCAATTTTAAGACAAGTGCCATAATCCAGGCAGTCATTGTTGCAACAGTGATAATAATGATTGCATAAGTTAATCGTTCCAGACCTGATCTCATATCCAATTTTGCAAGGTCAATACCGCTGGTAATGAATGGGAATCCTGGAATGATAAATAACATAGAACAAATATATCCTGCTTCATGTTGTTCTGACACCCCGAGTATCAGTTTCATCACTTCAAATAATCCCGCATAGACCAGACAGGCTGATGTTACAGAAGCGAAGATACATAAAAATAGTGTAAAATGATGCTTCCCCAGTTTGCATCGGACAAAATTCCCGATACCGGCACCTGCAAATGCACAAAACATTTCTACCGGTCCGCCTCCAAGTAAAAAGGTAAATGCGCCACAGGCAAGTGCGGCTGCAAAACCAAGTGCGGTCGGAGAGTAGAGACCATGTATTTTTTCAATCTGATCCAGATGAGAATGTAATTCCTCACCAGTCATGTATACACCTTCGGATGAAAATTTATTAATAAACTGTTCCAGACGATTCAGTTTTGATGTGTTTACTCCTGTATTTGTAAGACATAAGGACTGAGAGTAACATTCCTCTCCATCGAAACAGGTGTATTCAATAGACATTAATCCGATGTCTGCAGTACAAGTCAACCCCAACTGTTCTGCGAGTGTATTCATAGATTGTCTGACACGCCAGGCTCCGGTTCCACATGACAGAAGCATAAGACCTGTCCGTCCAATCACAGAAGATTTTTCAATAATTCCGGCACTTGTAATCGGGATATCATCAATTGCTTCTGCATAATCATGCCATAAAATTTCCATGTGATTTTTGTGGATCACTTGCATATAAATCACTTCTTTCTTCACTGAACTGACCATATCGTCAGCTTAGTATAAATATTTTTGCAGCCATATAAATTATGTATGTTTGATATTTTAATTATACATATATAGCATATTATGTTCAGCTTTAGTATAGTCTTTATTTCTTGTTTGTCAATAATTACTTACTGTCTTGTCACATGTAAAAACATGTGCTATAATTGTCTGCAATGAAATTTCAGATCATATGGGAGGAAAAACATATGACAATTGTAGAAGAAATACAAAAACTAAAACAAGAAAAAAATGCAGTGATCCTGGCTCATTATTATGTCAGACCTGAAGTTCAGGATATTGCAGATTACATAGGAGATTCTTTCTATCTAAGCCGTGTCGCAACAGAGCTTTCTGAGAGTACGATTGTATTTTGCGGCGTTTCTTTTATGGGCGAGAGCGCAAAGATCTTAAATCCGGACAAAACTGTTCTGATGCCGGATCCGGCTGCTGACTGCCCGATGGCACATATGGCAGATGTAGAATCCATTAAAAAAATCCGCGAAGAGTATAAAGATGTAGCAGTGGTCTGCTATATTAATTCTACAGCAGCTTTAAAAGAATATTCCGATGTATGTGTAACGTCAGCAAATGCTGTCAAGATAGTAAAAGCGTTACCGAATAAGAATATCTACTTTATTCCGGACCGGAATCTGGCTCATTTTGTAGCAGATCAAGTTCCAGAGAAACATTTTATCTATAATGAAGGATTCTGTCCGACACATGAGCGTATGGAAGCTGATGAAGTCCGCGAAGCAAAAGAAGAACACCCGGATGCACTGGTGTTATCTCACCCGGAATGTAATACAGAAGTATTAAAATTATCCGATTATATAGGAAGTACTTCAGGAATTATTAAATATGCAACGGAAAGTCCATGTAATGAATTTATCATCTGTACAGAAGAGGGTGTACACTATAAACTCGTTCAGAATAATCCGAATAAACATTTTTACTATCCGAAGACTGTTCCGGTATGTCCGAACATGAAAAAGAATACTTTGGAAAAAGTGCTTCATGTATTAAAGACCGGCAAGAACGAAGTTCATGTCAGTGACAGCCTTCGTGAAAATTCAAAAAAACCTCTGGAACGTATGTTAGAGCTTGGAAAGTAGGCATTTGAATATGAATCAAACAGATAATATGAAAAATGTAAGTAATAGTAAGGAAAATAATTTGCAAGCCGATGTGGTCATTGTCGGCACAGGCGTAGGCGGCTGCTTTTCAGCCCTGAATCTGTCCGAAGATTTATCCATTATTATGATTACAAAATCAGATCTTGAAAGCAGCGATTCATTTCTCGCACAAGGAGGAATCTGTGTGTTACATGATGACGATGATTATGACAGTTATTTCGAAGACACAATGCGGGCTGGTCATTATGAAAACAGGAAAGAGTCTGTAGATATTATGATCCGCGGTTCACAGGATGTAATTCATGATCTGATCGGGTATGGTGTGGATTTTGCAAAGGAAGATGGTAAACTTCTGTACACAAGAGAAGGCGCCCATTCCAGGCCTCGAATTCTGTTTCATGAAGATATTACTGGTAAAGAAATCACAAGTAAGCTTCTTGCACAGATAAAGACACGTAAAAATATCCAGATTATGGAATATACGACGATGACTGACATCCTTATTTCCAAAGGGGCATGTGCCGGGATTGAGGCTGAAACATCTGATCATAAAAAGATTTATATCCACGCTGATCAGACTATTTTTGCAAGCGGCGGTATCGGAGGTCGTTATAAGCATTCTACAAACTTTCCGCATTTAACTGGAGATGCCATTGATATTGCAAAAAAGCATGGCATCAGACTGGAACATTTAGATTATGTACAGATCCATCCAACAACACTTTATTCTAAAAAGCCGGGACGCAGATTTTTGATTTCCGAATCTGTGCGTGGTGAAGGCGCTCTTCTGTATGATAAAAACGGAAATCGATTTATAGATGAACTGCTCCCAAGAGATGTTGTCACAAAAGCCATTCAGGAACAGATGAAGAAGGATGGGACAGATCATGTGTGGCTGTCATTAGAAAAGATTCCAAAGGAAATAATCCTAAGTCATTTTCCGAATATCTACCAGCATTGCCTGGAAGAAGGTTATGATGCGACAAAAGAGTGGATTCCAGTCGTGCCGGCTCAGCATTACTTTATGGGGGGAATCTGGGTTGACTCCGATAGTCATACATCTATGCCAAATTTATATGCAGTAGGAGAGACAAGTTGCAACGGTGTTCATGGAAAGAACCGACTTGCAAGCAATTCTCTTTTGGAGAGTCTTGTATTTGCTAAAAGAGCTGCCAGGAAAATCATGTCTGAAAAACAGATGAATAAGGCAACCGCATAAAACAGTAATAAAATGCTATAAAAAAGGAGATTTTCAAAGAGTCATGAATACAATTACAATGAAACTACAGGCTGACCATCTCATCGAAGAAGCCTTAAGAGAAGATATATCCAGCGAAGATGTAACCACAAATTCAGTCATGAAAGAAGCTGTTCAAGGAGAAGTAAATCTTATCTGCAAGCAAGACGGTATTATTGCAGGACTGGAAGTATTTAAACGAGTATTCGAATTGCTGGATGCTAATACAAAGATTGAATTTTATAAAAAAGATGGCGACGCAGTAAAAAGCGGGGAACTTCTGGGTGTTGTTACAGGCGATATCCGTGTACTGTTATCTGGAGAAAGAGTGGCACTGAATTATCTGCAACGCATGAGTGGAATTGCCACATACACGAATTCTGTTGCAAAATTGCTTGCTGGAACTAAAACGAAACTTTTGGATACAAGAAAAACAACTCCGAATATGCGTATTTTCGAAAAATATGCAGTTCGCGTCGGAGGCGGATATAATCACCGCTATAATCTATCTGATGGCGTCCTTTTGAAGGATAATCATATTGGTGCAGCCGGAAGCGTCACAAAAGCAATACAGATGGCAAAGGATTATGCACCGTTTGTTCGGAAAATCGAGGTGGAAGTAGAAAATCTTGACATGGTAAAGGAAGCGGTAGAAGCAGGTGCAGACATCATTATGTTAGACAACATGTCTTATGACGAGATGAAAGAAGCTTTATTAATCATTGATGGACATGCCGAGACAGAATGTTCCGGAAATGTTACAAAGGAAAATATTGAAAAACTGACCGGACTTGGTGTGGATTATATTTCCAGTGGAGCACTGACCCATTCTGCACCGATTCTTGATATTTCCTTAAAAGGACTTCATGTAATATAAGTCCATGCATACTGTTGCTGTTGACTAACATTTATTTCTCGCTCTACAATAAGAAAAAAGCAAAGAAGGTGCGAGTATGCAGGCTTTGTCAACAGCAGCACCCGGTAAAGTATATACCATCAAATGGATGTTCGGCCTTCCGGAGGTTCTGGATATCATCCGTAACTGTCAGATTGAGGAGGGCAGTGAAATCCGGGTCTTTGAAAAGTTCAATGGTGGTCTGATTATCGGGAACAAACACAAAAGAATCGCAATTAGCGATGATGCGGCGGCAAGAATACAAGTTTAAAGTTGTATCAGTTGAATTTATGATACTATTAAAAAGGTATTTGTCGTAAGAAAAAAGAAGTATGAGAATCCATTTAAGGTGTTTCATGCTTCTTTTTCTTATATCTGAACAGCATTTTTATCATTTACATATGCAGATATCAGGGGAAAATCTAAATTATGATATCATATATTTTGAGGATAGCCGTATTACTTTTATTTGAATTTGTCAATAGTTTAACAAATATTTTTTGTATAAAATTACATACAAAACACATGAATTGTACTCTCTAAAATGCAATTTCTCGGTGAAATTGCACAAAATCAAGTACAAGCGCTTTTTGATTAATTGTACTCATTTAAATACTTGCAATCGAAAAAAACCGATGCTATACTGTGCCCGTAAAAAGAAATACATATTTAGGAAAAGGAGACGTAAAGATATGGCACAGTACGAACAGTGGGCAGGATTTAAAGGAAGAAACTGGACACATTCTGTAGATGTTAGAAGTTTTATCCAGGATAACTACACTCCATATGATGGAGATGAATCTTTCCTGGAGGGACCAACTGAGGCAACCAACAAATTGTGGGGAAGACTTCAGGAACTTCAGAAAGAAGAACGTGCAAAAGGCGGCGTTCTAGATATGGAAACAGAAGTTGTATCCGGACTGACAGCATATGGCCCAGGGTATATCGATGAGAGTATGAAAGACCTTGAGCAGGTTGTAGGTCTTCAGACAGACAAGCCTCTGAAGAGAGCATTCATGCCTTACGGTGGAATTAAGATGGCAGAGCAGGCTTGTACAACTTATGGATATGAGCCAAGCCCAAAACTTCATGAAATCTTTACTAAATATCATAAAACACACAACCAGGGAGTTTTCGATATCTACACACCAGAGATGAAAAAAGCTCGTCATAACAAAATCATTACAGGACTTCCGGATACTTACGGACGTGGACGTATCGTTGGTGATTATCGTCGTGTAGCTCTGTACGGAATTGATTTTCTTCTTGAGAAAAAACAGTATGATTTTGAGCGTTACGCAAGACACGGCATGAAAGGTACAGACTTCCGTCTTCGTGAAGAGCTTGCTGATCAGATGAGAGCACTTCGTGATATGAAAGAAATGGCTGCTGCTTATGGTTATGACATTTCACAGCCTGCAAAAGATGCAAAAGAGGCTGTACAGTGGTTATACTTTGGTTATCTTGCAGCAATCAAGACTCAGAACGGTGCTGCTATGAGTGTTGGACGTGTGTCTACTTTCCTTGATATATATATTGATCGTGATATTAAAAACGGTAAGCTTACAGAGAAAGAAGCTCAGGAATTAATTGATCACCTTGTAATGAAGTTCCGTATGGTTAAATTCGCAAGAATTCCTTCTTACAATGAACTGTTCTCAGGAGATCCTACATGGGCAACTCTGGAAGTAGCCGGACTTGGACAAGATGGACGTTCTATGGTAACAAAGAACGATTATCGTTTCCTTCACACATTAAAGAACATGGGACCTTCTCCAGAGCCGAACTTAACAGTCCTTTATTCTTCAAGACTGCCAGAGAACTTCAAGAAATTTGCTGCTCGCATTTCTGTTGAGACAAGTTCTATCCAGTATGAAAATGACGATGTTATGCGTCCGGTATGGGGTGATGACTACAGCATCTGCTGCTGCGTATCTGCCACAGAGACTGGTAAAGAGATGCAGTTCTTCGGAGCTCGTGCAAACCTTGCAAAATGCTTAATGTATGCAATCAACGGTGGTGTTGATGAGAAGACAAAAGCACAGGTTGGACCAAACTACCAGCCAATTACATCTGAGTACCTTGATATCGATGAAGTACTTGCTAAATATGACGAGATGATGGAGTGGCTGTCTAAACTGTACGTTGACACACTGAACATGATCCACTACATGCATGATAAATATTATTATGAGGCAGCACAGATGTCTCTCATCGACACAGATGTAAAACGTTCATTTGCTACAGGTATCGCAGGATTCTCACATGTAGTAGATTCCTTAAGCGCTATCAAATACGCAAAGGTTAAACCAATCCGTGACGAGGACGGAATTGCTGTTGACTTTGAAATCGAGGGAGATTTCCCAAGATATGGTAATGATGATGACCGTGCAGATGACATTGCAGTTTGGCTTCTGAAGAAATTCATGCACAAACTGAGCAAATGCCATACTTACAGAGATTCTACACCGACAACATCTATCCTTACAATTACATCAAACGTTGTATATGGTAAGGCTACAGGATCTCTTCCAGATGGAAGAAAAGCAGGAGAGCCATTATCTCCAGGAGCTAACCCATCATACGGTGCAGAAAAAGCAGGACTTCTTGCTTCCTTGAACTCTGTTGCTAAGCTTCCATATGAACTTGCATTAGATGGAATTTCTAATACACAGACAATCAGCCCAGGAGCACTTGGACACAATGATGAAGAGAGAAGTGTGAACCTTGCACACGTATTAGATGGATACTTTGATCAGGGAGCTCATCATCTGAATGTCAATGTATTTGGTACAGAGAAACTGATCGATGCTATGGAGCATCCAGAGAAACCAGAGTACGCAAACTTTACAATCCGTGTATCTGGATACGCTGTAAAATTCATCGACCTGACTCGCGAGCAGCAGTTAGATGTAATTTCCAGAACATGCCATAAAGAAATGTAATTTTCACACATATAAGACCTCGTGTTTGACAATGCTCTTCGCGGGGTCTTATAATTAATTATGTAAATTTTCAAAATAATAAACCATTATTGAAAATACATTTTAAAAATATATAGATAGGAGATTGTTATTATGGAAGGATACATTCATTCCACAGAAAGTTTTGGTTCTGTAGATGGACCAGGAGTTCGCTTTGTCATTTTTACTGCAGGATGTCCCATGCGTTGTCAGTTCTGTCATAACCCGGATACATGGAATATGAAAACAGGTACACTGACTTCTACGGATGACCTGATCAAAAAAGCCCTCAGATATCGTTCTTACTGGGGGAATGAAGGTGGCATTACTGTCAGTGGTGGTGAACCGCTTCTTCAAATTGATTTTCTGACTGAACTTTTTAAAAAAGCAAAGGAAAATGGAATTCATACAACACTAGATACAAGTGGTAATCCTTTCACAAGAGAAGAACCTTTCTTTAGCAAATTTAATGAATTAATGCAATATACCGATCTCATTTTGCTTGACATCAAACACATTGATGAAAAGGAGCATATACGTCTGACAGGGCATACGAATAAAAACATCTTAGATCTGGCAACTTATCTGTCTGATATGAAGAAGCCTGTCTGGATCAGACATGTTCTTGTTCCTAAGCGCAGCGACAAAGATGAATATCTGGACAGACTGCATGAATTCATTCTGACTCTTCATAATGTAGAACGCGTAGAAGTTCTACCATATCATACACTTGGTGCATACAAATGGAAAGAACTTGGTATGGAGTATCCATTAGAAGGAATTGATCCTCCGACTGCTGAGCGTGTAGAGAATGCCAGAAAACGTCTTGGAGCATTTTAATAATACCAATTTATAATTTGATAAAAGAAACATATAGCTTATGATATTTTAAAGCTGTGTGTTTCTTTTTTACTTCAGTAATGAAAGACATACCTTCATTCATACATTATTACAAACGATATTTTCATAAATTGAAAAATGGAGTTTTATGAGTATAGATTTGGAAAATAGCAAAAGAAAAGCTGCCAAAGCATCCAAATTTCCAGAAGATGTTGTTCTTGGAATGCCTAATGTTGAAATTCTGGGACATTCTGAAATGCGAATTGAAAATTATCGGGGACTGATTGAATATACAGATCAACTCGTTAGAGTTCAGACAAAAATCGGTCAGATACGAATTACCGGAAAGCACCTTCAAGTTGATTCTTATACGAATGATGATATGAAAATTACGGGGAAAATTCAGAATATTGAATATCAGACATAAGGTGGGGGATTCATTCATTGCTTTTAAAAATATATCAATATATTCGAGGATATGTAAGAATCCGGATTACCGGTCATCGTATGGAACGTTTTATTAACGCATGCAATTACCGAAAAATAAAAATCTGGGATTTATCAGCCAGCGATGGCTCTTACGAAATGAATCTATGGGTAAAAGATTTCAAAAAGCTGCGTCACATTTCTCATAAAACTTCCACAAAAATTACGATTGTAAAAAAATATGGACTTCCTTTTTATCTGTTTAACCATCGAAGACGCAAGCTTTTCTTTGCTGGCATACTTACTGCCACCGTTTTACTATTGATAATGTCTGGTTATATCTGGGATATTGAAATCCTTGGCACACATACACAGACCGAAGAAGTCATAAGAACATTTCTAAAGGAGAATCATGTGAATACCGGCATACGGCGCGGAAACATTGATTGCGACCGTATTGTAAAAGATATTCGGAAAGGATTTGACGACATCATCTGGGTATCTGCATCTATAGAGGGAACCAGACTGATCATTCAAATCAAAGAAAACGAAGATGCTAAAATAGATAATAAAACAGATAATAAAACAGATATAAAAGAGGATATATATCCAAATTCTGATGCTGGGACGGACCTTGTTTCAGATTGCACAGGGACTATTGTACGCATTATCACTCGAAAAGGTATTCCTATGGTGCGGGAGGGAACATCTGTAAATCCCGGTGATATTCTTGTTTCCGGTCAGATTCCTATTCTTAATGATGCAAAAGAGATCACAGGATATGAGTCCTGTCATTCAGATGCTGATATTTTCATCCAGACTCAGATTCATTACGAGAATACTTTGCCCAGAAAATACGTAAAAAAAACAAGTGTAAAGTTCCCCCGTTTGTTCTATCTGTATTTTCGCATTGGTAAATATCGTCTGTCACCATTTTTCATCTGGTCTCCGTATGAACACTATTCAAAAAGCACAATGGAGTCACGGCTGAAACTTCTAGATCATTTTTATCTGCCGGTATATATCGGCGTTGTAGGTCTGACCCCTTATAAACCTGTTATGAAAAAATATACAGATCAACAGCTTCAAGACAAATTGAACAGATATTTCTTACGATATTGTGAAGATTTAGATAAAAAGGGGGTAGAAATTATTCAGAATGATGTTAAAATAGACACAGGGTCAAAAGAGGGAGCTATATCTGGTACACTGACCATCATCTGCAATACCGGACAGTCCCGACAATCTGAGATTCTGCAGCTTCCGAATGATCCGGAAGAACAAACTGAACAATTAGGAGAATAAGATATATGGGAATTATGGAAACTGTTCTTGAAATCCCGGCTGAGCATGAAGCAAATGTATTCGGGCAATTTGATGCTTTTGCAAAAAAGATTGAGCGCTCCCTTCATGTGACACTGATTTCCAGAGATGGTGTTGTCAAGATCATGGGGGACAGCAATGCTGTAGAACGCGCAAGAAATGTACTCTCACAGCTTCTTGAATTATCCCGTCGAGGTAACACGATTTCAGAACAAAATGTGAATTATACGCTGGCACTTGTCATGGAAGACAGTGAAGATAATGTCTTGGAAATTGATAAAGATATTATCTGTCACACCTTACAGGGGAAGCCAATAAAACCAAAGACACTTGGGCAAAAACAGTATGTAGATGAAATTCGGGAAAAAATGATTGTCTTTGGACTAGGTCCTGCCGGAACAGGAAAGACATACCTGGCCATGGCTATGGCAATCACTGCATTTAAAAATAATGAAGTTGGAAGAATCATTTTGACAAGACCTGCCATTGTGGCGGGAGAAAAGCTTGGATTTCTTCCGGGAGATCTGCAAAGCAAGATCGATCCTTATCTGCGTCCGCTTTATGATGCTCTTTATCAGATTATGGGAGCAGAAAGTTTTTTGAAAAATTCTGAAAAAGGACTGATTGAAGTCGCACCGCTTGCTTACATGCGTGGACGTACATTAGACAATGCATTTATCATTCTGGACGAGGCTCAGAACACAACTCCGGCGCAGATGAAGATGTTTTTAACAAGAATCGGATTTGGCTCAAAAGTTGTAATTACCGGTGATGAGACACAAAAGGATTTGCCAAGTGGTCAGACTTCCGGACTTGATGTAGCTGTCCGTGTTGTCGGCAAGATCAATGACATTGGAGTATGCCGTCTTACAAGCAAAGATGTTGTCCGCCATCCGCTTGTCCAGAAAATTGTAAAAGCTTACGAAGAATACGAGACAAAGACACAGAACAAATCAAGAAATCGCAGCCGAGAGAAAAGGAGAAAATCATGACATTATTTTATGAAGAAGAAGGAGCATTAAAGCTCCCTTTTGATTGCCAGGCGCTTGCCCGTGAAGTCATAAATGGCGCATTGGAATATATTCATTGTCCATATGAAGTTCAGGTCAATCTCTTACTCACTATGAACGATGAGATTCATGAGATGAACCGGGATTTCCGTAACATTGATCGTGCAACAGATGTACTTTCTTTCCCGATGCTGGAATATGAAACTCCGGGAGACTTCTCTCATTTTGAAAGCGAAGAAGACTGCTTCGATCCGGAGACAGGTGAGCTTCTGCTTGGAGATATTGTGATTTCCAAAGAAAAAGTCATTGCACAGGCTGAAGAATACGGTCATTCCGTCAAACGTGAATACGCATTCCTGATTGCACACTCGGTCCTTCATCTTTCCGGTTATGATCATATGGAAGAAGAGGAACGTATTGAAATGGAGACTCTTCAGCGTGAAATTTTAAATGAGCTAAATATATTACGTTAACATGGAGTAAATTATGAGTGAAAACAAAAGTGAAACCGGGAAGAACTTTCTCGTTCAGGGTTCCATTCTGGCTATAGCCGGAGTCATAACTAAAATTATCGGAGCAGTGTACCGAATTCCCCTCGTAAATATACTGGGTGATAAAGGTATGGGCTACTACGGAGTCGCGTTTCAGATTTACGCGATTGCACTTACACTGACTTCTTACAGTCTGCCCCTTGCAGTATCCAAGCTTGTCTCTGCAAGACTTGCAACAGGACAATATAAAAATGCATATCGCGTCTTTCGGGGTGCCATGACATTTGCAATTGCAGCAGGCGGTATCGTCGGTGCCATCATATTCTTTGGCGCTGATTTTATCGCATCGAATCTGATGGCAATGAAAATGAGTACGTTAGCTTTGCGAGTACTGGCTCCGTGCATTCTGATCGTGGCAATCCTTGGTGTATTCCGTGGATTTTTCCAGGGAAATGGATCCATGATTCCGACAGCTGTTTCCCAGATCATCGAACAGATTGTCAATGCAGTTGTCAGCGTAGTCGGTGCTTACATGCTCCTTAAGGTTGGTAAAGAAGTTGCTGCCCAGAAAAATAATGATTCTTATGGTGCGGCTTATGCAGCATCTGGCGGTACACTAGGTACCGTGATGGGAGCACTTGCTGCGTTATTATTTTTATTTTTCTTATTTTTAGCTTTCCGGAAGAAATTCCGCCGTCAGATGGAGCGTGATCGTGGAAATAAAACTGAAAGTTATAAGAGAGTTTTTAAAGTGCTTCTATTAACGATTGCACCTGTTATTTTAAGCGCAACGGTCTACAATCTTTGTGGTGTTGTAGATAATGCTATGTTTGGGACAATTATGTCTATTCAGGGGCATAAAGAAAGCGAATATGCCGCCCTTCTTGGTATTGTAACCGGAAAATACGATACACTGATGAATGTGCCTCTTGCGATTTCCAGTGCCTTTGGATCTTCCTTGATCCCAAGCATTGTACTTACAGCAAAGACCGGAAACCGCAGACAGGTTCATGAAAAGATTGATATTTTTACGCGTTTTAATATGATTATTGCGATTCCATGTGCAGCCGGATTTATCGTACTGGCAAAACCACTTCTGGATTTATTATTCTTTACAGAGAATAATACTCTTGGCGGTGTATTATTACAGATGGGAGCAATCTCTGTTGTATTTTACAATCTTTCTACTGTAACGAATGCAGTGCTTCAGGGACTCGATAATATGATGGTACCGGTAAAGAGTGCCGCCATCTCTCTTGTTATACATATCATTTCCCTGTTCCTTATGATGGTTGTTTTCAAATGGGGCATTTATGCAGTTGTTTTGAGCAAGATTGTTTTTTCTCTTTCTACCTGTATTTTAAATGCACATGCATTGAGAGAACGAATCGGATATGTTCAGGAGCAGAAGAAAACATTTGTCATACCGGCAATTGCCTCGATCATTATGGGGATCGTTACACTTGTTGTACATTTGTTATTTGAATTGTTCGTAGGAACAAGAATTGCAACTGTCATTGCATTGTGTGTTGCTGTTGCAGTTTACGGTGTTGCGCTTGTACTTCTTGGCGGTGTAACAGAAAAAGAGCTATCTTCCATGCCAAAGGGACCAATGTTAGTCAAAATATGCAAGAAAGCTCATTTATTCCGTTCCTAGGCTGTTCTTAATGCTGCATGACACGGATCATGAATAGAAGTAAATAATAAAGTCAATACTGTACTTAAAAAGGAGATATTTCCATGAAAAGTAAGTACAGCATTGGCTTTTTAAGTTGTTGTGCATGCCTGATCATTGCCATGACATTTGCATATCAGTTCAGTTATCAAAAAGCAAAGGCGAGAGCTGAAAAACTAAAAATAGAAGAGCAGCAGACCATGGAAAATGAGGATTCATCTTCTGTCACGACCGGCAGCAAGGCTTCCAAAAATGACTGCTATTATCTGATGGAAGTGAACGGATACATTGTTGTGTATTTCAGCGATAAGAAAACACCTTATGAGTATACAGACATTCATTATGATGAACTTCCAGAACTTTTAAGACAGGAAATCAGAAATGGAAAGTATATTGAAAGTACCGCTGAGCTTTATGGCTTTCTCGAAAATTATTCCAGTTAATGTATCCTGGATTTTTCTGTAGACTTCTTGTTCCGGATAGTGTAAGATAAATAGATGACGTCTTTATTAAGAAAGGAACGAAAGCACATGGACGAAAGCAAAATTGCCCGTATTAATGAACTCTATCACAAATCCAAAGAGGTCGGATTAAGTGATGCAGAATTAAAAGAACAGCTTATCTTAAGAAAAGAATATATTGACAGCGTCCGCCGTAATCTTAGGGGACAGCTTGACAATATTTCTGTCAAAGAGGCAGATGGAAGTATTACGAATCTAGGTGAAAAATATGGAAACAAAAAAGTCCATTAGGCAGATTATCCGTAAGCAACGCAAAGAACTGGATCCAATTATCTGGCAGTCACAGACGGCTGAAATCTGTCGTAAGACATGCGAACTGGATGTATTCCGGGAAGCAACAGATATTTATTGTTATATAGATTTCGGAGGGGAAGTGGGGACTCGGCCACTTATGCTGGAAGCCTGGAAACTCGGAAAAACTGTCTGGGTTCCGAAGGTTCACGGCGAAACAATGGATTTTTATGAAATTACTTCTTTTGATGAATTAAAACCTGGTGCTTATGGTATTCTCGAACCCGCTGCCGGAATACCTGCATCGGCAGACGACGGACTTATGATCATGCCAGGAGTTGCCTTTGATACAAACCGCAATCGTGTCGGCTATGGAGGCGGTTATTATGACCGATATCTGGAGTCACATCCTCAGCTTCATACACTGGCACTGGCTTTTGATATGCAAGTCTTATTTGAAGTCCCGGCAGAGGAACAAGATATTAAGCCACAGCTTCTTGTGACAGAAACAAACATTTATCAGGAAGGATAATATTATATATGGAATTACCAAAAGATCCAGTCATGCTTCTTAGCGTGATCAATACAGAACTCAGAGATAAATATCCATCGCTGGACGCACTATGCGAAGACCGCGAAATCACAAAAACATCTATTACAGATACGTTGAAAGGGATTGATTATGAATACGATAACATCAGGAATCAATTTGTCTGATCCTGTACCTCATAAGGAACCAGAAAGACAATATTATTTCATAGAAAAAGCGAAAGAATACGTAAGAAAAGAAGCAGAAGAAGCAGGAAGGCCGATGACTTTCTGCGTCACAACCTTTGGGTGTCAGATGCACTCGGTAATAAAGAATTTAATCTGTATGGCGTCATAATCAATAAACCCCGTAAACTCAGTGCTTACGGGGTTGTTTTTATTTGTAGAGTAACGTATGGGAAAGACCATTGATGAATACAATTTCTACAATCTTGCGTTCTCTGACTACGATATGGTCAATTACAGAATTCATGAATTGTTTTAAGGATTCTTCATCAAGCGTGGCAAGTTCTTTGTAGTCAACAAATTCTCCACTGTTTATTTTATGCATCAACAGAAATTCAGATGCCGATTTAATAAATGCAACTTGATCTACATTGGTTGCAATTGGCGCGCTTAGTCCCTTAATTTCATTTTCAATCTTTACTCTGTCAGCTTCTAATGACAATTTCATTTCAAGAAATTCCTTTTCGTCCATTCCGTCATCACTAAAGAGATATACTTTTTTTAACCGTTCCATAGCACGATTTACTTTCTGCAACCTCTCATTCAGCTCAGATTGCTTGGAATCAACGTCAGTCTGTTGTTCTTTGGATAATGTTTCAGCAGACCATAGAGCGCTCTTAGAAGCGCTATAACCGGATATTAACTTCAACGTCTCTTGTAGACTGTCATTCGCAATCCCGGCTATATTTGAGAAGCTGATATGGGAGAGTAGTACTTGTTCTAATGACTTAGTGTCTTTTATGAATTTTCTACTTTTAGATGCATCAACCATAGCAGCTATATAGTTAATCATAAACGGACCTATCTTCACATCACTGACGTTTAAGTTGTCGCAATGGTTCTTTTGATACTTTCCAGTACATGCGTAAGAGGATGGTCTGAATCCACTTCCTTTACGGCGGTCTTTTGCTGTTACTTGGTAGTTGACTCCACATTTTCCACAGACAATTAATCCGGCAAACACATTGCAGTTTTTACGAATTGTATGCATAGAGGATGTATTTAGTTTTAAAGTATTTTCATCCATGCGCTTGTTGACTAGTTCCCATATTCTAGGTTCTACCAATGGTGGAAATGCATTTTCAATGAAAACAACTTCTTCATTTGGTTTTTTGCGTCCCCTAGCGCTTTCTCTGTAATTATACCGGTATGCTCCTTTATTTATTGGATTTCTCAAGAAGTCAGCAACAGTTTTGGACGTCCATTCGCCACCACGCTTGGTTGGAATGTTATGTGCGTTATTGTAATCTCGAATTGAAACCGTTGAACCGCCATTAAGATACATTTCATACATAGCAATGGCGTACTGAGCTTCTTTCTTGGAATGCACAGGACATTGTTTTTCTTCATCCCAATCCCAGCCATACGGTACACGCGCACCATTCCATTGTCTGTTCTGTGCTCTGCCTATCATAACGTCTGTGACACGCTCTGACGTGAGCTTACGCTCCAATTCTGCAAATACTAGGATAATCTTAAGGATAGCCTCGCCGATTGCGCTAGAGGTGTCAAATTGCTCGTTCAGCGAGATAAAGGTTACGTTGTTGTACTTGAAATCATCGTACATGAGAGAGAAATCCACAAGGTTTCGTGAGATTCGGTCAATCTTGTATACGATCACATGAGAGATTTGTCCTGACTTTACTTTTCCCATCATTCGTTCAAATGCCGGACGCTTTGTATTCTTACCGGACTTTCCGGCATCTTCGAATATTTCTATGCGATTCTTGTCAATATGCAGTACGTGTTCGCAATAGGCTTTTAGTTCTTTCTTCTGGAATGGGAGAGAGTCTTTATCTACTTGATATCCAGTTGATACACGGACGTAGAGTGCTACGATTTTCTCATTTTGTTCTGTCATAAATATCATTCCTCCTTAAAAATGAGTATAAAAATAACAGCCAGCAAAGAACATTCGTTCCGCTTGCGTGACTGCCTGGAAGATGATAAACTAAATTTGCGGGATTTGGTATTATCTTCCAGATAGTGCCAATTGGCTCCGGTGTTGGTAGCATCGGGGCTTTTATTTTATTGTGCTTCTTGTATGATATCTACGTAATAAGCATCAAGTGCAAAATCTTCTCCTTTTTCACCATTCAATGCATTCTTTGTTTCTTGTAAACCATTAAATTCACCGTAGAATGTAACAGTATCTCCTTCAAGTACTTTTGTGTAGCCATCAGCATTTTCATCACGTTTATCAAATATCCATACCATTTTATCAAAGTATGAACCACTTCCATTATCTGTATATGCTTTGTAGTAAGTTCCAGTAGTCCATTTTGAAGATGCTGAAAATATCTGAACTGTGATTTTGAATTTCTGTCCCACATACTGATCTGGACTTCTCATTACATCGTTGTAATTAACTTCTTGACATTGAGCTTTGTATTCATCTGGGGAAATGCTTGGCTCTTGTTGTTCTTCTTCAGTAGCGGAATCATCATTTGAACTGGAATCATCTTGTTGAGTAACATTTTCTTTAGTTGTTGCTTCTTGAGCAGTGTTATCTTTTATTTTACTATCTGAATCTGGGAAGAATAATAAAACAGTGATGATTGCTAAAATAACAGATATTATACATCGAGCTTTGTAATTCTTTGGCTTCCCTGTAATCCATATTAATGCAAGTCCAGCTGGTGGTAAGAATATGCAGGCAAGAACGATTAACCATGTTTTTTCGTAGAACTTTTCCTTGCGTGGTTGCTGGTTCATGTTTTGAGTAGGTTGACCGTATCCGTTGTAATTCGTATTTTGTTGTTGATAATAGCCACCATTATTCATGTTTTGTTGTTGGCAGTTATTATTTTGCTGTTGCGGTGGCACATTATAACCATTGTTTTGGTTCATTGGTGCGCCACATTTTGTGCAAAAAGCGCCATCTGTCTGCTCGTTGCCACATCTTGGACATTTCATAGAAAATCCCTCTCTTTCTCCTTTGTTTTTTGAAGTTTGAGTAAGTTTATATATAAACGCTTTTGCGATTATACTAATATCTTTATACAGCAGATAATTTTCTGTCTGCTCCTAAATCGAATAAATTCAGAATAATTAATTCATTTGCAAATTCGCAATTAAAATTGTTTGTATTGGCAATTGCCAAATGCGGAATAAAATAAATAATATATCCATTGTATTCCGTACAGACGCCAAACTTGTTTCTATATGCCTTGATACAATCAGTTAGTTCTTGCTCTGTGACTCTGAGGTATTCAGCAATTTCATATTTACTGGAACACCCATGCTCATATGCATTTATTAATCCCTGTAAGCCAATTCTGCGGTTATATCCCCACATTCTTGCATGAAGCTCCTGCTTACGGTTATCAGCTTTGCTCTGGTCGCGGATATCACCGACAGTAGTATAATGATGCCCTAGTTCTTCGGCGAGTGTATCAGCTTTTTCGGCAGTAGTCTCAATATCTTTGCGAATTGCGATTTTATTCCCTTTTATTCGACCGTCACAGGACTGCAAATCTTTTTCTTTAACTACAAGCCCCTCTTCACGGGCTTCCTCTAAAAGTTCTTCATATGGATTCATTGTGCAACACCTCCAATATGTCTATATCACGCAACGTGTCCTATAAAGTTCTCTGCTTAGAAATCTTCATCATTCATGATGTCATCATCGTGTTTCTTCATTTCGTCTGTTGGATTGATGTCAGTACGGTCATGCGCTGCGATAGCATCTAAATTATTACTTGCATCATCAGTGTACCACGGTATTTTTGTTAGTTCTGTAATTCGCTTTAGAGCCTCTTTTTTCCCTGTAGAATTCAGCCTATTAATTTTTGATGCTGTTATAAAATCAATGTATTTATCAGAATTATTATCTGTAACTAATTGCCTTTCAGCTAAATATAAATATTCTGCATACCGGCTAAGTTCTTCGGAATTATGAGAGGAGAGTGAACTATATTGTATTTCAATAGGCTCATCTTCCCAGCCCATCAAATATGCTGGATCTACTCCTAGCGCAGCTGCAACTTTTGCTATTTTATCTCTTCTCATATTAGCAATAATGCCGGTTTCCCATTTTCTGACAGTGCTTTTTCCAACACCAACTTTTTTCCCTAATTCTTCAAGAGTCATACCTTTTTCTTCTCTTAATACTTTAATTTTTTCTCCTATTTCCATTCAATTTTCACACTCCTTTCGAATTAATGAAAGTATAACATAGATGTGTCCTTTTCGCAACATATAATCGATAAAATGAATAAAAAGTGTCTTAAAAGACAAAAAAGTGTTGACAAGCATGAAGGTGCATGATAGAGTGTAAGTGTCCTAAATGACACGGAAGGAGGGGAGAAGCGATGGACAAGTATAAGCTAGAATACGAAATGAAAAGTCGTGGTATAACCACTACTAAACTATGTAAAGACACTGGAATTAGTCGTTCTGCATTCTATCGTAAATGTCATGGGCAATCTGAATTTACCATTACCGAAATCCAGAAGATTGTAGATTATTTGGGACTAAAAAGCCCGATGGGAATTTTTTTTGCAGAAGAGGTGTCCTAAATGACACTGTGGAGGTTATAAATGAAATTACCAAGAATAGTTTATGCGATACAACACAATATGACCAAACGCATTTACGTTGGAAGCTCTGCAAATGTTGAAAATAGGTATTGGAACCATATGAATAATTTGAGAAACCATAAACACAACATAGAAGATATGCAGTCAGATTACGACAACTATGGTGAAGATTATTCATTATATTTACTTGACGAGATCAAAGTCTTCTCGGAAAGGAGCAAAGAATATGAGTGGATGGAAAAATTAAATTCTCATATTCGCGGAAGTGGATATAACTACAAAGACAGAGCAATGGTTGAAAGAAAAAAGAAATTGCCATTAAAGGCAGAGGTAACTGTTATTACATTGGTAAATGAACATCATGTAGCTATTGATGTAACTATTTCCGATGAAAACATTTTTATTAGTGAGTCATATGCAGTCAAAGATGATTTAAGCGCTATCAGTGATGAAGATGCGAGAGTGTAAGAAACATGGCTATGTTCTAGCAATAGAACAGATGCTACATAGAAAGGAGAAGCATGAACGAATTAGGATATGAACCGTTAAAGGAAATAGTTATTCACATTGGCGAAGATGGCGAGTTTGTCAATACAGATAAAATTCGAGTTTATGTTGATGGTGTGAAAATCAAGAATCTCCGAGGGTTCAAATTTAAAGCAAAAATGGGAGAACCCCCAGAAATGACAGTGAAGAGAGTTATCTACGGTCAACCGAGTTTGGATCAGAATGGATATAGTAATCCATCACCTCGCCCTGTGCAAGTACGCAGTCGAGCGAAGGACATTCTCCAAGTTGATAAAGAGGACAGCTCTGATTGTAAACAGTAGTGACTTTGAATAGATTCGGATTCTCAAAATCACCAACGTTTTCAACTTCACATTCGGAAATAAAGCCTTCCGATAATTTGGAACATGTGAACTTGACTTTCTTTTTCACAAAAACACCTCCTTCCACGGAGGATTATATCACAGAAAGGAGATAGGATGAACGAATTACAGATTTATAACAATGAAGAGTTCGGTGATATCCGAACAGTAACAATCGAGAACGAACCTTGGTTTGTTGGGAAAGATGTAGCAGAAGCACTTGGGTATTCAAATTCAAGAAAAGCACTTTCAGATCATGTCCATGACGATGACAAGGGAGTAACAAAATGTGACACCCTTGGCGGGAAGCAGGATTTAACCATTATCAACGAATCCGGTTTATACGCTTTAATCTTTGGAAGTAAGTTGGAATCAGCCAAGAGATTTAAACACTGGGTTACATCAGAAGTTCTTCCGGCAATCAGAAAGACTGGTGCTTATCAGAAGCCAATGACAACCGACCAGAAAATTCAGTTACTTGCTCAAGGCAATGTGGAGCTAACAGAGAGAATTGACAAGGTAGATAAGGACTTGCAGGAGTTTAAGGCAGACATGCCATTGTTAGCACTGGAATGCCAGAGAATCACAAGAGCTAAGAACCAGAAAGTAGTTCCACTGATGGGTGGCAAGAGCGCACCGGCTTATAAGAATAAGAGCTTAATGCACAAGGTATACAGTGATGTAGACGCGCAGCTTAGAAGAGAGTTTGGTGTAAACACCTACAAGGCAATCAAACGTAATCAGTGTGATTTGGCTGTGAAGATTATCGAAGACTACGTTCTGCCGATGTATCTAAAAGAAGAGATTGACGCTGAAAATGCTCAGATGTGTTTGGCAGTGTAGAAAGGAGAAAGCATGGTCGAGAAAATCAAAACGTTAAGCAATCAGGTTTATGAAGATATTCAGAATCTTAGAGAATCTGGTAATTACGATGTTGAGAAGAGACTTGGGATCGAGATTATGGCGTTGAATGCATTATGCAATGCAGCAAAGACGACCGCTCTTAAAATAACCAATATTTCAGAATTGAGATGCGGTAAAAGGATCTATTCCAGATTGGACGAGGAACGAGAATGAAGAAAGATAGTGACTTTTGGATGTTCTTCATTATCGGCTGGATAGCGTCTATGTTGATGTTATCTGTGGAGGAACACAAAGACACTTAATACGCATTACGCAGCTACGGATCCAGCACAGGTCATTCAAGCATTTCGGAAATATGGAGCTGTTGCGTAAAACTATTTACTATTATAAATTGGAGGTTTTATCATGAATGATATAAAAATTTTTAACTCAGAAGAGTTCGGAGATATCCGGACAGTACAACTTAATAATGAAATCTATTTTGTAGGAAAAGATGTTGCGACAGCTCTTGGCTACGCAGACACATTTGGGGCATTGAAGAAACATATTATGGATGAAGACAAGCTGGTCTGCCAAATTGACAGTGCAGGTCAAAAGAGAGAGGCAACTGTTATCAACGAATCCGGTTTATACGCTTTAATCTTCGGAAGCAAGCTGGAATCCGCAAAGAGATTTAAGCACTGGGTAACAAGCGAAGTGCTTCCAGCAATTAGAAAGACAGGTTCTTATCAGATGTCAAAGCCAGAAGGGAAAGAGCTATTGGCAATGGCGGTACTGGAGGCACAGAAAACTATTGAACAGCAGAGTAGCGAAATTAAGCGCATGAAGCCTAAAGAAATTTTTGCTGATGCAGTATCAGCGAGCAAGACATCTATTCTTGTCGGTGAACTGGCTAAAATCTTAAGTCAGAACGGCGTAGAAATAGGGCAGAACAGGCTTTATACATGGCTACGCGATAATGGTTATTTAATTAAGCGAAAAGGCGTTGATTGGAATATGCCGACTCAGAAAGCAATGAATCTTGAATTGTTCGAGGTGAAAGAAACTGTGATAAATAATCCAGATGGCTCCGTCAAAATAAGTAAGACGACAAAAGTAACAGGCAAGGGACAGCAGTACTTTATCAATAAATTTTTAAAAGTGGCTTAAATAAAGGGGAGAGAGAAAATTCTTTCTCCTTTTTTAATTTTGGTATTGACATTTTATGTGTAACCATTTAATATAAGTGTGTAACCAATAAATGAAAGGAAGTGATTATATGTCACCAGCAAAAGGACGACCACCATCAAGAGACCCTAAGCGAAATGATACGCGTATACGGTTAACTGACAGTGAAGCAGAGAAGCTACAGTATTGTTCAGAAAAAACAGGATTAACCAAAGCTGATATAATCAGAAAAGGAATTGATTTGGTCTATGCTGAGGTTACAAAAAAATAGGACGTTGCCCGACTACCAATCAAAACAATGTCCTATCACATCAGAAGTTTCCTTCTATGAAATATTTTAGCATGGTAAGGAACTTCTTTCAAGAACTTTGTATTGAAAAGGAGATTATTATTATGCAGAAAGAAAACATGACTTTAGAAACAAGATTTGATGACGCACAGCGTGCTATTTGGGACATTCAAGCAGAACTTGGAGACCTTGCAATGGCATTAGATGAAATCACAAATGATTATGACAGCAATCTTACTTTAAATGCACGGGACGCATTGGAATACGCTAATGGAAAAACAGATAGTAGTGTAGGACAAAAATCATGCGAATTCCTGTGCGAACATAAGCGTATTATGTGGCTTGTCCGTACCGCAAGAACGTATTGTGAACAGGCTCAGAAACTCTGTGAGGGGGCGAGTGCATAATGAATGAGATTATGGAAGCAACCGAACAGACACCGATTGAAATTGCACTTGGAATTGATGCAGATGGAATGACTACGGCAAGAAAGTTGTATGAATTTCTTGGAATGGACAACAAGAACTATTCCAGATGGGTCAAAAGCAATATTACGGAGAATCAGTTTGCAGAAGAAGGAACGGATTATTTTCACTCTTCATGTATGACGAGTGAACGAGGTAGAGGGAACTTCGCACAGGATTATAAGCTAACTGCTCAATTCGCGAAGAAGTTGTCCATGATGTCGAAATCAGAACGTGGAGAGCAGGCAAGAGACTATTTCACATCTGTCGAGGACAAAGCAAAAGAAATGATTGTTGCTATGCGTGAAGCATCAAAGGACCCAATGAAAATGCTCAAGTTGCATTACCAGGCAGTAGAACAGGTCGATAAGAAGGTAGATCACGCTATCGGGAAAGTTGATGCATTGGAAGAACGTTTTGATAAAATGGAGCGCGATATGCCAGTATTTACCATTGATGCTAAGAATATCCAGAGTGCTGTCAGAAAACGCGGAATTGAGGTTATGGGTGGAAAGGACAGCAATGCTTACAAGGACAATAGAGTTCGTGGAAGCGTGTATTCTGATATTCAATCTACATTAAAAAGGAACTTTGGTGTTAGAAAATATGAGGAGATTAAGCATCAGCAGGCAGATATCGCACTGGATATAATAGCAGCATATGAACCGCCATACATTCTAAAGGAAAAAGTTAATTATATTAATTCGCAATTGAATTTATTTTAATTTTTTTCTGGAAAGTTTTTTAGAATCGGCGCGTTTTTAGGGCGCGTTTTTAGGGCAAATTTTTGAGCCGAAATTTTTCGTCAAAAAAAAGATGTCACCCCAAAATAAAAAAGGTCAAAAATCTGGGCGCTGGAAAAAATTGTTTATTCTAGCGTCCTTTTTCTGACAATTCTGTTCGGGTGTATGATGTATAGAATAACTCTGTACACGTCTATTTCTGTCCGTATTGGCTTGTAATAGCGAAAGGCATAATTCTATTGAGTACGCGCAAAAACGTCTTAAAATCGAATATATACACTTGTATCATAGCACTAATATTTCTGTCTGTAAATAGCTTATTATGGAAGCGCTAAAAGCCGGAAGTTATCCGGCTAGATGCCTAAATATGCATCAATTTTCTCGTCTAATTCTGCGGCATGCTCCTTAACCTCTTCCATTGTCATATTCCCCATAATGTCACATTGATAATTATTAAATCTTAGACGCTCGTCTATCGTCATAGCTGCAAGCCTGTCTATTATTTTTAACTCGCGCTCGTCCATGTCTTCGTATGTCCTCGGAATCTTTTTGGGTGATTCCGGTCTGCCTGTCTTCCCCGATAATCTAATTGCCTTATCTAACGCTTCTATGACTTTTTCTAATTTCACCATACTGTTTCCCTTTCTTCCCTTGTCCCTGGGAGCCAGGATATAAAACCGCTCCGGGGCAATGCTCCCCGGTACGCTGTCAGCGGTGATTATGCATAAATTGTATGTAAATTTTTGAAGCGCCACATTGCAATAGCAAGGCCTTTCGGGCTGCGGATGATATAGCCATTGATTGCACTGTGGTATTGGTCGCTTTTCTTGAATTCATATAAGCGGCTTTCCACTTCATTCATTTTTATCATGTGTATTTCTACTTCTTCATTTTCCGCAATTTTCCGGCCGTTGTATTTTTCGTTATTAAATACCTTTTCAGCTATTGGAATAAGCGGAGCTGATACCTCGTCAAAAATCCCATAATCATATTCGCAATGCACGTACACGTTGCAACCTGCCAAGATTTCCATTGATCTCTGGTCATAGTCAACTTTACTATATTTTCTTGTGATGCTTTCAACGTCCGTTTCTCTTATAAGCGGATTCTTGATAGTAATATTTACGGATGTATCATATAGCGCATCGCGAACCCTTACAGATACGTCTTTACTTGTGACTCCATGTTCTTTCAGGTCTTTTCTAATTGCCTGTGATAACTCTCTATTTGTCATGGTTCTTTTCTCCTTTCGTGCCCTGTCTCATCGGTGCAGGTAGGGCAGTTCCTACAGACGCCCGGAGGCGTTTCGACTATCTATATTCGTGTGTTTCACCTTGCCATGTGATCCGGCAAGATGTATCCGGTTCCGCTGAGCGAATCATATAAGAACGAGTCGCCCAGCTGCTAAGCTCTGCCACGAACAAGATTATAATTATCATTTTCTTCATGTTCGTTTCCTCCTTATAACATCTCTACCAATGCGATTACCTGAACTTCTGTTAAGTGGTCGATCACTGTATTTCCGTTTCTGTCTGCTAGTTCATATTCGCCTGGAACTGTTCCGAATCCGTCAAACTGATTTGATAAGTAGTAACCTTTTTCATATAACTTTCTTTCTGCTTCTTTCATTTCTATATCCTCCTGTGAGTGATTTGTTATCTCGTTTCTATGGTTATATAATACATTAAAAATAATGTAATTTCAATCGGCATAAGCACCAAAAATAATGTAAATGCAGGCAGGCGTTATTGTACATTATTTATAATGTAAATGAGTTGAAATAAGTTTAATTATAATGTATAATATTTTATATATAACGAATGGAGGGTTGAAGATGTTTGTATATAAATTTGATGTATTGGATAGCTTGAAAGAGGCAGGATATACACCTAGTAGACTAAGGAAAGAAAAGCTTTTAGGAGAAAACGCTATTCAATCATTAAGGAAAAATGAGATTGTTGGAATTATCGCGTTAGAAAAGATTTGTAAACTCTTAGATATGCAACCAGGAAACATTATAAAATATGTAGAAGATACAGAAAAATAAAGCATTAAAAATAATGTTAAAACTATTGACAAAGCATTAAATATAATGTAATATAATACTTGTAAGGAACAAGCTTACAAGTTACCAGTGGCAAGCTGGAGAAAGGAGAAAACATGGAACAAATGGGAATGACAGATAAACAATTCAACGGGTTCATAAGATTTCTAATTGACGACCTGAAAGAAGCCAAGGAAGAGGAAGACACCGAAAAGAAAAACGCAAGGATCCAGAAGATACTAGAAAACCTCCAGAGCACTCTGGAAGATTAAAAAAGAGCCGTATAACAACAGCTCAGGAAACACAAGAGAGGGCGGAACTTGCCACCGCTCTCCAGTTAAATTAATTATAGCAGATTTCCAGAGAGGAGACAAGATATAATAACGTGATAGATATTAAAAATATTCAAGAATATTGCAAAAATGATATGCTATTATTTTCGAATCATGCACTCGAACGAATTCGACAAAGAGGAATAAAAATAAAAGATATTGAATCATGTATAATGTCAGGAGAAATAATAGAACAGTATCCGGATGATTTCCCGTTCCCTAGCTGTTTGATATTTGGTGCATGCGTAAATGGGAAAATACTTCATGTGGTGGCAAGTGACGAAGGAACAGCAAGCCGGATTATTACGGCTTATTTTCCAAACTTAGACAAATTCGAAAGTGATTTGAAGACTAGAAAGGGGCGTTGATCATGAAATGTGTTAGCTGCAAAGAAAGCGAAATGAAGAAAGATAAAAGCGCGTATTTTGCCGATCTAGGGGCGTGCTATGTTATTATCGAAAATGTGCCGTGCTATAAGTGTGAAAAGTGCGGAGAGGTATTCTATACTGCTTCAGTAGCTGAGCGATTGGAGGAAATCATTGAACACGTGCAAACCGTAGCAAGTAAGATTTTTATTTGCGATTATGCAAATGTGGCATAAATTCCAGAGCTAAAAAAAATTAGAATTAAGGCAGTCAAACGGCTGTCTTTTTCTGTGCCTGAATTCAAGTAAAATCAGTGTAACGTTACAATAACGTTACGTAACGCAATAGAATAAGAAAGAGAATAAGAAAAAGAATATATATAATATATACGTGCATTTTCCTGACGGAATGCACAAGAATGTGCACAAAAAAGATGTGCAAATGATTATTGACAATCACAATAAATTACACTAGAATATTAATTAGACAAGTAAATAGGCAGTATATAGCCAACCTTTAATATATACTTTCTTGGTAGTCCTTAGTGACCGTGACCCGTATAGCAGAATTGCGAAACTGCAACGGGCGCGGTCTTTTTTATTTATCAATTGGCTGGAGGTGATCAGAATGCAGGAGCTGGAAAGAGTAGAAGCGCAAGAATTAAATACAACAGAAGAAAAGACAGAAGTATACACAGATAGCATACAAGAATCTATAGCTAACTACTGCATAGATCACGATATAGAGATTAAAGATATATATACATTCGACCAGCAAAGATGGAATAGTGTACTGTTATATATTTATAAACAAGTATTCAAGCCATGCAAGAAAGATGGAGTAACTAGAAGATATAATGAGAAAAGTAATATAGATTATAGCAATAAAGAGTTAATAGATAATGTATGTGATATATATGTTAATCTATGTTACGAGTATTCCAAAGAGGTTTCTATTATGGGATTTAGTAAAATGACTGGAATACATATAGACACACTATATCAATGGGTTAATAATCCGGAAGTTGAACGCGGTTCGTCCGAGGTAACGAAAAAGTTGCAAGCAGAAAGAGAGGAGTCTTTAAGCAACAAATTAGCATCTGGAAAAGGCAACCCGGTTGGCATTCTCGGCATACTTAACAGACATTATGGATGGAATATGGGACAGCCAAGAGGGCAGACATCAGCACAAAAAGCCCCAGACCTTCCAGGCATTGCCCAAAAGTACTTGAATAATGGTGATCAAGTGGAAAAGGTCGTTGATGTACAAGCTCTTCCCAAGGTTGATTTTTAATACAATTTATTTAGATTTCTGATAATTCGATTTGTAAATGATATTCGAACTACATGTTGTACAAGAGAACTTAGCATACACAATATATTGATTTGATGTGTATGCAAAACAAGAGTTTGTAGTATAGATACATATGTTCGATATCCAGTGATCTACCCGGGGCGGGGGTTCTGTGTAAAAGGTCCCCTGGGCGTAACCTCACCCCCTCAAGCAATTTTTTTTCAAAAAGGAGCATCGCAATGTATACAGGAATCAAATCAATTATTCCAACCTATCTCGTTCAAATAACAAACGATTGTGTTTATTACGTAGAAGCAAGTAGATGTACAGTTGATACGGAACATGGAATTATATTGTTTTACAAAAATGATTCAGTACAAGCAATGTTTCAGCTTGAAAGTATAGATTCTTTTTGGAGGGTGATTTAATTGATTTTTAAATATCTGTAGGAGTGGCATATGAATACAATTATCGTCCTTACTGAAACGCCAGTGTGGCATCAAGGGTATATAAAGCATCATTTACGGAATCCCGGCATTAATATGACTGGAAGCTTTAAAGGGAATCGATTGGTTGTTAACGATATCTACGAAATCCTCTTTATAAATCCGGTTGGCATTTATTCAGATGCTGAGCTTTTTGCGAACTGCATCTTGGATTTGACCGATGGGAAATGCAGTGAAGCTGTAAATAACTTCATAGAACAGAGAATCCACTGTAATTATTTCCTGTTCACTGAGATTGATGAATTGATTAGATTGTTGCGAGGTTAAGAATATGACAACAGTAAATATCCTAGGAACTGAATACAAGGTGATTAGAGAACCATTTGCAGATAAAGACATTGATGGTTATTGCGATTATACATCAAGAGAAATCAGAATCAGAGATGATAACGTGAATAAAGTTGGAGATTTTGATGAACTGATGCGAAAGCAGCTACGGCATGAAATTATACATGCTTTTCTTGCTGAAAGTGGACTGCAAGCGAATTATGAACACTACAGACAATTTGGACACGATGAAACGCTTGTTGACTGGTTCGCAATCCAGTTTCCGAAAATGATAAAAGCATTTAATAGCGTGAACGCACTTTAAGGGAATGGGTAATGAGTGAGAAAGATAAGAGAAGATATGCGTGTGGCGTTTTCCCACCTGTAGGCAATATTTATATCCAACAAGATTCAGATTTAATCATTGATGATATGGTTGAAGAATTGAGAACAATACCAACTTCAATGCTAAAACAGAAAATGAGAAACATAGACAACTTATTGGACGCATCTACGGTTTTCTATGGAACGTTTGGAACATTTAATGTAAACACTTTGCCATGTTACACGATTGGTTCAAATAACTGGCGAAAACTTCATGGATTGCGAATGCGGAGGAGGAAATGGTTAAGAAAATAAAGCAACTGTTCTGTGATCATAGAAAAGTGGTTCATTACAGAACAGACCTGGTCCGTCAAGATGATGGTTCTTGGAGAACAGTTCACAAATGGAGATGTAAGAAATGCGGAAAGGTGATTGGGAATGAGACAACTTAGAAATTTGCTCGCATGGATTTGCTTGATTAGCGCATCGGTTATGGGATTATATAACGGTGTCTACAAAATGCTGTATCTTGCGATTATAAACGCTTGCATGCTTTATGATGCCGGTGTCTTAAGCGCAACGATAATTGCAAAGACGGTAATTAGCTGTTTGTGTTCGCCGGTTATTATTTGCGGTTGGGCGTTCATCGGACTTATGTTGTTTGCCGTTATCAGCGAATATGATTAGTCAGCAAAGACTATAAAACCTAGTGCAACGCACGGCACGATAAATATTGTTGCTAACCGTCAGATGGCGGTTAAGTCAATGTAGCTCATTGGAAAGAGCGGTCAGAAGCGCGCGACAACAAGGCTGACAGGAAATGGTTCGATTCCATTCTTTGGCATTCTGTGAAATTCAACTCAGTATCTTTGCGGAGAGCTGGCAGTGACAAGCTGTAGCCGAACGTGAGCATAGTAATGGGTGCACACATGAAAAATCACGGAACCTGTTTTATGAGAGGTGATAGTTTAGCAAAAACGCACCTCTGGCATTGGTGGATATGCAAGTGGACAAAGCAAGCTGACTGTAAATCAGTCCCTTTGGGTTCGTGAGTTCGTATCTCACTCCACCAACTTCATTTACTCGGAACCACACCTTCAGGCAGGCGCAGGGTTGAATTTGTGAGCTGAGTATCTAAGAATTGCGCCATCACATGCCGTATTCCCATAATGGTATTGGAGCTGGTTGCTAACCAGTCAGTCGGAAACGACTTGGAGGTTCGAATCCTTCATACGGCGCTTCAGCCGAGTGGAACGAATAACCACATACGGCTCATATCCATAGAATAACGGGTTCGACTCCCGTGGCTGAAATTTCTACCGATTACGGCCGGTTGAGGTCTGCAAGTATAAAACCGGTAAAAACTTATTTGTTGGAGATGGGCTCAGTGCCGACGGTATTGTTGGAAAGAATACATGGAGAGCTTTGCTCGGACTGTAGATGTCGTATTCATAATTTTTACTTCTTGGAGGGTAAAATCTCCAGGAAGTATTCCTTGTACAATTAAATAGCAAAATGATGGCTGGTGATTACACTGTCATTGATTTATCTGGTTGGATTTTTAGTTATAAACAACTCGGAAATAACTTACTATGGTTTAACATTGCTCAAAACATAAATAACCAAAGTGCGAGTAACCGAAGAGATCAGGGCGTAAAAATCCCATTCATCCTACCGTTTGACCAACATTCTTTCGGTCATATAAATGTTGCTGGATATCCGGTAGGCGAAGATATCTTTTCCTTTTACAAAGATGGGTCTGTATGGATGGGAAGTACTGGATACGATGGATATGCTACATATCATGCATCCGGGATACTTGTAATTAATTAAAGTTGTTTCCAACTATGAGCCACGGATCCGTCCTTGTTGTTTTTCATGATGTACTGGGTCATGCTCATATCCCATGCAACTTTAAGATAGCCGTTGACTTCTCCATTAATGTAGATTGTAGACACCAACATAATGCCAGCCCAGTCAGATGGCGCGCCGTTGCCATAGTAACCGCCATAACGATACAAACCATCATCCCAGCACCCATATGCGAGATTTTCGGATGCATTAAACACTTTAAGTGCATGACCATTGTCATTTTTAGAATTTAATATTTTTATATTGCTATTTAGTTCTATAAAATCATCATTTCTCGAATATCCATTGAAAAATCAAATTTCCTAAAGTATAATAATCTGAGTTAATTATGTTTATTTACGAAAGGGACTTTTAAAATGAATGCATATAGAGACGTAGACGATATTAATATAACTCAAGAAGCGCCAACAACTGAGCCTGAGAGACAGTATTATTTTATAAAAAAAGCGAAAGAATATGTCAGAAGAGAATCAGAAAAGGCTGGTAGACCATTGACCTTTGCTACCGTAACCTTTGGGTGTCAGATGAATGCGCGCGATTCAGAAAAATTACGTGGAATTCTACTTGAAATAGGCTACGAAGAAGCGTCTGAAGAAGAGGCAGATTTTGTAATCTTTAATACGTGTACTGTCCGGGAAAATGCGAATACAAGAGTTTACGGACGCCTTGGTCAGTTAAAGTCACATAAAAAGAAAAATCCACATATGAAGATTGCCTTGTGCGGCTGTATGATGCAGGAACCGGAAGTTGTAGAAAAACTTCGTACAAGCTATCGCTTCGTAGATCTTATTTTCGGCACCCATAACATTTATAAATTTGCGGAACTAATTACTGCAGTTTACGAAGGTGGCCGCATGGTCATTGATATCTGGAAAGATACTGATAAGATTGTCGAAGATCTTCCAAACGACAGGAAATATTCCTTTAAATCCGGAGTCAACATTATGTTTGGCTGCAATAATTTCTGTAGTTACTGTATCGTGCCATATGTAAGAGGACGTGAGAGAAGTCGTAAACCAGAAGCAATTGTGCGGGAAATCGAACGTCTTGTAGCTGATGGTGTCACAGAAGTTATGCTTCTTGGACAAAATGTAAATTCTTACGGAAAGAACTTGGAAGAACCGTTGCCCTTTGCAGAACTACTACAAAAAATCGAGCAGATCGAGGGACTTCATCGAATCCGTTTTATGACTTCCCACCCGAAAGATCTTTCTGATGAATTGATCGAAGTGATGGGCAAGAGTAAAAAAATCTGTAAACACCTTCATCTTCCCGTACAATCCGGAAGCAGTCGTATTTTAAAGAAGATGAACCGCCATTATACAAAAGAACAGTATCTGGAACTGGTAGATAAAATCCGTGCCGCTGTGCCGGATATCTCTCTGACAACAGATATTATTGTCGGATTTCCTGGTGAGACAGAAGAGGACTTCCTGGAAACTTTAGATATTGTAAGAAAAGTGCGATACGACAGTGCATTTACATTTATCTACTCCAAGAGAACCGGAACGCCTGCTGCCACAATGGAAGATCAGGTTCCGGAGGAAGTTGTAAAAGATCGTTTTGACCGTCTACTGAAAGAAGTTCAGACAATTGCAGCAGAGGTATGTGCTGTACATGAAGGAACCGTTCAGGAAGTGCTGGTTGAATCTGTCAGTGACCATGATGACCATATGGTAACCGGACGACTCAGCAATAACATTCTTGTTCATTTCCGGGGAGATGCATCTATGATCGGCGATTATGTCAATGTGAAGCTGGATCAATGTAAAGGCTTCTATTATATTGGAGAACAGGTATAGAAAAATATACCAGTGATGATATTGATAAAACGAGTAGAAAACGCTCACACTATTTTGTAAGAACAGATAGTGAGGGCGTTTTTATATGAAGAATAGCTTATCAAAGAAAAACATTTATTTAAAAAATATAAGTGAATATCTTGTACTATGGGCTGTCGGAGGATGTATTTATTATGGGATTGAAGTCTTATTTCGCGGTTTTTCACATATAAGTATGTTCATGCTTGGCGGACTGTGTATGCAGTTTTTTACATGGCAGGGACGGCTGACAGAATGGCAGGATGCTCTGCCAAGACAGATTACACGTTGTACGATCTTTGTTGTGAGTATGGAATTTATCACTGGAATTATCGTAAACAAATGGTATCACCTGGCAGTTTGGGATTATTCGGATATGCCATTGCAGTTATGGGGGCAGATTTGTCTTCCCTTTGCGCTTATTTTTTCTTTTTTATGTACTATGGGTATCCTTCTGTCCGGATATCTGCTCCATTGGTTCTATAGAGAACCAATACCACATTACCGCATTTGGTAGTGTTACATCATCCGTTTTGATATTTGATAAACATGTGGCAGGTAGTGATAACTAATCTTTTCCTGTTTGTCTAAAATTTCGACTTTCATGAAACAGGATGAGATGTTATAATATAAAGATGCCGAAGTTTCGAGATTGCCAATGGCATTCCTGAATTCACAAGTATTACACAAGAGGAGATAAAAAAGTGGCTGAATTAACACCTATGATGCAGCAGTATATGAAAACAAAAGAAGAATACAAAGACTGCATTTTATTTTATAGACTGGGAGATTTCTATGAGATGTTCTTTGATGATGCACTGGTAGCATCAAAAGAACTGGACATCACCCTTACCGGAAAAAACTGTGGACTGGAAGAACGTGCACCGATGTGCGGTGTCCCGTTCCATGCAGTAGACGGTTATCTGAACCGGCTCGTATCTAAAGGTTACAAGGTCGCCATCTGCGAACAGATGGAAGATCCGGCAACTGCAAAAGGAATCGTCAAACGTGAGGTTGTCCGGATTGCCACACCTGGAACGAACCTGGATATGCAGGCATTAGACGAGACAAAGAACAACTACATTATGTGTGTTGTTTACATGGAAGATCGTTTTGGGTTGTCTGTCGCTGATGTTACGACCGGCGATTATTTTGTTACGGAGATTAATACAGAAGAAAAACTGTTTGACGAAATCTATAAACTTATGCCGTCGGAGCTTATCTGTAATGAAGCATTTTTCATGAGTGGCATGAACATCGAGGATTTGAAGAACCGCCTTGGAATTACCATTTATTCACTGGATCCATGGTATTTTGATGATGCAATCTGTCAGGATACATTAAAAGAACATTTCAAAGTCGGATCATTGACTGGTCTTGGTCTTGCAGATTATGACTGTGGGATCATTGCTTCCGGAGCCCTTTTGATCTATCTGAAAGAGACTCAGAAGACATCTCTTTCCCATATGTCACGTCTGATTCCATATGCTGCCGGAAAATATATGCTTCTCGACAGTGCTACAAGACGGAATCTTGAACTTTGTGAGACTTTAAGAGAGAAGCAGAAGAGGGGAAGCCTTCTCTGGGTACTGGATAAGACGAAAACCGCCATGGGTGCCAGAAATCTCCGAAAATATATTGAACAGCCACTGGTTCAGAAATATGATATTGAGAAACGTCTGGATGCTCTCAATGAGCTTTTAGATAACGCGATTTCAAGAGAAGAGATCCGGGAATATCTGTCACCGATCTATGATCTTGAGCGTCTGGTCAGCAAGATTACATATCAGTCTGCGAACCCGAGAGATATGATCGCATTTGAAAGTTCTCTTTCTATGCTGCCTCATATCAAATATATTTTAAGCGAGATGACAAGTCCTCTTTTGAAAGAACTTTATGAAGATTTAGATACTCTGGAAGATCTGTGTACACTGATCAAAGATGCAATCCAAGAAGATCCGCCGCTTGCCATGAAGGAAGGCGGTATTATCCGCGACGGGTATAATCCGGAAGTTGATAAACTCCGCTCTGCTAAGTCTGACGGGAAAGACTGGCTTGCAAAACTGGAAAGTGACGAGCGTGAGAAAACCGGCATCAAAAATCTAAAGATTAAATACAATAAAGTATTCGGCTACTATCTGGAAGTGACCAATTCTTTTAAAGATCTGGTTCCGGATTATTATACAAGAAAGCAGACCCTTGCCAATGCAGAGCGTTATATTATTCCGGAATTAAAAGAACTGGAGGATACGATTCTCGGTGCGGAAGATAAGCTTTATTCTCTGGAGTATGAGCTTTACAGTGATATCCGAAGCCGTGTTGCCAAAGATGTTGTCCGTGTCCAGAAAACTGCCAAAGTGATCGCCCAGATTGATACACTGGCTTCTCTGGCTCTTGTTGCAGAGCAGAATAATTATGTGCGTCCGAAGATAAATGAAAAAGGTGTCATTGACATCAAAGACGGCCGTCACCCGGTAGTTGAGAAAATGATTCCAAATGATATGTTCATTTCCAATGATACATATCTGAACGATAAAAAAGACCGGATCGCAATTATAACGGGACCGAACATGGCCGGAAAGTCTACCTACATGCGCCAGACAGCCCTGATTGTTCTGATGGCTCAGATTGGTTCTTTTGTTCCTGCCTCCAAAGCCGACATCGGTCTGGTAGACCGTATCTTTACCCGTGTAGGAGCTTCCGATGATCTGGCAAGTGGTCAGAGTACATTTATGGTCGAGATGACGGAAGTCGCAAATATTTTAAGAAATGCCACTAGCAAGAGTCTTTTAATACTTGACGAGATCGGCCGTGGAACGAGTACATTTGACGGGCTCAGCATTGCCTGGGCAGTCATCGAACATATCAGTAACAGCAAACTTCTTGGTGCTAAGACTTTATTTGCCACACATTACCACGAGCTGACCGAGCTGGAAGGCAAAATAGATAACGTGAATAACTATTGCATTGCTGTTAAAGAGAACGGCGACGATATCATTTTCCTTAGAAAAATTGTCAAAGGTGGTGCGGACAAAAGTTATGGTATCCAGGTAGCGAAGCTTGCAGGGGTGCCGGAGTCTGTTACTGACCGGGCAAAGGAAATTGTAGAAGAACTGGTTCAGACAGATATTACAAGCCGGATCAAAGATATTGCTGTTTTGGGTGCCCCAAAACCTAAGGCAAAAAAATATGATGACGTGGATCTGGCTCAGATGTCATTGTTCGATACAGTGAAAGATGATGACGTATTAAAAGAGTTAAAAGAGCTTGATCTTGGAAACCTGACACCAATTGAAGCACTCAATACCCTTTATCAGCTTCAGAACAAATTAAAAAACAGGTGGTAGACCATGAGTAAGATACAGGTATTAGACCAGATTACAATTGATAAAATTGCCGCCGGGGAAGTCATAGAACGTCCGGCATCCGTAGTCAAAGAGCTTGCTGAGAATGCAATTGATGCCGGTGCGACTGCTGTAACTGTCGAGATCAAGGAAGGTGGCATTACATTTATGCGAATCGCTGACAACGGAATCGGAATTGATAAAGAAGATGTCCGTGCTGCATTTTTACGCCATTCTACAAGTAAGATCCGAAGTGCAGAGGATCTTGCACACATTTCATCTCTTGGTTTCCGTGGCGAAGCACTTTCCAGTATTGCAGCGGTCTCTCAGGTAGAGCTTCTGACCAAGACAAAGGAAGCAGAGTTTGGCGTGCGATATAAGATTGCCGGTGGGAAGGAAGAATCACTTGAAGATGCCGGTGCCCCGGATGGCACGACATTTTTGATCCGGCAGCTTTTCTACAACACACCTGCCAGAAGAAAGTTTTTAAAAACTGCTATGACAGAGGCTAGTCACGTCGGAGACCTGGTCACAAGACTAGCGTTGTCTCATCCGGAAGTTTCCTTCCGTTTTATCAACAACGGTCAGGTTAAACTTCATACTTCCGGCAATGGAAATTTGAAGGATGTCATCTATCATATATACGGACGGGAGATTGCATCGAATCTGATTGAAGTAGATTTTGAAAGAAAAGGAATCCACATTACCGGATATCTTGGAAAGCCCTTGATTTCCCGCGGCAACCGTAATTTTGAAAATTATTTCGTAGATGGAAGATACATTAAGAGCAGTATCATCTCCAAGGCAATTGAAGACGGATATAAAGATTTTACTATGCAGCACAAATACCCATTTGTCGTGCTTTACCTGGACGTAGACACAGAACATGTAGATGTTAATGTGCATCCGACCAAGATGGATGTCCGTTTTAATAATCAGCAGGAGATTTATAATACCCTGTTTGCGGCTGTCGATGACGGACTACATGAACGGGAGCTGATTCCCGAAGTGACATTGGATGATATAAAAATTCCAGAAGAACCGAAAGATTGTAAAAGTAATTTTCCAGAAGAACCAAAAGAGTCGAAGATGGATCTGCCGAAAAAAAGTGAGGCAGAACATACCGAAAAGCTGCGAACCTCTTTGCAGTCACCACAAAATGAAGATGAAAAGCTGCAATACTTTATGAATGAGATGAAGAAAAGAGTATATTCTTACCATGAAGCGCTGCACGAAAATAAGCAAGAAACAACACCTGCTTCATCCAATACAGATGCCTGTGACCTACAGAAAAATGTACCAGTGCCGTATTCCTATAAACCACAGAAAAATATACCAGCTCCTAACTCCTACAAGCCACAGAGAAATGTGCAGGCACAAAGCTCATATAAATCACAACAAAATGTGCAGACACAAGGCTCTCAGATTGCAGAGATGCCAAATTATACTGCAAGACAAGTTCCTGCGGAAAAACCACAGCAGCTCAATTTCTTTGAAGAAAAACTTCTGGAGCCACAGGCAAAAGCTGAACATAAGATTATTGGCCAGGTCTTTGATACTTATTGGCTGGTAGAATTTCATGATAACTTATATATTATCGACCAGCATGCAGCTCATGAGAGAGTTCTGTATGAACAGACATTGAAGGGCATGAAGACACGGGAGTTTACTTCTCAGCTTATTAGTCCGCCAATCATACTGAATCTGTCTATGCAGGAGGCAGAACTTCTCAGGCTTTATATGGATCAGTTCACGCGGATTGGTTTTGAGATAGAAGAATTCGGACAGGATTCCTATGCAGTCCGCGCTGTACCGGACAATCTGTTCAGTATTGCAAAAAAAGAACTGCTCATGGAGATGATTGACAGTCTGTCTGATGAAATCAACCGAAATGCGCCATCTAATCTGATTGACGAAAAGATTGCATCTATGTCCTGTAAGGCAGCTGTCAAAGGAAATATGCGATTGAGTGCTGCAGAAGTAGACACATTGATCACGGAACTTCTGTCACTGGACAATCCTTATCACTGTCCACATGGGAGACCCACCATTATCGCCATGTCAAGGCGCGAACTGGAAAAGAAATTCAAACGTATTGTTTAATATCGAATATGAAAAATGTAAGGGATGATATATCATGCAAAAACAACCTTTAATCATTCTCACCGGACCTACTGCAGTCGGTAAAACAAAGGCTTCCATTGGTCTTGCAAAAGCAATCGGTGGTGAGATTATTTCTGCAGATTCCATGCAGGTCTACAAATATATGGATATTGGTTCCGCAAAAATCCGTCCGGAAGAAATGCAGCATGTTCCACATTACTTAGTAGATGAACTGGAACCAGACGATGAATTTCATGTTGTCCGTTTTCAACAGATGGCAAAAGAAGCTATGCAAAAGATCTATGCTGCCGGGCATATTCCAATCGTAGTAGGCGGAACCGGATTTTATATTCAGGCACTACTTTATGATATTGATTTTACAGATAATGATAATGACACCTCGCTCCGCGCAGAATTAGAAACATTTGCAGAAGAACATGGCGCAGAGGCACTTCATGAAAAACTTCGCGAAGTGGACCCAAAATCGGCAGATACTATCCATGCAAATAATATAAAGCGGGTCATTCGGGCATTGGAATTTTATCAGAAAACCGGAATGAAAATTTCTGAGCACAATGAAACAGAGCGACAAAAAGAGTCGCCCTATCAATTTGTATATTTTATCTTAAATGATGACCGCAAGAACCTGTACCGCCGTATAGATCTACGAGTTGACAAGATGATAGAAGAGGGGCTTGTCGCGGAAGTTAAGGCTTTAAAAGCGCGTGGCTATGACCGCAGTATGGTTTCTATGCAGGGACTTGGATATAAAGAAATTCTGGACTATCTGGACGGAGTATGCACATTAGAAGATGCCATTTACAAAATCAAACGAGATACAAGACATTTTGCAAAACGTCAGATTACATGGTTCAAGCGAGAGAAGCATGTGACATGGATTAATAAAAAAGATTACAATTATGATGAAGATAAGATTCTGGAAGTGATGCTCGAATCTATTAAAAAAGATATTTTGGAGGGACAATCATGTTAAATATAGAAGATATGTATCTGGAAATGGGAATCCGCAGAGAGGTTTACGATTTCGGGAGCCAGATTGAAGGAACTTTAAAAGAACGTTTTGATGCCATCGACAAAGTGGCAGAGTACAATCAGTTGAAAGTCGTGCATGCAATGCAGAAATGTAAAGTCAATGCCGGCTGTTTCAAATACGCCAGCGGATACGGTTATGACGACCCGGGACGTGACACACTGGAAGAAGTGTACGCAGAGATTTTTCATACAGAAAGTGCTCTTGTAAGACCGCAGATCACATGCGGAACTCACGCACTGGCACTGGCACTGGCTGCAAATCTGCGCCCGGGCGATGAGCTTCTATCTCCAGTCGGAAAACCTTATGACACATTGGAAGAAGTCATTGGAATCCGCCCATCGAATGGTTCTCTTGCGGAGTACGGAATTTCCTATCGCCAGGTAGATCTTCTAGAAGGCGGTGCATTTGACTATGACAATATCAAAAAAGCAATCAATGAAAAAACAAAGCTTGTAACAATCCAGCGTTCCAAAGGATATCAGACAAGACCAAGCTTTTCCGTCTCACAGATTGGAGAACTGATTGCATTTGTAAAGAGTATCAAACCAGACGTTATCTGTATGGTCGATAACTGTTACGGTGAATTTGTAGAGACGATTGAGCCAAGTGATGTGGGTGCAGATATGGTCGTTGGTTCCCTGATCAAGAACCCGGGCGGTGGACTTGCGCCAATTGGCGGATATATCGCAGGACGAAAAGATCTGATTGATAATTGTGGATACCGCCTGACTTCTCCAGGACTTGGAAAGGAAGTTGGTGCATCTCTCGGTGTCATGCAGTCCTTCTTCCAGGGACTTTTCCTGGCACCGACTGTGACAGCAGGTGCTTTAAAAGGAGCCATCTTTGCAGCAAACATCTACGAAAAATTAGGTTACAGTGTCATTCCAAATGGTACGGAGAGCCGCCACGATATTATTCAGGCAGTAGAACTTGGAACACCGGAAGGTGTCATCGCATTCTGTAAAGGAATCCAGGCTGCCGCCCCGGTTGATTCCTATGTCACACCAGAGCCATGGCCGATGCCAGGATATGACAGCGATGTTATTATGGCAGCCGGAGCATTTGTTCAGGGCTCCTCTATCGAGCTGAGTGCCGATGGTCCGATCAAAGAGCCATATGCAGTGTATTTCCAGGGCGGACTTACATGGCAGCATGCAAAGCTTGGAATATTAATGTCTTTAGAGTATCTGGTAAGAGAAGACCTTGTAACAGAGTTATAATATAAAGTTAAGGAGTTCAGATATGAAAACACTTGCAATTGTCGGAGGCGGTGCTTCCGGTATGTTGGCGGGCATCACCGCCCTTGAGACAAATCCAGACATTCAGGTCATTATCTTTGATCAGAAGGATATTCTTGGAAAGAAAATTTTGTCTACCGGAAATGGGCGCTGTAATCTGACAAATAAAAACATGTCTTTGGATTATTTCCGAAGTGATGAGCCGCAATTGATTTCTTCTGTTCTAAAAGCCTTTGGATATTCGGATACAATTCGTTTTTTCGAAAATCTGGGACTTCTGATGAAATCCAGAAATGGATACATTTATCCAAGATGTGATCAGGCATCTGTCGTCCGTTCTGTTCTGGATAATCGTTTAAAAGAACTGGGCGCAGACATCAGACGTGAGAACGCAGTGACATCCATATGCCGGACAAAAAAAGGATTCCAGATTGAGACCGGCAGCGAAAAAATTCAAGCTGACCGCATCATTTTAGCAGCCGGCGGAAAGGCTTCTTCGAAACTCGGCTCTGATGGCAGCGGTTATACCCTTGTCAAATCACTGGGGCATTCTGTTGTGCCGGTTGTTCCGGCACTGGTGCAGTTAAAAGTAAAGGATTTTGCCTTTCAAAAAGCTTCAGGAGTCAGGACAGATGCAAAAGTAACAGCCTTGATCAATGGGCGTATGGCTGTCTCAGATACCGGTGAACTTCAGATTACCAATTATGGCATATCCGGAATTCCTGTATTCCAAGTCAGCCGCTATATTTCCAGGGCTTTATATGAAAAGCAAAATGCGCAGGTTATGATTGACTTTCTGCCGGAATTAGAGGAAGCTTCACTTAGAGAACTATTTAGCAAAAAACTTCAGCACCTGAGCGAGAACCAAAAGTCAAAACCGGAAGACCTTCTGACCGGAATTCTTCACACAAAACTAATTCCGGAAATACTCCGAATTTCAGGCATCCGTTTTTCTGCGAAACTAAATATGATCAAAGGAGCAGAACTTACAAGACTGTGTGAGGTCATAAAGTCTTGCAGGTTAAACATTTCTGATACCAACGGGTTTGACAATGCTCAAGTTAGCGCAGGCGGTGTCAGCTTAAAAGAAGTAGATATGGAGACGATGCAGTCCTGTATTACAAAAGATCTCTATCTTGCCGGAGAACTTCTTGACGTTGATGGAATTTGTGGCGGTTATAATCTACAGTGGGCATGGGCTACCGGTTATCTGGCAGGAAAACATGCGGCATCTGATCTATAACAATTACTTTAAGAAATATATAAATTCGGCCGATTCATAAAAAAAGTGAGGAAAAAGAATGGAATTACTAAAACTGGTAATTGTGGACGATGAACCAATTTTATTACAGGGACTTTTAGATACCTATGACTGGGAGGGTATGGGATTTGAGGTTGTCGGATCTGCCAAAAGTGGAGTTCAGGCACTGGAAGTCATCAGACGTGAACAGCCACATGTCGTTCTAACCGATATTCGAATGAAGCAAATGACAGGACTTATGGTTATGGAAGAAATTCAAAAAGAACAGATCTCATGTCTTTTTGTAGTACTTAGTGCATACCGTGATTTTGAATATGCAAAACATGCCTGTGATCTTGGCGCCTATGCATATCTTTTAAAACCAATTGATGATGAACAGCTTCGCTCCACAATGACCGGAGCCTATAACACATGTATCAAACAGCTACGCAGTGAAGAAAAATACGAAAGCTGGGAACAACTCCTTTTAAAAGACGGTGACAGTTTTCTGCAGGTTGTAATACAAAAATATGTTCAGAATCTGATTCCGGAGGAAAAGATTGCAGAAGTATTTTCTGTACTTCATGATTTGCCGGATAATCATGATTTTTTTATCACAGTGTGCGCCGATATTGATTTAATTTATAAAATTACAAATTCTTTAGATTATGAAGCATCCAGATATGCCGTAATCCAGGAAATAGAAGCACATGTTTTTGAACATTTTTCGTACTGGAAATTTGAAGGGGAAGACGGCAATTATGTTTTCATTATAAAAACTCAGCAAAAAAATGCAGTAAGGCAGATCAAAACTTTATTAGAACAGGCAAAGAATGAAGAAAAATGTCCGGTCATCGCTTCTATTTCCAAGCCATATAAAGGGATATCCGGAATCAGGAAAAGCTATGAAGAAGCACAAAAATTATTTGGAATTGCCAGTGCTTCCGGTGCCAGTGCGTTTACAATTCCAGAAGATTTAGAAGAACAGGAAGACGATTCGAAGCAGTTTTCTGAAGACAGGGAAATCCGGATTATGAACAGCATACGGAAAAATGATTTTGTGGAACTAAAAGAAACATTTATTGATTTTATTTACCATCTTCCAAAAGAAGAAGCACGGCAATGCCAGTACCTTCATAAAGTTATGCTCCGAGTACAGTTCATGCTTCAGGGCACCTATGGTATGAACGAGGATATGAAAAATCAATTTGCAAATTATTATTCTAACCTGAATCATCTGCCGGCTGTAAAAGCAGTAGATGTCTGCTACAAAATTTTATGCCGTGCAATAGAACTGCGTCAGGAAGAAGCCGGAAAAAATGAAACGGGTTATTTTAAAGAATACATGACAGAAGCTGTCGCTTATATCGAAGAACATCTTCAAGAGGAAGACTTGTCAATCATTGCAACAGCAGCTCATGTATATTTAAACCCGGTTTACTTTGGACGTATCTTTAAAAGCACCTTCCATATGACTTTTAAACAGTACCTGGTCAAAAAACGTATGGATAAAGCAAAAAGAATGCTGGAAGAAGGAAATACCAGTATCCGAACAATCTGTGAAGAAGTTGGTATCAGCAATCCTTCTTATTTTTCACAATTATTCAAGCAATATACCGGAAAACTGCCAAGTGAGTATAAAAAGGAATACGAAGTATGAAGCAAAAATATTTAAGTTCAGGTATCCAGAAAAAATATTTAAAATCTACGCTTATATTACTTCTTCTTGCACTTTTATTATCTATGATCGGAGTATGGAGTTATATGCACCATACTTTAAAAAATAATATTATAGAAAAATACGAGTTTGCAGACGAGAAGATGGGAATTTTACTGGATAATCTTTATACGAAATCGAAAGAAGTGACTGCAGAAGCTATTCTTAATGAAACGATCCAAAAAAGTCTGAACGCAGAAGAACTGACTGATAATGAAAAGAATGCCGTTGGCAAATATTTCTCATATCTGGATCTGGATTCTATTCAAGATTATTGTTATATGGATAATAAAGGAAACATATATACCAGATCCTATAGTTATGTAGATGCTTTTGACATTAAAAACACTGTGTTTCAGAAGAAACTTGGTACAGAGTACGCAAAAACAGTCTGGTTCATTGCAAAAGATACACTCTTTAACGGAAAAGAAGATTCCTTGTTCATCACCCGATATGTTCATTCTCTGGACTATCCAAGTGAACCGGGAATTATTATTCTGAAAATGAATCCTTCCTTTTTGAATCATATCGTAACGATGGATTCCGAAAAGGCAGATTCTTCCATTCTAACCGGAATAATGGATCAGAATGGAAATATTTATGCTCTGAATCAGAAAAACACTGCCTTGCCGGACAATGTGACGAAAACTTTGATAAGCGCATGTAAAAAATCCTCTGATACGGGAATTATTCTCAATGGAGAGGCTGTAACGGGTGGTTATCTGTCTGCTTACTATCAAAAGGACTGTTCGTTTTCCATCTTTACGTATGTGCCAAATGAAGTTGTTACAAGTCAGACCACCCAGATTTTAATTGTATTGGTTCTGATTTACCTGATTATTGTAGTATTAGCCCTATTACTCAGTATCTTGTTCTCTAATCGGTTCACCAGACCGGTCCAGGAAATCACCACATATATGACTGGATTTGACGGTGGAGATTATACACATATGCCGGAACTTCACACAAACACGGAATTAGATCAGATTGGACATTCTTACAATGAAATGCTTGGCAATATTGAACAACTTGTCAATGAAATTAAATTACAGGAAAAAGAACTGCGCACCAGTGAATTAAATATGCTGATCAGTCAGATCAATCCACATTTTCTGTATAATACACTGGATACCATCTATATGCTTGCGCGTATGAACAAAGAGGAAACGACCATGCGTATGATCCAGGCTCTTTCAAAGTACCTGCGCCTCTGCCTCAGTAAAGGAAGTGATATTGTATCCGTAGAAGATGAGCTGGAAAATGTGAAAAGCTACATGGAAATCCAGCAGATCCGAAACGTAGATCTGTTTGAGTATGAAATTGACTGTCAGGTCAATGCAAAAGAAAATAAAATCCTGAAGCTGATTCTTCAGCCATTAGTAGAAAATGCAGTAAAATATGGATTCAGTGAAATCTATGAGGGGGGCTATATACGGATACGGATTACAGAAGAAAATGATGTTCTGGTGCTATCTGTCTATAATACCGGCATGCCAATGAATAAAGATATGGTAGAAAAGATCAACGGACTTACGCATTTACCTATTTCTCAGATCAAAGAGGCATTTCCTGACAAAAAACATGGATACGGTGTATTTAATATACTGACTAGACTGCGGTTAAAATACGGTGATAAAATTACATATTACTACGAAACAACCGATGCAAGTACAACTTGTACGATAAAAGTGCCAAAAGGAGGTGAGCAGGAATCATGAAAAAGCAACATATCAAAAAAACAATCCGAAGTATGTTTATACTTCTACTTATGATCTGCCTGCTGACCGGTTGTAAAACATCTGAAAAAAAACTGGCAGAAGAATCCAAAGAACCAGTAAAAATATCCATTATTCTGACCGTGGATCCATCTACCGGAACGAAAAATGAACAGAAAGTAGTGGAAGCATTTAATAAAAAATACAAAGGAACCTATGAACTGGATGTTGACTGGATCGTAGAGACAGAAGCTGACTATCGTCAAAACCTGAAACGATTGAATGCAACCGATGAACTTCCAGATATTATTACAGATCTTCGAATGCTTCCTTCTTTTTATCAGAAAATGATTGCAGAAAACCGAATTGCGGATCTGACTCCATATATTGATGCAGACGAAGAGTGGTCTTCCATGATCGAACCTGTTGTACAGGAAGGCTGCACTTACGCAGACGGAAATATTTATCTTGCACCAATTTCAACTGCGGCTTTTTCCTGCTGCGGCATATTCTGGAATCAGGAATTGTTTAACAAAGCCGGCATTGATTCCTTTCCAACAACATGGGATGAGTTCTGGGCGTGTTGTGACAAACTTACAAACGCAGGTATCACGCCACTGGCACTACATACAGATGGAACGGGATGGGCACCTATGTTACTGGCAAGTGCAGCAGTCGCTTCTTCATCGGAAGAAGGTGCTGAATTTATGAGTCTGATCTATCCGGACACCTACCAGAATGCTTCCGGGCTGGAATTGGCAAATACTTTAAAACGGCTGTTTTCCTATACAACATCGAATGCCCTGTATAATGATTTTGACACGGCATACAATAACTTTTTTACCGGGAAAGCAGCTATGGTTCCAAATGGATATTGGATGATCGACCAGATCCCTGACGGATGGGAACAGTGTGTTCGTTTTTCTTCTTTCCCTGGAAATACACTGGTTTCTTCTCCGGAAACATTTGGCTGGGCACTGACGTCTGGATGCAGTGAAGAAGTAAAAGAAGGAGCACTTGCATTTTTTAAATTCCGGACAGAATTTAATCTTCTGGAAAAAGAAAAGATGTTTTCAATGGAGGAAAAATACATAAGCCAGGTGGAACGCGACTACCTGAAGGCATTTTCGAATTCCCCGACATTTGTTCCGAATTACCAGGTCAAATGGAATTCCGTTTTCCAGGAAAATACTCTCTCCAAATACCTGCCTCAGCTTGCGGAAGGACGTATTACCCCGGAAGATTTTCTAAATTATGCAGATGACAGCATACGACAATTTGAAGAAGAACAATAACGGAAAGTTTAATTTTTTATATTAGAGGTTTTTTTATTGATACAGTTTTACGCAAATTTCCTGCTAAAATATGAGTAAATCAAGAGAACAAAAAAGATTCTCAGAAAGGCGAGGGAACAATTATGAAAATGCGTAAAGTTGTATCAATTTTACTTGTTGCAGCAATGACTATCGGAATGGTAACTGGCTGCGGCAGCTCATCGGGCAAAAAAACTGCAAAGTCTGATGCAAAAGGAAAGGTATATTATCTGAATTTCAAGCCAGAGCAAGATGAGCAATGGCAGGAACTTGCGGAGCAATACACAGATGAAACGGGAGTTCCGGTAACTGTACTCACTGCTGCATCCGGTGAATACGAAAAAACATTAAAATCCGAGATGGCAAAAACAGATGCTCCTACATTATTCCAGGTAAATGGTCCGGTAGGACTTGCAAGCTGGAAAGATTATTGCTATGATCTGAAAGATTCTGATATAGCAAAAGAGCTGACAGATGATGACTTTGCTCTGATGGACGGAGATAAGATGGCAGGTATTGCTTACGTTGTTGAGAGTTACGGTATCATTTACAACAAAGAGCTTCTTAAAAAAGCAGGTTACTCCGCATCAGATATCACAAACTTTGACAGCTTCAAGAAAGTTGTGGAAGACATTACAGCAAATAAAGACAAACTTGGATTCTCTGCATTTACATCAGCAGGTATGGACGGTTCTTCTGACTGGAGATTTAAAACTCATCTGGCAAACCTTCCAATCTACTATGAGTATAAAGCAGACGGTATTGATAATACAGATGCAATCAAAGGTACATACCTTGACAACTATCGTCAGATCTGGGATCTGTACATCAACAACGCAACTTGCGAGCCAACTGCTCTTTCTACAAAGACAGCTGATGATGCAACTGCAGATTTCGTAACAGAAGAGGCTGTATTCTATCAGAACGGTACATGGGAATACAACAACATCAAAGATATTGGTGATGATAATCTTGGAATTCTTCCTATCTACATTGGTGTAGACGGAGAGGAGAATCAGGGAATCTGTACTGGTACAGAGAACTACTGGTGTGTAAACTCCAAAGCTTCAGAAGATGACATTCAGGCTACTTTAGACTTCATGAACTGGTGTGTAACATCTGATACAGGCGTTAATGGTCTTTGCAAAGAAATGGGATTCACGATTCCATTCAAAGCAAATCTTGATTCTGATAACGTACTTGTAAATGAAGCAAACAAATATCTGGAAGATGGCAAAACTCCTGTTTCATGGAACTTCTCAACAATGCCTTCTGAGGAGTGGAAGAATGGTGTTGGTTCTGCATTAACTGCATATGCAGCAGATCAGACAGATGCGAACTGGGCAAAAGTTGTAAGTGCTTTTGTAGACGGCTGGGCAACTGAAGCAGCAGCTTCCAAATAAGAAATATCAAATATTAATCGTGATATGTTCATGCGGCGGGCAGGGTCAATTCTCCCGCCGCTTTTAAGGAAAGGGGGCGCCTTTTATGCAAAAGGCTGTAAAACGCTATATGCCCATATTCGTACTTCCTACATTCTGTGCGTTTATCTTGGGCTTTATCATTCCTTTTATCATGGGAATCTGGCTTTCATTCTGTAAATTCACAACGGTAACAGATGCGAAATTCATCGGATTTTCCAACTACAAAAAGGCTTTTGAAGACACGGTATTCCGTCATTCTTTCTGGTACACTGCATTGTTTGCAGTTGCATCTTTAATTATTATTAATGCCGTTGCTTTCGCTCTGGCAAGTGCACTTACCAAGAATATGCGTGGTACTAATATTTTCCGTACTATTTTCTTTATGCCGAACCTGATTGGTGGAATTGTTCTTGGTTATATCTGGCAGTTAATTTTTAATGGTATTCTTGAAAAATACGGAACTGCACTTGCATTAAACGAATGGTACGGATTCTGGGGACTGATCATTCTTGTAAGTTGGCAGCAGATTGGTTATATGATGATCATCTATATTGCAGGTCTTCAATCTATTCCGGGTGATGTTATGGAAGCGGCACAGATCGATGGTGCCGGAAAATGGACAAAATTATTCAAAGTCACGATTCCAATGATGATGCCATCCATTACCATTTGTATGTTCTTATCACTGACAAACGGATTTAAATTATTTGACCAGAACTTATCACTGACAGCCGGTGAACCTTCCAAGATGTCTGAGATGATGGCACTGAACATCTTTAACACGTTTTACGGACGTACTGGATGGGAAGGTGTCGGACAGGCAAAAGCCGTTCTGTTCTTTGTTCTTGTCGTTGCAATTAGTATGATTCAGTTACATATGACTCGTTCCAAGGAGGTGCAGCAATAAATGAAAAAGGAAAGAAGTGCTCTTAGCACAGCCGGAACCGGTATATTTACAATTGTAGGAATTGTCTATATACTGCCTATTTTAATCGTACTTATGAATTCTTTTAAAAAGAAGGTTTATATTAATAAACAGCCATTCCAGCTTCCGGATGGAAAAACGATGGCCGGACTTGAAAACTACATGACTGCAATTGATAAATATAATCTTCTAAGTGCAGTTGGCTGGACAGTATTTATTACTGTTGGATCTGTTCTTGTAATTCTTGTATGTACTTCTATGTGTGCATGGTACATTACAAGAGTCAAATCTAAATTTACAAAAATGCTTTACCTTTTATGCGTATTTTCAATGGTCGTACCTTTCCAGATGGTTATGTTCACCCTGTCACTGGTTGCTGACCGTACCGGACTTCGTACTCCTTGGGGTATCATTATTATTTATCTGGGCTTTGGTGCAGGTCTTGCAGTATTTATGTTCTGTGGATTTGTCAAATCAATTCCAATCGAGATAGAGGAAGCAGCAATGATAGACGGCTGCACACCAATCCGTACATTTTTCAGTGTAGTACTTCCGATCATGAAACCGACCTACATCTCTGTTGGTATTCTTGAGACAATGTGGATCTGGAATGACTTCCTACTTCCTTATCTGGTACTGGATCTGAACAAATATAAGACAATTTCTATCGCAATCCAGTATATGAAGGGAAGCTACGGCCGTGTTGATATGGGTGCTGTTATGGCTGCTTTGATTCTTGCAGTTATCCCTGTCATCATCTTTTATCTGTCCTGTCAGAAACATATTATCAAGGGTGTGGCAGCAGGAGCCGTTAAAGGTTAGGTACATGCCTGAAAAAAGGAGTTTATATCATGAGACAAAGTGGAATTTTAATGCCGGTATCTGCACTTCCTGGTGCATACGGAATCGGATCATTTTCAAAGGAAGCTTATAAATTTGTCGACTGGCTGCAAAAAAGCGGCCAGTCACTGTGGCAGATTCTGCCACTTGGCCCGACCAGTTATGGGGATTCTCCTTACCAGTCATTTTCGACTTTTGCCGGAAATCCTTATTTTATTGATCTTGAAACACTGGCCCGGGAAGGACTGCTTGAAGACGACATATGCAGGCAGGCAGATTTTGGTAATAATTCGAATCAGATAGATTATGGCATGCTTTATCAGAACCGATTTCATATCTTAAAGGTAGCTTATGAACATGCAAAAGAACAGCAGATCATGAATTCTTCTGATTACGTGGATTTTCTGAACGAACAAAATGAATGGCTTTCAGACTATGCTCTTTATATGTCTGTAAAAGATTATTTTCATGGAGCTGGCTGGAATCTATGGGAGGAAAATATCCGTCTTCGCAGACCAGATGCAATTTCGCATTATCAGGACTTACTTACAGATGAAATTCATTTTTATCAGTTTCTACAATACGAATTCTACAAACAATGGAACATGTTAAAAGAATATGCAAATCAAAAAGGGATTCAGATTATTGGAGATATCCCAATTTATGTTGCTTATGACAGTGCAGATGTGTGGGCACACCCAGAGTTGTTCCAATTAGATGAAAGTGGACAGCCAACAGCAGTAGCCGGATGTCCTCCGGATGGTTTTTCTGCTACCGGACAGCTTTGGGGAAATCCTTTATATCGGTGGGATTATCACAAAGAAACCGGATTTTCCTGGTGGGTAAACCGGATCCGAGGTTGTTTTAGACTATATGATATTATGCGAATTGACCATTTCCGGGGCTTTGATGAATATTACAGCATTCCTTATGGTGATCCAACTGCTGAAAACGGGCACTGGGAAAAGGGGCCTGGTATGGATTTATTTCACAAAATAAAACAAGAACTTGGTGATCTTCCAATTATTGCTGAGGATCTTGGATTTTTGACAGATTCCGTAAAACAACTTTTAAAAGATAGTGGGTACCCAGGTATGAAAGTTCTTCAATTTGCTTTTGATTCCAGGGAAGACAGTGATTATCTTCCACACAATTATCATCCAAACTGTGTTGTATACACCGGTACCCATGATAATGATACGCTTCAAGGATGGTATCAAGCTTTAAAAGAAGAAGATAAAGAAATGGCTTTGGAATATATTGGAAATCGATTTACTCCGGAAGCAGACATTCATTGGGATTATATTCGGCTCGCTATGAGAAGTGTGGCAGATACATGTATTATTCCTGTTCAGGACTACTTAGGTCTTGGCTGCGAAGCACGCATAAATACCCCTTCTACATTAGGCGGAAACTGGATCTGGCGTTCAGACGCAGACAGCTTCACGGATAATCTGGCAGCAAAAATTAAAAAAATTACTCAATTATGCGCGCGCAGTTTACAACAAAAAGGAGAGTAACAATGAATTACAAAAAATATTTGGAAGACCAGCTTCAGACATCTATTGAAGCAGCTGATCATAAAAGTGTTTATTATGCACTGCTTCATCTGACAAAAGAATTATGCAAAGAGAAAACAGCAAATCAAGGAACAAAAAAGATTTACTACATTTCGGCAGAATTTTTGATAGGAAAACTTCTTTCCAACAATTTGATCAATCTTGGAATCTACGATGATATAAAGAAGCTTTTACATGAAAACGGAAAATCTCTGGAGGAAATTGAAGAATTCGAACCGGAACCATCACTTGGAAATGGCGGGCTCGGCCGCCTGGCTGCTTGTTTTCTTGATTCTATAGCAACACTTGGACTTCCGGGATCGGGAATTGGTCTGAATTATCATTACGGTCTCTTCCGACAGGTTTTTGAAAACAAAAAGCAAAAAGAGTTGAAAAATCCATGGATTGAAAAAGAAAACTGGCTTATAAAAACAGATGTTCATTTTCCGGTTCAGTTTGGTTCTTTTACTTTACAGGCGTCCATGTATGACATTGACATTCCCGGATATGGTAACGGAATCAACAAACTACATCTTTTTGATGCAGACTCCATTGATGAATCACTTGTGACAGATGGCATTCATTTTAACAAAGAAAATATTCCCAAAAACCTGACTTTATTCTTATACCCGGATGACAGTGACAAAGCCGGACATCTGCTCCGTATTTATCAGCAGTATTTTATGGTCTGCTGTGGTGCAAAGCTTATTTTAAAAGAACTAAAAGAACAGAATTTTGAACTTACTTCGCTTCCTGAACATGTTGTCATTCAGATTAATGATACCCATCCATCTATGATCATCCCGGAACTTATCCGGCTTCTCATGGAGCAAGGCATTGACTTTGATACTGCAACTGATCTCGTATCCAGAACATGTGCCTATACAAATCACACGATTCTGGCAGAAGCTTTGGAAAAATGGCCGCTCGATTATCTGAATGAGGTCGTGCCGCAACTGGTTCCGATTATTGAAAAATTAGACGCTAAAGCAAAAGAAAAATATAAAGATGAGTCTGTTGCGATCATTGATTCGCAAGACCGTGTGCATATGGCTCACATGGACATTCACTATGGCTTTAGTGTAAACGGAGTTGCAGCCCTCCACACAGATATTTTAAAAAACTCCGAATTAAAAGCTTTTTATCAGATCTATCCGGAAAAATTTAATAATAAAACAAATGGTATTACATTCCGCCGCTGGTTGATGCACTGTAATTTGGAACTTTCGGAATATATCAGCAGTCTAATCGGTGATTCCTGGAAGAAAGATTCCTCGAAACTTGAAAAACTTCTTGAGTATCAGAACGATACTAAGGTATTGAATCATTTTCTTAAGATCAAGCAGAAGAATAAGCAAAAACTATGTATGCATTTAAAAGAAAAGCAAGATTTGGACATTGATCCGAATTCCATTTTTGATATTCAGATCAAAAGACTGCACGAATACAAAAGACAGCAGTTAAATGCGCTTTATGCCATTTATAAATATAAACAGATCAAATCCGGCCAGCTTCCACAGAGGCCGATCACCATGATCTTTGGGGCAAAAGCTGCACCTGCTTATACACTTGCAAAAGATATCATCCATCTGATCCTTTGCCTCCAAAAGCTTACGTTATCAGATCCTGAGGTATCACCTTATTTAAAAGTGATTATGGTTGAAAATTATAATGTTACAGAGGCATCTCATCTAATACCTGCCTGTGATATTTCTGAACAGATTTCGCTTGCATCAAAAGAAGCAAGTGGAACCGGCAATATGAAATTCATGCTGAACGGAGCTGTGACACTGGGAACTATGGATGGCGCCAATGTTGAAATCTGTAATCTGGTAGGAAAAGATAACATTTATATTTTTGGTAAATCCAGTCAGGAAGTGATTCAATTATATGAGACGTCCGGATATCATTCTGACCAATATTACGACAATGATCCACTGATACAAAATCTCGTTGATTTTATTATCAGCAAAGAAATGATACGTATCGGTGACCCGGAAAACCTGTGCCGGTTATACAAAGATTTGATCAGTAAAGACTGGTTTATGACTTTGCTCGATTTAAAAGAATACATTGCTGTGAAAGAGAACGTAATGGCTGACTACGAGGATCGTATGAACTGGGCTGGAAAAATGTTAATAAATACTGCAAAAGCCGGATATTTTTCTTCTGACCGGACCGTTGCCGAATATAACCGGGATATCTGGAAACTTTAATCGTATACTTGTCTGAAACATAAATATGAGCTATACTAAACCAAGGTCATTTTTCGCGAAAGCTAAAATGGCTTTGGTTTTTTCGTTATCGATTACATGTACAAGGAGGAAAACATGATCAGAATCAGTCAGTTAAAACTTCCGGTTACTCATAAAAAAAGTGACCTTGAAAAGAAAATATATACAACATTAAAAATTTCCAGCTCAGATCTTCTGACCTGGCATATTGAAAAAAAATCTCTGGATGCCAGAAAGAAACCAAATCTTTTTTATGTTTACACGATTGCAGCAAACGTTCAGAATGAAAAGCGGATCATTAAAAAGAACCGGAATAAAAATATTACAATAAAAGAAGAAAATGATAGCTATCATTGCACTCCGACCGGAACACATGTACTGACTTACAGACCTGTTGTAATCGGGACCGGACCGGCCGGTCTGTTCTGTGGTTATGCGCTTGCACGTATGGGATACCGTCCAATTCTTTTAGAACGTGGTGCTTCTATGGAAGAGCGCCAGAAAGACGTACAAGATTTCTGGAAAACAGGCAAACTAAATCCTGAGTCTAATGTCCAGTTCGGCGAAGGCGGTGCAGGTACATTTTCTGATGGGAAGTTAAATACGCTTGTGCACGATACCCATAACAGAGGAAAGGAAGTCTTGCGTCTTTTTGTGAAATATGGGGCACCGGAATCCATTCTTTATGATGCAAAACCACATATCGGAACTGATATTCTGGCAAAGGTCGTTAAAAATATACGTGAGGCAATCATCTCTATGGGTGGTGAAGTTCGTTTTCATACAAAAGTGACAGGAATCCGTACAAAACACAGCATTGATTTTTCAGATGAACCGGCACTTGCGATGCTTCATCTGGAAGATACCAGAACAAACATCGGAGAAGATTTACTGACGGACGTTGCAATACTTGCCATTGGTCACAGCGCCAGAGACACTTTTGGGCTTTTAAATCTCTCAGATATAAAAATGGAGCCAAAACCATTCGCTGTAGGCGTACGCGTAGAACATCCACAAGATATGATTGACGAATCTCAATATGGTAAAAATGCACCTGAGAGCCTTCCTGCTGCTGCATATAAATTAACAGCTAAGACAAAAGAGGGCAGAGGTGTCTATACTTTCTGCATGTGTCCAGGCGGTTATGTAGTAAATGCTTCATCTGAAGAGAACCGACTTGCAGTAAACGGCATGAGCTATAGTGGGCGAAATGGCAAAAATGCCAATAGTGCAGTAATCGTAACCGTCTCACCGGAAGATTTCCCAGAAAAAGGCATCCTCGGAGGTCTGGCTTTTCAGCGCCAATTAGAAGAGGCTGCATTTGCTGAAGGACAAGGGAAGATTCCGGTCCAGCTTTTTGGTGACTTTAAGAAAAATGTGCCATCTTCCAGTGCAGGTGCTATAGCCCCACAGATGAAAGGTGCTTATAGCTGGGGCAATGTAAGGAGCATTTTCCCTGAGTTTATTGCGAGATGCCTGGAAGAGGGAATTACGGAATTTGGAAAGAAAATCCCAGGCTACGACCGCGATGATGCAGTCCTCTCCGGTGTAGAAAGCCGTACCTCTTCACCAGTCCGTATTCTGCGTGACGAGACCTTGCAAAGTTCTGTAAAAGGACTTTATCCATGCGGGGAAGGTGCAGGATATGCAGGCGGTATTACATCAGCCGCCATGGATGGACTGAAAGTGGCAGAAGCTGTCAGTCAAAAATACATAGCTTTCGACAATCCTAAGAATGTTTAAGAATTTTTTAAGGGTATAAGTCTATACACATTTTCAGAAATGTGCTAAAATGTATGGAGTTTTCAGATAGAAGAAACATGAGGAGGAGTACATATGAAAGGAGCAGGCGGAAAGAACTCCTGGGCACTTTTTCTGTTGTTATTAACAGGAATCGTCCTTGGAGGCTTTATTGGCATGCTGGCAGAAGGGGTGCCGGCACTTAGCTGGCTTGGCTATGGGCAGACGTTCGGGCTTGATACACCGATTGTAGTCAATCTGGGACTTCTGGTCATTACATTTGGTCTTACGATCAAGATTACAATTGCCAGCATTATAGGCGTTGTGATTGCAATTATCATTTACCGCTTCTTATAGTCTACCGAAGAGAATCATCGAATCTAAAGGAATATATGAATCAAAAAGTTACCATGAAAGAGATACCGAGTGCCGACAGGCCTTATGAAAAATGCGAAAAGCTCGGCGCCGGTGCTCTGAGTGACACAGAACTTTTAGCTGTACTGCTTCGGACCGGTACGAGAGGGGAGAATGCTCTCGAGCTTGCCAGCCGTATTCTTTATCACAACGGCGAAAGCGGAATTCTCGGTATTCATCAGTTCAGTATTGAGCGATTGAAGAAAATTCACGGTGTCGGACGCGTGAAAGCAGTCCAGCTATCCTGTATCTCAGAGCTTGCGAAGAGACTTTCCAAAGCCTCTGCCGGGGAATTATTAAGTTTTGAAAATCCGGATTCGATTGCAAGGTACTACATGGAAGATCTCCGGCATGAAAAGCAGGAAATCATGAAACTGCTCATGCTGAATTCCAAATCAAAACTCATTGGCGAAACGAATATATCAAAAGGAACGGTGAATGCTTCCTTAATTACGCCAAGAGAATTATTTATTGAAGCATTACAAAAGAATGCTGTATTTGTTATTATTTTACATAATCATCCAAGTGGTGAGCCGACACCAAGCAGAGAAGACCGGCTCATTACAAGGCGCATTCAGGATGCGGGAGCTCTAATCGGGATCGAGCTTTTAGATCACATCATCATTGGGAATAATTGTTATGTGAGTTTTCGCGAAGAAGGAATGCTGTAGAAAGGATTTGAATCATATGGCAAGGAACACCTATGGACTGGATCTGGGATCCTACGAAATCAAAGTCTATGACAAAAAGCAAGATACCATCTGGAAAGAAAAGAATGTGCTTGCAGTTCAGGATAAAAAAGAAATTATTGCAATCGGTGAAGATGCTTATCAGATGTATGAAAAGACTCCACCGGATATTGAAGTTGCATTTCCAATGCGTGACGGCGTTATTTCCCGTTTCAATGATATGCAGAACCTGCTTCAGAATATTCTAAAAAAGAACCGACATTTCAGCCGGGGGGCAGAATATGTGATTGCGGTACCAACTGATGTAACTGAGGTACAGAAAAAAGCCTTTTTTGACCTTGTGATCCACTCAAATGCAAAGGCACGGGAAGTTAATATCGTAGAACGTTCCATTGCCGATGCAGTCGGTCTTGGTATTGATGTACAAAATACAACGGGTGTTATGATTATTAATTTCGGTGGTGAGACAACCGAATTATCCGTCCTCACCGAAGGTGGTATCGTCTTTAACCGCCTGTTAAAGCTTGGCGGTACAACACTGGATCAGGAAATTGTGAATCTTGTACGGAACAGTCATGATTTTTTGATTGGAAGCAGAACGGCAGAAATATTAAGACAGCAGTTCGATGTTTTTAACGGCGATTCTGAGACCGCTTTCTCTGTAGCAGGAAGGGATTTGATCACCGGACTCCCTATGCGAAAGACCATTTCCATCACACTTGTAAGAGCCGCATTTAAAGATACTCTTCTGGAATGTATGAAAGCCGTCCGCTCTATGTTGGACCGTACACCGCCGGAGATCCGGAAAGCTATTTACCAGAATGGGATTTATCTGACTGGTGGAATTGCGAATATGAGCGGTCTGGATGCTTATGTAGAAAGTATGACTAAAATCCACACAACTGCTGCTGAAAAGCCGGGCATTTGTGCAGTTAATGGGTTAAAGAAAATCATGCTTTCCAAGGATCTCAGTAAATTAGCATACTCAATGTTAGACGAAAGTTATAGGTGGATGAGATAATATGAAAATAAAAAACCAATCCTCAATTCCAAGTAAATACTGGTTGGCAATCATTGCAGTCATCTGTGTGATTCTTTTGGGAATCGATCAGGTGACAGACGGCGGGGGACCGCTTCGATTTATCGGTGATTATACAGTTGTTCCAATGCAGAAAGGTATCAGCTATGTTGGAAGATGGTTAAGTGATCTTTCTGATAACTTTGAGACACTTCAGGATATGAAAAAGCAAAATGAAACTTTGCAGTCCAAAGTAGATGAACTGACTATTGATAATACAAGACTTCGCCAGGACGAATACGAATTAGAACGTCTGCGCGATCTGTACAAACTGGATCAGAACTACTCTGATTACGAAAAAATCGGTGCACATGTCATTGCGAACAACGGGACGAACTGGTTCAGTGATTTTACTATAGACAAAGGAAGTGCAGACGGCATCAAAGTGAACTGTAACGTACTGGCCGGGAGCGGGCTGGTAGGACTTGTCACAGAAGTTGGTCCCCACTATGCGAGAGTACGTTCAATCATTGACAATTCCAGCAACGTAAGTGCTATGATCCTCTCTACTTCAGATACCTGCATCGTGCGTGGAGATTTGAAATTAATGGACGATGGACGTCTTCGTTTTGAAAAGCTGGCTAATAATGACAATGACATAAAGGTCGGTGAACAGGTTGTTACTTCCTATGTAAGTGACCGCTTTGTTCAAGGTCTCTTTATCGGATATATCAGTGAGATCAATGTGGATTCCAATAACCTGACTCGTTCCGGTTATATCACACCTGCGGTAGATTTTAGCAAAATTCAGGAAGTCCTTGTTCTCACAAAGACAAAAGAAGATATGACGAACGGGGCAGACGATGAGTCTGCTTCCGACACAGCAAAGGGAGAGTAGTGATCTATGAAACGAAAGCTCATAACACTGGCAATTATTATCCTGTGTTTTCTCTTGCAAAGTACCATTTTTCCATCACTGGCTTTTGCCTGCGTGCAGCCAAATCTTTTTATAATCGTAACAGCATCTTTCGGATTTATGCGAGGACGTAAAGAAGGTATGGCTGTTGGTGTGATTTGTGGACTTTTGACAGACGTTTTCTGGGGAAACACAATTGGATTTTATATACTTTTATATACTATGATTGGATATTTAAACGGAACATTTGAACGTTTGTTTTATGATGAAGATATTAAACTGCCTTTAGTACTTATCAGTGGCAGTGAACTAATTTACGGTGGCATTATCTGCTTTTGCGGATATATCCTGAAAGGTGACTTTAGTTTCGGAACCTATCTGATTCATATTATCCTGCCAGAACTTGTATACACTATTTTAGCAACTTTGATCGTATATCAGATCATCTTACACATTAACAAAAAACTAGAAGCAGAAGAGCAAAGGAGTGCAAGCCGATTTGTATAATTTGTGGAACCGGGTCAAATCCGGCATAAGTGATATCGTAAAATCAAGAACATTTATTGCAATTATCATGTTCTGCGTCTTGTCAGCAGTATTACTTCAACGAGTATTTTATCTGCAGATTGTGAAAGGACAGAACTATACCGACAAATATGAACTTCAGATTCAAAAAACAAAAGAGGTCGAAGGAACCCGCGGCAATATTTATGACCGCAACGGTGTTCTGCTTGCCTACAATGAACTGGCTTATTCTGTTACCATTCAGGATAATGGAGACTATGATAAAAAATCCGAAAAAAATAAAGCTTTAAATCAAATTGTAACGAAAGTTATTAATATTGTGGAAAGTAATGGTGATTCCGTCATCAATGATTTTGGTATTATTCTGGATGCCAATAGTGAATACTCTTTTGTAGCAGAAAGTGATACCCAGCGCCTGCGTTTCATCGCAGATGTATACGGCAAAAAAACCATTGATGAATTATCGGACAAGCAAAAGTCCCAGTCTGCTGCCGACATCATGCATTACTTATGTACCGATAAAACTTACGGTTATGGTATCAACGAGAAAAAGCTGGACAAGACTATGATTTTGAAACTGGTCAATGTACGTTATGCAATGTCTCTGAACAGTTATCAGAAATATATCTCTACTACGATTGCATCCGATGTCAGCGACCAGACTGTGGCTGATATTATGGAAAACAGTGATTCTCTGCAGGGCGTTAACATTGAAGAAGAATCCTTACGCCGATATACAGACAGTAAATGTTTTGCAAATCTAATTGGCTATACCGGACAGATTTCAACAGACGAATATGATGCACTTAGTAAAGAGGATCAGGAAATTTATTCCAAAACGGATACTGTCGGAAAATCCGGACTTGAAAAAGTCCTGGATTCCACACTTCGCGGCAAAAAGGGTGAAGTGAAATTATATGTAAATAACGTTGGTAAAGTTCTGGACACCGTTCAGTCTACAGAACCAAAAGCTGGCAATGATGTATATCTGTCTTTGGATGCTAATCTTCAAAAAGCAGCCTATAATATTCTGGAACAAGAGCTTGCCGGAATTCTTCTTTCCAAAATCCAAAACACTTTGGATTTTGATCGGAATTCTGTCAGTGACGGAAGTGACGTTATGATTCCGATTGGCGATGTTTATAACGCACTCATTGCCAATGATGTTGTAAATATGACTCATTTCAGTGAGAATGATGCGAAATCAACCGAACAAGAAGTTTATAATACATTTTCCGGATACAAAGAGCAGGTTCTGGCAAGTCTTTCCAGTACACTTGCAGATCCTAACGCAGCTGCATACAAAGATGATTCTAAGGAAATGCAGGCTTATCTGAGTTATATTGTTACAGATATATTGACAAATAATACCGGCATTTTAAATTCCAGTGTCATCGACAAAAATGATGAAACCTATAAAGCATGGAAAACAGATGAGACCATCAATATTTACACATTTTTAAATTATGCTGTTTCTCAGAACTGGATTGATACCTCAAAGCTTCAAAATTATACAAGCAATGGGGGTAAATATTCGGATTCCTCGGAAACTTTTCAGGCAATTATTTCATACTTAAATGAACATTTACAATCAGATAACAGTTTTGACAAGCTGATCTACAAATACATGATCAAAGCCGGATCCATTACTGGTCGTGAACTTTGTATGATTCTCTACGAGCAGAATATACTTAATTACGATGAATCTCAATATAATGCACTCGCAAGTGGCGCAACAACAGCTTATGACTTTATGCGTGGAAAGATCCAGACACTGGAGATTACACCTGGACAGCTCGGTCTGGAACCATGTACAGGTTCTTTTGTCATGACAGATACTTCCACAGGTCAGGTTCTGGCATGTGTATCTTATCCGGGATATGACAATAACCGACTTGCAAACAATATGGACTCAACTTATTACAATCAGCTTGTAACAGCAAGTTCCCGTCCATTCTACAATAATGCGACACAGGAAAAGACCGCACCGGGATCTACTTACAAACCTTTGTCTGCTATAGCCGGACTTACCGAAGGTGTTATCAGTACAGATTCCCATCTTCCGTGCCATGGTATTTATGAAAAGATTGAACCAAATCCAAAATGCTGGATTTACCCAAATGCACATGGCAGTCTGGATGTGTCAGGTGCAATTGAGAACTCTTGTAACAGTTTCTTTTATGAAGTCGGTTACAGATTAAGTCTGAAAGACAACGGAATCAATTCCATCAGCCAGGATAATAATCAAGGTGATGCAACGAATGCTTACTATTCCAGTGAACTTGGACTCCAGAAGCTTTCAAAATATGCTCAGATGTTTGGACTTGGAACCACTTCCGGAATGGAAATTCCAGAGGCTGATCCACAAATTTCCGATGATTCTTCTGTACCATCTGCAATTGGACAGGGTACCAACAACTACACGACAAGTCAGCTTGCCCGCTATGTTACTACGATTGCAAATAAAGGAACACTTTTTGATCTGACACTCCTGAACAAGACCACTGATGTCAAAGGCAATGTCATTGAAGAATCACAGCCAAAAATCGATAATACTCTGTCAGATATTTCTGCGAGCACATGGGATGCTGTACACGAAGGAATGCGTAATGTAGTACTTGTATCTCATAGTAGTACATTTTCGGATATTAACAGGAGCGGATTCCAGTTATCCGGTAAGACCGGAACAGCTCAGCAGAGTAAAACGCATCCGGACCATGCACTTTTCATAGGATTTGCGCCAAGCGATTCACCGGAAGTTGCTTTTGCAACTCGTATCGCCAATGGTTATAGTTCTACTTATGCAGCAGAAGTAGCCAGAGACGTTATGAAATATTATTACCAGCTCACTCCGGAAAATGAATTGATAACCGGAACAGCTTCAAGCATTGGTTCAAATGCTTCAAATGAAGGCTAGGAGCAGCTTGCCCTTCAAAAGACAAAATGGTTCATGAAACACATAGCGAAAAGAAAATTCAAAAGCATGAAACAAAACCATTGACAGGAGGAAGTTATTCATGGGCGAAGTAATTGTTATTACATCAGGAAAAGGCGGTGTAGGTAAGACCACTACAACAGCAAATATTGGTGCGGGACTCTCTTGGTTAGGAAAGAAAGTCATTGTCATTGATACCGATCTTGGTCTTCGCAACCTTGACGTAGTTATGGGACTGGAAAATCAGATCGTCTATAATCTGGTCGATGTGATTGAAGGAACCTGTCGATTGAAACAGGCAGCAATCCGGGATCGCAGATATGAAAATCTCTATCTGCTTCCATCTGCCCAGACAAAAGATAAATCAGCAATTTCACCAGAACAGATGAAAAAGCTGACTTCAGAATTGAAAGATGAATTTGATTATGTACTTTTAGACTGCCCGGCCGGAATCGAGCAGGGATTCCAAAATGCAATAGCCGGAGCTGATCGTGCTCTTGTTGTCACAACACCGGAGGTTTCCGCAATCCGTGATGCTGACCGCATCATTGGACTGTTGGAAAAAAATCAGATTCGCAATAGTTCGCTAATCGTTAATCGCATCCGAATGGATATGGTAAGACGAGGGGATATGATGTCCATTGATGATGTGACTGAAATTCTCTCCATTCCACTGTTCGGAGCCATTCCAGATGATGAGCAGGTTGTTGTTGCCACGAATCAGGGGGAACCGGTCATCAGCCTGGATTCCCTGGCCGGAAAAGCCTATACAAATATATGCAAGCGTATTCTCGGCCTTGAAGTACCTTTCTTGAATCTTTCCGGACATCAAGGACTATTTTCAAAACTGTCCGGTGTCTTTCATAAAAAATAGGAGGGTACATACAGCATGTTAAAAAAATCTTCTGTGTCTGTTGCGAAAAGCAGATTGAAACTGCTGATCGTGTCAGACCGCATAAGCTGTTCTCCGGCAGAATATGAGAACATTTCCAGAGATTTATTCCAGACATTATCCAAATATCTGGAACTTACAGAAGATAACTTTCATGTTGAAATATACAGAACACATATTTTCATTTCATATGTAGGAGAAGAAACGTGAGATTACCAAGATTAACAAAACCTTATAAACTCAGAGATTACAAGTTCAGCCTTGTTCTGCTTGTATTTGCATTATCCGTGATTGGCGTTATGGTTGTAGGCAGTGCGAAGGCATCTGTTCAGAACAAGCAGATTTTTGGTGTCTGTGTAGGATTCATTCTTATGATGATTGTATCTTTGATCGATTATATATGGATTCTTAATTTTTACTGGATTATATACGCAGTCGCAATATTAAGTTTGTTATCTGTACTTGTCTTCGGACACACAGCCAACGGCGCAAAGCGTTGGATTGACTTGGGATTTACAACTTTTCAGCCATCAGAACTAGCAAAAATTCTTTTAATTTTGTTTTTTGCAAGATTTCTTATGGATCACAAAGACGATATTAACGATGCAGTCACATTGATTAAATATGCAGTGCTTGCCGGAATTCCACTTGCTTTAATTCTGGTAGAGCCGAACCTTTCTACTACGATCTGCACTGCACTTGTCATCTGCCTGTTGATCTATGTTGGAGGACTGAGTTACAAATTTATCGGAACTGTACTTCTTATATTAGTTCCAGTGGCTATTATCTTTTTAAGTATCGCCGTCCAGCCAAACCAGCCATTTTTGAAAGACTATCAGCAAAAGCGTATTCTTGCTTTCCTGGAGCCTGAAAAGTATGCCAGTGATGAAGCATATCAGCAGAATAACTCTGAGATGGCAATCGGATCTGGTCAGCTTACCGGAAAAGGTCTGAATAACAATACTACTACCTCTGTAAAAAATGGTAACTATATCTCAGAGCCACAGACGGATTTTATCTTCGCCATTATTGGCGAGGAACTTGGGTTTGTTGGATGTTGTATTATTATTGCGTTATTACTACTTGTTGTGATACAATGTATATTGATTGGAATGCGATCGCGGGATCTCGCTGGAAAGATCATATGTAGTGGCGTTGGAGGTCTGATTGGATTCCAAAGTTTTATTAATATAAGTGTAGCAACGAATATGCTTCCGAATACCGGAGTACCGTTGCCATTTATCAGTTATGGCCTGACATCACTTGTAAGTTTATATATCGGTATTGGATTTGTCTTAAATGTCGGACTGCAACAAAAAAAATATCAATAAAGGAGTGAACGCAATGAATATAGGTCTTGTCGCTCATGATTCAAAGAAAACACTGATGCAGAATTTCTGTATTGCTTACCGTGGAATTCTGAGTAAACACGAACTTTATGCTACCGGTACAACTGGAAGACTCATCGAAGAGGTAACGAATCTGAATGTTCACAAATATCTAGCTGGTCCACTTGGTGGAAAGGAACAGCTCGGAGCTCAGATTGCTCAGAATGATATTGATGCATTAATTTTTTTAAGAGAACCTATGAACCCAAAACCTCATGAGCCGGAGGTCAATGATTTATTCCGCCTTTGCGATACTTATAATATCCCAATGGCAACAAATCTTGCAACAGCTGAACTGATTATTTTAGCAATTGACAGAGGAGATTTAGACTGGCGTGAAATGTACAGATAACTCTTCCAAAAACAGAAGAGCAAGAAATAAACGAAATAAAAGAAAAAAACAAATAAGAAACAGATGGGTCGCATGCCTGTCTGTTATTCTTATGATACAGTGTATTGCAGCTGTCAATATCTATAAAGGCAGCAACAAAACAGAATCTCTGGTACAGGAATATGAAACTTCCAATTATACAAAAACTTTGTATCGGGGGCAGCTATTTGCCGAAAATCTGTGTACAGCATCTGAAGACATTCCGTTATCTGTTAAATCTTCCGATACTGGTTCTGACTCAGTTTCCGAAAATGCTTCTGCTACTGGCAATCCACTTGGCTTTGAACCGGAGTCCGTACATGCAGTAGGGCTTTTTGACGTGAATAACGCCGAAACAGATTGTGCTTATAATATTCATAAGAAAATCTATCCTGCAAGCACAACGAAGATCCTGACCGCCCTGGTTGCTTTGGAGAATGGAAATTTATCTGATACGGTCACAGTGGCTGATGAAGCTGATTCTGGTAAATTTGCAGCAGATGAACAGACATGTGGCATCAAAGCAGGTGATCAGCTCACACTGGAAGATCTGTTGAACGGTCTTCTTTTATATTCCGGCAACGACAATGCTGTTGCCATTGCTGACCACATTGCAGGCAGTACAGAAAAATTTGCAGAGATGATGAATGCTGAAGCAAAAAAACTCATGGCAACAAACAGTCATTTTGTGAATCCAAGTGGTCTTCATGACGATAACCATTATACGACTGCTTATGATCTGTATCTGATTTTTAATGAATGTATCAAACATGATGATTTTGTAAAGATTATTAACAGCAGTTCCTATACTGCACATATTACCGGTGCAGATGGAACAAAGCGAGATGTGAAATGGGAGCCTACCAACTATTATGCAAAAGGAGAAGCGACTCCTCCTGATAATGTCACGATCATCGGCGGCAAGACCGGTACAACAAAAGGAGCCGGAAACTGCCTAATTCTCCTTACAAAGGACAGTTCTGGAAATCCCTACATTTCCATTATTATGGGAGCCGGATCAAAGCCTCTTCTTTATCAGGATATGACATCTATGCTCAGTAAAATTTAGTTGCACTAAAAAGGTATATCAAAAGGGGCATCCTCATAGGGATACCCCTTGGTTTGTTCCTAGCCTGCTTTATGAGCAGACATCTGTCATATCTTTCATGCGACCGTACAAGCTGATCAGGTAAAGTCCACAGATACCTACGATTGTATAGATAATCCTGGATAACCAGGACAGATTTCCAAATAAGAAAGCTACCAGATCAAACCGGAATATCCCAACGAGCAACCAGTTGACAGCCCCGATAATTACAATTGTAAGAGCTGTATTGTCAAACCATTTCATATAGATTCCTCCTTTTTTGTACTACCTATATTATGTACAAAGTTCAAGGATTTATGCAAAAGGACCATATTTATGTATTACACTTATTCAGATTATTTAAAAAATAAATATCATGAAAAGGTTTATAAACTTCCTGTCAATCTTCCTGTTACCTGCCCAAACCGTTTAAACGGAGCATGTGGCTGCGATTTCTGTGCGGAACAGGGAACAGGATTTGAAGCTTTAAATCCTCAATTATCTGTGACAGAACAATTAACTCTGACTCGAGAAAAGATTGAAAAAAAATATCATGCACATAAATTTATTGCTTATTTTCAAAACTACACGAATACATTTTTACCCATTGACAGATTTGAAAAATATATGCGGGAAGGCGCAAGCTTTCCGGATGTTGTAGAAATTTCCATTTCGACCAGACCGGACTGTATCCGCTCTGATTATTTGGAAATTCTTGAAAAAATCCGTTCAGAATTTCAAGTAGAGATTACTTTGGAACTTGGACTTCAGACTGTAAATTACCATACATTAAGAAATATACATCGCGGACATACATTAGCCGAATTTATTGATGCTATGTGGATGATCCGAGATTATCACTTTGACACCTGTGCACATGTTATTCTCAACTTGCCAGGTGATGATCTGATTGATGCTATTGAATCTGCAAAGATACTGTCTGCACTTCAGGTCAGCACAGTCAAACTCCATTCTCTCTATATTGCTAAAAACACAAGGTTGTGCGAAGCTTATGAAAATGGTACAATAACTCTGTGTTCAAAAGAAGACTATATCACACGTGCAATTACATTTTTGGAATACCTTAATCCAGAAATTGCCGTGGAACGGCTTTTCAGCCGTATCCCCGAAAATGATGCCGTTTTTTGTAACTGGGGCACAAGCTGGTGGAAACTAAAAGATGAACTACTTAACACGATGCAGAAAACAGACAGCTACCAGGGAAAAATGTATCATTATTTACATGGAGCAGCTTTAAGGTCTTTAGATGGCTCTGATAATTTATAGTACTTTGTCTGCTTTGCAGATCTAAATATTACGACTTGTCTAAGAATCTTGAATCATTAAAAGGAGGCCGACGTTGGCAGAAAATCATACTACAAACATTACTGCATTTCGAAAAAAATGGAATATTAATATCGGAATTGTCATCTTTGGAGTGGTATTCATATATCTGCTTGTCACGGTTCTTATGTACCTGACAAGTAAGCATATTTCGGCATATGAAGTCAGAGAGGGCAGCATTTTAAAAGATAATGCCTATACCGGACTGGCAATCCGCAATGAAGAGGTCGTGACTGCCGAGCAGTCAGGTTATATTAACTATTTTGTGTCAGAAGCCAGCAAAGTTGGTGCAAAAACAAAAGTATATTCTCTTTCTCCAAAACAATTAGAATTTAATGACACAGTTTCTACAGATTCGCAGGAACTGACTGCCGAAGAACGAGATTCCATCTATTTAAAGACCCAGTCCTTTAGTGAAAATTACAATGGCAGCAGTTTCAACGAGGTTTATTCTTTAAGAGATGAAATTTCCTCTGTTCTGGAAAGCAAATCTAATCAAAGTCGTCAGGCACAATTAGATGAGATGGTACAGGCAGGTACTGACGGACTTCAGGTATTCAATGCTCAGTCCGACGGTGTGATTCTTTATTCTACAGATGGATATGAGAATCTGACCGTCAGTGATGTCACTGCTGATATGCTTTCAAAAAAGAACTATAATTCCGTAAACATAAAAAACAATTCAAAGGTAAATTCCGGAGAAGCTATCTATAAACTTGTGAAAGATGATGACTGGTCACTGGTCATTCCACTGGATGATAAAACAGCTAAAAATCTGGCTGATACGAAAAGCGTAAAGGTTCAGTTCACAAAAGATCAGGTAAAAGAACGTGCCTCTTTTCAAGTATACAGTGCCAAAAACACAAACCTTGGTATCCTTACATTTCATACTTCCATGGTCCGCTATGCGAAAGACCGTTATCTGGATATTGAATTAATTTTAGAAGATGAATCCGGACTTAAAATTCCAAAGTCCTCTGTGACAAAAAAAGACTTTTATCTTGTACCGGAAAATTATCTGACACAAGGCGGCAACAGTAAAGAAACTGGTGTTTTAATCAATAACGATTCTGACGATGCCCAGTTTAAAAAAGTTGATGTCTATTATCGAGATACAGAAACTGGCATGGTTTATCTGGATCCAAATGCATTTGATAAAAATACAACTTTAATAAAACCTGATTCAACTGAAACATACAAGCTTAAGAAAACAAAATCTTTACAGGGAGTCTATAATATCAATAAAGGATATGCTGTATTTAAACAAATCCATATACTGTGTGAAAGTGATGAATACTATATCGTTGAATCTGGAAATTCCTATGGTCTGGCTAATTATGACCATATTGCACTTGTTGGCAAAGATGTAAGAGAAAATGATATTGTTTATTAAGGAGCTGATAAAAATGTTAAAAGAAAATCTGGAAAATGTAGAACAGAAAATTCAGGCTGCATGCGAAAGAAGTGGGCGTGACCGCTCAGAAGTTACTCTGATCGCAGTCAGTAAAACCAAACCGGCAGAAATGGTCCAGGAAGCTTATGATCTTGGAATCCGTCTTTTCGGTGAAAATAAAGTTCAGGAAATCATGGATAAGTCGGAAGTACTTCCTGCTGATATTCACTGGCATATGATCGGCCATCTTCAGCGCAACAAGATCAAATACATCATTGATAAAGTGGATTTGATTCATTCTGTTGACAGTTTGAGACTTGCCGAAGCGATTGAAAAAGAAGCAGCTAAGAAACATGTAATTGCAAAAGTCCTAATTGAAGTAAATGTAGGAAGAGAAGAGAGCAAATTCGGATTTCTTCCGGAAGAATTAGATGATTTTGTTGAAAAAGCTTCTGATTTTTCACATATTCAGTTTATGGGACTCATGACAAGCGCTCCATTTGTTGATAATCCAGAAGAAAATAGACCAATTTTCGCAGAATTAAGGAAATTATCTGTTGACATAGCGCGTAAAAACGCCCATAATATGTCTATGAGTATACTTTCCATGGGTATGACCAATGATTATGAAGTTGCAATCGAAGAAGGTGCAACAATGGTTCGTGTGGGAACAGCCATTTTTGGTGCCCGTAATTATGCTCAAACAAACGTAAGATAGGAGATATTACAAAATGGGAGTATTAGATAAGTTTTTGGACATCATGAAGTTAAGTGATGATGATGAGTATGATGAAGATGACTTCTTTGATGATGACGAATATGATGATGAATACGAAGAAAAGCCAAAAAAGAGTATCTTCCGCAGAGAAAAGACTCATGATGAAAGTGACGAAGACGATTACGAGCTTCCTGCCAAGTCTCAGCAGCGTCCGGCCCGTTCTAATAATAAAGTAACTCCGATGCGTCAGCCAGCACGTCGCACAGGTGTAAGCATGGAAGTCTGTGTTATTAAACCGACATCTGTAGAAGATGCCAGAGAGATCACAGAAACATTATTAAGCGGACGTACTGTTATTCTGAATCTGGAAGGACTGGATCTTGAGGTTGCTCAGAGAATCATTGATTTTACATCTGGTGCTACATATGCAATCAGTGGAAATCTTCAGAAGATATCCAATTACATCTTCCTTGTCACACCTACTAATGTTGACATTTCCGGAGATTTACAGGATTTACTGAACACTTCTCTTGACACATCTTCAATGCGTACAAGATTTTAATTAAAAGTTTTTCAGAGTATTTATAATAGTGAGTGTTTATGAATAAAGAGGAACAATTATTGGAAAAACGGCTGATTGAATTATCTAATCTTGCATTCAGCCGTGATATTGTTACATTTTCAGATTTTCTGAATTTGAATGAATTGAATATCCTGCATAGGACCCCGAAAGATCAGTTTAAAGCGAGGTTCGAAACGTATGGAGGTTATGAGTTAGCAGAGCGTCAGATGGTTGCATTTCTACCTGATGCTCTTTATTATGACTACGGTTACCCAATGCAGGCTCTTAAGATCTGTCCGGTGAACAAGCGTTTTGCAGAAGATCTGACACATCGTGATTATCTGGGGGCTATTATGAATCTTGGAACCAGTCGTACCAAGATCGGTGATATTATTCAAACAGACGATGGTGCTATTGTTTTTGTAAAAGAGGAGATTTCAGACTATATTATGAAAAATCTCACACGGATCAGGCATACAACTATCACCGTGGAACGCAGAGAACTTTCAGATATTTCCTATGAACCTCATTTTGAGGAATTGAAAGGAACAGTTCCTTCCGTGCGCCTTGACACTGTGCTTTCGGTCGCATACCCACTTTCCCGGAGTAAGCTGACCACATATATCGAAGCTGCAAAAGTGTTTGTAAACGGTAAACTGATCACGAATAACGGCTATCATCTGAATGAAGGCGATTTGATTTCCGTCCGTGGACTTGGACGAATCGCTTATGCAGGAATTCTGTCCGAGACAAAAAAAGGACGTTACATGATTTCTCTTAGAAAATATATTTAAAATATCCGGAATATGACAGTATTTTTGAAACTTCGAATCAGAAAGGACTTTTATAAATTATGGATTCAATAAAATCACGTGGCAGACATTATATTTCAGCGATATTACTTGTGTTAGTTGGTGTATGGTTCGATCAGTTCACAAAAACTTTAGCTGTAAATCATCTAAAAGGGCAGGATCCTTTTATTCTGTTCAAAAATGTGTTTCAGTTTGAATACCTAGAGAATCACGGAGCAGCATTTGGCATTCTGCAGAATAAACAGATTTTCTTTTTTATCATTGTACTGATCATTTCAGTATTTATTATCTGGTTCTATCTGCATGTCCCAATGACAAAAAAACTACTGCCATTACGAATTTGTGCCGTATTTATTTTCTCTGGTGCAATTGGCAATTTTATTGATCGGTTAAAACTAGGATATGTCGTGGATTTCTTTTATTTTAAACTGATCGACTTTCCAGTTTTCAATGTAGCTGACATCTATGTAACAGTCGGAACATTTATACTTGCTTTTTTATTGTTGTTTTATTATAAGGAGGAAGACCTTGACAGAATATTTCACAGTTGAAAATGAAGAAGGAGACCGTATTGACCGTTATCTTGCTGAGGAGATGCCGGAACGATCTAGATCATATCTTCAAAAATTAATTAAAGAACAATATATTAAAGTCAACAACAAGCCTGTAAAAGCCAATTACAGGCTTGTTTTAGGTGACAGGGTAGAAGTATGTATCCCAGAGGCAAAAGAACCCGATATCGAGCCAGAAAACATTTCTCTGGACATTTTATATGAAGATGAAGATGTAATTGTCGTCAATAAGCCAAAACAAATGGTAGTCCATCCTGCCCCTGGGCATTACAGTGGAACATTGGTCAATGCTTTAATGTATCATTGTGGTAATGAGCTCTCCGGTATCAACGGCACTTCCCGTCCCGGAATCGTACACCGCATCGATATGGATACAACCGGTTCTCTGATTATCTGTAAAAATGACATGGCTCACCAGAGCCTTGCTGTGCAATTAAAAGAACACTCTATTAATCGAATTTACGAAGCCATTGTACATGGAAATATCAAAGAAGAAGAAGGAACTGTAAATGCACCTATCGGACGTCATCCAACAGATCGTAAGAAAATGAGCATCCATGCTAAAAATGCAAGAAATGCCATTACCCATTACAAAGTGCTGAAACGCTTTGGCGACTACACTTATATCCAATGTAAGCTTGAAACCGGGCGTACACATCAAATTCGCGTACACATGGCAAGTATTGGACACCCACTTCTCGGTGATCAGGTATATGGCCCCAAAAAATGTCCATTTTCCAAGCTCGTAGGGCAGACCCTGCATGCTAGAACACTTGGATTTATCCACCCACGTACTAATGAATATATTGAAGTAAATGCTCCTTTACCTGATTATTTTTTGAATTTATTAGAGAAATTATATAGAAATTTTCTATACATTTCGCGCAATTTATAGTATAATGTCTATATATTTGAAGGAGCGTGATAAATATGACAAATACAATTATTACAATCGGACGTGAATTTGGTAGTGGAGGATGCGAGATAGGTCATAAATTAGCTGAAAAATTAGGTATTAAATGTTACGACAAAGATATGCTGGATCTTGCAGCAAAAGAAAGCGGAATATGCCAGGAGATTTTTGAAAGCCATGATGAAAAACCAACAAACAGCTTTCTGTATTCTCTGGTAATGGATACATATTCCTTTGGTTATTCATCCGGAAGTTATACGGATATGCCATTAAATCATAAGGTTTTTCTTGCACAATTTGATGCGATAAAAAAGATTGCAAAAGCCGGACCTTGTGTTCTTGTCGGAAGATGTGCAGATTATGCATTAGAAGATAATCCTGAGCTTTTAAGCGTATTTATTCATGCAAATATGGATGCCCGTATCCGCCGTATCGCACGTGATTTTGATCTGACAGATGCAAAGGCAAAAGATATGATCCGTAAGACAGATAAACAGCGTAGCAGCTATTATAATTATTATACAAACAAACGCTGGGGAGATGCAAACAGCTATCAGTTCTGTCTGGATAGTTCCAAACTCGGCATTGAAGGTACTGTTGACGCTATTCTTAAACTGATTGAAATCAAAGATGATCAGAAAATTAATAAAAAGATATACTAAATAAAAAAATCCCGGGTATCATAGTTGAGACCTTTTAACTTCCGTCTTATATAACAATAAAAAATAAGAAAGCGGAACATTTTCTCAGTCAGAAATAGATTCTGCTTTCTTATTTTTTATTCAACTGTTTTAGTTTTTTGTTTGAATACTATTTTCTTACATCAAAAATCAAATAAATTTTAATTTTTAAAATTTATTCTCTTAATTTCACTGCCGAAGCCGCCATACGGCGTCTGTCTTCATCAATAGCTGCATAATGTTTTTTGGTCGTATTAACATCTTTATGCCCCAGGACATCTGCCACAAGATAAATATCACCTGTTTCTTTATATAGCGACGTGCCATAGGTACTACGAAGCTTATGAGGTGTGATTTTTTTATTCGGAGTTACCTGACGTGCATATTTCTTCACCATATTCTCAATTGCCTGAACCCCCATACGCTTTCTTTGCGTTGACAAAAATAAGGCTTCTTCATGGCCGGAGAGGGGAGTAATGACTTTCCTGTCAGCTTCAATGTAATTCTCAAGTGCATCCGCAACCTCATCACCAAAATAAACAACCATTTGGCTTCCGCCTTTTCGCGTAACCGTAATTCCATTATTCTTAAAATCTACATCTGTAAGATTTAAACCTACACACTCTGAAACACGGATTCCAGTACCGAGAAGAAGTGTAAGAATCGCCAGATCACGATTCTTTGTTTTCTGATAATATGCAAGTGCCTGTCCAGTCAGATGTTCACCTGCAGATTCCACATAATCCAAAAGCATTGCCACCTCATCAATATCCAAACGTATAATCGCCTTGTCATGAAGCTTTGGCATATCTACTAAAAGCGTCGGATTCGTGGCAATGTACTGATGCTTAAAGTAATACGAATAAAAGCTTCTAAGCGCTGACATTTTACGTTTTAACCCACGTTCACCGTTGGTAATCATTTCGTTGTCCTCACGCTTATAAACCTTCAGATATTCCATATATTCTTCAATATCAACAGGCTCAATACACTCCAGATCCTGAACCCGGAACTGATCCATCGTATAATTCTTGTAAATCGGATTATTTTCTAATAAAAAATGAAAGAACACCCGGATATCATATGCATAATTGATTCTCGTCTTTGCAGACGATTTGGGCTCCATAGCCCGGAAATAATCCTTCGCGAATGGCGGCAAAGTCTTTAAGACTTCTCTAAGTCTCAGTGTCTGGTCTATCTGTGTCTGCTTGTAATAATCGCTGGTCATAGTTGATGATTTAGTTATTGTTTTGTCTGCCATAATAATTTCCCCTCGTATTAATTACGTTATGTGTCTATATGATCTTTTGAATATTGGAATATCCTTTATTTCATATAAAAATCTACGTAAATTATACCATAACTTCATCTTCATATCTACATCTTTTGGAAAAATCGGTGTTTGTCGTATAGATTGATTTTACTAATGTGAACATATATATAAATAACTCTAGAATGAACTTTAGCCTCCTAAATCATAGCTAAATAAATCTGGATAAATCAATTTCCAATTCGCCATCATAAATCAAAACGGGAATTTTCTGTGTAAAATCATATTCAAACATATTGTCATTTTCAAAATCAAAAACTGTTACTTTTTGCAAGGTTTTGTCTATAACCCAATACTCTCGAACTCCAGCAGTCCGATATTTGAATGTTTTTACAACATAATCCATCCGTTCACTACTTGGAGATACAATTTCAATTATCCAATCCGGTGCTCCATGACACCCTTTTTCATCAAGAATTGATGGATTGCATATTACAGATAAATCCGGTTCGACATAATTTCTATCATCGTTATTCAAAAAAATGGAAAATGGTGCCAACATTGCCTGACAAGAACCTTTATTATTCATGATATGGCTCTGTACACTAAAAAATAAATATCCAAGTATATCTTGATGTGTTTTTGTCGGTGTTCCCATATCATAAATCTGTCCGTCTATTAATTCTGCACGCTGACCATCTGGTAAAGCCAAAATATCATCAACTGTATATTTATGTTGTTCTTTTGGTAATGGCATAACTAGGACCTCCCTTTTATTTATATTATCTAATTAACATTGGAACATTTACAGGTGGATTGCCAACTGAAAATATTTCAAAGTTACATTTCCATAGGTTTTAATTCTTTCTTCTCGTTATCATAAACAAATATTTGACGGCTCAGAATATCACTCGCTTGATTAAACATTTTATTTACATCTTTTAAAGAGCGAAGAATCCGTCTCGGCTGCACTGTTGATACAGGGTGAATTCGTACATCGTGAATACTTGTAAATGATACATAATAACTTCCGCCACAAATTTCTGCCAGTTTCTCTAATACTCCAGGATAAAACATTGCAATTGCTCCATTTTTCTTTTTCACTGTCGTAATTGTCGGTGCAAATAACGGATTTATCTTTTCAAACTTATATCCAAATGCCATAAACGCTCCCTGAGTATATGGTGGATCAATTAAATCTTCTGCACGCATGTACATACGCGGCGGTGCCCAGACATTCGTATTCCGTAATGCATCTTCCCATATCTCTCCATAATCCTTCTCCCACTTATCAATAAATGCTTTTTGGGCTTTCACAGTGCCTAATCCCATTTTCTCATCGTCATAAAGCAATACATATAATACAAGTGCAATATCACCAATCTTCTTGTATACACAATCCTTTAATTCGTATTTATTATCGGTAAAATTTATTGGCCGGACAATCAGACGATTACGAATAAACTCATAATCTGTAATATTCTTCATAATCTCATCCGGACTGTAAAATGATGCCAGCTTGATATTTTCACTGACAATAAAATCAACTCTCTTCCAGCCATATTCCTGATATTCATTGTACAGTTCTTTGGCAGAGAATCGGCAATAAGTATCTGTTCTGCCCTCTAATGTTACAGTTAAATTAATAAAGTCACCGATTAATGTATCCGATTCCACACGATTATATTTTACATTTGTATTCCGTATAAACTCTTTTTCGATATCACTTTCAGCGTTATATCCGTCGGGATAAAATTTATAATTTTCTTCGGAAATGTTCCATTTTTCATTCTTTAGTATATGTTTTTTTAATTCTTCCACAAATGTTAAATATTCCATTTGGTTCCTCCTATATATATATGTATGTTATATTGCTAAAAAATCTAAATCTAAAATTAATTATAACAATCTACTTTTATAATTTCTTCTGAAACAGGAACACAGTTTAGTTTTTTAGTCATAAATTCAAATAATTCTGCTTCGTATCCAGCCGAATATAAAAGCTGCATATTATTAATGTGGTCTACAACCATATAATTCTTACCGTTCTGTTGTATAAAATCCACTTTAAAAGCAGCCGTTAAAACTCCGTTCATTTGCTGAAAACGTTTAATACCTTTTACTTTTATATAATACTCTCCATTATCGTTCCAAAATTCATAATCCAAAGTATCACTTTCAGCAGGACTATATAATCTTTGTATTGCTTCCTCCTTCGAAAAGAAAATTTCGAAAATTAATTTTTGCCCTACATTTTTATATGTTCCGTTTGAAAATGTACTATATCGATTCCAACGTTTTATAATAAGACATATTGAAATTATCATTAATAAAAAGAAAAAACATATCAGCAAACTAAATTTCAATTTTTCACTCACGTCTATGCCTCCCTATAATGAAATTAACTATTTTATTTACGTCTAATATATTTATGATAACTTCTTGTAATGCTATTGTCAATTCTCTTCTAAGTATAAAGACAGGGCATAAAACTATCTCTAATCTTATGCCCTGTCCATGGGTGAGTGTTTATATATAAGAGAATAACATTCTTATATATCTGAGTAATAAAATATATCTTAAACGCTATATTATTTACACAACAGACTAATTATCTTGCCTGTGTGTCATAATAAGCTACTGTAAGGTATTGTCCTGCGTGGATCTGATCTGATGTAAGTCCGTTAATAGACATTACTTCATCAATATAGTCATAAATAGAATCGTAGTCATCACCTCTGTATTCTTTAGCGATTCCCCATAACGTATCACCTTCTTTGATCTCAATGCTCTTGTAAAATTTCTGTTCTGGCTGTTCACTCTTATCGTGGGCGGATACCAGATTGCTTCCAAGTGCAATACTTAATCCAACAATCATAATAAATGCTACAATCCAAAGTGTTAATGTGTCTCTGTATGTCTTATGCGTTTTCGATTGACACTTTCCTGATTCTGTTCTTCCCATTGTTCTTTCTACTGCATATTCGTTACCCATTCTCATAACTTTTACACTCCTCTTTTTTGATTCCCTAACATGAAATTCTAAATTGTAACTATATCTTTTTGTGGTATCGAATGAATGTTCTCGAACTTTTGTTCGTGATTATATTATATCGAACAGTTGTTTGGATGTCAATATCTTTTTATAAAAATCCGAACATATTTTCTAAACATTTGTTTGCTTTTTAATATGCCCTGTGATAAAATATAACCATCAAATTAGAGACGCTATATCGCTAAACTATAAGTATATAGAAGGGCTGATATGAATATACGGGAGGATTATTATAATTATGGCACAGGGTAAGATTACTCCAAAACAACAAGAGATTTTAGATTATATCAAATCACAGATACTGGAACGTGGATTTCCACCTGCAGTACGTGACATATGTGAAGCTGTTCATCTAAAATCTACTTCTTCTGTCCATTCTCATCTTGAGACATTGGAGAAGAATGGATATATTAAGCGTGACCCGACAAAACCGAGAGCAATTGAGATTTTAGATGAGTCTTTTAATTTTAACAGACGTGAGATGGTCAATGTTCCATTAATTGGTCGTGTAGCAGCCGGAGAACCTCTTCTGGCACAGCAGAATATCGAGAACTACTTTCCTATTCCGATGGAATTCATGCCGAATAATCAGACCTTCATGCTGACTGTTTGCGGTGAGAGTATGATCAATGCAGGTATTCTTAACGGGGATATGGTACTGGTAGAGCAACAGCAGACAGCAGATAATGGAGATATGGTTGTTGCATTGATCGATGATGGTGCAACTGTAAAGACTTTTTATAAAGAAGAGGGATTTATCAGACTTCAACCGGAGAATGACTTTATGGATCCGATCATCGTAAGAGACTGTCAGATTCTCGGCAAAGTAATTGGTGTATTTAGATTTTTTAAATAATTTTCACATGCAATTTCCTATTATATTATATAAAAAACGGTATGACCTGCGCCATACCGTTTTTTATATTCCACTCTTCTGTTGTATCTAAATTCTTTTATATCCTTTCGCAAACATGATTTTTCTGTTTTTCGTAAAAATCGTTATCCTCTGTTTTATGCAATATTTGCTTGTTTCAGACGATTAGTAGTCTAAATAAAATCTGAATTTTATTTAGTTTGGAACTTGTTGTTTCTATCATAAATCGTTGGATTCCTCGATTAAAGAGGCTCTTGTTTCATCTGATGAAGAATCTCTTGCTAAACTTCGCAAAGAACGAGAAGCCATAATTCGCCTAAAGATGTTTTATGAGAACCATCATTTAGATTTTAATAACCCATTGCTTTAACAATATCATCGTCTTTCAGCTCAACACCGACTCTTATTTTTTCAATAAGATCTCGCTGCCAATCTTCTAGTTCGTCCACTCTCCATTCACTGATCTCTTGTGCAACGAAGCAGCGTTCCCTATCCCATATACTTTCTTGCTTATCCTTGTCTGTATATGGGATAGATCTGTAATATGTTTTCTCACTAAATTCATACTTTACATTGAAATATAGATATCGGAAATATTCTGTGTAATGTATTTCTTTTTGGATTTCTGCACCATAATATTTGCCGTTTACTTCTTTGTAATGATATAGCTTCTGTTCAGAAAGCCGTATGTCAAATAACTCTTCGATTGTTTTATCTTTGTCTTCCGGGTGTTCTTTAAAGTGCTTTTCCTGCCACTCATTAAATAGATCAAAAGTATATGGTTGTTCGAATAGTCTTGATGTTTCTTTGCCACATATTTTTTCGCCAAAGAAATCTGCGCCACTTCTAAAACGCTCTATAATCCTTTTGTCCCTATTTGTTAAGGGTTTATTCTCCTGTATTTGTTGCTTGAATCTATGTGCCATAGACAGTTTAAGACTCCATTTTGTATATTCTGTATGTTCTTCTTCTGTCCATTCCGATTCAGGCTTTTTGAATTTTATGACATCCGGTTTAAAATTTTTCATAATATATCCGGCATAGTCTGCGACCGGAATTGTTTTAGGTATTTCGTTATTTATAATTATATTTCCTCCACTTGCATTAAAAAAGCGTATCACCGGTTTTGCCAGTAATACGCTTCGTTTTGTTGGTTGGTTTGCTACAGAATAATTGTTTTTACAAATTATAGAAAAATGCTAGTTACTTCTGTACATTTTATTGAGATAATTCATTCATCTCAACGTCTTTTCCATCACTCCAGATTCTCTCTAGATTATAGAATGGACGGTTTTCTCTGTCAAAAATATGAATGATGATATCACCGTAATCCAGAAGTACCCATGTACCGCTGTTATTACCTTCCTGCTCTTTCAACTCATATCCGGCTTTATGCATCTTCTCTTCTACATTGTCAACAAGTGCATGTACCTGACTGTCACTGGTTCCGTTTGTTATAACAAAATAATCTCCAATGACAGATATCCCAGATATATCGATCACACGAATATCTTCACCCTTTTTCTCATCCAGTGCCTGATATGCTACGCGTGCCATTTCCAGTGCCTGATTCATTCTGTCTCCTCCTGTTATTTTAAATTCGCAGGAATGCGAGTGATTTTGTTGTCCGCCACCTATCGTGGACGCCATCGCCCATCGCATATCTGCTATTAATTATTAATGTTTGGAATAAAGTTCATTGTAATATTGATAAGTCTCTTCGGTTGTCTGATCAATTGGCATGTCCTGCGCTTTCAGATACACCAGGGAATCTCGCAAAATACGATACAGACACTTATCAATATCTTCAAATGCCAAATGTCTCACATCCATCATATTGGGCAGCTCTTTGCGCCCCGGCTCCATATAATCTGCAATATATACAATCTTTTCTAAAAGACTCATTCCCGGACGTCCTGTCGTATGAGAACGAATTGCCATAAGAATCTCTTCATCTTCTATATCATACTTATCTTTCGCCAGATAAGCACCTAATTTTGCATGCAAGAGACTTGGATTCTTTCGTTCGATTTCTGAAATCTCCAGATTGTATTTTTCGCACATTTTTATCTTTGTATGTCCTGGAATGCATTTTGCGCAATCATGTAAAAGTCCGGCAAGTAAGGCCTTTTTCAAATCTGCGCCATAACGCATTGCCAGTGCTGCTGAAGTATACATTACCCCCTGTGTATGGCGATAGCGGTCTTCATCCAGTTCTTTCATTAATTTTTTACTGATTTTTTCGATTTCCTGATCCATACAGTCCTTCCTTTCTGATGTAAGCTTCGACTTCTGCCGGAATGTATTCTGACACAGGTTCTCCTGATTCTATAAGTTTTCTGATTTCATGAGACGATACGTGTTCTAAAGGCATTGCAAGGAACTTTATATGTGCTCCATATTTTCCTTTAAGCATCTGTATCTGTCCATTTAAGGACTCTTTGGTCGCCGCCTCATCTCTGCACGCTGCAAGAATAATACATGCCTTAAAAAGTCTTTCCGGGTGTTTCCATGTTTCGATTGAAAAAAGGGAATCTGCTCCTATAATAAAATAAAATTCATCGTCCGGATACATTTTCCGAAAATGTTCCATCGTTTTATAGGAGTAAGATACTTTTTCCCGCTTCGCTTCATATTCCTGCAGATAAAACTGCTTATTAGCTTTTATTGCAATCCGGGTCATGGCAATTCTTTCATGAATATCTGACTCAATAGAAGACTGTTTTTTATGCGGAGGCATTCCATTTGGCATAAACCAGATCTGATCCAGATCGAACTGCGTAAGTGCAGTCCGGGCAAGATGTAAATGTCCATTGTGGATCGGATCAAATGTACCTCCCATAATTCCTATCTTCATAGATATCACCTCACTGATACCATACATTTTTTTGTTACTGCTTCTTCTGATATCATTTACGGAAGGACAATCTTCTTATTCTTATCTTTTCCTTCTTTATAAAGAACAATTTTTTTGCCGATCACCTGAACAACCTGAGAATGTGTACGCTCTGCCAGCATACTTGCCAATTCTTTTGGATCGTCTGCACAGTTCTTCAGAACACTAATCTTAATCAGTTCTCTTGCTTCCAGTGCCTCAGCGATTGCTTTTGTAAATTCTGGTGTCATACTGCTTTTTCCAATCTGAAAGATTGGATCCATAGTCATAGCCAGACCCTTTAAATATGCTCTCTGCTTCGTTGTCATAACGTGATTTTAATTTCCTTTCTATTTTATTTGTAATAATCGAACTGAAGGCCATACATTTTCACAGTATCTCCTTCTTCTATTCCAAGTTCTTCAAGCTGCTCCAGGATTCCTGTATCCTTTAAGAACTTCTGGAAGAACGCAAATCCTTTTTCCGAATCCAGGTTCGTGTAACCAAGCATCTTCTCAATCTTTGGTCCTTCTACTATATACATATCGTCTTCTTTCTCAACTGTATATGGAAGATCCAGATTAATAAGTTCTTCATCTGGGAAGTACTCAGGCTCGAAGATAATTGGCGCAACATCCAGCTTCTCGATCTCAGTAGAAACATAATAAAGAAGTTCTTTGATTCCTGCTCCTGTAACACCAGAAATTGGAAATACTTTGATTCCCTGTGGTTCGAATTCTTTTTTCAAACGTTCTACCGGATTTTCTGACTCACCATCATCGTAAATCAGGTCTATTTTATTCGCTGCAATGACTTGTGGACGGCTTGCAATCTCTGCATTGTATGCATGTAGTTCTGCATTGATCTTATGAATATCATCCACTGGATCACGCCCTTCACTTCCTGCTGCATCTACAACATGAATCATCATCTTTGTACGCTCAATATGTCTCAAAAACTCATGTCCAAGTCCGATACCTTCAGATGCTCCCTCAATAAGTCCCGGAATATCTGCGATAACAAATCCATTTGCGCCTTCAAGATCAACAACTCCAAGGTTCGGATTGAGTGTTGTAAAGTGATAATTTGCAATTTTCGGCTGTGCATTGGTTACTCTGGAAAGAAGTGTAGATTTTCCGACATTCGGGAAACCTACCAGTCCAACGTCAGCGATTACCTTAAGCTCAAGTTTTACCATCAGCTCTTTTGCCGGCTGTCCAGGCTGTGCATACTTCGGAATCTGCATAGTCGCTGTCGCAAAATGCTGATTTCCAAGGCCTCCTTTTCCACCTTTTAAGATGACCTGACGTCTGTTGTCTCCAGACATATCGGCAATGACCTTGCCTGACTCAGCCTCTTTGATGACAGTCCCTTCAGGAACTTTCAATACGATATCATCAGCGTCTTTACCATGGCATCTCTTCTTTCCGCCTGGTTCACCGTCTTTCGCTGCATATTTTCTGCGGTGTCTGTAATCCTGAAGAGTATTCAATCCTTCGTCTACTTCAAAGATTACATCTCCGCCACGACCACCGTCACCGCCGTCCGGTCCGCCGTTGGGAACATATAATTCTCTTCGGAAACTGACGTGTCCATCGCCACCTTTTCCGGATCTGATCGATATTGTCGCTCTGTCTGCAAACATGTTCTTTCTCCTTTTTTATAATAAAATGCTGTTTTATGATAAAGAAAAAAGATGCTGCACATAACTAACAACTAGCATCAGTTATATTGCAGCATCTTTTGCTCATTCTTAATTATGCTACTGGATAGATAGAAACCTGTTTCTTATCTCTTCCTTTTCTTTCAAATCTTACAACGCCATCAACGAGAGCGAATAATGTATCATCTCCGCCACGTCCTACGTTAAGACCTGGGTGAATCTTTGTTCCACGCTGTCTGTAAAGGATATTACCAGCTTTTACAAACTGTCCGTCAGCTCTCTTAGCACCAAGTCTCTTAGACTCGGAATCTCTACCGTTCTTTGTAGAACCAACTCCTTTTTTATGAGCAAAAAACTGAAGATTTAAGTTCATCATGGTTGTTACACCTCCTCGAAAGTTAAATCAATATATTCTTCGTAGTTCTCGTCATCAGCCATTCCTTTGAGTCCGAGAATCATCGTGTTCAGAAGAAGTCCGGCTTCTTTAGAAGGATTACCTTCCAGATGCCAGGAAATCATGCCTGTCTCTTCATCAGAAAATACAGAAAATGCATCTTCTGTATAAAGTTCAATTGCATTCATCGTATTGATAATCAATACCGATGCTGCTGCACACACAATATCCTGTCCTGGATCTGCATATTCAGCATGTCCCTCTGTCTGAAATCCTGTACATTCTTCCTTCTCATTTTGATAAATGACTACATGAATCATGGATAATCTCCAAAAATTAATTATGCATTAATCTTCTCGATCTTAACTGCAGTGTACTGCTGTCTGTGACCGTTTTTCTTATGGTATCCAGTTTTTCTCTTATACTTGTAAACGATAACTTTTCTTGCTTTACCGTTCTCAACTACAGAAGCTTCAACTGTTGCACCTTCAACAGTCGGATTACCAACCTTTAATCCGTCGTTGCTTACTGCGAGCACCTGGTCGAAAGTATAAGTCTCTCCAGCCTCAACACCAAGCTTCTCTACTTTAATGATATCGCCTTCAGCTACTTTGTACTGTTTACCACCTGTTGCTTACATATGGCACCTCCTATTATCATTACTCGCCAATTACGGTGTCTGCAAAATAATTTTGCAAGACTTTAAAACCTCATTGTGCGGCATACCTGTATATATTAGCATATGATTTTTCAAAAATCAAGTCTTTTTCCAAAAATTCAAAAATAATTTTCATCGCTTATCAAAAACTGCAGAACCGTTCACAATTAATGTGTAATTATAATCCCAGTAATTTTACTGCTGTCCCAGCAAAAATCTGATTTCGTTCTTCCTCTTCCAAAGGCATTTCCTTCAAAATCTCTACAAACTTTTTCTGATCTGCCCACGGAGAATCAGTTCCAAACACAATCCTGTCTGCACCGTGTTCGCGTACCATACGAAGAAACTGTTCTTGCGGCATACGGTCAAGAATCACACCTGTATCGAAATAAACATTTCTTCCAACCAGCCGTTCTTCCACCTCACTCCAGAGCTCATTACCACCCATGTGCGCAAGCACCAGTTTCTCTGGTTCCACTTCATTCAATACTTCTTCTGCCATGGCCGGCGTGCAGTGTATATTATCCGGACACTTCGGATCTTGACCTGCATGCACGCTGATTATCAGTCCAAGCTCAGTAGCATAGGAAATAATTCTCTTATAACGGATATCGTTAAAATAAGTATCCTGATAATCCGGATGAAGTTTGATTCCTTTCATGCCCATATCCTGAATCTGTCTCAGTTCTTCTTTATAATTCTCACTTTCCGGATGCAGACTTCCAAAAGAAATGAGTGTCCCTTCCTGAAAATGTGTTGCAAATTCATTGATTGTATGAAACTGACCTGGTCTGGTTGCAATCGGAAGCACGATAGAATGATCAATACCTGCCTGTTTTGTAGATTCTTTTAGTCCTTTCCATGTTCCATCGGTAAACGGATTCATGTCACCGCCTGTCTTTGACAGGAAATCAATCGTTCTTGCAGCAATTTTATCTGGAAACATATGCGTGTGAAAATCTATGATCATAGTTTCTCCTTTAAATTCTTGTATTTACAAAAATGTCATAAATTGCTTTAATTGCTGCATCAAAATCGTGATTTCTCACACCAATGATAATATTCAGCTCACTGGAACCCTGATCGATCATCTTTACGTTAACATTTGCATGTGCCAGTGCTGAGAATATTCTTCCGGAAGTTCCTCTTGTGGCACGCATACCGCGTCCTACAACCGCGATCAGCGCAAGATCTGATTCCAGTTCCAGGAAATCCGGTTCAACTGCACGATGGATTCCCGCAATCACTTTCTGCTCTCTCTCAGCAAATTCGTCCTGATGAACGAAAATTGTCATAGTGTCAATTCCAGATGGCATATGTTCAATAGAAATTCCATTATCTTCAAATACTGTCAGAACTTTACGACAGAACCCTACCTCTGAGTTCATCATGGCTTTTTCGACTGTAATGGAGGCAAAATCCTTCTTACCAGCCACACCAGTGATCGTAAATCTCGGTTTCTGGCATGTTGCTTCAACAATCAGAGTTCCCTTGTCTTCCGGAGCATTCGTATTCCGGATGTTGATTGGAATTCCTTCTCTTCTTACAGGGAAGATTGCGTCTTCATGAAGAACTGTTGCACCCATGTAAGACAACTCACGAAGCTCTCTGTAAGTAATCACGTCGATTGCCTTTGGATTCTTGATAATACGCGGATCTGCAATCAGGAAACCTGATACGTCTGTCCAGTTCTCATACATATCTGCATGTACTGCTCTTGCTACGATAGAACCTGTAATATCAGATCCTCCTCTGGAAAATGTATGGATTGTTCCGTCCGGATTAGATCCATAGAATCCAGGAATGACTGCCCGCTCTGTATGCGCCAGTCTCTCGGATAATACTTCGTTTGTCTTCTCAGCGTCAAATTCTCCTTCTTCATCAAAGAAAATGACTTCAGCTGCATCAATAAATTCATATCCCAGATAAGCTGCCATGATAATACCATTCAGATATTCTCCTCTGGAAGCAGCGTAATCTCTCCCGATCTTTTTGCTGAAATTTTCCCGGATCGTCTTAAATTCATCGTCCAGAGAGATCGTAAGCTCCAATCCATTAATAATAGAATCATATCGATCTTTGATAACTTTCAGGATTTCTTCAAAATCCTCTTCTCTGTCATCATCTAAAATTGCCTGTCCGTAACATTTATACAAAAGGTCTGTCACTTTTGTGTCACCAGAATGACGCTTTCCAGGCGCTGACGGAACCACATAACGTCTTGTCTCTTCTTTTCGGATAATAGCTCCTACTTTTTTGAACTGAGCAGCACTGGCCAGTGAACTTCCTCCGAATTTTACGACCTTTATCATCTTTTTTGTATTCCTCCACATAACATAATCTAGTAATGCTGAATAATTTATCATCCTATGAAAAAACTATCTTCTGATATATTACATTATTTTTCAAGCATCTGCAATGGAATATCTGTATTAAATACGGCTCCATTTATGCCCACCTTTCGTGCACCTTCCACATTTTCAAGTCTGTCATCAAAGAACAGTGCCTGTTCCGGAACGATTTTATAACGCTTAAGAAGTATCTCATAAATCTTTGGATCCGGCTTCATACATTTCTCTTTCCAGGAAAATACCCCTCCGTCAAATGTTTTCAAAAAGCTTAATTGCTCCTCTGACTGACAGTACATTTCGTCAGAATAATTGGACAGATAGTACATTTTCATTCCTTTTTCACGAATATACGAAAGCCAACGTTCTGTTACCGGATACGGGACAATGGACGCGCCAAATCCTTCGAACACTTTGCGGATATCTCCCTCAATCTCCGGATCATTTTCAATAAACGAGTCAAGCCACTCCTGTGTCGTGTAAAGTCCGGAATCACCTTTATCCCAGTCATCACTGCGAAATACTGCATCTGCCACACGGTCAAACATCGCACCTTCATAACCAAGATCATGAAGATAGTCCTCCCACGCAAAATGTATCAATACATTTCCAATATCAAAAATTACGGTATCAATATTTTCTGTCAGGTAATTATCCATAATTGTCTCTCCTTCTTTCAAGAATGCCTCGGCATTCTCGCAAAAAATCCTCTGTTAATCTTTATGAATAACATCAGCAAACTGTGCGTTTGCGGCTTTTGCAAGATCTTCAGGCAACAAAGTCAATTGCATGCCCAGCTTTCCACCGCTGACATGCATATGCTCCAGTTCTTTTGCATCTTCCTGGATCACTGTCGGGAACTGTTTCTTCATTCCGATTGATGTACAGCCTCCCCGCACATATCCAGTCACCTTTGTCAATTCTTTCAGATGAAGCATCTCCAGTGATTTTTCACCTACAACTTTTGCAGCCTTCTTAAAATCGATTTCTTTCTCGATAGGAATAACAAAGACATAATGCCCACCGCTTTTTCCTGTTGTTACCAGTGTCTTGTATACATATTTATGATCATACCCTAACTTATCCGCAGTCTCAATACCGTCTGAAAATTCATCACATTCATATTCTTCATATTCATATGGAATCTTCATACGATCCAACATACGCATGGCATTTGTCTTTACTTCTTTTTTACTCAAGTCAATCACTCCTTGTCTTATTGAACAAAGAATGCGCCTCGGCACATTCTCGCTGTAAAAAACACGTCAAACTACTCTTTCTAACTAAGAGCAGACCATCGGTGTCCCAAGTGCCTCAAGGGGCACCAGTTTTCCAGCCTCGTCCCTTGCATATACATCGAGGCGATTATAGAACAACGGTGTATCTTCCTGCCCAATATATTTCAGAAATGTTTCCATTACAAGATCTGGTTTCAAGTTCTGTTCGCTACCGGTTGCCAGATATAGATATAGATATTCTTTCTTTATTTCTGACCCGTAAATCATCGGCTTAATATCAACTTCTTTTTCGCTCTTCTTTGTCTTCTTCCAAACCAAAATCTGCTCCTGACTTAAAAACTCCTCCCAGGATTCTTTCCATTCAGACGGAATATTTCTTCGAACATCAGAACTCTTTCCTGATTCCAGTAAAAACACCTGATAATCGGAGGCTGCCGTAATCGTCATACCACTGGCCTTTTTCTCCTCGGAAATCTGCACCATACTTACCATCTCAATTCCTTCTACGCTGACTGCATTCATTCGGGCCACCGCTTCTTTTGAATCAATCGGCTCTGTCAATTCAATATCCAGATATTCTCCGTCACTGGTAAGGCCGATTCCCAGTGGCTGAGCAAATGACATAATCATATGCGGACTGTATCCGCCGCTGAACGCGATCGGTATGTCTGCCCGCCGCATCACTTTTTGAAAGAAACGCATAACATCCAAATGTCCGATAAATTTCATACATCCGTATTTTCGAAATTTAATTCTTGCCTTCAACACAGACACCTCCTCCCCATCTTGCGGCACCACAGCCGGAACACTGCATTCTGCAGTTCGGTGTTACTTCTCCTTTCATAGCTTTGTCCCATTCTTTTCTCAAGAATTTTTTCGTAACACCAATATCAATGAAATCCCACGGGAACACTTCATCTTCATAGCGTTCTCGTAAATTGTAAAATCCAATATCAATTCCAGTATTTTCAAATGCCTGCATCCATTTGTCATTGTCGAACTGATCACTCCAGGAATCGTAAATAGCTCCCAGACGATATACTTCCTCAATCAGTTTTCCGACCTTTCGGTCGCCTCTGGCAAGGATACCTTCCAGAACAGTCACTTCTGCATCATGCCAGTTGTACTTCAGACTCTTACGGTTAAGCTGATCTTGAAATGCATGTTTCACAATGGCAGCTCTTGCAATATATTCTGTATTTTCATACATCGGCGCCCACTGGAATGGAGTGAACGGTTTCGGAATAAAGAAAGAACTACTGGCTGTGATCTGACATTTTCCATTGCGCTGATCCTTTGGAATCTCATAGTAGCGTCTCGCAATTTTATCTGCCAGAACCGCAATCTCTTTCATATCTTCTTCAGTTTCCGTCGGAAGTCCAAGCATAAAGTAAAGTTTTACCTTGTTCCAGCCCCCGTCAAATGCCTGTCCTGCACCACCGAGAATATCCTCTTCCGTAAGTCCTTTATTAATCACATTCCTCATTCTCTGGGAACCAGCCTCCGGTGCAAATGTCACACTACTTTTCTTAATATCCTGGACACGTTCCATAACATCCAGAGAAAAGGCATCAATTCGAAGAGACGGCAGAGAAATATTGATCCCTTTTCCTTTGAATTCGTCGATCAGGAAGTTTACAAGCTCCTTTAGCTGACTGTAATCACTGGAACTTAAGGAACTAAGTGAAATCTCTTCATGTCCGGTGCTCTTTAACATCTTATAAGCATACTGTTTCAAAACCTCTACATCTTTTTCTCTGGTCGGACGATACAACATTCCTGCCTGGCAGAAGCGGCAGCCTCGGATACAGCCACGCTGGATCTCAAGTACAACACGGTCCTGCGTCGCACGAATAAATGGAACAACCGGATTCTCCGGGTAGACAGCCTCACTCATATCCATTACAAGCTGCTTCTTAATCTTTTCTTTTGCATTTGGATGATTCGGTACAAATGAATCAATCGTGCCATCTTCTTTATATGTTACATCATAAAACGCCGGAACATAGATACCTTCTACCTCTGCAGCCTTCGCCAGATAATCCCATCTGCTTCCACCATTTTTCTTATTTTCTTTGTAAATATCTAAGAGCTGGTCATAAACCGTTTCTCCTTCACCGATATAGAACAAATCAAAAAATTCTGCAATCGGTTCCGGATTATAGGTACAAGGACCGCCGCCAATTACAATTGGATCATCCTCTGTCCTGTCTTTCGCGTGAAGTGGAATTCCGCTAAGATCCAGAATCTGCAAAATGTTCGTATAGCACATTTCATACTGGATTGTAATACCGAGAAAATCAAACTCTTTCACTGGATCCTGAGATTCCAATGCAAAAAGAGGAATATGTTCCTCGCGCATCACCTTGTCCAGATCTACCCACGGAGAATAGACACGCTCACACCACACATCCTCACGGCGGTTGAACATGTCATAAAGAATCTGGATGCCGAGATGTGACATTCCAATTTCGTAGACGTCCGGGAAACACATGGCGAATCTAATCGCTACCTTTTCCGGGTCTTTCATGACCGAATTATACTCGCCTCCGATATAACGGGCAGGCTTCTCGATTTTTAGTAATATTTCATCATTTAAAGCAAGTTTTCTCATTAAATCTCCTTGATTCTTTGTGCAATATACACAAATAAATTCTTACTGTTTTTTCTTGTAAAATCATAAATTTTCGTTGTTTTTTGTAACTGTTTTTTTGCTGTATTTTAGTCTATTCTAGGGTGAAAATCGTAAATTACTACAAAACTTCCAAAATCCTAAACACTGACTGACGTTTAGTAATGGTTAACAATATATAATAATATATGGTAATCAGATAATAGTCAATTAAATTCGATTGCATATTTTTCCACATATTATTCACTATCGGTTACATCCAGGATTTCCTGTCAAATCTTAGCATAATCTACTGTTACCCATGCACTTTTCTCCTCACAAGATAAAAGCAAATAACTTGCATCGCAATTGTAATGAGCCATGATGCCGGATATGAAATAAACAGAAATGCCAGCGAACGGTGAGCCGGGAACAACCAGAACACCCATACAATTCTTGTTCCCACTGTACCAATAACGGATAAGATCATCGGTACTGTTGAACGATCCATACCACGGAGTGCCCCTGGAAAAAGATCCATAATTCCGCACAGGAAATATGTCACGGTGGTATATGCAAAAATTTCTATACCACAACGGATTACTTCCGCCTCTTCTGTATATAATCTCAGAATCTCTGCTCCAAATAAATAAACTCCGCCTCCTAATACAAGCGATACGACAACCGTCAGAATTAGGCAATCCATCAATATTTTATCCATACGTTTCAGTTTTCGCAGTCCATAGTTCTGACTGGTAAAGCTCATACATGCCTGTGTGATTGCATTGACAGAGACATATAAGAATCCAAAAATATTATTTGCTGCTGTATATCCGGCCATAGTCGTTGAACCAAATGAATTCACCGAAGATTGAAGCAATGCATTTGAAAAATTAATTACAGTACTTTGAATTCCAGCCGGGATTCCAACCTGGCAGATTGGTTTCAGATATTCCTTCCGTATCTTCAAGCGGGAAAATCGTAACTGGTAGCTGCTCTTAGTTCTGTATAAACAACCAATTACCAGTACACAAGAAATAAATTGTGAAGTCACCGTTGCAATTGCAACTCCTGCCACGTCCAGATGGAATACAATAACAAGCAACATATTTAAGCACGCATTGACCACTCCGGAAATAATCAGGAATATCAGCGGCCGTTTCGTATCTCCGACAGCTCTTAATATGGCTGCGCCGTAATTATAAAGCATAAAAAAAGGCATACCCAGGAAATAAATTCTCATATACAACGTTGCCTGATCAATAACATCAGAAGGGGTACCCATAATCTCAAGCGCAAGTCTTGAAAAAAATAATCCCACAAAAATCATAATAATTCCACTGATCAAAGCAAACATCATCGCTGTATGAACGGTCTCGGACATTTCTTCATGCTTTCCCGCTGCATAATATCGGGCAGCTAATACATTTGCACCAAGAGAAATACCAATAAATAAGTTTGTAAAAAGATAAATAAGCGCTGTCGTTGCCCCTACTGCCGCAAGAGACTGGCTTCCACTGAATCTTCCTACGACTACAATATCCACCGCATTGAACATTAACTGCAGCATACCGGATAACATCAACGGCAATGCAAATGATATTAACTTGTCCATGATTGATCCATTACACATATCAATCTCGTATTTGTTTTCCCTGCTCATAATTTTCTTCCTTTTTATTATCCTCTATATGAAAATAAACGCCTGTGTTTTTAGCTCAGAAAAGACAGCAAAGCATGATTTCATTACTTTACTGTCTCTCATTTTGCAATTCATAATAAATCTTCAAAAAAAATCCTTACTTCACCAGATATACAGAGGCATTTGCCACGCCAAGCGCCTCTGCTTCTTCATGGCTGTTCACATAGATATCAATGTGATTCTGCTTAATCGCTCCACCACAGTCTTCTGCTGTAAATATATGTCCTCCGATGATAACTTTTGTTCCGTATGGAATTACACTTGGATCAACTGCAATGGTTCTTCCTTCTGCCACACGGCTTCCTGTTGCTGTAATTCCATCTGCTTTATTACAACACTTTTCGCATGCGCAGTAGTATGTAATCTTAAAATTCCCAAGACATGTACCATACATATCTGTCGTTGCATTGACTTCTCCAATGCCTCCATCAACAACTACCTCATTATCCTCCAATATACGAGTTGCCCACACTGCATTTTCCGTATTGACAGTGCCACTGATAATTCCGGCTTTCGTGTTGGCTGCCTCAATCGTTTTTCCATCGCCAGCATACATGACTACATGGTAAACATGTCCTGCTTTTGCGTAGAAAATCAGATCTCCCGGCTGGGCATCTTCCACAGGAATCTGTGTCCCATACTGACTCTGATCTTGTGCAACTCTTGGAAGTTCATATCCGTATGCCTTATAAATCTGCTGCACAAATCCAGAACAGTCTGCCCCTTCTGTCAGACTGGTTCCTCCCCAGACATATGGATTACCTATAAACTGAGACGCATATTCCAAAATAGATTCTCGAACTGCTCCATTCGGAGTTCCTTCTTTTGTAGACGTCAGTGTATAGTAAAGTGCCTGATTCTCTTCTGGCGATATAATTTCTTCTGCAGTCTGATAGTGATCCTCACCTGTAATCTCCACCTGTGTGGTTACTTCATCTCCAGTATTCAGATATTGTCTTGCCACAAATCCACGCACATCTGCGGACTCCACATATACCCAGTCAGAATCCGCATCTGCAAGCACATAACAAAGCGCTCCCTGATTCATCGTTCCCACGATTCTGGATTCTGTACCTTTGCCCTCACGTACATTCAGCATCGTCGCATTTACCGTCGCATAATTCTTATCTGCAACAGTTTGATTTACCGTTGCACGCAGATACGTATATGCCTGATTTTCCAGTGGTGAAACTAATGTCTGGGCAATTGCTGCCGTTCCTTCAATTCCAGTATATTCAGTCCCATTCTCTGCTGCAGTTTTCTTTGCTTCTTTTTGATAAACTTCCAAAAGTTTCTGCGCTGCATTGCTGGTATAAACTTCTGATGCTTTCACAAATCCTCTGACATTACCGGACTCTACGTAAAGCCAGCCATTTTCTTCTTCTTTTAAAATGTAAAGAAGACCATTCTTATCAAGTTTACCAATGTAACGGACCTGCTCAGCATTCTGATCTGTTACATTCTCGTTTAGTGTCACATCGTCTTCTGTCTGTTGCTGTTCGGTAATAGGCTCTGCGTGAATTGTTGCTTTTTTATTCTGCTCTGCCTTTTCGTAAATGGCATTTAACTTTTTTGCTTCTTTTTTCGCAGCCTTTTTATCTGCTTTCAAAGACTCATCTGATGTGTCGGCGGTTCCATCTATTCCTTCCGGAATGGATTCTCTGACATACAGATTATCCTTTGCAAATGCATAAGTTCTCGCAACTGTCCAAAATCTGAAATCATCAATAATCTGTGGAAGTTTTACAATCTGCTGCCTGGAAATTAAATCCTCATTACTTGCTGTTTCTGTATTCTCAGTTTGAACAGCTTCCTCCTGATTAGCTTGCCCATTCTGATCTGTCTCTGTATTTTCTATATTGTCAGCAGGAGTTTCCGGTTCATCCGGCTCACTCGGTTCTGTCGGTGCTTCCGGCTCACTCGGTTCTACCGGTGTTTCCGGTATTTCCGGTTCACTCGGTTCTGTCGGTGTTGTCGGTATTTCCGGTTCGCTCGGTTCTACGGGTGTTTCCAGTTCTGTTACTCGTTTTCCGGTTGTCGGATCTACCTTCTGTCCAGTCGTCACATCTTTCAGAAACTTATCGGTGTCCAGCTTCACCTCATTGCGCTGAATCATTCCAAGTACTACTTCAGATACTTTTACCAAAGTTTCTGAACCATCGACTTTTTTAGCCAGTACATTTTGTACCCCTGCCTGTTGTTCCATCGTACTGTCCGGTGTATTATCGTCTGCAAGTACTGAGACCGGTGTGCCAAATGTCATACCAACTGCCAGAATCCCTGCCAATGTCTTTGTTCCTTGTTTTTTTATAATGTTGGTCTTTTTAGTTTTCACAAGTTGTACCTTCTTAACTATTTAATAAAATGCTGAGGAAATTTTCTCAACCATAATGCCAGCGAATAGCTTTATACTCTCAGCTGGCATCTGAATAATAACACATTATACACCATTTATTCTTAAATAAAAAGCTTATCGGAAATTTTCATACTTATTTCACAGTTTGCAGACATCAGCTTCCGGATTTTTTCAGACCGAAATCCAATGACTTTCAAAGTTACATATTATTTTTACCTGTACCTGCTACGCTCTCTCCGCCATAGCTTTCTGAATCTCTGCCTCGCAGCTTCTCATTGCAAGAATCGTCTTCTCAAATAACTCATCCAGCTCCCAGCCAAGATTCTCGGCACCCTGACGGATTACGTCTCTGGAACAGCCTGCCGCAAATTTCTTATCTTTGAATTTTTTCTTCAGGCTCTTTACCTCCATATCCATTACGCTCTTAGAAGGACGCATCAGTGCCGCTGACCAGATCAGTCCTGTCAGCTCATCGGCCGCAAATAATACTTTTTCCATCTCATGCTCTGGTTTTATATCACAGCAGATTCCATATCCATGAGAACAGACAGAATAAATCATATCCTCACCAACTCCACCTTCTTTTAACAAATCTGGTGCTTTGATACAATGCTGTTCTGGATACAATTCAAAATCAATATCATGGAGCAGTCCGACCTGTCCCCAGTATTCTTCTTCCTCACCGTATCCAAGTTCTTTTGCATACCAGCGCATCACGCCTTCTACAGTCAGTCCATGTTGAATATGAAAAGGCTCTTTGTTGTATTTCTCCAGTAATTTTAGTGCCTCGTCTCTTGTAATCTTACTTGTTCTCATCTAATGTAACGCCTCCTGCATCTATCTTTTTTCTGTGGTCTATTGTAGCACAATTTATCTGATTTTCAAATAATGCAAAAAGAAAGAATCTGTTGATTGTGGCTTGCAGATTCTTTCTTTAATACTTCATGTTTTATATATACTTTTTTAATTCTTCTTACTGCTCTTTTTAGAATTGCTTTTTTTTGAAGAACTGCTATTCTTCGAAGAAGTGCTGTCACTTTTCTTGGAGCTGTCTGCTTCAGATGTTGCTTCACTCTTCGCATCAGATGATGAACTGCTGCTTGTATCTGTCAGGGCTGAGCCGCTGCTCTTATACTTTTCTACATCTTTTGCCCAGAAATCAACATACTTCTCACCGTTCTGTAATGCAACGCCTTTTGCCTTTGCCATCTCTGAAACTGTCACGAGCTGATAGCCTGCTTCTTCAAGTTTTGGAATCAAAACAAGTGCCGCATCAATAGATTCTGTATGGATATCATGCATCAGAATAACATCTCCATCCTGTACATCATTCATAACCGTATCAATGCTTGACTGCGCATTTCTTGTCTTCCAATCCAGGGTATCAATACTCCATAAAATCATTGGCAGTCCTACAGAAGATCTTACCGTATCATTGATTGCACCATAAGGTGGTCTCATGACGGTTGCCGTGGATCCTGCTGCCTGTTGGATCAGATCGTTCGTTGTACCAATCTGATTTGCGATCTTATCTGCACTGAGCTTTGTAAGCTGCGGATGGTCATAAGAATGGTTTCCTAATTCACAACCAGTTTCTTTCATCTTCTTTACAAAATCTTCTTTTCCTGGAATATTCTTTCCCTGCATAAAAAATGTTGCATGTGCATTGTACTTCTCTAACTGAGCCAGAAGCTCTCCGGTCCGTTCTCCCGGTCCGTCATCAAATGTAAGCGCCACCATCGGTTTACTCGCATCAATATTGACATCTCCTTTGGATTTCAGTTTACCTTTTTTGGAAAATGTACATTTTGCAAGACCTACCTGAACTTCTCCGGTCGCCATAATTCCACTATTGTCGAAATAATAATCATCTTCTTCAATGGTCTGCCAGCCAATGACTGCCGCACCATTATCCCCTAGATAATATGTTCCGTCATCAGTTTTCTTCCATCCGGTCTGCATAACACCGTCTTTATTGAAGAAATATGTTGCATTATTGATGGTCTGCTTTCCGGCTACTTTATTACCATCTGCATCAAAATAATAAGTCTTACCTTTGGAAACCACAAAATCATTCATTACATATGTACCATCGTACTTCTTAAACTTGTCTCCATCCCATGTTCCCGTTGGATTTGTCACAACAAATGTACCGCCTTCAACTGTCAGTCTGACTTTATGTTTCCATTCATTCTCCAGCTTTTTCTGGATATCGGAATTCATCTTAATCGTGATCTTGTATTTTCCTTCTGTATCAGTCTTGGCATCTGTGGAAATCTCATAATTCTTTCCAGCTCTCAGTTCATTGATGAAATCTGCAACACTGTAACCCTTTTTCTTATCCAGCCATACTTTGGCAGCTTTTTTCTCGTCCTCTGATGTTGCCGTAGCTGTAAGATTTACCGGATCCTGACTGTTCTGTTGTATTTCAATCTTATCTGCTTTGAGCGTAACTTCAGTCTTAACACCAATCACTCCGGCAAACTTTAATATTCCGGTCAAGACCAGACATGCAAGTACTAAACAGGCTGCCAAAATCAGGATTTGATTCCTCTTCTTTCTCTTTCGGTGGTTTTTAAGGGTTTCATGTCTTTCACTTCTGCTATCATGCCCTTTCAGATCATCCGATTTTTTCTTTGAATGGTTTCCATGGATTCTTCTATTCTCATGAGAAATCCAATCATCGTCTTCGTCATGGTCAGAATACCTCTCCGAATCTTCTGCTTCTGTTCCGTAATCTATATAATCATCATCCAGATTATAATCTTCGTCCAGATTATAATCTTCATCCAGATCATAGTCTCCATAGTCTTCATCGTCATCTAATCCACTGTCTTCATCGTCCAGATCATAGTCTTCACCAAAAGCATATCTCTGATCTTCATCTATATTAAATTCATCTTCATCTCGAAATTTACTCATAGGTATTCTTTCTCCACTTTTCCTTTTCTTATTCTCAGTTAAGTATAGCTCAGTTCGACATTTTTCTCAACGGGATAGTTATTAGGAATTTCTTAAGGTTTTGTTACAACTTATTACAACCTGTTACAATGATTTCCAAATTTCCTGAATATCAGTATCTTTTGTAATTTCATTGGCTATATCACTGCTGCTCATATGAAATACTTCCTGTTTTTGTTTATCTATTGTTAAAAATGCAGCAAACATCAATGCACACAAAAAAAGGCGGATTCCAAATGTTCCGCCTTTTGTATCTTCATTTATATCCTCTTGTGACTTTCCATACAGGTAATGATATGCATTTGCATATCTTGGGTGTACTGCAGGTATCGTCCTTCTATCATTATACAGAGCCCTTGTCTGCTCCAAAAGCTCCTGCCTGCGTCTTTCTGCATCATTCATAGCTTCCTCCACCTTATTCATTATTGAACATTTATCGCTTTCTTAAATCTATGAACTTACTTATGCACCTATACCTGCAAGGAATCTATTTCTGCAATAACTGATTTGTAATATCTTCCCATGTAATTCCTTTTTCCACCATCAGTACCATAGCATGATAAAGGAAATCTGCCATTTCCGTTTTCAATTCTTCCGGATTTGGATTTTTGGAGGCAATCACAATGCCGGTTGCTTCTTCTCCAATCTTCTTCAGGATCTTATCCTGTCCCTGTTCAAAGAGATAATTTGTATAAGACCCCTCCTTTGGATTATTTTTTCTGTCAATAATTGTCTGGTAAACATGTTCGAACACCTGTACCGGGCTCTTCTCATTATTATCACTTCCAACAATAGGCTGGAAGAAACAAGTTGGATTTCCTGTGTGACAAGCTGCTCCCACCTGATCGACTTTTGCAAGGAGCGTATCCAGATCGCAATCTATTGTCAGTGACTTCACATACTGAAAATGTCCGCTTGTCTCTCCTTTCAGCCAAAGCTTCTGTCTGCTTCTGCTGTAATAAGTCATGCGCCCGGTCTTAACCGTCTGGTTAAATGCTTCTTCATTCATATACGCCAGCATCAGCACTTCTCCTGTCTGGTAATGCTGTACGATGACCGGAAGAAGCCCCTGTGGATTTTTCTTAAACTGCGAGAACTCCATAATACTTTCAAATGAAGTCATCTGAATATCTTCTTTTTCGCAGAGTTCTTTAAAATCATTAAAATTCATTTCCGGCTGACTGATATATCGTCCAGACAGACCTTTGACTCCTTCGGATTTTAAAATTTTAAATAATTCCAGTTCTTCCATCGTATCAGTCACAATGACACATGGAATGTCTGTAACTGCCACAACAGAGTTCAGATCCAGTCTGTGCATAAAAATCAGTTGGCTGCAATTAGCTTCAATCAAATGCTGATGCTTGAACAATCCGTCAAAATCATCTAACGAAACTGCAACCTTCTCTTTTCCGAAACGTTCAGCCGCTTTTGCCATCATCTCAGCACTGTCCGGTTTTGAAAAATTCAAAATCACTCGTTTAGCTCCGGAATACAGGATTCTCTGTACATCTTCCATACGTTTGATGTTGCCTCCTGCTACCATTGGAATACTGATCACATTATGAATCTGTCTGAGAAGATTTAAAGATGCCTCGTGATCATCATCAGAATCTGATAAATCAAAAATCAGAAGTTCATCTGCCCCGCGGTCGCTGTAGTGCTTTGCGAGCTCTACTACATTATCTGCCAGTACTTCCCGGTCATTAAACCATTTTATCGCTTTCCCTCCTGCAATATAAATACATGGGATTAATTTTCTGTAACTTATCATAATTAAGTTTTATTCTCTCCTTTTACAGGCTTCCTTTCGTTGTCCACGCCTCATCAATACGCGGTTCTCTCATTGTCGCCATGTCAAGAGCCTTACCAAAGCTCTTGAACAGGGCTTCTGCCATATGGTGATTATTTTCTCCGTCCATAATTTTCAGATGAATATTCATCATTGCACTGTAAGATATGGCATAGAAGAATTCTTTGATCATTTCGGTATCCAGCTCACCGATATTCTCTACCGTAAATTCTGCATCATATTTCAAATACGGACGTCCGGAAAGATCTACTGCACACAGTGCCAGTGTCTCGTCCATCGGAAGAATCATATGCCCGAACCGCTTGATTCCGGCTTTATCTCCTACCGCTTCCAAAATTGCCTGTCCGATTACGATTCCGGTATCCTCTATGGTGTGATGACAATCCACATCCAGATCTCCATTGACCTTTACGGTAAGATCGAACAACCCATGTCTTGCCATTCCGTCCAACATATGATCAAAAAATCCAATTCCTGTATCGATCTGATTGTTCCCGGTTCCATCGAGATTCAGTGTTACTTCAATGTCAGTTTCTTTTGTTGTACGTTTCTTTGTTGCTATTCTTGCCATATCTTTCAAGCCTCCTTATTTCTCAAAACGAACTTTAATTGAATTTGCATGTGCAGTTAAGTGTTCAGCTGTAGCAAATGCTTCAATATCCTCGTGGATCGCACGAAGTGCATTTTCAGAATAAGATATTATACTTGATTTCTTAATAAAATCATCTACGGAAAGTGGTGAGAAGAATTTTGCAGTTCCATTTGTCGGAAGAACATGGTTCGGTCCGGCAAAATAATCTCCCAGTGGCTCACTTGCGTACTCTCCGATGAAAATAGCTCCGGCATTACGGATTTTTGTCATGACATCAAATGGATTCTTTGTCTGGATTTCAAGATGCTCGGATGCAATCTCATTTGCTGTCTCAATTGCCTCATCCATCGTATCTGTAACCAGTATGTATCCATAGTTATCGAGAGATTTCTGAATAATCTCACCACGGGATAATTCTTTTATGAACTTGTCAGTCTCATCAGAAACTTTCTTGGCAAGTTCTTCGCTTGTTGTTACAAGGATTGCTGAGGCGAGTTCATCATGTTCTGCCTGTGACAGAAGGTCTGCTGCCACGAATCTTGGGTTTGCAGTCTCGTCTGCAATAACAAGAATCTCACTTGGTCCGGCAATGGCATCAATACTTACATAACCATAAACTGCTTTCTTTGCAAGTGCCACATAAATATTACCAGGTCCTACGATTTTGTCAACTTTTGGTATGCTCTCAGTTCCATAAGCAAGTGCTCCGATTGCCTGTGCTCCGCCGACTTTATAGATTGCATCTGCTCCGGCCTCTTTTGCTGCCACCAGTGTAGTCGGTGTTACCTTTCCGTCTTTTCCCGGAGGTGTCACCATAATAATCTCATCAACTCCAGCTACCTTTGCCGGTACAATGTTCATCAATACAGAAGATGGATACGCTGCCTTTCCACCTGGTACATACACACCTACTCTGTGAAGTGCTGTCACTTTCTGTCCAAGGATCGTTCCGTCCGGTTTGCTGTCAAACCAGCTTGTCTGACGCTGTTTTTCATGATAAGTACGTATATTTGCAAGTGATTTACGGATAATCTCAACAAGCTTTCGATCTACCAGTGCATAAGCCTCTTCAATCTCAGCATCTGTAACTTTGATGTTTCCTGCATTTAAGTCTGCCTGATCAAATTTTTTTGTGTACTCAAACAGAGCCTGATCTCCGTTTGCCTTTACATTTGCGAGAATTTCTGTCACTCCCTGCTCATACTGTCCATAATTGTTCGGGCTTCTCTTTAACAGATCTTCTAAAAGATTTTTTCTGCTGTTTTCATCTAACTTCTGTATTCTCATTGCCGTTCTTCCTCCTATATTCAAGGCTCCTGTTATCATCTTACATGTCTTTTCGCTTTTTCTGTCCAGAAACCATTTATTATTTTAAATCTGTGTGCGAAGCTTCATCAACAGATTCTTAATCCGCTCGCTTTCCATACGCATGCTGACTGGATTCACAATCATTCTTGCGGAAAGAGGGCATACTTCCTCCAGAACTTCCAGTCCATTTTCACGAAGTGTGGAACCGGTCTCCACAATATCGACAATGACCTCAGAAAGTCCAACAATTGGTGCCAGTTCAATGGAACCGTTCAGTTTAATGATCTCCACAGTCTGATGCTTTTTATTATAAAAATAATCTTTTGCAATATTCGGATATTTTGTTGCCACGCGGATCAACTCATGATGCTGTAAAAGCGGCGCTGCATCCTTATATCCGCAGACACACATTTTACATTTTCCATAGCCAAGATCCAGAACCTCGTGGACTTTACGCCCTTCCTCTAAAATGGTGTCCTTTCCTACAACTCCAATATCAGCTGCACCATACTCTACATAGGTCGGTACATCTGGTCCCTTTGCCAAAAAGAAACGAAGCTTCAATTCTTCATTGGTAAAAATCAGCTTTCTGGAATTCTTGTCCTTCATCTCTTCGCAAGTAATACCAATCTTTTCAAACAATTCCAGGGTCTGATTGGCAAGACGCCCTTTTCCGAGGGCAAATGTCAGATATCTCATATAAAAAACTCCTATCGTCAAATTCATAACCCATTTTCAGGGGTTTTTGAATCCGCGTCTGCCAAAGCAGACATTTTATTTGTTATTATTAACTTCCTTTTGTTCTCCGGTCACCAGATTTACCATGGTAATTTCACCGCTTTTCTTAATATATACAAGACTTCCGGCATAATATTCCTTGCCGAACCGGATATAGTCTTCCAGTCCCTTCTCCGGTGATTTCTTAATCAGTTCTGTGTTCTTTGCCTTCGCCCGGAAATCTTTTGCAAGCCGGATTGCATCTCTTGCACGGCTTTCATCATAAAGAATAATTGCATTCTTTCTTGTATAAACAATGCGGATTTTTTGGCGGATCAGAGCATTCATCAACTCATCAATGACAATGGCAAAGCCGATAGATGCTGATGTCTTTCCAAACTTCTCCAGCAAATGATCATAACGGCCGCCTTTGACTACCGCATCTCCGGTTCCAAATGTATAACCACGGAAGATGATTCCCGTATAATATCCATAATTTCCTGTCATACTCAGATCAAAAGTCACAAACTTCTCGACTCCGTAAAGTTCGAGGATATCATAAATCTTCTCCAGCCGCTTCACAGCCATGATTCCACTGGAATTGGGTGCAATGTTCTTTGCTTTTGCAAGAACTTCCACGCCTCCGACCAGATTTCCAAGAGCTGCAAATGCCTCTTTTGAGCTTCTCTTTACCATAATACTGTCCAGATATTCCTCAACTCCGAAGTAATTGCGGTTGTTGATCAGTTCAACGACCCGCTCCCGTGCTTCTTCGTCCAATGCAGCGTCTTCAATAAGACTTTGGAAAAAGCCAAGATGTCCAACGCTTAATTGAAATTCCTTAAGTCCGATCGCCTGCATAGATTCAATGACCATAGCAAGCATCTCTGCATCTGCCTCCACGGAATCATCCCCAATCAGCTCAGCTCCCATCTGGGTCACTTCTCTTAATCGTCCCTGATTGTTGGAATGGTTAATAAATGTATTACCTGTGTAACAAAGCCGTATCGGGAGATCTTCCTCTCCAAATAATGTAGCAGCCACACGTGCGATGGACGGTGTGATATCTGGTCGCAAAACCAACGTGTTGCCTTCTTTATCAAAAAATTTGTACAGATCTTTGGACGGTATTGTTCCGATTTCCTTCCGGAACACATCAAAATATTCAAAGGTCGGAGTCTGAATATCATGATATCCAAATAAATGCAGTGTTTTTTTTAGTCGATTTTCCAGTGCCAGCTTCTTTCCGCACTCAACATTATAAATATCCCGGACTCCCTCCGGCGTATGAAGTAGTTTTTCCATAGATCATTCCTCCCGCACTTTAGCGTGCTACCATATTAAAACCTTATTGCATTATACGCATTTCCAGGCACTTTGTCAAGCTTCCTCACGGAGTTCCAAATCCAGATTTATGAAGTCCAGATAAGGAATATAATACCCGTTTTTTGGTTTCATAAAAAATCGTGGATCTAATTCCTCGTAGCGGATACTTTTACGTCCGCCATCACATGCCCGGTTCCAGAAACGAATCATTTCTTCAAATCGCATATAATAAAGTTCGTTCCGTTCAGAATAATAAATCAGGATAAACGCAATTCCATCTTGATGCTCGAACTGAGTCATAAATGTAATCTGATGCTCATGGATATTATGTAATGGGAATGTATCAGCTACACATTCTTTTGCATCAAAGCACACTGGAATTCCCTGGACTGCTCCAATGTAATCTACCGTACTTCGTTTTTCAAAATACGCCAGTGTGATCTGTTTGTGATCTGCGTCCATGCGCACCGGTGTAATGGGGGTCGGTATCTTCTGAATCAGGGCAAGTCCCTTTTCCAGATAATGGTCGTTGGTCCAATTGACCATCTCTTCTAATGTAGAACCTCTAAGGCCTCTTGAGTTCCATGTTCCCATGCTGTCTCCTTAATAAGTCGATAAAATTTGCCCGGAACACGCGCCTGAAATACATTTTTCGAAAGATTCTCCAAAGGTTTTGGCATCTGCGGAAAATGCAACTCATAAGAATGTAGCATTTGTGTCTTTACACCATATGTCTCATACTGGTGGTTCCAGGATATATTTCCATATTTGTAGTCCCCCATTAACGGGTGTCCGATACTTGCCAGATGTGCACGGATCTGGTGCGTCCGACCGGTAATCAGATGAACCTTTAACAGCGTAAGCTCTTTTTGATAAGCCACTGGCTCATATTCTGTCTCAATGGCTGCTGCCCCTTCCAACATTTTCCGGCTAATCATAACTTTATTCGTTTTCTCATCTTTTTTCAGATATCCACGAATATGTGAAGTTTCTTTAATACAGCCTTTGACCAGACAGAGGTAATATTTTGCAAGGGTTCTTTCTTTAAAAGCTTCCCCCATAATCTGAAGCCCGACCAGGCTTTTCCCTGCCACGACCATACCGCTTGTGTTTCGGTCCAGCCGGTTGCAGATTCCAGGGTGAAATGTCAGAAGTTCTTCTTTTGTAACAGAACCATTTGACAGAAGATATCCAATCACATATTCCACCAGTGACACATCTTCTTTCTTTGATTTCTGAGATAACATGCCTGCCGGTTTATTTATAAGCAGGATATTATCGTCTTCATAAATAATCTCCAAATCCTTTTTTACCGGATAAGACTCACTTGCTGCTGCATTTCCTGTAAATTTATCGATTGTCTCCTCTGCAAGAAAAAACTTTATCGAATCTCCGGTATTAAGTTTCTCCTGTCCTGCTGCCTTTTTCCCATTTAATGTAATATTCTTCTTTCTGAGCATTTTATAAATGAAACTTCCAGGCGCCTGGGGAAGATATTTTTTCAAATATTTGTCCAGCCTCTGACCGGACTCATTTTCTTTGATAATCGTCTCTTTCATAATTCTACATACAAGTGGACAAAATCAGTTTCCGGACTGCACGGTCTTCCCGTCCGTTCTCTGTATGTCCCACCTCAACAATATTATTCATGCCCTCCACGCGGCTTAAAAATGCTTTGTAATCGTGGAATATCTTGACCGTCATTTTCTCGTGGTGATTTGCATTGAGCATGTCCTTCAAATATCTGGCACATGTTACCTCGTCCGTCTTTGTATTCGACGCATAACCGATGACTGTATGCCCGGAAATCACAATAGCGTCAACCGGCATCACTTTCTCCGGACTTGTAATGACAAGATCATAAACTCTTTTTAAAAGTGACGCTTTTGCCTCGATTTCCTGATAAATATCTTTTTCTATACTCTGATGTGGTGCAATGGTAATAAATTCGACCAGCATCTTTGATGCCGGAAGACACCCGACGACTGCAACTACCGTGAGCAGATTCAGCTTGGTCTTCGTCTGCACATAACCAAGCACGACAAGTGCTATGACAACTGCAAACTCCGCAATCGTTCCGATCAGGTATTTTTCTTTTCTCCATTTAATATAACCAGGCTGTCCCTTTTCTTTTTTCTTCATGCGAACCTCCTATTCTGCAATTTTCTCCATCACTGCCACGATCACACTGTCCGGCACAATTTTTGATGCCACCCAGGCAGCTTTCATGGATAGACCATACACGGAAATCTTTTTGCCTCTCGCGCTGTCGATCAGAGCTTTTCTGACCACGTCTTTCGCATCGGCACGGAATTTCTTTTTCACACTTGCGACTTCTTTTCCGGTATGGTCAAAGAATTCTGTATCCACCGGTCCCGGACACACGGCAGTCACATAAATACCGCTTCCTTTAAGTTCTCTGCCAAGTGCCATGGACAGGCTGTAAACGTAAGATTTTGTCGCTGCATACACTGCAAATCCAGGCTGTGGTCCAAATGCTGCAGCTGATGAAAGGTTCACAATTCTGCTGCCACAATGCATATACGGAAGACAAAGTGCTGTCATTCTTGTCAGTGACCGGCAGTTGAGATCTACCATGCCGGTTTCTTCCTTCCAGCCATACTCGCAGAATGTTCCAATTTTTCCATAACCCGCCGCATTTACGAGCATCCGTACATTGGCGTGGGATTTTCCCAGTGCTATTCCCAGTTTTTTATAAATATAATCCTGGTTCAGATCTCCGTCAAAAATACGCACCGGAACTTTTAATTCCATCTCCAGTTCGTTCAGACGTTCTGCCCGTCTTGCAACGACCCAGATTTCATCCAGATTCTGATAAAGCTTTGGAATCTGCCTTGCAAATTCTCTTCCAAGTCCGGAAGATGCCCCTGTAATCAATGCTATCTTCATCATACTCCTATCACCTCTTGCAGTGTTTACAATTATCACTTTCGCTGTTATTATCTGCTCTTTCGGCGTTTATTGTTTCCGCCTCTGTTATTTTTTACATTTTTTGAATTCTTACAGTTCTGCTTTCTTTTTACTCCAGGCATGTCTGACTTGATTTTCCTTGGCTTAATCAAGCATTTCTGGTCAAATCCCACCAGATCCATGCGCCCGGATTTTCTAAGCGCCTCCATGACCAGATCATAATTCTTCGGATCCCGGTACTGGATCAATGCTCTCTGCATTGCTTTTTCATGCGGGTTCTTCGGTACATAAACTGGTTTCATATTTCTTGGGTCTACGCCTGTGTAGTACATACAGGTAGATATGGTGGACGGTGTCGGATAGAAGTCCTGTACTTGCTCCGGCATATATCCAAGATCCCGTAAATGTTCTGCAAGCTCGACTGCTTCCTTTAACGTTGACCCCGGGTGAGAAGACATTAGATACGGCACAAGATATTGATCCATACCAAGACGCTCGTTCATTTTTTTATACCGTTTTACAAACCCCTTATAGACAGAATTCTCCGGTTTCCCCATTTTCTCCAGGACTGCGTCTGATACATGCTCCGGTGCAACCTTAAGCTGCCCGCTTATATGATACTGGCACAGTTCCTTTAAAAATGTGTCATCCTTATCTGCCATAACGTAGTCGAACCGGATTCCGGAACGGATAAAAACTTTCTTGACTCCAGGTATTTTACGCAATTTTCTAAGAAGTGCCACGTAATCCCGGTGATCGACCTTCATATTTTTACACGGTTTCGGGAACAGACACTGCTTTTCCTTGCAGACGCCGTATTTTAACTGCTTTTCACAGGACGGTGCACGGAAGTTTGCCGTTGGGCCTCCAACGTCATGAATATATCCTTTAAAATCCTTGTCCTTCACCATTTCATTCGCTTCTTTTAATAAGGACTCATGACTTCTCGTCTGCACAATCCTTCCTTGATGAAAGGTCAGGGCACAGAAGCTGCACCCTCCAAAACAGCCACGGTTACTGATCAGACTGAACTTGATTTCTTTGATTGCCGGAACCCCTCCGTCTTTTTCATAACTCGGATGGTAAGTCCTCATATACGGAAGGCCATACACCAGATCCATCTCGTCCTGAGAAAGCGGTTTTGCAGGTGGATTCTGTACAACATAAAGATGATCGCTGTAAGGCTCTACGAGACATTTCCCCGAAAACGGATCTGTATTACAATACTGCACATAAAAACTTCTTGCATAATTGAGCTTATCCTCTTTCAATTGCTCATAGGATGGAAGAATTGTCGGTTCATAGACACTGTCCAGACTCTTGACCTTACACACAGTTCCCGGAATGTAAGTAATATCTTGAATACTAAGTCCACTATCTAACGCCTCTGCAATTTCAATGATCGAATGCTCACCCATTCCATATGAAATAATATCCGCCCCGGAATCCAATAGCACGGAGCGTTTTAATTTATTGGACCAATAATCGTAATGTGCCAGTCTTCGAAGACTCGCCTCGATTCCTCCGAGAATGATTGGTGTCTTTTTATAAACCTGGCGGATCAGGTTGCCATAGACTGTCACCGCATAATCCGGACGTTTTCCCATAACACCGCCTGGAGTATAGGCATCTGTACTTCTACGCCTTTTTGATACAGAGTAATGATTTACCATAGAATCCATATTACCTGCCGATACAAGAAAAGCAAGTCTTGGCTCGCCAAGAACGGTGATGCTGTTCTTATCTTTCCAATCCGGCTGTGCGATGATTCCGACCTTGTATCCATAATCTTCCAGAAGCCTTGTAATAACTGCCGGTCCAAATGATGGATGGTCTACATAAGCGTCCCCTGAAATGTACACAAAGTCCAACTGTTCCCAGCCCCGTTCTTCCATATCCTTTTTACATATTGGTAAAAATCCCTGTGACATCTATAATACCTCACTTGTAGCGTTCAAAATAATAAATTCTTTAATTCTTCTTCGGTCAGCATGCGGTATTCGCCCTCTGCCAGATTATCATCCAGAATCAAGCTGCCCATACGTTCCCGTTTCAGATAAACAACCTCTTTTCCCACTGCCTGGAACATGCGTTTTACTTGATGAAACTTTCCTTCCTGGATGGTCAGACGTATTTCGGATAAATCATCACTTTTTATAATGTCGAGTTTTCCCGGCATCGTGATCTCCGGTTCATCTTCTGTGCCAATATTTACACCTTCTGCAAATTTTTCCGCATCGTCTTTTGTAACGTTCCCCTGCACTTTTGCATAATAGCATTTATCCACATGATGTTTCGGAGAAAGTAACCGGTGTGCCAGATTCCCATCATTTGTAATTAAAAGAAGTCCCACCGTATCCTTATCCAGACGACCCACCGGGAACAGATCTTTCCGCTTCTGTCTCTTGATCAGATCGATCACGGTCTTCTCGCGTTTATCTTCTGTTGCAGACACCACCCCTGACGGTTTATTCAACATATAGTATACATAAGAGGCATATCCGATTCGTTCACCGTCCAGTGTAACATTTGCTTTTGTCTCGTCCACTTTAAGTTCCGGGCGCTTTGCAATCTCGCCATCTACCTCTACTTTGCCTTTTCGAATATACTGCTTCACTTCCTGCCTGGTTCCTACACCCATCTCAGACAGGAACTTGTCTAACCGGATCATGAATTCAACCTCCATCCCGGCAGATATTTATTCTTCAAAGTTCCATTAGCAAGCTTTCCCCATCCCAGTGGATAGCCATCCACGCAGACCAGATACCAGCCTTTTGCTTTCGTCTCTACCAAATCATCAACATCCAGTGTTTCCCCTTTCAGATAACGGCTCACACGATCATCTTCTAGTGGCAGATCAACAATCTTCTCATAATCATCTTTTTTGAGGGTCATGGCAAAGGCCTGGCTTGGCTCAAACCGTTTTTTCTTAAGTTCTCCAAGTAAAAGTCCGGTACGCAGGAACCGAAGTCCCTTAAGATTTGGAAGCCCTGCCGGCATTACATAGACACGCTCGCCGTGAATATCAAGAAGATCCGTACGGATTTCTTTCTTTACATCATTTAAAAATTCTTCCAGTTCCTCTGGTAATTTCTTCTTTCCTTTTCCACCGGTCAGTTCACCTTTCACACGGTCACACGGTTCGCCCTTTTGTACAAGTGCCAGATAATGTCCTTCCCCTTTCATTTTATGTGGGAATATGCGGACAGTATCCGCAAGCGACGGATCCCGTGATTCTGTCACTTCCGGCATCCCCTGAACAAAGCCTTCATATGGCGCAATCTTCAAGATTCTAAATTCCGGATAGGTCTTAAGTAAATGTTCGATGACCTGCTCATTTTCTTTCGGATCAAAAGTACAGGTGGAGTACAGCATCATTCCGCCTTGCTTTAACATACGAGCAGCCTGCAAGATAATGCTCTTCTGAATATTACAGAAAAAGTCCGGCCCATGCTCCTCCCATGCAGATACCATTTTTTTATCTTTTCGGAACATTCCTTCTCCGGAACACGGTGCGTCAATCAGAATCTTATCAAAATACTCTGTAAAATAGCTTTCCATTTTTCCAGGCTCTTCACTTAAAACAAGAACATTGCCAATACCGAACACCTCAATATTTTTCAGAAGTCCCTTGGCTCTGGAATTACTAATATCATTGGCCGCAAGTACTCCTTCCCCCTGAAGCTTTGCTCCAAGCTCCGTAGCCTTTCCTCCCGGTGCCGCACATACATCTAACACCTTGTCTCCCGGTTCCACCGGAAGCCGGTTTGCCGGTGTCATGGCACTTGGCTCCTGCAGATAATAAAGCCCTGCAAAATAATATGGATGTTTAGACGGAGTTACATGCTCCCCGTCATAATAGAATCCATTCTCAATCCAGGGAATCGGCTCGATTTCAAACGGACAGATCTTTTTAAACTCTTCTACGGAAATTTTATTCGTATTTACACGAAGCCCATAATAACGCGGCTCTTCATAACATGCAATATAATTGTCAAAATCTTCTTTCAGAAGATCTCGCATCTTTTTTTCAAAATTTTCTGGCAATCTCATTGATTTTTCTCCTCCAGCGCATAAACATACATAATGTAGTATATCATATCTGGGTGTATAACTCTAGAAATATGAATAGATTAATTTTTTATTTTCTAAAAACAAAAGCACTTCATACGGATTAACGCTGATTTCTTTCCCATTTTCATAAAAATAAATTCCAAAATGTAAATGTACGGGAAACTGTCCCACCGTTCCTTCTGCTCCATAACCGCTGTCTCCCATGTACCCAAGCAATTCTCCTGCTCTTACATAATCTCCTATTTTCAGGTTTGTATAAGAGTCCAGATGTGCGTAGTAGTAATAAGTACCACTATTGCTTATGATACCAATCCGCCAACCCCCTTTTTCAAGCCAGCCCTTATTTTTCACCGTTCCGTCACTGACGCTCACCACCGGATACAGCCCCCGTTTATTTTCAGCCGCCATAATATCTGTTCCTTCATGCACCCGCTTTCCGCCATAATTACGTTCCATATGCCAGGTGTCCACAAAACTTACTTTCAAGGATTTATCCAAATCAGACTCTGGAATCGGGAAATACAAGGCCTCTTTTTCCACATTTTGCATCGCCTGCCTGCATGTTAAAGACAGGTATTTATTCTGACGCAGTTCTTCCGAAAAAAATTTATCTCGAAATTGCTGCGCACCCAACGTCAGCATTCGATCTGTCATGTGTTTTCCGGACGTATATGAAATTGATATTCCAACAGCATCCAGTAGCGCTATCACAAGCAGAATTGCAAACAGCCTCAAGCTTACCTGCCAGGTATACACTTGTTTATTTCTAAGATTCCTGTTTTTCTTCATTTCAGTTTTATTCTCATTTTCCGCACATTTTTCTTCTACTATATGATTATATCAAATGTAAAATAACTCCCACCTCTGCAGATGGTAAAAATATAAAAGTAGAACATACAGATTCTTTCTCCATATGTTCTACCTTTATATTTTCTTATTTTTCAAACTGCCATGATGTCTGTAGATTTTTTATACTACACACCACGTTATCCTATTTTAATTTTGCAAGAATTCCTTTTAAGTATTCCCATGTTCTCTGTGTAGAGGCAATATCCAGCTTCTCATTAAAGGAATGAATATCCAAAAGATCCGGTCCCATAGATACACAATCCAAATCTGGTTTCTTTCCAAGGAAAAGTCCACACTCCAGTCCGGCGTGAATGGTAGATACAACCGGTTCTTTTCCATACTGCTCTACGAATGTCTCTACCATTACTTTGCGAAGTTCGGAATCTACTTTGTACTCCCATGCAGGATATCCACCCTGCACCTTTCCGTTAGCTCCGACAACCCGTGCACAAGTATCCAGGATTTCTTTCATATCTGCTTTCTTACTCTCCATAGAACTTCTTACAAGACTTTCAAGTTTTACAGCGTCCTTAGTCGTTTCTACAATACCAAGATTCAGGGAAGTTTCAACCAGTCCTTCCAGTTCACGGTCATAGCACTGTACTCCGTTCGGGCAGATGATAAAATATGTGATTACACGTTTTGTACTCTCCGCGTTCATAACTGCCACACCAGATACACTTTCTTCTTCTACATCCACAGTAAGTCCCGGTTCTTTTCCAAGAAACTCCTTGTCCCATGTTGCTTTTAACTCTGCAACAGAAGCTTTTACTTTATCAGCATCTTCTTTCGCCACAAGGATTTCTGCCTTACACTCACTTGAAATGACATTGTTCTTTGTTCCTCCTGCAATGCTGATCAGGCGGATGTCAGTCTCCAAAGATACGTGATTCAGAAGTCTTCCCATCATTTTATGTCCATTTCCACGCTGTTTGTGAATCTCTGCTCCGGAATGCCCTCCAAGAAGTCCGTGGATACGGATACTGATTTTCTCTCCTTCTGCATTCTCGCGTGTGACTGGAATCTCAGTATTATATCCGAATCCGCCTGCACAGCCAACTGTCAGGATTCCCTCTTCTTCAGAATCAATATTAATAAGCTTCTTTCCTTTAAGTACGGACAAGTCAATATTCTCTGCTCCACCCATTCCAATCTCTTCATCTACCGTAAACACAGCCTCAATTGGTGGATGCGGAATATCCTTGCTGTCCAAAATCGCCAGTGCCATAGCAACTGCAATACCGTCATCACCGCCAAGTGTAGTATCTTTTGCTTTTACATATCCGTCTTCTACATACAGTTCAAGCGGATCTTTCTTAAAATCATGATTTGATTCCGGACGTTTCTCACATACCATATCCATATGTCCCTGAATAATGACCGGTTCACTGTTCTCATATCCCACCGTTCCCGGTTTTGAAATGATAATGTTATTCGTCTCATCCTGGATGCATGCAAGTCCTCTTTCTTTTGCAAATGCTACGCAGTAATCACTGATTCGCTTTGTATCGAATGTACCATGAGGTACCTGGCAGATTTCCTCGAAAAATCGAAATACTTCTTTTGGTTCTAAGTTTTCTAATACCATGTTTATAACCCTCTCTTTGAAATAATTTTTTGTGGTCACCCCATATCTGCGCAACCACGAATTTCTTTCTCTATTATGTATCATTTGTCATAAAAAATCAAATATTTCCATATGGTTAATTAAGTTTTAAGATTTTGCTCAGCAGGAGGCTTGTTCCATGAAAAATCATTTTTTTCAGTTTTTTCTGATCCTATGCTTTTTTGTGATGCTTTCATTTCCTTCTGAAGTATTTGAAGGCGCAAAATCCGGACTTCTACTTTGGTTCCTTACTGTTTTGCCAACGCTTTTTCCATTTCTTCTCATTTCACGCCTGCTTCTTGACTCCTGTGCCTGTTCACTTTTAAACAAACTCCTTGCTCCTGTGATAAGCCGTTTGTTCGGCATTTCCGCCCAAGGTTCCTTCGCTTTTATTGTAGGATTCCTGTGTGGTTATCCTATGGGGGCAAAGATTACCGCCGATCTCTTTCATGCAAGGCAGATTTCAAAAGCAGAAGCTTCTTATCTACTGTCATTTTGCAATAATACAAGCCCTGCATTCCTCATCCATTATATTGTTCTCGGATATTTTCAGAACCCCAGACTCATTTTCCCATCTGTGCTGATCTTATACGGAACGCCTATTCTATTAACATTTTTCTTTCGCATAAAGAAACATTTCGCATCATCGAACACTACAGACATTACATCTCCATTTACTATTTCAAAAATTCCTTCATGTTCTCTCGATTTCTGTCTTATGGATAGTTCTGAGGCTATCGTTAAAATCGGCGGATATATTATCCTTTTTTCCGTCATTTTAAATTTACTCCAAAAGCTCCCGATTTCACACCCGTTTTATCAGTTATTTCTTCTGCCATCTTTAGAACTAACTAACGGCTGCGCTCTCTTAAACAAAACAATAACCGCCCAGACCATCCCTCTGTCTTTTCCTATCTATTATAGCCTCTGTATGGGGCACACTGCTTTCGGCGGCTGGTGTGCACTTTTTCAGACAGGCAGCATGATAAATGGAAGCGGACTTTCTCTCAACTCCTATGCAAGAAAAAAACTGGTCACCGCTCTGGTGACCAGTCTGTTTGCTTATCTTTATATACGTTCAACCTAAAAACTGTGTTTGTACTCACATCTGTAACAATTCCTGACTCTTAATTGAGAATCTGTAAACAAATCTTCGTACAGGATAAAGAATCTACTCCTCACTGTCCAGGTCAAAATCCGGGAATGCATCCTCTGCTGGTTCTTCTTCCTGCTCATATCCCTGATCTTCATTCTGTGCTGCTGCCGGCTGATCCGGAATATCCAGCTCCGCACGGTTATTACGAACCATGTCATAGCACTCCTGAAGAGAATTCACAAGACTATCATACTTGGTTGTATAACTGTCCAGTGTATGTCCGATGATTCCTTCTGCATTCGCCATCAGATTATCTGCATAACGCATAGCTCCGATACGGATTTCATTCGCGTCGCTTGTTGCATTATCAAGAATCTCCTGTGCCTGCTCTGTGGCAGCAGTTACAATCTCATTCGCCTGTGCGTATGCCTGCTGCATAATTTCATGCTCGCTCACCAGTTCATTCGTATGAATCTGTGCTTCCTCCAGCATGCTGTCCGCTTTTGCCTGTGCATCAGCAAGGATTGCATCTTTATTCGCAATGATCTTCTGATAACGCTTGATCTCATCTGGCGTCTTCATACGAAGCTCACGAAGGAGCTCGTCCATCTGATCTTTATTTACAATAATTTTTGATGTAGACAGTGGCTGAAACTTACAACTGTCAATATATTCCTCGATTTCTTCAATGATCTGCTCAATACGGCTGCTCATTATCTACACTCTCCTTTTTGATTCATTTTCTCCCTTATTCTTTCTCGCACAACATCGGGAACAAACTTTGAAATATCTCCATGATAGAAAGCTACTTCTTTTACTATGGTAGAGCTCAGATAAGAATACTCCAGGCTTGTCGTTAAAAAAACTGTCTCAACACTTGGCTCCAGTTTATGGTTCGTCTGAGCCATCTGAAGCTCATATTCAAAATCTGTGATTGCCCTGAGTCCTCGAACTATCATACAGGCATCCATCTTTTTGGCAAATTCTACCAGCAGCCCATCAAATGGGACTACGATTACATTTGTCATATCCCGTGTTACCTCATTTAACATTTTAACACGTTCCTCTACGGAAAACAACGGGGTTTTTGCATTATTATTCAATACTCCGATGACCAGCTCGTCCACAAGCGGTGCGGATCTTCTGATAATATCCAAATGTCCATATGTAACCGGATCAAAACTTCCGGGATAAATTGCTCTCTTCATAACTGCTCCTTATTCTTTCTCCAGGAAAATGTGTTTATTTGTCTTATACATCTTTTCTTTTATTATGGAATAACCCAGTTCTTCTGCATAAGACAGATCTGTCTCCTTCGATGCTTCCACGATAATAATTCCGTCATCCGCCAGCAAAGTCGTATCAGTGAGAAATTCCAGCACTTGCTTTTCCCATTCGTGATTATACGGTGGATCCATAAATATATATTCAAACTTCCACTCACCATTCAGCCTCGAAAGCGCCGCCAATACGTCCATCTGCATCGTCTTTGCCCGGTCTTTTAATTTTGTAGATTCCAGGTTCTCCTGTATGCACTTCATAGCTTTGGGATTCTTCTCTACGAATACCGCATTTGCCGCCCCGCGGCTCAGCGCCTCAATCCCAATCCCGCCGCTTCCGGAAAAGAGATCCAGGAAATTACTATCATAGAGTTCTGCCGAAATCATATTAAACAATGTTTCTTTTATCCGGTCTGTTGTAGGTCTTGTATCCATTCCATCCAGTGTCTTAAGCTGCAGACGTCTGGCTGTTCCTGCAATTACTCTCATATCACATTCCTCTTTATCTTTATCAGTTCTTTTTTATACTATTTCATCTATTTTTATCTATATTTTTCGTAAATTTTTCTTAGTTTCTCGTTCATTATAAATTTGTCCCATGGAAATGTCAATCCGATTCCCCGATGTACTGTATTCTATGCAAAATTCTGACACTGACTCCATGAAATTAGGGATACAACTTTTTCTTGTCATATCCCCATTTCATCTTTGTTCTGTTACCGTTAAATATTATTTACCGGCCATCTGTTTTTCCTGCTGTTCAATCATCTTTTTTACCATATAACCACCAACTGATCCATTCTGTCTGGAAGTCAGATCACCATTGTAACCGTCTGTTAATGGTACTCCAAGTTCTGTTGCTACCTCATACTTGAATTTGTCCAGTGCTCCTTTTGCCTCTGGAACTGCTGCTTTGTTAGATGAACGATTTGCCATTTTATACTCCTCCTTTTGTAACTTTGTTTTTGTTACGTTGTTAGTATATGGAGGATTTAAATTATTACACTAGAAGTTCCTTCATAATCTGGAATTTGCTGGACATATTCGGGATTATTTTTTAAGAGCCATTCTGCGGCTTCGTTCGCTTTCTGCAAAATTGCCGCGTCCTGATAAATGTCTCCCAGTCCAAAATCCATAAGTCCGCTTTGACGGATTCCAAACAAATCTCCCGGACCGCGAAGTTTTAAATCTTCGCTTGCGATTTTAAATCCATCGTTCGTTTTATTTAAAATTTCCAGACGTTTTTTTGTTTCTTTTGCCTTTGAGCCGGTCATAAAAATACAATAAGACTGATATTTTCCTCGTCCAACACGACCGCGGAGCTGATGAAGCTGCGCCAGTCCGAAACGCTCTGCATTTTCAATCATCATAACGGTTGCGTTAGGCACATCAATTCCAACCTCAATAACTGTCGTTGACACAAGGATCTGGATTTCATTACGTCCAAAACGCTCCATAATCTCGTCTTTTGCTGCCTGCTTCATTTTCCCATGAAGATGATCAACTACAATCTGAGTCCCCATTTCTTCTTGCAGCATTCTGGAATAATCTGTCACATTTTCCGCCTCCATAGCTTCACTTTCTTCTACCATCGGGCAGATAATGTAACACTGTCTTCCTTCTGCAATCTGCTTTTTCATAAATGTGTAGGCCGTCTGCCGGTAACTGGTGTCTACCACACAATTCTTAATAGGCAGACGGTTCGCCGGAAGTTCATCTATCACAGAAATATCAAGATCTCCGTATAAAATGATTGCAAGGGTTCTCGGGATCGGTGTCGCACTCATAACAAGAACATGCGGAACACCGCCTTTTTTTGCAAATGACTCTCTTTGTTTTACCCCAAATCTATGCTGTTCATCTGTCACTACAAGTGCCAGATTATCATAATAAACTGCGTCCTGAATAAGTGCATGCGTCCCCACAATGATCTTCGCAAGTCCGCACTCGATCCGGTCGTAAGCTCTGCGTTTTTCTTTTGCCGTCATCGAACCTGTCAAAAGCACTACTTTTATCGGAATATTATATGCTTCAAAAAGACTGGTAATCGATTCATAATGTTGTCTTGCCAGCACCTCTGTCGGTGCCATCATTGCCGCCTGATAGCCTTTTAATGCGGTATTAAGAAGCGCTAATACTGCAACGATCGTTTTACCTGACCCTACATCTCCCTGCACAAGTCTTGACATGGCATGCTCAGATGCCATGTCCTGCTGGATTTCTCTCCATACGTTCTGCTGCGCCCCGGTCAGTTCAAATGGTAACGCTTTTTGAAACTCCTCTGTCCGTAAATCCAATGGAATCACATATTCATTATCCATGCGGCTATTGCTGTCTTTTAGTTTCCGGATTGCAAGTATAAAATGTAAAAACTCTTCAAATACAAGCCGTTCTCTTGCATGATAAAAGACTTCTTTATCTTCCGGAAAATGAATACCACGAATGGCATAATTATATTCTGCCAACTGATAATGCAGACGGATTTCTTCAGGCAAATGCTCTTTTGTAAGATCAAGGCTTTCTATGACCTGCTTAACAGCTTTTGAAATCGCATTGTTCGTCAGGCCTGCTGTCAGATTATAAATCGGTTGTAGTGTATGCAGTTTTTCTTCATATTTTTCACTTGGATAAAAGATTTCCGGATGTTCCAGTACAAGTCCGTCCCGCCGATTCACAGCCCGGCCGCGCAAGGTAATCTGACCACCACCTGCCAGCGTATTTTTAAGAAACGGCATACGAAACCAGACTGCTTTGATCGTCCCCGTCAGATCTTTTACGTGAATGGTCGTCACCTGCAAGTTCCGACTTCCACCCATCTGCACACGCCCGAAAATCATTCCTGTTACAGTAACAGTTCGACCGTCCTCTATCTCTGCGATAGGGACGACCTCCTCATACACGTCGTAATTTCTCGGATAATACCTGAGAAGGTCACCAACTGTATAAATTCCCAGTTTTGCAAACAGCTTCTCCGTCTTCTCCCCGACGCCTTTTATTTCATGAATCTTACTCTGTTCAATCATATCTCTTATTCTACAGCTAATACATAATAATAGATTGGCTGACCACCACAGTGCACATCAACATCTATATCTGGATAGAGTTTTTCAACTTCCTGTGTAAAGGCATCCGCCTCTTCCTCAGTCACATCCTGTCCATAATACAGACTGATCAGTTCCGAATCATCATCTACAAGCTGTTCTAACATCTCCAGTGTAGTCTCTGCAATATCCTGTCCTACAGAAAGGATTCCTGCATCACCAATTCCCATAATGTCTCCCTGATGAATCTCTTTGTCATCAATGTGTGTATCACGGACTGCATAAGTAACCTGTCCGGTTTTCACATTCTTAATTTCATCAAGCATTGTCTCTTCGTTAGACTTTGCATCTGCATCCGGAACAAAGTTAATAATTGCTGTAATCCCCTGTGGAACAGTCTTTGTTGGGATTACAATGATTTCTTTATCTTCTACAAGGTCTTTTGCCTGATTTGCTGCGAGAATAATATTCTTGTTATTTGGAAGAATAAAAATTGTCTCTGCATTGACCTGATCAATGGCTTTTAACATATCATCTGTACTTGGGTTCATAGTCTGTCCACCCTCAATGATATAATCTGCTCCAAGTTCACGGAAGATTTCGTTCATTCCATCACCGATAGATACTGCAATAAATCCCATTGGCTTCTTCGGCTCTGCAGTCTTTTTAGCTTCTTCGGCTTCTGCCTGTTCTTTTGCAAGCTTCTCGGAATCACGAATCAGTTTTTCCCTATGCTCCTCACGCATATTATCTATTTTCATGCGTGATAACTGTCCATAAGTCAGTGCTTTCTGAATCGCAAGTCCTGGATCATTCGTGTGTACGTGGATCTTCACGATTTCATCATCTGCTACACATACGATAGAATCACCAATTGATGACAAGTATGCTTTCAGCTCATGCTCGTCGTTCTCTGTAAATTCCTTTTCGAGAAGAATGATAAACTCTGTACAGTAGCCAAATTTAATCTCTTTTTCTTCCTCGACGCTGACTTTTACTGCTGTACTATTTCCAGCAGCCGGTGCAATTGCGCTATAATCAATCTCTTTCCCAAGAAATGCGTCATATGCTCCGCGGATAACTTCTAAGAGTCCCTGTCCACCAGAATCCACTACCCCTGCTTCTTTCAAAACCGGGAGCATCTCCGGTGTCTTCTGAAGGACTTCATCCGCATGCTCAATAACTGCCGGGATAAACTCCTCAAGATCTTCTGTCTCAAGAGCAAGCTCTGCTGCTTTATCTGCGATTCCACTTGCAACAGTAAGGATTGTTCCTTCCTTCGGCTTCATAACCGCCTTGTATGCTGTGTCTCTTGCTCTCTGGCAAGCTGCTGCAAGGGCTGCAGTGTCAATCTCTTTTTCATCACGGATCGACTTTGTAAACCCTCTTAAAAGCTGAGAAAGAATAACTCCCGAGTTACCTCTGGCTCCTCTTAAGGAACCGGAAGAAATTGCTTTTGCCAGGTTCTTCATATCAACATCTGCAAGCGCTGTCACTTCCTTAGCTGCTGACAGGATTGTCAAAGTCATATTAGTTCCCGTATCTCCGTCCGGAACAGGGAATACATTCAGTTCGTTGATAAATTCTTTCTTTGCTTCTATATTCTGCGCGCCTGCAAGAAACATCTTCGCAAGCATATTTGCATCAATTGTCTTTGTAGCCACTTCTTATGTCCTCCTTGATTAATCAATGACGCGTACGCCCTCGATATAGATATTAATCTTATCTACCGGCATTCCGGAAAACTCTTCCACACGATACTTCACATTGCTGATCAGGTTATCCGTAACCGCTGAAATACTTACGCCATACGCAACAATGATATGAAAGCTCAAGCTTACATGGTTATCCTCAGAGATACGCACCTTAATTCCACGGGTCAGGCTCTCTTTTTTTAACAGATGAACCAGACCATCCTTCATATTCACTGCAGCCATTCCAACGATTCCAAAACACTCTACCGCTACAGTTCCTGCATATTTTGCTATCACTTCAGGATCAATCGTAATAATTCCGAGATCCGTGCTCATACAACCTTTCATATCCGATACCTCCATATCCGTATATTTAACATATGTATTATACTCTGTTTCATTATATATTACAAGGCAAAACAGGAATGTCCCGACTGTTCTGCCTGATCATCATTTTCACATAACGAAAAAAAGCCCAGATTCCATTTCTGGAATCTGAGCTTTTATACTATTATGCTCGCTCAACTTTGCCAGATTTCAAACAAGAAGTACAAACATACATTCTCTTTGTAGCTCCGTTCTCTGTCTTAACACGAACAGATTTTACATTAGATTTCCACATTTTTGGGGATTTTCTATGAGAGTGGCTTACGTTGTTTCCAAAGTGAGCACCCTTTTCACAAATAGCACATTTTGCCATGACTGCACCTCCTAACGCTCATAATAAGTCTTTTTCAGACTCGCAACAATAATATACTAGCAGATAATTCTCACAAAAGCAAGTATTATTTTCAAGATTTTTCCGACATTTTTCAATCAAGATTTATATTTGCCTTTTTTTGTTATTTACAGCAAAACAAATTATATCCAGCCAGCAGGCATAGTATGACACACAGAACAGTTACAAATGTATTGGGCAAAAGCATGGCGATCACAAGTCCGATTGCTATTCCAAACAGCGCAAATCCCACTACCCGTTTCATTTTTTATCGACCCTTCTCTTATAATGTATCTTACTCTATTCTATGCTTCATACAGACCGGACATTACAGATAACTACTGTACATCTACGCTGTCAAGAATATCCTTCACATCATTCTCGTCAAGTTTTGAATCTTTACCTCCTGTAAATTTGTCAACCATGTCAGGCACCATATCAAGAATCTTTGTGATCGTATCCTGGTTCTTAATATTTACCAGTCTTGTGTGTCCATTCTGGATCACAAGAACTGCGCAAGGTGTCATCTTGCCGCCAACACCTCCGGCTCCTTTTTCCTTCTTGTCCGCATTAAACGCTCCGGCTCCAATTGCAAAAGATACATCCACCAGTGGAAGAATGATTGTGTCCCCGATATGGATTGCATCTCCTACTACTGTCTTCGATGAAACAACTCCATCAATTCCTGTGAACAATGCCTCCACAGTCCCTTTAAAATTATTATCTGCCATATAAAAATCCTCCTGTTATTTTATTTTAAAATTACGAATATCACGATAAGTCTGACGCACATTTCTATTCCAGATCAGTTTCCAGCCGCTCTGAACAAAATGCCACAGATAAATCTTTCCTTTTAAATATGCTGAACCTTTCAGCACCTGATGTTCAAAATCAGGTGTCACACTTATACATCCTCCAACAAATGGATATAGCACGCCAAACACTGCCAAAGCCTGTCCGGTATAATACGGATCATCAAATCCATAAATAATCCTCACATCTGCCTTTTTGGGCTTTAAATGTTTCATAAGCCTGAAAAGTTCTTTTTTACATTTGTGATATGCCCCTTTATGCACCTCATCTCGAAGAAATTCTTCCAACTTTTCTTTCTTTCCCGACAATGCTTTTATTTTATCACACAATTTTCCAAAAGTACATTTTATCTTCTGAATCCACGAAAGAATCCTCTGATAGAAGCTTCCATTCTTTTCACTGTCCACGGATTTTTCTTTTTCAGGAATTCCTTTTTCAGTTTTCCATTTTTCAGATTCCGGAGCATGCGCACTCTTTTGGCGTATCGTCTGCGGCGTCGCCAGATTCTCTTCAGATTTTTCTGCAAATTTTTCAGATTCATTCTTTTCAATCTTGTCTGTTTCTGTAATACTCTTCTCATGATTCGATTTCTCCTCTTCTTCTATTTCTGAAATCTCAGTTTTCTCAGCTTCTTCTATTCCAGAAATCTCAGCTTTCTCAGCTTGTTTCTGCAGCGTCTGTACCTTTTTCTGTTTCTTTCCGGCTCCTGTATTTCCTCTTTTTATCCATGCAAATCTAAGCCGCCACTTCATTTTTCCATTCTTATACAAGATGTCCGCCCGAACAAGCTGCAAAAGCCAGGTAACTTGCACTTTTCCCTTCAGAGAATCCAGGTCACCATCACACCTTCCCTGTACCTCGTAATGAACCGGCACAAAAAGAAAAATAGCAATCAATAGCAATAGGATTCCCAGTATTACAGCGATTATTATGCCGATTATTTTTAATATCAAAATCAAAATATGTAGCATCGCATCTTAGCCTTCCTGTTCTCTTTCTAACAGATATGTGCGGATATCCGCCGCTCCTGTTTGTTCATACACTTTCTCGGCGATCTCTTCTACCAGCTCCAGAGCCGCCTCGTAACCTCTTACAATTCCTACAACAAAGAAATCATCATTTGGGAAATCCGGCTGAAGAAAAAGCGCTGCATTATAAATTTCAAGCTGATTCGACCCATGTTCCGGCAATACCAGTACATAGATATCTCTTTGAAGTTTTCCCGTATTCAGTCTTCTTATAATCTTTTCTTTTTTCTTTTTCAGGTCTTCACCCCAGTAAAGTCTGCGATAATATCTCATGTTATCTTTCCATTTTCTCAACTATTTACCAATTATTACCTGCACATATCACAGAATCTTCTTTATTGATAATATGCATCAAACACTTTTTTTGCAATATTAACTGCTTTTGCAGAACCGTCAGCCTGCTCAATAATCACACTGAACACAAGTTCCGGGTTGTCAACATTAGCAATTCCAACGAACCAGGAATGATCTTTTTCCTTATCTGAGCTATATTCTGCCGTTCCGGTCTTTCCTGCAGCCGTGTAGTTTTGTCCACCAAGTACAGATGCTGTTCCATAATCGGTAACAGCCGTCATATAATCTTTGAGCTGCGCCGCCTCTTTGGAAGTCATCAGATCTTTATATTTCTCCGGTTTTGTCTTCTCGATCACATTTCCTGCATTGTTGGTAACAGAATCTACCAGATATGGTTTCATCAATGTTCCGCCATTGGCAATTGCTGACGTGATCAAAGCCATATGATATGGGCTTACCTGTGTTTTTCCCTGTCCCATGGCAGTCATCATCCGCTCTGCCTCCGTGTCCGATGAAGTCAACGTAAACTGACTCTTGCTGTACGGCAGGACAGACGGAAGTTTCTTATTAAACAGAAGCTCTTGCGCAGTATCCTTGTAAGTGTCTGCATTCAGTGATCTTCCGATATTGGAAAATGAAGTATTACATGAATACGCAAGACTATCCCTCAAAGTCACCTGTCCGTGTACGTGTCCACCATAGCAATGAATTGTAACATCACCACTTTCAATAGAACCTGTACAGTTATAGGAATAGGAATCAAAATCTGCATTTTCACGCATGAACTCCAGTGTTGTTACAAGTTTAAACGTAGAACCAGGCGCGTACTGCCCCTGCGTTGCACGATTCAGAAGCACACTATCCTCACTTGTGCTGAGTTCATTCCAGTTTTGGCTGACTGTATTCGGATCAAAATCAGGTTTTGAAACCATAGCTAAAATCTTTCCTGTACTTGGATCCATAACAACTACTGCACCTTTATTAGAACCAAGTGCATCATAAGCTGCTTCCTGGAGATTTGTATCCAGTGTCGTTACTACATTATCTCCCTGGTTTTTCTTATCCTGGAATTCATTTTTTAATTTGTCTACAAAAAATGCATTGGAAGTCAGAAGTTCAAAGTTAGAAACAGACTCCAGACCAGATTTTCCCTGAGCAGTATAACCGACCACATGAGCAAATATATTATTGTACGGATATTCTCTTGTCTCTGTCCCATCTTCTGCCACATTTGTCTGAGCCAGCACATTTCCATTTCTGTCCAGAATCTTTCCGCGGATCACACGGTCCGCATAAGAATCCTGCCTCTTATTATAAGGGCTGCTGATGATATCTCTGCTTTTCACAACATTAAAATAAGAGATATAACCCATCATAGCAATAAACAGTGCTACAAAAATATATGTGACTCTAGCGAACTCTTTGTTGCGGGCGCGCTTTTTCTTTTCTCGGCGCTTGTCCTGCCGGTCTGCTTCTTTTCGCTCTCTGCGGGACATCTGCCGTTTTTCGCGCTCTCTTTTTAACCTCTCCTCTGCCTCTCTCTGCTCGTAACCTTTCCTTCTTTTTTCTTTCAAGATTCTCTTCCTCGTCTTCTCTTAAAATATAAAGTCCCTGAATAATTGCAAACATGATCAATGTACTGAGTATAGAACTTCCTCCGTAACTGACAAGCGGAAGTGTCACTCCAGTAGATGGAATGAATTTTGTTACTCCTCCAATATTCAAGAACACCTGAAAAATGTAACAAGTTCCAAGCCCCAGTGCTACCAGTTTATAAAACATATTGCGAAGCTGCATCGCAATGTTTAAAAACATTACATAACAACTAACACATACCAACGTCATGCATAATCCGAAAATCAGCCCCATCTCCTCGCAGATTGCAGAAAAGATAAAATCTGACGATGCAACAGGAATCGTATCTGGCTGTCCCTGAAACAGTCCCATACCGAACCAGCTTCCTGTTCCAATTGCAAATAAAGACTGTGCTACCTGATATCCGCTTCCGCTATATGAAGCAATCGGATCTTTCCAGGCGACCACACGGTTCCTAACGTGATTAAACAAGTAATAAGCCCCCACTGAAGCTACACTTCCGGCTCCTAGTCCTGCCAATACATATAAGGGCTGTCTGGTTGCCACATACAGCATAACCAAGTACACTACAAAAATAATCAGTGCAGCTCCAAGATCCTTTGACGCAACCAAAATCAATACATGAAACGCTGCTAGTGCTGTCGTCACAACGATATCTTTAAATGCCATGGACTGTTTAAAACTGGAAGCCACAAAAAATACAAATACAATTTTCACAAGCTCAGACGGCTGAACGTTAATTCCTGCCACCTGAAAACCAAGCTTTGCTCCATAAGACACAGAACCAATTACAACGACAAGAGCCAGAGATACAATACCAATAATTGCATAAACCTTTCTCCATTCCGAAAGCTTTTTCACCTTTCGGATCACGACTGGTACTACCAGACTGATTGCCACACCACCTGCTGCAATAACGAACTGTTTTACTGCATTGGAATAACTTAGTCTCGTCAACATGATCATACCGATACATAATAGCATACACATATTATTTACGACCAATCTGGACACTCTCGGATAAATATTCGTATATAGTAATATAGTAGCTCCAAACAGTACCACCTGCATCAGATAAAATGCAAGAAGCTTGATATCCTCCTTTTCCAAGTACATGACCAAATATGCAATAATATGTATCATGAACATCAACACATTCTGTTGTCTCAAAAGACTCTTCTTTTTATCCGGATCTTGATATCCAAAAATACTGAAACACAAGAATGTGTATGAAGTCATCAATATGATCATCAGATATTTTGACAATTCAACAATAATGTTTACCAATTTTTCACCTACTTTACTCCCCGCTTAAAATGTCCTCTGGTAAAACTGATATCTGGCATCGATATCTCTTTATCCTCCAGAAAAACATTTTTATAACTTTCTAAGATTTGTTCCATCTCCCGTTCTTTTTCTAATGTAAAATTCAGACGGATTCCAGATGGTTCCAGGCTCCTGATTTCATTTTTCTGATCCAAAAGAACAATCGGAGCTGAATTATATATTATATTATAACAGTATTTACAGTAATTTTTAACAGGAAATTTATTTCCAAGGCGATCTGTAATATATAACATACTATCTTTTCCAAGACAGTCCTCCGTCGTCCTTCTGATACAGTTCGCTGTAATCATTACAGGCTGATACCCGTAGACAATCAGATTACCTCCCGTAGACAGTTCACTAAGCTCCCGGAAATTCAATTCAACGGAAGACGTATACTGATCAATTCCAAGTTCTGACAATCCTTTTATTGCCCTGTTATTCCATCCGTACAAATTATAATCTGACAGAATCTCCCCTTTATATCCTTTTGATTTCATCCATTCTAAAGCTTCCCAGTTCCGAACAAGAACACCTTCATAATACTGACTGATCTTCTCAAAATATACCTTGTAAATATTCATTGCTCTTTCCCTGAAAATGTATGGCATCGCCAGACAGATCTTTGATTCATGTTTTTTATCTCTCATGTTTAAGCGGTATTCTTCTAACATGTCGATAACTGTTTCATCAAATGCGATTGCATCAGATATAAAGATGCGATCAACATATTCCTTGGCTAAAGCCAGCTTTAACTGTTCCACTGTCTCTACTGAAATCTGAAACTCATAATTTCTTCTGCTATTTTCAAACTTATTATCAGACATGTCTTCTGCCTGAATCTCCGACCAGATCATATGCCGGCGATATTCTTCTGTAATCTGCACTTCCAGATCCGAGAGCGCTGCTCTACGTAGTTCATTCAGACTCTGCATCGGCAGAAACAGATTCCCAGACACATCGATATACACCTCTTCAAATACAAACGGGGTATTTCCGGTTTTCCGTATCTGCTTTTCGATCCGTTCTGCCGCAAGGGGTTGATTTTTTGCAGTCTGGACCATATCTCCTGTCACAGTTACCGTCATTTCGGGTCTGTCATGCAGCCATACAGTCAGTTCTGAGACAGTGCCTTCTGCAAGATTTAGGGTTCCGTCAATTCTTTCTTGTAATGTGTAATCCATTTTTTCTTTCTTCGGTTCCGTCTCTTTTCCTGGACGCTTCAAAGAAAGCATCTCCTTTCCGTTCTGCTTTCTGTAGTACCCATCACAGTACCCTCTTCGGCGGTAACAATTTTCCAGCTTTTCTTTGTCCTCCTTTGTGACATGAAACCCTTTTTTCCCTTTTTGCAGATAAATATCTGTATATTTCCGATACATCTGCGTCACCGTATATACATAATCCGGCTGTTTCATGCGCCCTTCAATCTTAAAAGAATCAATTCCGGCCTCAACAAGTTCGGGTATCATATCGATCGTACAAAGATCTTTCAGGCTCATTAGATCTGCAGATTTTCGATTTTCAACTCGATATGGAAGTCTGCATGGTTGCGCACATTCCCCGCGGTTTCCACTTCGCCCACCAATCATACTGCTCATTAAGCACTGTCCGGAATAGCAGTAACACAAAGCACCATGCACAAAACATTCTATCTCCAGACCAGTTGCATTTTTCATATTCTTAATTTCTTCCAGAGACAACTCTCTTGCCGGCACAATTCTCTCTGCTCCCATTCTCTGAAAAAGTTGTGCGCTCAGTGTTTGTGTCACAGTTGCCTGAGTACTTACATGAAGCGGAAGATCCGGAAATGCTTCCCGAATCAGGCGCATAGCCCCGATATCCTGCACAATCACTGCATCCAGCCCTTGTTCGTAATATGGGCGGAGATAATCTACAAGTTCTCCCAGTTCCTGCTCTTTCAATAATGTATTGACTGTCATATATAATTTACGTCCGTGCAGATGCACATAATCAATTGCTTTCAACATGCGTTCCTCATCCAGATTATCCGCATGCGCCCTTGCCCCGAAACGGCTCCCCCCTATATATATCGCATCTGCTCCGGCACAGACCGCTGCTTCCAGGCATTCCCATGAACCCGCCGGCGCAAGTATCTCAACTTCTCTTTTCATTCTGATTTCGTCCTTAAATTAATTATTATTCAAGAATACCAGGATGCAGGAGTTTTTAATTCTCTGTCATTTTCTATGATTTTTCTGTCATTCCGGTATCTTTATCTTTAAAAAGGACCGTCAATCCGACAGCCCCTCTCATATTCTAATTCTCTTTATTATTCTTAATCTCTGTCTCCAGTTGAACAATCTTCATCTGAAGTTCCTTGTTCTCTTCCTTTAACTTGTCCAATGCTTTATCCGCATTCTCTAATTTGATCTGTACAGATATCAGTTCATGCTTCAGATCATACATCTCTTTATCTTTCGCTTCAATATCACTTTCCAGTGTACCGCCCTGTTTTCGTGCTTTAAAATAATCATCCGCAATATTAAGTGCCAGCAGAACACTTCTTGTCTCTGCACTCTGCTTACGATATCCCTCACTACTGCTGCATTCGTCAATCTTATGATTCAAATATGTAGATACCTTTTGCAGATATTCTTCACTTTCAAATCCACTTAAAGTGAATACTTTTCCTCCAATTAAAACTTCTGTAAAATTCTTTGATGATGCCATAAAAGCCTCCCACAAACTCTGCTATTTCTTATGAATATAATTTATTATAAACTAAACTGTCATAAAAACCAACTATTTTTCATGATTTTGCTTCAAAATCCCTAAATGTGCATACGCAAGATCTGTCACGATCCGCCCTCTCGGTGTTCTCTGAATAAATCCATTCTTCAATAAATATGGCTCGTACACATCCTCTATTGTTCCTGAATCCTCACTCAAAGAAGCCGCCAGCGTATCCAGTCCAACAGGACCGCCATCAAATCTTTCTATGATCGTCATTAAAAGATTCCGGTCTGTCTGATCTAGTCCACACTTATCTACGTCAAGAAGATCCAGTGCATAATTCGCCACATCTTCTGTAATATATCCATCATACTTCACCTGAGCAAAATCTCTCACACGTTTCAAAAGACGATTTGCAAGTCTCGGCGTCCCCCTGGAACGTCTCGCAAGTGCAGTAGCTCCGGCATCATCTATCCCTACATCAAGAACCTTTGCTGACCGGGCAATAATTCTCTTAAGTTCTTCAACTGTATAAAACTCCAATCGGTGAATCACACCAAATCGGTCTCTGAGCGGTGCCGTCAGCATGCCGACACGAGTTGTTGCTCCCACCAATGTAAACTTCGGAAGATCCAGTCGAATGGATCTGGCACTTGCTCCCTTTCCAATCATAATATCTATCGCATAATCTTCCATAGCCGGATAAAGAACTTCTTCCACCTGACGATTCAAACGATGAATTTCATCTACAAAAAGTACATCTCCCTCCTGCAGATTATTGAGGATTGCTGCCATCTCACCCGGCTTTTCAATTGCCGGTCCAGATGTAATCTTAATATTCACATGCATCTCATTAGCAATAATTCCGGCCAGTGTTGTTTTACCAAGGCCTGGAGGGCCATAAAAAAGTACATGATCCAGGGCTTCCCCCCTCTCTCTTGCCGCAGTAATGTATACTTTTAAAATCTCTTTTGCTTTTTCCTGTCCAATATAATCATCTAAAAGCTGGGGCCTTAGGTGACTTTCAATCTTGACATCCTCTTCCAGATTCTCTGTTGTTATAATTCTCCTGCTCATATCTCTCCCCTTGCAGTAATCAGAACATGAACTTCAATGCTCGTTTAAGCAATTCTTCCACCTGCATATCTGGTGTGATTTCCACCTGTTTCACAGCTTTCAGTGCTTCTGTATTGCCGTATCCCAATGCAACCAGCGCCTGAACCGCTTCGCTTTGAATCTCTCCTCCTGTTGACATCTGGGCTTTTAAAGCACCATCTTCTGTTATTGCATGTTCCAGAGCATCTTCGATGCTCAACTTATCCTTAAGTTCCACAATCAACTTCTGCGCTGTTTTTTTTCCGATCCCCGGTGCGGATGAAATGGCTTTCACATCATCAGCCATAACTGCAAACCTCAGATCATCTGGTGACAATACCGACAGAATTGCCTGACCTCCTTTAGGTCCGATTCCACTGACTCCGATCAGTAACTTAAATACATTCAAATCATCTACTGTCAGAAATCCAAACAGCTGCATTGAATCTTCCTTGACATTCAAATAAGTATGTATCTTCACTTCACTTCCAATCGGTGGAAGCTTACTCATAGATTGCGCTGACATATAAATTCCATATCCTACGCCTCCTACATCTACAATTACTTTATCTTCATATTGAGCAGCCAGCTCACCTCGTATATACGATATCATAGTACCTCCTCTGCTCCTTCTACTCTAAAAACATAATATCGCTTATTCTCCTAAGCACCTGATCTGCAACAACACCGATCAAAAATCCCGTAATCAGTCCGGCAACAAGAAGCACCGGCATATAATATGACATTGCAAATGTCTCAACAACAATCATTGCAACAACCAGTTGTCCAATATTGTGACAGACACCGCCTGCAATACTGATTCCAATAACACTGAATCCTCCTGCCTTTTTCAAAAGTGCCATCACAGTTAAACTAAGTAATCCACCTGCCAGACTATACGCAATACTAAAATAATTTCCAAACAAAACACCGCTTAAAAGGACACGTACTATAGATAATACATACACTTCCCTAAGCGGTATCTTATAAAGTGCAATCACGATAATCAGATTAGCTAGCCCAAGCTTGACTCCCGGGATTCCAAACGAAATCGGAACAAGCGTTTCAATATAGCTAAAAATCAATGCAAGCGCTGTAAATACTCCAAAATATGCTACGCGGTTTTTCACTTTTATGTCTCCTCCTACTATATCAGGCCGCTCTTTCTTATTCTTTATCCGCTATGGCACATAATGCTACTGCTTCACGGACACTAATTCTGAACTTTAATTACTTACCGCATCATACTGGCTGTTCTGATGGCTGTCAACTTCCACAACAATCTTATTCGGCAGGCAGATAATACTTTCTTTATTCTTAGAAACCGCCTTCTGCTTCACGCAGAGCTGATCCGGGCAATCCGCACGGATCATATCAGCTTCTCCATTCTTGATCTTCAAAACATTGCTTCCATTATTCAGCACGATCTCCTGATCATCTGCCAGACTATATACGCCTTCTATCTTTCCATTCACCTTTACAGTAATGTAATCTGCACTTTTCTCTCCAATAATCCTATGTAACAACACACACGATCCCGCCACTACCAGAATGATGATCATTAGTACAATATCTTTTTTCTTCAATCTATTTTTCATCTTGGCTACCTCTCTACGGATATTTTAGCACAGTACTTCTATCTATGCAACCACATGTTCGATTGTTTCTTTCACCAGAATCACTTTCTTAAACTCAAGTCAGCTAGTGTCAAGTGTCTGAAAGAACAATAGCATTGCATATCTCATATTTCATGTTATAATTACCATAGTTATAAATACTTGAAAATGGAGATTATTATGAAACTAAAACAAATGATTGCTGTTCTAAGTTCAGTTGCCATGCTCTTATGTGGCTGCAGTTCTGCGAATGCAAAAGACCAAACTTATTCCGACACACTTTACGATACAGTTGTAAAGGTCCAGATTCTGGATCCTGTAAACAAGAATGTCATGAGCGGATTAAAAAGTCTTTGTCAAAAATACAATACCATGTTTTCTATGTATGTAGAAGGCAGTGACATTTACAATATCAATCATGCCCAAGGCATGCCGGTAGCTGTTTCCTCTGATACTGCGACACTTATCAAAAAAGGTATCTACTACGGCGATTTATCCAATGGATCTTTTGATATCACGATTGGATCTGTTTCCCAATTATGGGATTTTACTTCTGGTTCCGGAACTGTTCCAGATGCAGACGCAATTGCCTCTGCGCTCAGTCACGTAAATTACAAAAATATCAGTGTATCTGATAACACCGTCCAGCTTTTGGATCCAAACGCTTCCATTGATGTAGGTGCTATTGCCAAAGGATATATTGCGGATCGTATCAAAGATTATCTGAAAAAAAATGGTGTAAAACATGCAGTCATAGATTTGGGGGGAAATATCCTTCTGCTCGGATCCAAGACCGACGGCTCCAAATATAACATCGGAATCCAGAAACCATTTGGCGAGACCGGAGAACCGATCACTTCCATCAAAGTAGCAAATAAATCTGTTGTTACAACCGGAATTTACCAGCGTTACTTTGAGGCAGATGGGAAAATTTACCATCACATTCTTGATCCTCGCACAGGTTATCCATGTGAGAATACATTGTACAGCGATACAATCATTACTGATTCTTCCCTGACAGCTGATGCTCTGAGTACAGTATGTTATCTCATGGGATATGAAACTGCCAACGATCTGATTGATCAGTTAGAAAATGTAGATGCATTGTTTATTACAAATGACAACGAAATTCACTACACAAAGAATTTTCTTCGATAATTCCGGCAAATACTTATTTCCATCTTTCAGATTTGTAAGAAACTTTTAATAATATGGTGCAGATTCAATAACACATTTCCATAATAATAACTCATTGGCGGGTTTCCGGGAAAATACCGGAGCATCCGCCAGATATAAAACAAAATCATCAATATTCCAAGCATGGCAAGAATTTTCCATGCTTTTTTTGTATCAGAAATTCCCAATATATATCTTCGTATTCCGAACCACAGAATAAAAATCATAAAAAGATATACAAATGGATGCATCTGCCAAGCTCCCGCAAAATCCAGGTGCAAAAGACGTATAAATGCTCTCGTCATGCCACAACCCGGACACGGAAGTCCGGTAATCAGCACAGCCGGACAGATTGTAATAAAAAATTTCCTAAGCAACACAAAATAGGCGAATACTGAAAGTATCGCCCATTTTGCATGTTTCACATCTTTAAAAAATATCGTTTTTCCAATTTTTAATCTTTGTTTCAGATTACGTTTTTTCTCCATCTTCCACTTTAATTCTTTCTAGAGAATAACTTTCTTCGGACATTTTGCCGCACATGCACCGCATCCGGTACATTTTTCCGGATCAATATGCGCAACATTATCCAGAACCTTAACAGCATCAAACTGGCATGCTTTTTCACACATCTTGCAGCCAATGCATCCAACTTTACATGCCTTCATGACATCTTTACCCTTGTCTTTAGAATTACATTTTACAAGATGTTTCATGTCATATGGCACAATCTCAATCAATTTACGAGGACACGCGGCAACACATTTTCCACAAGCTTTACAAGCTTCTTTATCAACCACAGCAACGCCATCAACAATGTGGATTGCATCAAACGGACAGGCTTTCACACACGTTCCTTCTCCAAGACATCCATATGTACAAGTCTTTGGCCCGCCATTCTGCATCATATTGACCATGACACAGTCACCAATTCCATGATATTCGTAATCTGTTGCTGCCTGCTCACATGTTCCACCACATTTTACAAATGCTACTTCATGGATCTGCTCGCCTGCAGACACTCCCATAATCTCACCAATCTTGGCTGCGACTGGTGCACCTCCGACCGGACAGCTTCCAACTTCCGCTTCTCCCTTTGCAATTGCTGCAGCAAGGCCGGAGCATCCGGCATATCCACAACCGCCACAGTTATTTCCCGGAAGCACTCCAAGAATTGCCTCTTCTCTCTCATCTACTTCAACCGCAAATTTCTTTCCGGCAAGTCCAAGGAATACACCAATGAACAAGCCAGTACCACCTACGATAACAGCAGCAATAATAACAGCTGTAATATTCATTGTCTATCCCTCCTATATCAGTCCTGAAAATCCACAAAACGCAATTGCCATAAGACATGCTGTAAGCAAGACAATTGGCGTCCCCTGGAAGGACTCTGAAATATCATTGTACTCAATCTTCTCACGAATACCTGCCATAATTACGATTGCAATCAAAAATCCAACAGATGTTCCAACACCATTTACAACGCCTTCTAAAATTGTATAATCTTTCTGGACATTTGTAAGTGCTACACCAAGAACCGCACAGTTTGTTGTGATCAGTGGAAGATATACTCCAAGTGCCTGATAAAGTGATGGCATCGCTTTTTTCAGAAACATCTCAACAAACTGAACGAGTGCTGCAATAAATAATATAAATACAATCGTCTGCAGATATTCAAATCCTAATGGAACAAGAATAAATTTATAAATCAAACTTGTCAACAGGGAAGAAAGTGTAATAACAAACACAACTGCTCCTCCCATACCTGTAGCTGTCTCAACTTTTTTGGATACTCCAAGGAATGGACAAATTCCAAGAAACTGGCTGAGTACAACGTTATTTACAATAGCTGAACCGATTGCAATAATCAGTAATTCTGATAATGTCTTCATACTCTGCACTCCTCCTATTCTTCATCGCCTGTTGGAAATACTTTTCCGCTACATCCGGCACATCCGGCACAGTCTGAGCAGCATCCTTGAGGCTCTGCGATTTTCTTGCCTTTCTTTTCAGCATTTTTTCTGATTTTATTCATACCTGCAACCAAGAATGCAAGAACAAGGAATGCTCCTGGTGGCAGGATAAAGATTGTTACCGGGACATAACCGCCCTGTCCGGCTGCAAGATCTGCAAGCGGCAGAATCTGTTTTCCGAAAATTGCTCCTGTTCCGATGAACTCACGAACAATACCAATGCATGCAAGTCCAAATGTAAATCCAAGTCCCATACCAATTCCATCAAAGATAGAAGGAAGAACCGGGTTCTTGGAAGCATAGCTCTCAGCACGTCCAAGAATGATACAGTTTACTACAATCAGTGGAATGTAAAGTCCAAGTGCATCATAAAGACTCGGCACAAATCCTTCTAACAGGAACTGAACAATTGTTACAAATGAAGCAACAACTACAATGAACGCCGGCATTCTGACTGAATCCGGTATGATCTTACGTAGCATGGAAATCAACATATTGGAAAGGACCAGTACAACTGTTGTTGAAAGTCCCATACCAACTCCATTGATTGCAGATGTCGTAACCGCAAGTGTCGGACACATACCAAGCATCAGAACAAAAGTAGGGTTCTCTTTAATCAGTCCATTATAAACTCTTTCCGTACATTTATTCATCTTTAATTACCTCCCTGTCCAAATGCATTCTGATAATAGCCAAGGGCCGCATTGACAGCTCCGGTCACTGCTCTTGAAGTGATTGTTGCACCACTTAAAGCATCTATCTGCTCACCGTCTCCTCCATCTTTTGACACAGCAAACTTTGTCGGATTCTTTCCTACATACTGTTCATAGAAAGACGGTTCTTTTGCTTTCATACCAAGACCTGCAGTCTCACTGATAGAAAGGAAGGAAACACCTGTCACAGTACCATCAGACTGGATACCAACACTAACCTGAATATCTCCGCCATATCCGTCCTTATCGGTTGTTGTAATGACATATCCTGTATCACCAACTGTACAGACTTCGTCAATAGTTGCATTAACACCAAGATCACTGATTGCCTGCTTTGCAGCCTTCTGATCTACATCTGTCTCTTTAAACTCATCAAGCTTTGCATCTGGAAATACAGCCTGCCAAGCTTCTTTTTTCGCCTTTTCCTGCGCCTGGGCGATTGGATTCAGAGTTATCTCATGAACGAGACCAAGTCCAAGTCCTGCAATCAAAGTGATAGCAGTCAGAATCAATGTGTTTTTCAAAATCTTATTCATTATTTCTCTCCTCCTTTACCAAATGGTTTTGGGAGAGTAACTCTCTCGATCAATGGTACAATTAAGTTACTGATAATGATCGCATAGGAAACTCCCTCTGCGGAACCGCCGAACAGACGGAAGAGTCCAGTCAGAATTCCAAGCAAGATTCCATACACGTATTGTCCCTTTGGCGTGATCGGACATGTTACATAATCCGTTGCCATGAACCATGCACCAAGCATCAGTCCACCGCCACACAGATGTGCTGTAATATACTGTGCATCAAAAAATCCTACAGCCGGATTCTGGAAATGTCCAAATATACCAATAAAGATAACGAATGTCACAATATATGTACCAGGGATACGAAGATCAATAATTCCCATTAAAATTAAGAAGATTGCTCCAATGATAATTGCAATCACTGAAGTCTCACCGATTGTTCCAGGAATTGTTCCGATCAGCATGTCCATAGAATTAACAGCTTTCCCTGACTTCAGAAGCGCCAGTGGTGTTGCTCCTGTTACTCCGTCATAGACGAATGTCGTCATCTGACTTGTAAAAGAAATCAAAAGGAAACATCTTGCTCCAAGTGCCGGGTTCATAAAGTTCTGTCCCAGACCTCCAAAAAGCTGTTTTACAATCAAGATACCAAATACACTTCCAAGTGCACCCATCCACCATGGTGCTGTAGGTGGCATATTAAGCCCCAGAAGCAGTCCTGTTACAACAGCACTGTAATCCCCGATTGTAATTTTTTTGTGCATTAATTTTTCATAAATATATTCTGTCAGTACTGCAGATGCTGTCGTACTGATGAGCATAATGAGCGCCGGAACTCCAAAATTATATATACCGAACGCAGATGCAGGCAGCAGTGCAATTACTACCATGAGCATAATCTTGCTGGTTGTCATATTATCACGGATATGTGGTGATGATGACATTTTTAATGTTTGATCGCTCACGTTGATTCACCTCTTATTCTTTCTTATTTCTTCTTGCGATTTGCAAGTGCTGTTTTTCTCATAGAACCGATTGCCTGCTTCAACTGACGCTTAGCCGGGCAGACATAACTACAAGATCCACATTCCATGCATTCCAGGCCTTCGTGTTTCGTAAATGCTTCTTCATCATGATGTTCCGCATAATCTGCAAGTCTTGATGGAATCAGACGACTTGGACAGACCTCCACACATCTTCCACAATTAATACATGCTGTCGGCTCGTACTGTGCAACTTCATCCTTTGTGAAGCAGAGAATGGATGAAGAAGTCTTTGTTACCGGAACATCCACTGTAAACATAGAAAATCCCATCATCGGACCTCCGGAAATAATCTTCTCCGGATCAACCTTATAGCCTCCAGCTGCTTCAATCAATTCTGCCTGATTCATACCAAATGGCACTTTGAAGTTGCCAGGTTCATGAACTGCATCTCCACTGACTGTTACAATTCTATCCATAGATGGCTCACCTTTTGCAACTGCACGGTAAATTGCTGAAATCGTAGCAACATTGTCTACAACACAACCAGCATCAGCCGGAAGCATTGATGAATTAATCGCACGTCCAGTTGTTGCATAAATGAGCTGACGCTCACCCCCCTGTGGGTACTTTGTCTGGAGTTTCAGCACTTCCATACGTGGCTCATCTTTTGTCAGTTCTTTTAATTTTTCAATACAGTCCGGTTTATTATCTTCTACTCCAAAAAGACCTTTTGCATTATCAAACAGTCGAAGAATTATCTTCATACCTTCTACTAACTCCTCGCCATGCTCCAAAATCTGTCTGTAATCTGCTGTAATATAAGGCTCACACTCCGCACAATTGGCAATGATATAATCGATCTTATCCGGTTCTTTTGGAGATAATTTTACCTTTGTTGGAAATCCAGCTCCACCCATACCGACAATTCCGGCATCTCCGATTGCATTCAGAATTTCTTCTTTTGACATCTCTGACACTGCCTTTGGTGTACTGTACTCAACTTCCTCATACTCTCCGTCATTTTCAATCACAATGCTGTTGACTTTGGAGCCAGCCGGAGTGAAACGCGGTTCAATAACTTTTACGGTTCCAGAAACTGATGCGTAAATTGGCGCTGATACAAAACCACCGGCTTCCGCAATCATCTGTCCTCTAAGGACATGGTCACCTTTTGCCACAATCGGTACTGCCGGTGCACCGATATGCTGTGACATCGGATATACCAGATCACCTTTCGGCTGTACCTGGACAATTGCTTTATCTTTTGCCAGAGCTTTGCCGTCATTCGGATGAACTCCACCTTTAAATGTTAACAATGACATCCTTTTATCCTTCCTTCCTAATTTGTCTTTTTATACTATACTAGAAAATATCTGATTTTTCCAGTGTTAGCTTCGATTTTCTTGTACATTATGTAATACAGCTCGTTCTTTTATTAACAAAGTAAAGGGGCGAAAGTTCTACAACTTTCCGCCCCTTATTATTTACATCTTATAATCTATTACTCAGCGTCAGCTGTCTCTTCATCAGCTGCCTCAAGAGCTTTCATGCTAAGGCTGATCTTCTTCTCTGCTTCATTCAGATCAACAATCTTAGCTGTTACTTCTTCTCCAACTTTCAGTACATCTGACGGTTTGTCAACATGTGCTTTTGAAATCTGAGATACATGAAGTAATGCATCTACTCCAGGCGCAAGTTCTACAAATGCACCGAAGTCTGTCATTCTTGCAACTTTACCTGTAATTACTGTTCCAACAGCATAATCTTCTGCAGCATTAGCCCATGGATTAGACTCTGGGAATTTCAGGCTAAGAGCAATCTTTGTATCGTGAATATCTTTTACAAGAACCTTTAACTCATCGCCAACTTTAAATACTTTCTTCGGATTCTCAACACGTCCCCAGGACATCTCTGAAATATGAAGAAGTCCGTCAACTCCACCAAGATCGATAAATGCTCCAAAATCAGTAACATTCTTAACAACACCTTCTACTGTATCACCAACATGAAGCTTCTCAAACAGCTCTTTCTGTTTTTCAGCTTTCTCAGCAACAAGAAGCTGTCTTCTGTCACCGATTACACGGTTTCTTCTTGGATTGAACTCGCTGATCACAAATTCAATTTCCTGGTCCTGATATTTGCTCAAATCTTTCTCATAAGTATCTGACACAAGGCTTGCAGGAATAAATACTCTTGCTTCATCAACTACTACACTGAGACCTCCGCCAAGGATCTGTGTAACAGGAGCTTTCAGAACTTCATGGTTCTCATAAGCCTCTTTTAATCTTTCATTACCTTTCTCGGCAGCTAATCTCTTATATGTCAGCAACACCTGTCCTTCTCCGTCGTTTACTTTCAGAACCTTCACTGTCATAGGGTCACCTACGGATACCATAGTAGTAAGATCTGCATTGCTGTCGTTCGTGTACTCACTTCTTGTAATGATACCATCTGCTTTGTAACCAATATTTAAAACGATCTCATCTGGTTTAACATCGATGACAGTACCGTCTACTACCTCTCCGTTTCTAATTGTTTTTAAAGACTCTTCCAACATCTGTTCAAAAGTTAATTCTGACATTATTTTGAACCTCCTCAATTATTTTATTGGGCGTGGATGCCCCTGCTGTAATACCTACTGTTTCCACGGACCTTAATTGATTCATATTCAAATCGCCAAGTGTCTGTATATAGTACGTATCCGCACATGCATTGCTGCAGATTTCAAATAACTTTTGGGTATTTGAGCTTCTCTTGTCTCCGATGACAATCATCGCATCCACCCGCTTTGCAATGTCATAAGCCTCTTCCTGACGCTCTTTCGTTGCATTACAAATCGTATTTAAAACAATAATATCATAACGCTTTTCAGAAATAATTTCAACTAAATCTTTAAATTTATTGTAATTAAATGTCGTCTGTGCTACTACACAAACTTTTTCACTCTCCGGGACCAGTTCAAATGCCCTTGCTTCCTCTTCTGTCTGAATGATCGTAGCCGGGCCTTGCGCCCATCCTTCAATTCCCATAACTTCTGGATGTTCACGGTTTCCTATAATTACAATATGATATCCGTCCCGGCTTTTTTCTTCCACGATCCTATGTATTTTCTTCACAAATGGACAGGTTGCATCTACATAACGTACTCCGTTTTCATCCAGAAGATCACAGATTCTCTTTGGAACGCCGTGGGAACGGATGATCACGATTCCTGATTTTATCTGCTTGAGTTCTTCTTCTGACAGGATTACTTCAACTCCCTTTTTCTCCATGTCTTTGATGACTTCTTCATTGTGAATGATTGGACCATAAGTGTAGATCTTCTCTGCCGAATTTTCTTCAATTTGCTTATATACCGTATCCACAGCTCTCTGTACACCAAAACAGAAGCCTGCCGATTTCGCCAGTTCTACCTGCATGTTCATCCCACCTTTTCTTTTTCTCACACGATATTATCTGTGATTGCTTTTACAACCTCTTCGATTGTCATATCTGAGCTATCAATCAACACTGCATCTTCCGCCTGTCTGAGAGGTGCAATTTTTCTTGTACAATCGCGTTCATCGCGTTCTTTGATATCTTTCTTAATTTCTTCCAAATCGCATGAAACACCTTTTTCTTCCAGTTCTTTATATCTACGGAGCGCTCTCGTCTCCACACTTGCTGTCAGGAAAATCTTCACATCCGCTTCAGGCAACACACAGGTTCCAATATCCCTTCCATCCATCACAACGTCCTGAGTTCTTGCAAGTTCTTTCTGAAGATTCAGCAAATGTGCCCTCACCTCCGGAACCGCGGATACTTTAGAAGCCATATTTCCAACCTCTTCATTTCGAAGCCTGGAAGTAATATTTTCGCCATTCAGATACACTTGCTGTTCACCTTGTTCATACTGTATTTTCACTTCTGCACCTTCACATGCCGCGGCAATAGCATCCAGATTCTCCGGATTAATTTTTTTGTCCAAAAAATAGACAGCAAGCGCGCGATACATTGCTCCCGTATCTACATATATATATCCTTTTTCTTTCGCAACCCGTTTGGCAATCGTACTTTTTCCTGCACCAGCCGGGCCATCAATCGCAACATTATAACCCATATTTTCTCCTTCTTAATCTGCTTTATATTTCTTTTAATTACTGGATTGCATTTCCTGCCGCATATCCGGTCGACCAGGCAATCTGCAAATTAAAACCTCCGGTCAATGCATCCAGATCCAGTACTTCTCCCGCAAAATATAACCCTTTTACAAGCTTTGATTCCATCGTTCCAGGATCAATTTCTTTCACATTAACTCCGCCTTTTGTAATAATCGCTTCCGGATAGTCGCGAAGTCCAGTAAGCGTCATACGAAAATGCTTGATCAAATGAACAAACTGTTTCCGTTCTTCTTTCTCTATACTGTTAACCTTTTTCTCCGGATCAATCCCGCCAAGTTCCAGCATGACCGGAATTAATTTAGTTGGAAACAGCTTTGTGATTGCATTTTTAAATTGCCGGTTATGATTCTCTTCAAAATCTCTCAGCACTCTCTGATCCAGTTGTTCTTCTGTAAGAGCCGGTTTCAGATCAATTTCCAATGTCAGTTCCTTTTTCTGTCCATTTTTATCCATGAATTTTTTGCCCACATAACTGCTGGCACTGATAATCAATGGACCACTGACACCAAAATGTGTAAACAACATTTCTCCAAAATCTTTATATAATTCTTTCTTTCCATCCAATATCTTTGCTTCTACATTGCGAAGTGAAAGCCCCTGCAATTCACAGATCCATGGTTCTTTTGTCTCCATCGGCACAAGAGACGGAAAGCATTGTGTTACTTTATGACCAACGTTTTCGGCAAATCGGAATCCATCACCTGTAGATCCTGTGGAACGGTAAGACAATCCACCTGTCGCAACAATACATGCATCTGCGGTTTGTGTAGTAGTATCTTTTAATACTACCTTATTAAACTTGCCTTTTTCAGCTTCTACACTTTTCACTTCTGTATTTAAGCAGACTTTCACGCCCACTTTTTTCATTTCCCGTTCCAATGCGCGGATAACATCAGACGAATGATCCGAGATTGGAAACACTCGATTTCCTCTCTCTATCTTCACTGGCACCCCTGCATCTTCAAAGAAATCTATCACATTCTGATTCGTATAACCATAAAAGCTGCTATACAAAAACTTAGAATTCGTCACAACTGCATCAAACAACTCTTCCATATCTGCGGCATTTGTAATATTACATCTTCCTTTTCCAGTAATAAATATTTTCTTTCCTAGTTTTTCATTTTTTTCATACAGCGTGACTTGATGTCCGTTTTTTGCCGCTGCAATTGCCGCAAACATTCCCGCTGCTCCGCCACCTACTACAATAACATGACTCATTTATATTATCCTCTTATTCTAGTCATTCATTTTGACTGTATCGCCTACCATATTCAGTTCATCTCCACTGTAGACCTGATACTCATCCCAGATATCTTCCAGCGCCTCCAGTGTAGTGATTACTTCTTTCTGCTTCTTCATGCAGAGTGCCACCACAAGAGCATTGATCACACTAAGTGGTGCTACAAGAGAATCTACGATTGAAGCCATATCACTTCTTGCAATCAAATTACAGGAAGAATACAGGTTCATCGGCGAATGTACACTATCCGTAATCGTGATTACCTTAGCCTTTCTGTTGCTTGCAAATTCCAATGCTTTAAGCGTTCTCATAGAATATCTCGGAAAACTAATCCCAATGATCACATCTTCTTCATCAATTCGCAGCAATTGCTCGAAGATTTCACTGGAACTGTTCGTATGAACCGCTGTCACATTATCACAAATCAAATTGAGATAGAAAGACAGAAAGCTTGCAAGTGGTGCACAGCTTCGTATTCCGACTACATATACTCGCCTTGCATTCAGAATCGTGTCTACAGCCATTTCAAACGCCTCATGGTCAATTCCTTCCATTGTCAGCTTTATCTTCTCTATATCCGACTGTAGAACCGATGTTAGAATCTCTCCTTGACTGATCCGTCCATACGTCACTTCCATTCGTTGAATGGAATTAAGTTTTGTACGGACCATCTCGCCAAGCGCCCTTTGAAACTGGGGATAACCTTCATATCCAAGAGCTGTTGCAAATCTTACAACTGTCGATTCACTGACTCCAACCTCTTCACCCATTTTTGCAGCCGTCATAAATGCTGCTTTATCATAATCTTCACGGATAAAATCCGCCAGCTTTTTCTGCCCTTTACTGAACTTGTTATATCCGTCTTCTAATCTTTGCACTAATTCATTTTGTGTTCCCATATAGCGTCTTCCTTTTCTATTACATCGTTTCTATTATAAGATGTAAAAGAGAAATCTTCAACCTTTAATCCTATCTATCTCAATCATCTATCTTAATTCTGTCTTAATTCTATCTCAAATCTGCCTTAAATACTTCTACTGCGCACCTCTGATATCTTTTTTTAAGCCAGCATAATAAAACAGGCGGAAAATCTTCCGCATAAATGCATCTTTGACTTTCCGCCCGTTTTCATTATTTTATATTCTGCTATACTGGATAACTTCCATTCTCAGTATCAGCAATTGTCTGGTCGACCTTTGTCTGCTGTGCCTGACGATATTTGAAAAACTCTGTTGCTACCTGTGGGAACAATGCATAAGATAATACATCTTCATCCTGCTGGATCCACTGAGCACATTCTTTTCTGAGTGTGTCAAGCTCATCCGGAATCAAATCTGCCGGACGGCAAGTGATAACTTCCGGATTATCTCCAAGAACTTTCTTTACGACATCTGGGTTAAATGGTTTTGCTGTCTTACCATATTTTCCACTTAAGATGTCTTTTGTCTCCTGTGTTGCAACTTTGTAGCGTTCTCCCATCAACACATTAAATACAGCCTGTGTACCTACAATCTGTGAAGATGGTGTTACAAGTGGCGGTTCACCAAGATCTTTACGAACTCTTGGGACCTCCTCAAGTACGTCGTAGAATCTATCCTCCGCTCCCTGTTCTTTTAACTGGGAAGTCAGGTTAGACAACATTCCTCCCGGTACCTGATAAAGAAGTGTCTTAATATTAACACCTAAGTTCTTAGGATTCAGAAGTCCACTCTCAAGAGCCTCATCACGAATCGGTCTGAAGTAATCAGCAATCTCTGCCAGTAAGTTCTGATCCAGTCCGCTGTCATAAGGAGTTCCCTTAAATGTCTCAACCATAACCTCTGTAGCCGGCTGTGATGTTCCAAGTGCAAATGGTGACATTGCAGTATCAATTACATCGACCCCTGCCTCTACAGCCTTTAAGTAAGTCATAGACGCCTCTCCTGACGTATAGTGGGTATGAAGCTGAATTGGAAGATTTACAGCTTCTTTCAATGCCTGTACAAGCTCTGTTGCTTTGTATGGTACAAGAAGTCCGGCCATATCTTTGATACAGATAGAACTTGCTCCCATATCCTCAATTCTCTTCGCTGTCTCTACCCAGTAATCCAGTGTATAAGCATCACCAAGTGTATAAGAAAGAGCTACCTGCGCCTCTGCTTTTTCCTCATTTGCTGCATCTACTGCTGTCTGAAGGTTGCGAAGATCATTCAGGCAGTCAAAAATACGAATAATATCTATTCCATTTGCAACAGATTTCTGCACAAAATATCTTACCACATCATCAGCATATGGACGATATCCAAGGATATTCTGCCCACGGAATAACATCTGTAATTTTGTATTTTTAAATCCATCACGGAATTTGCGAAGTCTGTCCCATGGATCTTCTTTCAGGAAACGAAGAGATGCATCAAATGTAGCACCACCCCAGCACTCTACAGAATGATATCCAACTTTGTCCATCTTTTCCACAATCGGAAGCATCTGCTCTGTAGTCATACGAGTAGCGATCAAAGACTGATGCGCATCACGCAGAACTGTTTCCGTTATCTTAATTGGTTTTTTTTCAATTTCTGCCATTATAATTTCCTCCATATATTGTCAATTACAATATTGACTGTTACATTACTCCAAAGATTGCCATGAATGTACCTGCAGCTACGGCAGTACCGATAACACCAGCTACGTTCGGTCCCATTGCATGCATCAGAAGGAAGTTCGTTGGATCTGCCTCTGCACCGACCTTCTGAGATACACGCGCAGCCATAGGAACCGCGGAAACTCCTGCTGAACCAATCAGAGGGTTTACTTTTCCATGTGTAAACGCACACATGATTTTACCAAATACAACTCCGGCTGCTGTACCAAATGCAAATGCGATCAGACCTAACACAACGATTTTCAATGTATCAAAGTTCAGGAATGCTTCCGCACTTGTTGTAGCTCCTACTGATGTACCAAGCAGGATAACTACAATATACATCAATGCATTGGATGCTGTCTCTGTCAACTGTCTAACGACGCCTGACTCACGGAACAGGTTACCAAGCATCAACATACCTACAAGTGGTGCTGTTGTTGGAAGAATGACGCAGACTACAATTGTAACAATAATCGGGAAGAGAATCTTCTCGAGTTTAGATACAGGTCTTAACTGTTCCATTCTGATCTTACGTTCTTTCTCCGTTGTAAGTAATTTCATAATCGGTGGCTGAATAATCGGCACCAGTGACATATAAGAATAGGCCGCCACTGCAATTGGTCCCATGATCGCCGTCTGCTGCAGTTTACCTGCGAGGAAGATAGATGTCGGTCCATCTGCTCCTCCAATAATTGAGATTGCTGCCGCTGCCTTGTCGGAAAATCCCATGCACATTGCTCCAAGGTATGCAGCAAAAATACCGAACTGTGCTGCTGCTCCAAGAAGGAAACTCTTTGGATTCGCAATCAACGGTCCAAAGTCTGTCATCGCACCTACTCCAAGGAAGATCAGTGACGGAAGAATTGACCACTCATCCAGCTTATAGAAATAGTAGAGAAGTCCACCCGTTCCATTTGATGCATCCTCTGCATGCAACATAATATCCGGATAGATATTTACAAGCAGCATACCAAATGCAATTGGCACAAGAAGCAGAGGCTCAAATCCATGTCTGATTGCCAGGTACAAGAAGAAACAAGCCACCGCAATCATGACCACATTGCCCCATGTAAGACTAAAAAACGCCGTCTGATGCACGAGGTTTCCTAATGTTGTTGTTATATATTCCATTTCTTAACCTCCAGTCGTATATGTGTCGGCAGTACTATTTCAATGTTGCTAATACTGCTCCGGATTCGATTGCATCACCAACAGCTACGTTGATGCTTGCTACAGTTCCATCTTCCGGTGCTACAACTGGGATTTCCATCTTCATTGCCTCGATTGTAAGAACAGCATCACCCTTCTTCACTGCCTGACCTACAGTAGTGTCAAGTTTGAATACTTTTCCGGCTGCTCCTGCTTTTACTTCAATAGATCCGGCTGCTCCTGCTGCCGCTTTCGGTGCTGCCTTTGGAGCTGCTTTTGGAGCTGCTTTCGGTGCTGCAACCGGTGTAGGTGCTGCGCCTGCTCCTGTCTCTTCTACTGTTACATCATAAACATTACCATTCACTGTAATTGTATAATTTTTCATTCTGATATCCTCCTTAATTACTCACTATGAATTCCATTTATTTGACGGACGGCGCTTAATGCTGCGGACAACAAATCCATCTGTCGTTGTCTCTTCTGCTGCTGCAATTGCTGCTGAAATAACAGCAATCAATTCCAGATCATCAGTTTCATCCACTTCTTCGACTGTCTCACTTACAGCCGCTTTCGTTTCTTCTTTCTGCTCATCTTTTTTCTTGCCAAATGCATTCTGGATTGCCGGAATGTATTTAAACAAAGAAATCAGGAATGAAATGAAGATCAGTACTGCAAATACAGTTCCCATTCCAAGCAGTGTATTTAAGCCTGCCTTTTCCATAATCTCTCCAAGTGAGAACTTCGCACTGACTGTCATACTTTCAAGGTATAAATCTTTATCAAACACAAATTCAATCGTAGCATCACGATCTTTGAACTGTGCCGGTACAGATACTGTCAGCTCATCATCTTTCGCTTCAAATGTATAATCTCCATGTCCGACATACTCACCGCATTCTTTGATTCCTGCCTGCCAGCTGTCAACTGCGCCATCAAAGCTGTCCGGTGTGAACTTCAATCCAGACATCATGAACTGATACTCTTTGCTGAATTCGTTCTGGTCGTTCCACTGTGCCAGTGTATCACTGTCTACATTCTGGCAGTAGTTTATCAGAAACTCTGTCTCCTGCTCAATCATTGCCTCATCATATTCCAAAGTAGTCTGTGTCTTACCACATCCTGTCAGGCATACGATTGCGGTCATCATCAGGCAGAGCAATAAGCTAATCTTTTTCTTCACTTTGCCTCACCTCTCTAAACTGTTCCATGCTTTTTCATCGGGCTTTCTTCTCTTTTTGTAAATAACATCTCAAATGCTCCGATGACATATTTTCTAGTGTCAGCAGGCTGGATAATTGTATCTACATAACCTCTTCTTGCTGCGGAAACCGGACTGGACTGAAGCTCGGCATATTCTTTTGCTTTCTCGTTGATTGTCTCAGCATCAGCATCTGCATACATAATTTTTGCTGCAAGATCTGCTTCCATCATTCCGATTTCTGCTGTCGGCCATGCATAGACCATATCAGCACCAAGAGATTTACTGTTCATTGTCACATAAGCACTTCCAAATGCTTTTCCGATTACAACGTTAACTTTTGGTACAGTTGCATTTGCAAATGCATAAGTTAATTTTGCTGCTGCCTTTGCAAGGCTTCTTTCTGCACACATAGTTGCTGCAAATCCTGATACATTCGTCAGTGTAAGAACCGGAATATTAAATGCATCACAGAACTCTACGAATCTGGCTGCTTTTCTTGCGCCTCTTGCAGAAAGTGCTCCATCAAACTCTTCTACAACTTCTGCATTCTCATCATAAACTTTAGATCTGTTCGCAACAGCACCAACTGTCATACCATTCAAACGAATAAAGCCTGTTACCATGTCTTTCGCATGATTCTTCTGAGTCTCAAAGAATACATGATCATCTGCGATTTCAGCAAGGGCTATTGCCGTATCTTCTGTTGCATTTTCAATCTCTGAACATGCACGATTCAGATCATCTGAACATTCTGTGTATGATGCATCTTCCTCATTATTACATGGTAAAATGCTTACTAATGTACGAATCTCTGAAAGAATCTCTTCTTCTGTTCCGACACCATCTACAAGACCTGTCTTTTCACTTTGGAATTTTGCAGAAGATGTATCACATTTATCTACTGTATTTCCTGGAATCGCATTCGGAGAATTTACGAATAACTTCGCATTCTTTTCTTCCATAAATGTAAAATCTGTAAGAGCTGGTACTAAGGACAAGCCTCCGCCACAGGTTCCGAAAATTGCTGTAATCTGTGGAATTACTCCTGATGCAAGTGATTGTTTTAAATATAATGTTCCAAATGCCTCAAGTGCGTCTGTTGCCTCCTGAAGTCTGAGACCTGCACAATCTACAAGTCCAATAACAGGAGCCCCCATCTTCATTGCCATATCATAAATGTTCGCGATCTTTCTGGCATGCATCTCACCAATTGATCCCTTCAATACTGAAGCGTCCTGGCTGTACACATATACCAGATTACCATCGATCACTCCATAACCGGTAATGACACCGTCTGCCGGAGTTTTCTTTTCCTGCATGTTGAAATCTGTTGTTCTGGCTGTTACTGCTCCGCCGATTTCAACAAAGCTGCCTGCATCAAGTAACTGTTCAATGCGATTACCTGCTGCATTTTCTGTTGCCATGTTGCCCATAATTTAGCCCTCCATTTTCTTTATTAAAATATGGTTATACCAAAATTTCGCCGAATTTATTATAACTTTTTTACCGAAAAATGGCAACGCCTACAAGGCACATTTGTTAAGGATTTGACAAATTTTGTTAATTATTTATGACTTTTGTTAAAAATCAAAAAGCGGTTTGGGCAATTAGCTCAAAACCGCTTTTATAGGTCTATAAATTCTGTTTATTTTTCATTTCTAAATTGAATTGGAGTCATATTATATGCCTTTTTGAACAATCGATTGAAATGCTCCACATTCTGATATCCGACAGATAATGCAATATTTTCCACTGTCATATTGCTGCTCTTAAGAAGTGCTCTTGCTTTCTTCATACGGATTTTCTTTACCAGTTCTCCAAATGTGACGCCGGATTTCTCCTTAATGTATTTGGAAATGTATGGTTTAGACAAGAAGAACTTCTCAGCAAGGTCATCTAATGTAATATCAATATAGTTCTCCTGAATATAATTCATAATTTCAATCATACGTGTGTCTTTACATGTATTGGAATTTCCAATCTCTTCCAGCTTATTAACTGCAACTGTGAGTGCCTCAATGGATGCCTTGATAATATCGGCGTCAATTCCAACACCCCAGAATGTCTTTCCTTGGCAGATTATACCAACATATGCAACAGCCTTGGAGGATGATCCTTTTGTCAGAGAATGTTCCTCGTAAAAGCTCAGTTCATAGCTGACGTTGAAATACTGTTTGATTGCATTGCTGACCGCATCCAAACGTCCATTACCCGTTGCAGTGATGACCTGGCTCTCTTTCTCATGATTGATCGTAACCTCAGCTGTAATTCCATTGACCTGTTTGAAATGACACTCGTCAATATGAAATACCGGTTTTGTATTAATGTAGTTATCAGAGAAAATCTGATATACAAGTTCCGGAGTCAGCTCTTTATGTGCACGGTCAGAAATACCTTTCACAAGATATCCGACTTCCTCACGCATCTCTTTTGGAAGATTGATTCCATGGCTCTGTTTCAGAATGTAGTTCACACCACCTTTACCAGACTGGCTGTTGATGCGGATAACATCTGAATCGTATTTTCTTCCAACATCCTGTGGATCGATCGGCAGATATGGAACTGTCCATGTATCGCACTTCTTCTCTTCTCTCCACGCCATTCCTTTTGCAATAGCATCCTGATGTGATCCTGAAAATGCTGTAAATACCAGATCTCCTGCATACGGCTGACGCTCATAGACATGCATTCTTGTCAGTCTCTCATAAGTTTCGCGAATATGGTGCATATCAGTAAAATCAAGCTTTGGATCCACTCCGTGAGAGAACATATTTAAACCTAATGTCACAATATCTACATTACCGGTACGCTCTCCATTTCCAAATAATGTACCTTCGATACGGTCAGCTCCTGCCAGAATTCCAAGTTCCGCAGTTGCAACACCACAACCACGGTCATTGTGTGGATGAAGACTTAATACAACATTATCTCTGTATTTCAGGTTCTTATCTACATACTCTAACTGGCATGCAAATACATGTGGAATCGCATTTTCAACGGTTGTCGGAATATTGATGATTGCCTTGTTGTCCGCACTTGGTTTCCATACGTCTAAGACTGCATTACAAACTTCGACCGCATAATCAACCTCTGTTCCAGAGAAACTCTCCGGGCTGTATTCAAATGTAAAGTTACCATCTGTCTCATTTGCCAGCTTCAGAAGTAATTCTGCTCCATCGACTGCAATCTTCTTGATCTGCTCTTTGCTTTTTCTGAATACCTGCTCTCTCTGTGCAACAGATGTGGAGTTGTACAGATGAATCACCGCATGAGGCGCACCCTTAACAGCTTCAAATGTCTTCTTAATAATATGCTCTCTTGCCTGAGTCAGTACCTGAACGGTCACATCATCTGGGATCATATTCTTCTCAATCAGCGTTCTCATGAACTTGTACTCGGTATCGGATGCTGCCGGGAATCCAACCTCAATCTCCTTAAATCCGATATCTACTAACATCTGGAAGAACTCCAACTTTTCCTCAAGACTCATTGGCTCGATCAGCGCCTGGTTACCATCTCGCAGGTCAACACTACACCATACCGGCGGTTTTTCAATCTCTGTCTTCTTCACCCAATCATATGTGACGACCGGTGGCATAAAATAAGTCTTTTCGTACTTTTCAAAATTATTCATATCTATCATCCTTCCAAATTAATTTTCATCAAATTAGTTGTCTTTTTTTAAGACTCACTCATACTAACACAGGAATAAAAAAAAGGAAAGTGACATATTTAATCACTTTCCTTGATTTTTTTTAATATTCTTATGCTTTTTTGAGTTCAAGACTCAATTTTTCTGTCATTTTTTTACTCATCCTCAAGAGCTTCTTTTCTTGTCGTCATAACTTTCTCTTCATAACATGCAAACAGATCATCGATTACTTTCTTCGCCTGTTTCTTTGTAAAGAGACTTACAACCGGAACAAGAATAAGTCCACCGACCATAGCGATCACACCGGAATTGATTGAAGATTTGAAAATGTATCCAAGTACCGGTTCCCAGCCGCTCACATCAACTCCTCCAAGTGTAATGACAAGCTGGATTACTGCTACCGCACACCCCCATATAAAACAAACAAATGCAGAAGCTTTTGTCACGCCTTTCCAGTATAATCCATATAAGAACGGTGCCAAAAATGATCCTGCAAGAGCACCCCAGGAAACTCCCATCATCTGTGCGATAAATGTTACTTCCGGATGTGCATCTTTAAAGATTGCAATCACTGCCGATACAAAAATAAAAAATACAATAAACACTCTCATAACAAACACCTGCTTTTTCTCAGACATTTCTTTCTTAGATGCAGGCTTGATCACATCCAGTGTAAATGTAGAACTTGATGTCAGCACCAGTGATGAAAGAGTGGACATAGATGCGGATAATACAAGCACAATGACCACCGCTATGACAAGTGCCGGAAGTGTAGATAACATGGTCGGCACAATGGTGTCAAACAGCGGTTTTCCGGTGGCTGGATTGATGGTTACTTTATCTGCATACAGTCTTCCGAATCCTCCAAGGAAATAACAGCCTCCGGCAACAATAATGGCAAACACTGTGGATATAACCGTTCCTTTATGTATATCTTTCTCGCTCTTAATGGCATAAAATTTACCGACCATCTGTGGCAGCCCCCATGTTCCAAGGGAAGTCAGAATTACCACAAATAAAAGTGCCAGCGGATCCGGTCCAAGAAATGCGGTGTATGCTCCCTGCCAGCCCGCGTCGCCTGTCACAGAAGCCAACGCCTTTGTTGCCTCCTGAAATCCTCCATTGTCGGCAAGTACTGCTCCGATTACTGCGCAGATTCCAAACAGCATAATGATTCCCTGAATAAAATCATTGATCGCCGTTGCCATGTATCCACCGAAAATAACATAGAATCCAGTCAGTACCGCCATAATTAAAATAACAAGCCAGTACGGAATATCAAACACAAGTCCAAAGAGACTGGAAAGTCCATTGTATAAGGACGCCGTGTACGGAATCAGGAAAATGAATACAATGACCGATGCCGTTACCTTAAGCGGCACACTGTCAAATCTCTTACCAAAGAAATCCGGCATCGTCTTAGCATCTACATGCTGTGTCATAATACGTGTTCTTCTTCCAAGCACATTCCATGCAAGCAATGACCCGATAAATGCATTTCCAAGCCCCGCCCATGTACTGGCAAGACCAAAGTTCCATCCAAACTGTCCCGCATAGCCTACAAAAATAACAGCTGAAAAATATGACGTTCCAAATGCAAAAGCCGTCAGCCACGGACCAACGCCACGCCCTCCAAGAACAAAACCATTCACATCTGTCGCATGCTTTCTGGAATAAAATCCGACATAGATCATAATCGCAAAGAACACGACAAGCAAGATAATACATAATACTTCCTTTGACATCTCTCATTCCTCCAAATAACTAGTCTTTTGTTTGAATTCGTTGCTTTAAACCGTTGCGCTTTAAAGTGTTAAAGTCTTTCTATACAATACCATACGGGAAATGTATTGTCAATACAGAGAACTTGTTTTTTCTGTCACCTCTTCCGTTTTTTGGGGCACTGCCTTCCGCATGCCAGATATTTCTAAAAACACAGAAAGAGGCTGTACAATCGTGTACAGCCTCTTTCTGTGTTTTTATATAATTAGATACATGCGGATTTTTAATATTTCTCTACTACTTCACCCTGCTTTTTGTAGATACTGTTTGCAGGTACGAATCCTCTGACACTGGACAGCGGGTAGATATTGCTGTGGCTTCCGACTACACTTCCCGGATTCAATACTGTTCCGCAGCCAACTTCTACTTCATCACCGAGCATGGCTCCGAATTTCTTGATTCCGGTCTCAATCTGTCCTTCTGGCGATTTTACTACGACCAGTTTCTTGTCTGATTTTACATTGGAAGTGATAGATCCTGCTCCCATATGTGCTTTGTATCCAAGTACGGAATCTCCAACATAGTTGTAATGTGGAACCTGTACTTTATTGAACAGTATAACATTCTTAAGTTCTGTAGAGTTTCCGACTACGGCTCCCTCTCCTACAATTGCATTGCCACGGATAAATGCGCAGTGGCGAACCTCTGCATCTTTTCCGATGATTGCCGGTCCGTGGATATATGCTGATTCAAATACTTTTGCAGATTTTGCAATCCACACATTTTCTCCTACTTTATCATACTCGTCTGCCGGAAGTGTCTCTCCCAGTTTTACAATGAAATCACTGATCTTCGGAAGTACTTCCCATGGGTAAGTCACTCCTTCAAAGATATCCTTTGCAATTGTCTCATTAAGATTATACATCTTTGCTACTGTCATTTCTTCGAACATTTCTAAACTCCTCCTGCTCACAGTTTACTTATTATTTTTTTAATCTTTTTTATTGTACCTATTTGCTGGCATTTGCTGTCTTTGTACTCTTTCTTCCACTAGACTTACTGCCCGATTTTGCACTGGTCTTTGTTCCACTCTTTGCACGCCTGGATTTTGTGTACTTCATCGTCTGCTTCTCATTCTTATAGAACGGTGCAACCCGGTCATAACAGGCGCGGAGCTGATATTGATTATTCAGTCCTTTGACGCCTTCCGTGCGGCTGGACACAAAGCGGTCCAGTTTCATCATATACTCGTCAGAGGTGATATCTCCGTCAGCCACATAGGTCAGCCCCTTCTCCCAGCTTGCTGTCAGCTCCGGATTCAAAAGCGACCGTACAGAATGGTCAACCACATCATAGATCATTTCTCCAAGCATGGTCGGTGTGACAATCTGTGTCTTCTTATTGAGTGCCAGATATTTATTGTTAAAAAGCTTCTTTAGGATTTCACCTCTGGTCGCACTGGTTCCGATTCCACTTCCTTTAATCTGTGCGCGAAGCTCTTCATCTTCAATCAATTGTCCTGCATTTTCCATAGCAAGAATCAGAGAACCGGAATTATAGCGTTTCGGTGGAGATGTCTTTCCTTCCTTAATCTCCATTCCCTGGATTGGGAGAGTCATCCCTTTTTTCAGGCTTTGGATTTTTTCAAAAAATGCCTGGGACGATGCCATATCTTCGTTACCGTCACCATTGTCACCCGAATTGTTATCACCGGAACCATCACCTGTTTCTGCGGAAGTCACACTTCCACTTACATTTCTGTCTTCTGCTCCTGCAGCGCTGCCAGATTCTCCCTTCTTTTCTCCCGGAACTCCCACAACTTTTAAGTAGCCAGGCTCTGCCAGTACTTTAAAGCTTGCAAAGAAAGACTCTTCTTTTACCTTTGTTGTAATGGCAACCTTCTGATAAACCGCCGCCGGATAAAATATACTTAAAAATCGTCTTACGATTACATCATAGACCGCCCGTGACGTCCAGGAAAGTCCACTTAGCGCACTCATGCCTTGTCCGGTTGGAATAATGGCATAGTGATCGGTAATCTGTTTGTCATTGACATATCTTGTCTTCGCCAGACCTTTATGACTTCCGAATCCTACAATCTCCTGTAAAAACAAAACTGCCGACTCATATTTCATAAGTCCATTGAGATTCTTATGTATCTCTTTTGCCACAGCCGTGGAAAGCACACGCGCATCGGTTCTCGGATAGGTCGTCAATTTCTTTTCATAAAGTTCCTGCGCAATTTTCAGTGTCTCATCCGGACTGATTTTAAAGCGTTTCGAACATTCATTCTGCAGCTCCGCCAAGTTAAATAACAACGGTGGATTTTTCTTTTCCTTTTTCTTTTCAATGGACGCAATCTGACCTGTTACCGGTTGTTCCTGCGTCAGATAATCTATGACCTGCTGCGCCTTTTCGCGCTCTTTAAATCCATTTTCCTTATATAGATCAAATGACTCGAACCACTTGGAACCCTTTACTGCGCGCCATTCTCCTTCAAATGTCTGACCCTGTTCTCCAATTGTCGCAAGAATACGATAAAACGGTGTCTCGATGAACTCACGGATCTCGCGTTCTCTTCTTACAACCATTCCAAGAACACAAGTCATTACACGCCCTACAGAAACAACTGAATAATCCGTTCCAAGATAATTAGAAATGCTATTTCCATATTTTAATGTCAATAATCTTGAAAAATTGATTCCCATGAGATAATCTTCCTTGGCTCGCAGATAAGCAGCACTTGCCAGATTGTCATACTCACTTAAATCCTTTGCCTCGCGGATTCCTCGCAGTATTTCCTCCTCTGTCTGGGAATCGATCCACACTCTTCGTCTATTTTTTCCATGTACCTGCGCCTGTTGTTCTACCAGACGGTAAATATATTCTCCCTCGCGTCCTGAATCGGTACAGACATAGATAGTCTCTACATCCGGTCGGTTCAAAAGCCCTGCTACAATCTTATACTGTTTCGCTACCGACGGTATAACTTCATATTTGAATCTTGTCGGTATAAACGGCAGCGTCTGAAGACTCCATTTTTTCAAGGCAGGATCATACTCCTCCGGATAACTCATAGTCACCAGATGTCCTACACACCAGGTCACAATGGAATCCTCTGATTCCAGATACCCGTCCTGCCTTCTGGTGTTCAGCTTCAATGCCTTCGCAAACTCCTGTGCAACACTGGGTTTCTCAGCTATATATAGTGATTTCCCCATATTTATTACGTTAACTCCTTACTTTACCTTTTTTATTAATTACATCCGAATTCTTATCACCCTCATAGAATACTAGCAAATTAATTTTTTACCTGCTGAATATCCGTCCGATTCTCTTCAATAAACCAATTTTCTCCGGTACTTCCTGTGGCGGTTTTGCCTGCAATGCCTCTTGCATAAAGACATTCTGTGAATCAATATACGGTTCTTTCTGCTCTTTACGCCTGTATTTTCCGTCACTTCCAAGAACTCTTGCTTTTACATTATCACTTAACATCACTTTCAAATAGTGATTGATCTGCCTGCAGATATCCTGATCCAGTATCGGGGCAGCTACTTCTACACGCTTCTCAGTATTACGTGTCATCATGTCTGCTGATCCAATATAAATCTTCTGATCATTTCCACTTCCAAAACTGAAAATACGCGGATGCTCCAGATATCTTCCGACAACACTCATCACACGGACATTGTCCGTATAGCCAGTTACACCCGGCAAAATACAACAGATTCCCCGCACGATCAGATCCACTTTCACTCCTGAACGTGATGCTTCTGATACTTTCTGTATAAAATCTACATCCGTAACAGAATTCATTTTCATAATGATCCGCCCATTAGAACCTTTTTTGATTTCCTCATCCATCAGATAAAGAATCTTCTGCTTCAGGCTGGTCGGTGATACGATCAAATAATCATATTGTCCTGCCAGATTACCAATTGACATATTTTTAAAGAATTCTGCCGCATCTTTCCCTATTGCCGGATTTGCTGTCATGAGCGACAAATCTGTATACATTGCCGCTGTCTTTTCATTGTAATTACCAGTTCCAATCTGTGTAATATACTGGATTTCTCCGCGGCTTCTATAAGTAATAAGACAAATCTTTGAATGCACCTTATAACCGTCAAATCCATAGATCACACGGCACCCTGCTTCTTCCAGGCGCTCAGACCAGTCAATATTATTCTGCTCATCAAATCTTGCACGCAGTTCGATCAGAACCGTTACTTCTTTTCCGTTTTCTGCTGCCGCACACAGATATTCTACCAGCCTTGCTTTCTTTGCCAGACGATAAATCGTAATCTTGATCGTCATAACATCCGGATTCACCGACGCTTCTTTTATAAGGCGCAAAAACGGATCCATACTCTCATACGGAAAGAATAACAGGATATCTTTTTTCTTTATCTGGCGCATCACATTACCTGCTGCCACATGTCCACTGTTCTGTGGCGAAAATGGCGTATAAGTCAGAGAGCGTTTCATAGCTTCCGGTAAATTCCCACTGATACCAAAAATATAATCTAATTTCATCGGCATCTTTGTTCGAAAAATCTGATTCGGCTCAATCTCAAACTTCTCACAGAAATATTTCTGTGTCTCTTCAGACAGTTTATTTGCAGTCTCCAGTCTGACTACCGCCATACGGCGGCGTTTGTGAATAGTCTGCTGCATAAGATACCGGAAGTCATCCGTCACTTCCAAAGCCTCGTCATCCGGAGACACATCAGCATTTCTCGTTACACAGATATAATTCGCTTCCGACACTTCGTACTTCGGAAATACCAGGTTCAGATGCTCCAGGATGACCTTTTCCATACGAATGTATCGGATATCATGTCCCGGAAGGCACAAAATGTCCGACACGAACTGTGGCACCGGAACAATTCCCATCATACTTTTGTTATCCATCTTCAAACTTGCCGTTACATACAATTCTTTATTCAAAAGATGCGGAAATGGATGATTCGCATCCACGATCTGAGGTGAAAGAATTGGTAATATCTGAGTTTTAAAATAATGCTTTACATATTTCTTTTCCTGAGGCTCCAACTCTTTATAATCAAGCCCACACACACCATATGGATGTAATTCTTTTTTTATCTCAGCATAAGTCTTATCGCGCTCTTTATATAAAGGTGCAACTTCTGTCAGGATTGCATGGATCTGCTCCTGCGCTGTCATGCCGGACCGGCTGTCTTTTGCCTTGGCATCTGTGTGCACCATATCATAAAGACTTCCAACACGAATCATAAAGAATTCATCCAGATTGCTGGTAAAAATCGCCACGAATTTCATCCGCTCCAATAGCGGTACTGACTCATCCTGCGCTTCTTCCAATACTCTGTGATTGAATTTCAACCAGGAAAGTTCCCGGTTCTGTGTATAATTTAAAAGCTCCTTACTCATCACCTGCATCCCCTTTCTGAACTTTCTCTACCTCATCTAATTGAAGTTCCGGATTCAAACGTTTTAAAAACTGGTCGAACCCCGGCACTGTGAAATCAATCTCCGCATATCCCGTTGCATAGATCATACTTTTATTAATGAGTTGTGCCCGGTAAGGCGATATTGAAGAGACTTCTGTTTCCATAATTTTAGCGACATTCGAAATCGAACATGGTAATTTCTCACATTTCGCCATTGCAAAAATAAACATTTTTTCTTTTGGTGTACATCGGTCATAGCGAAGCCTGTAAAATCCGCGGTCGAGATTTTCATAAAATTTTAAAACGGCCCCTTTTACATCATCGATACCTATCACCGTCTGTTCCGGATTCAGATGCTCCCATATAGCACTGCATAATTCCTGTATAAAATACGGATATCCTTGCGTCTCACTGATAATCCATCTTAAAGCTTCTTCTGTATAACTTCCGCCAAGCGGCTCTGCCGGCTTTACGATGGCATCCTTTGCATCCTGCCCTGATAATGCATCAATCTCCTCAAAACGGAAAAGTCTTTCCGAATATGATTTCACTTTTCCAAGCGTTTTCAAAATCTTAGGCAATCCGGCACCAAAAATCATAAAAGGCAAGCGCAATTGATTACACCTGTGGATAGCATTTACAAGAGCCGCAATCTCCTCCTCTTTCATATACTGAATCTCATCAACAAAAAAACAAATTGCGTACCCGGTTTTATCAGCCATCTTTCCCATTGCAACAAATAAATCTGTCAGATCCTCCGACAAATCTCCTGTCACAATATACTCCCGTTCTTCCATTCCAACTTTGAAAGACTGATCTTCCGGATTATAAGTGACTGTAAATGCTTTTAATAAGTCCTGCACTCTGCTGACAAAATCTTTCGCAGTTTCTTTAAAACTCATCTTATGAATGAATTTTTTAGAATAATTCGTAATCTGCTGTGTAAAATTTCTTTTCTCTGCAATCTCAATATGTCCCATTAAAATTGGCATATCATCCGTTTTACATTCTATCGCATTTAACAACACCGTCTTTCCTACACCACGTAATCCGTAATAAATTACGGACTGCTGAGGATATCCTAATACGATTGTATTCAAATATTTTTCTGCTCTTTCCAGTGTCTCTTTTCGTCCTGCAATATGTCCTGGCATAAATCCTGCACTCGGAGTATAAGGATCTGCATATTTCATTCCTGTCTCTCCTGTTACTCTTCTTTTCTTATTCGTTTTAGTATAGCACACTTCCTTTTTCATTTCTACCTTCCTCCCAGCAAAATAGCACGCAACAGCCAGGAGTAAATATATCCGGAGGCAATTTTCGCACTATATTGTTTCTCAACTGTTCATCACTTTGGAATTTATGCCCGATCATTCTTAGGCTCCGAAATGATTGAAATTATTAGATACTTTTGCAGATAATAAGAACATTATCTGCGTGAAAGCAGTATAACATACCATAAGCAAATGTACAAGAATTATATTTTCGCATCATTATCCCACATCATTAATTTTACTGACGGACACAAAAAATGCAGCTGACTATCAACTGCATTTTCTTATCTCTTATCATGTAATTTGTTTCATTAGCGTTTTGCAACAGCTTCAATCTCAACCTTTGCGCCTTTTGGAAGTTTTGCTACTTCAAAAGCTGCCTACAAGTTCCTGGAGTCTGACCTCCCTGTTTTGCCATGTATTATATTCTCCTCTATTCTGACTTTATTTTGCCTGAATATAACCTTTTGCTGTCAGAGCTTCTGCACAAAGCACGGCACCGCCTGCTGCTCCGCGGACTGTATTGTGTGAAAGTCCTACGAACTTAAAGTCGAACATAGAATCTTCTCTGAGACGTCCGATGGATACACCCATTCCGTTCTCATAGTCTACGTCTAATCTTACCTGTGGACGGTTATCCTCTTCCATGTAGCGGACAAACTGCTTTGGTGCACTTGGAAGTCCTGCCTCCTGCGGAAATCCTTTGAAGCTTTCCAGTTTCTCAATAAGCTGCTCTTTTGTAGGTTTCTTCTCAAAGTTGATAAATACTGCGGCTGTATGTCCGTTCAGAACCGGCACACGCAGACACTGGCATGTAATCTTCGGAGCATCTGCAAGTGTGATCTGTCCGTTCTCATATGTTCCAAGAACACGAAGCGGCTCCTGCTCGCTCTTTTCTTCCTCTCCACCGATGTATGGAATAATATTCTCTACCATCTCCGGCCACTCTTTGAATGTTTTACCTGCTCCGGAAATTGCCTGATATGTTGTAGCAACAACTTCTTTTGGTCCGAACTCTTTCCATGCTGCAAGGCAAGGTGTGTAACTCTGGATAGAGCAGTTTGGTTTTACTGCAATAAATCCGCGAGTTGTTCCAAGACGTTTTCTCTGATCATTGATCAACTCAAAGTGGTCTGAGTTAATCTCCGGCACTACCATCGGAACATCTTTTGTCCAGCGGTGTGCACTATTATTGGAGACAACCGGTGTCTCTGTCTTCGCATACGCTTCCTCGATTGCGCGAATCTCGTCTTTTGTCATATCAACTGCACTAAATACAAAGTCTACAGAAGAAGCTACTTTCTCGACTTCGTTAACATTCGCAACGATCAGTTTCTTAACTCCTTCCGGCATCGGTGTATCCATTTTCCAGCGGTCTCCGATTGCTTCTTCATATGTCTTGCCTGCTGATCTCGGGCTGGCTGCAACTGTTACAACCTCGAACCATGGATGGTTCTCCAGAAGTGCAATAAAGCGCTGTCCAACCATTCCTGTTGCTCCTAATATTCCGACTCTTAATTTCTGATCCATCTCGTATGTCTCCCTTCTAGTACTCTTCCATATATTTTTTATAACTATCCACTGCTTCCTGCATCGGTTTCACACCCGGTGCACCAGTTGTATTACGTTTCTCTACACATGTCTTTAAACTGATTGCTTCATAGATATCTTCCTCGAATACAGGTGAAATCTTCTTATACTCCTCAAGTGGAAGATCATCCAACGGAATCTTCTTATCCAGACAAAGTAACACGAGCTGTCCAACAATTCCGTGTGCGTCTCTGAACGGAACTCCGTGATTCACAAGATAATCCGCTGCATCTGTCGCATTTGTAAATCCGTGCTTTGCACTCTCTTCCATGCGGTCATTCTTAAATGTCATCGTACGAAGCATGCCTGCAAATAACTGTAAGCATCCTTTTGTTGTATCGATTGCATCAAATGGAAGTTCTTTATCTTCCTGCATATCTTTGTTGTATGCAAGCGGAATTCCTTTCATTGTAACAAGAAGTCCGGTCAGTGCAGCATAGACACGTCCAGTCTTACCTCTTACAAGCTCTGCAATATCCGGATTCTTCTTCTGCGGCATAATACTGCTTCCGGTACTATAAGCATCATCAATCTCAACAAACTTATATTCATTAGAATTCCAGATGATCACTTCCTCTGAGAAACGGCTCAGATGCATCATAATCATGGAAAGCGCTGACAAATACTCAATCAGATAATCTCTGTCAGAAACACCATCCATACTGTTCATAGTTGGTCCGTCAAATCCAAGAAGCTTTGCTGTATAGGCACGGTCTAATGGGTAAGTCGTTCCTGCAAGGGCTCCGGATCCAAGCGGACATGTATTCATCCTTGCATAAATGTCTTTCATACGCTCATGATCCCTTTTGAACATCTCAAAATACGCGCCCATGTGATGAGCCAGTGTGATTGGCTGTGCTTTCTGTAAATGTGTGAATCCCGGCATATATGTCTCAAGGTTATTCTCCATAATTCCAAGAATCGCCTCTAACATCTCCTTGATCAATGTATCTGTCTCCTGCACTTCATCACGGATATAAAGCTTCATATCCAGTGCAACCTGATCATTTCTGCTTCGTCCTGTATGAAGCTTCTTACCTGCATCTCCCACACGGTCGATCAGGTTTGCCTCAACAAAACTGTGAATATCTTCATATTTATCAGTAATCTCAAGTTTTCCTGATTTCACATCATCAAGAATCCCCTGAAGTCCTGTAATAATTGTCTCTTTTTCTGCATCGGTCAAGATTCCCTGCTTTGCAAGCATGGTAACATGTGCCATACTTCCTTTGATATCCTGCTCATAAAATCTCTGGTCAAATGAGATAGATGCATTGAACTTATATACTAACTGGTCAGTCTCTTTTGTGAAACGACCTCCCCATAATTGTGCCATAATCTCTTCCTTTCCGTCATTTAATACTGTACTGTATAAAAGTGTACCATATTTTTATCTAAAGTCAACAGTGTCTTACTTTCGTTGTCTCTGAGAAAATTCACAACCACAGTAATCCTGTCTGTACAAACCATAAATTTTTGACAGTTCTGTGGAACGCTTGTAACCATTTTTCTTCTTAAAATCTGAAATCAAATATTCCACACCATATTCTTTTGCCAGACGCTGCCCGATTTCATTGAGCTTTGCTGCATTCTTCAGTGGACTGATGCTAAGCGTGGTTGTAAAATAGTCATATTCTCCTGCTTTTGCAATCTCTGCAGTCTCTCTGAGACGCAGCTCATAACATTTCATGCACCGGGAGCCGCCTTCTTTGACCTCCTCAAGTCCCCTGGCCATCTCGTAAAATTTCTCTTTCTCATATTCTCCCGCTACAAAGCTGACCGGATATTTGAAATTCATATCATCGATCAGTTTCTGTTGTTCCAGAATCCGCTTCGTATACTCTGTCTCCGGATAAATATTCGGATTATAGTAGAACACTGTGATTTCAAAATAATTGCTCAGATACTCTAACACATAACTGCTGCATGGAGCACAGCAACTGTGTAACAGAAGCCTTGGAACACGTCCTTCTTTTGTCAGTGTATCCAATAACTTGTCTAATTCTTTTTGATAATTCATACTCATCGTTCCTATCTTGCGTACTCACATGCAATTATAACTTTTTCATAACAAGATGACAAGGGAAAATCCATATTTATGAACCATTTTATGACCACGGAAATATACATTTTTCGTTTGATATAAAACTGACCACACATTTTCTTTCAAGATACATATGATAAGATATAGGATTATCATTTGCGGAGGTTTCCATGGATCAAGTACTGGAACTTAAGAATATTCACTATGCTTATCACAATCCGGACGGAGAAACTCCTGCCATAAATGGCATCTCCTTTATCCTGAATAAAGGAGAATTCGTTGCCATCGTCGGACCTTCGGGTTGCGGAAAGTCAACGCTTCTTTCTATTATTGCCGGACTTCTCATACCGGAAAAAGGCTTCATTAAAATCAATGGGAAATACCTTCACGAAAGCACTACAAATGTAGGCTATATGTTACAACATGATGAACTTTTTGAATGGCGGACCATTTACAATAATGTTATTTTAGGACTGGAAATTCAGCATATGCTGACTGCAAGGACCAGGGAAAAGGCACATAATCTTTTAGACATCTATGGGCTAAAACAGTTTGAAAATGCAAGGCCCTCGGAACTTTCCGGCGGCATGCGCCAGCGGGCCGCCCTGATCCGTACGCTCGTTCTGGATCCAGATCTCCTACTGTTGGATGAACCATTTTCCGCATTGGACTATCAGACCCGCTTAAATGTCGGGGACGATATTGGTCAGATCATCCGGCAGGAAGGAAAATCAGCCGTTCTTGTAACTCACGACCTGTCAGAAGCCATCTCCCTTGCCGACCGGATCATTGTCCTTTCGGGACGCCCGGCTAATATACGTCAGACTGTTCCACTCATTTTTGATTTAGAACAGGATACTCCTTTGAACCGCCGGAACTCCCCGGAATTCAAACATTACTTCAACTTAATATGGAAGGAGCTGAATACAGATGACTGAATTTTTAAATGAACTTTCTGAAAATCAGATCAACTATCTGAAACAGCAAAAGAAGCACAAATACATTGTCGGTATCTCCCGGATTCTGATTCTTTTCAGTTTTCTCTTTCTTTGGGAATTCACTGCAAATGTAGGTATCATCGACTCCTTCATCTTTAGCAGCCCGTCAAAGATTGCACTATGTTTCTGGGGCATGGTGCTGGATAAAAGCATTTTTCTGCACACCAATGTCACACTATACGAGACAATCTTAAGCTTCCTGCTCGTCACCGCCACCAGTATTCTGGTTACCATTCTTCTCTGGTTCAGCAGACGGTTATCAGAGATCCTGGATCCTTACCTAGTAGTACTGAACAGTCTGCCGAAGTCTGCACTGGCACCACTTCTTATTGTCTGGCTTGGAGCAACAAAAACAACAATTATCGTCGCCGGAATGTCTGTAGCAATCTTTGGAAGCATTCTGAACTTATACACCAGTTTTATGACCGTCGATCCAGGGAAACTGAAACTCATCTATACACTGGGTGGAAATCGGAGACACGCGCTTCTAAAAGTCGTACTTCCTTTTTCTCTTCCGGCAATCATCAGTAACATGAAAGTCAACATCGGACTCTGCCTCGTAGGCGTGATCATCGGTGAATTTCTGGCTGCCAGAGAAGGGCTTGGATATCTGATCATCTACGCGAGCCAGGTCTTTAAGATGGATTGGCTTCTTATGAGTATCCTTCTTCTCTGTCTCATGGCAACACTTCTCTATTCGCTCATCAATCTACTTGAGCGTTGGTGCCGGAAGCATTACTAATATCTCAATTCTTTTTTGAAGAACAAAGAATGTGCAATTTCCTATTATATGAAAAAAGGACCTATCACCTCTTGTGACGGTCCTGTACATAATAGCGTGTTTTTTGTTTTACTTACATATACTGTATTAACTCTGCTTTATTATTAGTAAATTTCATTGCTTCTTCTCTTGTAATATATCCCTGTTGCATCAATCTGGAAAGATCCATATTCAGTGTATGCATCCCGCTCGCCGCTGAAGATACGGCTTCTTGTTTATCTATACCTGATTTTTATCTCTTTAGTAACTGTTCGTTACTCTCTTTATAAAAAATGCAGATACCATGTAACGATCTGATTTCCATATAATGCCGCAAGCGCCAGTCCGAATGCAAGAAATGGTCCGAATGCAAATACATCTTTTTTTCCTAATTTCTTGCTCTTTAGCATAAATGCTCCGTAAGCGCCTCCTGTCAGCAGCCCGAAAAACATGGCGCACACTACCGATCCTGTCCCAAGAAATGCTCCGGAGACCGCCATTAACTTGATATCCCCACCGCCAAATGCTCCCGGGATTGCAAGTGCCAGAAGCAGCATCGGAACAGAGATGATCAGCGCTCCGATCAGCCTGTCTATAAGCCCGTGCTCCGGAACGAGCCATATATTTGCAATTGCTAATATCAATATAAAAATATGAAATCTATCATAAATAATCTGGGTATCCCAATCAATAAGGGCTACCACAAGTAGTATTCCAAAATAACTCAACATGACTGTACCACGCATTGATAACAATCCAAGACTGCCACAGCCATAACGAATTCCACAGCCGATAAATGCTGCGCCGCCAATCACTTCCACGAAGAAATCTCTTCCCGGAATGCGGCTTTTACAACCTGCACATCGTCCGCGCAGGAATATGTAGCTGACACACGGGATCAGTTCCCACGCATGTAATACTCTGCCACAATTCGTACAATGACTTCTTCCGTTTACCACACTTTCTGCTCTTGGCAAACGGTCAATCACCACATTCAAAAAACTAAAGATACAGGCTCCGAAAAAGAACCGGATCACCCATAAAATACTTTCTAATACAATTAACATGTTATTCTACTCATCTATCTTATTCTTCTTTGCCAGCCATATAGTCTTCATAGTAGACCGTATATGATTTTGGCTCTAATGTGTACCAGACGGTGTAATCACCTTCCCGGTAAACGAACTTTTCAACGGTATATCCGTCCTCTGCCATCTGAAGCACCCAGAAATCTCCCGGTGCTTTGCTTAAATTAAGCACTTCTGTCCAAATACTCTCAGCGACGCCTCCCTCCTTGGAAGCGTCGAAAAAAGTACCACTCCTGCCATAGCATTCCTGTCCAGTTACCTGGAGCGCCAGCCGCACCGATTTTGCATGCCCCAGAGCCACTTGAGCGTCTGCCCGATGTAAAAGTCGGATCGCACACCCATACCGGATACTCCACGTCTGCCAGTTTATTCGCCCTGTCCGGTCCGTGCTTTACCAGCCAGTCATAAGCTTCCAGCACGACCGGAGCCTGTTCTTTCAAATCCATCCTGATATACTCCTGTTTCGCAATGTAACGACCGGCCGTCTCCAACTCTTTTAACACATTTTCATGCTGTTTGGTCCAGACGGTAATATTCGACATACGCTCCCTCCTTTTTACATACCTTTATTTAAAAGATGCCAGGGGCAAAAGGTCTAAATCCACATGAGCTTGCTCATAAGTGGATGAAAGACCTTGGGCCCCGCCCCAATATGAGCCTAAAAGTAGGATGACAATCCCACGATATGCGAATAATGGGGAGGATTGTGGAAGTGCAACGCACGGAACAATCCGTAGGCATCATAGTTGGGGCTTTTGACCCCAACATCATTTATTGCTATAATATCTTTGTTATACTTATCCATCAAGTAATTGCTTACATAAAATAGACGATATGTCACAAATTGTCAAATTATGCGATTTTTTTGGAATTATAGCATATTTTGGGAAAACTCACAATGATTATTCTTTTACAATCCACTCATCTTTGATGCACCACAGTCCTGCCTGCACACTGTGAACACCACTGTTATCCCCCGCCTCGATTGCTTGCTGATGACCAAACAGACGTTTCCAGCTTTCCTGAATTCTCGCTTTCTGCTCCGGATAAAAATTACTGGTCATAATCTGAAATTCATTCATCCCCATATTTTTCAATTCTTCGGAAAATGTTGCTTCTTCCGATTCATTTTCACCGATATAATGCATCTGCATAATCTTCGTCCAGTCGAACATGTCGAACAAGATTGCTTCTCCTATTGGCACGTCTAACGTCAGCACATGTCCATCTCCTGTCTGATCCACATTATAAAGATCTGTGAATGCCCAGTATGGATACTCGGCTCCTTCTGGTTTTGGAACTATATGCTGCGCCTCCTTTACAAACCAGCCATATGCATTTATAAATACCTTCGCAGACTCCTTATATTTTTTTCGTACATACTCTTCTTTTGAATAACATACGCCGTCCCGTTTCAATACCTGATATACAACATCAGTCTGAAAAGAATACAGTCTTATCGTATTACATCTGTCAGCCATTCTCTCTTCAACTCCCATACATTTCCATATTTCGCATCGCTTCCCATAAGGATTGTATCATCAAACAACCGCTCCCAGCTATTTTGTATCTCACGCTTAATCTGTGGATAGAACTGGGAAATAACTGCTTTTACATCACTGATTCCATAATCATCCAGAAGTTGTCTGTGGCGTCTTAAGTCATTTTCGTCTTTCGGAATATATCCGTAATTTAAAATATGTCCCCACTTTGCGATATTAACTGATGTAATGATTGCAGGATCCAGTGACAACTCTAAAATTACTGTATTTTCACTGTTCATCATTGTTCCTTCGTTGGTAAATGACACCCATACCGGATACTCCACGTCTGCCGGTTTATTCGCTCTGTCCGGTCCGTGCTTTACCAGCCAGTCATAAGCTTCCAGCACGACCGGAGCCTGTTCTTTCAAATCCATCCTGATATACTCCCGCTTCGCAATATAACGACCGGTCGTCTCCAACTCTTTTAACACATTTTCATGCTGTTTAGTCCAGACGGTAATATTCGACATACGCTCCCTCCTTTTTACATACCTTCATTTAAAACCCACCGTTCTGATATGCTCTTGCGATCACATAAGATGGCTCATAAAATGCACTGCAGTTATCATTGATTTTAATACTTCCAGAAATCTTCGATTTTTTCCAGCTTTTTCTTGTAAATTCTTCCGGAAAATGCCAGATGTGGAAGTTCGTAGAACTCACATTTTTTCGGACAGATCGGACGGTACATTGGATCTGCTGCTATGATATCTGCATCTTTTAAAGCTTCTTCCATGTCTTCCTCTCCAAGAACCTGCCGGCTTGTTCGAAACAATAAATCTTCCGTCTCCTGTAACGGGCATAATACATGAACTGGTATTCCATATTTCTGTTCAATAGCCAAAGCCAGTGACTCTGTCGTGACCGGTTCACCGATCAGCATAACTTCTTTATCGTTTTTGCCGCTTCCAGGCTGCTCCTTATCCGAATTTTCTTCACGTAATCTTTTATATGGGTATCGTTCTTTCTTCTCCAATGCCTGTACGATTTCTTCTGTAAATGTTCCTACTGGCGTCCCAACTACATATGGCATTTTATATTCTTTTTCCAGATATTTTGCGGTGCGCAATCCCACGGAAGATACAACAAGATTTACTTCTGCTTCCAGTGCATGGCTCAATACTTCAAGATCATCTCCCATCGCCCAGGTTGATAACACCTTCCAGCCACATTTTTCCAGATTTTTTTTCATATATCCGGCACGGCTATATGCTCCAAAATCAAGCGGCGTGACACCAAGAAGATTAACCGTATGTGGCTGTATATTTTTCTCTTCGCAAACTGCCTTTGCAGGCACAAACTGCCTTGCAATCTGCTCCAGAGCTAGTCCTGCACCATATACATAATCGTGCATACCATTGGTCGGTACAGAAAATGTAGGAATCCCAAGTTCCTGTTCCAGCACTTCTGCCAGTGCCGGAAAATCTGTTCCGTTCATATATGGAATCGGCGATCCGGCAAGTGCAATAAACCTCGGTTTTAATTCCCGTGCTGCATCCATGATATCATTCAGGAACTTTTCATCATTTCCCATAATCGCATCGATTTCAGTAAGTCCCGAGATGTAGATCAGGCTGTCCTGGTCATACCAGCGGATCTCATCATGTGTATTATAAGTAGAATTACAGCCGGACGGATCATGCATCACTGTCATACCGCCCAGTTCATAAAGTGCAGAACAGACACCCGACACATCCGCCGTGTAAATTGGTATAATTTTGTATGTCTGTCTCATATGCAGCTTTCGCACCCCCATCCTTTTCGCACAACCAGATCCTCCACTTCTTTTTCTTCTTTGTAAGCCCGGATCATAAGTTCTGCCATTTTCCGGATTCCATCAAATCCATACCACCCTGCGCCTTCAACTACATTCACAAAATATGGGCTCTGGGTGAACCATGCTGCTTTTTGTCCCAGTGCCAGCATTTTTCCTTCATGATTTCTTGGAAGCACGCGCATCTTTGGCTGAATGGTCGCGCGAAGCTCCAGTTCCGGCGCATGTTTGCTAAGCCAGTAAAATTCCTGTTCTTCCTCCGGGCTTACACCATCCAGATAAACAGCTTCCACACAAAATCCATGTTCTAAAAGATATTTTGCCAGTCCAAGCGGTCTCGGATGCATGAGATAGTCGATGACGATTGGTGTGTCTCCAACAACTTCTCTTACTTTTTTAATAGTTTCTTCGCAAGCTTCAATCTCTTTTTCGTAATAGAAATCTTTTTGTGCATCTATCAACACATTTAATGTCTCTATCTGTTCTTCAGACGTCTGAATTATCTTAGATACCAGTGTCTTTTCCAGTATCTCTGCCAATCTTTCCATCTGCTGCTTTATCTCTTCATAGTTAAAACTTGCCGGCATGTAAATGTGTTCTCGTCCCAGTCTTTTTGACAGCGTCTGCGCCCCGTATTTTGCTGTCGGATAGATAGAAAGAAATATATTTGCTTCACCAAGTTTCTCATACTTGTCCCATGTATCACAAGTCGTAATCTCTCTGAGTTCAAAGCCACATTTTTTTAGGAATCGTTTGATGTCAGAAGTTTCGTCCAATGGGAAATTATGTCCAAGCAACGTGACGATATGTGGATCTGCTTTTTGTACTTTTAATGGGTCATACATTGCTTTTCGTAGTTTCTGATCTGGTGTCAGACCAGTTTTTTGCATGATTGGATCCATATAGCAGCGTACAAATGCAATTTCCGGGAAACGCCTGTCAAGTTCCTCATAGACCATCTTAAGATCACAGCCAAGAAAATGGTGGAGGCACACGGTAAATAAGAGCACTGCTTTTGGTTTTCGTTCCAGTTTCTTTAATACATCTGTGACACCTTCAATTGTGATATCCTCCAGATTTCCGTTCAACAGATCGTCTTCTTCGATGATCACGTATGAAAAACGATCTGCCGCATTCATCTCGGCCGCCGTCAATACAACACCACGCATACAGTTATCTGCACAGACATATATCTGAATGGTCTCCGGCATCAACATTCCGGTGTGTACAATATTCCAGTTTCCATGAACCGGAGAGTTAAACTCCAATCCCGAATGAAATGGTGCCGGATAGGACGCATCTTTTATTCTGATCATGGCTCCTTCCGGGGTTACATGGTTTTTCTCCATTTCCGTCTGTCCTACTCGTTTTAACATAAATTTCCTCTCTAAATTCTTTCCCACTACATTTCACATTTTGTTCAAAAATGCCCCGGCAGCTTAGTTCTTACATATCGCCAGAACCGCCTCACTCAGAGCACGGTATTCATCTGCCATCTCACTGTCAGGATAACACTCCATCAACGTTTTTTTCTGCTCTTCAGCCGCCATTACAAGCTCGCTTCTGGAGAGGTACCCAATAGTACTACTATGGAAATCTTCTGCCAGTTCCTGCACTTTTTCTTCTTCTCTTGGCACATTTCTCCGGTTCAGAATAAATCCGCCAAGTTTTGCATATCCGCGATTCTGGAAGCGTTCCAGTGCCATTGCAATGTTCGCTCCGGCATGAATGGACATATTTTCTCCCGAAGTTACAACAAATACATAGTCTGCATACCCACTCCGCATAGGCATGGAAAATCCGCCACACACTACATCGCCAAGTACATCGTAAAGGACTACGTCCGGTTTGTAGACTTCATATGCTCCGGTCTCTTTTAGTTTCTCCAGTGCAGTGATAATTCCGCGTCCTGCACAGCCAAGTCCCGGGGTCGGTCCTCCTGACTCCACACAGACAACTCCTTTGTATCCGATTCTTGTAATCTCTTTCAAAGTCACATTGCCTTTTTTCTCATTATAGATATCCAATACTGCCGGCATAGGTTCTCCATCGCGCAAGGCAATCGTAGAATCTGCCTTTGGGTCACAGCCAATCTGCATAACTGATAATCCTTTTTCAGCCAGTGCGACCGCCATATTGGATACTGTCGTAGATTTTCCGATACCGCCTTTGCCATAAACTGCAATTTTTAACATGATAATTCCTCCGGTTTGGTGATGACATTGGAGTAAGCAGTCTTTGCCGACACTCCCTTAAGACGCCCTATTTTTCCAGAAAGCGCACTGATCACATCCTGCGGCGCATCAATCGCAATACTGATAATATGGATTCCTTTTTGACGGTACGGGATTCCCATTCTTCCAATAATATATTTTCCAGACTCATGCAGATATTGATTCAACTGCTCCGTCGCCTCCGGATTTTCTACAATAATAGAAATCACTGCTACTCTTGTTTCCATACTTTCTCTCCCTGCTCTTATTTCTAAGTAATCTGATCTTAGCAGATTCTCGGCAATAATTCTCCGCCTGGCTGTGGCAATAATGCCTGGGTTCCAATCTCCGTCATCATTACAACTTTTCCCGGTTGTTCTTCTGTAATTTCACCAATAATGGAAGCATTTTCTGAATATGGGCACTGATGCAATGTCTCCACAATCTTCTGTGCTTCTTCCTTCGGTGCAATGATAACCATAGTTCCTTCACATGCAAGATACAATGGTTCCAGTCCCAACATGCCACAGACACCCCTTACTTCCGGCTGAACCGGAATATTGGCGCTGTCAAGCTGTACACCTACCTGGCTCTGCTTCGCAATTTCATATAATACAGTTCCCACGCCGCCACGTGTCGCATCACGAATAACATGCAGATCGTGTGTCCTGTTCATCACTGCTTCCACCGTCTTCCAAAGGGGTGCACAATCACTCTTGATATCGGCCTCAATTCCCAAATCTTCTCTCTCAAGCAGGATTGTACAGCCATGGCGTCCGATATCTCCTGTTACAATAACCGCATCACCGGGTTTCGCAAGCTCGCCGCCGACTTTAACTCCATCTTCAATCTGTCCCATTCCTGTTGTTGTGATAAATACTCCGTCCACCTGCCCTTTTCCGGCTACCTTTGTATCACCGGACACGATGTGAACACCTGCTTCTTTGGCGGTTTTTTCCATTGCTGACGCAATTTCTTCCAGTTTGTCCATTGGAAATCCTTCCTCAATGACAAATGCACAGGTCAGATACAGTGGCTTTGCTCCCATACACGCCAGATCATTGACTGTTCCGCAAATAGACAGTTTTCCGATATTTCCTCCTGGGAAAAATGCAGGTGATACGATAAATCCATCGGTAGACACTGCCATTTTCCCAACTGGCGGATTTAACACAGCCGCATCATCCGCAGTCAGATCCGGATTTGCAAAATGTGCCGCAAATATGTTATCGATTAACTCTGATGTCTGACGTCCTCCGGCACCGTGTGCCATGGTGACTGTCTGATCTTTTATTCCATTATTCATAATATATCACTCCCAGCTTTTTATTTCATTTTCTCTGCTTCGCCGTACATATAGTACGCGGAACATGCACCTTCTCCTGACACCATGCATGCACCGATCGGATGCTGTGGTGTACAGACCTTACCAAATACCTTACAATCAGAAGGTTTACATTTTCCCTGAAGAACATCTCCGCACCGGCATGCAGGATTTGCTTTTCCCTGAATCAGCGGAATCTTGTATTTCTTCCGTGCGTCAAATGCGCTCCATTCCTCTTGAAGTCTCATTCCTGAACCTTTAATTACGCCAAGCCCTCTCCATTCACTATCACAAGGTTCCATCATCTCTTCTACCAGCTTCTGTGCCTGTGGGCTTCCATTCTCTGTTACTACACGCGGATAACAATTTACAAAAAATGGCCTGCCTTCCTGAAACCGTGCCAGTGCCACTGCCAGCGCTGTCAAAAGTTCTTTTGCTGTAAATCCTGCTACCACACCGCTGACTCCTTCTTTTGCCAGTTCTTCGCACAGCTTCGTCCCGGTGATTGCATTAACATGTCCCGGATACAGGAAAATGTCTGCGCTTCCCTTCAATGCTTCATATGCCTGCGGCATCGTTTTATTCGCTGTCAGAATCGAGTAGTTCGTCAAGCCCTCTTCCCTTGCTTTTTTCACAGAAAGACAAGCAGACGGAGTGGTGGTCTCAAATCCGACTGAAAGGAATGTAACCTGCTCCTTTGGATGTTCTTTGGCATACTCCTTCGCATCTACTGGAGAATAGACAATACGGATTTTCGCACCCCTTTCTCTTGCCCCGGCAAGACTCATATTAGTTCCCGGTACACGTACCAGATCACCAAATGTACAGATCGTCACTTGCCTTTCCAGTGCCAGATAAATTGCTTCGTCAATGAATCCGACCTGTGTTACACAGACCGGACACCCCGGTCCCGAAATCAGTTCCACCTGTTCTGGCAAAAGTTTCCGGATTCCAAGTCTGAAAATCTCATGTGTATGGGTTCCGCACACTTCCATGATCCGCACCGGAGGACCATCATAGCCTTCGATGATCTCTCTGGCTGTTTTCTTTTTTTCTTCCATTATAATAAATCCTCCATGAGCTGATCTGTCTCACTTTCATCTTCATCCGTAATCTTCGCGATTGCAACTCCTGCATGTACCATTACATAATCTCCCGGCTCCAGTTCATCCAGAAGTTCCGCAGAAACCTCCCTCTTTGCTCCATCAGCATCTACCACTGCCATGCCTTCATTTATTCGCACTACCTTTGCTGATAATCCAACACACATGCTCTTAACCTCCCATAATCTATTCTTTTTATCTTTCAAGATCTGTTTTTACTTTACATTTTTACTATCTGTCTGCTTCTTTTTATTCAGATATGCCATGCCGTAAACTGCCTGGCCAAGCCCGATACCGCCATCATTTGGTGGAATCAGATGATGCCGCAATACCTGGAACTTTCGATTTAAAAGTTCCTTTTCCACGAGTTCCAGCAATAGACGGTTCTGAAATACGCCGCCGCTTAGCGCCACCTGATTACATTTCTTCTGCGTTCGTACATTTTCGCAGGCAGCGCAGATCTCCATTGCAAGCAACTGATGAAATATATACGCAAGCTTTCCGACATCTTCCCCTTGTCTTCTGCCCTCGATCATCTGCCAGACAATTGCATTCGTCTGCAAGAAAATATGTTCATGCTCCTTAACATCTGTATGCTTACCATTCTTAGCATTTGTGGCATTCTTGACATTCTCGGCATTTTGGGCGTTTTTGGTATTTTCCGTATTCTTTGCCTCATGTTCTTTCTGCCATGCCTCTGCTGCGAATTCCAGTGCCATGGACGCTTCCCCTTCAAATGTAGAGCTTTTTTGAATCCCCAAGATTGCACTTACTGCGTCAAACAACCTTCCTGCACTTGTAGACTCAATTGCATTCAAATGTCGCTGTGCCATAGTAAGAATCACATTTGCTTCTGGTTCGGTACATAATTCCAATTCTTTTATGATATTTTTTGCGTTTTCTTTCTCCCTCACAAGTCCACCGATGATGGAGACTGCAATACGAAATCCTTCTTGGGAAGCAATGTCTCCGCCTACATGCCAGAATGGCTCAATACTGCCTATTCGTTCGAAATGTTCATAATCTGCGTACAGAATCTCACCGCCCCAGATAGTACCATCCGTTCCATATCCGGTTCCATCAAAGGAAACGCCAATGACTGGATCTGCGCAGTCATTTTCCGCCATACAGGATAAAACGTGCGCATAATGATGCTGCACTTGTATCATTGGCAGCTCCATTTCATGCGCCACCATTGTGGAATTGTACTTCGGATGCAGATCTGCCACTACAAGCTCTGGCTCTACTTCCAGCAAAGCAGTCAGTCGCGTGATCGTCTCCTGAAGCGCTTTCACCGTTCGAAGATCTTCCAGATCTCCTACATACGGCGCCGGATAAAACCGGTCATCATGTCCAATACAACATGCATTTTTCAATTCTCCGCCCACAGCAAGTACCTGCCCTTGCCACGCTTTTGAAAGCATATATGGGAGTGGTGCATACCCCCGGCTTCTTCGGATCATATACGGTTCTTCCCGGTAAAAATCCATCACGGAATCGTCTGCACGGATACGGATCTTCCGGTCATGAGAAAGTATGCAGTCGCATAAATGTGACAGTTCCTCTTTTGCTTCCCGGTCATCTCTGCAAATTGGTGCACCGGAAATATTTCCACTGGTCATCACGAGAAAATCCGGCATCTGAATGCCGTCATCATACTGAAATAACAATAGTTGAACCGGTGCATAAGGAAGCATTATCCCCACCTTCGGATTAAAAGGAGCTACCGATTTTGCAAGTTTGCTTACGCCTTCTTTTTTATCCAGCAACAGTATCGGTTTTTGATGCCCGGTCAGTATCTTTTCCTGTTCTTCGCTAAGTTCACATACACTGCGCACCGCCTCTTCGTTACGTGCCATCACTGCAAATGGTTTGACCGGACGTTTTTTTCTTGTCCTCAAAAGTTCCACGGCTGATTCCTTTGTCGCATCACAGCACAAATGAAACCCACCGATTCCTTTGACTGCCACAATTCCGCCTTCCGCGATTACGCGTCTGGCGTAAGTAACCGCGTCTCGTCCTCGTTCGCTTCTTTCTGCCAGATACACCTGTGGTCCACAATTATTGCAGCAAACAGGCTGTGCATCAAATCTGCGGTCCTCTGGATCATGGTATTCGTGTTCACAGTCCGGACACATTGGAAATTCTTTCATACTGGTACGTTCCCGGTCATACGGAAGTGCATCTAAAATAGTCAGTCTCGGTCCGCAGCATGTACAGTTAATAAATGGATGCAGATACCGTCTGTTCCCCGGCTGATACATCTCTTCCTTGCACTCTTCACAGATTGCAATATCTGGAGAGACAAAGATTTCCCCTTTCGTCTTTTCGCTCTCAACAATCTGAAAATCTTTATAAATTTCCGGATTTTCAACGTCTTCTATATTCATCTTCAAGATTGCTGCACGTTTCGGAGACTGTTCACGGATCATGGTCACAAATCTATCCACCTGTGCTTCTGGCGCCTGTGCGAAAATCTCTACATAAGGACCTTTGTTACTGACGCTCCCATGGATATTACAAGTCGTTGCGTGACGGCTTACAGTTGGACGAAAACCGACTCCCTGAACAATTCCGTAGACACGGATTCGTCTGGTCAATGTTTCTTTCATCTCTACGCCTCCCGCTTTTTCATTTCCTCACGCAATTTTCCTGACACGGCAAAATGTGTGGCATCTATAAAAATTCTTTTTCTTTCCGTCTCATGTGCATCCGCCACACAACCTGTTCCAGCCATTTTATAAGCATCTTCAGTCATGCGTTTCATCATCGGATCTGCAAAAACAATGTCGTAATCCTCTTTCTTGATAAGCTCCATATAATCATCTTCTTCTCGAAGTGAAATGTCACCTTCTTCGGAGAGTTCCTGCTTCATCATGAACCAGCTTGCTACCGTAATAACTGCATTGTTATCAACAGCTGGATCACCATTTACTTTCTGGCATCTTCGTCTGATTTCTGCACGCATTGCATTTCCAATAACCTGCTGATGCACGATTAGGATTTTCTTTCTCCGATAATCCATATCCGGAACCAGCTCTTCTACAATTGGGTAAGTGACCTCATAAGGTGTGCCAAATGTTTTTTCCAGATATTTCGCAGCTGCCAGAGCCGCCGGGGAAACTACAATATTTTTTTCAACCTCTCCTGCTGTTCGATGATTATCAAGACCATCCGTGCTCCGGCAGACATTTTCTCCCATGCAGTAGCAGATTGCTTCTTTTCCTTCTTTTTCCTGGTAATATTCTCGAATCTTCTTTGGTGCCTGAAGGTCACTTATGTCCTGCGGCGTTAATCCAAGAACCCCGATCTTTCCCTGTTTTTTTTCAATATCCAGATTCGGCTTAATTCTTTCACTTGCCTTATCAATCATTTCCTTTTCTGCAAATGTCCGGAAAAGCTCCAGCCATGCTTTTTCTTCGCCCACATCATATAATTCCATACCATCTGTATCAATGGTGATAACAGGCATATTTAATTTTTTCTCGCACATTCTTCCAAGTGCCTTGTAATCCGTTCCGATTACTGCCGGAACCGGTGTCCCGATGATTGCTACAAACTTTACATCGAGCTTTGAAGCTGCATCCACCAGCTTCTCCACCAGACGATCATCTCGTCCGAGAATTGCGTCCATATCACGCAGTCCCGCACTGAACAAGGCACTTTTTTGTTCAAACCAGCGTGGCTCATCAAAACCACATACATTTCCTGTACAGCCGCCGGCGTCACAGATTGCGATCAGTCCCCCAAGTTCATATAACACGGACACCGCACCAGACTGATCCGGTGCAAATGGTGTCAGATATTTTCTAAGTCCTCTCACTATACTACCTCCAGTAATTGTTCGAATAATCTTCTCACTCCTGCATATCCATATGGCTGTTCTTCCCCGTTCCACATGACATATGGACAATCCGGATGATAATAACAGGCATCTTTTCCGATTGCCAGATTCACATCGCTTTTCGCCGGGTCATAATAAATCATCGTCGGTTCCATATTGGAAAATACTTTCGTCTCTGGACTTATTTTTGCCAGAGAACGAATGTATGTGAAGTTCTCCACCGTGATTGTCCCGTAAATTTCCGGTACAGAAAATCCGTAACGTATCAAGGCTAATGATAGTTCAAATGGATCAGCGTTCAGGCATTCTCCGATTGCAAAAGAAGCATCCGGACACTTCTGCCGGAATTTTTCCAGTGCATCTTCTGCCTGCTTTTTATATTTTTCATCATAAAATGCAACACCGAGTGCATTACCAAGTGCATGATACTGGTTTTCAATCTTGTCTATCTGATAGAGTCTTCGAAGCTCGATAAATGGAATTTGAAGCCGGTTGTGAAAATCTTCTGCTGCAAATCTTGCTTCGTGGTGCAGTACCAGATTGAAATTCGCTTCTGACATAGTCTGATATTCCTTATAATCCTTACATCTGGAAATCTCATGAATCGTCTTCACTCCCGCACTATGCAGCAGATCATAAATCTCACAGTCATCCACAAGCGGCGAGAAAAATCCCAAAAGATTGACTACATTGCCTTTCTTTTTTCCCGGCTCAAGCAGTGAATATAAGGACTGCCTTACATGTACCATCGGTGGTTTTCGGCCTTCTCTTGTAAGTGCATACATATAACAAGGTCTGACCGGAATCTCTACCTGTTCTTCCGCCTTTTTGCACACCCGCTCCATATCCGTTCCAAGAAGGGCATCCACACAGGTAATGCAGATCATAACGACCGACGGTTTTTTCGGACAGACACTGCAGATTTCCTCTACTGCTTTTGGAATTTTTTTCAAATGTCTTCCTGTCACAATATCGGTCTCGTCCATCATCAGATAATAGAACCGGTCATTATATTCCTTCATCGAACTGATCAGTGAAGTATTTCTTCCACAACACCCCGGAGCCACAATCAACATAATGGAATCTGGTACTGCAAGACCGGCACGCTTCACGCCAAAGCCTTCTGCTCCCGGTGAATTGAATGCCAGTGTAGCCGGCGAACTGTAGATCAGATGCTTATGTGACTGAAACTGTGTCGGAATCTGTTCCAGGCCAAGCCTGCTCAGTTCCTTCGTTGTACAGAAAAATGCTTCTTTTTCCGCTTTCTGTTTTTCTGCTTTCATCTTCGTAATTTCCACCATGTCCTTACTCCTCGCTTTCCAGTAATTTTTTTGCGAGGTCATAGAATCTTCCACTGATCTCTGACTCTGGATTTCCTTCAATCACTGTCTGCCCCTGATCTTCATAACGGATGATCTCATCGCTTCTTGGAATCTCTCCCACGATTGGAATTCCGCTTTCCTTAGAAAATGCCTTCACTTTTTGCACCTCTTTTTCCACGTTTCTGTGATTCAGCACAATGCCAAACACCCGTGCATAGCTTCGGTCTTCAAAATTGCGAACTGCGCTGGAAATGTTATTAGCCGCATACAACGCCATCTTTTCTCCGGAAGTTACAATCAATACTTTTTCTGCATAGCCTTCCCGGATCGGTGCTGCAAAGCCGCCACACACAACATCTCCGAGAACATCGTAGAGCACTACATCCGGCTTATATGTCTCAAAAAGTCTCAAATCTTCCAGAAGCTGGAATGTTGCGATAATACCTCTGCCAGCACATCCTAGTCCCGGCGTCGGGCCGCCTGTTTCTATACAGAGTACGCCGCCAAATCCTTCCTTTGAAATATCTTCTAATTTCTCCGGTTCCTCGTCTTCCTCCCGCATATAGTTCATGACCGGACGAAGAGGCTTTCCTTCCAGCAGATTAATTGTAGAATCTGCTTTCGGGTCACAGCCTATCTGAATGACTCTTTTCCCCATTGTAGCAAATGCTGCCGCCAGATTCGAAGTTACTGTGGATTTCCCTATTCCACCTTTTCCGTAAATCGCTACCTTTAACATGTCTTTCTCCCAATTTCCCCCCAACGAAAAAGGACCTTTCTCCTTCCGGAAAAAAGTCCTTATATCTGCCACTAAAGTAGTATTCACCCTGAGAAATCTGTACAGATGCGATTTCTGCATGATGGATTCTTGTACAAGGAAGATGCACTTTCCCCAACTGTATCTTCCCTGTGTCTGATATATTCGACTATTCCCGCTCGGATCACCTTGCCGTCAGAGTCTTTTTTAATTATCTTCTTTTAAATTATCTTTGTTTATTATAACCTGCCAAACTACTTTTGGTCAACATATGCTATTTTATTCACAAAGCTATTTTTTCTTTTTCGGCAAAAACAAACTCAACAGCAGAGATACCACGAACACACCTGCCACTGCATTTCCATTGAAGATATCTCCCACCTCATGTGGAAATGCGCTGAAGAAGTTGCCGGATGTCTGTGTCAGTCCTACACCGATTGCAAATGCCAGTGATACAATGACCATCGTCCGGTCATCGAACTCACACTCTTTGAGCATCTTGATTCCTTCATACATAATAGAACCAAACATCATAACTGTACAGCCACCAAGAACTGCCTGTGGCAGGGAATTAAAAAATGCTCCAAGCGGCGGGAAAAGTGATGACAAAATCAAAATAAATGCTCCCATCAAAATCGTAAACCGGTTGATGACCTGCGTCATCGTTACAAGTCCTACATTCTGGCTGAAAGAAGTCAACGGCAGACATCCAAAACAGCCGGAAAGTGCACTGGAGAATCCATCTACAGCAAGTGACCCCTGCAATTCTTCCATCTTGATCTCGCGATCCAAAGCACCGGTACATACGGCGCTTGTTGCACCAGTTGTCTCTGCCGCAGATACAAGAAATACAATAGCAATTGTCAAAAATGCTCCCAGATCAAAGATTGGTTTATGGCTGGTCAGAAAGACCAGCTTCGGCAGACTGAAGACTCCAACTTCCTGTACAGTCTTTGTAATTCCGGAAAAGTCTACCATCGGCGCAATACCTGCAACCGTAAAAATGATTGCCAACAGATATCCAAGAATCAATCCTACCAGGACATTCAGATTCTTATATACCCCTTTCAGTAAATATCTGGCTACCAGGCATACAATCAGGGTAAATGCTCCAACAACCAGATGATACCATGCGCCAAAATCAGCAACTCCGCTTCCGCCGCCCCAGGAATCCATACCTACGGACAATAACGAAAGTCCGATTGCGATAACTACACACGCGGATACGACCGGTGTCAGGAAGCGCTTCCAGTATCTGGCGCTAAGACCTACCAGTCCTTCAAAAATACCGCCTAAAATAACAGCACCAACCATCCCTTCATATCCAAGTTCCGGATTGGTACAGATTACTAACAGACTTCCAAGAAACGTAAAGCTGACTCCCATAACAATCGGAAGCCCAGACCCAATCTTCCACACCGGATATAACTGCATACATGTTCCGATACCTGCCACGAACATCGCACATTGTAAAAGCTGTGTGATCTCTGCTGAAGTCAAATGTTCCCCTGTTCCTCTTACCAGCGCGGCACTGCAAACAATCAGCACCGGCGCCAGGTTTGATACAAACATGGCCAGTACGTGCTGCAGCCCGAATGGAATTGCTTTTTTCAGTGGCACTCTTCCGTTCAGCCGGTATATATTCTCCGTGCTGACATCTGCCACTTTTTCTTCTTTGTTTGTTGTACTCATTGTTTTTCCCTCTCAAATCCTTTTTCTTACTTTTATTAGTCCGATCTACTCAACCTTCCCAATCTCACTAAACGGCCAGTAGCGGAAAACGGCCTTTGCAAGAATCGCATCTTTTTCTACGAAATGCTTCTTCCAGTACCTGGAATCCAAACTGTTATTACGATTATCCCCCATCATAAAATAGCAGTTTTGTGGAACTTCATATGTTCCGAAATCTCCGATCGGTACTTCGTTACAGAAACTGTCATCCAATGGCTTCTCTGCTCCATCTATGTATACTTTTCCGTCTTTCACTTCCACAGTCTCCCCAGGCAGACCAATGACTCTTTTTATAAATATCTTAGATGGATCATCCGGATATTTAAAAATGACGATATCAAACCTCTGCGGATCTTTTGATTTGTATGCAAGCCGGCTGCCGATGATCCGGTCTCCCTTCATAATTGTTGTCTGCATAGATTCAGACGGAATCACCGCATTGATATAGACCAGTTTATTTAGTGCAAACACGACCAGAAAAATAATAAGAAATGTCTTGGCATAATCCCATATCGTTGCAAGTACCCCTTCTTTTTCCGGTTCATGTTCCCCTTTCTTTCCACTCATATATATATCTTCCCTTCTACTTGAACATTCTCTTTTCAAAATATCATGTGTTATAGCTCACAAGATGTTTCTATTCTACCACACATTGCCCTATGCAGGAAACTAATTTCTATTTTTCAATGCTTCCAGTTATGGCAAAAATGGCAAAAATCACATTTTCATCTTGCTTTTACATTTTTTCAGGTCTATAATAACTGGTAAATCGGAACGTTCCATGCAATACATATCATTCTATGGGCATTCCGAAAATTACATACGGGGAGCTGGTGAAAACCGGCTGAGAGGAAGCGTAATTCCGCTTCGACCCATAACCTGATTTGGATAATGCCAACGTAGGGAACATATCTTAACGCGATAATTAAGGAAGATGCTCTACGCATCTTCTTTTTTTATACAAGCGATACATTGGGGACACCACCTTGTACCGCTATAGAAAAACTCAGACAAAAAATGAAAATGGAGGCAAAATGAACATGAGAAACTACACTACACAAATGGATGCAGCCAGAAAAGGAATTCTCACGCCTGAAATCAAGACCGTTGCTCAAAAAGAGCATATGTCCACTGACGAGATGATGAAGCTCGTTGCTGAAGGCAAGGTTGCAATCTGTGCCAACAAAAACCACACATGTCTGAATCCGGAAGGCGTCGGCAGTATGCTTCGCACGAAGATCAATGTAAATCTCGGAGTCTCAAGAGACTGTAAAGATTACGATATCGAAATGCAGAAAGTGATGAGTGCTGTAAATCTCGGAGCAGAGGCCATTATGGATTTATCCAGCCACGGCAACACTCAGCCTTTCCGGCAGAAGCTGACACACGAATGTCCGGCAATGATCGGAACTGTTCCGGTCTATGACAGCGTCATCCACTATCAAAGAGATCTTGCTACTCTGACTGCACAGGATTTCGTCGATGTAGTACGTCTTCACGCTGAGGACGGTGTGGACTTTGTAACACTGCACTGTGGAATCACCCGCAAAACTATTGAACAGATCAAAAAACACAAACGTAAAATGAATATCGTAAGCCGCGGAGGAAGTCTTGTATTTGCATGGATGTGCATGACCGGAGAAGAAAATCCGTTCTATGAACATTTCGACGAAATTCTGGATATCTGTGAAGAATACGATGTTACCATCTCCCTTGGTGATGCATGCCGCCCGGGATGTCTGGCCGATGCCACAGATGTATGCCAGATTGAAGAGCTTGTACGCCTCGGCGAACTGACAAAACGTGCATGGGCACATAATGTACAGGTCATGGTCGAAGGTCCTGGACATGTACCACTTGACCAGGTCGCAGCCAATATGAAAGTTCAGCAAAGCATCTGTATGGGCGCTCCATTCTACACACTTGGACCACTCGTCACAGATATTGCTCCTGGATATGACCATATTACTGCTGCCATTGGAGGCGCAGTTGCTGCCATGAACGGTGCTGCTTTCCTTTGCTACGTAACACCTGCCGAGCATCTGGCACTGCCAAATGTAGACGATGTAAAACAAGGCATCATCGCTTCTAAGATTGCCGCCCACGCCGCTGACATTGCCAAAGGTATCCCTGGTGCAAGAGATATTGATGATAAAATGGCTGATGCACGCCAGAAACTGGACTGGGAAGCACAGTACGCCTGTGCTCTTGACCCAGATACTGCAAGAGCAATCCGCGACAGCCGTCGTCCGGAGGATGACCACAGTGATACATGCAGTATGTGTGGTAAATTCTGTGCCGTACGAAGCATGAACAAAGCACTTGCCGGCGAATACATCGATATTTTATAATTCACCTGCCACTTATAGCAGGAATCTTCTCAGGAGATAGAATACATAAAAAAAAGGAATACATAGAAAAAGCTTCCAGATACAAATACATTTCATCTGGAAGCTTTTTCTCTAAAAGCCGTTTTATTTATTTTCCTTTTTCCATCTCTTATGAATGTCATTCAGATACTTTTTATTGTACGCAGCCCATTCGTACTGTGACATATACTCCCCTTTATATGCATTCATAAACTCTGCATCTTTTTTATTGAATTTGTAATAGTCACAGTCGATCATCTCCGGAACAATGGCAATATTATTGTAGCTTTTCTCTATTACATCTTCTGCTTCCAGCTCCTTCAACGTCTGTTGCAGTGATGACAAAATCTTCTGAATATACCACTGTTGTTTTTTATCATAGGGTTCATTTTCAAATAAAACTGCTGCCAGTTCCTTCACTGAGCAGGAAGAACCGTTGCGATCCACCAAATATGCCATTACCTCTTTCGCCTTCGATCTGCTGAAATGTGCCGGCTTTCCAGTTCTGTCATATACTTCAAAATTGCCAAAGCACTGAATTTTCAATCTTGGTTCATTTTCAGCCGGCAATGGATAGCGAAGATCTTCCGTCTCTTTTCTGACTTTCCCAGCCGTTACTGGTTTTTCAATATAACCGCTGGCATGTATTGCCATTGCGTCTTTTGTGTACTCATCATATCCTGTAACAAAGATAATATTAATGTCCGGAATAATTTCTTTTAACTGTTTTGCCACATCAATGCCGCTCACACCACGCATACAGATATCTAAAAATGCGATTTTACATCTCGTCTCCTTTGCAAACTCCAGTAATCTGGACGGTTTGCTAAACGGGTAAATATTTGCTTTCGGGCATACCTCCCGGACAGCTTCGCACGTCATCTCCAATGCCAATGGTTCATCATCCGCTATTATAATGTTCATGATTGTCCCCCTTTCGGTAAATTAATTCGTATTTTAGTTCCTTTTCCCTTCTCACTGTAAATATCTACAGTTCCATTGCACATCTTTTGAAACCGGATTCTTGCGTTACGGACTCCTATGTGCTGTCTTCCATCACTTTGCTCTTCCATCTTTGATATATCAAACCCGACTCCGTCATCTATGACGCAAAGTTCAATCTGTTCTTCATTCTCTCTTGTCGTAATTCGAACAGTTCCCCCATCTTCTTTCTGTCCAACTCCCCAGTTTATTGCATTCTCAACAAAAGGCTGCACAGATAACATTGGTACTTTAAAATCAGTTTTCTGCAGATCATATTCTACATGCAGATCATCTCCAAATCGAAGCTGTTCCAGATATAAATATATTTTAACATATTTTAGTTCTTCTTCAAATGGAATTGATTCTTTTTTGTCAATTGCGTTTATATGATTGCGCCAGTAATCCGCAAAATTGATGATTGCCTTCTTCGCTTCTTTTGGATCTTTGCTGCAAAGCTGCGCCAGTGCTGTCAGCGAATTATATAGGAAATGTGGCTGAATCTGGGCAATCATCATCTGCATCTGATTCATGGACAATTCATGTTCCTGCTGTATCAGAATCTTTTCCTGTTCCACGATCCGATCATACTGTGCCATATGGACACTAATGCAAATATAGATCAGCACCAGCGTTGTCGCCAGATTAAATGTGGTTGATTTCCAAAGCATTTGTGCCGGAATCGATGCAATCGGTATCAATCCGTACATAAGAAGGCTTAACACATCATGTCTGACAAGCGCTTTCCTGTGTTTTAACAAAATCACAATGTTTCCACACATCACAATAATACAATAAAACTGACACAGCCAATAAATCGAACCTTGTGTATAATTCCCCTGTGTGTCCAGATAATAAAACTTCCCACTGATATCACTGGTGATCCATAATATGATTGCAATCACTGTTGACAGCATGACGAGATACACGTAAGTATTTCCAATCTTCTCGTGTTGATAGATTGTCTCTTTTACATAATAGGTATAGACCATACATTCCAGAGAGAGACAGGTAAAAGTCAGATTCAACATAAATAGAAGCCACACTTCATTCTTTCCGAAATCCATAGCGGTCCAGCTCAGTACATCTGCCGTAAGTACGATCATGTGAATCACAAGCCAGATGATCAGAATATAATCTAATGTATTCCTCTTTGCTTCCTTCGATGTAACATGTTTGATTCCACGTTGCATTTTAATCTTTGCAATACATGCAAACAGCAATACGAATGTAACTAATGCTGCGAAACTTTCCAAAGCGGTATTGGCAAAAGCTATTTCACCCGACATAAAAATTCCTCCATTTTTATTATCCGTATAATTATTATGTATCATTTGACATTTTGTAAAAAGAAAAGGATCCTTCTTTCTCGAAGAACCCTTATATGCACATCTATATAAAAAAGAAGCTGGAAATCGGACTTGAACCGACGACCCCTTCATTACGAGTGAAGTGCTCTACCAACTGAGCTATTCCAGCAAATGTTGTGATTGACGTACGACAACCACAACTACTATTATATCGAATCTTCTCAGATTTGCAAGAACTTTTTTAGTTTCTGAAGCATTTTTTACTTCTTGCTTCTTATCAGTTCTCTTTTCCCATCTGGACAGTCAGATGCGGATATGCCATCTCAATCTCATTCTCATCCAGTTTCAGTTTGATTTCTTCCAGAATCCTCCATCTTGCATTCCAGTAATCTTCATTCTTCACCCATGCACGGGCACCAATGACTACCGAACTTTCTGCAAGTTCATGGACAAATACCAGAATTTCTTCATTCTTGATGGTCGCATCGTCCTGTCTGATAATCTCCTCAATGACCGCCTTTGCTTTTCGCAAGTCCGCTTCATAAGCAATATCTACTTTCAGATTCAGCTTTCTCTCCGCCTTAGCCGTTGCATTCGTCAGACTGTTGTTGGTCAGCATTCCATTTGGAATCACAATCGTTTTATTATCAACGGTCGATAACTTTGTATAAAAAATCTGAATTTCCTTTACCGTCCCTTCGTTGTGGTTTGTATCCTCAATAATATAATCTCCCACTTCAAATGGTTTCAGAAGCAGAATCAATACTCCGCCTGCAAAATTAGAAAGGCTTCCCTGCAGAGCAAGACCGATTGCTACACCGCCAGAAGCAATAATCGCTGCCACTGAAGTTGTATCAACTCCTAATTTTGCTGCAATCATAAAAATCAACAGAAAATATAAAGAAAATTTCAAAACAGAGTCTACGAACTGCTCTACTCCTTTGTCTGCACTGGACCTTGCCAGCGATTTTCTCACAATTTTCCGTATAAATTGGATCAGAACACGCCCGATCATAAATACTGCAATTGCGATCAGCACTTTCACTCCAAATCCGATCAGGTCTGAAAGATGCTCCTGCAGATACTGCGTTGCCTGATTCACCTCATTCACTGCATCCTGCGTTGCATCTGTCACTCCTTTTGTCGCATCTGCCACCCCTTGTGACACATCCCCTGAATCTACTTTTAAGGATGTCCCCTGTGTTGTTGCCAATTTTAACAACATGCTATTCATATTATTGTCTCCTGCTTTACTTTCTAGTTTACATTTTCATATCCAGTCTCTCTATTTCTTCAGGGCAAGAAATGCACTCAATGTTCCGCGTTCATTTCCTGTTGTTCTGTGTGAGAACAAAATATCCGGGTTGCAGTGTGTACATACATTGGTCACTGCAATATGCTCCGGAAGAATTCCTGATTCTAAAAAAACAGACTCATTTGCCTTCCATAAATTCAACTGATATTTTCCATTTTCTTTCTGATAAAAAATTTCAGGCCAGAGATTTTCGTCATAATTCTCACGGAATTTTTTAATAACATCTTCACTGACTTCATAACAATCCTGACAGATAGACGGTCCTACCGCTCCTAAAATATCTGCCGGATCACAACCAAACTCTTCCTCCATCTTTTCCACAGTTACTTTTCCAATCTTTCCAACTGTTCCTCTCCATCCAGAATGGCTCAGTCCAATGACTTTCTTCACCGGATCCACAAAATAAAGTGGTACACAATCTGCATAAGAAGTTACAAGACAGATTCCAGGCACGTCCGTAATCATTCCGTCTGTCTCAGGAAAGGACTGTCCCCTCTCCCTGGCGTACACGCGCTTTACATTCGTCGTATGTGTCTGCTGCGTATAAGTAAAATCTGTCACTTCTACGCCGATTGCCTGCGCAATCAGTTCACGATTCTTTTTCACCGCCTCCGGATCATCTCCTCTTGTCAGGCTGATGTTCATAGAACTGAAGCACCCAGTGCTGACTCCACCCAGTCTGGTAGAAAATCCGTGGTTGACGATTCCTGTATTTTCCAAAAGCGGATAGGACAGATACGGCACACCGCCGCGCTGCCGCTCTACAAATATCTGCTCATTATTCTTATATTTTAATCCAAGACTCATATATTTCTCCTAACTTCATCTGTCCATACTTCGTTGCTGCATTTACATATCTTCAAATTCAAAAACTACATTAACTACATCAGTGTAAATGCATCTTTATATAGCGTGATTTCTTCCTGACCCTCAGCTCCGGCTATGGCAACCACGTCGAATCTGCATGGTACGTCATCGTTCCCCTGCTTCATCAGAAAATGCATGGCACATTTTGCGATAGTCTGTTGTTTACGGGCATCGACCGCCTCTGCCGGATAGCCGCTTACACCCGTAGTTCTGTATTTCACTTCTACAAAGACAAGGTATTCTCCGTCTCTTGCAATCAGATCGATCTCTCCCAGCCTGCAGCGATAATTATATGTCACAATCTTGTATCCCAAAGATTCAAGATAAGCACCTGCTTTCCTTTCATAGCCGGTGCCTGTCCTGCGATTATTCTTCTTATACATAATTATGTATGAAAGATCTTCTGTGGATCGGTGTCGGTCCCAGTTCTTTTAACCCTGCAATATGTGCTTTCGTTCCATATCCTTTATTACTTGCAAAATCATACCCCGGCAGTACCTTGTCATATTCCACCATCAGCCGGTCTCTCGTCACTTTTGCAATAATACTCGCTGCCGCGATAGAAATGCTTTTCGCGTCACCTTTGATGATTGGCACCTGCAATATGTCTACCTGTGGAATCGTCACCGCATCATTTAACAAAATGTCCGGACGCACTTTCAGATTATCAATTGCCATACGCATTGCTTCATAAGTGGCCTGCAAAATATTAATTTCATCAATTCTCGCAGGACTTGCCATACCAATCCCCGTTGCTACCGCGCGGTTCATGATCTCGTCATACAGCATTTCACGCTTTTTTTCGGACAGCTTTTTTGAATCATTCAGATACAAGATCATATCATCTTTGGGCAGAATCACAGCTCCTGCCACGACCGGACCTGCCAACGGTCCTCGTCCGACCTCATCAATCCCGCAAATGTACGGATAATCCTTGTATTCTTCTTCAAATGTACTCATTGCTTTTGTTCTTGCAATCTCTTTTTCCAGACGTTCCTGCTGTTTTTTCAGCTTTTCTTCTTCCCGCTTATTCATGCCTGATCACTCCCATCTTGTCAAATGGATAGATACGCACCCACGCTTTCCCCATGATCGTATCTTTCTTCACTTCTCCTACACTCGGGTCACGGCTGTCCTGACTGTGATTCCGGTTATCGCCAAGTACAAAATATTCATCTTCTCCAAGGGTAATTGGCTGCGATGCCGCCATCGGATCGTCCATCAGTTCATTTCCATAAATGTCTGATTCCAAGCGGCTGCCATTGATATAGACATAACCGTCTACTACCTGTACCGTCTCTCCCGGCAGCCCGATAATACGTTTTATATAGTAAGTATTTTCCTCATACTGATATGGAAATACAATAATATCAAAACGTTTCGGATCTTGGAACCGGTAAGACAGCTTGTCCACCAGAAGCTGATCTCCATCGCTTAGGGTCGTCTCCATGGATGACCCGCTGACACTTGTTCTTTGTCCCACATAAGTAATGATGACATATGTTAAGACAAGAATGACTATAATATAAAAAATCCACCCTAATATCTCTCTTATAATTCCCGGCTCTCTCCTTCTTCGTCTTCTTGACATAGAAAGTAAGTTCCCCTTTCTGATTTCTATTTACCTTTACGCTTCTTCTGTCTGTGGATATTCAAGCGTAAGTCGTCCAAGCTTTCCTTCCCGGAAATCATCCATCAAAAGCATGGCTGCCTTCTCCGTATCCAGTTCATTTCCACGGACAAGGCAATGTCTGCTTTCTGCAATACGCCCAAGCATTACATATGGGTCTGGGGCAGTTGTAATGGTATACTTATTCTCCAGTACACCCGGATAATTTGCTGCCAGAAAACGGATCAGCTCTGCTGCCAGCTCTTCTGTCTGTAACACCTCATCCTTAATCGAACCAATCAGCGCAAGCCGCAATCCTACTGTCTGATCTTCGAATTTTGGCCAAAGAATTCCCGGTGTATCCAGTGACATATGTTAAGACAAGAATGACTATAATATAAAAAATCCACCCTAATATCTCTCTTATAATTCCCGGCTCTCTCCTTCTTCGTCTTCTTGACATAGAAAGTAAGTTCCCCTTTCTGATTTCTATTTACCTTTACGCTTCTTCTGTCTGTGGATATTCAAGCGTAAGTCGTCCAAGCTTTCCTTCCCGGAAATCATCCATCAAAAGCATGGCTGCCTTCTCCGTATCCAGTTCATTTCCACGGACAAGGCAATGTCTGCTTTCTGCAATACGCCCAAGCATTACATATGGGTCTGGGGCAGTTGTAATGGTATACTTATTCTCCAGTACACCCGGATAATTTGCTGCCAGAAAACGGATCAGCTCTGCTGCCAGCTCTTCTGTCTGTAACACCTCATCCTTAATCGAACCAATCAGCGCAAGCCGCAATCCTACTGTCTGATCTTCGAATTTTGGCCAAAGAATTCCCGGTGTATCCAGAAGCTCTACCTGTTTGTTCAGGCGGATCCATTGTTTTCCTTTCGTTACACCTGGCTTGTTACCGGTTTTAGCGGCTGCTTTTCCGGCAAGTGAATTAATAAATGTAGACTTTCCTACATTCGGAATTCCAACGACCATGGCACGAACCGGACGGTTCAGAATCCCACGCTTTCTATCGCGCTCAATCTTCGCCTTACATGCCTCCTGAATCACGCTTTGTACGGATTTTACTCCGCCACCTTTTCTTGAATTTACTTTCACAACATGGAATCCTTTTTTCTTAAAATATTCGGTCCATGCCTCATTCCATCTTTCCTCTGCCAGATCTGATTTATTCAAAATGATCAGTCTCGCTTTATTCTTACCAAGCTCATCAATATCCGGATTCCTGCTGGATAACGGAACCCTGGCATCTACAAGCTCAATGATCAAATCAATCAATTTAATATTTTCCTGCATCATACGCTTTGCTTTTGTCATATGACCCGGATACCACTGAAAATGCATATTTCTACTCCTTTACAAATCCAAAGTGTGTTTTTGGCGAGATGACAAACCAGGCTTTTCCGTAAATGTAGCTGTATTTCACATTTCCTACATTGGCATTACGGCTGTCTTCACTGTTCTGCCTGTCGTCACCAAGAACAAAATATTCATCACTGCCTAATTTTATCTTTTCATTTACAATGCCTACATCATCAATCTTGGAAGTCTCATAATCTTCTTGCAGCTTTTCACCATTGATGTAGACTGAATTTTCGACAATCTCCACGCTCTCTCCTGGAAGAGCAATGATCCGCTTAATATAATAATGGGAATTTTCATTTCCCTTTGGTTTAAATATAATGACATCGCCACGCTTCGGCTTGCTTGCATTATACACAATCCGGTTGGCGAGCACAATATCCCCGTTTTCAAGAACCGGCTTCATGGAATCTCCGACAACACTCACACGCTGTCCGAAATACCATACACACACAAATGCGATCAGTATTGTCAATGCAATCTGAAAAATCCACTTTCCAATAACTGGGATTAAAGACCAGTCTATGCTTCTTAACAGCTTTACAACTTTTTTCTTTGTCGGCTGCTGCATTCTCTTCTGCTGTCTTAAAAGTTTTCTTCTCTTAGCTTCCCGCTGTTTCCGGCGTTTCTTTGCCGCCCTTTTTCTGGCATTCTCTCTGCCCGTAAAATTACCCCTTATCGAACTTTTTTTCATAGATTTATCCCTATATCAGAAAAAGGACAATTACATGTATGTAGTTGTCCTTTTTTACTCTGTTCTCTTCGTTTAATTATTTTACCAGCTCTTTAACTTTAGCTTTCTTACCAACGCGGTCTCTTAAGTAGTTAAGTTTAGCTCTTCTAACTTTACCTCTTCTTACTACTTCAACCTTCTCTACGTTAGGTGAGTGAACTGGCCATGTCTTCTCAACACCGATTCCGTTAGATGTCTTTCTAACTGTAAATGTCTCTCTTGAACCGCCACCCTGTCTCTTAAGAACAGTTCCTTCAAAAATCTGAATTCTCTCACGGTTACCCTCTTTAATCTTACCGTAAACCTTTACAGTATCTCCAACTCTGAATTCTGGAGCCTGCTCTTTTAACTGAGCTGCCTCAATATTCTTAATAATATCGTTCATCTGTGTGACCTCCTTGTTTAATTGGACGTTCTTAATACAAAATGTACCAGAGGACCATCTCGTTTTTCTTCACAACATGCTATATTTTATCACAAACTTCTTTATGTTGCAAGAAGTTTTTAATTTTATTTTTTCATTTATTTTTCCGGCAATCCATTCAATGTTTTTAATCTTTCCAGATTGTAAATTAACAGTTTTCTAAATTCTACTGTCCTGTAGCTTCAAGCATAATTTCTTCCGCCAGCTTCTGCTCTTCTTTTGTCAGTTTGGCTTTTTCAATCAGATCCGGACGGTTCTTTGCTGTGCGGATCACAGACTGCTCTCTGCGCCATTTTTCTATATTCGCATGATGACCGGACAAAAGTATGGCTGGCACCTGCTTATCATGCCAGATCTCCGGTCTGGAATACTGTGGGTACTCAAGAAGATTATCCTGAAAGCTCTCGAATTCTGCAGACACATCATTATGCAGAACCCCCGGCACCAGTCTGGAAATCGCATCGATCATAATCATAGCCGGAAGCTCTCCGCCAGTCAGGACATAGTCTCCAATCGACACATAGTCTGTGACAACTTCATTTAATACCCGTTCATCAATTCCTTCATAATGTCCGCACAAAAATACCAGATCTTCTTCCTGGGCAAATTCCTCTGCCATTGTCTGGTTAAATGTCTTTCCCTGTGGAGACAGATAAATCACACGCGGGTTTTTCCTGGTACCCGGATTGCTTAGCAAAGCTTTCGTTTCTATTTTCTTTTTCACAGCCTCATAGCACTGATACACAGGCTCTGCCTGCATCAGCATACCTGCTCCCCCACCATAAGGATAATCATCTACGCTGTTGTGTTTGTTAAATGCATAGTCTCTGATATTTACCGCTTCTATATCCAAAAGTCCTTTATCCATGGCACGTCCGATAATACTTGTATTCAGACCGTCCATCACCATGTCCGGAAATAATGTCATAATATAAAACTGCATGATTACACTCCTTAAATCAGACCATTCATCAGATGAACAGTAATGATCCCGCTTTCCATATCTACGTTCAGAACACATTCTTTAATTGCAGGCATAAGAACCTCTCCATGCTCCTTTGAATCAATCACATAGACATCATTCGCCCCCGTTTCCATCACGTCACTCAGTGTTCCGAATTCTGTTCCATCTTCTGTTATAACTTTCATGCCGATCATGTCTGCAACAAAATACTCATCTTCTTCCAGCGGCACAGCATTTTCTCTCGTCACGAGCAGCGGGCAGCGTTTATAACGCTCAATATCATTAATATTGTCAAATTCTTTAAATTTTACAATAACGAACTGCTTAAAAAACTTCACATGTTCCACTTCCAGATCCAGCTTTTCTTTTCCCGTATCCAGAATTACTTTTTTCAGTTTCTTAAATCTTACCGGATCATCTGTAGTCGGAAAGACTTTCACTTCTCCGCGCACCCCGTGTGGCTGTGTGATGACACCTACCTGCAATAACTGTTCCATACATTCCTCCGCTTTTTTCGAATCAATTCGTATATATCTATATCTGGTAACGTCCGAAGAACTTTCACTGTTCTGACGGACACATTTCTTTCTTCATAAAGAGAGACAGGCCTGGTAAAACCCGGTCTGTCCCTATATCCATCCTGATTAATCCAGAATATCTACAATCACTTTCTTGTCTTCCTTCGCTGCCGCTGCTTTTACTACTGAACGGATAGCCTTGGCAATACGTCCCTGTTTTCCGATTACTTTCCCCATATCAGAATCTGCAACACGTACTTCCAGGATAGTTGTCTTCTTCTCCGTGCGTTCGTTTACCGTTACGCTTTCCGGATCATCGACAAGAGCTTTTGCAATAACTTCAACTAACTCTTTCATCTTTGTACCTCCAGGCACGAATTATCTATTTCTCAATTCCAGCTGCTTTAAAGATCTTTCCTACAACCTCTGTCGGCTGAGCTCCTGTATTTAACCATCTCTTAGCTGCTTCCTCATCTACAGAAATTCCGCTTGGCTCAAGGTTTGGATCATATGTTCCAATCTCCTCGATGAACTTTCCATCTCTTGGGGCTCTGGAATCTGCTACTACGATTCTATAAAAAGGTGCTTTCTTCTGTCCCATTCTTCTTAATCTGATTTTTACTGCCATTGTTCTTTTCCTCCATAAATGAAAATATTTATTTTTAATAGTTTTATTTATATAAAGTGCCTTGCACCATATACCATTTTTAGAAAGGCAACTTGAACTTGCCTTTTTTACCTGGTTTTGCAAATGTCTTCATCATCTTCTTTGCTTCGTTGAACTGCTTGATCATACGGTTTACTTCACTGATGTCTACACCTGCTCCTTTTGCGATTCTGTGCTTTCTTGATGGATTTAAAAGTTCCGGATCTCTTCTCTCAGCCGGTGTCATAGAATGAATCATAGCTTCCATACGTGCCATACCTTTTTCTGCTTCATCCATCTGCTCATCGCCAAGACCTTTCATCTTGCCCATTCCCATACCGCCAAGTCCCGGCAACATGTTCATGATATTTCCAAGTCCTCCAAGCTTCTTCATCTGCTTGATGCTCTCAAGATAATCATCAAAATCAAACTGGGCTTTTTTCATCTTCTTGGACATCTCTTTTGCTTTGTCCTCGTCAATGTCAAGTTCTGCCTCCGCCTTCTCGATCAGAGACAAGACATCTCCCATACCGAGAATCCGGTTTGCCATACGATCCGGATAAAATTGCTCCAGATCAGAAAGCTTCTCGCCCATACCGACATACAGAATCGGTTTTCCGGTTACTGCCTTAACGGATAACGCAGCACCACCTCTTGTGTCACCGTCCAGTTTGGTCACGATCACACCGTCTACACCAATCTTTTCGTCAAATTCTTTTGCCACATTGACCGCATCCTGTCCGGTCATAGCATCAATAACAAGAATTGTCTGATGTACAGTAACAGTATTCTTAATCTCTTCCAGCTCAGCCATCATATCTTCATCGATATGAAGACGTCCTGCCGTATCAAGGATCACCAGATTATTGCCATTCTTCTGGGCATGCTCAATTGCAGCCTTTGCAATATTCGCCGGTTTATGGTTGTCACCCATGGTAAATACTTCCACACCCTGCTTTTCCCCGTTGATCTGTAACTGCTTAATTGCTGCAGGACGATAAACATCGCAGGCAACCAAAAGCGGTTTCTTGCCTTTTAACTTAAACTTCCCAGCAAGCTTTGCTGTTGTAGTCGTCTTACCTGCTCCCTGAAGACCTGCCATCATAATCACTGTAATGGCACTTCCCGGCTGAAGCTTGATCTCGGTTGTCTCAGATCCCATCAGATTACAAAGTTCTTCATTTACAATCTTAATTACCATCTGACCCGGATTCAGACCATTCATAACATCCTGGCCGACCGCTCTTTCCTGAACAGTCTTAATAAAATCCTTTACAACCTTAAAGTTTACATCTGCCGCCAGAAGCGCACGCTTAATCTCCTTTAACGCTTCCTGCACATCTGCTTCCGTAAGTCTTCCTTTACTTCTAAGATTCTTAAATACATTCTGCAGTTTTTCTGTCAGACTGTCAAACGCCATACTATAACTCCTCTATGATTTCTCCGGACAAGATTCGAATTCCGCTTAAAATATCTTCCCTGCGTTCTTTCTCATACTCATCCAGCAATTCATCAATCTGTTTTACTTTATTCTTCACGGTCATGAACTTCTCAACAAGATGAAGCTTTTCTTCATATCCTGCCAGTGCCTGTTCACACCGTTTTACAATATCATGTACTCCCTGTCTGCTGATACCGGCATCCCTGGCAATCTCCCCAAGGGAGAGATCCTCTAATAGAAACTGTCCGTATATCTCTTTCTGATGATCTGTCAGTAATTCTCCATAGAAATCAAACAGAAGAGCCTGTTTTAGAATCTCATTCACATTTATCACCTGTGTTATCATACACGATACGCCTCATGGTGTCAAGTATTTTTTCTTTACACTTATATTTTTATTGTATTTTCTCGCATACAATCCCTGTTTCTTCCTCTTTAGGCTTCTAAAGTTTCAGAAAATCGCGGATATTCAACATTCCCCACCCCTGTTCGCCTGCTCCGGGTAAATGTATGCACGTCTCCCTGAGTCTTAATTTCACCTCTACATTGGTAATCCTCGGATATTTTTCCATCAATAAAGCAACAGCACCGGACACGACTGGGGTCGCCATGGAACTTCCACTTTTTACCGTATACGCATCTTTCTTTCCGTGTATCTGACTGTTGCAGGAAATGATCTGGTATCCCGGTGCTATTACGTCCGGTTTCACTACACATTCTTTCGTAGGACCGGCTCCCGAACAGCTCCCCTTCTCTGCTTTTTCTGTTTTTACAGCACCGACCGTAATCACTTTACGACTGTTTCCCGGAATTGCAATGGTTCCTTCTCCCGGTCCGTTATTTCCCGATGACACCACAACAACCAGACCCAAGTCCCAGAGATGTTCTACAGCTTCGATCAACATTTTTTCTTTCCCGGGCTCCAGATTTTCCCCAGCTCCTGCTGACAGATTCACAATCCGTATCTTATATTTTCTGTGATTCATTTCCACCCACTTAAGACCTGCAAGAATACTCGCTACATTTGCCTCCCCTTTTTGATCCAACACTTTTACAATAACAAAGCGACAAAGCGGAGCAATTCCGGACAGAATCCCACCAGACATCTGTCCACTTCCACCTAAGATTCCTGCCACATGAGTTCCATGTCCATTATCATCATAACATTTTTCTTTCCTATATATACAGTCCCGCCAGCCGATAACCCTGCTCTTAAAATCCGGATGCGGCGCAAGTCCGGTATCCAGAACCGCAACCGTCACCCCTTTTCCGGTAAGCCCTGCTTTTTTTATATCATCACACCAATAATGCACCATCTTTTTTACACGATCCATAAATGTCTCTCCAAAATATTTCCTTTAAAAATAGAATATTCGACGAAATAGAAATTGATTTCTTCACGCATTTGTCGTATGATATTCTTGCTAATTACTGGGGAGTAAATAGTGACACCATAAGGGGAGGAAATTTATGGAATCCAAAAACTATTATGATATACTTGAAGTTTCCGTAAAGGCGTCCGCACAGGAGATTACACTGGCTAAAAATAAACTGGCCAAGCGTTATCACCCGGACGTCAATATGAGGAACGGAATTGATACAACTGATAAGATGCAGGAAATTCTGGAGGCTTACCTTGTTCTTTCCGATCCGGCAAAGCGTGCCGAATATGACCGGGAAATCCGCGGAAACCGTCCTTCGAAAATGCAGACATTTAATCTCTATGAAGAATCTGAAGAAGTTGAAGACCCAGATCATCCTACATTTGTAACTTACTGGAAAGCAGCCGGTGCCTTATATGATATCATCGAGCAAAGCAATGCCCTGTTTCATCAGAAAAACAACTCGACCGTGCTTGGCGAACTGGCTGTCAAGGCACTGCATCATATCATTCTGCTGCGCGAAGCAAAAATTCCGGAGCGCTACTGGTATCCGGATATTATGAACTGGCTTCTGTTCAAATGGTATCAGAACCGGAATTATAATCTTGCATATCTTCTGAAGCTTTATGACGAGCATGAAAAGAATGATATGAATAAAATTGAAAAGTTAAAACTGCAGAACCGAGCTTACCGCTATCAGCATTCTGTGAAGAAGTTATTGCGTTATTAACAGCTGGATTTATTCACACATTTTCCCTCCAGACATAGGATATAGTGTAAATATTCTTTATGCGGAGGAATTGACATGAGCGATTTAAGCGCAACAAACTGTGGCTGTGGATGCGATGACGGAAGAAGAGGAAATGGCTGCGGATGCGGTAATGATTGCGGATTTGCAAATAATAGCTGCCTGTGGATTATCTTATTGCTTATCTGCTGTGGCGGATGTGGCAATGGCTGTGGCGGATATGGCAATGACAGTTGCCTGTGGATCATCTTATTACTCATCTGCTGCGGTGGACTCGGCAATGGTTGTGGTGGATGTGGTGGCTGCGGTGGATGCGGCTGTGGCAACGACTGCTGCTAGTTCACATCTTTCAAAGTGTAGTGTAGACTTTTTATAAAGTCAAAATGAGGGAGATTCGGTTGAATCTCCCTCGTTCTATTTTTCTTCTTTCTCATATATAAATCTGATTTCTTCATAAATTTCAGCAAAATCCACCTTACATTCTCCTCCAAATATTCCAACTGGAACCTGCGTATCAAATCCATAGATTTTCGGAATTTCTTCCTGTTCAAAATCATAGACGATTACTTTTTTCTTTTCCGGATCAACAAGCCAGTATTCCCGTACCCCGGCATTCTGATACTTCATTAATTTCAGGTAAGAGTCTTTCTTCTTTGTACTTTCCGATAAAATCTCTATCACAAAATCCGGCGCTCCGTAAATCCCACGTCTCGTAATCTGATTTCTGTCACACACAATTAAAATATCCGGCTCTACTATTGTCTTATCATCTTTATCCAATTGCACACCTATTGGTGCAAAAAACGGAATACATGATCCGCCTTTTTTCTCTATGTATCTTGCTAAATACCCATGTATTTTAGCCGACAGCAACTGATGTACGCTTAGAGGCGGTGCCATATCATAGATCACACCATCAATCAGTTCAGCCCTCACATCTTCAGGAATGGCATAGTAATCCGAGATGGTATACTCTCCCTGCTTCTTTTTCTCTGCTAGATAAGTCACTGCCTCTGCCACTCTGTCCGGCTGCATCATGTTTTCTACGTCTTTTTTCATCTTCTTCGTTCTCCTTTCTTTGACAAATGTAATATGTCCGAAAGAATTCAAGAATGCCTCAGCATTCTTGCTGCGAGATGCGCGTCATGCAATTGCATGACATACTTCTACTGCGCACCTCTGCAATCCTGCCGGAGGCTATATCAGCTGGGGGATTGACTCCCCCACTGATACCAGCTTGTTTCTCACCACCTATAGAGGTGGAGTCATCTCCCAGCTGATATATAATTATATTATCTCATATTCAAAATATATTCAAGATATATTGCTATAAACATATTATTGTCACTTATTCACCACTTTGGAATATTACCTGATTACTATTAGGCTCCGAAATGATTGAAATTTGCAGATACATTTTGCGGATGATAAAGAAGCATCATCCGCATGTCGATAGATTACCATACTATTTCAGGAATTGCCATTACAGATTTCTTACAACTACCCTTGCCGCATCCTGAGCATACGTTTATATTCGTTCAAATTCTCCTGAGTTCTTCTCCTCTCTTCCATCTGGTTCTTTTCCGTCTGTACATCTTCCAGTCTCTTTTTCAGCATACAATTTTCATCCAGTTCGTATACGGCATTTCCATCTATGATCAACTTTCTACTCATTTTTAATCTCCTTAAAATATCTTCTTACTATAAAATATGCCCGTTTTTCATAATTTCCATTCAAATCACATATATATTTACAACGATAATTTAAGGAGCGCTTATGGAGCAGAAGCCCAAATTAATGACTCCTTTTGACATGCTTGTTACTTCCTCTTCTCTTTATACACTAAAGCTGATGCTGCCTTTTGCACCTGCTTCCATGCAGCGCTCCTTAGCTATCTACATAAAATTTTCGGAACTGAAAGCTACGATGGAACATTTCTATGGATTTCTAAATACAGACCATCCTGGTTCCGTCTTGGAGCAGTTAAAATCCTGTTTAAGCCCGGAAGAACAGACGCAGATGTCACAAATGGAAGATCTCATGAATATGATGGAAATGATGCAGACTATGAATTCTGATTCCGATGGGGAAAATGGTTTCTCCCCTATGGATTTTATGAAAGGAGTTTTTAACAATGAATGAATGGTTGAACCACCCGGCACTGAAAAATATGGATCCTGTGAAACTGGAGCTGATAAAGCTTGCTGCGAAACAGACAGAGGGGAAAAACGGGAAATCACTCGCCCCGGTCATGATGTCTCTGATCAGCAGTGCCCATAAAAAGGGAATCACTTTTTCTCCGGAGGAAATGTCCTTTGTTCTGGAAATCTTAAAAGAGGGAAAATCAAAGGAAGAGCAGACACAGATTGACCGCATGGTCCGGATGGTTTCCGGATATGCTAAGAGAGCCGGGAAATAATCCCAGCTCTCTCATCTCTTTTATCATTCAAGAATGCCTCGGCATTCTTGCTGCGAGGTGCGCGTCATGCAATTGCATGACATACTTCTACTGCGCACCTCTGCAATCCTGCCGGAGGCTATATCAGCTGGGGAATTGACTCCCAGCTGATATAAAATTACAGTGATTTTCTAAGTTCTCTGCGTCGTTTTGCCTCTTCCCATTCTGCGGCTTCATCTTCTGTTGTAGGTTCAAGCCTTGGCACTGGAATCGGATGGTCGTTTTGATTCAGTGCTACCACTGTCAGATAAGCATGATTAATCAATGTTCTTGTGCCATCCATGGATTCTACATAGCTATCCACCTTAATGTCCATGGAAGTCCGTCCCACATAGACAAGCTGGCCAATGATCACAACACTGTCACCTGGATAAGCTCCTTTTAAAAAACTTAAATTATCCACACTTGCAGTCGTCACATTTGTGTGGGTATGACGTTTTGCCACAAGTGCAGCCACCTCATCAATCCACTGCATGAGCATGCCTCCAAACAGACGTCCTGCTGCATTCAGATGGTTTGGTCTTACAATATGAACGGTCTCTACTCTGGAATCCGATACTTTTCTGCTTTCTACTTTCATATTAATATTCTACTTCCTGTAAATACAGTCCCTTCGGATCACAAGGATTTCCAACTGTCTTTTCTCCGTTAAAAATTGCCTCAATATCTTCTTTCTTTCGAAGTCCAAACCCAATATCCAGAAGTGTTCCGATCATAAGTCTTGCCATGTTGTGCAGAAAATCGTCTGCCTGAATGAGGATCTGCATTTCCTCATTATCTCCATAAATGTCAATGTCGTAGACCTCACGTGTCGTGTTCTTGCTCTTCTTTGCAGTAGAGAAATTACGGAAATCATGTTCTCCGATAAACAAAAGAGCAGCCTGTTGCATTGCCTTTTTATCCGGTGTCTTAAAGCAATGGTAAGTATGCTTACGCTCAAAAACACTTGGAACATCCATAATCGTCATACGGTAAACATAAGTTTTTGATACTGCATTCAACTGGGCATGGAAACGATCCGGAACCTCTTCAACTTCTGTAATTGCAATATCCATTGGCAGATACCGATTCAGATAATGCTGAATATCTTTTGTACTCAGATTAGAAGAAGTCTTAAAATTCGCCACTTGTGCGTAAGCATGTACACCGACTTCTGTACGGCAGCCACAATTCAGCTCAATATTCTTTTCACCAGTCATTTTCCCTAATACATCAATAATCTTGGCAGATATTGTGTTGTTAGATTCATCTTTTCCAAGTCTTGTCCAGCCTTGATAACGGCTGCCATCATATTCAATTGTAATTTTTATATTTCTCATAATCTTATACTCCCTGTATTTAAACTGTAATGATATTTTATCCCTATCATCATACGATTTTAGTATAACAAATTCCATCATATAATAAAAGTGCCTGTTGAGGTTTCTTTTCAAGAATGCCTCCATCAACTGGGGTGATTGACTCCCACCACTGATACCAGCTTGTTTCTTACCACCTATAAAGGTGGGAGTCATCTCCCAGCTGATATAATAGAAAATGCAATTCTCACTATTATACAAAAAAACTGCAACTCAATCTTACAAGTTACAGTCTTTTCATCTCTACATATTAAATTTACTTTTTAGTCTTCGTCGTCATTCTGGACTGTGTATGTCTGACGTTTTCTTGCCATCTCATCACTTTCCAGATATTCGTCATATGTTGTTATCTTGTCAATCATCTTTCCGCCCGGAACAATTTCCATGATACGGTTTGCAGTTGTCTGAACAATCTGGTGGTCTCTTGATGAGAAGAGAATGACACCTGGGAATTTTGTCATTCCATTGTTCAGTGCTGTGATACTTTCCATATCCAGGTGGTTCGTAGGCTCATCAAAAATCAGTACATTTGCACCGGAAATCATCATCTTGGATAACAGGCAGCGCACTTTCTCTCCTCCGGACAGAACTTTCACTTTCTTTACTCCGTCATCTCCGGCAAAAAGCATACGTCCGAGGAATCCACGTACATAAGTCGCATCTTTCTCTTCAGAGTACTGTGTCAGCCAGTCTACAATTGAATAATCATTATCAAACTCACTTCCACTGTCTAATGGGAAATATGCCCGAGAAGTTGTGATGCCCCATTTGTATGTTCCCTCATCTGGCTCCATCTCTCCCATAAGGATCTGGAACAGTGTTGTCTTGGCAAGCTCGTTGCTTCCGACAAATGCGACTTTATCATCATGTCCCAATGTAAAAGAAATGTTGTCTAATACTTTTTCTCCGTCAATGGTCTTGCTCAGTCCTTCTACTGTTAATACTTCATTTCCAATCTCACGGTTCGGACGGAAATCAATGTATGGATATTTACGGCTGGATGGCTGGATATCATCAAGCTGGATTTTCTCCAATGCACGCTTTCTTGAAGTAGCCTGCTTGGATTTTGAAGCATTTGCACTAAACCTTGAAATAAATTCCTGCAGCTCTTTGATCTTCTCTTCCTTCTTCTTGTTCGCCTCTTTCATCTGGCGGATGAGAAGCTGGCTGGACTCATACCAGAAGTCATAGTTTCCGGCATAGAGCTTAATCTTACCATAGTCAATATCTGCAATCTGTGTACAGACTTTATTCAGGAAATAACGGTCATGTGATACAACGATGACTGTGTTTTCAAAGTTGATCAAAAATTCCTCAAGCCATGCGATCGCATCCAGATCCAAATGGTTCGTAGGCTCGTCAAGAAGCAGGATATCCGGATTACCAAATAATGCCTGTGCAAGCAGAACCTTTACTTTCTCAGGACCATTTAAGTTCTTCATCATCTCATAGTGAAGTTCTGTTCCGATTCCAAGACCATTTAACAATGTTGCTGCATCAGACTCTGCTTCCCAGCCATTCATGGTCGCGAACTCCGCTTCCAGCTCACTTGCCTTGATACCGTCCTCGTCTGTAAAATCTTCCTTTGCATAGATTGCTTCTTTTTCTTTCATAATCTCGTACAGTCTCGCATTTCCAAGCATAACTGTATCAAGAACCGGATACTCGTCATATTTGAAGTGATCCTGCTGTAAGAATGAAAGTCTCTGTCCCGGAGTGATGATGACTTCTCCGTTGGTCGGCTCAAGCTGTCCGGAAAGAATCTTTAAAAATGTAGACTTTCCTGCACCATTGGCACCGATCAGACCATAACAGTTCCCTTCTGTAAATTTAATATTAACGTCTTCAAATAATGCTTTTTTCCCAACTCGTAATGTAATATTACTTGTACTGATCATTATATTTGCTCCTTTTTATCTATCAATCACGTTTTAGCTCATACGAAGAATATCTTACCAAAGATACGTCAAAATAGCAAGCCGGGAAACCACTGTTTTTCGGCACTTTACGCACTTTTTCTATTTCCGTCGCATCTTTTTACTGCCTTTTTATCTACTTCCTGCATTTTTAACTGATTTTTTGTAAAAAGGCATTTTCATGATTCTATTTTTCGTTATATAATATCACTTAGAAAATGTTTCCAAAGTCAGGAATCCCTGCCTTTGAATCATGTTTCACCGAAAACTATTATCGAATTATTACAAAACAAGAGGTGTTGATTATGATAAATGCAACAATCGTACTGGAAGGCGGTGCCACCAGAGGTGTATTCACTTCGGGAGTTTTAGATTATCTTATGGAACAGGATACTTATCTCTCCCACGTTATTGGTGTTTCTGCTGGAGCATGTAATGCCGTGGATTACGTGTCAAAACAGATTGGGCGTACACGAAACTGTATGATCGTAGAAGATAAAGAATACAACTATCACAATAATCTTCGTGATTTCATGCGTGAAAAGAGTCTTCTGGATATGGACATGGTTTTTGACAAGTACCCACGCGAAATCTTTCCATTTGATTTCGAAACATTTCAGAAATCCTGTGAACAAGGCGTGGTCTGCGAGCAGGTCACAACGAACTGCATTACCGGAAAAGCAGAATATATGATTGAAACACAAGATTTTGACAGACTGTTGCGCATCTGCCGGGCATCAAGCAGCATGCCTCTTCTGTGTCCTATGGTTAATATTGACGATGTACCTTATCTGGACGGCGGACTTGCAGATTCCATTCCAATCCGGCATGCATTGCATCAGAACAATGAGAAGATTGTTGTGATTCTGACTCGCAATCCGGGATATCGCAAAAAGTCAATGACAAAAGGCATGGCAAAGTTATATCGCCGCGCTTATGGCAAATATCCGGAAGCTGTCAAGACTATGATCCGCCGGAATTATATGTATAACAAAGAACTGGAGCTCATCGAAAAATTAGAACATGAAGGACGGATTTTCGTACTGCGTCCACTCGTCCCAACCGTATCAAGACTAGAGCAGGACTGCGACGTTCTAAGAGAATTTTACGAACATGGATATCACCTTATGAAGCGGAACTATGAGAATCTGATGAGGTATTTAGAAAGTTAGTTGTGGATTTTTACAGAAAACCTCAAGGGTACGCTGAACTGGATTATTTTCTATATTTACTGCGCCGCCTATGATCGTCGTACTATGTAAACTCGCCTAAAGAACAGGCTCAAACAGTCCATAGTACGACGGGCTAGGCTCGTAAATATTAGAAAAATAATCCAATGTCCAGCTACTACCCTTGAGGTCTTTGTGTAAACAACTTTCTATCACCACTTTTCCAAATGCTAAAATTAGTACAGGAAGAAAAATCCACCACTCCTCTTCTAATCGTCAGAGTAGTGATGAGAATTAAAAATCCCAAACTATAATGGATTGAACGGTAGAAGGATTTTCCGAGCATCAGTGAGTAGAGTTTTCGTGAATATGTACTGTCTGAGCCTGTTTTTAGGCGAGTTTACATATTCACGAAAAAATAAACGACGCAACTGATGCCAGAAAATCCTTCGTGTTCAAGACGCTATAGTTTGGGATTCTATTTATATTTTCACACTATTCTACCGCGCCCAATCCGGCACCTCATCTTCGTAATATACCTGATTTTCGGACAGTATCTGCATTTCTCCGTCTTTGATTTCTACTTCTGTGACTGCGCAGTTTTTATGAATGCTGCCAGCCCAAAGTTCGGATAATGGGGCTTTTTTTATATTATTGAGTAATGTTGCCAGCGCAACTCCGTGTGTGACCAAAAGAATATTTTTATCTTCGTATTCTTCCTGTCCTACAAGCCATTTAAGGAAATCATCTGTACGTTCTTTTACTTCTGCAAAGGATTCTCCACCCGGTGCTCCTGCAAAATGTTCCGGATCATCGTAGAATTTCAGGAATTCGTCCGGAACTTCCATCTGGTTTCTTGCTACACTTTTTCCTTCCCATTCACCAAAGGCAATTTCTTTCAGTCTTTTATCCATAATAATTGGAACTTTACTGCTTCCTTCATCTAAAATCAGACTAGCCGTCTCCAGTGCTCTTTTTAAATCACTTGAAAAACAAAGATTGAATCTGACATTGCGAAGACCAACCCCTGTCTCTTTTGCGAGATGTCTTCCAAAATCATTTAACGGAATGTCTTCCTGTCCCTGTAGTCTTTTTTCTTTGTTCCAGTCTGTCTGTCCATGTCTGACTAAATATAACTTCATAATCTGTCACCTGTTCCCTAAAATTCTATTTTGCAAAAACAAATTTTGCATTTCAATCTCGCATTTTTCTAGCATATCTGTCTGCCAAATGTTATACTGGTATTATTGTATTGATGCATATTCTAATGTTCCAATACAATAAATCAGAATGAAAAGGAGTATTTTATTATGGAAAAAATCACAAGTTTCACCATAAATCATCTGAAACTGTTACCTGGCGTCTACGTATCTCGCGTAGATTATGTTGCAGGCAATCCGGTTACAACTTTTGACCTTCGTATGACTGCCCCGAACCGCGAACCTGTTATGAACACTGCAGAGATGCACACCATTGAACACCTTGGCGCAACATTCCTCAGAAACGATCCGGAATTCGGTGAAAAAGACATCTACTTCGGACCTATGGGCTGTCGTACTGGTTTCTACCTTGTACTTGCAGGCGAATATAAGTCTCGCGACATCGTTCCACTGATGCAGCGCATGTTTACATTTATCGCTGAATTCGAAGGCGATATTCCTGGTGCTGCTGCCCGTGACTGTGGCAACTATCTGGATCAGAATTTAGGAATGGCCAAATACCTTGCGAAAAAGTATCTGGCCGAAGTCCTGAACGATATTACTGATGAAAGATTGATCTATCCTGAATAATCTTATTCTTCATTTTCAATCTGGATCTGACATGTCTTCATGACTGCCAGTGCATTCTTATGGCCTTCTGGTGTTGATCCGGCACAGCATGCTGCATCAACGATAATCGGTTTATCCGGGAAGAAGGCTTTAAGAATCATTGCATTAGAGATCACACAAATATCTGTACAGACACCAATCAGTGTAATACTCTCCACTCTTTCATTCTTAATGACACGAAGATTACTTCTGTAATCATTCAGCTTAAATCCAAGTTCAATACTTCCAAATGATGATTTATTTAAAATATCTCCTTCACAGAGTACATCAATTTCCGGAGTCAGTTTCCATCCATCTGTACCACGGATACAATGTTTAACCAGAAGATTCTTTCCTTCCTGTGTCTCCAGATATTTTTCATCGTGTGTATCACGGGTATAGAACACCTTTCCATCAAAATTCTTGATCTTCTCTGCCACTTTGGGCACAATCGCCTGAGCTTCTTTTGTTCCAAGCGCACCGTCAATAAAATCATTCTGCATGTCAATTACGACTAATATCTTCATAATCTATAACCCTCCAATACTTTTTTCGACATTTTGCTCTCTGTTTTCTATATTATATAATCTTTGTGAATAATGCAAGTGCAGTTGTAGATAAAAAAAACAAAAAAAGAGAACAAAATATATACATCTTGTCCTCTGATTTATTCTTATTCAAATAAGTATTCTTAATTTAATTAAGCGATTTTGCTTTTAGCAAGCTCTGCAAGTGTTGCAAATCCTTCTGCATCATTAACAGCCATCTCTGCAAGCATCTTTCTGTTGATATCTACACCAGCAACTTTAAGTCCGTGCATCATCTTGCTGTAGGAAAGTCCATTTAATCTGGCTGCTGCGTTGATACGAGCAATCCAGAGCTGACGCATCTGACGTTTGCGCTGTTTTCTTCCTGCATATGAAGATGTAAGAGCTCTCATTACAGACTGTTTTGCAACTCTGTACTGTTTAGAACGTGCTCCTCTGTATCCTTTTGCTAATTTTAAAGTTCTATTGTGTTTCTTTTTAGCGTTAAGTCCGCCTTTAATTCTTGCCATGTCTTATTTTCCTCCTTCAATCTATCTACTGAAAATCTTATAAATATGGTAAGATTTTCTTCATGTTCTTTACGTTTGTCTCGTCTGCGATTGTAGCGTGTCTTAAGTTTCTCTTTCTCTTAGTAGACTTCTTTGTTAAGATATGGCTCTTGTAAGCTTTATTTCTTTTTAATTTTCCTGTACCTGTCTTTTTGAAGCGCTTTGCTGCTGCTCTGCTTGTTTTAATTTTTGGCATGATATAGTTCCTCCTTTAATGAAATTACATGTAATTATTTTTAACGTTTTTCAGTTAAAACCATGCTCATACTTCTACCTTCCAGTTTGGCCGGCTTCTCTACTACTGCAACCTCTGCCAGCATCTCGGCAAAATCGTCAAGAATATGCTTGCTCTGCTGCATATGTGCCATCTCACGACCACGGAAACGTAATGTAACTTTTACTTTGTTTCCTTTTGCGATAAATTTCTTTGCATTGTTTACCTTCGTGTTCAGGTCGTTGGTATCAATGTTAGGTGAAATTCTTACTTCTTTCACCTCAACGGTTTTCTGCTTCTTCTTAGCCTCTTTTTCTTTTCTTGCAAGCTCATATCTGTATTTACCATAGTCGATAATCTTGCATACAGGTGGCTGAGCCTTTGGAGCAATCTTGACCAGATCTAATTCAGCTTCCTGAGCCAGTTTCATGGCTTCCTTAACCGGCATTACACCTAACTGATCTCCGTTCTCTGCAATTACTCTTACCTCTTTGTCTCTGATCTGTCCGTTAATCATTAAATCGCTAATTGTCGTGCACCCCCATCATAAAAATAAAATAAGTGAATAGTTCGAGACTATCCACTTATATATCTGCATCATAATCCTATTATGGTTATCAGCTCAATATCTGACCAATAGTCACCCGATTGTGCTATGGTGAGAGTGGATACTCTACTTTGTTTTTGTTTCACACAAGTGATAGATTAACACATCAATCCTGTAGTGTCAACAACTTTTTTGACTTTTCCTGAAATATTTTTGACTTTTTGACATTTCAACACTTTCCTATGCTGACCTTACAGCTTTACTTCTCTTTTATCTCCCATACAGAATACTGCTACAACACCCGGACCGGTATGTCCTCCGATAACAGTTCCGATATTGTTAATATAAATGTTCTGGATTCCCATTTTTTCCTGAACTCTTTTTGCAACATACTCTGCATCTTCCGGGCAATCACCATGTGTGATCATTATGATCTCATTTTCATATCCCTCTGCCTGCTTTGCGGCCATGTCTACGATCTTGTTCAGAGACTTCTTTCTGCCACGCTCTTTGCCAACTACTTTCAGACATCCATTATCATCCATAATAATGATTGGTTTAATCTGTACCATTGTTCCAAGCACAGCACTTGTCTTGGACACACGTCCGCCTCTATGCAGATGATTCAGATCATCCACTGTTACATCATGGCAAATATGAAGCTTATTCTCTTCTGCCCACTTTGCAGCCTCCTCAATCGTTGCCCCGTTTTCCTTTTGTTTTAATACATAATATAGAAGTAACGCCTCTCCCAGACATGCACACAGTGTATCAATTACAATAATCTTACGTTCTGGATACTCCTCTTGAAGTTCCTCTGCCGCAATTTTCATACTGTTGCATGTTCCACTTAATCCAGATGAAAATGAAAGATGCAAAATATCCTTTCCTTCTTTCAGATATGGCTCCAACGCCTCACGTGCTTCGTCCGGATTGATCTGGGAAGTAGTAGACATTTTTCCTTCTCTTAATTTGTCAAAGAATTCTTTTGAAGACAGACCTTCCATATCCGAATATGTCTGTCCATCAATTGTATATTTCAACGGAATATACGGCACGCCTCTCTCGGCCAGCCATTCTCTCGTTGTATCTACGGTACTGTTTACAGTAATGATATAGTCGCTCATCGCAAGTCCTCCTTATATAACCGCTTTTTGGCAGTGTATAAATGCTATACTCACCTATGCAATATCATACCATGTTTATAGGAAGGTTGCAAAATTTTTCTTATATTTGCTATTAACTTCAAGAATGCCTCGGCATTCTTGCTGCGAGGTGCGCGTCATACAATTGCATGGCATACTTCTACTGTGCACCTCTGCAAGCCTGCTGGAGGATATTTCACACAATTCTAATGTTTTAATTCAATCTGATATTCAAATAACTCCGTCCGGACAGCGTTTTGTTAAAGCAGATGCTGCAGATCACAATCACCGTTCCTGCCAGAAATCCAATCCAGTTAAATACCGCAGTCAGTACCAGTAATTCCAGTCTCATAAATTTTAACGCATATCCAAGCTCAAAATTAGGCTGCGTATAGTTCGCAACTGCCACAAATGCCATGTACAGCATAACTTCTGCGTTAAACCATCCGGACTTCACGGAGAACTCTCCCATAACAAGACCGGCAATCACACTCAAAGGCGTACTAAGCATGCTCGGGGTGTTCAGCGCTGCAAGCCTCAGACCATCAATAGCTACTTCCAGCATCAAAAGCTGAAAAATAAGCGGAATGTTAACGGTATCTTTTACCGCCACAAATGCAAAAATTTTCGGCAGCCAGCTCAAATTCTGCATAAATAACAAAAACACTGGTGTCAGAAAGATGGTCAGAAATGTAATAAGCGCCCGGGATATTTTCAAATACATGCCCGTCAACGTCGGAAAATAATAATCATTTGCTTCTTCAATAATATCCAGAATTGACGTTGGCAGAATCATTGCAGACGGTGAATTGTCCACCAGGATTACGACTTTCCCTTCCAGCAGACAGGCAGCCGCGGTATCCGGCCGCTCTGTAAATTTAAATTTCGGGAATGGATTGTACCATTTCCGTTTAAACAGGCACTCTGCCAGACTTTGCTGATTCATGCGAAGATCATCCACTTTGATATCCCGGATCCGGTAATTTAAATTCTTTAAAAGTTCCTGATCTACCCGGTCATCCATATAACAAAGTGCCACATCCGTTCTGGAACTTTCTCCAACCTCCAGCATTTTCATAACAAGATGCCGGTCACGGATACGCCGCCGCATGAGAGCGGTATTAAATACAATTGTCTCCACAAACCCGTCCCTGGAACCACGAAGAGATTTATCCTTGTCCGGTTCATCCACACTTCTCGCCGGATATGTTCTGCAGTCGATGGCAAGGCAAGCCTGATATCCGTCAATGAACAAACACGTGACTCCTGACAAAAGATTCCGGAAAATCTGATCAAAATCCCCGATCACGTCCACTTCCACATAGGGAATGCAGGTCGTTGCGAACGCCGCTGCGTCCTTTGGCATATCTCCCTCTTTGATATTAAAAAAAGAGTCCATGATTTTTAACATAGACTCATCTTTCGTAAAACCATCTATAAAGTAAAATGTAGCGTCTTTTCCTCCAATCTGTATATCCCTTTGAACGATATCAAAACTGTCTTCTACCGGCAGCATCTGATTCATATAGTCTACATTTTTATCTCTTTTTGAAAAAACTTTTGTCTTGTCAGCCATACATTTACCCTCATCTTCTAAAATTCTACTTACATTTTCTTTTCGTTGTTTCATCTGTTAATCGGTATATCTTGAAAAGTAATAATAAGTCAAAATCTATGATAATAGTATGTCTGAAACTTGCAGTATCATACTTGATGCCCTGACATTTTTTCAGTAATCCTTCTAATTATCTCTGGGATGTACTTCCGAACCCGCCATTTCTCACAGTTGTTACATCATCATCCATTGTAATTCCATATTCCACAAAGATTCCCTGCATAAACCCACTTCCTGCTTCCAGTTCCACAGTCTTTCCTTCATTGGAATCATTCGTAAGTTTTGCAAAAATGTGTCCTTCATTGTCTGAGTAAAAATAATCGCTATCGATAATTCCTACCGTATTATTAAGCTGCAGACGGTACTTAAATCCAAGTCCGCTTCTCGGGTAGCATTTTAACACCCAGTTTTCCTGCATCTCCACGCGGATTCCAGTCGGAATCTTTACTGTTTTCCCTGGTGCGAGCACAATCGGGATCGGTGTATAGAAATCATATCCGGCAGATCCGGCCGTTGCACGTTTCGGAAGCTTGATCGACTGATAGATTTCCTTTAATTCCCCTTCTTTCATTTCTCCGAAGGTGTCCTGAAATCCTTCTGCGAACTGTTCAAAACTTACTTTGTGAAACTGTGCGATTCTCTTTGCCATCATATGTTCTCCTTTTTTTCCTTACATTTTTTTGAAATCTCCCGTATTAATTGCCACATTCAATACTGATTTCATTAAATAAGGTAAGAATATCATCGATTGCCATATCTTCTTTCTCTTTGCCCTTTTTGTCCAGTATCATGTGACCATTATGCATCATCACGAGGCGATTCCCATATTCTACTGCATAGCGCAGATTGTGTGTGACCATAATCGTTGTCAATTGTTTTTCTTTTACAATCTTATCAGTGAGCTGCATGATCAGCTCTGCCGTCTTTGGATCCAGTGCTGCTGTGTGTTCATCAAGAATCAGAAATTCAATCGGTGTCATAGTGGACATTAAAAGTGCCATTGCCTGTCTCTGACCTCCGGATAAAGAACCGACTTTCACGTCCATCTTACCTTCCAGTCCGAGACCAAGCTGGGCAAGCTGCTCTCTGTAATATTCTATCCGAGCTTTATTCGTCCCACGTCCAAGACCATATAATTTCCCTTTATTGTCTGCCAGTGCCATATTTTCCAGAATTGTCATACTTGGACACGTGCCCATGGACGGGTTCTGATAAACACGGCCGATTCTTTTATTTCTCTTATATTCTTTTTCTTTTGTAATATCTGTATCCCCGATCAGAATCTGTCCAGACTCAACCGGGATACTTCCACAGATAATATTCAACATGGAAGTCTTTCCGGAACCATTGCTTCCGACTACGGAAAGGAATTCTCCTTTTTCAATATTCAGATTAAAATCCTGAAAAAGACACATCTCATTGACGGATCCTACATTATAATACTTTGAAATTCCTTTTAATTCAAGCATTTCCTTTCACCTTCTTCTTTCCACCCATGCTGATTACAAGAACAACCAGGAATAATATTGCTGTAATAAGCTTCATTGCCTGTGGCTCAAAGTTACGGATTGCCACTGCCACGCATGCTTTGTAAATAATCGAGCCAACCAGAACTGCCGTTGTTGTCTTCACAAATGAAATCTTTTTAAAGATACTCGTTCCAATGATGACACTCGCAAGTCCAATAACCATTGCTCCTGTTCCCATAGAAATCTCAAACACTCGCTCCTCCTGAGCAAATACACAGCCTGCCAGAGAGACAAGTCCATTTGAAATAGCAAGTCCAAGAATCTTTACATTTCCCTGGTCTTTTGCAAGAGAAGTTACAAGCACATGATTGTCTCCTACTGCTCTTAACAGATAGCCTGATTTTGTCTGCATATAAAGATCCAGAAGGATTTTACAGATTATCGTCAGAACCAGAATCAGGATCAGAGTCATATATGGTTTTATTCCTGTCGGAAGTCCATTTATAAAATCATTTTTAAAAATACTCTGCTGTGAAAACAGCGGTACATTTGCCGTTCCTGCAATATACAGATTCATGGTCCACAGGGCTGTCATCATAATAATACCTGACAGAAGATCACGTACTTTGCATTTTACATGGATAAGCCCTGTACAGATACCTGCCAGCACACCGGCTGCAAATGCCACCGGAAGCGTCAGATATGGATTCACTCCTCTTGTAATGAGGGCTGCTGTTACAGCCGCCCCCAGTGGAAAACTTCCGTCTACTGTCAAATCCGGAAAATCCAGTATTTTATATGTAATATAAAGTCCAAGTGATAAAATTCCATAGATAAGACCTTGTTCTAATATAGTTACGATAAGATTCATGAAAATGCCTCCATTTACTTGCTCTGTGTGATCTCGTCAAATGTTTCTACTGCATTGTCTGAAAGATCTGTTGGAACTGTAATTCCAAGGTTCTCTGCCACTTTATTGTTTACATAGAATCCTGGAGTTGTAATCGTCTCAAAATTAAGTTCTGATGCTTTTTTCTCACCCTTCAATACCTGGGCTGCCATTTTACCAGTCTGTTTTCCAAGAGAAATGTAATCGATTCCCTCTGCTGCAAGGCATCCGATCTTTACCTGCTCAATCTCACTTCCGAACACCGGGATTTTCTTGTCATTCGCTTTTTCAAGTATCGTTGGAAGAGAAGCAACAACTGTATTATCTGTCAGGTTTGTAATGCAGTCTACTTTACTTAAAAGATCATCCGCTGCGAGAGAAACATCTGCAGTTGTTGTAATTCCTTTTGTCACAAGTTCAAAATCATATTTACCTACAAGGTCTTCATATTCTTTGATTGCTGATACAGAATTTGCCTCACTTGTTGTATACATGATTCCGATCGTCTTTGCCTGCGGAAGCATCTCACGGATCATCTTAAGCTGCTCTTCTACCGGAAGTTTATCAGATGTTCCTGTCACCTCTCCTGCCGGGGTCCCATCTTCTGATGCAAGCTCTGCTGCAACCGGATCTGTAACTGCTGTATAAATGACCGGAATTCCAGCATCCATTGCTGCGTTGTATGCGCTTTGTGCACTTGGTGTTGCAATTGCACAGATCAGATCCACTTTATCAGATACAAAACTATCAGAAATCTGTCCTGCTGTTCCCATATCTGCCGCTGCATTCTTCATCTCAACTTTCAGGTTATCTCCTTCTTTGATTCCTTCTTCTTCCAGTCCCTGTAAAAATCCCTCCCGGCAATTATCTAAGGAACCATGCTCTGCAAACTGTTCAATTCCAATCGTATAACTTTCTTTTGCATCACTGCTCTTGTCGCTTCCGGATCCTGCACATCCTGTCAGTAATGCTGCCATCATTGCTCCTGTTAATAATCCTGCTACTAATTTTTTCTTCATAATTTTGTCTCCTTTTCTTTGTTTAAATTTTTCCTGTCTGCAGTCTGCATATCGCCAGCCGACTGACCACTTGTTAGGAGAGAAAATGTTCTGAGGGATTTATCTGGATAGAACAAAGAATATGCCTTGGCACATTCTCGCGCCGAGCGCGTTGCTGAGCGCCAGTGACGCTCGTCTAGCAACGACCGAAGTGAATACGGAGACGCTTGCGGCATAATTCTTATTCGCGCGAGTGCGCATCCTGCCGGAGGCTTTTTGTATAATAGGAAATGCAATTTCCTATTATACAAAAAAACCGCCTCAAACAAACTGTTTGAGGCGGTAATATTATCTATTATCGCGGTACCACTCAACTTGACATAATGTCCACTTTTCTCATGTACTAACATACACTCCTGATTGATAACGGGTTCGGTTCCCGACAAACCATAATCTTCTGCATTCAGAATTTCCGGCTGCCCTCGAAAGTCCATTCGATCATCCACTTAGTACGGCAATCACACCACCTGCCGCTCTCTGAAACTTCGTCAGATTATCTACTCCTCTTTCTCAACGGTTTCTATAAATATTTGTTTTATTTATGTTCTATACTTTAACGTGTTAAACTTATTTTGTCAAGTTCTTTTTTTGCAATTTTACATCAATTTTCATATCTATTGCAAAATAGTCTTATTTTTCTCCTGATTTTCCAAAGCCTCATATGCACTTTCATAGAAAAACTCCTGTGAATTAAGCGGTGCCTCTTCTCCCGGTTGTAATCTCGTATATTTTCCGCTGCTGTTCAGTTCTCTTGCCTGTACATTGTCACTGAGCATCGTGATAAACATCTCGTTCAGACGCAGCTTCAGATCCGGATTCTCCACCGGTGCCGCCACTTCGACTCTATGTACCGTATTTCTTGTCATCCAGTCTGCAGATGCTATATAAATTTTCTGTCTTTCTTCTTTTCCAAATATATAAATTCTGGAATGTTCCAAAAAACGTCCTACAATACTGATGACCCGGATGTTTTCTGTATACCCTTCCACTCCCGGGATAAGGCAGCAGATTCCACGTACAATAAGTTCTATCTCCACGCCTGCCTGAGATGCCTCAATCAATTTATCCATCAGCTTTTTATCAGTCAGAGAATTCATTTTCACACCGATATAAGCTTCTTCGCCTCTCTTTGCATGACGAATCTCTTCCTCGATCATATCAAGTAATCGGTTCTGAAGACAATTTGGCGCTACCAGAAGTTTTTTGCTGACCTGAACCGTTTCTCCCATAAATAACGCCTGGAAGATTGCTGCTGCCTCCTCACCAATCTCCTGATCATACGTCATAAGAGACAGATCTGTGTACAGTCTTGCTGTCTTCTCATTATAATTTCCAGTACCAATTTGTGTATAATACTCGATTTTTCCATTCGTCTTTTTTGTGATCAGACACAATTTTGAATGAACCTTATAGCCGTCCAGACCATATATGACTGTACAACCAGCCTCTTCCAGTCTTCTTGACCATTCAATATTATTTTCCTCATCAAATCTTGCTTTTAACTCTACAAGAACCAATACATCTTTTCCATTTTCCGCCGCATCAATCAAAGCTTCCACGACCTTGCTCTGCTTTGCGACACGATACAGTGTCATCTTGATTGATACAACTTCATCGTCATTTGCAGCCTCAGAAAGCATATCCAGAAACGGACGTATACTCTCATATGGATAAGACAATAATTTATCTTTCTCCTTGATCTGCTCCAGAATCGATCTTTTGCTGTCAATCTGTGTAGATTTCTGAGGCACTCGTTTCTCATAGAACAATTCCGGATGATTGCGCAGGCTGTCCTGGATCTGGAATACAAAGGACAGATCAAGTGGTGAACTTCCACGGAATACATATTTGCCATCCAGATCCAGATACTCGCAGATCTTATCCACGATATCTCCATCCAGTTCTCTGGAAAACTCCACTCTTACCGGAAGCAGACGCTTTCTTTTCTTGATGATTCCTTCCATAAAATCGCGGTAATCCAGATCTTCATCATACAACGCATCTGCATCTATATCTGCATTTCTCGTTACGCGGATCAGAGATTTTGCCTTCACAAAATAACCTTTGAATACTTTCGAAATGAAGTGGAGGATCAGCTCTTCTGCCAGCATGTAAGTTTCTTCTTCCCCCGGCACCTGCACAAGTCTCGGGAATACACCGGAATTACACGGAATAATTCCAAGTTTTTCTTTTCCGTTTTTCTTCTCCAGTACGACAACTGCATAGATACCTTTATTTTTCAAAAATGGAAACGGCTGTCTTTTTCCGACAACAATTGGAGAAATGAGCGGGGCAATCTCTGCATCAAAATACTGTTCCAGATATTTTCCTTCTTTTTTGCCAATTTTACGGAAATCCACAAGGCGAATCCCTGCCTGTGCAACTTCATCCATCAGATTTTCATAGACTGTATCTTTTCTGCGATTCAGCTTTGCGACCCGTGCCAGGATTGCCTGAATCTGTTCTTTTGCTGTCATTCCAGTTTTATTGTCTTTTACATTTTTCGAAACAATCATCTGATCGATCAAAGATCCTACACGCACCATGAAAAATTCATCTAGATTACTCTGGTAAATTGATGCAAATGTCAGCCGTTCACAGAGCGGATTTTTCTCACTTTCTGCTTCTTCCAACACTCTTTCATTGAATTTCAGCCAGGATAATTCCCGATTCATAAATATCGTTTCATTTGTCATTTTACTTAATTTTCCTCCTTTACAAATGCTGTAAATTCATTTAAATCAGACTGCGCAAGTACAGCATCTGCAATATTTACACAACAGTTTCCCATTCTTCCGATATTCTGAAGAACATGGTTAAACGGTACCGTCAACTTACTGGAACATTTTCCCTTTCCTACACGCTCGACATGGGATTTCCCCATATGTATGGTGAGATCCAGAACCTTTTCTTTTTTCTTCACAATTTTTTTTGCATTCTCTGTACTGCCCGTCATAAGTACCTGAATTGCCTCCCGGTACATACCCTGAATCTGCTCCAGACTCTTCGTCAGATCACGCATGGCTTCTTTGGAGTATTTGTACTTCTGTTCTTTCTTCTCACGGACAGATTCTGCAATCTCCATACTCAGACCATTGACGCGGTCTACATCTCCAAGCATATACATAAGCCCTGCTGTCTGGGTAGTCTGCTTCTCTGTCAGGGAACCGGAAGAAAACATATTTGTCAGATACTCATTGATCTGCTCTGTTAATTTTCCTACATCATGTCCTTGTTCCAGCACTTCTTCCAGTTGTTCATTGGTTTCCCCTTTCACAAGACTGATCAATTTCTGGAGTGTTTCACCTGCCATCTCACTGCATCTTGTAATCTCTTTTCTCGCAAGGCTCAGTGCAACTGTCGGTTGTCCGATCAGTTTATCATCAAGAAACTGCGGACGTGAAGGCTCTCTCTTTTCACTTGTCTTTGCGTCCGGAATGACTTTCATCACAATCTTCACCATCAGCCAGATCAGTGGAATCCAGATCAATGTCATCACAATATTAAAGCTTGTATGTGCATTTGCAATCTGTCGGGAAATCACCTGAACCTCCGGTCCCTTAGGTGAGATCATCTGGATCACATATGCGAATGGTTTGATAAGCCAGATAAAAATCAGTGCACCGGACAGGTTAAAAATACAGTGTGCAACCGCAGTTCTCTTGGCATCTCTTGGCTGTCCGACACTGGCAAGAAGTGCCGTAATCGTTGTTCCGATATTGTCTCCTAAAAGAATCGGGATTGCACCGGTCAGGCCCAGAATACTGGTTACACCATCCGGACCTGCCTGCGATGCAAAATTCTGCAGTACTGCGATGGTCGCACTACTACTCTGTACAACCAGCGTCATCATCGTTCCAACTACAACACCAAGCACCGGCATATCTGCAACTTTTGCAATTAAGTCTACGAAAAACGGACTGGATGCCAATGGCTTCATAACACTTCCCATAGTCTCAATTCCAAGGAACAATAAACCAAATGCAAAAATAGTCTGTCCGATACTCTTTGCTCTTTCTGATTTTACAATAAACGAAATAATAAATCCAATAAATATAATGATGTAAATATAATCACTCAGCTTAAATGCGATAATCTGAGCTGTCATTGTCGTACCGATATTTGCACCTAATATAATCGAAATTGCCTGTGGCAGATTCATAAGTCCTGCACTGACAAAACCAATTGCCATAACTGTCGTTGCACTACTGCTCTGAAGCACTGCTGTTGTAAGTGCACCTGCCAAAACACCAAGGATCGGATTCTTTGTGAGTAATGCAAGAATCGTCTTCATTTTCTCTCCTGCTGCCTTCTGCAGACATTCGCTCATCATATTCATACCATACAAAAATATTGCAAGACCACCTAGCAGGCCAAATACAATCTGTAACTTTTCATTCATCTTCGAATTCTCCTCTTTCTCTTTTTCATACACTACTTACTGTAAGTCTTCCCAGTTCTTAACTCCACCGGTATATATACTTTTCAGCATATATAATGTGATATCAGATAGTGGATTTTTCTGGTTTACAATCACTGCAATTTTGTCTTTTGCCACCGTATTATAGTTCAAAAGTTCTTTTTCATAATCTTTTAAATCTCTTGATGACATTGCCATGTCACAATTTCCTGACATAACACTGTTCAGACCCTTTGTAGAATCCGTTGCCGTAACTTGAATAGTTGCATGTGTATTAATCTTCATATATGCATCTGCGATTTCCTTCATCAGTGCAGCCATTGATGTTGAACCTTCGATTCGTATTGTTCCTTCTGACTGGTTCGATAAAAATGTCGCATTCTTCGCAATTGTTTCATAATGCCCACTTACAATTTCCTGTCCTGCACTTTGAACATATGTCATAAAATCCTGTTCCACATCATTAAGTGTTCCACTGTAGGCAAGATAGAACGAACGAGTCAGCGGATATTTCCCCTTATTATCAGAAACCGCTTCTCCATTGATTTCCAAAGTCTTTACACCACCAATCCCGGTAGTTCCCGCTGACACATAACCGATCGCAGATGGATTTTTATTCACAGTTTCAATGACTGAGTCCATACTGTCAGCAATGGTAGCTGTATTCACTGTTTTGTCTATACCATCAGCTCCGTCTTTATTAAATCCTGCAAGCGAAGCAAATGTATCTCTTGTCCCTGAGCCTTCTTCTCTGGAAATCACCTGAATTTGCCCGAGTTTATTAAGTTCTTCACTATTATTTTTATCTACCTGAGAGTTTTTCTGTCCGCAGCCAATTAAAGCAGTCATCAGACAGACTGTAAATAAAAATGACCATTTTTTTCTTGTCATTACATGTTCCTCCTCATTATCAAAATCAGTGTAACGTATCTTCGTAAAATCTATGTTAAGTCAAATGTTAAATGTATGTAAAAAGTAATTTTAAAAAGAAAAAAGCCTCAGTAGTTTTTTCTTAACTACTGAAGCTTCCGTCTCTTTCTTGTATTCAGTTGTCTATGCCGTTCTTTCATCAGCATAATCATTATATCAGGATAAAGTTCATAATAAACAGCTTCCATCTGCCAGCATATCCAGGCACTCTTTAAATGAGTGTTTACTATTATTGATTATTCCATTTTTTATATTCATCAAGTCTTTGAATGTACCCGGAAAATTCCGGAACTGTAAAATCAAGTTCCTTATATCTTACTGGATAAATTATTCCTTTGCTGATTAATTGTGCTCTTGTCGTAGATATTGAGTAAACCTCTTTTCCAAGATTATGTGCAACATTTGAGATTGTACAAGGTAATTCTCCGCATTTTACCATTGCAAAAACAAATTTTTTATCACTCTCAGCGCATCTTTCATATCGAGCTCTAAAGAATCCTTCATCCAAAGTTTTCAAAAATTCATCAATACAATTTTCAACATCTGATATTTCTATCAAATCCTCATCTGTATTTTGATAAACTATTTTACATAACTGCTGAATAAAAAATGGATATCCCTTTGTAATATCCGCAATTTTTTCTATTGCTTCTTCCGTATACTCTACCTTGAATTTTTTAGCTGGTTCTTCTATTGCCTTTTTTGACTGTTCTAATGATAATGAACCAATTTGTTTGTACATAAATAATCTCTCTGAATATGATTTTTCATCAGAAAGCATTTTATATATCTTCGGGAGCCCGGCACCTATAATCATAACAGGGTACCCTAATTGATTTGTTCTATGCAACGCCGCAATTAATGATCCCAACTGTTCTTGCTTCATATATTGTATTTCATCAATAAAAAAACAAATCGGTGTTTCTGTTTTTAAAGCCGTCTCACCTATCGTAGTAAAGACATCTGTCAAACTTTGCGTCAAGTTATTTGATACGTACAATTCTCGGTCTTGAACAGATAAAGAGAATGTAGTATCATTCGGATTAAAAGAAACAACTAACGATTTTATTGCGTCCAATGGCTTTTTTATCAGATGTTTAAACTTTTCTTTTGCACTTACTGTTCGCAAAAAAGCCTGTGCGCACTCAGCCAATTGAGAGATAAAATCATTCCTCTCTTCTACTTCTATATGTCTACAAAATATTTCTTTTTCATTTGCAATTTCTTCTAACTTATTTATCAAAACAGTTTTTCCAACCCCACGCAGTCCACTATATATGATTGACTGTACAGGAACATTCATTGTTAACGCTTCAAATATTTGCTCGACGCTTTCAATGTCTTCATCCCTACCTGCAATGTACATTGGTTTCAGACCAGCACCAGGTCTATATGGATTAATTTTAAACATCTATACACCTCCATCAATAATTATATTATAGTCTAACCGAAGGTGTTTTTCAATATATTTTGGCATTTCACCGCAAAAAAAAGCCTATAAGTTACTATACCTTTACGCTTGTTTCTTCTGCACAAAAGTATATTCCATCAAACAATAACTTCTACTTTATATTTCATTTGCCCGTTCTCTCAATCGTCTCCTTATTTCCCATAACATGAATATTTTCCATTAAGTTATTGTACACTTCCTCAGGCATCATAACAACATTTTCATTGTTCTTACGGGTAACAATCTACTATCTATTATTTTTACGATTTTCTATTTATAATACAACGAGAGTGTGGATTTACCACACTCTCATTTTCTACGTCATAGTTTCTAAACTTGTCATTTTCAAAATCGAATACCGTGACCTTCTGTAACGGCTTATCAATCACCCAATATTTACGCACTCCAGCAGTCCGATATTTAAATTGTTTTACAACATAATCCATTCTCTCACTACTCGGGGATGCAATTTCAATAATCCAGTCCGGTGCACCATGACAGCCTTTTTCATCAATCTTTGATAGATTGCAAATTTACTTCTTATAATTTATCAACTTCACAGCTCATTTCTTCTCTTCATATACATTTATTATAATCTCACCATCTATACTTATGCAATATTTTTCCTTTAATTATGACAAATTTTAGTTTTTAACATATTCTTTATCTTCTTCCGCAGAATCCTTCTGAAACTGCGTAAATGCCTCCAAATCCGGTGTTCCATCCAGGTCTTTCATATTTTATGCATAAAGAATGCCTTCCAGTATGCCCACTGGAAGACCTTCCTTATTTGAATAACTTCGTATATTCAGTTCTCGTATCCGCAATGTGATAAATATATACTGTGTCCTTGATTACTCTGTAAATCGACACATGTTTACCGCTTATCACCATTCTATAGCCTTGTTCGTTCAGCCAATCATCAGATGCCCTTGATCCAGAATCCGGAAAGTCCCCTAACCTTTCGATTCCGTCTAAAATATGGTCACTGACTTTTATTGCTGTCTCCACATCAAAATTGATTAAATACCAATCTTCAATCTTCTTTAAATCTTCCCATGCTGCTGGGAGGATCTCTACATTATACTTCATTTGCTCGTTCTCTCAATCGTCTTCTTGCTTCTGAAACACTCATGGTTGGCTGTCCTTCGATACGCTCCTGCTCTGCTTTCAAAACTCTCTCTCTTAATTTCAGCATCTGCTCTCTTTTCTCAAATGCTTCTATATTCATAACAACCAAATCACCGTCACCATTCTTTGTAATATAAATCGGCTCATTCGTCTCTTTCGCAAGATTGGATATTCCAGCATAATCATTTCTCAACGCTGTTGATGCTTTAATAATCATCATATCACCTCCATTTATTATGATATAATTTTACTATAATTATGATAGGTTGTAAAGGCAATATCTGAAACAGAATCCATATCATAATTACACAACCAACGAATCACCAGGAAATGTAATAATGCTGTTCTTCTTTTCTTGCTTGTATTTCGAATCAATAATCTCTTCTCCTGACTTTGACAGATGCACTTTTATCCCAGTATCTGTCACAATTAAAAACTCAGTATGAAACCACGGATTTTGCATTTCAAATTAATGATGAAGGAGGCTTTCTCAATGTTTGATAAGTACGATGCTATTATGAATGTTGTCCATCAAAACACTACTATATAACAAAAAATAAATCTTATATTATGAAAGGGAATGGCATTTCTGTCATTCCCTCTCTTATGATTCCATTCATTTAATTTAATCGGAGCTTGTCCTTTTATTTTGTCTCCATACATTTTTGGATTGTCTCCACAAATGGAATAAAATACACGAAAATGCATAAAATTATATTAATTCTCTTCTTCCAGTGAAGCCTTCTGAAACTGCGTAAATGCCTCCAGATCCGGTGTTCCGTCCAGGTCATACGGTGTTACCTGATAAACGTAGTAATTCAGCCAGTTTGTATAAAGATTGTTCGCCTGTGCACGCCATGTCAGAAGCGGGCGGTTGTCCGGATTATCATCTGGATAATAATTCTTCGGTATATCAATCGGAAGTCCTTTTGAAAGATCTCTCTTATACTCCTGATCCAGTGTCATGCGGTCATACTCCGGATGCCCCATCACAAAAATCTGACGTCCATCCTTTGCCATAGACAGAAATGCTCCTGCTTCATCAGATTCTGCCAGGATTGTAATTCTGTCATCCGCACGCAGCTTCTCAATCGGCACATCTGTATGCCTGGAATGCGGCGCATAGAACACATCATCAAATCCACGTACAAGTGGAATTCTACGGTTTAGGACACGATGTCTGAACACTCCAAATAATTTATGATCTAACTGTTCTTTCTGAATTCCATAATGATAATACAATCCTGCCTGAGCTCCCCAGCACAGATGGATGGTAGACATAACATGTGTCTTGGTCCACTCCATAATCTCTTCTAACTCTTTCCAGTAATCCACTTCTTCGAATGGTATTTGTTCTACCGGTGCTCCGGTAATGATAAATCCATCAAATTTCTGATCTTTTATATCTGAAAATTTCTCGTAAAATTTATTCAGATGGCTGGACGATGTATTCTTAGATTCATGACTGGATACAGCCACAAATGTTACATCAATCTGAAGCGGTGTATTGGACAAGGATCGTAAAATCTGCAGTTCTGTATCCTCCTTAAGCGGCATCAGATTCAGAAGTCCAATTTTTATCAGACGGATATCCTGATGTGTTGCACGATGTTCATCCATCACAAATATATTTTCTTTTTCCAGTATCTCTTTTACCGGAAGGTCATTTTGTACACGAATTGGCATAATTTATGCTCCCTTCTGCTTTTCTTTTATTTTTCCTCTGCTTTACTCTTAATCTCTTCTGAATGGATATACTCTCCCGAAGAATCCACATAACTCCATTCGTCATATGAATCTGACCGGACAGGTAGTTTCTTTTTCTTTAACTTATTATCCAGAATCATATCTACAATATAATAGATGACTGCAAATGTCGGGACTCCCATAACCATACCGACAAAGCCAAACAATCCGCCACCGAGTAAAATAGATGTTACGACCCAGAATGCTGACAGTCCGGTAGAGTTTCCAAGAATCTTCGGTCCCAGAATATTCCCGTCAAACTGTTGTAAAACCAAAATAAATATTAGGAAATAAACTCCTTTCATTGGATCTTCCAATGCGATCAATATCGTACTTGGAATCGCTCCGATATATGGCCCAAAAAACGGAATTACATTTGTCACTCCTACAATCACACTTACCAACATTGTATATGGCATATTCAGAATTGTCAGGCCAATAAAGCACAACAGACCGATAATTGCTGAATCCAGAATCTTGCCGATCACAAATCCTCCGAAGATCTCATTACTTTTTGTTGTAATATGAAGGACCATATTGGCACGATCTGCACGGAACAATGCATAAACCGCTTTCTTACACTGTCGTGCAAATATTTCTTTACTATAAAGTATGTAAACAGATACAATTACACCAATCAGCATGTTAAAAACTTCACTGATAACATTGAAGATTCCGACTGTCAGGTTCGACATCAGACTGTTCACCTGCGTCATCAGATCAGTACGCAGCCAATTTGTCAACATTGTCGTTCCTTCTTCCAGCGCATTTTTCAAAATAGCAACTGTTGTACTGTCTTCCAGTTGGATAGAATTAATCTTATCCAGTGCATCATTGACCTGTTTTGGCAATGTCAGTACCATATTACGGATACTGCTGTAGAGTTCCGGTATCAGCATATTTAATAATACCGTAATCAACACAATTAATATGATTAACGATACGAAGATGCCGACACTTCTGGATACCTTTTCAGCATTCTCCGGCTTTTTCATGCGTTCCTGAAGCTTGGGAATCAAAAATGCATCTACCCTTTTTACAATCGGATTTAAGAGATATGCAATAACACACCCGTACAATACCGGTTTTAATACATCTATAATTTTAAAAATCACATCCGAAATATGTCCTAATCTTAAAAGCGCAAAATAAAACAGAATACAGGCTGCAACAATTACAAATACTGTCATTCCCCGGTTGATCTGCTGCCGTATTCTGGATGGTCTGCGTCCTCCAATCTGTGGCGCTTCCTCGTAATAGGCTTTTTCACGTTGTTTTTTTTCTTCTCGAGTTTTAATTTCTATATTCCCCATATTCTTCTCTTCTTTCCTAAGCATGTATAATTATTATACCCTCAGAAATATACCCCGTCAACTGCGAAACTTTGAAGAAATTCTAAAGAAAACATACAAAAAAGAGAGGACTTGCCTCTCTTTTTCTAATCACATATATTCATTTTTAGCTAATGACAGCCACAACTAAATGTTGCGCATTCTGTCTCCTGACATCGACGGGCATTTCCGCCTTCCACACTGATTTTTCCGGCATGACAGTGACACTGTTCATTGTACATACATTCTGTAGCCTTACAGTCAATCTCACTCTTTGGAGATGCCTCTTTCATAGTATTACTGTAACTGTTTCCATCTTTTCTCTCTTCAAAGCTGTCACAGCATGTATCCTGTGCATGTTTTGCAGAGCTTCCACCTACTTTGATACTATCAAGATCACAATAATAATTCTGGTTATGCAGACATGTCTGTACTGTACATTTTAATTCTGGCATAATGCTACCTCCTTTATTTAATAACATAGCTTATTATGCCCTCACGCCGCAAAAATATTCTTATTATTTTATTTTTCGTCTTCTTTTACAACTTCTCGTTTTACTCTGTCAGCAATCTCTTTCTGAATATCTGCAATAAATGTTTCCAGATTCTTCTGTCCTTCATCTCCTGCAAAACGGCTTCTTACTGATACGAGATCTGCTTCCTGCTCTTTTTCACCTACAACAAGCATGTATGGTATCTTCTGCATCTGAGCCTCACGAATCTTGTATCCAATCTTCTCTGCTCTGGAGTCGACCTCAGCACGAACACCTGCTGCATTTAACTCATCAAGAACTTTATTGGCGTAATCCATATATTTATCAGAGATCGGAAGTACTTTTACCTGTACCGGAGCTAACCATGTCGGGAATGCTCCTGCGAAATGTTCAATCAGGATTCCAATGAATCGCTCAATAGAACCGAATGCTACACGGTGGATCATGATCGGACGATGTTTCTCTCCGTCAGCTCCTGTGTACTCAAGTTCAAATCTCTGTGGAAGCTGCATATCTAACTGAATTGTTCCACACTGCCATGTTCTGCCAATAGAGTCTGTCAGATGGAAGTCAATCTTCGGTCCGTAAAATGCTCCGTCGCCTTCATTGACTACATAATCAAGTCCAAGGTCATTTAACGCACCACGAAGTCCTTCTGTAGCAAGCTCCCAGTCTTCGTCCGTTCCCATACTGTTTTCCGGACGTGTAGAAAGTTCTACATGATATTTAAATCCGAACAGGCTGTATACCTCATCGATCAATGCTACAACACCTTTGATCTCGTCACGAATCTGCTCTGGCATCATAAAGATATGTGCATCGTCCTGTGTGAAGCAACGTACACGCATCAGTCCATGTAACTGACCGGATTTTTCATGACGATGTACTAAACCAAGCTCACCGACACGAAGTGGAAGGTCTTTGTATGAACGTGGCTCTGCTTTATACACAAGCATTCCACCTGGACAGTTCATTGGTTTAATAGCATAGTCTTCTCCGTCGATCTGTGTTGTGTACATGTTCTCTTTATAGTGATCCCAGTGTCCGGATGTCTCCCAAAGATGTCTGCTTAAGATAATTGGGGTAGATACTTCTACATAACCTGCTTTTTTGTGAAGTTCTCTCCAGTAATCAAGCAGTGTATTCTTAAGAACCATTCCCTTTGGAAGGAAGAACGGGAATCCCGGTCCTTCTTCACACATCATAAAGAGTCCAAGCTCTTTACCGAGTTTTCTGTGATCACGTTTTTTAGCTTCTTCCAACATTGTAAGATACTCATCAAGCTGTGCTTTCTTAGGATAAGAAATACCATAAATTCTTGTAAGCATCTTGTTCTTTTCATTTCCTCTCCAGTAAGCACCTGCAAGACTTGTAAGCTTGATTGCTTTTACCGGCTTTGTTGTCATCAGATGTGGGCCTGCACATAAATCAACGAACTCACCCTGCTGATAGAAACTGATTTCTGCATCTTCCGGAAGATCCTCGATCAATTCTACTTTGTAAGGCTCATCCTTCTCTTTGAAGTAAGCGATAGCCTCATCTCTTGGCTTCGTAAATCTTGTGATTTCAAGATCTTCTTTAACAATCTTCTTCATCTCTTTCTCGATTTTTTCAAGATCTTCTGCCACAAATGGCGTCTCACGATCCAAATCATAATAAAATCCATTTTCGATGGAAGGTCCAATCGCAAGTTTTGTCTCCGGATAGAGTCTCTTGATTGCCTGAGCCATGATATGAGATGTTGTATGGAAAAATGCTCCTTTTCCCTCCTCATTATCAAATGTCAGGATTTCTACTTCACTGTCAGAATCTACAACTGTACGCAGATCTACCAGTTCTCCATTGACTCTTCCTGATGTTGCAACTCTTGCAAGTCCTTCGCTTAAATCTTTTGCAATGTCGATAACTGACATGCTGTGTTCATACTCTTTTACAGAGCCGTCTTTTAATGTGATCTTCATGCTATTTATCCTCTCTCTTCTTTATTAATGCTTTTTTGTTTTCTTTATGTATCTTTACCCCAGCCTCAAATGCTTCATTGAGTTCCGGGAAAGACTTTCGAAGTACCAGTGGTCTTCCTGTCTTATCTATGAAACAATGCTTGCTTGTTCCACGACAATGAACCATTCCTGTTCTATCGTCCTTAACTTCATATCCAACGGTTAGTTTTATTCCATTATATTCCTTAATGTATGCGTCAATACTGACCGTATCTCCGTAATAGACCATTCTCAGATAATCCGCTTCCACCGAAAGAATCGGACTGATTATCCCCTGTTTCTCCAGATCTGCAAATCCGACGCCCATATAATCTAAAAGGTCGCATCTTGCTTCCTCAAACCAGCGGATATAATTGGAATGATGTACGATTCCCATCTGATCTGTTTCGTAATTCTGTACTTTGTGGATATATTTATTCCATGTTTTTGTCTGTTCACTCATCTTATGCTTCTTAAATATTCCTTATTTTACTCTTGGAAAATCCGGATGCTCTCCTGACCAGCCTGCCGGCTGCATAGAATCGATCCGATACATATCCTCCTTTTCAATCTCAAAATCAAACACTTGATAATTCTGTACCATCCGTTCCTTTGTCGATGCTTTCGGAAGTGGTATGACCTGTCGTTGTATCTCATAGCGAAGACAGATCTGCGCTGCTGATTTGTTATATTTTTCTGCAAGTCCTACTAATAGTGGATGTTCTAGAACTCGTTTTCTTCCAAGCGGTGACCAGGCCTGCACATAAATTCCTTTTTCCTGGCAATAACGAACTGTCGCTTCCTGTGTAAATCCCGGATGGAATTCAATCTGATCTGCCATTGGCATGATCTCACAATTCTGAATCAGGTTTTCCAAATGATGCAAAAGGAAATTGCTGACTCCGATTGCTTTTACTTTACCTGCTTTATATAATTCTTCCAATCCTCTCCACGTCTCAACATCCAGTTCTTTCCAATCTTTATATTCTGGATTTGGAAGCGGCCAGTGGATCAGATACATATCCAGATAATCTGTTCCTAGTTTTTCAAGCGTTTGTGCAAATGCTTTCTTTACTTCTTCATATCCCATCTCCGTCTTCCATGCCTTGGAAGTCAGGAAGAATTCTTCTCTTGGAATCCCCGACTCATGAATCGCTCTTCCAAGCGCTTCTTCTGTATCATAGAAAGATGCTGTATCAAAATACCTGTATCCTGCTTCAATCGCAGTTTTTATAATGCTTTCATTATTTCCTTCTGCTGCCTTGTAGGTGCCATACCCCATGCACGGAATCTTCACACCATTTGCCAGTTCATAACAATCTTTCATTGAATTCATCTTATCACCTGCCTGAATTTTCTAAGTAATACAAAAACAACGAATGTGTCTTGGTGCATCCTGCCGGAGGCTTTTTGCATAATAGAAGATGTAATTTTCATTATACAAAAAGTCCCTCACAGCAAATATGCTGTAAGGGACGAGTTCTCTTCTCGCGGTTCCACCCTGCTTAATCTGATCATAAATAAAATCAGATTCACTTCATTCTTGACGATAACGGAGTCACCGGACTGCTTTACAGCCACTCAGAGGTAGTCTTCAGAAGGTTCTGTGGATAAGAAGCTCTCAGCCTGCGGCTTCTCTCTCTGGTATCACGTTCCCAACTTACTCGTCTCTTCACCGTGTTTTCATATGTCTCATTATAGCATCGAAGATGTGGTTGTCAAGAAGTTCTTACAGATTCTTACCGCAACACTTCTTGTATTTCTTACCGGAGCCACACGGACATGGATCATTTCTTCCAATCTTCTTCTCCTTGCGGATTGTTGTGGATTCTTTCTGCTCTTTGTAAAGCTTCTTCAGCTCTTCCTCAGAATAAATCTCTTTCCACTGTGGAAGTTCATATAACCAGTCAGCTTTTGCTGCAACCATGTTCTTATAAAGCTTCTCTTTATCAAATGCAAGGCTTACAACTGTATCCTCATCCATTGTCTCAATCGGATTTGGTTCTTTTAAGCTCTCATCGATTCCATCTAAGAAACCTACCATAGTCAGAACTTCCTGTCCATACTTCTCAGCAAGTTCTTTTACTGTTCCTTTTACTTCCTCGTCCGGATTAGAAAGAAGCTGTTCATAAATCTCTTTCTCAATCTGGAAATATGTTCCCCAGAATCTCTGCAGAGTTGCTCTGTCAGCGCTCTCGTCATATGCAATATCTTTCCACTGCTCTAATAATGTACGACTCATCTTAATATACTCCTTTGTATCTTTTCATCCTATTCGTCTTATTATATAACATTTTTTCATATTTTCAAAGACCTGTTTGCTTTTTTACTGCCGATTTTATATAATGATGCTAGTTGATCAAATTGAAAGGACTTTCTTATGAAAAAAGTAAAACGTATTCTTGCTCTTGCCGGTGCCATGCTTTTATTCGCACTCTACGCCAGCACACTTATATTTGCATTTATCGACTCGGATGTATCCCTGACTTTCCTCAGGGCTTCCATTGCATGCACGATTATTCTCCCGGTATTGATTTATGCCTATATTCTTGTGTACCGTGTTACTAGAAGAGACACTGACATAAACTCAGAGGACCAGGACGACCAGAATAGTCCGAAGTAAATCCATATTTTCGTTTCTCTTTTTTCTTTTTTCTTTTGTTCAAATACTCCAGCGGCGATATTGGCTGCTGGTAATCTTTCGTTTCCCTGTTATTGTTCTCCATTGCAATACCTCCTACAACACCTGTTAATCAGTCTGTTTATCCCGACTTTACTATTATATGGTGCTATGTCTGCTTTTATGACTGCTTTTGTTCCATACATTTTTGTCTCTGCAACGTTTATGAACTCCCCGCCAGATGATTTTTCATCTGACATCTGTAATATTAACAGGAAAATGTGTACGACCTGTGGAAGGAATCTAAAGAAAACCTTATGAATTTATAAAATAAATGCAATTTCCGATTAGAACAAAGAATGTGCCTCGGCACATTCTTGCGCCTGCGGCGGTCGCTTGCGACACCTACCTTGTACGCCGCAGTGCGCATCCCTAGCGTAGCGTTTTTTATATGTTAGGAAAGAACTTTCCTAACATATAAAAAAGAGATTACCTCCCATTCGAAGTAATCTCTTATTATTTCGTCTTACAGTATAAGATCCATGACTATAACTCTCGGTTCTCAGTCTGCAATCTCTGATTTTCAATCACTATTTACTGAGTGGTGACTCACGATAAATGATGTCCTCACGTCCCGGTCCGTTAGATACCATTGTAATCGGATATCCAATCTCCTGCTCAACGAACTCGATGTATTTTCTGCAGTTCTCCGGAAGCTCTTCATACTTCTTGATACCACGGATATCACAGTTCCATCCTGGAAGCTTTTTAAGAACTGGTTTTGCTTTCTCAAGATAATGTGTCGGCGGGAAGTCTGTTGTAACCTCTCCATTAATCTCATATCCTACACATACCGGAATCTCTTCCAGATATCCAAGTACATCAAGAACTGTAAATGCTACATCTGTTGCTCCCTGCATTCTGCATCCATACTTGGAAGCAACACAATCGAACCAGCCCATTCTTCTCGGACGTCCGGTTGTAGCACCGAATTCTCCGCCATCTCCGCCGCGGCGTCTCAGTTCATCAGCCTCATCTCCAAAAATCTCACTTACGAAAGCTCCTGCTCCAACAGCACTGGAGTATGCTTTACATACAGTTACAATCTTCTGAATCTCATATGGTGGGATTCCAGCTCCGATTGCACCATATCCAGCTAATGTAGAAGATGATGTAACCATCGGATAGATTCCGTGATCTGGATCTTTCAATGAACCAAGCTGTCCCTCTAACAAGATATTCTTTCCTTCTTTGATTGCATTGTGAAGGAACAATGATGTATCACATACATACGGTGCGATCATCTCTTTGTACTCCTGCAGCTCTTTATATAAATCGTCTGGATTGATCAGCGGTTTGTGATACAGATGCTCAAGAAGAACATTCTTCTGCTCTGCCACACGTACAACTTTCTCTTTTAACAAGTCATCGTCAAATAACTCACTGACCTGGAATCCAATCTTAGCATATTTATCTGAGTAGAACGGAGCAATTCCGGACTTTGTAGATCCGAATGACTTTCCTCCAAGTCTTTCTTCCTCATATGCGTCAAAATTCTTGTGGTAAGACATTACCATCTGTGCTCTGTCAGATACAAGGATCTTCGGCATCGGGACATCTCTTTCCACGATAGAATTAATCTCTTTCATCAATACAGGAATATCAAGTGCTACACCATTACCGATAATACTTGTTGTATGTCCATAGAACACACCGGATGGTAATGTGTGAAGCGCAAATTTTCCATAATTATTAATAATGGTATGCCCTGCGTTGGCACCTCCCTGAAAACGTACGATGATATCCGCTTCCTGAGCGAGCATATCAGTAATCTTACCTTTACCCTCGTCTCCCCAGTTTGCACCTACTACTGCTTTAACCATATCTATTCCTCCTGTGTTATTAACATAATAAATCACCTTATGCATTATACTATATTTTTCTCCACTTGTACAATGGATTTTCACAAAAACTGACAGAAATCCGCTATTTTTACATAAGTGGAGCAATCAGGCGCAATACCTGACCGGATATTTTGGTTGCAAGTGTCTGTTTTTTTACTTCCATAAGCGTCACTTTATGGCTTTTTGCAAGTGTCTGCTGAAAGTCCCGTTCCACTTTGTCAACTTCAGAATTATTATAAATAAATACTCCACATTCAAAATGCAGATACAAACTCCGATAATCCAGATTAATACTTCCTACCGTCGCAGTATCATCGTCCGATACGAATACCTTTGCATGCACAAATCCTGGTGTATATTCATAAATCTGTACTCCGCTCTCGATCAGTTCCTTGTAATAAGTTTTTGCAACTGCAAAAGCATACCATTTATCCGGGATATGCGGCATTATAATAATTACTTCGATTCCGCATTTTGCCACACGAGTCAATGTTGTGATCATCTCATTGTCCAATATCAGATACGGCGTCATAATATGCACATATTTCTTTGCATGATTTAAAATATGGAAGTATACTTCCTCGCCCACGTTCTCATCGTCATATGGACTATCTGCATACGGAATAACATATCCAAGTTCCCGTCTGAGCCCCTTAACCTTCGGTGTCAGATACTTGCGGTAATCTTCCGGTTTTCTAGCCTCAATATTCCACATCTGAAGGAACATCATAGTAAAGCTTTGGACAGCATCGCCTTTTAACATAACCGCGGTATCTTTCCAATGTCCAAAACGGACTTTTCGATTAATGTATTCATCACCGAGATTCACACCTCCCGTATATGCTACTTTGCCGTCAATAACACAGATTTTTCTGTGATCCCGATTATTCTGTGAAGTAGATAAGAACGGTGTGATCTTGTTAGACATCTTACACTGGATTCCATAACTTCTGATGAGTTCCGGATAATCGTAAGGGAGCATCGAAATGGCACACATGCCATCATACATAAACCGGACTTCTACACCTTCTGCCGCTTTTTCCTTTAATATATCCAGGATCGTCTCCCACATATATCCCTCTTCTACGATAAAATACTCCATAAAAATAAACTTTTTTGCCTTTTTCAATTCCTGGACCATGGAAACAAATTTATCTTCTCCCAACGGGAAATACTTAACTGCAGTATTACGGTATGTCGGAAATCCTACCTGATGTGACAGAAAATAGGACAAATGTGCATTGGCTGATTTGCTCGCCCAAATTGCCTCTACGATTTCCTGATCCTGCTGCATATACGGGTCTGTCTCTATCCTGAGTTCCGCAAGTCTTGCTTTCAAAAATCTGGTTCCTATCTGAAACTGGACAAACAGATAGAATAAACTTCCCACTACAGGAAACACAAGAACACAAAGTGTCCACGTCATTTTAAACGCTGGATTCCCCTTGGAATTGATGATGTGGATCAGTACCAAAAGACTCACTGCGCGGAATGCTCCATATATGTAAGTTGTATAAGCATTCAGATAATACGGAATCATAATAAAGATTCCAAGCTGAATCAGAATCAGGAGCAACATGATACCAGTTCGGCTGAAAACAATTCGAAAAAGACCCTTTTTTGCTACTTTTGCTACTTTTGCTACTTTTGACTTTTTAAAATTCTGTTCACTACTCATGTCTTTCTCCTTCTTCGCGTTCCTTTCAACTGTCGTTTCGTCATTTCTCACAAATACTCTTTCTATATTTTAGCACATTTTCCCATTTGTCTCAACAACCCCGGCTCGACATATTTCTCACATTTTTATTAAATATGTTACGGGAAATTAATATATTTTTTATAGACTCTCCCTTTCAATTTTGTTAAAAAAGTATTACAATATTGCTATTAGTAGAAATTTCATCGCACGAAAGGAGATTTTATTATTATGGCTAAATGGGGAAAGAAATTATTAGGTCTCGCAGCAATTGGAGGAGCTGCAGCAGGTCTTGTTTATTATCTTAAGAGCAAAGAAGAGCTTGATCTTGATGATTTTGATGATGAACTGGACGATGATGATTTTGATTTAGATAATGATCTGAAGCCAGTTGGCGAGCGCGGCTACGTTCCGCTTACACCTAAAAAAGAGGCTGAAGACGCAGACGCTTCTGATGATGAAGAAGCTCCTGAAGCTGTTGAGGAAGCTTACAAAGCTGACGAAGAACATATAGACGAAGCGATTGCCAAAGAAGCTGAAGAAGCTGATGCAGAATCCAATGAGGCCGCCGAGGAATGTAGCGGTACAGAGACTTCCGAACAGTAAGAAATTTAACAGGGAATTACTAAAAGATTTACTAAAAAACTACTAAAGGAGTTGCCAAAAAGCAGCTCCTTTTCTATACATAAACTGATATTTTATATCAGTTGGGAGATGACTCCCACCTCTATAGGGTGAGAAACAAGCTGGTATCAGTGGTGGGAGTCAATCCCCCAGCTGATATAGCCTCCGGCAGGATTGCAGAGGCATTCTTGAATACGCGCAGCTACTTCACTACTATCGCATTCATCCATCTGCACTTTTCTATGCTCCCCAGCACTTACACAGGGTTCTTGCCGCCTCTTTAATCTGTTCTTCGCTTAAATTGGCATATCCAAGAAGAATCGTTGCTTTCCTACTGTTTTCTTCGCCCACCCGATAATCTGACATTCCATAGACCCGGATATCTGATTTTTTTGCAAGTTCGATCAGTTCCTGTTCTGAATACCCATCTTCAAACGTCAGAAGCAGATGCACACCTGCATGTTCTCCGGAAATCTTGCATTTTCCCAAAAGAGGCTTTAATTCCTCGATCAGCGTATCATGACGTCCTTTATACATAGCTCTTGTCTTATTCAAATGCCGTTCATAATAGCCCTCTTCAATAAATCGCTGTACGATCATCTGATCGACTTTTGAAACGGTTGAATTCACAAAACTATATTCCCGTTCATAGCGTTTCTGCAGTTTTTCCGGCAACACCATATAGCTCATACGGATTGCCGGTGCAATGGATTTTGAAAATGTACCAAGATAAATAACTTTTCCGTCCCGGTCATATCCCTGCAGTGCCGGAATCGGTTTTCCTTTATAACGGAACTCACTGTCGTAATCGTCTTCGATCACATAACGATCCGGTTCTTCTTTCGCCCATTTCAAAAGTTCCATTCTTCGTCCAATCGGCATAATGATCCCTGTCGGATATTGGTGAGACGGAGTCACGTATGCAATATCTGCCCCACTATCAGACAATTCTGTCACTTTCATTCCATTTTTGTCCATACCGACCGGAACAGTCTTATAGGCAAGTCCCCGGAAGAGACGATATGCCTGTTTGTATGTCGGATTTTCAAATGCAACGACATGTTCTCTTCCAAGTATCATACCAAGAAGCATTAAAATGTAATCGCTTCCGGCACCGACGATTACCTGTCCCGGTGTACAATTCACGCCTCTGGCCTGATGCAGATAATTACAGATTGCCTGCCGGAACCCAAGTTCCCCTTTGGATTCACCGGATCTGAACAGCTCTGTTTTATCATCTGTCAGTATATCTTTAGAAAGCTTTCTCCACGCATTGTAGGGAAAGCTTTTTAAATCCACTCCGTTTGGCGTAAAGTCATAACGGTATCGTGGCTTCTGTTCTTTTTTTTCTTCTGTTGGTGTTTTTGCAGGACGGATCTGATATAGCTCATCAATCTTTGCTACAAAATATCCTCTGCACGGCTCCGATTCTATATAGCCTTCTGACAGTAACTGTTCATACGCAAGCTCTGCCGTACTGCGGCTGATTTCCAGATGTCTGGCAAGAGCTCTTGTGGAAGGGAGCTTCTCTCCATAAGAAATCCTGCCATTCTGGATATCACTTTTTATATAGTTGTAAATCTGTTCATAGAGGGGAACTTTTGAATCTGTCTTCAGATTCATGGTCAGTTCGTTCATGTTATTCCTCTTTATTTCTTAGGCAGTTTGAAAGAGCTCTTCAGTGACACGATTCTATTGAACACCAGATTCTCCGGTGTAGAATCTTTACTGTCAATGCAGAAGTATCCATTTCTTACGAACTGGAAGCTGTCACATCCCTTTGCCTCTGCAAAGCTATCCTCTACATAGCAGTTCTTGCGGATTTCAAGAGAATGTGGATTCAGGTTCAGAGAACCGTCCTCTTTATTGTATACACCTTTTTCTTCATCTACAAGATTCTCATAGAGACGAATTTCTGCCTGTTTTGCATAAGGTGCTGCTACCCAGTGGATCGTTCCTTTCACTTTACGTCCTGTAAATCCTGTTCCGCATTTTGTCTCTGGATCATAAGTAGCGTGAACAACTGTCACATTTCCATCTTCATCTGTCTCATAACTTGTACAGGTCACAAAATATGCATTCATAAGACGTACTTCATTGCCTGGGAAGAGACGGAAATATTTCTTCGGAGGCTCGATCATAAAATCGTCACGCTCAATGTAAAGCTCTTTGCAGAATGGAATCTGTCTCTTTCCAAGTTCCGGATTCTCCAGGTTATTATCTGCTTCCAGATATTCCACCTCTCCTTCCGGATAATTGTCGATCACAAGTTTAATTGGATCTAGTACTGCCATCATACGCGGACGTTTCAATTTTAAATCCTCACGAATACAATACTCAAGCATTGCATAGTCTACCGAACTCTGGCTCTTGGATACTCCACACAGCTCGATAAACATTTTCAGAGATTCCGGTGTGAATCCTCTTCTTCTGAGTGCTGCGATGGAAACAAGTCTTGGATCATCCCAGCCATCTACGATGCCGTCCTGAACAAGTTTCTTAATGTATCTCTTACCTGTCACAACATTGGTCAGGTATAATTTTGAAAACTCAATCTGACGCGGTGCCGGATCAAACTCGCACTCTTTTACAACCCAGTCATAGAGCGGTCTGTGATCCTCGAACTCCAGTGTACAGATAGAATGTGTGATATGCTCTACTGCATCCTCAATTGGGTGAGCAAAATCGTACATCGGATAAATGCACCATTTATCCCCTGTGTTGTGATGTGTCATATGTGCCACACGGTAAATGACCGGGTCTCGCATGTTAATGTTCGGAGACGCCATATCGATTTTTGCACGAAGTACCTTTGTTCCATCTTCAAACTCACCATTCTTCATGCGTTCAAAAAGATCTAAGTTTTCTTCAACACTTCTGTCACGATATGGGCTGTTCTTCCCTGGCTCTGTCAGTGTTCCTCTGTACTCGCGAATCTCATCAGCACTGAGATCACACACATATGCTTTTCCCTTTTTGATCAATTTTACTGCACATTCATACATGGTATCAAAATAGTTAGAAGCAAAATACAGATGGTCTTTATAATCTGCTCCTAACCACTGCACATCTTCTTTGATAGACTCTACAAATTCCATATCCTCTTTCATCGGGTTCGTATCGTCAAATCTTAAATGAAATGTTCCACCGTATTCTTTCGCAAGTCCGGAATTTAAAAGAATGGACTTTGCATGTCCGATATGAAGGTATCCATTCGGCTCTGGCGGGAATCTTGTGCAGACCTCTGTATAAACTCCCTCTGCCAGATCTTTATCGATTTCCTGCTCTATAAAATTCTTAGAAACTGTCTCTTCTGCCATTTCTCTCCTCCTGATTTATATGAATTATTTTAAATATACGCTAGTGATATCCACGGATTGCTCCATGCTGCACATGCCTGCAATCCTTCGGATATTCGAATATCGAGTGGCTTATGCCCTCTTCCATTCCTATATCACTCAATATTTTACCCTATGACGGCACAGATTACAAACGTTTTTTGAGCGTCAAAAGTGCCTGTACAATAATTGCACTGTGGTCGACCGCAATCTCACCTGCTTTTTCCACCTGAAAATGTTCCTCGCGCACCAGCTCGCCACGGATCGTCTGTACAACTTCTGCCTCTGTATCCAAGCCTCTGCTTACATTTTTCACGTGAAGTTTATAGTGATATTCCATCTGTTTTTCCGGATCTGACACAGCGCCTCCATAGCATTTCAAATCATTCTCTCTTTCTTCTGTGCTGACTCCTTGTAGATTCACCTCACACCACACAGCATCCGCGGCGTCATCACCTGCCTGTACTTTCACAGCATTTTCCGGAACGACCGCCATATATGCAGTCGTGATCACGCGGGTCCGCGGGTCTCTGTCATAATCCCCATAAGTTGCAATCTGTTCCATAACAAGCCCCTTTACACCTGTCTCTTCTTCCAGCTCACGCCTTGCAGTCTCATCTAAATTCTCCCGCATATTGGCAAAACCGCCCGGCAGTGCCCAGTAACCAATACTTGGGTGATTGCTTCTCTTTACAAGAAGAACCTTTAATCCGTCAATAGAATCACAGCTTTCCCCTTCATATGCAAATATGACTGCATCTGTCGTATTGCTTGGTGTTTCATATTTTCTCGGATCATACAGTTCCAGGAATTCTTCCAGATTCTGTCCCGCCTCATTTTTCTCACCAGTTCCGTAAAACTTACTAAAATCATTTAAAAAAGCTGTCATGATACATCACTCACTTTCTATCCTTCTTTCTTCATTCGATAATACGCCTCTGGCATCCATTTTCCCTTCCATACATAGAGTGCGATCAGTACTGCACCGATCAGCCATGTCACCGGATATGCCGTCATAACATAAGACAGTTTGTGGTCGATTCGAAGTACCGCCCAAATCCAGATAACTCTACATACACATAAGGATACAAGGAATACAACCATTGTCTGAAATGTCTTTCCTGTTCCCCGGACTGTTCCTGCCATAACATGTAAGAAACCAAGCAGCCAGTAGAACGGACAGAAAAACTTCATAACATAAATTCCATACTGGACTACATCTGGTTTGCCAGAAAACACTCCAATGACCTGCGGCGCAAACATTAACAATAATATTCCGGAAATAATGGTATATCCAACGCCCATACCTGTTGATACCCACATTCCTTTCTTCACGCGGTCATATTTTCCTGCGCCTACGTTCTGACCTGCAAATGTACTGGCCGCCATACTGAAACTCAGCACCGGAAGAATATTGAATCCATCTACTTTTACATAAGCTGCATAGCCTGCCATTACAACTGCACCAAAGCTATTGACGCTGGACTGTACAATAACATTTGAAATGGATATAACAATATTTTGAAATCCTGTTGGCAGACCAATCTTCAAAATCCTTCCAAGCAGATTATCATAAAACCGAATATCACGTAGTCTTACATGATAACTTTCCTGGCTTCTCATTAAAAATCCCAGAATAAAAATACAGGATAAAAGCTGGCTGATATCTGTTGCAAGAGCCGCTCCAATAATTCCCATTTTCAAAATCACAACAAAAAATATATCTAAAAATATATTGGAAACCGCTGCAATAATCAAGTAGATTAATGACCGTCTGGAATTTCCCACTGCATTGAGAATTCCTGCTGACATATTATAAATAACAGAAAAAAATATTCCGCCAAAATACACCTGCAGATACTGTGATGATTGTTCAAATACTTCCTGCGGTGTGTCCATTGCCCGCAAAATCATCGGTGTTGTCACAACCCCTGCCACTGTCAATATCGCTCCTGCTGCCACGGCAATTGCAAGTGTCGTATGTACTGCTTTCCTTACTCCTTCACGATTCCCGGCTCCAAAAAACTGAGAAACAACGACTCCGGCACCTGCGGATGCACCGATACAGAATCCAAGCAGAAGATTGATGATTGCGCCACTGGATCCGACTGCTGCCAATGCCTCACTCCCAATCCAGTTTCCCACAATAATAGAATCTACTGTATTATATAATTGTTGAAATAAATTTCCCAAGATGAGCGGAATGGAGAAGAATAAAATTTCTTTCCAAATTGCCCCTTCTGTCATCACTGTACTTTTCTTACTCATATTTTCTCTCTACGCCTCTCTTCTAACACCCAAAATTCTTCTTTCAGCTATACTCTTCTTTGCCCGGCAGTCATACGATTTTAAAAAGTCAGATAGTAAAAACCCCGTAAACTCACGTTCTTCGCGAGTTTACGAGGTTAATTTAAACAAGCTGCCTAGCGGAATCGAACCGCCGACCTCCGCCTTACCAAGGCGACGCTCTACCGACTGAGCCAAGGCAGCGCGCATATGTTCTATGCAACGTTAATAATATACAATATCCGGCACTTGTTGTCAATGCCTAATCGAGTATTTCTATTTTTCGGCATTCCTGTTTTTCACAACTTCTCTTTTTCTAGAATTTTTTGTGTCTTTGCCTTAATTCTTTGAAGGGCATTATCCACCGTCTTCGGACTTTTATCTAAAAGCCTTGCTATCGTGCGGTAATCGGTGCCCATAAGATGCAGATAAAGTACACGATTCTCAAGATCACTTAAGCTCTCTTCCAGTTTACTTTCCAGAAGTTCTGCGTATTCCTGGCTGACTAATAATTCTTCCGGATTGCTGTTTTTATGTGCTTCCATCGTATTGATCAGAGGTTCTTTCTCCTCCGTCATATCATAAAGTGAAACATAAGAATTTAACGGACTGTGTTTCTTTCTCCTGGAAGCCTCGATTGCGGAGTAAAGCTGTCTGGAAATACACAGTTTTGCGAAGCTGAAAAATGAACTATTCTGATCCGGCTCATAATTCTGCACCGCTTTAAAAAGACCAATCATACCTTCCTGGATCAGATCTTCATTTTCTCCTCCAAGAAGATACATAGCATTCGCTTCTTTTCGCACAAGATTTTTATATTTTTCCATAATATAATCTACGATTCTGTTGTCTCCATCGCGCAGCTTCTGAATCAGTTGTTCATCTGTCATCTTCTCATATCTGTCCATAATTATCCAAGCCTCTGTCTTACAATCTCATATGCAAGAACTCCGGTTGCCACAGATGCATTCAGGGAATCAATATCCCCTTTCATCGGAATGCTTGCAACAAAATCACAGGTTTCTTTTACAAGACGGCTGACACCTTCTCCTTCATTTCCAATCACAAGACCGATCGGACCTGTCAGATTCAGCTTATACATAGACTCACCACCCATATCCGCACACACGAACCAAAGCCCTTTTTCTTTTAATTCTTTCATCGTCTTAGTCAGATTAGTCACTTTTGCAACCGGTGTATAGTTGATTGCTCCTGCCGATGTCTTTGCCACAGTCGCCGTCAGTCCTACCGCTCTTCGTTTAGGAATAATGACTCCATGCGCACCTGCCAGATTTGCAGTACGGATAATCGCACCCAGGTTGTGTGGGTCTTCAATATCGTCCAGCAAAATAAGAAATGGATCCTCTCCCCGCTCTTTTGCCAGTGCCAGCATATCCTCTACCTGTGCATACTCATAAGCCGCTGTATAAGCAATCACTCCCTGATGTCTTCCTGTCTGTGAAAGCTGTGTCAGACGTTCTTTATCTACAAACTGAACCAAAGTATCATGCTTCTTTGCCTCACGTACAATCGTCCGCACCGGGCCATCCTGGCAGCCGTCCAGAACAAATAATTTGTCCACTGGTTTTCCGGAACGAAATGCTTCTAATACCGCATTGCGTCCCTCAATCATATTTTCATTTCCATGTTTGTCTTTGTGTTCTATCATGAAATTCTCCTTCTTCAAAACTTACTCAAATCCTGCTGCCATCTATTCTTCTTCCTTTAAAGCGGACCTGTCAGAAACACTGCAAAGCCCGATCTTCACCAAATCCAGCAGTCGTTTCCAGTCCTTTTTCAGATACAGATATCCCATCAACGCTTCAAATCCCGTAGCACGCCTGTAGTCTATGATGGATTGATTCTTTGCAGGAGACACACTTTTGGCATTCCTTCCGCGTTTGTATATGCCATGCTCTTCTTCTGTTAAATGTTCCTGAATGGTACGCATCATTTTGGACTGGGCAGATGCCTGTACATAAGAGCTGGTCTCCTTATGCATTTTCTGAACCTGTTTATTTCCCTCATTCATTACTAAAGACTTAATTACAAGGTCAAAAATGCAGTCTCCGATATAAGCCAGAGCAAGAGGTGAATATTCTCTGATATCCACCTCTTTCATCTGGAAAATCTCCTGCATATAACTGTCAAACTGCCAATCTACGCTCTTTTCCATTGTACTCCTTCTCTTGTATCTTTCAAAATGATACCTTTTTCTAATAATTCATCACGAATCGCATCTGCTCTTGCAAAGTCCTTTGCTTTTCTTGCAGCCTGACGCTCCTCAATAAGTTTTTCAATGTCCTCTGCCAGAATTTCTTCTTTCTTCTCTACAATAAGACCAAGAACATCTGCAAGCTTCACGATCAAGTCTTTGATCTTTCCAAGATACTCTTTTGTCTTCTTGGCATCTGCATTGGTGTTGCTGTATCTTACAAGCTCAAAAATTGCAGCTACTGCATCTGCTGTATTAAAATCATCATCCATCGCATCTTCAAATGCTTTTACAAACGAATCTGTCTGAGCGAAAAGTTCTGCTTCCTCTGCAGTCATCGGCTCATCCTTTGCATTTTTTATAAGGAAGTTCAGGTTATCTACTGCATTTACAATTCGCTCCAGACTGCTCTTAGCTGCTTCCATAAGCTCAGCACTGAAGTTCAATGGACTTCTATAGTGTGCGCTCAGCATAAAGAAACGAAGCACCTGAAGATCATACTGCTCACTGATCTCACGGACAGTTCTGAAGTTTCCGAGAGACTTACTCATCTTGCGGTTGTCAATATTTAAAAATGCATTGTGCATCCAGTAATTTGCAAATGTCTTTCCATTGGCAGCCTCACTTTGGGCAATCTCATTTTCATGATGTGGGAATACAAGATCTTCTCCACCGGCATGAATATCTATCTGCTCTCCAAGATATTTCTTGGACATCTCAGAACACTCTGTATGCCACCCCGGACGTCCGTCACTCCATGGGGATTTCCAGAATGGCTCTCCTTCTTTTTTCGGTTTCCAGAGAACGAAATCCAATGGATCTTCCTTCTCATCTGCACCAGATACAAGAAGTGAGCGCTCTCCGGAACGAAGATCATCCAGATTCTTGTGGGACAGTTTACCGTACTCTTTGAACTGGCGGGTTCTGTAGTAAACAGTACCGTTCTTTTCATAAGCATATCCCTTGTCCATCAGTGTCTGGATCAACTGAATCATACCGTCAATTTCCTGTGTTGCAAGCGGATTTGTTGTTGCAGGCTTTACATTCATGCCAGCCATATCTTTCTTACATTCTTCAATGTAACGCTGTGAAATCTCTTCAGCAGTCACACCTTCTTCATTTGCCTTTGCAATAATCTTATCATCTACATCCGTGAAGTTCGATACATAATTTACATCATATCCTTTATATTCGAAATATCTTCTGACAGTGTCAAATACGATCATCGGTCTTGCATTACCAATGTGAATAAAGTTGTATACAGTAGGTCCACATACATACATGCGGACTTTTCCTTCTTCAAGTGGTATAAATTCTTCTTTTTTCTTGGACATTGTATTATAAATCTTCATTTTTATTGCTCCTTCTCTTCTTTTGCACACTGGGCATGCGCAACCATTTTTAACTGATTTTCCAGTTCCATAAGCTTTTTATGCATACGCAGGTTATCAACCTGAAGCTCTTTGATGTCATTGCTGATCGGGTCCGGAAGATCTACCTGGTTCATATCCATACGTGGGATTTTTGCACCATCCTGCTTTACAATTCTTCCAGGGACACCAACAACTGTACAATTAGCCGGCACTTCTTTCAACACAACGGATCCTGCTCCGATTTTTGAATTCTCGCCAATTTTAAATGATCCAAGAACCTTTGCTCCTGCGCTGACCATAACATTATCTCCAAGCGTCGGATGACGTTTTCCCTGTTCTTTTCCTGTACCGCCAAGTGTTACCCCCTGATACAAAGTAATGTTATCACCAAGTTCTGCCGTCTCACCAATGATAACGCCACTTCCGTGGTCAATAAAAAGACCTTTTCCAATGGTCGCACCCGGATGGATTTCAATTCCTGTCTTTCTGACTGCTCTTTGAGAAATCCAGCGCGCCATAACATAATGTCCCTTTTTGTATAATTTATGTGCGACTCTGTAATGAAGAATTGCCTTAAAACTAGGGTATAAAAATACTTCCATATTCGATTTGATTGCAGGATCCCGCTCACGAATCACCTGAATTTCTTCCTTGACATAGGATACAACTCCCATTTTAAGTTCCTCCCTTGACATATAATGATCAAATATATAAAAAAACTTCGTCTCTCATAATAAGAGACGAAGTATATCCGCGGTTCCACTCTTTTAGAGATTCTGTCTTATGATCTTATGCAGACACCAATCTCCACTTTTCATACTTAACGCGTATCCACGTACTGCACTACCAGATTCCGATAAATCCTTCGCCCAGTCAACTCCCGGAGGCACTTCACAGATATTCCTCTTAAGAACGCTTTCAGCCGGTGACGTTCTCTCTCTGTCAGATTCTTATTCTGTTACTCTTTCCGTTCTAGGTCTTTGCCTGTTTAGAATATATAATATGTGAAAAAATACATTTTGTCAATCACAGATTCTACATAATTGCTTTATTAATTGTATCCTGCATCAGACAATAGCTTACAATTCCGAGGCCGAAAATTCCAAGGATCAGATATAAGATTCCTGAACTTCCATTCACGCCCTTGATCTGATCGCATTTTTCACCCATCTTGTACATCCAGTACCATCCATAGATTCCACATGTAATCAATGTGAACAGAAATACAAGTCCGCCTCCTGTTGCCTGTGTATCGCCACAGATCTGATTAACCTCGTCATTCAGCTTGATCATCCAGTAAATTCCATAGAGTCCGCATGTTACAATCGAAAGAATGACTGCAATCGCAATATTTCTCTCCTGGATTCCCGGGAATCTCTGATTCATGCCGCCTGCCGGGCCGCCATATTGATTCTGGTTTCCATAATTATTCTGATTTCCATATGCATTCTGACTATTATTCGTATCTGCACTTGTATACTGAGCCTGTCGTGGTACTTCGTATGTCTGCTGGCTTTGATTCGCATTCACATCAGCTAAAGCCGCTCCGCACTGTTTACAGAACTTTGCTCCGTCCTCACACTGAGCTCCACATTTGTGACAAAATTTCATTTCTCTTTCCTCCTAAGTAAATCTATAAATATGCAGGGCAATATTTTTGTGAAATAATGCTTTGCCCGCCAATATTTACGATGACTACATCGTCTTTTTATCATAGCACAGTTTCCTGTATTCGTCTATTGCAGAAATATGAAAAAGCATACTTGAATCAAACTGTTTCATTCAGATAAATCCCGGAAAGTGGAATAATCTTTTCAAGCTCCGATGCCATTCGTCCTGACATGGAAACTCCTTCTTCTTTACTGATTTCTTCTACCGTTTTTGCACCAAAGACAAGTTCTCCCAATGCACTGACCGACAGAATACCTTCACTGGTTTCTGGCTTTCCATCCATAAGCATCAGTCCTGAAAACTCCGTTCCTGTCATTGTAACGTAACGGTTATTCTCCGGAATCAGTGGGTCTGTAATTTGAAAGCTGACTGCCATGAGACTTTTTAACTTCAACGACATCAACATTCTTCTGACATCTACGATCCGAATCATAATCTTCGGTTTTGCTTCCTTTTTTTCCACTTCTTCCGTCTCTTTAGATTCTTCATAATATGGTCTTACATCAACAATCTGTCCATCTTTTCTGTAGATGATAAGCTTTCCATCTTCACATGCCAGCTCTTTCAGTAACCGTTCATAATAATTCTTATCACGCTTAGCGTAAACCTGGTATTTCCTCGCCAGTTCTTTCTGTGCCCAGGCTGAAATTTCATCACAATCTTTGTCTTCAGCCGCCTGTACAGTAATACTTTCCGCCAGTTTCTCCTCCGGAGCATAATATTCAATATTCTGTTCATACATCGTCCGGAAATCATGTGGCAGATAAATAGCCTCCGCTGCCGGCATCAGATAAGTAAATGTTACACCGGCCTGGTACATATCCAAAAGAGCCTCTCTTAAAAGTCCGGCCATATACCTTCTGCCACGGTATTCCTTTCTCGTTGCAACTGCCACAATGTAATAAGATTCCTTTTCAATTCCATTGACCATCAGTGTATATGGATTTAAATGCAGCATAGCCTGAACATCATCATCTTCCCGGACAATATAAATTATATTGTCCTTCGTCTTCTCCTGATAATAATAATCTACAAAGCTTTTCTCGTCTTCCGAAAACACTTCTTCATAAAGCTTTCTCGTATCTAAATGCTGTGAAACTTCCAGCTTTTCAATTTTCATATGTCCTTTCCTCCAGCCACACTGTACATTTTACTTTATAATTCCAGATTATATAGATGTTGGGCTCAAAAGCACACAACTATGATACCTACGGATTCTGGCATCCACTACAGCCCGTACATCCGCCACAACTGCCTGCACAACCAGAACTTACATCTGCCGGACCGACACCGTAACTGTAATTCACAATCGTCTCAAGTGACGCAATTGCCTGTGCCGAAATACCTTCTCCGCTTCCGGTAAATCCAAGTCCTTCCTCTGTAGTTGCCTTAATATTCACCTGACTTACTTCAATTGCAAGGGCATCTGCAACATTTTTTTTCATCTGCTCAATATAAGGTGCCATCTTCGGACGCTGTGCAATGATTGTCGCATCAATATTTCCAACCACATACAGCTCATCATCAATCAGCTCCCGTACATACTCCAGAAGCTTTATACTGGAAATTCCTTTATATTTTGAGTCTGTATCCGGAAAATGCTTCCCAATATCTCCAAGCGCTGCTGCTCCGAGAAGGGCATCCATAATCGCATGGAGAAGCACATCCGCATCCGAATGTCCCAAAAGACCTTTCTCATACGGTATCTGGACACCTCCGATAATCAGATCTCTTCCTTCTACTAATTTGTGAACATCGTATCCCAAACCAACTCGCATTTTAATTCCTCCACAAAACTTTTTTTCATTCTCCATTGTCAATGTCTTTTTTTATTATACATGAGAGAATATTCAGAGTCAATGAACGGCCACTATAGCTAGAGTTTTTTTGCACAATAGGAAATGCAATTTCTTATACAAAAAAAAGAAATCTGCTTTTGCAAATTCCTTTTCTTACACAAGTAGCGGGAACTGGATTTGAACCAGCGACACCGCGGGTATGAACCGCGTGCTCTAGCCAACTGAGCTATCCCGCCATATATTGAGGTATATATGGGACCAATAGGGCTCGAACCTATGACCCTCTGCTTGTAAGGCAGATGCTCTCCCAGCTGAGCTATGATCCCATATCTTGTGGCTCTCTCGAACCGACTTCGTTAGTATACATCAATATAGTGAGTATTGTCAATAACTTTTTTTATTTTTTTATTATCTTTTTTAATTTTTCCAGATCGTCCATATCAGGATGTGACAATGCACAGTCAAAATTTGCGATCAACATATCAAGATTAGCTGGATGTTCCGGATTTTCTTTCATCTTTACATATCGTTCACGCACAGATTGTGGCATTTTTCCCTGGCACATATACTCTCCAATAACAGCATTGCTTGAATCAATGGATTGTTTGACTTGTCCGAGAATCTTTTCAAAATATACATCACTTCCACCGAACCCAGCCGTTCCAAACAGAAAAATCTTCTTGTTTTTTAGTTTCGCTAATAATTCTAATGTCTTGGTATCCGCGCTCCCTTTGTCAGTCCAAAATCCGATATACAACAAATCGGATGGAGGGATCTTTGAATCATTCTCCCCAAAATAATCACACTTATCTTTTGGCAATATTTCATAGACTGCATCAGCCAGCTTCTTTGTATTACCAGTTGAACTACTGAATACGATTGAATAATTTTCTTGTTCCATATCTCATCGTCTCCTTCTTTGTTTAATTTTTACTGTGCTAAACTCTCTCCAGGTTATGTTGTAACGCATCAATCAAATCTTTAATAACAATTGGCTTGGATAAAAATCCATCCATATCAAATAGACAGTGTACATCCTTTTTTACAACTGGCTACCATTTTACAGGTCCTATAGCTTTGCGTCGCAGACTTTCGTCTGTTTTGCCCAAAATATTATTTTAATTATAGCACTTCTTATTTTCTCATGTCTATATTCTTCTATGGCAAAGTATAAAAAGAAAAAAAAGAACTCACAATGTGAATTCTCTTTCCAAGTAGCGGGAACTGGATTTGAACCAGCGACACCGCGGGTATGAACCGCGTGCTCTAGCCAACTGAGCTATCCCGCCATATTTATATTCGCTGCTCTCTTGAACCAGCTTCCTAAGTTTACAATAAGATTCTACTTTCGTCAACAACTTTTTTTAAATTTTTCAATTTTTTCTACATTTGCAAAAATTTCATCTTTTATTTCGTCCCTCACATCAGTAAATACCTATGTTCCAATAGATACTCAAAAGAAAAAGCGAGTCTGTGCGTGGAATCCGGTTTTACCTCGTAGATATATTTTCCCGAACTCCTGCACATTCTCGCTGAGTGTATTCACTCCTCTTCCTGATCAGGCGTTTAAAATATTCATGAATTCTTCTCCTGTAATCGTTTCTTTCTCATACAGATACCTTGCCAGATCGTCCAGTTTTTCTCTGTTCTCCATCAATATTCCAGCTGCTTTTTCATGTTCACTTCGAACAACTTCCACAACCTTTTCATCAATCTTTGTCTGCGTCTCTGTCGAACAGGTCAGGGAAGAATCTCCTCCCAGATACTGATTCGTCTGCACTTCCATTGCAACCATATCAAAATCACACGTCATTCCATATCTTGTGATCATAGCCCTTGCAAGCTTGGTTGCCTGTTCAATATCATTGGAAGCTCCCGTCGTGACTGAACCAAACACAATTTCTTCCGCTGCCCTTCCTCCTGTAAGAGTCGCAATTTTATTCAGGATTTCTTCTTTTGTCATCAGATAATGATTGCCTTCCTCGACCTGCATCGTATAGCCAAGAGCCCCCGACGTTCTGGGAACAATGGTAATCTTCTGTACCGGAGCTGAATTAGTCTGTTTTGCAGCCACAAGCGCATGCCCGATTTCATGATATGCCACAATCCGCTTTTCTTTATCTGTCAGGATCGCATTTTTCTTCTGATATCCGGCGATAACAACCTCAATACTCTCCTCCAGATCTTCCTGCGTTACAAATTTACGGTTGTCACGAACTGCACGAAGTGCTGCTTCATTTACAATATTAGCAAGTTCCGCTCCAGAAGCTCCGGAAGCCATACGTGCCACTTTATTATAATCTACATTATCACCAACTTTTATTTTCTTTGCATGAACCTTCAGGATATCTTCTCTTCCTTTCAGATCAGGAAGTTCTACCGGCACACGTCTGTCGAACCGTCCCGGTCTTAAAAGAGCCGGATCCAGGGATTCTGGACGGTTCGTTGCCGCAAGAATGATCACGCCCGTGTTGTCTTCGAATCCGTCCATCTCTGTCAGTAACTGATTCAATGTCTGCTCACGTTCATCATTTCCACCTATTTGTCCATCCCGCTTCTTACCGATTGCATCTATCTCATCAATAAACACAATACATGGTGCTTTTTCTTTTGCCTGTTGGAACAGATCACGCACCTTTGATGCACCCATACCAACGAACATCTCTACAAATTCAGAACCGGACATGGAGAAAAATGGAACATTTGCCTCACCGGCAACTGCTTTTGCAAGCATCGTCTTACCTGTTCCCGGAGGTCCTACAAGAAGAATTCCTTTCGGCATCGATGCTCCGATTTCTTTATATCTGGCCGGGTTATGAAGATATTCTACAATCTCGCTTAAATTCTCTTTCGCCTCATCTTCACCTGCAACATCACGGAAACGAATTCCCTCGGATGATTTCACATAAATCTTCGCACTGCTTTTTCCCATTCCGAAAGACATGGCGTTTTTCCCACCGGCCCGCTTCATCAATTTTCTGGACATGTATTCTCCCAATGCCACAAAAAACAAGATTGGAAGCACCCAGGATAAAATATTAACCAGGATCGGAGATGACTGATCAATTTCTTCTCCGTAAAAAGAAACATCCGCTTCATATAATCGTTTCGTCAGATCCGGATCATTGACCATCGCCGTTTTGTAAATGGTCTTCCCGTCTTTTCCTGTAAATAAGATCGTATTATCCTGTTGCTGCAATTCTACTTTTTTTATCTCCTTTTTCTCGGTCATAGAGATAAATGTTCCATAATCTACATCTTTGATCTGCTTTTCCTTTATGTAAGGCATCGCAATAATGTTAAATAATATCAGGATAATCAGCACAATCGTATAATAAAACATCAACGGTTTTTTCGGCCGTTTCACCTGTTCCATAATCATTCCTCCATTCTGTCAATATCAAATTCAATTTTCTTTTATATGGTAACAGTTTTTGTCTGATTATTCCAGTTTTATATTATGAAAATTGTATGAATTTCGTAAAATAAAAATATTAAAGTACAATCTTCCAATTATAATTCCTTTGGTTTCGGCCACTTCTGAGTACCGGCTTTTAAGAACTGTGATTTATCTATAAACTTCAGTCTCCTTTTCAAGAACCAGACAGATGCCAGGAAATAAAATGCAACTCCGCCTAGTATATTAATCCAATAACCCAGATACATACCCAGCAGCGTCATACCGATCAACACTGCTGCGATCAATGCAGGTACCGGATGGATTGGTGCAACATATCCACGCTCAATCGTTCCAAGGGGATACATTTTCCGGAACCGGAACATCATGATCACTGTCAGCACATATACCATCAACGCTGAAAATATAGAAAATGTAACAACCTGATCCAACATTCCTGTAAATGCAAATGCCATAGATATCGGCAGTAAAAATACAGTTGCCCGGTACGGTGTCTTATATTTCGGATGTGTCTTTGCAAATATCGGCGGGATCAGCCCATCTCTTGACATTGCAAACCAAGCTCTGCTTGCATCGTTAATGCAGCCATTTGCTGAAGCCAGACACGCCATGATCGTACCAACAAACAATGCAATGATAACATATAATTTTCCAGTTGCCAGTGCCGCGTCATACAACGGATATGCAGACTCACCAAGCTTTTCTGCCGGGACAAGACCTGAGCACACAAACCATGTTGTAGTAGCACCAATCAGCAGCACGGACAAACCTATCATAGTTCCCAGTGGCAAAGCTCTGCTGGTAGACCTGCATTCTTCTGCCGCCAGTGCTCCTCCTTCGATTCCTAGGAAAAACCAGACTGCAAACTGCATGGCTGCAATAATTCCAAGATAACCATATGGAAGTCCATCTGTCATTTTTTTCAAATTAATCAAAGTCATCTGTGGATCATAAAAGCTTGTTGAAAATAATAAAATAAATATCGTCACAAATGCAACTGCCGTAATCACAAAATTCAGGGTCAAGGTTGCATAGACACCACGGTAATTCATATATGTCAGCACAAGCAGACTTAATATGATAAATGGCAGCGCTTTCACATTCGGGTTCAATGATTCAAGTATCTGTCCGACGACCAGAACATCAGCTGCTTCCAGCATTGCATATTCCAGCACAAGCATCAGCCCTACGTTAAATGCAGCTAAAGGTCCAAGCATATATTTCGCCATTGTATACTGTCCGCCTGCCTCCGGCATGACAGAACCCATCTCCGTATTCATCATCACGATCATGACATAAAGCATGGCTACCGTCCAAAGTGCAATAACCGAACCAATCGATCCTCCTTTTGCGACCGTAAAATTCCATCCCATGAACTCTCCAACAAGTACAATTCCTACTCCAAGAGCCCAGATATGCATTGGTCCAAGAACTTTCGAAAGTCCCTGACTCTTTTCATTTGTCTTTTCTTTCTCCATAAGTATGCCTCTTAGTCTTTCTTTTCAAGCTTTTTCTCTTCTCTGTTCCTTTTTTCCACTTTTATCAGATCACTCAAGATCAAATAAAGAAATACTGCACATAATACCCATGCTGCAATATTTATAATTGTCCATATGCTCATACCTGTTCCTGCTCCTTTTCGCTATATTCCAGTTCAATAATTTCCTTTAAATCTTTTTTGCTTCTTTTCACAAGAAATGTTACATATGCTGCCAGCGCAACTACAACCGGCACCAGTGTAGATGCCTGGATCACATATGCTTTTCCTGCCTCCTTGACACCTGCAAGATTTTGAAAAAGCATCGTCACAAGCAAAACCACAAAGCATAGGATCATTACGAAAAACACATCTATCACTTGCATTATTTTTTCTTTTTTCGTCTCTTTTTTATTTTCCATCTTCTGTCACTCCTACTATGCATCTTTCTTCTGCAATTTCAAATTTTCAAGATCCTCTTTATAAATCACATCTTTGTTTCTTTTTAAGTGTCTGTAAACTGCAAAAAATCCGAGGGACAATGCACTTCCAGTCACCAACGCAATACAAATCATAATTGTTCTTGTAGTAGAATCTCCCGCTACCTGTAAAGCCTGTCGTAATATCGTACTTAAAATACACCACATAAATATTGCAAACCCTGCCAGAAGAATGCAATCCCTGTGGTAGACTTTCTGGATTTCCGCCTCAGACACTTCCATTTTTGAGCCCATTTTTTTCATCCTTTCTGTATAAAATTTTCCGCACGCTTTTCAATGTTATCACGATAACATTAGTTGTTTATATTATACTCTTTTATGTATAAAATTCAATTATTTTTTTAATAAGTGGAAAATCTTTTGAACATAAAATACTGATTCTGCCGGAGACTTTTTGCATAACAGGAAATAAGATTCCTGTTATGCAAAAAAAGAAAGCCCCGTAAATCCGGGACTTTCCAAATATTTTAGTACTTTTTATACAATTCCCTGAGCTGTCATAGCATCTACAACTTTCTCAAATCCTGCAATGTTAGCTCCTGCTACGTAGTTACCTTCCATATCGTAACGTTTTGCAGCATCTACCATGTTGTGGCAGATATTTACCATGATGTTCTTCAGTTTTGCATCAACCTCCTCGAATGTCCAGCTAAGTCTCTCACTGTTCTGTGACATCTCAAGAGCAGATGTAGCAACACCACCGGCATTCGCAGCTTTTCCAGGTGCAAAGATTACACCGTTCTCCTGCAGATACTCAGTTGCCTCGTATGTAGTAGGCATGTTAGCACCCTCGCATACAGCTACACAACCGTTTGCTACTAACTGTTTTGCATCCTCTAAGTGAAGCTCGTTCTGTGTTGCACATGGAAGAGCCAGATCTACCTTTACAGACCATACGCCACGTCCCTCATGATACTCTGAGTTCGGACGATAGTTCTTGTACTCTGTCAGTCTTGCGCGTTTTACTTCTTTAATTTCTTTCAGAGCTGCAACATCAATTCCTTCCGGATCATATACCCAGCCTGTAGAATCGCTGACTGTAACAACCTTAGCTCCAAGCTCCTGAGCCTTCTCTGTTGCGTAGATTGCAACATTACCGGAACCGGATACTGCAACTGTCATACCCTTGATATCTTTTCCGTTGAGTTTCAGAAGTTCCTCTGTCAGATACAGAAGTCCATAACCTGTGGCTTCTGTTCTTGCTAAAGATCCACCGTAACTTAATCCTTTACCTGTAAGTACACCTTCGTATACTCCGCGGATTCTCTTGTACTGACCAAACATATATCCAATCTCTCTTGCGCCTGTTCCGATATCTCCGGCCGGAACGTCAGTGTCAGCACCGATATATTTGCAAAGTTCTGTCATAAAGCTCTGGCAAAATGCCATAACTTCTCTGTCGGATTTTCCCTTAGGGTCGAAATCAGAACCACCTTTTCCTCCTCCGATTGGAAGACCTGTCAGTGAGTTCTTGAATACCTGCTCAAATCCAAGGAATTTGATGATTCCAAGGTTTACGGAAGGATGAAGGCGTAAGCCTCCTTTGTATGGTCCGATTGAACTGTTGAACTGTACACGGTAACCTGTATTTACCTGAACCTGTCCATTATCGTCTACCCATGGAACACGGAATTTGATCTGTCTCTCAGGCTCAACCAGTCTCTCAAGCAAAGCGTCTTTTCTGAATTTCTCCTCGTTTGCTTCGATTACCACTCTCAATGATTCCAATACTTCTTTTACTGCCTGGTGGAATTCTGGCTCAGCAGGGTTCTTTGCCACTACTTTTTCCAGTACTTCATCAACATATGACATACCTTTGTACCTCCTGAAAAAATGTTATTATGAAATTTAAAGCGCCATATTTCTTGATTTATTTGCATTCATCATTCAAAAAAGAAAGACGGCAAAACCGTTTTTCTCCTTCGACGCTTTTGTCCTTTAATATTGTAAAGTATTTTACTTTATAACACAAGATTTTTTTTGCAAAAAAATGTTATTTTTATATTTTGTGCAATTTTAATTTTCATTTCCTGCATAATTTTGTATTTTTGCCGAAATACAGAACAAGCGCCTGCAAAATTTGCAAGCGCCTGATTATTTTTATTTAAAATATTTTACTCCAGACTCAAAGATCTTCAGATCCTGTTCTCCGTAAATGTTCATTGCAACGGAACGTCCACGTCTTTCTGAATGGGCCATTTTACCAAATACTCTTCCATCCGGGCTGGTGATACCTTCGATTGCAAGATAGGAACCATTAATGTTCCATGTCTCATCCATAGATACATTTCCCTGTGGGTCGCAGTACTGAGTTGCAACCTGTCCATTTGCGATCAGCTTGTCAAGCCACTCTTTGCTTGCAACAAAACGTCCCTCTCCGTGAGATGCCGGGTTTGTGTAAACTCCGCCAAGCTTTGCTCCGGAAAGCCATGGAGACTTGTTGCTGACTACTTTCGTGTACACCATCTTAGAAATGTGGCGTCCAATTGTATTGTAAGTCAGTGTCGGAGAATCCTCTGTCTGTCCTGTAATTGTTCCATTTGGAACAAGTCCCAGTTTTACAAGAGCCTGGAATCCATTACAGATACCAAGTACCAGTCCGTCACGCTCCCCAAGAAGTTTCTCAACCGCCTCTTTCATCTTCGCATTCTGGAATGCAGTTGCAAAGAATTTTGCAGAACCATCCGGTTCATCACCAGCGCTGAATCCACCTGGGAACATGATCATCTGAGACTGCGCGATTGCTTTTTCAAATACATCGACAGAATCTACAATATCGGAAGCACTCATATTGCGGAATACTTTTACGATTGTTTTTGCTCCTGCTCTCTCAAAAGCTCTCTTACTGTCATACTCACAGTTTGTTCCAGGGAATACCGGAATAAATACAGTCGGCTGAGCGATCTTGTGTTCACAGATATGTACTTCTTTTGTATCAAAAAGACCTGTGTCGATTTTCTCGTCCTGTCCCTCTGCTTTGGAATTTGTAGCAAATACGCTCTCTAGTGTACTCTCCCATGCTTTTTGGGCATCTGCAAGGGCAATCTTTGTATCTTTGTATTCAAAATTCTGCTCTTCTGTCACTTCACCGATGACTGTGTAATCAATCGTCAGTCCATCCAGCTTGTCAGCCGGAACTTCAGCAATCAAATCTCCAAATGCAGGTGCGAACAAGTCTTTTGCCTCTACGCTCGCATCTAATGTTACACCCATGCGATTACCAAATGCCATCTTGCTGACAGCCGGAACGATTCCGTGTCTGTCAAGTGCATAAGCTGCCACAATCTTGCCGTCATGGATATCAGCAGTAAATTTACCATACTGGTCCATAACTTTTTCATAAACCGGAACATCATACTCGTCTGTCGGGATCTGAAGCCATACAAGCTTATCTCCTGCTTTCTTAAGCTCCGGTGTAATAATATCTTTTTCTGTTGCCACATCCACTGCAAAAGAAACCAGTGTCGGTGGTACATCAATATGCTCAAATGTTCCGGACATACTGTCTTTTCCACCGATAGAAGGAAGACCAAATCCAAGCTGTGCACTGTAAGCACCAAGAAGTGCTGCGAATGGCTGGCTCCATCTATGTGGATCCTCTGTCATACGGCGGAAGTACTCCTGGAATGTGAAACGGATCTTACTGTAATCTCCTCCTGCTGCCACAATTTTTGCTACAGACTCTGTCACTGCGTAAATAGCTCCGTGGTACGGACTCCATGTTGACAGATACGGATCGAATCCGAAACTCATCATTGTAACCGTATCGCAGTCTCCTGTCAGTACAGGAAGCTTTGCAACCATAGCCTGTGTCTCTGTCATCTGATACTGTCCGCCATGCGGCATAAATACAGAAGATGCTCCAATGGAACCGTCAAACATTTCCACAAGACCTTTCTGTGAGCACACATTCAGATCTTTTAATGTCTCCATCCACTTTTCTTTGACATCTGTCACTTCTTCTCTTACGAGGATACTGTCTTTGCGGCTTGGAATATCTACAGCTACTTTTGTCTCCTGATGAGCACCGTTAGTATCTAAAAATGCTCTGGATAAGTCTACGATCTTCTTACCTCTCCAGGATAATACAAGTCTTGGCTCCTCTGTTACGACAGCTACCTTTGTTGCCTCTAAGTTCTCTTCTGCTGCATATCCCATAAATTCATCTACATCCTTCGGGTCTACAACAACAGCCATACGCTCCTGAGACTCAGAAATTGCAATTTCTGTTCCATCAAGTCCTGCGTATTTCTTCGGTACTTTGTCCAAATCTACCTGAAGTCCGTCTGCAAGTTCTCCGATTGCAACAGAAACTCCTCCGGCTCCAAAGTCGTTACATTTCTTAATTAATTTGCTGACTTCCTCTCTGCGGAACAGTCTCTGGATCTTACGCTCTGTCGGCGGATTACCTTTCTGTACCTCTGCTCCACAAGTCTCGATAGACTCCTCTGTATGTACTTTAGAAGATCCGGTTGCTCCACCGCAGCCGTCACGTCCGGTACGTCCACCGAGCAGGATAATGATATCACCAGGATCTGAAGTCTCACGGATTACTGCACGTCTTGGTGCTGCTCCGAGAACAGCTCCGATTTCCATACGTTTTGCCACATAATTCGGGTGATAGATTTCCTTAACTGCACCAGTTGCAAGTCCGATCTGGTTACCATAAGAACTATATCCATGAGCCGCCTCACGAACCAGTTTCTTCTGAGGAAGCTTTCCTTTCATTGTATCTTTGATAGATACAGTCGGATCTGCTGCTCCGGTCACACGCATTGCCTGATATACATAAGTACGTCCTGATAATGGATCTCGGATTGCTCCGCCAAGACATGTAGCAGCTCCACCAAAAGGCTCAATCTCTGTCGGGTGGTTGTGTGTTTCATTTTTAAAGTTCACAAGCCACTCTTCTTCCACGCCATCTACCTTGATCGGTACAACAATACTGCAGGCATTGATCTCATCTGACTCTTCCTGATCCTGAAGCTTGCCTTCTTTTTTCAGCTTTCTCATAGCCATCAATGCAAGATCCATCAGACATACAAATTTGTCCTCACGCCCTTTAAAAATCTCGCTGTGATCGCGAAGGTACTGCTTGTAAGTATCTTCCATCGGTTTTCTATAATCTCCGTCTCCAAAGGAAACTTCTGTAAGTTCTGTTGAAAATGTTGTATGACGGCAATGGTCTGACCAGTAAGTATCCAGTACGCGGATCTCTGTCATGGAAGGATCGCGGTGCTCTTCCCCTTTGAAATGATTCTGGATATGCTGGAAGTCACGGAATGTCATTGCAAGTCCAAGAGAATCATATAATTTCTTAAGCTCTTCCTCTTCCATATCCTTAAATCCGTCAAATACAATAACATCAGCAGGCTCGTCAAATTTTGTCACTAGTGTCTCCGGCTTCTCCTCTGCTGCTTCTCTTGAGTCTACCGGGTTGATGCAGTGTTCCTTAATCTTCTGAAGTTCTTCTTCTGTAATAGCTCCATTCTTACCATGAATAATATAAGTCGTTGCAGTACGGATGACCGGCTGCTCGTCCTCTTTTACGAACTGGATACACTGAACAGCAGAATCTGCTCTCTGATCGAACTGACCCGGAAGAAATTCTACGGAAAACAGACTGTCTCCGGAGCCAACAGGAGCCTCCTCTTTCCAAAGGACATCTACCGGTGGTTCAGCAAAGATACCATTGCATGCTCTTTCAAATGTCTCATCAGATACATTCTCCACATCATAACGATTCAGGATATGCACATACTCTACGTCTTTGATTCCAAGATAATTGCGAATCTCATGTGCAAGTGCCTTCTGCTGGACGTCATAGCTGCCCTTTTTCTCAACATACACTCTTCTTACATTACTCATTCGTCTTCCTCCATTGTGTTTATATTTTTATTTGGTAATAGTTCTGTTACTTTAAATCTTCATTATTTATTTCATTGTAACATACCCACCATTATTATTAAAATTAATATATTTAAATCCTTTTATAAGTTTTACTAATTTCTTTCTTTTTTCCATTTCCAGTTGTACACGACCGCTGCAACTCCCGGCACGGCAAGTAATACGATAAATATCACGCCGACCCGGATTACCATGTCTGAGAAAAATCCTTCCGGCAGCATGCGGATCATATAATCTGTCTCCGGGTCAAAGATCCAGAGATTATTTGTAAAAAACAATTTATGAAACAGTGTAAAACAGCTTGTAAAATCAATGCTCATGGCAACTCCCAGAATTGCCGCCAAAATAAGATAAACAAACAGCGCCTGCAAATATCCTAGCGGAACCAGTCTTCGGAAATCTGCTTTTTTTGCCCTAAGAACAATCATTAAAATAGTTGCAAGAATCACCGCATAATTTCGAAGCTTCAAACCTCCCAGAAACAAATTCCTCACATCTGCCAGGTGAAGCCTGTCCTGTTCATTGAAGAAATCCTGATGCTCACCGTCCACATCTGTGACAATTGACAGCTTTTCTTCCTTTCCAATCAGATAAGCCATCATATGTTCTGTCACTGCCATCACATTGTCAATCTTCATATTCAGATCGTCCGTGACCCGGTACTTTTCATATTCCTTTTTATAAAATCCGTAATGGCTGTCTCCATAAACTGCAAGCTGAAATCCAGTGATCAGCAATGCAAAGATTACCAGGAGCATCGTAAATGTAATGGTAACTCTGTACCAGATCTTCATGTTATCTTCCTTTTCTTTCCTAAACTACCTGCGCATTTTTGCGATCCAAGTTTTTATCTCTAGTATTATACCAAGATATCTCATATCTGTATAGAAAAATCACTTCAAAACAAATTCTGCCATTGCATTTTGCATTAATTTACCTTATAATCAAATTAGTATTTATTAGGGAGTCTTATTATGGATATTAATTACGAATTATATAAAGTGTTTTACCACGTAGCAACTACACTAAGTTTTTCGGAAGCTGCGAATAAATTATTTATCTCTCAGTCAGCCGTAAGCCAGTCTATCAAAGCGTTGGAAAAAAAATTAAATCAAAAGCTTTTTATCAGGAGTACCAAAAAGGTACGCCTGACACCGGAAGGCGAACTGCTTCTTCGTCATGTGGAACCAGCTATGAATCTGATTCACCGTGGGGAAATCCAGCTTTTAGAAGCTTCTGAAGGTGTAGGACAACTTCGCATCGGTGCCAGTGACACTATCTGCCGTTATTTTCTTGTTCCTTACCTGGAGCGTTTCCATAAGGAATTTCCGGGAGCTCACATCAAAGTAACGAATGCAACTTCTATCCACTGTGTAGAACTATTAGAAACTGGACAGGTTGACCTGATTGTTGTCAATTCTCCAAATCCATATCTCGGAAACTGTGAAACAAAACATATCCGCTCTTTCCAGGACGTGTTTGTTGCAAATCATTCTTTTGATAAGCTTGTCGGAAGATGCTTAAGCTACAAAGAACTTTTAGAACATCCGATTCTGATGCTGGATAAAAAAAGTACAACCAGCGAATTCCTGCATAATCTCTTTTTACAGCACCAGTTAGATCTCGTGCCGGAAATTGAGCTGAGCAGTAATGATCTTCTCATTGACCTTGCAAAAATCGGGCTCGGCATTGCATGTATACCCGATTACTGTATTACCGGAAAAGATCTGGAAAAATTATTTATTGTTGAGACAAAAGAAAAACTGCCGGTGAGAGAACTGGTCATTGCTTACAATGACCGCGTTCCCATCACCAAGGCAGCTACAGAATTTCTGAAATATTTTTAGCAGTTCCTTTTAAGGATCCCTGCACCATCTGAGGTTTTCCACCGCCACGGCCCTGGAAAGCCTCATTTAATTTTTTGCTGATCACTCTTACATCTTCAGAATGGCTTCCGATAACATAACGATATCCTTCTTCATCATTTCCTGCAAAAATTGCACAAATCTTTGCACCTCTCTCTAATAGAAGGTTCATTAGTTCTCTCGGTTCATTTCCACTAAGTTCACTGTCAAATACCTTTACCAGTTCCGGAGTAACGTCAATCTCCTTTGCCTGATAAGCCAGTAATTTTTGTTTGAGAGCAGATACCTGATTTTTCAAGTCAAGCTGCTCTTCTTTTAATTTTTCTACAGCTTCGGCAACTTCTGTATCCTTTGCACAGAGCAGTGCGGAAATCTTCTTCACGCTCTCCTCTTTCTGCTGATGATCTGCAAGTGCACGGCTTCCACTTAACATAGTGATGCGTTCGCCGCCTTTGTATGACACCATATCCACCAGTTTGATATTTCCAATCTCCCCAGTTCTATCTACGTGTGGTGCACAACATGCACAGATATCCACGCCCGGAATATTCACAATACGGACCTGTCCTTCAATTTCAATCTTACTTCTATAAGTCAGATCTTTCAACTCTTCCTTTGTCGGGTAAAGAATCTCTATATTCAAATTCTTGTAAACGATGCGATTCGCCTCTTCTTCGATTTCTTTCAACTGCTCCTTTGTAATCGGTCCGTCAAAATCCATCGTACAGTAATCAGCTCCAAGATGGAATCCTACATTGTTGTATCCGAATCTTCCATGTACAATTCCTGAAATGATATGCTCGCCGCTATGTTGCTGCATACTTTCGAATCTCTTTTCCCAGTCAATTTCGCCTTTAACGATCTCGCCTGGTGTCAGTGCGCCATCTGTGTAATGATAGATAATTCCATCCTTCTCCTGCGCGTCCAGCACATGAACCCCTCCAAGAATTCCTGTATCTGCATACTGTCCGCCGCCTTCCGGGAAAAATACTGTCTTATCCAAAACTACTTTGTATCCTTCTCCTTCCGGCTCACATGAAATTACCTGTGCCTCAAAATCTTTTCTATGACTACTTTCGTAGTACAACTTGTCTGTCATGTTACCTATAAATCCTTCCTGTAATATATACTACTCTTCATGATACCTTCAGATTGCTCCGTGCTATGCACTCCCACAATCCGACCTTGTTATCATTACATTCTCTCTGGTGCTTCGAATCCAAGAACATCAATGCAGGACTCCAATACTTTCTTTGTCAGTATAAGCAGTGCAATGTATCCCTGTTTCTTTGCTTCGTTTTCCTCTGCCAGAATTTTGGTTTCATGATAAAAATGATTGAATGCATTTGCAAGATCATAAATATACGCACAAATTTTATGTGGTGCAAGTTCTTCGTAAGCATTTTCCATCATCTCGTTATATTTTACCAGCGCAAGCATCAATGCTTTCTCGCTCTCGCCGGACTGCTGATTTACCTTAAGTCCTGTGACCGCTTTTCCTTCTTCCTGGTATTTGTTCAGGATAGATTTGATACGCACGATGGTATACAGAATATACGGTCCTGTGTTTCCCTCAAAGGAAGTAAATCTGTCTACATCGAAGACATAATCTTTGGAAGCCTGATTGGACAGATCCCCGTACTTGATTGCAGCCATACCTACCGTTTTCGCAGTGTTCTTCGCTTCCTCTTCCTCTACAGTACGGTTGTCCGTGATCTTCTTGTACATTTCCTCCTGAATCTCAGTGATCAGATTCTCCAGACGCATAACACCACCTTCTCTTGTCTTAAATGGTTTGCCGTCTTTTCCATTCATGGTACCGAAACCTAAGAATTTCAGTTCTGTCTCAGAAGGAACGATTCCTGTCTTCTTTGCTGCACGGAATACCTGTACAAAATGTAACTCCTGACGCTTATCTACAACATAAATGACTTTGTCCGGATGGTAATCTTCCACTCGTTGAACCAGCGTTGCAAGGTCTGTCGTTCCATAGAGAGATGCTCCGTCTGACTTTTGGATCATGCATGGTGGAATTTCCTTTGTGTCTGACTCTTCCTGTACATCAATCACAAGAGCTCCGTCATCGACATGTGCAAATCCTTCTTTTTTCAGCCGCTCAATCATATCCGGAATGTAAGCCTGTGCATCAGACTCACCTTTCCACAGATCAAAGTCCACATTCAGGTTCGCATAGTTCTTCTTCAAATCATTTACAGATACATGCATAATGTGGTTCCAGATTGCTGTATAACCTTTATGTCCGTTCTGGAGTAAATATGTGGCATGCAATGCACGCTCTCTATACTCCTCATCCTCTTTTGCTTTTCCACTTGCTGTCGGATAGATCTCCTCCAACTCAGATATGGTAAATGGAGCCTCTGCCGGATATTCTCCTTTAAAATTCTCATCAAAATATGGAAGTTCTGGTTTTCTTTCCTTTAATTCCGTAATGATCAGTCCCATCTGATATCCCCAGTCTCCCAAATGGATATCTCCAAGAACATTATGTCCCATTTTTCTTGCAATTCGTTTGACGCTCTCACCAATAATTGCAGAACGAAGATGTCCTACATGAAGCGGTTTTGCCACGTTCGGTCCACCGTAGTCGATCACGATCATCTTAGGATCCTCAGTCTTGTTCAGTCCAAGATTTTCGTCCGCCTCCATCTCATCCAGATAATCTGCTACAAATCTTTCGTCTAATTTCAGATTGATAAATCCCGGATTTACTGCCTGAGCATCACAGAAGCAGCCACTTCCTTCCAATTTTGCCACAACATCCTGCGCAATCATGATCGGTGCTTTGTGATAAGCTTTTGCTCCTGCCATAGCACCATTGCACTGATACTCGCAAAGATCCGGGCGGTTCGACAATGTTACTTTTGCATAACTTCTGTCATATCCTGCTGCTTCGAAAGCTGCTGCCAGTTCTTCCGCTATAAAATCTGATATTCTCTTCATGCTCTCTACCTCTTATTTATCTTAATTTTTCATTTACAAAATATGTCACATTGTATTTTAGCACAAGAAAATAAAGCCAACAACCTTAATTCTTTTCACACACAAGATTTTCAACGCTTTTTTAGAAAGTCTGGTTGCTATTCCAGTAAATCCATGCTATTATAATAGTAATAATTACTGTTATTATACAATTTAATAGATGGGAGGTTACCTATGAACAAAAAAGTACTTCGAAATTTATCTTATGGTGTATATGCCGTTTCGGCACTTGGGGAGAATCGTATGTCCGGCTGCATTGCCAACAGTATTATGCAGATTACTTCTTCCCCTGCAACTTTAGCTGTCAGTATGAATCATGATAATTATACGCATGAATGCATTGAAAAAAGTGGAATGTTCGCAGTTTCCATACTTTCTGAAAAGACTGACCCCAATATCATCAGCCAGCTTGGATTTCAGTCTTCCAGAGATGTGGACAAATTTATGAATGTTCCTTTTATTACAAAGCATAATATTGCCGTTGTCGATGATGCATGCGGTTATCTCGTCTGTAAGGTCATCGATAAAATGGAAACAAATACCCACACAGTCTTTCTTGGGGAAATCATTGACTGTGATATGTTGAATCAGGAAACACCTATGACCTATGCATACTATCACAATATCATCAAAGGCAAGAGTCCGAAAAATGCACCGTCTTACCAGCCGGAAGATCTGGATACGGTAGATTCTGCTTCTTCTGATTCTTCAATCACCTCCAGTAATTCCTCCGGAAATGGCAAATGGGTGTGTAGTATCTGCGGATATGTCTATGATGGTGATATTCCATTTGAAGAACTTCCAGACACATTTGTCTGTCCAATCTGTAAACAGGGCAAGGATAAATTTAAGCAGCGATAACTTGTCTGACAGACACATTTTATATTAAATTAAAGGTTAGGTTACATCTATGAATTTAAAACTTGGATCTCATGTCAGCATGAGCGGAAAAAGCATGCTCCTTGGTTCTGCAAAAGAAGCTGAATCCTATGGAGCAAATACATTTATGTTCTATACCGGAGCACCACAAAACACCAAAAGAAAAGAGATTTCTGAACTCAATATTGATGCCGCCTGGAACTATATGAACGAAAAAAATATTTCAGATATCGTCGTTCACGCTCCTTATATTATCAATCTTGGTAATACCGTAAAACCTGAGACATATGAACTGGCCGTAGAATTTCTGGCAAAAGAAATTGACCGCGCGGCCGCCTGCAAAAGCCAGACTCTGATTCTGCATCCTGGTGCCCACGTCGGTGCCGGAGTTGAAACCGGACTTCAACAGGTCATAAAGGGGCTCAATGAAGTCTTGACAAAAGACACGCCTCTTCATATTGCACTGGAAACCATGGCGGGAAAGGGATCGGAACTTGGCCGGTCTTTTGAAGAACTTGCAGCAATCTATGACGGCGTAGTCTACAGCGACAAACTGCGTGTCTGTTTTGATACCTGCCACACTCACGACAGTGGTTATGATATCCGTGGTAATTTCGACGGTGTGATCGACGAGTTTGATCATTTGATCGGTAAAGATCAGATTGCGGTCTTTCATATTAACGACAGTAAAAATGTGTGTGGTGCAAAGAAAGACAGGCATGCCAATCTCGGCACTGGAGAGATTGGATTTGATGCCCTCTCCTATATCGTACACCACCCGGATTTTGAACAAATTCCGAAAATCCTTGAAACTCCATATATTCCTTCTCCAACAAAAGAGAAGAAATCTTACGCACCATACAAATATGAGATTGCAATGTTAAGAGCCAGCCAGTTCGATAAGAATTTTCCGGATAATATTATTGCAGAAAATGAACATTAAGTTACTATTACAATCAGTCAGTACTACTTTAAATTTAAACAAATAGATATCTGAGCAGTAAATCTTTAAAGGTTTGCTGCTTTTTGTTACTCATTTTCATCAAACTCTACTGACAGATTCTTGTAAAATGCTCCCTGATATTTAAATAAATCATTTTTTCACAATTGTGCTTGACACTTGCGAGCATCTGTATTATTGTATTACTCAGATAGTACAATAATACAAAGTGAAAGGAGTACATAATATGCCATGGAATTTAGATAGTGACCGTCCCATTTATCTTCAGCTCATGGAACGAATTCAGCATGATATTATCTCCGGCACCTATAAACCCGGGGACAAACTTCCTTCTGTTCGCGAACTTGCTATGGAAGCATCCGTAAATCCTAACACAATGCAAAAAGCACTTTCCGAACTGGAGAGAATTGGTCTAGTACACTCCCGCCGTACAAGCGGACGATTTATTACGGAGGACGAAACAATGATAAAACAATTAAAAACAGAGACTGCCACCGAGCATATCCGTGAATTTTTAAAATCAATGGAACATCTTGGATTTACCAGACCGGAAATCCTGGAACTGGTTCAAGATACAATGAAGGAGGAAAAATAATATGAAACCCATTTTAGAATGTAAAGGGCTTTCCAAAAAGTACAATAAAAGTGCCTACGCTCTCCACAATCTGAACCTGACACTGAACCATGGTCAGATCATCGGACTACTTGGTCCAAACGGTAGCGGGAAAACTACACTGATCAAACTGATCAACGACCTCTTAACACCGACAGAAGGGACTGTTCTTATCGACGGAGAACTTCCTGGTGTCCACAGCAAGAATATCGTGTCCTATCTCCCAGACCACAGTTATCTGGACGGTTCCATGAAAATCCAAGATCTGGTTTCTTACTTTGCTGACTTTTATGAAGATTTTTCTGAAATCCGTGCCACTTCGATGCTGAAGGACCTGAACATAGATCAGACAGCACGTTTGAAAACTCTTTCCAAAGGAAATCAGGAAAAAGTAGCACTGATTCTTGTTATGAGCCGTGACGCCAAACTATATATACTTGATGAACCGATCGGAGGTGTTGACCCTGCTGCCAGAGATTACATCTTACACACGATTTTAAGTAATTACAATGAACATGCAACGATTTTGATCTCAACGCATCTGATTTCCGATATTGAAAATATTTTAGACCGCGTACTCTTTATCCAGAACGGTGAACTTGTATTAAATGCAACCGTCGATGATATCCGGTCAGAACAAAAGAAATCTGTTGACGCATTATTCCGGGAGGTATTCAAATGTTAGGAAAAATCATCAAATACGATATGAAAGCCATGAATCGTTTTTTAATCATCATCCATGCATTCCTGCTTATATATGCATTTTTTATCCGTATACTGATCACAGGCAGACTTACAGCCAACAATGTTCATAACTTGGGTAATACTTACTTCTTAATTCTTGGATTGACTGTTTCTTTTGGTATTATCCTGCTTACCTGTGTTGCTTTTGCAACCTCAATTATCATTGCTGTGCATTTTTATAAGAGTACATACTCTGACGAAGGATATCTGACCCACACCCTGCCGGTCAAAAAGGGAACCCTCCTGATTGCAAAAGTCATTGCAGGAACAATCTGGTGCATAATCGACATAATTGGACTCTTTGCCGCTATATACATTGCTGCCTGGGTGCCATATGTAAAAGATTCTCTCTCCGGCAATAAATCTCTCCTAATGGAAATTTTCGGTTTGGGATCCCATCTTGGAGTCTTTGGATCAATTGCCTTTTACATCTTTTTCATGATAGCCGGAACAGTTGCAAATGTTATATTATATTACGCCTGCATCTCTCTGGGACAGATATTTACCGGTCATCGCGTCTTTGGCGCTGTTGCCATGTACTTTATCGTTACATTTGTAGAAAGCATTAGCTGTTTTTTGATTTTTATCCCACTTGGACTGCTAAACACCCAGACTGTAACGATTGGAACAAGTACAACACTTTATATGTCTACACCATCTCAGTATATGCTCGGTCTTTTGGGAATCTCTCTGGCTTTGATGATTATATGGAGTGTGATTCTTTATATTATTACTTATTATCGTCTGAACCGTAAATTAAATCTGGCATAATCGTTATACAGCAATAGCATTATTCACAACATAGACCAGATATATTGGAATCTGCAAAATCACAGACCGCCTGACGCAAGAAAAACAATGCATCAATATTTATTCTTTTCTCCGGACGGTCTGTGCTTCTTCCTTTTCTTTTTTCCAGAACTCTTCTATCTGCTCTGCCATATTTCCAAGGCTGCAGCTTCTTTGGTTTTCCCATTCTCTTGGAAAAGTCTCCTGATACCGCCTGTCAAAAAAGCGATCATCCAGCAACAATATCACTCCTCTGTCCTCGTCTGTTCTTATGACACGTCCGGCTGCCTGAAGTACCTTATTCATTCCCGGATACAGATAAGCATAGTCAAATCCCCTCTGCCCGTGCTGATCGAAATAATCCTTTAAAATCTCCCGTTCTCGACAAACCTGTGGCAGTCCTGTGCCTACAATCACGGCCCCGATCAGCTTATCCTCCGTCAAATCAATTCCTTCTGAAAAGATACCACCCATGACACAAAATCCAAGCAGGCTTTCCTTTCTTTCCTCTTCAAATGTATTCAAAAATTCCTCCCTGTCATTTTCTGACATAAACTGGGATTGTGTCACACAAGTAATTCGATGACCCAAAGCCGGGAAGGCTTCTAGATCTTCCTTTTCCTGAATCTTTTCAAAAGCTTCATAGACATCTTCCAGAAAACGATAAGACGGAAAGAATACCAGATAGTTCCCTTTCTTTCCATTTGCAAGTTTCCACAGATACCTGGCATATCTCTGATACATCTCTTCATTTCTCCGTGTGTACTTTGTACTTACATCTCCTCCAACCATTAGCAGACGATGCTCTACATCAAATGGGGATTCTGCATAGATTGCATAATCTTCTTTTCCCGTGGAAAGCAGTTTCTTATAATATGTAATTGGCAATAATGTAGCTGAAAAGAAAATTGTGCTGTTTCCCTTTTGCAGAAAATCTCCCAAATTTCCCGCTGGATTGACACAGAACAGATGTACCCGGAATTTTCCTTCCCCATCCAGTTCACTATAAATCACATAATTCTCATCTAACCGCTCATGTATATCCATAAAGCTTCGAATGTGAAAATAAAACTCCAGAACTTCTTCCCGGATATCTTCTTTCTCATATTCTTCCAGAAAACGTTCCAGTTCTGTCACCAGATTTAAAAGCTTGAGGTAAATATGCGATACACTATTTAGAACTTTATATTCTTCGCATTCCCGTTTCATTGCCAGAAGCCCCCGGTTACAATCTTCCAGTCTCTCTGTTAGCTTCTCATCCTCATATCGGACCTTTTTCTTAATTCCAAGAAAATCTTCTTTGCAGATACTGGCACTGTACATCTGCCTGCCCCGTTCCACCAGATTATGTGCTTCATCAATTAAAAACAGATAATCGCCTTTATTTCCTTCTCCGAAAAATCTGCGCAAATGCGCCTGTGGGTCAAATACATAATTATAATCGCAGATAATTGCATCAACCCAGACCGCCACATCCAGACTCATCTCATACGGACACACCTTCCATTTTCTTGCCTGTTCCTCTAGTATCTCCCGGTTCAGTTCATCGGAAGATGTCAGAAGTTCATAGACTGCATCGTTCACCCGGTCAAAATGTCCTTTCGCATAAGGGCAATAATCTGGATTACAATTTGTCTCTTCACAAAAGCAAATTTTATCTTTTGCTGTCAGAACAATTACTTTCATGCGAAGCGCCTGTTCCCTTAATGTCTCAAATGCCTGCCAGGCTACTGTTCTTGTGATCGTCTTCGCTGTCAGATAAAATATCTTATCACCCAATCCCTCTCCTACTGCTTTCACTGCCGGAAATAATGTTGCGATCGTCTTTCCAACTCCGGTCGGTGCCTGAATAAACAGCTTCTTTTTTCTAAGTATCGTCCGATATACCGATGTTACCAGGTTCTTCTGCCCTTCTCTGTATGCAAATGGAAATTCCACATTCTTGATCGACTTATCTCTCTTTTTCTTCCACTGAATCTGATATCTCGCCCACTTTTCATACTTTCCAATCAGCTCATAAAACCACCGTTCCAAATCTTCGAATATGTAACCACTCTGAAAACGCTTTATCTCCTCTGTCTCCATATTACAGTAAGTCATCTGCACACCAATTTCCGGCAAATTATGAGATGTCGCATAAATATACGCATAACACATTGCCTGTGCAAGATGTACCGGTACCGGCTCTTTAATCTGATTCAGTTCTCTTAACACACCTTTAATTTCATCAATGACAATTCCTTCCGGAAGCTCAATAATTCCGTCTGCTCTTCCTTCCAGTTTCAGCGTAAAATCTTTACATGGAATCTCATATTTTAGTGAAATCTCTGCATGATAATCCGGACCCATCTGCTTTTGAATCTTCCTGTGGATTCTGCTTCCAAGCTGCATAGTATCTTTATCTGTCGACGCTATTCGATTGTCTATATCTCCCGCACGAAGTATAAATTCCACCAGATTTCGCACAGAAATGCGAATCACAGGCTGTTCAAGATCCATTGTGTTTCTCCCTTTCCCTGACACTTCTTGTAAACGCCCATATTATAACACATAAATATAAAATATTTTAAAGTAATTTTACACCTCGCCTGCCATCTCAGTCATCTCCGGCCGATATCTGAGTGGAAGATGCTGCATCTGACTTCTTGGATTCTCCCTGGATTCAATAGATATTGTCCTGCAAAAAGCAGTCCACAGACTTGCATACATCTGTTCATTTTCCGATATCTGCCCCAGCCTCTCCTCCTGAATCCGTTCATTTTCTACCAATACCCATTCCTTTCCCGCCTCATGCACTGCATACATATGATGTGTCTTATCATGGATCAGCCAGTTTTCCTGTGGAAGCCGGTTAGCAAAATGTGGAGCAATACAAGTCAATATCCTGTTCTTTGGTGCAATCCCTCCATATAAAATCCCGCCAGACAACTCCCGAAATCTCAAAAATCCTTTATAATTATGGGCTTCACTTTCTACCTTCCTGCTCAGTTCAAATACACGTTCCACTTGTGGGTGGCTCAAATGTTCCATAACCTTTTTACTGTCACGAAGCCTTCTTGCAGCCAGCATTGTCCCATAAATTGCATCTGCCTTATCCTTATCCGAAGCAAGAGATGCATGCCAGATATCAGCATAAGCCTGTCCTCCCAGATGTTTTCGGATCAATCGTTCTACTGCCTGTTCCTTGTGAAGATTCTCCTCCACCAAAATGTACTCACAAAAAAGCTCCTGTTCTAGCATTCCCTTTATTGCAATCCCACACTCTTTTTCTTCTCTTCCTTCTTTCCATGCATCATAAATTGCAGAAAATATTCCTGTGATCGTATCATTACACACATAAATCTTTTTCATAGAAATTCTCCCGGAACCTGACATCATCAAATAATGAAAGCTGTCTGTAACCGAGATTTCGCACCTCCTGTGGCAGTTTTTCTCTGGAATCCAGAAGATTTCTGGCTATGGATTCCTCTTCTATCCTGAGCGGATACATCGTCTTCCCATTACAGGTAATAAAATACACCGCCCGTTTCAGTACTACTCCAAGTTTCTTAAGATCTGCAAAATCCAGCGTTCCAAGTCTTCTCGCTTTCACAATTCTTGTTGCTGATTTATATCCAAGACCCGGTACACGGAGCAGCATCTCATAGTCTGCCCTGTTGATCTCCACAGGAAAATACTCCAGATGCTTCAGCGCCCAGTTACACTTCGGATCAAACAGAACATTAAAATTAGGTTCCTCCTCCGACAGTAATTCATCTGCCTGAAAATGATAATAACGAAGCAGCCAGTCTGCCTGATAGAGCCGATGTTCCCGGAGAAGCGGCGGTCCGTCATCTGTCCTTGCCGGAAGTGCTTTATCTTCATTCACATGTACGAATGCAGAATAAAACACTCGTTTCAATTCAAACTTCTTATATAGACTCTCTGTCACCTTCATAATCTGATAATCCGATTCCAAAGTTGCTCCGATAATCATCTGGGTACTCTGCCCTGCCGGTACAAATCTCGGTGCCTGACGGTATAATGACAGTTCACGGCTATTTTCATTCCTCCCTTCTTGGATGAGCCTCATCGGTGCGAGGATATTCTTTCTGGATTTATGCGGTGCCAATAGTTTCAATCCTTCTGCTGTCGGAAGTTCCAGATTCACACTCATTCTGTCCGCCAGAAATCCTGCTTTTTGGATCAGTTCCTGACTTGCTCCCGGAATGGCTTTCACATGAATATATCCCTGAAAATTACACTCTTTTCTCAGCTTATAAAGTGTTGCACAGATTAACTCCATCGTATAATCCGGACTTACCAGAATGCCGGAACTTAAAAATAGTCCTTCAATATAATTTCTCCGATAGAATTCCATTGTAAGCGTACAAACTTCATCAGGTGTAAAAGAAGTCCTCACTACATCATTACTTCTTCTATTCACGCAGTACTTACAGTCAAAAATGCATTCATTCGTAAACAGGATTTTTAAAAGTGAAATACATCTGCCATCTGCAGAAAAACTGTGGCAGATTCCACACTGTGTACAGTTTCCCATTCCGGAACCATCACCTTTTCTCTTCGTTCCACTGGAAGTACACGCCACATCATACTTTGCTGCATCCGATAAAATATTTAATTTTTCATAGATAGACATGGGATTCTGTATCTTCATATTCTTTCCTGCTTTCCTAATATCATAGTGCAAACATCTGTTCTGTTTTTATTATAGGAACATCTGTTCGGTTTGTCAATTTATATTTTACTGATGCCAGGATAAAAAAAGAATAACCAACTGATATCTTTCTTCTCACATATCAGCCGGTTACTCTTTCTTTTATTGTTACATGAAGTACATCTCTGCACTCTTATTAGCAAATATTTTTCAAAATATTCCTTGTAATCTTCTTATATTTTATTTACTGCATCTGCCAGGTACTCATTCGAAACTTCATAGAACTTCTCATTCTCTACCATCTCAGAAAGAGCCGGATCAATCGGCATCTTACCAAGAACCGGAATACCTAACTCAGCTGCCACTTCATCGATATGGCTTTCTCCAAATACGGAAATCTTCTTTCCACAATCCGGGCAAGTCAGATAACTGTAATTCTCTACGATTCCGAGCACTGGAATATTCATCTGTCTTACCATCTTGTAAGCTTTCTCTACGATCATACGCACAAGATCCTGTGGAGATGTTACGATCACTGCTCCATTCACCGGAAGAGACTGGAATACTGTAAGTGGAACATCACCAGTTCCAGGCGGCATATCTACAAAGAGATAATCCAGATCTCCCCATATAACATCTGTCCAGAACTGCGTCACAACACTTGTAATAATCGGTGCTCTCCAGATTACCGGATCCGATTCATTCGGTAAAAGCAGGTTGACAGACATAATCTTTGTTCCGTCTTTTGCAATCTCCGGAAAGATTCCATCATCGCTTCCTTTTGCTGTATCATGGATTCCATACATCTTCGGAATAGACGGTCCTGTAATATCTGCATCCAGAATTCCTACAGAAAATCCTTGTTCTCTCATCATTCTTGCCAATGATGCAGTTACCATCGATTTTCCGACTCCGCCCTTTCCACTGACAACTGCGATCACATTACGAATGTGTGATTTTGCATTCGCCGGTTTATGAAAATCCTGCGGTTTACTATTACAAGTCCCTGCATGTGCACACCCCTGGCAATCGGATGGTGAGCATCCTTTCTGATTCTCTGACATAACTAAAACTTCCTTTCTGGCCTCTTTTACTCTTCTACTGCTGCGATTACTTCGATCTCGCAGAGTGCTCCCTTAGGGAGATCTTTCACTGCAAAACAGCTTCTTGCCGGTTTAGATGTGAAATATTTTGCATAAACTTCATTGAATGCTCCGAAATCAGCAATATCAGACAGGAAACATGTTGTTTTAAGTACATGCTCGTAATCTGTACCTGCTGCTTTTAAAATCTCTCCTACATTCTTGCAAGACCACTCAGCCTGCTCTTCGATTGTATCTCCGCCAAGATTTCCTGTCTCAGGATTAATTCCAAGCTGTCCGGATGTATAAAGAACTCCGTTATTAACATATGCCTGTGAATATGGTCCGATTGCTGCCGGTGCTTTTTCTGTTGCGATTACTTTCATAATCCTATACCTCTCTTTCATTATTCTGAAACTGCTCTGTATTTCTGAGCTCTGAATCTATTGTACTACCTTTTCAGGTAATTTATCAACCTTGAATTACCTTTAATCTTTGCTTTTACTCCCTTTTTCACAGCTTTAAATTTCCAGGTTATTCCTCGTGACATCTTTGAGCCATTTGTAACTGCGGTACCGCTTTAGCGTAAGCGGTAATTTCACCAGCTCATCACTCATCAGAAGTATATAAACGACCGGTACACTTGCGTGTAAGAAAAATGCTGCGACTGCACCCAGTAATATAGAAAATCCCCACATCGTAGACACATCCAAAATTAATCCGAATCTCGTATCTCCTCCTGAACGAAATACACCTACTACCAATGTTGTATTGACTGCCTGTGCAATGACAAAATAAGACATGACGCCAAACATCATATAAAGATATTCTTTTGCCTCAGGCGATAATACAAGAAATGTATTTGCAATCGGAGCACAGATTAAAATTACACATGCACCACAACAGCCCATAATAAGTGCCAGCCGAATAAATCTTTTTGCATAAGCCTTCGCATAATCGAATTTACGCTCCCCGATCGTCTTACCCAGATAGACGGCTGTCGCATTTGCAATTCCAAATACAACGACCTGGGCAAGCTGTCTCGCTACTTGTGCAACTGAATTTGATGCAACCGCCGCACTCCCAAGATGACCGATGACAGCAGTATTCGCAGAAACTCCAAGTCCCCACATCATTTCATTTAACACAACCGGCATGGCATAGATTAGATAATCTTTTGCAAGTACCCTGTCAATCTGTATCATAAATCGAGGACGAATTTTCACATCCTGATTCATGAAATGTGCATAAATAAGCACGATCAATGTCTCTGTCATTCTGGCACATAATGTGCCGATTGCAGCTCCTTGTATTCCAAGTGCCGGAAATCCAAGAAGTCCAAAAATCAAAATTGCATTAATAATTGCATTGACAACCAAAGACATAAAATATACAAAAGTAGCAATCATCACCCGTTCAATACTTCTCATAATATTCAGATAAACCTGCGTTACCGCTATGAAAAGATAAGATATTCCAACAATCCGTAAGTATTTCACTCCCTCTGCAATTACTTCCGGATCCGATGTAAAAATACGCATCAAAGGACCCGGAATAGTCAAGGCCAATGTCATAAAAATTACCGCAATTGCAAGTGAGATTGTAAGTCCCATACCAAGAATCTTCTCAATAGTTCTGATATCTTTCTTTCCCCAGTACTGCGCTGTCAGTACTGTTGCTCCAGATGTGATGCCGAAAAAAATCAGCATCATAATAAACTGGATCTGTCCTGCCAGCGAAGAACCAGACAACACTTTTTCTCCCACTCTTCCAAGCATCATAACATCAACTGCAGTCACTCCGACGTTGATCAGATTCTGGAGTGCCATCGGAATAATTAAGGCAAATACATTTTTGTAAAATGCATGCCAGTCAATATTTAGATTATCTGTGGTTTGCCTTTTTATAAATCTCATATAACTCTTTTTCCCCCATTTTCTGGAAAGCGCCCACTTTCATGGTATCTCCTGCAGTCGCCTTGCCAGCCATTTCTTTTAATACTTCATCCGGCTGTACACCCATTTTCATATCTCCCAGACAAGTCGGCATATGCAAAGACCGGAAGAATTCTTCGGTTTTCTCAATCGCTGCCACAGCCGTTTTTTCATCATTTTCCTCATCAATGTTCCATACTTTTCTTCCGTAATTTGCAAATCTTTCCTCGTCCAGATGATAGACGTATCTCGCCCAGCTTCCCCAGACTGCAGATAATGTTGCACCGTGGGCTTCGTCAAATTTTGCACCAAGCTGATGTCCCAGCTTATGGCACAGAAAATCCTTTGGTCTTCCAAGTCCGGTAATTCCATTATGGGAAATACTTCCGCACCACATGATTTCACTCATGGCATCATAATCTTCTTGATTCTCATATGCCTTTGCTGCATTCCGGATCAATGTACGCATCAGTCCTTCTGCAATCTCATCTGTCAGTTCATTTCCATGTACCGGTGTGAAATAACGTTCAATTGTATGCATAAAAATATCTACAATTCCGCAAGTAAGCTGATATTTCGGAAGTGTGTATGTCAGCTTTGGATTCATAATTGCAAATTTTGGACGAATCAGATCGCTTCCGATTCCAGATTTATCCTGCGTCTCTTCATCTGTCAGTACCGCAGAATTACTCATCTCACTTCCGGCTGCTGAAATTGTCAAAACGGTTCCTACCGGAAGTGCCTTCTTTAATTCTTTTTTATTCTTCCAGAACTCCCAGATATCTGTGCCCGGATTTGCAGCACCTATCGCAATTCCTTTTGCTGTATCGATTGCACTTCCACCGCCTACTGCAAGAATCAGTTCTGCTCCAAAAGCAATCGCTTTTTCAACTCCTTTTCTTGCAAAGGACAGACGCGGATTCGGTTTTACACCGCCAAGTTCCTCATAAGAAATGTGTTCTTCATCAAGAGATTTCTTAATTTCATCGAGAAGCCCACTTCTTATAACACTTCCACCGCCATATACAAGAAATACCTTCGTTATCCCCAATTCACTGACCAGCTTTCCAGCTTCTTTTTGCGTGTCTTTTCCAAATACAACTTTCGTCGGGGTATACTGTACAAAACTCTGCATCATCAATTTCTCCTTCTTTTTTATATTTTTCATCCACAGCTACAATTCTGATATTTAGAACAAAGAATGTGCCTTGGCACATTCTGGCGCCTGCCAATAATTTTATGTGCAATTTCTGAGATAAAAAACTGCAAGCTGTGTACGGTCTCTTAAATTCAATTTATCCAAAATCCCACTGATATAATTTCGGATCGTTCCCTCGCTTAAAAACATTTCCCCTGCAATTTCTTTATTGCTCTTTCCGTCTGCCACAAGCTTCATAACAGCGCGTTCTTTTTCTGTAATCTCATAAGTCGCATAATCAAAAGCACTCTTTCGCTCTAAAAGTTCCGGCAGTCTAGATATGATCTGAGTTCCGAACACCGTCTGCCCCGTGCACACTGCCCGAATTGCCGGCAGAATACTTGCATAATCCTGTTTTAAAAGATATCCTTTCACACCACATTTCAACGCTTTTACAATATACTCGTCATCAGAAAATGTTGTAAGGAGCAATATCTTTGCCTCTGGTTTTTCTTTTAAAATCTCTTCCGATGCCTCCAGACCGCTCATTGGACTCATGCGGATATCCATCAGCAGCACATCCGGCTCATATTTCCGGTAAAGTTCTATAGCTTCCTTCCCATTTGAGGCAATACCCTGAACTTCTATATCCTGATCTTTTTCCAGAATCGTCCTAAGTGCCCCTGATACAAGCATATCATCATCTGCAATCACGATTCTCATTTTAAGATACCTCCTTGGGGATCGTAATAAAAATACGAAATCCCTCTTTTCTTACAATTTGCATCATGCCTCCAAGCATCCGGACGCGGTCGCTCATATTGCGAAGTCCCATACCCTGTCCAGACTGATATTCTCTGGATACAGCTTTTACTCCGCCACTTTGTATTGGTTCTTTCACAGTCCCATTATCCTCCACGATCAGCTGATAAAGCGCTGGGTGCTCCCGCATGACTATCTTCACTTTACTTGCATCACTGTGCCTTACAATATTGTGAAGTGCCTCTTTTACAATTGCGATAAAGCCGTATTTAATCTCTCTTGGAACATCATATCCCATATCATAAGATAAATCTACCGGGCAAAATGTAAACTCCCCCACCAGTTCTTCTGTCACTTCTCTCAGATTCACAGAATCATCATGAAGGTCGTGGACACTCTCCCGCACACTGGTCATGGCTGTATTCAACGACTCCTCCAATTGTTCAATGGAAGAGGACAGTTTTTCGTCTTCATTTACAATCTTCATTGCGCCCACTATAAGGATGCATCTTGAAAGCAAATGTCCCACATTGTCATGAATTTCTCTTGCAATGCGATTTCGCTCCTGAAGTGTTGCCGTATATATTTCATAGTCCTGCTTCTCAATCAGGCTGCGATTCTTTTCCTGTAAAAGCAGATTCCTTTCCTTACTGTCATCACGGGTTTTCCGGTATTCCTGTTCCAACTCCTCATAAGCCTCTTCTTTTAACTTCAACACAAGCGACAGTAAAATTCCAACTATCAAAAAATACATTTGTCCATGACTTAGATTCACATTCCCTGACGCACCGGTAAATATCCCTCCTGCCACAGCGAGTATCATGATACCCCGGTTCTCTTTCGTCCAGAATCCATAAAAAAGAACCGGCAGGAATTCACAGATTCCCACACAGTACCAACTTCCGGCTAAAATACATATTAACAGAACATACCTTTCCCAGTCATCTTTTAAGAACATCTGCATGCCAATACAGATCAATGACACCAGAAAGCCCACCACAAAATTCAGGTCAGCCGGCGAAAGCAACAAAAAAAGAAAACTATATAAAATTAACAGAAGCTGCCCTGTCATTCTTCTCATATTTGTTCTCTCCTAACTTTTCTAAAAAGCAAAACATGACATTTGTCACATCGTTTTATGACGTCTGCCACTAACATTATAAGCATAAGACATTTATAATTACAAGTAAGAAATATGCAAGTCTCAAAACTAAGAACTGGAGGAATTTCCTATGATCCATATTGAAAATCTTGTAAAAAGATATGGTGATCTGATCGCACTAGATCACCTGAACCTGGACATTAAAGAAGGGGAGATTTTTGGACTTCTGGGACCAAACGGCTCCGGAAAATCCACCGCGATCGGCTGTATGCTGGCGCTATTGAAATATGACAAAGGTACGATTCAGATTTTTGGCAAAAACATGACCCCGGACAGTTACGATATCAAAAAAGAGATCGGTGTTGTCATGCAAAATGTGGCTGTGTTTCCTCAGATGAGTGTCCGTGAAAATGTAGACTATTTCTGTGGTCTGTATGTAACTGACAAACAAAAGCGTAAAAAGCTGGTGGACGAAGCACTGGATTTTGTGGGACTTACGGAATATGCAAAAAAACGTCCCGGAAAATTGTCCGGCGGTCTTCTTAGAAGACTCAACATTGCCTGCGGTATTGCCCACAAGCCAAAGCTTATCATCATGGACGAACCAACGGTAGCTGTCGATCCACAGAGCCGGAACCGGATCCTGGAAGGAATCTTAGAACTGAACCGTCAGGGATCTACAATCATTTATACTTCCCATTATATGGAAGAAGTTGAACAGATCTGCAGCCGTATTGCAATCATTGATCATGGCCATGTACTTGCGACCGGAACATGTGAAGAGCTGAAAAATATGATCAAAACCGGTGAGACGATCACCATCGAAGCTATAAACCTAAATCCGGAAACACTCTCTGAAATCCGTACGATGCCAAATGTATTTGAACTGACCTATGAAGAACAGGTATTAAAAATCCGCCTAAGTGGAGGAAAACACAATCTGATCAGCCTCTTAAAATACCTGGGTGATCACAACATTTCTTTCGGGCGCGTATTTTCAGAACTTCCAACACTCAACGATGTCTTCTTGGAAATCACGGGAAAAGAACTTCGGGACTAAGGAGGAATTTTTATGTGTCATTTAATAAAATATCGTTTTCTACAGATTACAAGGAATCGGCCTATGATGTTCTGGGCACTTGCATTCCCAATGATTCTCGGCACACTGTTCTACATTTCCTTTGGAAATATCGGCATATCTGCCACCGGAGACTCCGACTGGGATCCGGTACCCGTTGCTGTTATCAATAAGCTTGAAACGAAGTCATCCGGTACATTTTTTGCAGATTTCCTTGACGCCATGAACGGTAGCGTTCTAGATATTCAAGACGTAAAGAATGAAAAAGACGCGAAAAAGAAACTGGAAAATGATGAGATTCTTGGAATCTACTATGTAAAAGAGATCCCGTCTCTTACAATCACAAAAAATGGAGTCAGCCAAAGTATTCTGACTTCTCTTTTAAATACTTATAACCAGAATGCACATCTGTTCAAAGAGATTGCCAGAACTCATCCGGAGCGTCTGACTGATGCTGTTGCTTCCTTGCAGACGAATGGCAGTTTCATCACGGAAAAAAGTGTCGGTGGAAAAACATTAAATCCGACTGTATTGTATTTCTTCGCCCTGATTGCCTATGCTTGTATGTCCGGTGCATATCTAAGTATCGAAGCAGTACGTGATACCCAGGCGAACTTAAGTCCCTTAGGAGCCAGACGAAGTATCACCCCTTACCGAAAACAATTTCTTATTTTTATTGATATGTTGGTGCTGATTTTTATACATTTCATAAATGTAATGATTCTGACTTTTTATGTGAACTATATTCTTGACATTGACCTGGGGAATAATTATCTGGCTATCCTTGCCACGAATTTTATGGGAAGCCTCATCGGAATCTGCCTGGGACTCATGATCGGCTGCATCGGGAAACTTACATTTTCAGCAAAAATCGGCATCTGTACCTCCACAACTTTACTGACCGGTTTTTTGTCTGGTCTGATGTTTGGCAATATGAAAGATATAATAGAACAGAATGCCCCTATTCTGAACCGTATCAATCCGGCGGCTGTTTTAAGTGATGCTTACTATTGCATCAGTGTCTACAATGACACGTTACGATACCAGAGATGTATGATCACTCTGCTCATCATGAGTGTTCTTTTCCTTGGTATTGCATTCTTAGGAGTAAGGAGGGAACGTTATGACAGTATTTAAAGGATTTTTGACAATTACAAAAAGAAATCTCGGATATGTTTTCATGTATATTATCATTTTTCTCACAATTACAATTGCTGTACAAAAAAGTGAACTTACAGATACCGATAAAATGTTTGAACAGACAAAACTCGACATTGCAGTCATTGACCATGACAAAAGTCCGGTGTCCGAAGCCCTGACCGATTATCTGGCTTCCCGGCACAATCTGATTGATATTCCGGATACCAAAACTGCCATTCAGGATAACCTGTTCTACCGGCACGTTTATTATGTATTGACGATTCCAAAAGATTTCACTCAAAGCTGTAAAAGCAAAACTGCAAGTCTTACCGTCACAAAAGTTCCGGGCAGTACAAGTGGTTACTATGTAGACAGTCAGGTCAATGCATGGGTTCAGGAAATGCATATGCTTCTTGCCTCCGGTTATTCAGCCGAAGATGCCACTGTAATGCTTAAGGAGGCTATGACAGAAGAATCTCATGTAACGATGCTGGATCAGAACGGATATGGTGGAAATATTCCGATGCACGCATACATGTATCAGTATATGCCTTACATTATCCTGTCCATTCTATGCTATGTCATTATAACGATCATGATGTCATTCAACAATCCAGAAGTCCGCTCACGAATACTGTGTACTTCCATTTCCAGCCGGAAGTACAACCTGCAGCTTGCGCTCGGCTGCACAGTCATCGGACTTGCCGTCTGGTTTTTATGCACACTGCTTCCAATCATATTGTATGGAAAAACATTTCTGGCAGACACAAACCTTACATACTATCTGACCAACAGTTTTATGATGTCTCTGTCTGCACTAAGCCTGGCATTCTTTGTCTCCACATTTACAGACAAAGAACAACTGATCAGTGCAGTCGTCAATGTGGTCAGCCTTGGAATGTCCTTCCTGTGCGGAGTCTTCGTCAGTATGGATATCCTCGGAAAAAGTGTACAGAAAATTGCCCAGTTTCTTCCGGTCTACTGGTACGAAGTTGCAAATAACCTGCTGAAAAGCCACAACACATTCAGTGGAACACAGATTCACACCCTGTACACCTGCTACGGCATACAGCTTCTCTTCGCCCTCGCATTCTTAAGTCTCGCCCTCATTGCAGGCCGTATGAGACGTCAGACCGCATAATTTACATTTATATAAACGGGAAGAAGCCCCTGATGAACTTAATCATCAAAGGCTTCTTTTACTTTATCCATAAATCCTTTTTTCTTCTTTTCCGGCTTTTCTTTCTCACCGTCATTTTTTCCTGCTTGATTTAGTGTATTTCCCGCCAGTTCATCGAACTTACGAAGTGCTTCTTTTGCCTCATGGCTCAACTTCTCCGGTGTCTGGATCACCAGTGTTACATAGTGATCACCGCGAACCTGCGGATTACGAAGTGATGGAACACCCTTTCCTTTCAAGCGCACTTTCGTATCTGTCTTAGTACCTGGTTTCACATTGTAGATAACTTCCCCATCTACTGTCTTGATGCGGATATCTGCACCAAGTGCTGCCTGTGCAAAGGAAATCGGAACCGTTGAGAAAATGTGTACATCCTGACGCTGAAAAATTGGGTGTCTGGATACTGTGACCTGCACAAGAAGATCTCCTCTTGGTCCGCCATTCACTCCCGGTTCACCTTTATCACGAATTCTTACACTCTGTCCGTCATCAATTCCTGCCGGAATCTTGACAGAAATCTTCTTCTTACTGGAAATATATCCTGTACCGGCACAATCCGGACATTTTTCACGAATAATCTTACCTGTTCCATGACAATCCGGACAAGTCTGGACATTCTGTACCATACCGAACAGTGACTGCTGGCTGTATACAACCTGACCTTTTCCACCACACTTTGAACATGTTTCTGGGGTTGTTCCTGGTTTTGCACCTGTTCCATTACATTTCGGGCATGGATCCTTTAAAATTACGTCAAGCTCCTTCTCACATCCAAATACTGCTTCTTCAAAAGAAATTCTTACAGTCTTTCGAATGCTTGCACCCTTCATCGGTCCCTGGCTGCGGCCTCTGCTTCTTCCACCACCAAATATGTCACCAAAGATATCGCCAAAGATGTCACTGAAATCAGCTCCATTAAAATCAAAGCCGCCATATCCGCCGGCTCCTCCTGCTCCACCTTCAAATGCTGCATGACCAAACTGATCATACTGACGTCTCTTTTCCGGGTCACTAAGTATCGCATATGCCTCCGAAGCTTCTTTAAACTTCTTCTCCGCCTCTGCATCTCCCGGGTTCATATCCGGATGATACTTTTTGGCAACTTTACGATATGCCTTTTTCAAAGTCGCTTCATCGACATCTTTGCTGACGCCGAGAACCTCATAGTAATCTCTCTTTGCTTCTGCCATTACTTTCTCTCCTTAATAAAAGGAAGTTCCGCGAAACCTGACCTCCTTAAAATTCAGTCACATTCCGCGGAACAGCCTTCGCATTCGATGCGGTATTATTCCGCCATTTTATGCTTTAGACTTCTTTATAATCTCCGTCTACTACATCGTCTCCCTGGAATCCATCCGGTGCCGGTCCTGCCTCTGGTCCTGCCTGAGCACCTGCTCCCTGTGCTCCCTGTGCAGCTGCTCCTGCCTGCTCATACATCTTTGTGAACAGTTTCTGAGCACTTTCAGAAAGTTTCTCTTTACCAGCTTTGATCTCAGCGATCTGAGCGTCTGTAATATCGTCCATGTTTACTTTCTCAAGAATTTCTTTCAGTGCCTTGCAGTCAGCCTCTACACCTGCTTTATCATTAGCATCCAGTTTATCTCCAACCTCCTGGATTGCTTTCTCTGTCTGGAATACTAAAGCGTCTGCCTCATTCTTTGTATCGATGCCCTCTTTACGTTTCTTATCCTGAGCTTCGAATGCTGCTGCTTCTTTTACAGCCTTATCAATCTCATCATCAGACATGTTGGATCCTGCTGTGATTGTGATATGTTGCTCTTTACCTGTTCCAAGGTCTTTTGCAGATACATTTACAATACCATTTGCATCGATATCGAATGTAACCTCAATCTGCGGTACTCCTCTTGGAGCTGGTGCGATTCCGTCAAGCTGGAATCTTCCGAGAGACTTGTTGTCTTTTGCGAACTGTCTCTCACCCTGTACAACGTTGATATCAACGGCTGTCTGGTTATCTGCTGCTGTTGAGAAGATCTGGCTCTTCTTTGTAGGAATTGTTGTATTTCTCTCAATCAGTCTTGTAGCAACTCCACCCATAGTCTCAATAGACAGTGACAGTGGTGTTACATCAAGAAGAAGAATATCTCCAGCGCCTGTATCTCCGGCAAGTTTACCGCCCTGAACAGATGCTCCAAGTGCTACACACTCATCTGGGTTCAGAGATTTGCTTGGCTCTTTACCTGTCAGACGTTTTACTTCTTCCTGTACAGCAGGGATACGTGTTGATCCACCTACAAGAAGTACCTGACCAAGTTCAGATGCTGTGATTCCTGCATCAGACAGAGCTCTCTGTACCGGCTCAGATGTCTTCATAACAAGATCATGTGTCAACTCATCGAATTTAGCTCTTGTAAGATTCATATCAAAATGCTTCGGTCCTTCAGCAGTTGCTGTGATGAACGGAAGGTTGATGTTTGTTGTTGTTGCGGAAGACAGCTCTTTTTTCGCTTTCTCTGCAGCTTCTTTTAATCTCTGAAGTGCCATCTTATCTGTAGATAAGTCAACGCCTTCCTGTTTCTTGAACTCAGCAATCATGTAGTCTGTAATCTTCTGATCGAAATCATCTCCACCAAGTCTGTTGTTACCTGCTGTTGATAATACTTCGATAACTCCATCACCAATCTCGATAACAGATACATCAAATGTACCACCACCAAGGTCATATACCATGATCTTCTGCTCATTCTCATTGTCAAGTCCATAAGCAAGTGCTGCTGCTGTAGGCTCATTGATGATACGTTTTACATCAAGTCCTGCAATCTTACCAGCATCTTTTGTTGCCTGACGCTGAGCATCGTTGAAGTAAGCAGGTACTGTGATAACAGCCTCTGTTACTTTCTCTCCTAAGTATCCTTCTGCATCTGCTTTCAGTTTCTGAAGGATCATAGCTGAAATCTCCTGTGGAGAATATTTCTTATCATCGATTGTTACTCTGTAATCAGATCCCATCTCTCTCTTAATAGAAGAGATTGTTCTCTCTGCATTCGTAACTGCCTGACGTTTTGCAGGCTCACCAACAAGACGCTCACCTGTCTTTGTAAATGCTACAACTGATGGTGTTGTTCTTGCTCCTTCTGTATTTGCAATAACTGTTGGCTGTCCACCTTCCATAACGGCTACACAGCTGTTTGTTGTTCCTAAGTCAATACCAATAATTTTGCCCATGATCTATTCCTCCTTAATTTGCTACCTTTACCATACTGTGTCTCACTACTGAGTCACGATACATATAACCTTTCTGGAACTCTTCTGCGACTTCATTCTCTCCGAAGTTTTCATCTTCCACATGCATCACTGCATTATGGAAATTCGGATCGAACTGATTGCCAAGCGCCTCTATCGGCTTAACCTCAACGCTCTCCAGAACCGTCATAAATTGTTTGTAGACCTTTTCCATTCCCTGAATGAACGGGTCTTCTTTTTTCTCTTCCGGAACTGCATCTAATCCTCTTTCGAAGTTATCTACCACCGGGAGAATCTTCTCTATGATATCTTTCGCTCCTACTTCGTACATTTGGGATTTTTCCTTTTCTGTACGTTTGCGGAAGTTATCAAACTCTGCCATCTGACGAGTAAGTCTGTCTGTCAGTTCTTCGATCTTCTCGTCCTTTTTGTCTTTCTTATCCTTCTTGCCGAAGAATTTTTTGGAAGCTTTTTCTTCTGTCTGATTCTCTGTCTCTGCTTCCTGTTCTTCTGAAGCTTCTTCTGTCTTGGCTTCTTCTGCTTCATCTTTTGAAGCTTCTGCTTCTTTCTTTGCCTCTTCTACGGCTTCTTTTACCATATCTTCCTGGCTTTTCTTTTCTTTATCTTCCAAGGATCAATTCCACCTTTCTATTCCTCTTTATGAAACATCTGATCCAGTTCACTCTGGAGACGCTTCATTGACTTTAACACATTCTCATAATCCATTCGCTTCGGTCCGATAATACCTATCGTTCCCTTCACACCGTCTCCTAATTCATAAGTGGCGGTGACAACACTGCAATCTTTCATAGTCTTCACCGGAGCTTCATCTCCGATATATACCTGAATGCCTGTGTTCTCTTCATTGGATAATGTCTGTGTAACGAGATCTGTAAGCTGCTGCTTTTCTTCAAATGCACTGATAATTTCCTGTGCACTCTGCTTGTCACTAAGTTCCGGATACTTGAAAATGTTTGTTGCACCGCTTGTGTAGATCTGCATGTCTTCATCGACCTGAATAACATCTGCAACTGCGTCCAGTACATTCCCCACAACCTCGCTGTGGATTCCGGCTCCTTCTTTCAGTCTCGCAATCAGTCCAAGATTAATCTCTTCTATAGACATACCATTAAGTGTTGTGTTCAGAAGCATGTTGAGCTTTAACAAGTTTTCATTGTTGATTGGCTCATCTACATGTATAATCTTATTCTTGATCACATTTCCCTCAAGTACGATTACTGCAATCATCTGTTCCTCATCAACCATCGTAAGCTGTATGAACTTGATCCGGTTACGATTGTTCATCGGTGAAGAAACCAATGTCGCATAGTTCGTACTGTTCGCCAGAACTTTTGCTGCCTGTTTCAGAAGCTGATCCATCTTATCTGCTTTCTCAAGCATCTGATCCTGCATCTCACTTAGTTCCTGTTCTTTCTGCTCCATCAGCATATCTACATAGAGTCTGTAGCCTTTGTCCGAAGGAATACGTCCAGCAGACGTATGAGGCTGTAAAATATATCCAAGTTCTTCCAGATCCGCCATCTCATTACGAATAGTTGCTGAACTTAAGTTCAGATCCGTGTACTTGGAAATTGTTCTGGAACCCACCGGCTCGCCTGTCTCCAGATAATTCTTAATGATTGCCTGAAGGATCTTTAATTTTCGTTCGCTCAGTTCCTGTTCCTGAATCATCATATGCCTCCTTCTTTCGGATTTGTTAGCACTCATTATATTGGAGTGCTAACACCTTTCGACTATTAATGTATCACTCGATTTGACTTTTGTCAACAACATTTCTTACTTTTTTTGTGAAATAAATATGAAGAAAAATAATCTTTCCATTATACGAAAGAAACTGACAGATGCAATTGGGAAAAATTGCATCTGTCAGTTTCTTTTTTTATTACAGATTTAAATTCTTTTGTTTTCAGCTACTTTGATTTTTTATATTAGCTTAACTCGATCTTCTCTGCCTCTTCTGGCTTGAAGTCGTTCTGTAAATCGTAGATGTTGTGTCCTGTAGACTCGGTCAGAACCTTTCCTTTGTAAGAATAGCAGCGGATAAATCTCTGCTTGTCAATGCTTGACCAGTGCTCAACATCCCATGTCAGATATCCATCTGCATCAGATTTCTCTCCTTTAAGATAAATGTCTACCTGACGTCCGGATACCATAATGTCGATAAGTCCCTGTGTTCCGTCTACTTCTACTTCTGTTTTGTTTACTGAATCGTATACCTTCATTTTATTTTCCCTCCTGATAATAACATACACTCTGGCGCCACATTTCTGACGACAGTACAGATTCTGCTTCGATTATACGTTTTCTCTATAAAAAATTCAAGCTTTTCTATGAATTCTTCTTTAAAAACTCCATCCATTCTTTTATTTCTTTTTCATGTCCGTTGTCACTCGGCTCATAAAACTTTGCTTTTTGGATTTCGGAAGGCATGTATTGCTGTTCCACATAGTGGTTCGGATAATCATGTGCATACTTGTAACCCACACCATGTCCAAGTTTTTGTGAACCTTTATAATGAGCATCCTGCAAATGCGCCGGCACCGTAGTTTTATAATTTCTTACATTTTCCATGGCGGCACTGATTGCTTTGACTGCCGCATTACTCTTTGGTGCTGTTGCCACATATGTCACTGCCTGAGATAAAATGATCTGGGATTCCGGCATTCCGATCCGCTCTACTGCCTGGGCTGCTGCCACAGCCACTTGTAGCGCCATCGGATCTGCATTTCCAACATCTTCCGATGCACAGATCATGATCCTTCTGGCAATAAATTTCACGTCTTCCCCTGCATATAGCATTTTTGCAAGATAATATACTGCCGCATCAGGGTCTGACCCCCTCATACTTTTGATAAATGCAGAGATCGTATCGTAATGATTGTCTCCTGTCTTGTCATAGCGCACTACACGTTTTTGAATACACTCGGACGCCACGTCAAGTGTAATATGGATCTTTCCGTCCGCACTTCGTTCTGTCGTGAGAATCCCGAGTTCAATAGCATTCAATGCATTTCTCGCATCTCCTCCTGCAATGTCTGCAAGGAACTCCAGTGCTTCCTCGTCAATTTCCGCATGATAGCTTCCCATACCTTTTTCCTGATCATAGACTGCCCGCTTCAAAAGTGTTTTGATATCTTCTTTTTCAAGCGGATGAAGTTCAAAGATACTGGAACGGGAAATTAATGCTCCATTGACCTCAAAATAAGGATTCTCCGTGGTAGCTCCAATCAGAATAATTGTTCCGTCCTCCACAAATGGAAGCAGATAATCCTGCTGTCCTTTGTTAAAACGATGAATCTCATCTACAAAAAGAATGGTCTTCTTCTGATACATGCCCAGCGTCTCTTTCGCTTTCTGTACCACTTCTTCCATATCTTTCTTGCCCGCCACCGTTGCATTGATCTGGGTGAATTCTGCACTTGTCGTATGGGCAATCACTTTCGCCAGTGTCGTCTTACCGGTTCCCGGCGGCCCATAAAAGATAATAGAACTTAACTTATCCGCTTTGATTGCACGGTACAACAACTTGTCTTTTCCAATAATATGCTGCTGTCCTACCACTTCCTCCAGCGTTGTCGGCCGAAGCCTGGACGCCAGCGGTGCCTCCTGATCCATATTTTTCTGTCTTGCATATTCAAACAAATCCATGCTTTTTCTATCTCCATTCTTCCTGATTTCTTCTGGTTTTCCTTACTCAAGAATCAGTTTATCTACTGTCACAAATTCAAAGCCTTCTGCCTTTAAAAGATCTACGATCCGAAGCGCCGCCTCTACCGAGGATTTATAACAATCATGTAATAAAATAATATCATTCTCCTTCGCCTGCGACACTACTTTATTCACAACTTCATCTATATTTTCCGTAGTCCAGTCCAAAGGGTCTACCGTCCACATGACAGGTAATACGTCCAGATAATTCTCCAGTTCTCTCTGCCAGACTCCAAAGGGCGGACGGATATACTGCACGCGCTGTCCGGTAATTGCCGCAATCAGCTCATCAGTCTTGTTAATTTCATACATTGCTTCTTCATCAGAAAGTTTCGTAATCTCAACATGATGATACGTGTGATTTCCAATTAAATGTCCTTCTTCATAAATTCGTTTCACAATATCCGGATAGGTCTCAACATTTTCTCCTACCAGAAAAAATGTTGCCTTCACACCTCTCTCTTTTAATCCGTCAAGAAGTGCCGGTGTGCACACACTGGGTCCGTCATCAAATGTAATGGCAATCTGAGGCAGCTCTGTCTGTATCTGCTCATTCAAAATCCGGGATATTGTTTCCCGTGTTTCTGACTCCATTTGCAGATTTGAATCTCGTCGGTTCGTTTTTGATTCTTTCTTATTAATATCAATTGTTTGCATTGTTTTCATAGAAATTCCTGAAACATTTAAAACAACTATCATTGCCAGACACGCTGTAAGAATCTGTATCACTTTTTTTAATTTCCATTCTTTCATAATAAAGAGACCTGTTACCTTTGCACTACCAGTCTCTTTATATATATGAAATCCTGCGCTTTATTATTTTTTCTTTTTCACCTTTTTCTTCTTTTTCACACTGTAGCCAAATGTTCCAAGTGATTTTCCAAGATCAAAATATTCCCCGTGGGAATATGCCAGAAGTCCTGTTTTGTTCAGTGCAAATTTTCCATTATCCTGCATGAACCGGTCATCCACCTGCACGCCGGTCACTTTTGCAAGAAACATGTGGTGTGAACCCAACTCTTCGACTTTCACGACCTGACACTCAATATTGACTGGACTTTCCTCAATTATCGGAGCATAGATAAGTGTCTGAGCATTTCCGCGAGTCAGATGCATTTCACTCCATTTGTCCACATCTCTTCCTGAACGCACCCCGCACCAATCCGTCGCTTTTACCAGATCTTTTGTCGTCAGGTTCACTACAAATTCTCCGCTTTCCCTAATCAAATGATAAGAATATCTCGTCGGACGCACGGATATATATAACATTGCCGGATTTGTACAGATTGTCCCTGTCCATGCAATTGTAATGATATTGTCATGCCCTTCTTTGTCCGCACAACTTACCATAACCGCCGGGAGCGGATACACCATATTCCCCGGTTTCCATAATTCTTTTCCCATAGTACGCTATCCTTTCTACATCTGCTGCATGGTCTCGACCAGCACTGGTATCAGCTGTTTCTTTCTGGACACAACTCCTTTTAATATCAGACTCTTTGCATTATCCGGAAGATCAAATGCGCTGAGGGCAATTCCTCTCGCACCGGTTCCCACACACAAAAGCTCCGTGGATTCTGCCAGAATATCTGTCAGCATAAAATAAATCATATTCAGGTTATGTGCTTCCAGTACCTTTGGCAAATGCTCCGTCATCATATCACGAATAGCTGCCAGTTCTTCTTTGCTCATGGACGTGATCTGTCCTACACCAAATATCGTGTCGTTGACTGTAAACTGCTTGAAATCCTGGAAACAGATATCCTCTGCACTCTTGCCTTTCAAGTTGCTTCCTGCATTGAACATTTCCTGCGCCATCTGTTCCAGGTCAATATCTGAAATTTTTGCCAGTTTTTTCGCAGTCCTTTCATCTAACGGCGTACAGGTCGGTGAACGGAACAATAATGTATCCGAAATAATTGCGCCACATAAAAGCCCGGCAATCTCTCTTGGAACTTCGATTTCATTCTCCTCATACATCTGGTTAATAATCGTCGCCGTGCATCCCACTGGCTGATTACGGAACGTAATCGGGCTGACTGTCTCGATATCTCCAAGTCTGTGATGATCAATAATCTCAATGATTTCTGCTTCCTCAATTCCATCAACTGCCTGTGACCGTTCGTTATGATCCACCAGGATTACTTTTTTCTTGCTGGCACCGAGGAAACGACGTCTGGAAATGAATCCTTTAAATCTGCCATGACGATCCAGAATCGGGAAATCGCGGAAACGCTTTTTCGCCATAATATCTTTAATATCATCAACATAATCATTCATCCGGAACATAGTCAGTGGTCCAGAGGTCATATAAAACTTCACCGGAATGCTCTGATTAATCAGTCTTGCTGTCGTAAATGTATCATACGGAGTCTGAATGATCACTATACTCTGTTCTTTTGCCTTCTGAATCAATTTCGGAGAAACTTCTGCATCTTTGCAGATAACCATACAGCTGGCATCAATATTCACGGCACATGCCTGAGCTTCCTCACGATCTCCTAATATCACCAGATCGTCCTTTTCAATAAACTCTTCCATAAGATTCGGACTTGAGGCTCCGATTGCTACTTTTCCTCTCATAAAATACCCATGCTCATTACCTGTTATCATTGTACCGTCCAGTGTCTTGATAATATTCCGATATTGGGTTCTCGCTTTTGATAATATCTCACTATCATACACATCCATATAAGATTTTGCAATATCTCCGGTAGATACAACTCCTACCAGCTCATCATCCTTCACGATTGGCAGTGTCTTTGCCTGCTCCTGCCGCATACGCTCCCATGTATCACGAATGGACGCATTGGGCTTAAGCCCCGGCATCTCGTGAATATCCAGATCTCTCACTTGAAGTCTGACATCTGTAAGAAGCTTGGGAGCCTCTACCCCAAAACGATCCAGTACATAAGCAGTCTCATCATTCACATGTCCTGCCCGCTTTGCCTCATGAACCTGTCCGGTCACTTTCTGCCTCAGATCTGCATAGGCAATCGCGGAACAGATAGAATCTGTATCCGGATTCTTATGTCCGATCACATAAACTTTTTCTTTTCTCTTTCCCATATATATCACCTTATTATCTTCTTGCTAATTCGAGCAGTCCATATCGGTTTTTCTGATTGCATCCGGCTATACTCATCATTTTTCCAATAATTTGTATATCTCACTCGAACTGTTACTTATTTTCTACAACATATTCTAACATAGTTAATTTTCTTTGTACATGCAGTTTATTTATGCTATACTAAAAGCAACAATTTTACTGATAGGAAGGAATATACTATGAGCGAAGAATTCAACGAAGAAAATGTAACTATGGCAGATCTGGAAGATCATTTTGATGATGCAAATCCATGGAATGTAGTTCAGTCCTACCTCGAAAAAGGAACTGTGCTCCCTGTAAAAATCGAAGGAATTGTAAATGGCGGTGCTATCGCAATGGTAGAAGGAATCCGTGGATTTATTCCTGCTTCCCGACTTTCTTTATCCTATATCGAAGATCTGGAATCTTATCTGTTAAAAGATATCGAAGTTCAGGTCATTGATGTAGATCAGGCAAATAACCGGCTGGTACTTTCCGCCCGTGAACTTCTCAAAGAAAAAGAGAAAAAAGAGCGTGAAGAAAAAATTGCAAACATCAAAGTAGGAAGCGTTCTTACCGGAACCGTAGAATCCCTCCAGAACTACGGTGCATTTGTACGTCTGGAAGACGGACTTTCCGGACTTGTACACGTTTCCCAGATCAGCCAGAAACGTATCAAATTCCCAAAAGATGTCCTGAATGTAGGTGATGAAGTTCAGGTCAAAGTCATCGGTGTCAAAGATGGCAAGATCAGCCTGAGCATGAAAGCTCTTGAAGAAGCCATCCAGGAGGAGGAAGAAGTTAAGGTCGAGATTCCAAAGAGCGAAGACATCGGAACAAGCCTTGGCGATCTTTTCAAGAACATCCAATTATAAAACTTTTCATTTACTTGTAAAACTAAAAAAGGTCCACCGGACCTTTTTGTCGTATGCTTGGCAACAAAAAAGGAACATTCCCGTAATCTTTATAATTCGGCAATGTTCCTTTTTTTAATCTCTTATTACCTTTATAGACGTTATTTTCCCGCCTCTTTTTCAAGATTCTGTATCCACAATGCTACACACGCATCACTTGGCATTCTCCAGTCGCCTCTCGGAGACAATGCAACCGTTCCGACCTTCGGACCATCCGGCAGACAGGATCTCTTAAACTGCTGTGAAAAGAATCTCCAGCAAAACGTACGAAGCCATTTATAAATTGTCTCGTCGTCATACTCCCCGGCAAAGGAAAGCTTCGCGATCCGGTAAATCTTTCCTGGCTCATATCCCATTCTCAGGAAATAATACAGGAAAAAGTCATGAAGTTCATATGGTCCTACAAGATCTTCTGTCTTCTGCGCGATTTCACCGTCTTTTGGCGGCAGAAGTTCCGGGCTTACCGGCGTATCAAGCACATCATAAAGCACTTCTTTCAACGATGAATCTTCACAAGTGTCTGCATAATAATGAACCAGATGTCTGACCAGCGTCTTTGGCACGGAAGCATTTACTCCGTACATAGACATATGATCTCCATTGTAGGTTGCCCAGCCAAGTGCCAGCTCCGACATATCTCCCGTTCCGATTACAAGTCCTCCCGTTTGATTAGCAATGTCCATAAGCACCTGTGTCCGTTCCCTTGCCTGTGAATTCTCATAAGTTACGCTGTGGTCTTGTGGGTCATGTCCAATATCTTTAAAATGCTGCATAACTGCATCACCGATTCTGACTTCTCTGAGAGTTGCTCCGACTTTCAGAGACATTTTACATGCATTCTGATACGTTCTGTCTGTCGTTCCAAAACACGGCATGGTCACTGCCGTAATACCGCTGCGCTCAAGTCCCAGTGCATCAAATGCCTTGGCTGTCACAAGCAGTGCCAATGTAGAATCCAGACCTCCGGATATTCCAACTACTGCACTTTTTGCATGAGTATGTGCAAGCCGCTTTTTCAGTCCCATCGCCTGAATTGTTAAAATCTCCTCACAGCGCTTTGCCCTCTCCTGATCATCACGAGGAACGAATGGTCTGGACGGAAATGTTCTTGTAAGAATAGTTTCTGTCTGTTCTAATCCAAACGGAATCCTCGGAAGTACATGTTCCTGTGTCTCTGTAAATGTCGTATTTTTTCTGCGTTCATTCGCAATTTTCTGTACATCAAATTCTGTATAAATAATCCCGTTCGAAAATCTCTTCGCCTCTGCCAAAATCGTTCCATTTTCCGCGATCAGATTATGTCCGCCAAATACAAGATCTGTAGTCGATTCACCTTCTCCTGCGTTGGCATAGATATACCCGCTGATCAGCCTTGCAGACTGCCCGGAAATTAATGCCTCCCGGTAAGAAGCCTTTCCAATCGTCTCATCACTGGCCGAACAGTTGACGATCACAGTCGCTCCCTCTCTTGCCGCCTCAATGCTCGGTGGAACCGGTGACCACACGTCCTCACAGATTTCTGCTGACACGATCAGATTAGCCATCTGATTTTCCACAAATAAAAGCTGCGGTCCAAATGGAATCTCTTTTCCGCCAAACAGAATTTTCTCTGCTTTTTTCGGTCCCGGACGGAACTGGCGCATCTCATAGAATTCCCCATAATTGGGCAGAAAGCTCTTCGTTGTGAAACCTAATATATTTCCATGGTTCAAAGCTGCTGCTACATTATAAAGTTCCCCGCCAACTGCAATAGGGACTCCCACAAACACAAGCGCATCCAGATTTTTTGTATGTTCTGCAATTTCTACAAGTGCTTTTTTCGCACTATTTAATAAAATATCCTGAAGGAAAAGATCACTGCATGTATATCCTGTAATACAAAGCTCCGGAAATACAATAATCTTGGCACCTGCTTCTGCTGCCTCATCCATCTGCTTTATAATCTGCCCTTTATTGTAATCCACATCCGCTACCCGGATATCCGGTGTTGCTGCCGCGACTTTTATAAAACCATGTCTCATAATCTTCCTCCATACAAATTTACATCTAATATCTTATAATGAATTGCGGTCATAAATTTGACCGCAATTCTCTCTCTACTATTCTATTATCCGGTCTATTCACCTGATTATTTCTTACTTCTTTTCAGAATGTTCTTCAAGTCTTCGACTGTATAGTTATATGCCGTATTGCAAAAATGACATTTTACTTCGATGTCTTTTCCTTCATCGATCATTTCCTGAATGTCTTTCTTTCCGATACTTGCAACTGCCTGCTCTACGCGTTCTTTAGAACAATTACAGTAAAACTGTGTTGGAATAGTATCTGTGATTTCAAGATCCAAATGTCCGATCAGTTTCTCTAACATCTGCTCCGGTGTATAGCCCTTGTCCAGAAAATCTGTAACAGAAGTCACATCCTTCAGATTCTCCTCCAACTGGCTGATAGTCTCTTCTGTTGCAAATGGCATCAACTGAATAATAAATCCACCTGCACAGCGTACAGTATTATCTTTATTCATCAGAACACCAAGTCCCACTGAGGAAGGTACCTGCTCGGAACTTGCAAAATAATAAGTCAGATCTTCTGCGATCTCACTGCTTACAAGAATTGTCTGTCCCACATAAGGCTCTTTCAGTCCCATATCTTTAATCACCTGTAAAAGACCGATACCAACTGCTCCTCCGACGTCCAGCTTGCCATTCTTTGGTGGAAGCATCACGTCCGGATTTCCAACATATCCTTTTACATTTGCATGGCTGTCTGCAGTTACAGTGATGCCCTCGATTGGTCCGTCTCCACGAATCTGAAGTGTCAGCATATCTGTATCATTTTTCATCATACTTCCCATGATTGCCCCTGCTGTCAGTGTCCTTCCAAGTGCCGCAGTCGCAACCGGGCTTGTATTATGATGCACTCTTGCAGACTCTACAAGGTTTTTCGTTGTCGCAGCAAATGCACGCATCTGTCCTCCTGCCGCTGTCGCTCTTACAATATAATCTTCCATAATTGTCTTATGCCAATCCTTTCCCATGTTCTCTTGCCACTACACAGATTCTCTCACTCCGGTCATGTGGACTTTCTTTTGTATAGTCATCGTAGGCAGTTACATATTCAAGTCCTGCCTCAGTAAGCATATGTCTGATCTGCTCCAGCGTATATGCTCTCTGAAAATGTTCTTCCTGATACTTACGATAAAGCTGTGGTTGTTCTTCGTCCCGCACAAAAAGAGTCAGTTCATATTCATTGATCCGTTCGTCTTCATCGTAATAATTATCCCAGATAAAGCTGCATTCCTCACGGTCTTCTGCAATTGTCTGTTCTCCAAGTATCTCCCGATACTTATACTCCGTATTAAAATCAAATACAAACAGCCCTTCCGGATCCAGATAATTATTCACCAACCGAAAAACTTCCGTCAGGTCCTCATCGTCCGTAATATAGTTCACAGAATCGCAGGCACTTATAACTGCTCTGACCGTTCCGTATAATTCAAATTCCCGCATATCCTGAAGAAGATACAAAATATCATGTCCACTCTCGACCTTCTTCTCCATGGCAATCTCCAGCATCTCTTCTGCATTATCCACACCGATCATATCATAACCGGATGAAGCCAGCATTTCTGTCATGCTTCCAGTTCCACAGCCAAGATCCAGAACAAGCCCGTCATCAATTCCATATTCCTTTAATATTTTCCCCAGATAATCCGCCCACTCTTTATACGGCACATTATCCATGAAGGTATCATATACCCTCGCAAAACTCGTATAAGCTTCCATATTCAGAAAGACTCCTTCTATACTTTCGTATCATATTCCAGGTAGCGCATCCGTTACCATCGTCCATTATATCTTATTTTTCCGGATATGCCAACTATTAAACAATGCAGATTTTGCTTCTGAAAACTACTGAAAACTACTAGTATATACATTGAACATGTCATCTACAACCCCAGTTCTTTTAAAAGCTTCGCCTGATACTCGGAATTCGCTGCTGCTTTTGCCAAGTCTTCATTGCGCCCCTGCTCAATCAAATACATGATCAGTTTGTTAATTCGTGCCTCTCCAGCACGTTCGCCTTCTGCATATGCTTCCTGTCTTTCCATTTCTTTTTCTTCCCACTTCTGCATAAACTTTATCTCCATTTCTTTGCTCGACTTTAGCCTGTTGATTCGTTCATGCATCTGATGGATCCGTTTACTTTCACATTCCTCCACAACCACATCTGTGGATTTCTCCATGTATTCCAGAAGTTCAATCAATTCCTGGCTGACTAACTCCGGGTGTTTTCCATGGCTATTCAGGAAGATTCTCGTTGCATCGTCTCCCAGTTCCAGTTCCGGAACTTCCTCACATTGCATTTTGAATGTATAGCGATATAACTCATATCCAAATAAGTCAAATGGCATAATCATTATAATTACCACAGGATTTAGCAAATTAAAATCAATGCACCCCGGCGGTAACAAACGGCTGTCTATCATTCCCTGATATAACCGGCTTCGTTTTGGAAGATTTTTCGTGTTTGTCTTTTGTGGTTCTGTATCATACACCACATCGTCTTCATCGACAGTGTAAACATCTAGTCTTATCTGACGTTTTTCTAAAGAACTTCTGCACTCCTTCTCCGTCTGTGGCGGTTGCTTCAGATGCGTATCCTGTCCCAGAATGATATCCAGAAGCGTCTTCATATTTTCCTCATCTTCCATCGCTTCATCAAACAGGAACTTATCCAACAGGTTCAGGTCTTTCAGTTTTCTCTTCTCTTTTGCTGCCATAGCTTCTCCTTTCTTTTTGCAGATAAATGTCTGTCTGAAAGAAAATGCTATGATTTCTACTTATAGATTAACATATACTTTCAGTATATTCCAGTATATGAAGAAAATTTCACTTCATTTTTTCAAACTTAATTTATCTGTCTGCTTATCATCACTTTAGGAATTGCTGCCGATTCTTCTAGCTCCGAAAATGAATGAAATCAATATAGATACTTTGCAGATAATTAGAACCATCGTCTGCGTGTAGATAGAATAGCATAGTCGTGATATGAACTCAAGAAATATTTTCTTATCTTTTCCTTAAGAAATAAGATTGAAAAGGACGGAAGTCTTTTCACTCCCGCCCTGTGATTGATTATTTCTCTTTACTCAATTTATAAGGAAAATTCAAGAATGCAATTGCATGACTTACTTCTACTGCGCACCTCTGCAATCCTGCCGGAGGCTATATCAGCTTGGGGATTGACTCCCGCCACTGATACCAGCTTGTTTCTCACCACCTATAGGTGGGAGTCATCTCCCAGCTGATATTAGTCATCGACACCTTCTGTCTCGATGATGAATTTTGTTGTTCCGGATACTCCATCACTGATTCCTGCAAATGAATTATACTCTTTTGCAAGATTAGACATTGCATCAATTCGGTCTGTCACACTGCTGATATCACCATTAAAAAGATCTGTCAGCTTATCGATTGCTTCTTCTTTATACTCCTGCATTCCATCTGCCAGAGTCTGGTTTCCATCCGCTAAGGTGTTCGCTCCATCTAATAATGTCTGAGTTCCGTTAGATAATGTTCCGGCTCCGTCTGCAACCTGATTAGCACCACTTGCTAACTGGCTGACACCGCTTGCAAGCTGGGCACCGCCATCCTTTAAGGATGTTACACCAGCCATAAGAGGTGCACTGTTCTCATGGAGCTGTGATACTCCTGCCTGAAGTTTTTGAGTTCCCTCAAGAAGTGATGCACTTCCAGAAGCTAATCCTGCTGCTCCTAAGCCAATCGTTTCTGTCTTTCCATCACCAACACTTAATTTTCCTGCTAATTCAGATGCTCCCGATTCGATAGAATCAATTCCGTCATACAGACTAGGTGCTTTTGGATTTTCTGATTTAGTTGTAAGAGATGTACCAACTCCGTTTATATATGCTTGAGCATAGCCCATATTAGTCAATATATCCGTATTATTTAATGATTTCGATATGCTACTTGTGTCTGTTGTAACTTCACAGCTGTCTAATGCTGTATTTATTGCCTTAATTACTTTCTTTTGATCGTCCTCTGATAATCCGGTACTTGCTGCAATAGCTGCTATACTTTCTTCCTTCGGTTTTGTTACGCTCGCAGTTACTTTCGATGTATCTACACTCACACTATCAAGAATTTTCTGTGCGCTAATCGTTCCGATAAGTTCATTAGCTGTTTGTAAATTATTTTTTGCCGTTATAAATCCTTTTTTTTCTGACTCTGCTCCTGCTGCCAGCGCATCTGCTCCACTCTTTGCCGCTTTCACACCTTCATTTACTGCAGCCGCTCCACTTGCCAATGTCTGTGCTCCTGAAACCAGGTCATTACTTCCGGCATATAATTCTTCTACTCCACCAGTATAAGCCTGCACTCCGCTCGCCAGTGTGTTCACTCCGCTGACCAGTGTTCCACTCTTTTCATTCAGTGTGTTTACACCGTCCGCCAGTGTTCCGGCTCCACTTGCCAGTGTTCCGGCTCCGTCATTCAATGTTCCAGCTCCGTCTGCCAGCTCTTTTGATCCATCTGCTGCTTCCTTTGATCCATCTACCAACTGATTTGTTGCATCTTCCAGGTCATCGATAGAATCCTGCAAGTCATCAAAGTTGTCGATGTCGTCCAGTCCGAATTCATTCATCAGCTCTGCGGAAGCCATTGTAATACTTGTTCCGACTGTTGCATCTTTGACATCTGCTGTAATTGTTACTGTCTCCGGAATATCAATGTCCATATCCAGATCTTTCAGATTCAGATCATTTGCAAGTCCCGGGAATGCAACTCCGACTACAATATTTTTATCTCCGTCAGAAATAAGTTTTCCATTTTCAACAGACACATTGCTGTACTCATCAGAGGAAAGCATCATTGCACTGACCATGGTAAACGGTGTGTACATTTCTACATCTTCACCATTTACATTGACAGTCTGTTTTGATTTGTTGTCATAGCTAAACTGAATCTCAACCTTTCCGCTTTTACCTTTCAGATCTTTCGGGGAAATGCTCTTTCCATCCAGTTTGTAGGATACTTTCACATCTACCGGGAGCTCTTTATCTATTGTTCCCTGATAGTAAATGTCATTTCCTTCAGACTTCCAGCTTACGTTGTTGTTGCTTCCTGTCTCAAATGTTTCGTCACCTTTTACATTTTTAATATCTTTCAATTCAGATGTGTCAGAAATGGTTCCTTTTTCCGGATTTTTCAGCCATTCAGATACCGTCGTTTTCTTTACATTTCCACTTGCATCTGCTTTTACATACACAGATTCCTCTTTTGAAAATCCTGTATCCTCAGAATCCGTTGCGTGGTCTGCCAATACATTTTCCGCAGTCTCTTTTAATTCCTGAGTGTCTTTGTCCTTTTGCTCTGCTGCCTGTACCTGCATGACATTATTGTGATATTCATATGTTCCGGCAAGTCCGGCAGCCATCATGACAGCCATAGATCCTGCTACAATTTTTTTTGCGATTTTTTTATTTCCGTTCATAGTGATCCCTCCTGTGAATCTTATGCCTCTTTCGGCAGAAAACCTTTACTTGTTTTTACGATTACTTTGTCAAATACCATAAACATGGATGGCAGTACGAAGATTACGACTACCATACTGATCAGCGCTCCCCTTGCCATCAGGATACACAGCGAACTGATCATATCAATGTTGGAATAAAGTCCGACTCCGATGGTCGCTGCGAAGAAGCTTAAGGCACTGACCATAATGGACTGTGCTGATACACGGTGGGCTGTCGTAATGGCATCATGTTTATTTGCCCCATGGTTTCGTTCACGCTTATATCTTGTCGTCATCAGGATTGCATAGTCAACCGTAGATCCCAGCTGAATCGTTCCGATAACGATAGAAGCAACAAACGGAAGCTTCGTGCCTGTGTAATAAGGAATTCCCATATTTACAAAGATTGCAAATTCAATAACACCTACCAGAATGACCGGAAGTGAAATAGATTTGAATAACACAAGGATAATGACAAATATAATTCCAATGGATACTGCACTGACTGTCTTAAAATCCTGATCTGTAATATCAATCAGATCTGCGGTCAGCGGTCCTTCACCAATCAGCATTCCGGTCTTATCATATTTATGCAAAATCTTATTCAATGTCTTAATCTGGGCATTGACTTCATCAGATGCTACCTTATATTCAGAGTTTACAAGAAGCAGCTGATATTTATCATTTTTCAGCATACTGGATACGGACTCCGGAATCATATCAGACGGAACTGACGGACCTACAAGAGAGTCCAGCCCAAGTGCCCATTTGACACCATCTACCTTATCCATTTCTTTTATCATTTTATTGACATCTGTTGAAGATACGGAACTGTCCACCAGAATCATGTGCGTTGTATTCATATCGTAATCTTCTTTTAACTTTTCATTTGCAATGATACTTGGCAGATCCTTTGGTAATGTCTCGTCCAGGTTGTAATAAACTGCTGTATGGTTATTTCCATAAATTGCAGGAAATAAGAATAACAAAAACAATACTACATATACCAGGTATCGTTTCGTAACCTTGTCAGAAATTCTTCCAATATCCGGGAGGAATGGTTTGTGTTTCGTCTTCTCAATGATTTTGTCACAACAAAGAATCATAGACGGAAGAATGGTCACACATGCAATCACTCCAAAAATAACTCCTTTTACCATAACGATTCCAATATCCAGTCCCAGTGTAAAGGACATAAAGCATAATGCAATGAATCCGGCAATTGTTGTAATGGAACTTCCCATAACTGATGAAAATGTCTGGGAAATCGCATGTGCCATGGCACGCTTCTTATCTCCGTCGTATCTCACCTGCTGTTCTTCATAACTGTGCATCAGGAAAATGGAATAATCCAACGTAACACCTAGCTGCAATACCGCTGCCAACGCTTTCGTAATATAAGAAATTTCTCCCATAAAATAGTTACTTCCCAGATTGTAAATGATTGCCATTCCGATACTCAACATAAAAAGTAACGGTACGAAAAATGATTCCATTGTCAGTCCAAGTACAATGACCGCCAAAATAACGGCAATCAGTACATAGACCGGAGTCTCTTTTTCTGCCAGATTCTTCGTGTCCGTAACTACTGCGGACATTCCACTTAAAAAACATTGCTTGCCGGCAATTTTCCGGATCTGTGCAATTGCGTCCATCGTTCCATCTGAAGATGTTCCCTCATCAAAGAAAATCGCCATCATCGTTCCGGTATCGGAATTAAATACATCGTAAATGTCGTCCGGCAACATACTCATCGGCACGGAAATATCTGCAATAGAGTCGTACCATATTACATTTGCCACATGATCGACTTTCTCAATCTTCTCTTTCAGTTCCGCTACATCTTTCTCTTCCATACCATCAACAATGAACATAGAAAATGCTCCGGTTCCAAAATCATTCACCAGAATATCCTGTCCTTTCATCGTCTCGATATTGTCTGGAAGATAAGTCAGCACATCATAATTGACCCGGGTATTCAGATAACCGAAGACTGACGGAATCAGCAACAGCGCGCCAAGTATCAGTATCAATACTCTGTATTTCACCACTTTCTTTCCAAAGTTAACCATAACTCCTTCTCCCTTTCATTTATGACTGTTAGTCATTTTCTTTTTCAAACAGCATAATACACCAAAAATGACCAATAGTCAATATATTTTTGACTATTGGTCATTTTTATGTTAAAATATTTTCATCAATAAAAATATGACACATTACTTTTACAATCATACATTAGAAATGCACTCACGTTTTCTACCTTTAAGCAAAAAATTAACTTGCACATTACCTTGCCGTACAGTTATAATTGCTGTTGAACAGAAAAGAGGATAATCATGGGAAAAGTAGACGAAAATAAAAAAAAGAAAAAAGAAGCCCTCTTCAACACCGCATACGAACTTTTTACCACAAAAGGTATCAATGCTACTGCTATTTCTGATATTGTAGAAAAAGCCGGTGTTGCAAAAGGAACTTTCTATTTATATTTTAAAGACAAATATGATATCAAGAATAAACTTACCGCTTTCAAGACTCATGAACTATTTGAGAAAGCAGCAAAAGCATTACGGAAAGCAGACATTTCCGGGCTGGAAGAACAATTAATCTTTATCATTGATTACATTATAGATGCTCTCGCCAGCAATAAGGCATTGTTAAACTTTATTTCCAAGAATCTAGTCATGGGCGCACTTCGCTCCGCCCTTCTCACCGAAGAACGGACCGAACCAGATTTTTATGAAGAATTTCTCAATCTCGTTAATGAAGATTCTTACAAATACGAATGTCCGGACGTTATGCTATTCACCATCGTAGAACTGACCGGATCCACGGCATACAATTCGATTTTATATAACGAACCACTGTCCATCGAAGAATATAAGCCTTATCTGTATCGGACAGTACGGCTAATAATTGCAAGCCACAGACAATAAAACTGCATTTTTTAAAAATTGGGGACGGGGTTTTTCTAAAAACAATGTCATTAAGTTAAGGATAAAATTGTAATTATTGAGGCTTTGACACTTCTTTTTTATGGATTGTCAAGGCTTCTTGTTTTTCAAGGATACTACAAGTAAGCAGCGAAAAATCCCTGCTTTCTCATGATTCCTATTTTCATTTTTACAATCTTATGCTATCCTACTATTGAATGCTATTGCTGACTTTTTAACCGTATCTCGTGGAAAAGTCCGGTTATCCCTTATGGGGACAAGATAGTTCAGCAACATTTTTTCAACCTCTGGTGCTGCTAAAGTCTGGGAGCACCAGAATTCTCTACAAATACACATTGCCATTTTTATATTCAATTTATATTCATATTTCCAGTATTCCTGCTGTTTTACCGCAATTCCACCAACTATAGTTTTACAAAAATTGAACATAATTAGCTTTCCATACAATTCTTGTATGATTAATTCTGAATTCTTAGAATGAACAGATGCAGCGCCAAGCGCATATTTTAACTGGTCAAATGCAGTTTCAATTCCCCAGCGCATATGATATAACCGTTTTAAATCATCTGCCGAAAATTCCTCTTTAGAAAGATTTGTAAACAGTACTTCAGTTGTGGTTTCAGAGAGTTTTATTTTTACAATTCTAAGATTTAATCGATATTCCTCACAATCGTCTGTGAAAAAATCAAATGTTGCATCACTGCGAATTCGTTTATATTTTCGTGGGTTTGTTTTTACTTTTTTGCTATGTTTTTTACAGATATAAAGTTCTTTTTCGATATCGTATTCTTCTGTATCAGGAAGATTCAGACTAGAACAGATACCTGTACCTGATTCTCTTCCCCGAACCACGTATTTATCCCCTTTTTGTTCTATATGGGCGAAAGTATTATAACTTTCGTATCCCCGATCAGCCATAAAAATAGCAGGAAACGCAGAAGACCGGCGGTCTACCATTTGAGCCAGGGCTTTATGCTCATTATATTCACAGATTGGCTGAAAAACGACATCTTCAAAAATACCACTCTGAAGATGGTACATAGCATTTAAATGTATCACATTTCTTCCCTTTGAGATATTGGGTATCTTACGCCAGCATAGTGGTTCTTTTAGATTTTCCGGGACAGAAAACTGGGAACCATCTATTGCCAGAAGTTGGTAACCCTGGAAAAGCGCACCTTTTTTACAAGTCTCTGTAAACGAATGGAACAAGGCCGGCATTGCAGAATCTGAAAGTTTTTGCCGAGCCTGAATCATAGCGGAACTATGCGGAATACCCGAATAGTCTGTTGAAAAGAAGAGTGGTTTCTTTGAAAAGTGGCGGAATAATTCCTGATCCATACATTGTCCTTGCAGAGGGAGAAGGAATCGAATCACCTCTTCAAATGGAAGTTTACGATTCCTAGAAAAGTCTTTTCCCGGACGCTTTACGTGTGATGAAAAATCTCTGCATAATATTTTTATAGCAGACTCCAGTTTTTGCTTTACAATAAAAGAAATATTTGCCATTTGAACCTCCTAAAAAAGAATATATTCAAATGGCTTCGCCACACTTTTGTGAAGTTTTGTCAAGCTTTTATTTTGAAAAAAGTAGTGCAAAAAGTAAAAAACTACTTTTTACACTACTAAAATCCTTAACTTAATGACATTGTTTCTAAAAAAACCCCGTCCCCAATTTTTTTACCATCACGTATTCTCAGTCTTTACTGTTTCTCACACCTGTCCCTTTTTAAAATTCGCGCTTTTTCATTGCTTTCATTGCGCACACTAGTGAAATGCAAATTAATATAACCGAAACTGCAAAAATCAGTAAAATTACAATTCCATCACTTAATTTTTCAGCTCGACTTATGATTTTCAGTATCGCCCCATTCCGTTCTTTTGATATTTTTATTCCCAGGTACAGTATTAAAAAAATAGCTGCCATTCCGCTTACTGACACAATTCTGCTCTTTTCTATTCCAAACTTTATATACAACGGAATCATATAGCTTATCATAATAATTGATACAAAGCAGGCACCGGCCAGACCTGAATACATATCGCTTTGTGATATTGCCAGTCCGCGGATTTTAATGGATCCACATGCCATAACATACATGATCACTCCTGTCACGATGCAATTCACCAATGCAAATGCATACTTTTCTAATACATATGTGTTTCTACTGATTGGAAGTGTAAACAAATAAGCCATTCCATTTTCATATTCGTCATAACTTAGTGTACTAACGGTAAACATAGTACACATGACCGTAATAAATATAACAGCAACTATAGGGTCTTTGTAAATAATGAGATATAATACCGCCATAAGAGCTGCCATTCCCAAAAAGGATTTTTGTCCCAACATGAGTTTGTAATCTTTGATCAACAATCCTTTCATTCTTGCTGCCCCCTTTTCATCATAATAATCACATCATCAATTTTTCCTTTTTCAATGGTGATATCCGGATAGTTTTCCTGATAATACTGCCGTTCATTTGTCAGGCAGCTATAACCATACTCTTCTTTCTTATGCGCCAAAATGTACGCCTTGTCAAGCGCCTCGTACTGGTCTGCCTTCACCTTTAAAAGTCCATACTGATCCAAAAGTTTGTCGGTCTCTTCATGCAAAAGAATCTTTCCTTCATCAATCATATAAATGTCATCACAGATTCCTTCCAGATCTGTGGAAATGTGTGAACTAATCAGAATAGAACGTCCCGGAGTTTCCATATATTCTCTTAAAATTTCCAGCATATCATCTCTTGCCATAACATCCAGTCCTGCGGTCGGTTCATCCAGAAGCAACACATCTGCGCCATGTGAAACTGCCGCTGCAATCTGTAATTTACGTTTCATTCCCGTTGAAAACTCCTTGATCTTTTTGTCTAATGGCAACTGGTATTTTTTGCACATTTCCAGGAAATCTTCTTTCTGAAACTTATGGTACATACTTTCAAGCATCGGAAGTATATCTTTCACACGTAAATATCCACTGAAACCGGAATCAGCCAGAACAACTCCAATCCACTCTTTATCCTGCACTGTAAAATCTTCTACATTTTTTCCCAGCATCTTTACAACACCTGCGTCTGGTCTGATCAGACCTAATGCTGCTTTAAACGCTGTACTTTTTCCTGCACCATTGGCTCCGATCAGTCCGGTAACATAACCTTCCGGTACTTCCAGGGTAAGATCCAGTTCAAAATCTTCATAGTGCTTTTTCACACCTTCAAATTTCAACATACTTATCAATCCTCCAAAACAATCTGAAACAACTCCAGTAATTCCTGATCCGTCATTCCACAGCTTTTGCCTTTTCGGATGGCCATCTCCAAATCAGCTTCCACTTCCTTTTTCTTCTCCTCCAGCATCAGCCCCTGATCTGCAAATGCTACGAAACTTCCTTTTCCATGAATCGTAATTACAAATCCTTCTTCTTCCAGAGCATCATATGCTTTTTTCACGGTCAGTGCACTGACCTTAAGTTCTTTAGCTAAAGTACGAACTGACGGGAGTGGGGTATCTGCTTTTAATATACCATGCATGATCTTTTCTTTTATCTGATCTCCAATCTGTTCATAGATTGGCTGCATGGATGAATGGTTTACTATGATATCCATAAAACTCCTCCTTCGTTATAAACAGTATAAAACAGTATATAACAGTTGTCAACTGTTATATACTGTTTTATACTGTTTTCTTCTCATTTTAATTTTTCGAAATATTAAAAACTCCTGGCACTGGATATCAATGTCAGGAGTTCTCTTATCTTAGATTATGTAATAATGCATGATGCATGCGGATTACTCTGGCATCATTACATTAATTTTCTGAACAGATTCTTCAGATCTTCAACACTTGCATCTTTCGGATTACCCGGAGCGCATGCATCTGCGTGTGCAGACTCAGCTAAGAAGTCAAGATCCTCTTCTTTTAACGCTTCCAGTTTTGTTGGGATTCCAACGTCGATAGAAAGCTGCGAAACAGCGTCTACTGCTGCTTTTCTGTATTCTTCTACAGACATATCATCAACACCTTTGACACCCATAGCTCTTGCGATCTCTTTGTATTTCTCGCCTGTGCATTCAGCATTATACTCCATAACGATTGGAAGCATCATAGCACATGCAACACCATGTGGTGTATCATAAACAGCTCCAAGTGTATGAGCCATAGAATGAGCAATTCCAAGACCTACATTTGAGAATCCCATTCCTGCGATATACTGTCCAAGAGCCATTCCCTCACGACCCTCTTTCTCATTTGCAACTGCTCCTCTTAAGGATTTGGAAATAATCTCGATTGCTTTGATATGGAACATATCTGTCATCTCCCATGCAGCCTTTGTTGTATATCCTTCGATTGCATGTGTAAGAGCATCCATACCTGTGGAAGCTGTCAGTCCTTTTGGCATAGAGGACATCATATCCGGGTCTACAACTGCGATGACCGGCATATCATGTGGGTCAACACAGACAAATTTTCTCTTCTTCTCTACATCTGTAATAACGTAGTTGATCGTAACCTCTGCTGCTGTACCTGCTGTTGTCGGAACTGCAATGATCGGTACACAAGGTTTCTTAGTTGGCGCAACACCTTCCAGACTTCTTACATCCTCGAATTCCGGATTAGCAATAATGATACCGATTGCTTTTGCTGTATCCATGGAAGATCCTCCACCGATTGCTACAATGTAATCAGCCTCAGCGCTCTTGAATGCTGCAACACCATTCTGTACGTTCTGAATCGTAGGATTGGCTTTGATGTCAGAATAAATCTCATATGCGAGTCCAGCCTCATCTAATACATCTGTCACTTTCTTTGTTACCCCAAATTTGATAAGGTCTGGATCAGAGCATACAAATGCTTTCTTAAATGCTCTTGATTTTGCCTCTGTTGCAATCTCCTTGATTGCTCCTGCTCCGTGATAAGATGTCTCATTCAGCATAATTCTGTTTGCCATTTCAATCTCTCCTTTTCTTACATGACATAATTTGCTTTTATGTTTTTATTTTAACAATGTTATTAAAAAAATGAAAGTTACAAAATTATGAAAATGTAACGTGACCGGATCATAAAAGATCCAGTCTTTCAAACACCCCCGCCAGTTCTTCCGGCATTGCTTTCACGAGATCTGCTGCCAGTTCCTCCGGCGTGCGTTTCACCCTTCCAAACACCCATTGTACAGTCATGTAAATAGAACCCTGGCAATACATTTCCAGCAGGAATTTTTAAATCTTCCGACAATGGCTTTCCGGATTTTTCCTGGATCCGGTCTGAATAAAATGCCAGGATCAGTTCAAAATCATGGTCTCTCAGACAGTTCTGATCATCAGATTTAAATGCCATTTTAAAGAAAAGTTTCTCTTTCTGAATATACTGGAATTTTTTCACCAGTCCTTCATAGATGGTCTCGCCTTCTCCCATATGTTCAAATGATTCCAGAAGGATCTTATCAAAATACCAGTTAACCAGGTCATATTTATCCTGAAAATGCCGGTAAAATGTTTGTCTGGTCGTTCCGCACGCATCTACGATTTCCTTTACCGTAATCTTCTCCACCGATGTCGTCTTCATGCAGACTTTCACAGCTTCCGCCAGGCGATATTTCATTTCTTCTGACTTACACTCCTCTTTGCACATGCAAAATCTCCTCTAACTTGGGCATTACCCGAAGCGCCCCTTTTCTTGTTGTTACAATAGATGCTGCTGCATTGGCAAACTCCAGCATCTCTCCAAGTTCCTTTTCATTTCTTGCCCATAGATAACAGAATCAATGGAATATGATACTTTTCCATCAAAAGCAGAATCCCCGCATCATGTCCGCTCCCGGATTCCGTTAAAAGGGAAACTCCCTATATTGCAAAAAGAGCGGGACAGATTTTCGCGTTTCTGTCCCGCTCCATGTGTCTTGACATTATTTTACAAAATTCTCATTTTCCCGTCAACCTCATCTCGCATATGAATCTTGTATTATCTGAAAACAATGTAGAGTCTGTGATTGTTCTTGTGCCTGGCTTTTTCTCAATCCTAGCAGATCTTGCAGATCCAGCCCTCTGGTGCTTCAATGTGACCCATCTGGATTCCTGTCAATGTCTCATACAGTTTCTTTGTAACTGGTCCCATCTCTTCCATTCCACTTGGGAAACAGATTTCTTTGCCATGATCTACAATCTTGCCAACTGGTGAAATAACTGCTGCTGTTCCACAAAGTCCACACTCTGCAAAATCTTTTACTTCATCAAGGTATACTTCTCTTTCTTCTACTTCCAGTCCAAGATAATGCTCTGCTACATACATCAGAGAACGTCTTGTAATAGAAGGAAGGATTGTAGATGACTTCGGTGTTACGACTTTATTGTCTTTTGTTACGAAGATAAAGTTTGCTCCACCTGTCTCTTCTACTTTTGTTCTTGTTGCAGCATCCAGATACATATTCTCATCGTATCCTTCTCCATGTGCTGTCACGATTGCATGAAGGCTCATTGCATAGTTAAGACCTGCTTTTACATGACCTGTTCCATGCGGTGCAGCACGGTCAAAGTCTGAAACCTTAATTGTGATCGGCTTAGCGCCGCCTTTAAAGTATGGTCCAACTGGTGTGGTAAATACACGGAACTGATACTCCTCTGCAGGTTTTACTCCGATAACCGGACTGGAACCAAACATATACGGTCTTACATAAAGTGTAGCTCCTGATCCATAAGGCGGTACATATGCTGCATTAGCTGCTACGACCTGTTTGATTGCATCTACGAATCTGTCCTCTGGGAATACCGGCATCTCAAGTCTTGCTGCTGAATCAGCCATTCTTGCTGCATTTAAATCTGGACGGAAAGTTACGATATGTCCATCTTCTGTTGTGTAAGCTTTCATTCCTTCAAAGCATGTCTGCGCATACTGAAGTACACCTGCGCACTCATTGATTGTTATGGTTGCGTCGGAGGTAAGAGTTCCTTCATCCCATGCTCCGTCTTTGTAGTTGGATACATATCTCTTATCTGTCTGCATGTAGCCAAATCCGATGTTTGACCAGTCAATGTTCTTTTTCTCCATGATAATTTCCTCCGTTCATCTATATAACTTTAATTTTTTAACTATTCTACTGACATTATTATAATACCATCATATTTAAAATTCAAGAGTGCGCTCTGTTTTTTTAGAATTATCTTTCCATCATACTAATAGACTCAATTCCAACGCTTCCTCCACGCACAACTTCAATACGCTTGAACTCTTCTTTCATCAGCTTAATAACTGCGTCATTTTTGGTTCCTGTCTGTACAAATTCCAGCAAAAGACTATCTCTTCCGTAGTCAATGACTTTTGCCTTAAACGTCTCCGCAATCTGGAAACATTCCACCTTATCCTCCGGTGTACATTTTTGAACTTTAATGTACATAATTTCTTTCATTCTTACAAAAACATCTGTAAAATCAATGACTTTAATAACCTCTACCGTACGGTTGAGCTGCTTTTTGATCTGTTCAAACGTCTCATCGTCACTGACCGTTGCTATTGTCATTCTCGACACAGTCGGATCTTCTGTTGTTCCTACAGTAAGGCTGTCCAGATTATATGACTTTCCAGAAAAGAGTCCGGAAATTTTAGACAGAACACCTACCTGATTTTCTACATAAAGTGATATCCAGCGTTTTTTCATTCCATTATTTGTTCCACTCATAATTCCATTCTCCCTTCTAACAATCCATGATCAGCTCTTCCAGAGTTCCGCCCGGTTTAATCATTGGATATACAAGATCCTCCGGATCAATCATAAACTCGATAATCGTCGGTCTGTGTTTATTTTCAAGTGCTGCTCTGAATGCAGGCTCAATATCTTCTTTTTTCTCCACACGGATTCCTACTGCGCCATAACTTTCTGCCAGTTTGATAAAGTTCGGTGTATACTCCGGATATTCAAAATTCTCATCATCTGCTGCCCTTCTGCTTGCAGCACCGGATCGTAAATTCGTCATAGAGTAACGTTTTCCATAGAATAATTTCTGCCACTGGCGAACCATTCCAAGGTTATAATTATTAAAAATACAGCTAATGATTGGAAGTTCCTCTAATACTGCTGTTGCAAGTTCCTGAATATTCATCTGCATCCCACCGTCACCGGAGATGGAAATGACCGGTACATCCGGATTACCAATTTTAGCACCAATCGCTCCCGGAAGTCCATACCCCATTGTTCCAAGTCCACCTGACATAAGAAGTCTCTTCTTCTGTGTAATCTCAGCAAACTGAGCCGTGAACATCTGATGCTGTCCTACATCAGTTACAATAATTGCTTCATCAAACATACGGTTGATCGTCTCAATAATATCCTGAGGTGTCATGATCGGTTTTTCTTTCATTTTCAGAGGATGTTCCTCTTTCCAGCTTTCAATCTGTTCCAGCCACTTTGATGTCTCATTCGGCTCTACATACTCTAACATCTTCTCGATCGCATCTTTTGCATCTGCAACAATCGGAATATCTACCTGTACATTTTTTGAAATTGCAGCTGTATCAATATCGATATGTACAATCTGTGCATTCGGTGCAAATGAATGCAACTTTCCGGTAATTCTGTCATTGAACCTAGTTCCGATTGAAAACAGCAGATCACAATCGCTGACAGCCATATTGCAGGCATATGCTCCATGCATTCCAAGATTTCCGATGTAGAGTGGGTGGTTTGTCGGAATTGCCCCGCGTCCCATTACTGTTGTTACGACCGGAATATTCGTCTTCTCCACCAATTTGGTAAATACTTCGTTTGCACGGGAAATAATCACACCTCCACCTGCTAAAAATAATGGTTTTTTTGCACGTCCAAGCATTTTGATCGCACGTTTTAACTGTCCGATATGTACGCTTGTATTTGGCTTATAACCACGGATATTAACGGTTTCCGGATATTCTGCGCTTCCAAGTTCTCCCATAACATCTTTTGGAAGATCGATAAGGACCGGACCTGGACGTCCTGTTCTTGCAATGTAAAATGCTTCTTTTAAAATTCTTCCAAGGTCTTCTCTGTTTCGCACCGTTACTCCATACTTGGTGATACTTCTTGTAATTCCTACAATGTCAACCTCTTGAAATGCATCATTTCCAATCAGATGTCTGGACACCTGACCGGTAAAGCACACAAGCGGAACACTATCATAATATGCTGTTGCAAGACCTGTTACCAAGTTCGTTGCTCCCGGACCACTTGTAACAAGGCAAACACCGACTTTTCCGGTAGATCTTGCATAGGCATCGGCCTCATGGACAAGTGCCACTTCCTGCCTTGGCAAGATTACTTTCGTAAAATCCTGCTTGTAAAGTTCGTCACTGATATCAATGGTACATGCCCCAGGATAACCGAACAGAGTATCTACTCCTTCTTCTTTTAAGGCTTTTACTAATAGCTTATTGCCACTGATTTTCTTCATAAATGTCTTCCTCCTTTAACATTCCCAGATTTTGCTTCGTCATGAATATCCAACAGTATGCATTTCCCGTCAGATATAGAAAAACGCCCTAAGCGAAATAGCTTAGGGCGAATATACCATCCGTGTTACCACCTAAATTCAGAGAATTCTCTCTGCACTCATGTCAATACGGGAAACCATAACGATTATCCGATATTGCTCCCTTGTAACGTCGGGACAGACGTTGAAGTCTACTTAGATCATGTAACTATAGATGCTTTCTTTCAAAAGCACTATCATCCATTCATCTTTTCGGTTCACTGCTCAGAGGCTACTTCCATAAACCCTTCATGAAAACTTACACCACCCGTCTTCTCTCTTAGCTTCCGGTATCTATGTACTCCTCCCCGTCATTGCATTTCACAAAACTGTTTTATCGAATATTTTTATATATTATAATCATAACTTTGTGTTACTGTCAATGACATTTTTCATCTGTTTTCTTGATATATTTTATGATGCCAGAGATAATACTTTCAGCACTTCGCCTGCAATTTTTGTCCAGGAAAGTCCGCTGACATCTACTTCTTTTGTTTTACCTGCCTCCACAGACTCCCAGATTCGCTGACCGATCCGCCTTTCAAAATCCGGCAGTGTCGCAGGAACTGCCTCATCCACATTACGCATCAATGGCAGTGTCACATATCTTATATCTGCCCCCGGCGCATAAGTATCAATCCATTCTTTCACTCCGGGCAAGTCTGTCATGACTACTCTGTCTCCGCATGCAAGCGCCTCAATGACCGTAAGAGGCAGTCCTTCAGAGAATGACAGAAGTGCAAAGATGTCACAGGAATTGTAGACTTTCGCCAGCTCTTTCTGTGGAAGCTTTCCTAAAAATGTCACCTTATACGGACATTTTTTCGCAAGCTCTACTATCTGCTCATACTCTTCTTCATTCCCGGCTCCTCCGGCAAGCAAAAGCTCAATCCTTTCCTTTTCATATTCCAGATAATCCAGACTCCGGATCAGGCTTTCCACTCCTTTTTTCACCGAAATCTTTCCGGCAAATGCAATTCTTGTCACACCGTCATTCACACGCAGGCTTTCATTCTTGAAAATATGGCTGTTATACCCCATTCCAATCACCTGTATTTTTTCTTTCGGCACATCATAAATATCCTGAATGGTCCGCTTCTGCTCTGCATGCAGTGCAAAAATCCGATCAAGTCTTCGAATCTGCCCCGTAATGTACTCCCGTTCCAAATCTGTCTTCTGCATCTGCCGCAAATCTGTATTATGGCAAAAGCCAAAGACCTTCCGGTCTGGAAAATGTTCCCGTACGATGGCAGTCAAAAGATAAAGATGATGGCACAAAATCAAATCCGGATTCAAATCTCTTACTGCCTCATCCAGCTGTTTCAAAAAACTTTCTTTGAATGCCGCTTCCATCTTTGGTGTCATATCCCGGTATCTGGTACTCGGATATGGCATCTCGTCTGACATTCCTACAATCGGAAAGTTCAGTTTCCCCTGTTCAAAATATACCGGATAAAATGTGACCCGATCCGGTACCGGAGTTTCCTCCTCAGGATACACACCGGCTACCAGTGCCTGTGTGTGTCCCTTATTTGCAAATTCCTTCATAAGCTCCGACAGAAAAATTCCACTGCCGGTGCTGTTCGGTTTCTGCGCTGTTACATTTAAAATTCTCATGATACCCTCTCGTAAATTGTAAATACATACTCCAGATCAAAATACGTCTGCTCATCACTGATCTTGGTCATCTGCCACTGTGGGTCTTGATCCAGATCCGGGAAAAATGTATCCGCCTGATAAGCGTGATCGATCTTTGTAATATATGCCGTCTTACAGTATGGCAGAAGCTGTCTGTAAATGCTCTCTCCCCCGATCACAAAAATATCTTCATCGTTATATTTTTTCAGTTCTTCCACCATTTCGTCAATGCTGTGGACCACAACAGTTCCTTTCACATTGTATTTTTTATCTGATGTCAGAACAACATTGACTCGGTTCTTTAAAGGCTGTCCGCCCGGAAAACTTTCCAATGTCTTTCTTCCCATAGCAACGACCTTCCCCTTTGTCGTCTCACGGAAGAACTTCATGTCCTGCGGAATACTTACAAGTAACTTATTGTCCATTCCAATTGCCCAATTCTTATCCACTGCCACAATCAAATTCATGCCGGTTTCCCCCTGTTTTTTATTACTTTATTTTTATCTTAAACTGCCACCGGAATATTTTTAATCTGCTCATGTGTCTCATAATCGATCAGTTTCACATCATCCGGTGTAAAATCATAGAAATTCTTCACTTCCGGATTTAACCAGAACTTCGGTGCCGGAAGCGGCTCTCTTTTTATTAATTCCTCCACGAGCGGAATATGGCGGTCATAAATATGTGCATCTGCAATCACATGTACCAGTTCCCCGACTTCCATATCACACACCTGTGCCAACATATGAAGAAGCACTGCATACTGACATACATTCCAGTTATTCGCAGTGAGTACATCATTGGATCTCTGATTGAGCATTCCATTCAGCGAAAGCTTCTCATGTCCTTCTTTTTTCGTAACATTAAATGTCATACTGTACGCACACGGGTACAGGTTCATCTCATGAAGATCCTGATGTACATAAATATTCGTCATGATCCTTCTGCTGTACGGATTATTCTTCAAATCATAGATCACACGGTCTACCTGATCGAACATTCCCTCCTTGTACTGATGTTTTACGGACATCTGGTATCCATAGGCTTTTCCAATCGATCCATCTTCATCTGCCCAGCTGTCCCAGATATGACTGTTCAGATCATGAATGTTGTTCGATTTCTTCTGCCATATCCATAAAAGTTCATCTGTACAGCTCTTAATCGCAGTTCTTCTAAGTGTCAGTGCCGGAAATTCCTTAGACAGATCATACCGGTTTACCACACAGAATTTCTTTACTGTATAAGCCGGTGTTTTATCCTCCCACACCGGGCGCACTTTTTCCCCTCTTGTGTCTGTTCCATTGTCGATGATGTCGCGGCACATATCTATAAATACCTGATCGGCATAACTCATTTGCCTTTCCTCCTGCATTCTTATCATTTATTGCTTTGTAGCATCAAACCATTTGATTATTGTACCATGAATTGCATACAAAAAAAAGAGGAATGCAATGTTATTTTTTTACATTCCTCTTTTTATTTTGTGAAAACATATCCTTATTAACAGCAGCCCTGAAGTACATTTTCCAATGCACTTGCGCTACTGGAATGTGCACGCTCCACGCGGATATTGTAACGCTCTGCTTCTTTCAATGCACAATGTACCATTTTATGTGCCACAGTTGATGTGAATAAGATGATCAGATCTGGCTGTCCGATCTGTGTCTTCAGATTACCGGACATTCTCGTGAATACTTTTGCTTTACATTTATGCTTTTTACAGATCTGCTTGTACTGCTGTTCCATTCTTTCATTGCCGCCAATGATTACTACACTCATTTTTATCACCTGTCCTTTTAGCAATGCCACAGACCACGAATATTTTAGCATAATTTATGTCTTGCTTTCTTCCATTCCTGATCTGCTATATCCTGTTCCATATTAATCAACAAGTTTTGCTCCTGCCGCCTTGCATGCATCCAAATCATCACTTCCCGGTGTCTCATTTGCGATTACGCCTTCTGGTTCTGCCATCTTGGCTCCGGCTGCCGTCATACGTTCTACCCAGCTTCTCATCCATTCTCCGTCTCCCCAACCATAGGATCCGAATAACAAAATCTTCTTTCCACTTACTTTTCCTTCAAGCTCAGCTACAAATGGCTCCATCTCAGACTCTTCTAACTCCTCAGCTCCCATAGCAGAGCAGCCAAGGGCAAATACATCTTCTTCTGCCAGCGCATCTACACTTGCCTGATCTACAGAGATTACATTCGCCTGTGCTCCTGCACTTTCAATTCCTTCTCCAATTGCCTCTGCCATTGCCTGTGTGTTACCTGTTCCGCTCCAATATACTACTGAAATACTCATGATTTACTATCCTCCTGCTGTTCTATTTAATCAACTATCATTTAACACGCTGCCACATATGCAATATCTCGAATGTTCTTTCCAATCAGATATTCATTTACCGCACTGGTCTTTGCCTTATCATACGCCCAGAAAATCATTTTTGCTCTCCCTGGATTGTTATAGACTTTCCAGTATCCGGAAAACAGACTGTCTTTTCCGTCTTTTTCAATGAAACATTTTACATCATCGATCGGATAATCTAAAAATGCTCCTATCTCATGCGGAAAACAGATTTCTCCATCTGAATACTGACAGACACGTTTCGAGAGACGTTCCAGCATCTTCTCCGGTTCCACGTCCTCATATCCGTAGGAACCTAAAAATTCCCTGACATCTGTCCGTTTCAAATATCTGGAAAACGACTCGCGCCGGTACAATAATACAAGACATTTTCCATGATTTCTTGTCAGAATTTTAAATTTGATCCCTGTTCCTTCCAAGATTTCATAAAGCTCTCTACTGTTTTCTTCCGTAATATTCAAAATACAGGCAATCTTGATTCCTTTCAGAAACGGCGCACACTGCAGAATTAACTGAACCTGCAGACTTTTCATATTATCCATACCAGATAACATATAAGACACTACTTCCTTTGACATTGCATATCCTCATCCGTAATTGATTTTGATTATCATTTGCATGTTTATAATATCATAGAGGTTAGTGTAATGCAACTGTTTTAAATGATTGTCTTTTATCAAAAAAGGCACCATGCATTTTCATACATGATACCTTTTATATTTCCTACGGCTCTGCAATATTATACAATACTTTGTTCAGCATCTTCTCCAAAGCCTCAATTTCTTTTTTATTCATTCCGATTGTCAGCATCTTATCCAGCTTCCGTCTCTGATTCTCCATGCGTCTCTGGATATCGTAAGCTTTCTCCGTCAGGTAAATGTTCTTGCAGCGCTTATCCGTATTACTTGGAACTGATAAGATATATCCCTTTTCGTCCAGCCGTTTCAGCAGACCGGTCACGGTAGGATTTCTGAGATTCAATCCTTTTTCAATGTCCCTCTGTGTCACTTCTTCTTTCTCACAGTCGAACAGATAATCCAGTACTGCACACTGTGATGCGGTAATGCCAAGCGTACGCAGCCGGTTATTAAATTCCTTCTCATACACATTATTTATCTGCTTGAACATAAATCCTATCGTTCTCTTCTTTTGCATACGCCTTATCCTTTCTTTTAATCCCAGATCCTGACAACCTTCTCTTTACTTATCAGCTCATCTTTTTTATCTCACTTCTCGCAAGCACAATTGCAACTACTGCTGCCGCTCCGTCCGCGATCGGACCTGCATACATTACACCATCAATTCCGATAAATATCGGGAATATAATAATGAGTGGCAAAAGAAATAATATCTGTCTCGTCAGAGACACAACTGCTCCCTTTGCAGCTTTTCCGATTGCAGTGAAAAACTGCGAGCAGACCGGGTGGATTCCATTTACAAACGTCATAAACATATAAATGCGGAAATACCTCTCTGCAAACCGGAAATATTCTTTGCTTCCATTTCCGAAAATACTGACGATATGTCTTGGAAATACTTGAAAGCACACAAAACAGATACCGCCGACCGCAAGCGCTATCTGCATGGATCGCTTATAGGTGTGTCTGACTCTCACATAATTGCCTGCTCCATAATTAAAACCCCAGATTGGCTGGCATCCCTGGGCAAGACCGATACAGATTGCCATAAACACCATATTGACTTTTGCAATTACACCGACACACGCCAGTGGAATATCTGATCCATATACAGAAAGAGAACCATAATATCTCAATGTATTATTTAACACGATCTGCACGATTGCCATAGCTATCTGATTGATGCATGAAGCCATACCAAGTGTGAGAATGCCTTTGATATACATTCCACGGGGTTTTAGCATCTCCACTGTCAGTCCCATTTTTTTAAAACGTACAAAATACACAATTACCAGACACCCAGACGCGATCTGACCGATTACAGTTGCCCATGCAGCTCCTTTAATTCCCCAATGGAATCCAAAAATAAACAGTGGATCCAGAATCGTATTGATGATTGCCCCCGTAAGCATACAAGTCATAGAATAAGTCGGACTTCTGTCTGCACGGATCAGATGATTCCCCCCTGTCGTCAGGATTAGAAAAGGAATTCCAAATGCTGTAATCCCTGTATAATCCTGTGCATAAGGCAGGACGTCTTTTGTAACACCGAATACATGAAGCAGCGGATCTAAGAACAATAATACGATGACCGCGATCGTCACACCGCAAAGCATCAGCATTACAAGTCCTGTCCCTGCATACCTGCACGCACATTCCTGCTCTCCTGCCCCCGAGGACAGATTAAAATTTGAAGCACTTCCAATCCCAAGAAGCAATGCCGTTGCAGTACAGATAATCGTAATTGGAAATGCGATATTAGTCGCTGCATTTCCAAGAAGTCCTACACCTTGTCCAATAAATATCTGGTCTACAATATTATAAAGCGAGCTGACCAGCATACTGATGATTGCCGGGATGGAGAATTTTAATATCAACCGCTCGACCTTCTCTGTTGCAAGCGGATTGACCTTTACACTTTCTTCCAAACCTAAACCTCCAATATTTCTACTAATATTCACGAATGACACTGCTGACTTCGCGAATTGTCTCCATATCTTTGAGATGCTCCAGAGAATCCAGCATCTGGCTTTCTTTGACAGCCTCTGTTACAATAACAAGTTCAGCTACATCAGCGTTCTCGCACTGTTCCTTCTGCATGACTTTTGTAATGCTGACCTTGTGAACACCAAATACCATGGCAATGGAAGCCAGAACTCCAGGTTTATTCTCCACCTGCATACGGAGGAAAAATTTATTTTTCACATTCTTAAAATTCTTGACTGGTGTTGTCCGATAACAGGTACAACTGATTCTTCCGGTACAGTGATACTGCGTGTCACGCACTACGTCGATCACATCTCCGACAACTGCACTGGCAGTCGGGAACTCTCCAGCACCACGTCCATAGAACATTACATCTCCAACTGCATCTCCATGCACAAATACGGCATTAAAAGAATCTCTGACAGATGCCAGTGGGTGATTCTGCGAAATCATCATCGGATAAACACCCACTTCAATTCCATCTTCTGTATTATGAGCCACGCCAAGTAATTTGATAACATTGCCAAATTCTTTTGCATATGCTATGTCTCTTGAAGAAATCTTTGTAATTCCCTCTGTATATACATCCTTGAACACAACTCTGGAATGAAATGCGATGGAAGCCAGAATTGCTGCTTTACGTCCGGCATCTAATCCTTCAACATCTGCTGTCGGGTCCGCCTCTGCATATCCAAGCTCTGTCGCTTTTGCCAATGCTTCATCAAAATCCATATTGTCTTCAAACATCTTTGTCAGGATATAGTTCGTTGTACCATTCATGATTCCAATGACTTCATCAATCTCATTTGCCGCCAGGCATTGCTTTAACGGACGGATGATCGGGATTCCTCCGGCTACTGCAGCCTCAAACAGAAAATCCACACCATGCTCTTCTGCTGCATCCAGAAGTTCTTTTCCGTGCTCAGCAATCAGATCTTTATTAGCAGACACAACATTTTTCCCTGCATTTAAAGCATCCAGGATCATGGTTCTTGCCGGCTCAATTCCACCCATCACTTCAATTACGAGTTGAATCTCATCATTATCAATAATATCTCTCCAGTTATCGGTAAGAAGAGATGGATCCACACCTTCACGCTTTTTCTCCATATTGTGTATAAGAATCTTTACAATCTCAACATCTGCTCCTGCCTTTTTACAAAACTCCTCTTTTTGCTTTTCAATTAACTTATATACCCCACTTCCAACTGTTCCCAGTCCTAAAAGTCCGATTTTTATCTTGTGCGGTTTGCTCATTCCTGTTCTCCTCCTGCTTTATAACATTTTTTTCTTTTTAAAGTAAATACATTCCGCAATAATTACTACGATTGATATTATGATGACACAAATATATCCATATTGCCAGTGAAGTTCTTGCATATTATAAAAGTTCATTCCATACCACCCGGTAATCAATGTCAATGGCATAAATATTGTCGTCACTACTGTCAGAAAATTCATAACTCTATTTTGCTGCAAGGTAATCTGGGTCTGATAAATTTCACGGATCTGCTGAGTATACTCTTTCATCTCCGCGGCATACTGATGCAAACGCTCAGTTCTATGAACATAACGCTCCCAACCCATTTCTTCATCCTGGATTTCATTTCTGTTCATATAAAGCTGCATATGCTCACCCATATTGGTCATCTGATCATAAGAAACCATCAGTTCCGAAAAATGTTTCCGATACTTCATAATTCTTTCATCCAGATGTTTCTGGACATGTCCAATTACATTTTCTTCGATTTTCTCCAGTTGTTCTTCAATCTTCTGCATTCTGTACACATCATCATCAATCAGATAATTTAAGATCATAAGCAAAACTTCATGAAGTCTGCAGTTTTTATAGACATCATTCTTCACATGTTCCATAAGAAGTTGAATCTGATTTGTTTCCTCCACAAAATAAAGAGTCTGCTTATACATGCAAAAGCCAAATACGAACATTTCATGATTTTTCAAATCTGGCACCCGCATAATTCCCTGTACACAATCATGAAACGAATCTACTTTACAGTACCTGACATGATTCATACTGTATAGAAGATTCTTCTTATGTGGAATATATTCCTTAATCTGTTCGTATTCTTTTAGATTCATAATCTGAACCTTCATAGTATCATCTATTTTTTTATCACTTATCCTCTTGTAATTTGCTTCTTGCATCCTATCCTGAATAAGCTGTCCTTTTTGCCAATCCAGAGTGTATGCTTCCATAATCTGCCTCCACTTTTTATCAACATTGTTTCTTTCTGAGATTTGACTCTCATATCATATCATAATTTTTTATTTTACGCATGTTTTTCTATCTGTAATTATTGGAATTATAGGAGAATTTTAATGCATGAACCTCGCAGCAAGAATGCCTCAGCATTCTTGAATATATAGAAAATACAAGTTATCATATACGAAAAAATCTCAATCCGAAGATTGAGATTTTTATAAGAGCGACAGACGGGGTTCGAACCCGCGACCCCGACCTTGGCAAGGTCGTACTCTACCAACTGAGCCACTGTCGCATTCATTATATTGTTCCGTTTGTTTCTTGTGTTCCTTGGAACAATACATACTATACAGGATAATCAGACTTTTGTCAACAGCTTTTTTTAATTTTTTTCAAAATTTTTGATGCAATATATTTTATTCCATTTTTTTGCACACTTCTCATATATGAAAGTCTCTAATCTTCTTTCTTTTAATAAGACTAATCTTGGAAAATCAGTTGTTTTTTATTTTTTTTACTGTTATGATAAACAAAACGATGATTCAAGAATGCCTCGGCATTCTTGCTGCGAGGTGCGCGTCATGCAATTGCATGACATACTTCTACTGCGCAGCTGATATATATAATTCACATAGGAGGTTTGTTATGTCAGAGACAATTACAGAAGAAAATACAACTACAGAAGAAAATATAACTACAATAGATCATGCATCTGCTACAGAAACTATATCTGGTCAGAAAGATACATCTGCTGCAGAAAATGCATCTGGTCAGGAAGATACATCTGCTTCTAGCAGCACAACTATCCAGGAAGATACGTCTGCTTCTAAAAGTTCAACTATCCAGGAAGATACGTCTGCTTCCGGTAGCACAACTGCCCGGAAAAATGCATCTGTCATCAATAATACTACTGCTCCAGGAACGGAATCTGCTTATAACTTGGATTCTGAGATGGATCCGTTTGACAAAGCTGAAAAAGAGCGTGATTCCTCCGGATTTTTTGCCCGTTTTTCTGCTAAAATTGCAAATATCCACTCCCGCCGCGAAGCCAGACTTGTTCGCGATGAAATTATACTTTCCCGCATTCCAGACAAGGACTTGATGGAATACTTAAAATTAGAACAGAAGCGTCTGGAATCCCAGCAGCATGCCAGAGAAATTCGTGAAAAAAGAATTTGGATTGCATTCCAGATGACCATTGCGTTAATTGCCGCAGTCTTAGTTATTTATTTTTTGAAAGACAGTCCGGCAATTCTGATCAGCATCTTATACACAGCCGGTCTTTTGATCGCATTTAACATCTGGAATAAACACAAAGATGGACGCTCACCAAAAGATCAATAATTTAATAAAAAATCCCATCCGGTATTCTTCAACGCAAGAATATCCGGGTGGGATTTTTTTCATCATTAAATATATTTTATTCTTCCTCTGCTACCACTGCAAGTCCCAGTTCATCGAGCTGTTTCTGATCAACTTTTGTTGGAGCCTCTGTCATAAGATCCGAAGCATCTTTTACCTTCGGGAATGCTATCACGTCACGAATGCTATCCTGTTTTGCCATGAGCATAACAAGACGATCCAGTCCATATGCAAGTCCTGCGTGTGGCGGTACTCCATACTTGAATGCTGTCAGGAGGAATCCGAACTGCTCCTGTGCCTGCTCTGGTGTAAATCCAAGCACCTCGAACATCTTGCTCTGGATCTCAGGGTTAAAGATTCGCACACTTCCTCCACCAATCTCATTTCCATTCAGAGTAATATCGTATGCTTTTGCACGGACTCTTCCCGGATCACTGTCGATGTACTGAAGATCTTCTTCCATTGGCATTGTAAATGGGTGATGCATTGCTGTGAAACGGTTCTGTTCTTCACTCCACTCAAGAAGCGGGAACTCTGTGATCCACATAAATTTGTACTCATTCTTATCTAAAAGATCCATCTGGCGTGCAAGTTCCAGACGAAGCGCACCTAATACATCCCATACAACTTTATTCTTATCTGCTGCAAAGAGAAGCAGATCACCATTCTCACCGTCCATAGCCTGAATCAAGTTCTTCTGCTCATCCTCTGTCATGAATTTTGCGAAAGAAGATTTTACAGTTCCATCTTCATGGATTGCAATGTAAGCCAGTCCTTTTGCACCGTAATCCTTTGCATAATCAACCAGCTTGTCAATCTTCTTACGTGCCATTCCTCCCTGGCCTTTTGCGTTGATACCACGAACGGTACCACCATTCTCAATAGCACCCTTAAATACAACAAACTCGCTGTCTTTTACGACATCTGTCACATTGACAAGCTCCATGCCGAATCTTGTATCCGGTTTATCGGAACCGTAACGATCCATAGCCTCCTGCCATGTCATTCTCGGAATCGGAAGCGGAACTTCCACACCAAGAACTTCTTTAAACAGCATCGCAAGGAATCTTTCATTGACATCAATGACATCATCAACATCTACGAAAGACAGCTCCATATCCATCTGTGTGAACTCTGGCTGACGGTCTGCTCGAAGATCCTCGTCACGGAAACATTTTGCAATCTGGAAATATCTGTCATAACCAGAGCACATTAAAAGCTGCTTAAATAGCTGTGGTGACTGTGGAAGTGCATAAAAATGTCCCTGATGAACGCGGCTTGGTACAAGGTAATCTCTTGCTCCCTCCGGTGTACTTCCGATGAGTACCGGTGTCTCAATCTCAAGGAATCCTTCATTTGCCATAAACTGACGTGCAAGTGTAGCCACCTTGCTTCTCATCATCAGATTGCGCTGCATATCCGGTCTTCTAAGATCCAGATATCTGTATTTCAGACGGACTTCTTCTTTTGTCTTAGAATTCTCCTCAATCTGGAACGGAGGTGTCTCTGACTCAGAAAGTACACGAAGCTCCTCTGGGATAATCTCAATTTCACCTGTTGCAATGTTCTCATTGACTGCACCAGATCGTTTTGCAACTTTTCCTACAACTGCAACAACATATTCACTACGAAGCTTTGCAGCCTTCTCGATCAGTGCTGCATCTACACTTCCTTCATCAAATACAACCTGGATAATTCCGGAACGGTCTCTTACATCTACAAATACGAGACCTCCTTTATTACGATTTTTCTGTACCCAGCCCATAATGGTCGCTGTCTCGCCTACGTTAGCTGCTGACAGTTCCCCACATCTGTGGGTTCTCTTTAAGCCCTGCATTGACTCTGCCATTTTTCTATATCTCCTTTTTCACTTGTGCGTTCTATTCTCTACAGCCTGTCTACGGAATCTGCATAACAGTCTGCAATTTCTGTATATCCATCTTCTATTAGCTGCTCTTTCTGAAACTTCTTATTCTTCTTCATATTGACGATCAGCACCTGTCGTCCTGCCTCCCGGTCAGCTTTTGCAAGAGCAAGAACCTTCAACATGGCCTCTTTTGGAAGCTTCTTCTCCAGAAGATATGCCTTTTTCTGGCGTCCTCCCGGAACTTTATATCCATTTTCCAGAAGCAGCATGACAATTCTCTCAAATCCAATGGAAAATCCGCATGCCGGTGTATCCTGCCCTGTAAACTTGCCGATCATCTTATCATAACGTCCGCCTCCGGCAACAGAACCGCCAAAGTCGTCCATAGTTACCTCAAAAATTGTTCCGGTATAGTAGGACTGTCCTCTTACGAGGGTCGGTGTGAACTGAAGTTTAAAATCACACTCTTTTGCAGCTTCTACACTTGACATAATCAATTCCAGACCGTCAGCTGTCTCATCGCTCAGATAATCTCCAAGCTTTTCTTTCAGGTAACGGACTCCGGATACATCAGAAGCAACCTCATCAAAAAGAGAAAGGTAGGTCTTAACACTTTCACTGGTATATCCCATCTCAATAAGCTCTGCCTCGACACCTTCCGGTCCTATCTTATCCATCTTATCCAGAACAATGAAGACTTCATCATAGTCTTCCTCTTTAAAACCACTGTAAGCAGCCATAGATTTCAATATATTACGGTCATTAATACATACAGTAAAATTCTTAAAGTCCAGTTTCCCAAGCATCGCCGTTGTGGCAAGAATCAGCTCGATCTCGGCAAGATTGGAAGCCTCTCCTAATATATCGATATCGCACTGCACAAACTGGCGGAAACGTCCTTTCTGCGGGCGGTCTGCTCTCCATACACTTCCAATCTGAAGTGCTTTAAAAGGAGACGGCAGCTCATTTGCATGATTAGAATAATATCTTGCAAGCGGAACCGTCAGGTCATACCGAAGTCCTCCATCCACAAGATCATTTTCCTCTTTTGCCTCGTCAATTTTTAACTTTTCTCCACGTTTCAAAATCTTGAAGATCAGTTTTTCGTTATCTCCCCCCTGCTTGCTGCACAGGTTCTCGATATGCTCAACACATGGAGTTTCCATAGATTGGAATCCAAATGTTTTATAGGTGTCTTTAATCAGGCCGATCAGGTAATCCCGGATTTCCATCTCTGCCGGCATTACATCTTTCATACCGGTTACTGGTTTCTTCTTTAACGCCATAGCCATTCTCCTTTTCGTTCTATCATCTCGTCCACCCGGCTGATGTAAGCATCGATTGCTTTTACATTCTCCTGCCGGATCAGACTGGTTTTTTTCTTCTTTTTGCTTTCAGGATTTATGACAGGTTCTTTCAGTACGATTTTTGTAGACGCACCTGCACCTGCTGCAATAATGGATTGCTTTTCCTCCATAATTAGTATATTGTATATTCCTGCTTTGTCAACCTTTGCATAGCCCACATTTTCAAAATTTCCGGCAATATTCTTCTGACGATACAGATAATACGGAAAAAGTCCCATCTGTCGGGCTTTATTTCCTGCCATCTCTACCATCGTACCTATTTCATCTTGTATGATCGTTAATCGTTTCCCTTCTCTCTCTTCCTGGCCCATTTTAGCTGCACGTTTAATTGCAAGGGAATGTACCGTCAGATTATCAGGTCCAAGTAACGCAATCTGTCTTAGAGTGTCCTCCATATCCTCCGGTGTCTCTCCCGGAAGTCCTGCAATAATATCCATATTGATATTATCAAATCCCAGCTTTCTCGCCATATGAAATGCTTCATACACTTGTTCTACAGTATGCTTACGTCCAATTGTATCCAAGGTCTTCTGCTGCATGCTCTGAGGATTGATAGAAATTCGATTAATACCGTGATTTCGAAGCACCTGAAGTTTCTCTTTCGTAATACTGTCCGGTCGTCCGGCTTCCACCGTAAACTCCAGAAGTCCTTCCCTTACAAAATGTCTATCAATGCATGTAAGCAGCCGGTCTAACTGATCCGCATTCAAAGTTGTCGGTGTTCCACCGCCCATGTAAATGGTGTCAGCTTTTCTTCCTTCAGACATTTTCGCAATTGCTTCCAGTTCCTTCATAAGTGCAGCCAGATAGTCTTCTACCCGGTGCTCCCAGTCACCTAAGGCACCCGAACTAAACGAACAGTAACTGCAAACCGTCGGGCAAAATGGGATTCCCACATAAAGACTATAGCCATTTTCATAATCCAACTGATCCAGAAGCTTTTTTTCTCTCCCTGCAATCTGCCATGCAAGATGTGCTTTTTCTTCACTCACCAGATTTTCCTTCTGGAACCACGGGACAAACGTCTCCTGTGTCATACCTTCTTCCAGTTTTCTCATAGCAATTTTAGTCGGTCGTACTCCCATCAGGATTCCCCATGCAAGAGTTCTGCCACTTTGCTCTGACAACTTTTTGTATAACATCCGGTCGAGATATTTTTTCATTGCAGATTTCTCCGCTGGCATGTCATTTGTCTGCCTGTCTGCAATTTCAATCATCGCCTCTTTCTGCCCGTCTGTACCATCTTCTGCAAATTCCACAGTTACATAATTAGAGGCTTTTTCGTCCACTGAAGACGCAACTGTCTCCGATGGATAAAAAGCCTTCACCATATGATATGCATTATATACAAATGTCTCCTGATTGCATATAACCCGGATCATTCTTAGCCCTCCTGTACATATGGGTTGTGAAGCTTCTCATACTCTATCTTTGTCTCCCCCATATGTCCCGGATAAACAATCGTATCATCCGGAAGTGCGAACAGTCGTTCTCTTACAGATCGTACGATTGCATCCTGACTGCTGTTCGGAAAATCCGTACGTCCGACAGAACGCTGGAATAAAGTATCTCCACTAAATACCGCATGTTCTACAGGCAGATAATAGCAACAGCCGCCCATCGTATGTCCCGGTGTATGAATGACTTCTATCGTCTCACCTGCCAGTTCCAGTTTTTGTCCGTCTTTTAACGGTTTTGCACCATCAAAGGAATAACCGTTCGTGTAAGACGAAGACAGATTCAGCTCTGGATCCGTCATAATCGGAAGATCCTCTTCCTCTACATAGACCGGAATATTCCAGTTTTCCAGAATAGAATCAATTCCCATAATATGATCGAAATGTCCATGAGTCAGAAGAATTGCCACAAGGTTAAGTTTTTCTTCCTCAATGTATGCTGTAAACTTCTTAGAATGTCCACCTGGATCCACTACAACTGTATCCTTTGTCTCTTCATTTATCAAAAGGTAACAATTTGCCCCCAAAATCCCAAGGGGAAATTTCTCTATCTTCATTGCTTTTTCTTTCCTCCTAGCCTGTTGTTCTCTCAATATCGATCACGTCATCAATCTGACGCAGTTTACCAATTACTTTTGCAAGTTCCTCTCGGCCATGCACAATAAATCCAGCCTCGATAGTCGCAGTTCCCTGCTTGCTCGTGCGGATATTTAAGGATTTGACATCCATCTCCATCTCCGTAAATACTTTGGAAATACTCATCAGAAGTCCCTGCTGATCTCTTGCATACATCTTGATCTCAGCCAGATACTGACCTCCTGTCTCTTCTGCCACATTTCCTTCCCACTCAGCCGGAATCAGTCTTGCACGTTCTGCTTCTGTCAAATGTATCATATTAACACAATCCGTGCGGTGAATCGAAAGTCCTCTTCCTCTTGTAACAAATCCGACAATCTCATCTCCCGGTACTGGATTACAGCATCTGGAGAACCGGACTGCCACATCATCAATTCCTTTCACAACAATTCCACTCTTGGACTTGGCAATATGGACTTTATTCTTAGCCGCCTCTGCAACTTTTTCAAGTACAATTTCATCTGTCAGTTCCTGCTTGTGATCCTTGCCATATTCTTCCGCCAGACGATTCACGACCTGTCCTTCTTTTAAGCCGCCATGTCCGATCGCGGCAAGCACAGAATCCCAGTCCTTGAATCCATATTTTCTCTGTACGATCTCTTCATATTTTGGCTGGAGCAGATTAGAAAGGTTGAGAGATTTTGCTTTGCAATAGGAAGCCACCATCTCTTTTCCTTTGATAATATTGCTCTCTTTAAATTCTTTTTTGAACCACTGATTGATCTTATTTTTTGCCTGTGTACTCTTGACTACATTCAGCCAGTCACGGCTTGGTCCTTTCGAATTCTGGGAGGTCAGAATTTCTATTCTGTCTCCATTCTGGATCCTATAATCAATCGGAACAAGCTTTCCATTCACTCTGGCACCGACCATCTTATTGCCGACTGCACTGTGTATGGAATAAGCAAAGTCGATTGGAGTGGACCCCGTCGGCAATGTCTTTACATCCCCCTGCGGTGTAAAGCAGTACACATCATCTGCAAACAGATCCAGATCTCCTTTGATGAGGCTTAAGAATTCCTTGTTGTCAGACATATCTCTCTGCCATTCCAGAATCTGTCTGAGCCAGCTCATTTTCTCTTCTTCAGCCATAACACCTTTCTTGCTGCCGCCGGACTCTTTATACTTCCAGTGAGCAGCAATACCATATTCGGCTGTCTTATGCATCTCCTGTGTACGGATCTGGATCTCAAACGGCTGACCGATCGAACTCATCAGCGTTGTATGCAGAGACTGATACATATTCGGTTTCGGCATGGCAATATAATCTTTAAATCTTCCAGGAATCGGCGTATAAATCTCATGGATAATTCCCAATGCCGCATAACAGTCTTTGACAGAATCCACAATGATACGGACTGCAAACAGGTCATAAATCTGATCTACTGTCTTATCCTGATTGACCATCTTCTTATAAATACTGAAGAAATGCTTTACACGTCCATTTACATCTGCTTTGATCCCCGCATTTTTCATATGCATGGACACTTCATCCACAATCTGTTGGACAAATTCCTCACGCTCTGTTTTTCTGGCATTGATCTGATTTACAAGGTCAAAAAATACATCTGGTTTCAGATACTTCAATGACAGATCATCAAGTTCTGTCTTAATTTTAGAAATACCAAGCCTTCCCGCGATCGGCGCATAAATATCCATTGTCTCACGGGCCTTTTCCTGCTGTTTGGCCGGAGTCATGAACTGCAGTGTACGCATATTATGCAGACGGTCCGCAAGTTTAATGATAATGACCCGGATATCCTTTGCCATGGCAAGGAACATCTTTCTCAAATTCTCCGCCTGAAGTTCCAGTTTGTCCGCAGAATAAGCTACACGGCCAAGTTTCGTAACACCGTCTACCAGAAGAGCTACCTCTTCTCCAAACTCTTCTTTGATATAATCCTCTCCAATCTGAGTATCTTCCACTACGTCATGAAGAAGAGCTGCGATAATTGTCTCCTTATCCATCTCAAGATCCGCAAGAATGATTGCTACCCAGAGCGGGTGGATAATATACGGTTCTCCCGACTTTCTCTTTTGGTCCCCATGCGCTTTTTTTGCCAGATTATATGCCTTCTCGATCTGAGTAACATCCGCAGACGGATGATACTTTTGAATACGGGCAATTAACATGCCATAAAGCTTATCCGGATCATCATAATCTGCCTCCTGTTTGATCCCATGCCCATCTACCATCTGAAGTTTCCCTCTTGTGTCTTTTAGCAATGCTTCCGGAGCAATCTTGCCGTCCAGTGACTCATATGTTGTTTTATTCTCTGACATATTAACGCCTCCTTCCCTCTCTAGTCTCTCAAATGTATCTCTTTTTCTATTTTCCAGGATATACAATAACTGAATCTATATCATATCCCTGTAATCTGTCACGTCCATGAAGTCCTGCCAGTTCCATTAAAAACACAGTCTTTACAACCTTTCCGCCAAGACCTTCAATCAAATGGATCATTGCCTCATTCGTTCCGCCTGTCGCGATCAGATCATCAATGATCACAACTCTCTGCCCTGGCTTGATCGCATCTTTGTGCATCTCGATAGTTGCTGTGCCATACTCTAATTCATACTCTGCAGAAACCGTCTCTCTTGGAAGCTTTCCTTTTTTACGAATCGGAATAAATGGCTTTTTCAGATTATATGCGATCGGTACCCCGAAAATAAATCCTCTGGATTCCGGTCCGACTACTACGTCAAAGTCAAGACCTTCTAATTTTTCCTGCATCAGATCAATTGCAAGATGCAGTCCTTCCGCGTCCTGTAATACACTTGTCACATCACGAAATATGATCCCCGGTTCTGGAAAATCCGGAATACTTACTACATAATCTTCTATCGGTTTCATAATTATTCTCTCCTTCTTCTCTTTCAAGGTAAAGTATATCTTTTAGTATAGCATTATTTGTTCCATTTTTCAAAAAAAATCTATCGATAATGGGTAATTACAATCTGAATTTGTCTTTCTCCCCGGAATTCATTGATTCCAGGGTAAAATGTAATGGACATTTTACCATTATTTCTTTCACACCGTTCTGCAAATTCCTGTGCATCATGAAAACAGATGGCTTCCATCCGGTTTCCCGCCGCATCAATTGCTGTTGCTTTTGCAACATTTTTATTTTTCCCGATGATCTTCACATGCTGCATGACGACGCCTCTTGCCGCAAAAACCGGTTTTGTATTACCTTTTCCAAATGGTTCCATGTATTCAAGTTCTTCTATAAACTGTTCTGTAATAGCAGCAAATGGCAGTTCCATATCGATCACTACTTTTTCTGTCAGCTCTTCTTCTGAAAGCGTACACTGATCATTTAGTCTTCTTTTGAATTTCTCAACATTTTCTTTATCAAGTGAAAGTCCTGCCGCCATCGGATGTCCGCCGAATTTTGTCAGAAGATCCCCACAGCCTGTCAGTTCTTCATACATGGAATAGCTTTCGATTGATCTTCCCGATCCTTTGACTCCATCTTCGGAATCCGTCAATACAAATACCGGACGATAGTAATTTTCTCTCACACGTCCAGCCACAAGGCCGGCAAGGCTTTCATGACAATCCGGCAGATAGATAACAAGCACCTTATCCCCCCGGATATCTGTCCGTTCCACTTTCGCCATTGCCTCATCTACAACGCGGTCTGTCATATCTCTACGGCTCTCATTCAATGCTTTCAGATCACCTGCCAGCATATCTGCCTCCCGCTCTGTCTTTGCCCGAAGCAGTGCCAGTGCTCTTTTTGCCGTATCCAGCTTACCACTGGCATTCAGACACGGAGCAAGAATAAATCCGATGTGATATGCCTGAATCTTTTTTCCCTCCAGCCCGATACACTGAATCAGGGCACGTAGTCCCAGATTAGAGGTCCTCTTTAGCATCTCAAGACCCTGCTTCACCAGAATTCGATTTTCCTCTGTCAGATCCATCACATCTGCCACTGTTGCAATTGCAACATTTTCCAAAAGATAATCCAGATCCGCCACATCCTGACCATTTGCCTCACAGAGCGCCTCTACAAGCTTGTATGCAACCGCTGCACCACATAATCCTTTAAATGGATATTCACATCCTTCCTGCCTTGGGTCAACAACTGCATCTGCCGGCGGTAAAATGTATCTTCTTCCCGCTTCATTTTCCTTGTACGGCACTTCATGATGGTCTGTTACGATGATCGTCATACCAAGCGCTTTTCCATACTCAATTTCTTTCGCTGCCGCAATTCCGTTATCACAGGTAATGATCGTATCAATTCCATCTTCATGTGCCCGGTCGATCAGATGCTGATTTAATCCATATCCGTCTTTGATACGATCCGGGATGTCGCTGTCCACCTTTGCACCAAGCTTTTCCAGACCTTCTAAAAGAATATATGTCGCATTGATCCCATCACAGTCATAGTCTCCAATGACACGGATTTTTTCCCGGTCCCTGATTTTTTCAGTCAGAATTTCCACCGCCTGTGGCATACCCTTCATCTGCATTCCATCGTAGAGTTCCGCAATTGTACCGTTCAGATATTGGTTGATTGCTTCATCTCCAATAACATCCCGGTTACGGATCAGACTGGCCAGTCTCGGACTAATATGAAATTTCTTACTGATAGCCTCAAAATCAGCACCTTTTCTTAAAAGTACCCAGCGTTCCATAATTTTCGTCTCTCCTGTTTTATCCAAATAAATATTTGCAAAGTAAATACTACACTTTCGACAGGAATCTCCAACATCATTTTATTTACTTTGCAAATATTTACTTTAAGAAAAGAACAGCCTCGCCATAAAATATGACTTTGGCTGTTCTATAGTATTTAAAATTACTTCTTGAAGCGTTTCATTACATACCACAGCGCTCCTGTGATACATACAGATGAGTAAGCTCCGCATACAACTCCGACCATCAATGGAAGTGCAAACTCCTTGATAGAACTTACACCCATGACGTAAAGTACTGCTACCATGATAAATGTTGTAAGAGATGTATAGATACTTCTTGTCAGCGTCTGTGTGATACTCTTGTTTACAACTGCTGCAATATCACTGCTCTTTGTCTTACCACGCATTTCCTCTCGGATACGGTCAAAGATAACAATGGTCGCGTTGATGGAATATCCAACGATTGTCAGCATACACGCGATAAATGTATTACCAACAGAGATTCTTGCAATTGCATAGAATCCTACTACAACAAGGACGTCATGTAAAAGAGCAAGTACCGCACTGGTAGCGAAACGGATATCTTTGAATCGGAACCAGATATACAGAAGCATACAGATTGTCGCAATAACAACCGCGATAACTGCATCTCTTCGCATCTCATTACTTACTGTAGAACTGATATTTTCTGCCGTGATCTTTGATTCGTCCACACCGAAGTTATCAACCATAGCCTTATTCAGTGCTTCACGCTTGTCAAGATCCAGTGTAACTGTCTTGATAATAACCTGATTGGTTCCGGCTACTTTCTGAGTCTGAACATTGTTATCTCCAGTTACCTTTTCTACAACCGGAACAATTTCCTTATCAATCTCATCAATAGAGTAATCTTTATCAAATGTTACATTTGTAGATGTACCGCCCTGGAATTCAAGGCTGTATGCAAATGCTCCTTTTCCTCTTCCTGCATTGACACCGATTGTGATCACTCCTGCTGCAATTAATACAAGAGAAATTGTAAAGAACACTTTTTTCTTTGAAAGGAAATCGATTGGCTCACGCTCTTTCTTTGGACGATAATATAATTTTTCACTTCTAAGTCCGACTGCATAAAATGCATTTACGATCAATCTTGTAATAACAAGTGCTGTAAACATAGATGCGATGATACCAATTGCAAGTGTCTGCGCGAATCCTTTTACTGTACCGGAACCTTTGAACCACAATACAGCTGCTGCGATCAGAGTCGTAATATTACCATCTAAGATTGCTGATAAAGCTTTCTGGAAACCAATCTTCAGAGAATTCTTTACACTTCTTCCGCGTACCATCTCTTCACGTACACGAGCGAAGATGATAACGTTGGCATCTACTGCCATACCAATGCCAAGAATGATACCGGCAATACCCGGAAGTGTCAATGTTACTTCAAATGCATTCAGGATTATAAGTACAAGTCCTGTATAGATTAAAAGTGCAAGTCCGGATGCAAGTCCCGGAAGCAAGTATACACAACACATGAATACAAATACAATTGCAAGTCCGATTGCTCCGGCTTTTAAACTGGTCGCAACTGCCTGCTCACCAAGCTGGGCTCCTACAACATTAGAACGCAACTCTTCCAGTTCCAGCTTCAGACCACCGATACGGATCGTAGAAGCAAGCGCATCTGCTTCTTCATAGGTCATGTTACCACTGATCTGAGCCTGTCCATTTGTAATGGCTGCCTGTACATTCGGAACACTTACAAATGCTCCGTCATAATAGATACCAATGCTCTGTCTCGCTGCCAGTGCTTTTGTTGTTGCATCTGCGAACTTTGTTGTTCCATCTTTTGTAAATGTAAGAGATACAACATTCTGTTTGTTCTTTGTCAGCTGGTCTTCTGTTGTCTGAGCCTGGGCACTTTTTACATCATTGCCACTCAGTACAATAGAACCGTCTGCCTGCAATTCTTCAATTGTCTTGTTGAGCTGATAATCTTTGGACGCATCTCCCGTACTGTTCACCTGACTATAGTTTGCTGAGCCGTCACTGCCTGTCTGTGCAATAAAATACAGGGAACCCGGCTGTCCCAGTTCGTCTAAAATCTCATTGGCATCTGTAACACCAGGAATCTCGATATTAATACGGTCGCTTCCCTCCTGATATACACTTGCCTCTGTACTATACTGTTCTACACGCTTTTGCAGCTTATAGATTGTATCACTCATCTCTTCATCCGATGGATTGTCATCTTTGACCTGATATGTGATACTTACACCACCGGCAAGGTCCAGACCCAGTTTGATATTCTTCATAGAACCTGTATGGCCTTTTCCGAATCCAACAATTGTCGTAAAACCAAGCAGTACGATCAAGGCCGCTGCCACAATAAGACTAAGTATGCCTCTGCTTTTTTTCATGATTTACTTCCTTTCTCTTTCTTCCATTCCTTCGAAGGATTCTATGTTACACATTATGCATCTGCCAGTGCTGCTTTGATCATAATGGCACATTCCACACGTTTACGCTGCATCTCACAGCCAACATCATAACAATCATGGATCGTTCCATGGAAATTATAAGAGTTTGCCATACATCCACCGCTACAGTAGAATTTAGCGAAACAATTTTTACATTTTTCTTTTGAATATACACTGCAGCTTCTGAAATCATCTGCAATCTCCGGCTTTACAATTCCATCGTCTACATTTCCCATCAGGAATTCTTCCTGCCCGACAAACTGATGACATGGATACAGATCTCCCCATGGTGTGACAGACAGATATTCTGTTCCGGAACCACAGCCGGACATACGTTTCATCACACATGGGCCGCCTTCCAGATCGATCATAAAGTGGAAGAAATTAAATCCTTTGCCTTCTTTCTCTCGTTCGATCATAATCTTGGCAAGTTTATCATACTCTTCTTTGATCTGTGGAATATCCTCTTCGCGGATCGCATATGGATCGGATTCGTCACCTACGACCGGCTCAATGGACATCTGCTTGAATCCAAGATCTGCAAAATGCAGGATATCATTGGAGAAATCCAGATTATTTCTTGTAAATGTCCCACGGATATAATACTTCTCCTGATTACGGCTTTCAGCCAGCTTCTGGAATTTCGGCACGATCAGATCGTAGCTTCCTTTTCCGTTGCGGAACGGACGCATCTTATCATTGATTTCTTTTCGTCCATCCAGGCTTAGCACAACATTGTCCATCTCTTTATTGACAAACTCCTGAATCTCATCATTCAGAAGAACGCCGTTCGTCGTAACTGTAAATCGGAAATTCTTGTCATGAAGCTTTTCCTGTTCTCTTCCGTATGCTACCAGATCTTTGACAACCTGCCAGTTCATAAGTGGCTCTCCTCCAAAGAAATCTACTTCCAGATTTCTTCTGCTTCCGGAATTTGCGATCAGGAAATCTAATGCCTTCTTTCCGACTTCATAACTCATAAGAGCACGTCTTCCATGATACTCGCCTTCTTCTGCAAAGCAGTACCTGCAGGCCAGATTACAGTCATGTGCAATGTGAAGGCAAAGAGCCTTTACAACTGTCTTTCTCTTCTTCACGATTGGAACAAGATATTCAAACTCATCCTTTGTAAATAATTTCCCGTCCTCTGTCAGTTCAATGACATCATCAAGAGCATCTCTTAAATCTTCCTCGCTATATGTATCTCCAAGCCGCTTTTTCAGATTCTCCCATGTAAGATCACTCTTTAAAATCTCAGATGTTGGTTCTTCGTCCGGTTCATTCAGTACAGCGATCACATCATAGCACAGGTCATCAACCACATGTACGGCTCCACTGTATACATCCAGGACAATGTTATATCCGTTATTCTTATACTGATGAATCACAGTAATAATCTCCTTTTCTATTTTTTCTATCTCTTTAAAATTTTAATGGTTATTTGGCAACAGAACAGAGACAGCGACCCTTTTAAGACCGCTGTCTCCTGGTTTTTTACCTATGTTCTTTTACTTATTTGCTCTGCTCACAGGTCTGATTTCCTACTGTACAGGAAGTCTTGCATGCTGACTGGCAAGATGTCTGACATTCGCCGCAACCGCCTTTTTTCACTGTCTTGTTCAGAGTCTGTGTATTCAATGTTTTCACATGTTTCATCACTACATTCCTCCTTGTCTTTCTTGACTTTTATAAGTATAGCATCTTCCTTTCTTTTTCGCAATATTTTTATCTGAATCGTTAATTTTTAATTATTCCCGTTAATATTTTAATTACCTGCAAAAAGGTGGTTTTTTCAATTTTACTATGTTACACTTGCGTTAGATTACAAATGAATCAGAAATTGCCACTTCATTAATATGTCTTATAGGAGGTAATTGTAACATGGCAATTTCAATTGGCATTAACGGATTCGGACGTATTGGACGCGTTGCACTCCGTATCGCCATCAGTCGACCGGAAACTTTTAAATTATGTGGAATTAACGCAAGAAATGCGGATCTTGATTATATGGTCTATATGATCCGCTACGACTCTACATTTGGACGTTTTCAGGGAGAACTTGGAACTTATGAACACGGACTTATCATTAACGGGCAGAAGATTCCTGTCTTCACAGAAGGTGATGCTGCTTCCATCCCTTGGGGTTCCTGCGGTGCCGAATACATCATCGATGCAACCGGAGCATTTTGCACGGCAAAAAAGGCAAGTGCTCACCTGCAAGGTGGTGCAAAAAAAGTCATTATTTCTGCACCTGCAAAAGATGAAGAAACACCTACATTCATCATGGGAATCAACCATACCGGTTATTCGAAAGATATGTCCGTTGTGTCCAATGCATCCTGCACGACCAACTGTCTGGCACCTATCTGTAAAGTACTGGAAGACAATTATGGAATTGAATATGGGCTGATGTCTACGATCCACGCCGCAACTGCCAAGCAGAAAGTTGTGGACAGCCGTTCTCTCAAGGACTGGCGTACCGGACGTTCTGCATTCGGCAATCTGATTCCATCCACAACCGGAGCCGCTAAGGCCATCTCTCTCGTCATTCCTTCTCTGAAGGACAAGATGAGTGGTATTTCTTATCGTGTTCCAACTACAGACGTCTCAATCGTTGATCTGAACGTCGCACTAAAAGAGTCTGCATCTTATGAGGATATCTGCAAAAAAGTAAAGGAAGCCTCCATGACATATTTGTCCGGCATTCTTGATTATGTAGATGATGAAGTTGTATCTTCTGATTTCATCGGAGATTCACACGCTTCTATCTTTGATGCAAGGCAGGGAATTCAAGTAAATTCTCACTTCTTTAAGGTCATCTGTTTCTATGATAATGAATGGGGCTATACAAGCCAGATTTTCCGCCTCATCAAGTACATGGATCAGGTAGACCATAATTCATAAGATGCCGGTGAAAACACTTTCCATTCTGGTATCTTTACATTTTTACATGTGGCAAAAACTTTCTGATTCGAACTGTAACTATTCTACTTTCTGTAAGGGACATATACATTCGTCATTACGATTATGAACCGTACGTAAAATAAAAGCTGCCTATATCTGTTTCCTTTTTACAAAAGATATACGCAGCTCTTATTTTCTAGTCTTTCATGATATCATACCACCGGTCATACCGCCGCCTGCACATAGTATCAGTGATGTGACAATACTAACACTGTCTCCATTCAGAGTTCTGTAAACTCCAAGTGTAATGAGCAAAAGCAATACAAAATATATGATTCCAAGAACCATCCCCCACAAGTACCGTTTTGATTTTGTCAGTTTCCCTATGATCATTCCTCCGATCAGTGTTGACACTACATAGATTCCAACAATTGCCGCCGATACAATTTTTTCATTTAATTCAAATTTATACATAAAAAATGTCAAAACCAAAAGTAATATACCGGTGACAATATAAGAAGCCAGAAGTGACTTGATCCACCATATGACCTTTATATTTTTTTGCATATTCTCCATCTCTTTCCTCCTTGTCTACCACAAGGTATGAGCCAGATCCGGCGAATATGACTGCTTCTGCAAATTTTATCACTCCATTTGCTTTCCAAGAAATCCTGCCGCACATGCCCCCAGCTTCTGTTCCAGTTTTGTAAACTTCTCTTTTTCATCTGATGACAGTAAAATAACTGCCCCCACAACATCTCCTTCGCAAATGATCGGTGTAATAGATTCCCATACATAATCCTTTTCCTGTTCCCGAAACACCCGGATATATTTCTTCTCATCTACCTTTGCCAAAATACTGTTTCTTTCTTCCAGTTCCCCTTGAAGAACTTTGCTGATATACTTTTCCTGCACCTCTTTTCTCCCGTTTCCGGAAGCTGCCACGACCTGATCCATATCACAGATACACACAAGGCACCCTGCCTCTTTTGCCAGACTGTCTGCATACATACCTGCAAATGCAGCAAGCTCTCCGATCGGTGAATATTTTTTCAATATAATCTCGCCTTCCCGGTCGGTAAATATCTCCAGTGGATCACCTTCTCTGATCCTAAGTGTTCTTCGTATTTCTTTCGGAATGACCACACGTCCCAGGTCATCAATCCGACGTACAATTCCTGTTGCCTTCATATGATTCCTCCATGATTGATTCCGCATGGCTGTTCTTTCTTCTCATGCTAAATTTTACTTTTAATGCTATTATGTGAAAATGCATAAAAATTATTCTAATAAAGGGAGCAGAATTTTTTGCGTATTCCATATTGGAAAAATTATTCTTTCTTTAAATCCCGGAATGGACTCTTCATATAATGGCATAAAATCCATCAATTTGATTGATTGGTTAATTTCAGAATAATATCAAATGCGCTCAAATGTCCACAACATTCCTCCCAGATATCGCGTATAACAACCTCCACTTACAGGCAGGACTCACCTTTACTCATCCTTCACTTCTTCGCCTGCAAGCTTCAGGATATCTTCCACGGTGTCTTCCGTAATACCCATACGCTCCGCCACTTCATCGACCGATACTTTTCTTCCGTATTCTTCCTTCATGCTTTTGATTGTCTCGTCCAGATCATTCACCCGCTCGACCATCTTCTTATCGCGGCGTTTTTCTTCGGTGTGGGATTCCAGCATCACCCGGATTCCAGCGCGCACCTGCTCCAGCACTTCTGCTTCTGTTGCTTTCTTATTCTCACCTAAGTACAGCATCAAGCTGACATTGCCTTCCTGGATCACATCACCGATGAAGATTCCCGGCATATGCAGCTTTACTGCTTCTTCCACAACTTTTGGAAGATAATATGCAAGTCTTACCTCTTCCTCCGTCTGCTTCGCCATTTTTTCAATATCGATCAGATATTCTGCCACATAGTCTTTTTCCTGCTGGCTTAATGTATCTTTTTCTTCTTGTTCTGTTTTTTCTGTATTTTCTATAGTTCCTGTATATCCGATTACTTCCACTTTCTGAGACATCAGGAATTCATGAACCAGATTCATCTGCTCATCTGTAAGATTGTCATCCTGAAAGAAAGCTTGCACTTCCTGACTGGTCATTTTATTATTCTGTCTTGCTGCAACTGCAAGAAGCTCTCCTAATTTTTTCTGAAACTGGGCTCTGTCTGCCATATCTTTACTCCTTCGTTAAATTTTCTTTACCTTTTTATCATTCACGTTCCTGTTATTCAAGAACTCTCTTCAAATGTCAATAATGAAATGCCGATAGCTCTTCATATCTTCTGGCATCTGTTCTTCATTACACTCCTTCGTAGGAAAAATCAGGAATAAAGCTTTCTTTTGCCGTTTCGCCTTCCTGAATAAATGCCTGCTCCACGCCAAGATCTATGGCATAATCCACCAGAACATCATATGCTTTTTTCGTCACTTTCTTGGCAAGCTCCGGATATTTTTCCCGATTCAACGTATCGAGTGGAGTGTACTGGTTCATGAGACTCATATAAATCTGGTCACCATATGTTTCATAGAGATATTTCACAATTCTTCTCGCATCTCTCAGACACCCAGGCAATAACAAATGTCTCACAATTACACCTTTTGTCATAATCCCCGCATCATTAAATACAGGATTCCCAGTCTGCCGGACCATTTCTTCCAGAGCAGCCTTTGCCACCTCAGGATAATCTTCTGCCCCGGAATATTTCTTTGCATGCTCCGGATCCAGATATTTAAAATCCGGAAGATATACATCAACATATCCATTTAGCCTGCGTAAAGTCTCCACCTTTTCATAGCCGCTTGTATTATAAACAATTGGAAGATTAAGCCCTTTTTTTCTTGCCTGATCCAGTGCCGCGATAATCTGTGGTACAAAGTGCGTTGGTGTCACAAGGTTAATATTGTTCGCCCCCTGTTCCTGAAGCTCCAGAAATATCTCCGATAACCGTTCAACACTTACTGTTTTTCCAACCTCACTGTTGGCAATGTGATAATTCTGGCAATATACACATCGAAGCGTACAGCCAGAGAAAAAAACAGCTCCGGATCCATTTGTCCCGGAGATACACGGTTCTTCCCACATATGAAGCGCGGCTCTGGAAAGCCGGACCAAATCCGACTCCCCACAAAAGCCACGCTTTCCTTCTTCTCGCTTAATCTGGCACTGTCTCGGGCATAACATGCACCCGTTCACTAGACAACCTGTCCTTTCGCAACAAATACAGGAAACGCTTCATCACCCTTTAATTCTTTTCCATCGGTGATTTTTACATTCTTATCTGAAATGATATATTCCAGCTTTGTACCTTCTCCAACGATCGTATCCTGCATTAAAACACAATTCTTCACTTTCGCACCTTTTGCGATCTTCACACCACGGAATAAAATACTGTTCTCCACTTCACCTTCGATCACACAACCGTCTGCTACCATAACATTACTTGCTTTTGCATTGCCGATATATCTGGTCGGATTATCGTCACGAATCTTTGTATAGATGGGATTACCTGTGAAAAGCTCCTCAAGATTCTTATCATCCAGAAGTTTCATGTTCTCATCAAAATAGCTCTTAAGTCCGGTGATTCTCGCCACATATCCTTTATGCTCATAAGCCATGACTTTATATGTATCCAGATGCGGGATCAGGATATCCCTCTCCAGTGAAATAGCTCCACGCATAAACGCTGCATTAATGGTATCGATCAGCCACTCTCTATTCGCAATGTATATATTCATAGAGAAATTCTGCACACCCTGCTCCTGCTTATTGATGTAGATGTCTTCTACTTTATCTCCATCCAGCTTCAACGTATAATAAAGCCCTTTACTTGCATCTTTTGCACCAGTCAGTTCCTGTGGCAATTCCTCTTTTGTATAAGCGAACGTAATATCTGCATCCGTTTTTACATGCTGTGCGATCAGCGCATTGAAATCAAAATTTGCAGCAATATTCGTATCTGCCATAATCACATATTTTTCTTTTTGCTTTTTGAGTACCGGAAGAATATTGGCGAGCGCTTCCACTCTTCCTCCTCCCATACTGCCGATAGACTTCTGGGCAAATGGAGGAAAGATACTAAGTCCTCCGTTCTTACGGCTGAGATCCCACTCTCGGCCACCACCTAAATGGTCTACAAGCGAATGATAATTCTCACGAACAAGCACTTCTATTTTATCAATTCCGCAGCCAACCATACTGGATAACAAAAAATCGATCATTCGATAACGGCTTGCAAATGGAATGGAAGCCATTAGTCTTTCGCTGACCAGTTCCGGAACAAACTTATCATAATTATTCGGGAAAATAATTCCCATTGCGTCCGCATTTGCATTTATCATTTTTCTTCACCGTCCTTTACATCTTCACTGATCATGGCATTCGATCCAATCTTGGCACCTGTTCCGACGCAGACATCCGGTCCGATGGTTGCAACTCCTTGCTCTTCTTCTGTCGGCATAGCTCCTACCACAGCATTTTCACCGATCACTACATTCTCCGCAACAATACAATGCTTTACACTGGCTCCGGCTTTAATCGTTGTTCTGCCCATAACGACTGCATCTTCTACAACTGCTCCGGCTTCTACTTTCACTCCGGCAAATAGGATGGAATGTTTCACGCTGCCTGCGATCTTACATCCATCTGTGATCATCGAGTTCTCTACATTGGCTCCGGCGCAGATCTTATGTCCCGGCATACCACTGTTCCTGCTGTAGATCTTCCAGTCTTCATCAAACAGGTTAATTCCACTGTGTTCCGGATCCAGTACTTCCATATTCGCTTCCCACAAAGATGGAATCGTTCCCACATCTTTCCAGTATCCGTTAAAGTGATACGCGTACATTTTTCTCTCATCACGCAGCAGATTCGGTATAATATTATTTCCAAAATCATTTTCAGATTCCGGGTCAGCCTCATCTTCAATCAGGTATTGTTTTAAAATATCCCAGTTGAATATGTAGATACCCATAGAGGCAAGATTGGATTTCGGATTCTTCGGTTTTTCCTGGAATTCCGTGATACGGTCATCATCGTCCGTGACCATAAGTCCGAATCTTGGTGCCTCCTCCCACGGGACTTCCATAACCGCAACACTGAATTCTGCGTTCTTTTCTTTGTGGAATCTAAGAAAATCACTATAATCCTGCTTGCAGATCTGATCTCCCGACAAAATAATGACATATTCCGGATCATAGCGCTCGATAAATGAAATATTCTGGTAAATTGCATTTGCTGTACCTTTATACCAATCTGAGCCAGATGCCTTCTGATATGGTGGTAATACATGAACTCCTCCATAGATTCGGTCCAGATCCCACGGTTGCCCATTTCCGATATACTCATTCAGCTCCAGAGGCTGATACTGAGTCAGAATACCTACTGTATCAATACCTGAATTTACGCAGTTTGAAAGTGGAAAGTCTATGATTCGGTACTTTCCGCCAAATGGAACTGCCGGTTTTGCAAGCTTCTGGGTCAGCGCATACAGTCTGGAGCCCTGCCCTCCGGCAAGTAACATTGCTATCATTTCTTTGCCCATTATAGTTCCCCTTTCTAATTCTATCATCTACCTGTAAAATGACAGATTATTTATTCTTGATATAAAAAATATTATACTATATTTCAGTTATTTTTTCTACAAACTCACTTATTGTTTTTCCAAAATTTTTGTTAGTTTTCTGTTAATTCTAATATCAGAATGAAGCATTATTTCTGTACGAATCTTTCTTTCAAAATCCAGGGCTGGATATTTTCAATCTAGTCTTGTATAATAAAAGTAGTAATTTCGAGGAGGATATGTATCATGAGTAAAATTGATGAAATTAGAAGTGCTATGGTCGCAGCTATGAAAGCCGGCGAAAAGGAGAAAAAAGAAACTTTATCCATGCTTCTGGCAGCTCTTAAGAATAAACAGATCGACAAACGTGCAGATCTGACAGAAGAAGAAGAGATTCAGGTTATCATGAAAGAAATCAAGCAGACAAAAGAGACTTTGGAGATGACACCTGCTGACCGTACTGATATTATTGAAGAATGCAACCGCCGCCTGACTGTTCTGGAAGCCTACGCTCCAAAAATGATGGGCGAAGACGAGATAAAGGCAATCATCGAAGGTGTGTTATCTGAACTTGGTATCGAGAACCCAACCGGAAAAGACAAAGGAAATATCATGAAACATCTGATGCCAAAGGTAAAAGGTAAAGCTGATGGTAAGCTTGTCAATGATCTTGTATCCACATATTTCAAATAATTTTACCATATAGGAAATTCCATCTCCTATATGATAGAAAAGACCTGCCAACCGGCAGGTCTTTTCTTCTCTATAGAAATTTTTTCATGTCTTTCAAACTTACTGCATTTTAATTATCTGTCTGAGCCTGATCGTCTGTCTGCACCTGATCTGTATACGGTGTCTGAGTCTCAGTCTTCATCTTTACAGACACTTTCTGGAAACTTACTTTTTTCCATACACCCTTATGCACTTTAATGTCTGCTTTTTTTCTCCACTTTTTCACTGTATCATCATAAAGCTTTGTCTGACGTTCCTGTACAATCTGTGATTTCTTAGAATCCGTTGCTGTACGATCTAACAGGCTTGTAACTTTTGCTACGTAACAGCCTTTTTCTGTCTCAATCACATCTGTAGATTCTCCCTCGCCCAGTGCATCTGCGGCTTTAATCAAATCTTCATCAGGAGAAGTTGTATCTTTATCAAACGTCAGTGTCTGAACCGTTGCCCCTTGCTCTTCTGCAAGCGCGTTCAAATCTCCACCTTCCTTCAGACCGGAAGCAATCGCCTCTGCCTGAGACTTTAACTGCGCTTTTTCATCATCGGAAACGTCTTTGCTGTTGCCGGAATCATCTTTTGTCTGATAAGAAATGAACACATAATCCATGCTCTTCTGTGCTGCTTCTTCATCTGAGACTTCTGTATCTGCCCCGGCCTGGATCGCAGTTCGCATCTTCTGCTGAACTGCCATCAGTGTCAATGCACGATTTACAGTCTTCTCATTACCAGATACAAGATTCTTGTCATCTAAAGAATTATCATTCAGAAACTGCTGCGTTGTCTCCTTGATCATTGCTTTATCTTCATCTGTAATTGACACATCATAATCTTCCATATGCTTTTCAAGAAGAATCATATCTTCCAGTGATTTCAGTACAGAACTCTTTACAGATTCTTCGTATGTCTCTCCGTCAGAAGCATCTGAGTTCCACATATCTTCTCCCAGATAAGCAGAATAATATGTCTCATATGTTGCCTGTGTATATCTTGCGAAGAAATTGGCCAGATCCGCATCAATCTTTGTATCATCGACTGTCGCAACCGTCTCGTCTCCTTTTAATGATCCGCATCCGGTCAGTGTTGCAGCCGCCAATACTCCCGCAAGAGCCAGCGCAAATAATCTCTTTTTCATATCGTTTTCGTATCCTCCTTCATTCTGATGGGCAAAGAAATGTCCACTTTTTTTATTATATCTTCTTTTTTCTAGTCAAGCAATCCTTTTATACCAATTAACACTTTTTTCACAACCTCAATTGGATTCTCCACTTCACCACGCTTTGTTTTCTTCTTTCTCTGGTAAATGAATTTGGGATCCGATATATCCGCCTTAAATGACAGATCTTCCGGAAATTGTTTTAAAAGATCCGGGATCCGCTCTACATGGATTTTTGCTTTTTCATACATACGGAATGTATAGGTCACACCTTTTTGAGTCACCTCTGTCACATACGCCTGGTGCGCCAGATTCTTAAGCCTTGCTACTTCCAGAAGGAGCTCCACTTTTTTAGGAATATCTCCAAAACGGTCAATCAACTCCTCTATCATATCGTCCATCTCTTCCTCAGACTCGATGGCAGCAATTCTCTTATAAATATCCAGCTTATGATATTCATTTGGTATATAAGAATCCGGAATATACGCATCGACATTGACATCCAATGCTGTCGTAAATGTATCCTCTTCTGATAATTCCCCTTTTAAATGTTTGACTGCCTCATTTAACATTTTGCAGTACATATCGTATCCGACCGCTTCCATATGCCCGTGCTGTTCGGCACCAAGAAGATTTCCAGCTCCACGGATTTCAAGATCACGCATGGCAATTTTGAATCCCGATCCAAGATCTGTAAATTCCCGGATTGCCGCCAGACGCTTCTCTGCAATCTCTTTCAATAATTTGTCCTTCCGGTACAACAAAAATGCATAGGCCATACGCCCGGAACGCCCGACGCGGCCACGAAGCTGATAGAGCTGGGAAAGGCCAAGCCGGTCTGCGTCGTGAATAATCATGGTATTTACATTGGATATATCAAGACCCGTTTCAATAATCGTTGTCGACACAAGCACATCAATATCTCCATTAATAAAATCATACATGATCTTTTCAAGCTCATGCTCCTTCATCTGTCCGTGGGCAAAGGATACATTTAACTCCGGGACAAGTTTCTGAATATGCGCTGTTACCTCTGCAATGTCTTCCACTCGATTGTACACATAGTAGACCTGTCCGTTTCTCGCACATTCTCGTTCGATTGCCTCCCTGACCATCTCATCATTATATTCCATCACATACGTCTGGATCGGCAGCCGGTCCTGCGGTGCCTCCTCCAGCACGCTCATATCACGGATTCCAATAAGGCTCATATGAAGAGTTCTTGGAATCGGCGTTGCCGTCAACGTCAGAACGTCTACATTTTTCTTTAACTTTTTGATTTTCTCCTTGTGCTGGACTCCAAAACGCTGCTCCTCGTCGATGATCAGCAATCCCAGATCCTTATACTCAATATCATCACTGAGCACACGGTGGGTTCCAACCACAATGTCTACCAGCCCGCGTTTCAAGTTCTGAATCGTATCTCTTTGCTGAGCCGGAGTCCTGAATCGGCACATCAGATCTACCCGGACCGGGAAATCCTTCATTCTCTGGCAAAATGTATTGTAATGTTGCTGTGCCAAAATAGTGGTCGGTACCAGATAGACCACCTGCTTATTTTCCTGTACTGCCTTAAATGCCGCACGGATTGCAATTTCCGTCTTTCCATAACCTACATCACCACAGATCAGGCGATCCATGATCTTGTGGCTTTCCATATCCTTCTTCACAGCATTGATCGCCAGAAGCTGATCTTCTGTCTCCTCATACGGGAACATTTCCTCAAATTCTTTCTGCCAGACTGTATCCTCCCCGTAAACAAACCCATCCTGATTCTGTCTTGCTGCATAAAGTTCTACCAGATCTTTTGCAATTTCTTTAACTGCCCCCCGAACCTTTGCCTTCGTCTTTGTCCACTCCTGAGTTCCAAGACGGTTAAGTTTTGGTTTTTTTGAATCAGAACCGGCATATTTCTGGATCAGATCCAACTGTGTTGCCGGAATATAAAGATTTCCACCCTTAGCATAGGAAATCTTCATATAGTCTTTGGAAATCTTATCCACTTCGATTTTTTCAATTCCTTGATAAATTCCCAGTCCATGATTCTCATGTACCACATAATCTCCAGGTTTTAATTCTGAGAAGCTTTGGATCTTACGCCCTTCATAAGTGGTACGGCGTTTTTTCTTTTTTTTCTTTCCGAAAATATCCGTTTCTGAAATTACAACAAAATTCAAAAGTGGATACTCATAGCCTTCTGCAATATAACCATAAGCAGTCATAATTTCTCCCGGTTCTACTTCACGATCCATATCTTCACTGTAAAAGCTGCTCAGATTGTAATCTCGAAGATCTTCTGCCAGGCGCCTTGCTCTTGTTCTGGAACCGGAAAGCAGAATGACACGGCTCTGATTTCGTTTCATTTTTTTCAGATCCTGCGTTAGAAGTTCAAAACTTCTATTGTATGGATCCACATTTTTCGTTTGAAGATTATAACTTGCCCTAATATTCAACCCAGGGCAACGCATATCCAACGCCTGAAATCCCACGCTGGAATATTCATTCATTTTCCTCATAATCTCCTGCGTTGTAAAAAGCACCGCTTCGCTGTCGGCTACTTCGTATCCGCTCTGGGCACGTCGTTTCTGGGCTTCCAGAAATTCTTCTTCCACTCCTTCCCCTTTTTCCTTCAAACGCACAGGCTCATCTAAGAAAAGAATTGTATTTTCTTTTTCAAAATAATCCAGAAAAGAAACTCTTTTTTCTTCTTCCTCTGGAAATTCTGTAGCCGGAAACACTTCTACCTCGTCAAGCTTCTCGATAGATCGCTGCGTCTCCGGATCAAAGGTTCGAATAGAATCCACCTCATCTCCCCAAAGTTCAATCCTAACCGGGAGCTCCTCCGTCAGCGGATATACATCCAAGATGCCGCCACGGACCGCAAACTGCCCCGGTCCTGCCACCTCTATCTCTCTGTCATACCCACACTGTGCCAGCTTCACAGACAATTCATCCAGATTCAGAGTCTCGTCGGAGCATATCTTGATCACCCTGCTCTTTATCATTTCTTTTGGAAGGAGTGCATCCATAAATGCATCAAAACTAGCAACCACAGTTATCGGTTCGCCTTTTAAAACTGCCTGTATCACCTGCATTCGCTGACTGACCAGCTCTTTACTACGAATATCTGCCTGGTAAAACAGCAAGTCTTTTGCTGGATAAAAACTAATGGCTGCATCTAAAAAACGATACTCTTCATAAATCTGTTTCGCTTTTGCCTCACTGGAACAGGCGATGACTTTATAACAACAGCCATCGCTAAGTGCGTACATCATATGAGTCTTCTGGGAATTCACACAACCTGTCAGCATCAGAACTCCCGGAGCTTCTTTTTTCTTTTTTACGATATCTTCATATTCTGCCAGTTCCAAAAGCGGCTTAAGTAACGCCTGCACTTTTACTCCTCCTTCGGCTTCACTTTACGGTTATACTCATTCATGGCCGCATCAATCTCACCTTTTAATATCTCTTCTGTGGCAGAAATTGCCTTTTCATATCCCTCTTCCACAAGTTCCAGATCCTCTCCATGAAAATGTCCGAGAACATAGGCAGCCAGATCATATCCTTTCGGCTTTTCTCCCACTCCGACTTTAATTCTTTGAAATGTATCTGTCCCAAGCTGGGCAATAATATTTTTAATTCCGTTATGTCCACCGGCACTTCCTTTTTTACGAATCCGGATCTGCCCCGGGTTCAGACTGATATCATCATATATCACAAGCAGCTCTTCTTTCGGATCCACCTTAAAATAATCCACCAACTCGCGAATGCTCTCACCACTTAAATTCATATAAGTCTGCGGTTTAACAAGAAGAACCTTCTGACCTTCGATGATTCCTTTTCCAACATAGGCACGCCCTTTTTTTGCGTCCACTGCAATATTATATTTTTCTGCGATTTTATCTATCACCTGAAATCCTACATTATGTCTTGTACCTTCGTATTCTTTTGTCGGATTTCCAAGTCCTGCTATAATTATCATATTTTCCACCTCTTTATCTCTACCCATTCTACAGGATATCTATTCTTTTGTCACGAAAAAAGCTGTATAATTTTCCAACCTTTTTCATACATTATAAAGAACAAAAACCTAAGAAAACAAATACAGGAGGTTATTATGAGTTCAAAAACAAAAATCGTTGTACTTCACATGAAGGAAATTATTTATACAGTCCTGTTCATCTGTCTCGGCATTTTGCTGGTGGCACTGCTTACATTTATGTTCCACCCGAAAAACAAAGAAACTTCCTCATCAAAGAGCACTTCCTATCAACCGGGCATCTACACTTCACAGCTTACTTTGGGCGATAAAGAGCTGGAAGTAGAAGTCACAGTCGACGAAAATCATATCAACTCTATCCGATTTTCCAACCTGGACGACACCGTCACCACCATGTATCCGTTGATCCAGCCGACTATGGAAGAAATCGCAGACCAGATCTGCCAGACACAATCGCTAGAAAACATTTCTTATTCCTCCGACAATCCATATACCTCTCAAATCATCATCAACGCCATTGATGATGCCCTAAAAAAAGCCGTAACCACCAGATAGTTACGGCTTTTTCTCTTCTATGTAGTTTTCTTATTATCTGTGCTGCTTCAACCTCTTTTCCGGACATTTTACTGCACCGGATTTTAACCTTCCACAATCAGATATCTTCCGTCCGGAATCGGGAACACTTCTGCTGCTTCTTCCAGTTCCTCATCAGACATTCCCTGAATATCCATTCCTTCTTCTTCCAGGAATTCTTTTACCTCATCAATGTTTTCCACAACAACTGCCATGCAGTCCTCCAGAAATGCTTCTGCATCTTCCAGCGTCTCTGCAACTGCCTCCTCAAAAAGTTGTGATTGATTTTCAAGAAATACGTTCAGACATTCCTCATCAAACTCATTCATTACCTCTTAACCTCCTTTTTATAGATATTCCTGCAATTTCTCTGCCTTGTCTATCATATACCGGGCTCCGGCAATCATTAACTCTTCTTTCGTACGAAATCCCCACGTCACTGCGATAGTTTTTACCCCTGCATTCTTTCCAGTCACCACATCTACTTCAGAATCTCCTACATACAGACACTCCTTGTAATCTACACCGAGCTTTTTCGCCACATAAAACACTCCCGCCGGATCCGGTTTTCTTGGAATTTCATCCTTCTGCCCCTGTACCCAGTCAAACAACTTCTCACCATAAATTGCATGAACCGCTTTCACCGCCTGACAATGAGGTTTATTGGACAGCACCGCCAATTTCACTCCCTGTTTCTTTAACTTATACAGCATTTCCGGGACGCCTTCGCAAGGTGTTACATGATATGTACAATTCTCATCAAATATGCGTCCATAGATCTGCATACCTTCCTCAATTCTGGTCGCACCAGGATTCCCCGATGCATCCAGCGCCTTCTCCATCAACACCCTCGCACCATTCCCTACGAACTCCCGACACTGTTCTTTAGAAATCTCCGAAAGATTCATCTCTTTTAATGTCAGGTTAACCGAATAGACCATGGAATCCAACGTATTACCAATCGTACCATCAAGATCAAAAATACATGCCTTAATCATTGCCAAAAAATCCTCCATGCCAATATCATAGTATGAGACGTCGAAGATGTCAATTACCAATTGGGGACGGGGTTTTTTCAAAAACAATGTCATTAAGTTAAGGATAAAATTGTAATTATTGAGGCTTTGACACTTCTTTTTATGGATTGTCAAGGCTTCTTGTTTTTCAAGGATACTACAAGTAAGCAGCGAAAAACCCCTGCTTTCTCATGGTTCCTATTTTCATTTTTACAATCTTATGCTATCCTACTGTTGAATGCTATTGCTGACTTTTTAACCGTATCTCGTGGAAAAGTCCGGTTATCCCTTATGGGGACAAGATAGTTCAGCAACATTTTTTCAACCTCTGGTGCTGCTAAAGTCTGGGAGCACCAGAATTCTCTACAAATACACATTGCCATTTTTATATTCAATTTATATTCATATTTCCAGTATTCCTGCTGTTTTACCTCAATTCCACCAACTATAGTTTTACAAAAATTGAACAGAATTAGCTTTCCATACAATTCTTGTATGATTAATTCTGAGTTCTTAGAATGAACAGATGCAGCGCCAAGCGCATATTTTAACTGGTCAAATGCAGTTTCAATTCCCCAGCGCATATGATATAACCGTTTTAAATCATCTGCCGAAAATTCCTCTTTAGAAAGATTTGTAAACAGTACTTCAGTTGTGGTTTCAGAAAGTTTTATTTTTACAATTCTAAGATTTAATCGATATTCCTCACAATCGTCTGTGAAAAAATCAAATGTTGCATCACTGCGAATTCGTTTATATTTTCGTGGGTTTGTTTTTACTTTTTTGCTATGTTTTTTACAGATATAAAGTTCTTTTTCGATATCGTATTCTTCTGTATCAGGAAGATTCAGACCAGAACAGATACCTGTACCTGATTCTCTTCCCCGAACCACGTATTTATCCCCTTTTTGTTCTATATGGGCGAAAGTATTATAACTTTCGTATCCCCGATCGGCCATAAAAATAGCAGGAAACGCAGAAGACCGGCGGTCTACCATTTGAGCCAGGGCTTTATGCTCATTACATTCACAGATTGGCTGAAAAACGACATCTTCAAAAATACCACTCTGAAGATGGTACATAGCATTTAAATGTATCACATTTCTTCCCTTTGAAATATTGGGTATCTTACGCCAGCATAGTGGTTCTTTTAGATTTTCCGGGACAGAAAACTGGGAACCATCTATTGCCAGAAGTTGGTAACCCTGGAAAAGCGCACCTTTTTTACAAGTCTCTGTAAACGAATGGAACAAGGCCGGCATTGCAGAATCTGAAAGTTTTTGCCGAGCCTGAATCATAGCGGAACTATGCGGAATACCCGAATAGTCTGTTGAAAAGAAGAGTGGTTTCTTTGAAAAGTGGCGGAATAATTCCTGATCCATACATTGTCCTTGCAGAGGGAGAAGGAATCGAATCACCTCTTCAAATGGAAGTTTACGATTCCTAGAAAAGTCTTTTCCCGGACGCTTTACGTGTGATGAAAAATCTCTGCATAATATTTTTATAGCAGACTCCAGTTTTTGCTTTACAATAAAAGAAATATTTGCCATTTGAACCTCCTAAAAAAGAATATATTCAAATGGCTTCGCCACACTTTTGTGAAGTTTTGTCAAGCTTTTAGGCAAAAAAAGTAGTGCAAAAAGTAAAAAACTACTTTTCACACTACTAAAATCCTTAACTTAATGACATTGTTTTCAAAAAAACCCCGTCCCCAATTGGACTTTAACCTGTCCCTTTTTTAACCCCACCTACGTTTTTACGGGCTTTAGTGCCTCTCACACCTGTCCCTTTTTAACTTTCCACCAAATACTGCCTCATTATGCGAAGTGCGTTTTTTTCCAGGCGGCTTACTTGTGCCTGGCTGATTCCCACATCTCTTGCCACTTCCATCTGGGTTCTCCCGTCAAAAAAGCGAAGGGAAATAATGTATCTTTCCCGTTCGTTTAAATGTTCCATGGCAGCCTGTAGCGACAGGCTTTCGACCCATTTTTCTTCTTTATTCTTGTGATCGCTGATCTGGTCCATCACGTAAAGTGCGTCGCCTCCGTCACTGTACACTGGCTCCTGGAGGCTCATAGGTGCCTGAATGGCATCTAGCGCATAGACAATGTCCTCCTTGGCTATTCCAATCTCCTGTGCGATTTCCTGAACTGTAGGCTCTCGCATATTCTGTTTCACATAATTTTCTTTCGCATAAATTGCTTTGTATGCGGTATCACGAAGGGAACGGCTGACTCGTATACTACTGTTATCCCGCATGTAACGCCGAATTTCTCCAATGATCATAGGCACTGCATAAGTACTGAATTTGACGTCCAGCTCCGTATTAAAATTATTGATTGCCTTAATCAGCCCGATACAACCAATCTGAAATAAATCATCGGGGTTTTCATTACTGGAATGAAATCGTTTGATTACACTTAGAACCAGTCTTAAATTTCCTTTGATATATTCCTCTTTCGCCTCATCATCTCCCGCTTTAATACGCGCAAACAAAGCTTCCTTCTCCTCTTCTTTCAGGATAGGAAGCTTTGCCGTATTCACACCACATATTTCAACTTTTCCCTGCATTTTTTCGAACCTCCTGCCAGATGTTTTCTGATTACGTCTAGTAGAAATTCTCTCCATATGCAGGTTACTTATTCGTAAGTGTCATGAAATTAAAAAATTTTTGCCCCTTGACATCACACGTCCGGCATCATCTTATCCCGCCAGCCATGCAAACCACTTTATAGGTCTGATTATTTTGCCAAATCTGACACTCTTATCTGTCCCACTTGTCTGCCAGATTATTAATCTGATTCTCGAACTTCATCAGTTCTTTGTTTGCAAGTCCTTCATTCTTATATACCACATCAAGCAGCCGCTTTGCCGCTGCGACCACTCTGTAAAATGCATTCTGCTTACGAATCTGTGCTGGTTTTTCCACTGCCTTTTTCGGTTCTTTAATTCCAACGGACAGGATTTCACCTGTAGCAAGATCCACACATCCTCCGGAATACGGTGCCATGGCCGGCCAGCCAAACTTTTCCGTAATTGCTTCTGCAAATGTATCCGTAACCTGATCTTCACCATGAACTACAAATACATGCTGCGGTGTGTTCTCAAATCCTGACAGCCAGTCTAAAAGTCCGTTCCGGTCTGCATGTCCGCTGATACCTTTCAGACTTTCGATCTTCGCATTTACTTCGACTGTCTCACCAAAAAGCTTGACGCATTCCGCACCCTCAATCAGCTTTCGCCCCAGTGTTCCCACCGCCTGATATCCTACAAAACAGATCGTACTTTCTTTTTTCCACAGATTGTGCTTCAAATGGTGGCGGATTCGTCCTGCCTCACACATTCCTGATGCCGATAAGATAACCTTCGGTTTTGTATCAAAATTGATCATCCGGGACTCATCACTTGTAATCGTTGTTTTTAAGCCCGGAAAAACAAGTGGATTGATTCCTTTCTCAATAATCGCAAGTGCATCCTCGTCAAAACAGGATTTTACATTCTTATTAAATACGTTCGTTGCTTCAATTGCCAACGGGCTATCCACATAAACCTCGAAATTCGGATAGTCCGGCAGCAAGTTTTTCTCCTTGATCTCACGGATAAAATACAGAAGTTCCTGTGTACGTCCCACTGCAAAGGATGGAACGACCACATTCCCTCCGCGGTCAAAAGTCTCCTTTAAAATTCTTGTAAACTCTCCGACATAATCCGGTCTTACATCCCCATGCACCCGGTCTCCATATGTAGATTCAATCAAAATATAATCTGCTTCTGTCACTTTCTTTGGATCCTTGATAATCGGCTGATCCAGATTTCCCACATCTCCGGAAAATACGATCTTTTTGGAAATGTCTCCCTCTGTGATCCACATCTCGATTGCCGCAGAGCCAAGAAGATGCCCTACATCCGTAAAACGAATATCTATTCCGTCACACAGTGTAATTCTTTGATCATAATCACACGGTGCCAGCAATTTGATCGCCGCATCGGCATCCGCCATTGTATAGAGCGGCTCATATTCCGGTCCGCCGCTTCGCCTTGCTTTACGATTCCGCCATTCCGCCTCAAACTCTTGAATATGGGCACTGTCACGCAGCATGATATTACACAGATCTGATGTGGCAAATGTTGTTACGATTTCTCCGTGAAATCCCTGTTTGCAGAGCATCGGAATCTTTCCGGAGTGATCGATATGTGCATGCGTCAGGAGAATATAATCTATATCTCCCGATGCAACCGGGATTTCCTGGTTCTCGTAAAGATCTGGTCCCTGCTCCATACCGCAGTCTACCAGAATGTTCTTTCCGCAGGCCTCAACAAGGTGGCAGCTGCCTGTCACTTCGTGGTCCGCTCCTATAAAAGTAAGCTTCATACACGTATCCCCTTTTTATTTTCATTCTAACACTTTTTCAGGAATACTTCACCATTTCTTTTCTCAGGCGCACCATAATTTTTTTCTCAAGTCTGGATATGTAGGACTGGGAAATCCCCAGCAGATCTGCCACCTCTTTTTGCGTCTTTTCCTCCCCGTCCACAGTTCCGATACCAAAGCGCATCTGTATGATGGAACGTTCTCTTGCTGACAACAGATTCAGTGCTTTTATCAGAATCTTCCTCTCTGCCTCCTGCTCCAGATCCTTATAAATCGTATCCTCCTCCGTGCCCAGAATATCTGACAGCAAGAGTTCATTTCCATCCCAGTCAACATTCAGCGGCTCATCGATCGACACTTCCAGTTTCGTTTTATTATTACGTCGCAGATACATTAAAATCTCGTTTTCAATACAGCGGGAAGCATAGGTCGCAAGTTTTATATTTTTCGTCGGGTTAAATGTATTAATTGCCTTAATCAATCCAATTGTTCCGATGGAAATAAGATCTTCCACTCCGATACCAGTATTATCAAATTTTTTCGCTATATAAACGACCAGGCGCAGATTATGTTCTATCAGAAGTTTCCTCGCCTCTTCGTCATGTGCACTTCCCAGATAACCGATTGCTCTCGCCTCATCATCTGCTTCTAACGGTGCAGGCAAAATGTCTGACCCTCCGATATAGTGTATCTCTCCTCCGTCCGGAAATAAAAATGTCCGAAAATCCGGAATTACGTTTAACTGAAACTTTTTGGGCATAACTGCTTTCATTAACATATCTATTCCTCCATTTACAAATTAACTTTTTTATTTACTTATCAGTCATTTCATAGCTTCCATTTTCACAGATGTCTTTCCATATTAAATCCACTATTTACTTCGACAATGACTATAAATACATTTTTCAATGTCCGATTTATTTTTCTGCCTGCTATAAATCATCAGGATTCAAGATCATGTCATATACATTGGAAAGCTTCTGTCTCTCACTGACTGCCACAAGTGGTTTTTCCACCCATTTTTCTTCCTTTTCACACCGACAACACAAACAATCCAGCATAAGGATCGGCATCGTACCATTTTCCTTTCCAATACTCTGATAGGTGATTACACGTTTACTTGAAAAATCTGTGCAGCCAAGTTTTTCGGCTATCTCTCCTGTAATTACATGAACCGGTCTTCCCGTCAACGAATCCCGCAACCTGTTTCCAGTGTCGATAATGGCATAAATCTCACATTCTCTTCCGTTTTGATACAGCCTGGCTCTACAGGAGCCAGCCATATTTTTATGAAAATAAGCCAGCAAATCCCATATTCCAAGACAAAGATGATATCCTGCAAATGCAAGTATTAAAAACACTGCACCTCCACGAACGTATGGCTGAAATACATTCAGTATACCGCCCAGTAAAAATGCACTGACATACAGCAATATCCATGCTTTTATCAGAGTACGTTTTTCTTTTATCCCAAGTCCTGTTTTCAACAGACACATATTCATGACTCCGTGAAACAACACAAGCCTCCATATCTTTCCTCGCAAAAAGACCACAAATATGCAAGTCAGAAACGCACCGACCATTGCTCCCGCAATAATTCGCAGACGTCTGATCCGGCACTTAAGCATCTTTCCTACCATTAATAACAGGAAATAATCCATCAGAAAATTAATAAGAAAAAACAGATCTATGTACAGCTCATAGTGCATGTTCCACCTTCTTCCTCTTGTATACGCAATCGATTTTGTACTTTTGAGTGATTTTATTATACGTGTGACCACACGTAGATTTTGTCAGATAATGAAAGAAACAATTCAGTTTATTACGACAGGATTTTACGCATTATCCTTTCTTTTTCCATGTTTTTTCGCCATGTAATTTTATATGACATAATTCATGTATTTACCACAAATGAACGAATTTTTTGTCGATGTATTTTTACAATGATGAATAAAGAATATGCCTTAGCATATTCTGGCGCCTGCGGCAGTCGTTTGCGACATCATCATTGTACGCCGCAGTGCGCATCCTGCCGGAGGCTTTTTGTATATAATAGGAAATGCAATTTCCTATTATATACAAAAAGAGTCAAAGAAACTTATTCGTTTCTTTGACTCTTTTATTCATTCAATCTTGTATTCTAATATGAATTCCTATTTTTTAAAGAAATCCGGAATTTTGATAGACTGCTCTTTTACACGGCTTGTCGGAGTTCTCGGTGTCTCCATGGAAGGTGATGTTCCTCCAACTGTTCTTCTAGGAACTTCCGGCTCTTCCACTGTTCTGTTCACAGATCCCATACTCATATCAAGTTTTGGAGCTGCCTGCTGGCGAACCGGCTGTCTGTCATATGCAGAAGCATGTCCTGTATGTGTAGCCGTATGCCCCACATTTGCTGCCGGACGCTGGCTCTCCAGTCTGGATTTTAATTTGGAAGCTGTACCTCCTACATTATGAAGTCCTGTTGCGATAACTGTGATCGTAGCTTCATCAGCCTTGGAATCATCATACATCGCACCAAAGATAATATTCGCATCTTCTCCGGCAAGATCCTGAACATACTCAGCTGCATCTGATGCATCCATAAGAGTGATATCTCCGGATACATTGATGATAACATGAGAAGCTCCGGCAATTGTTGTCTCCAGAAGAGGACTGGCAACTGCCTGTTTTACTGCCTCAAGCGCTTTATCATCACCGCGTCCCATACCGATACCGATATGTGCGATTCCCTTGTCTGTCATAACAGTCTGAACATCTGCAAAGTCCAGGTTGATCAAGGATGGTACATTGATCAGGTCTGTGATACCCTGAATACCCTGCTGTAACACCTCATCAGCCTTCTTAAGTGCTTCCGGCATAGTTGTACGTCTATCAACAACCTCAAGAAGCTTATCATTTGGAATGACGATCAGTGTGTCTACACTTTCTTTTAATTTTTCAATTCCTGCAAGAGCATTGTTCATACGTGTCTTGGACTCAAAACGGAACGGTTTTGTTACAACTCCGACTGTCAGGGAACCCTGTTCCTTGGCAATACGTGCTACAACCGGTGTAGCTCCTGTTCCTGTTCCGCCACCCATACCACAGGTAACGAAGACCATGTCTGCTCCTTTTAATGCTGCTGCAATCTCTTCGGAACTTTCCTCTGCAGCTTTCTCACCAATCTCCGGTCTTGCTCCCGCACCAAGACCTTTGGTAATCTTATCTCCGATCTGTAAAAGTGTCGGAGCCTTACTTAACTGAAGTGCCTGTTTATCTGTATTAATTGCAATAAATTCCACACCGGCAATCTGCTCGTCGATCATTCGGTTCACAGCGTTGTTACCGCCACCGCCGACTCCTACAACTATGATCTTAGCCGCTGCTTCTGACTCGTTGGTTTTAATTTCTAGCAAGGGTTTCTCCTCCTTTGTTATCCTTATTATACATTATACACCCATATATATTTCTATAATATAGACTTTTGTCCAAAATATCAATAGAATTTCATGACTTTTTCAATTTTTTTTGTTTTATCCTGCATCTTCCGGAAAAACTCCAATATCAAAAGTCGCTGTGTCACTCTCATCAGAAAAATTTTCCAGATGAAGCGTTCCTTCTTTTCCTTCCAGCTTTTCAAGAATCTTAGGAATCTGCGCAACTTTCACGGAAGTGACATCATTTCCAAGGCTCACACATACATTCCCGATGTACACATAAATTCTGTCAGAACGACACATAATCTTTGTGACAGACAACTCGTACTTTTTCATCTCTCTGGTAGCTTCCAGTATCTCCTGATAGATAATCGAACTTTTCTTTTTCAATTTGTGGTAAAGCTTAAGTTCGTCCGGATCCATACCGTCTACAAGCGGAATTCCATCTACCGGCGCTTCCTCTACATCTACGACCATACCATCCTGGTCAAAATAGTAATACTTTCCATCTGAATCCATTACATATCCGATTCTTTCCTTCTCCTGAACCGTAATCTTAAGCGTCCACGGATTTTTAAAGCTTACCTTAATACTTTCAAAACAGTCCGGCTGTTTTCCATAACCGAGTTTATATTTTGCAAGCACATACAGCCCATTGACCGAATATTTATCGTTCTGAACAGATTTTACAATTTCTTCTGTACTGCAATAATCATTTCCCTTCACTTCTACTTTCTGGACATGAAACAAAATAAAAATTCCAAGTACAAGAATTAAAAAGGCAAAGAGCAATACAAAAAAAGCATAAACTCTATGTTTTCGTTTTTTCTTCTTTTTTTTCTTTTTCGGACGTCTTTCTGCATGATCTTGATAGTCGTCCAGGTATTCTTCCCTTTTCATTCACCCCTGCTCCTTATTCTGTAATCTCCTCTTCACAGTAACTTCCATTTTTCGAGACGCTTAGTACAAGCCCCATTTCTACCAGTAAAAATACAACTGAAGTTCCGCCATAACTAATGAATGGCAACGTAATTCCAGTATTGGGGATCGTATTGGTCACGACCGCAATATTTAAGATGACCTGAATCATCATATGTGCCATTGCCCCGGAAGCAATCAATGCTCCAAACAGATCTTTTGCCTGCGTTGCAATGACAAAAAAACGCCAGATCAGAAGCAGAAAAAGCATCAGAATAAAACATGCGCCAAATAATCCAAGTTCTTCACAAATGATGGAAAAAATCATATCATTTTGGGCTTCCGGTACAAAGCCAAGCTTTTGAATACTCTGTCCCAGCCCTCTTCCAAATAATCCTCCACTCCCAATTGCATACAATCCCTGCAGAGTCTGATATCCCTTTTCATAAGCTTCCGGATTCTTCCAGACTGCAAGCCGTTCCAGCCGGTAGCTCTCCAAAGCAAGAAAGATTCCCATAAATCCTGCCCCGGCCGCTCCCAGAAAAATAAACTGCCCGTACTTTGGACTCGCCACAAAAATCAAGACGACTGCTATACTCAGAATAATGATTGCTGTGCTCAAGTTACTGGCTCCGACCAATCCTACTATCGGCAACACGACTATCATGATTTTTATCAATGTCCGCATACGGTACATTTTTTTCACATTGCGTGTGACGTAAGAAGCCAGAAATAAAATAACCGCAACCTTTGCAAATTCCGATGGTTGAAATGACAGTGGACCAAGTGCAAGCCAGCGCTTGGAACCATTATACTCCCTGCCCACAAATATGACAGCAATCGACAGAAGCAGCGCCACAAGGTAACAAAGCCACGCTATGTTCTTCAATCTGTGATAATCAAGCTGTGCAGTAAAAAACATTGCCAGAAAACCAAGACCAGTCGCAAATACCTGCTTTTTCAGATAATAGGAACTGTCACAGAATTTCACTTCTCCATTATACGCACTTGTACTATACAGAATGATAAGACCTGACAGCACCAGAATTCCCAGTACTGTCAGGAGCGTATAATCGTATCTGCCTCTTGCTGCCATACGTGTCAATCCATTCGCACTCCTTATAAGGAATTTACAATCTCTTTAAATTTATCTCCACGTACTTCATAATTCGGGAACATGCCCCAGCTTGCACACGCCGGAGACAGAAGCACTGCATCTCCCGGCTCTGCCATCTCCACTGCAAGATTCATAGCTTCTTCAAATGTGTCCACATACACATAATCATGAAAATCACATTTTTCACAGTCTCTCGCAATCTTTTCTTTTGTCGCACCCATCAGGATCAGTTTCTTGACTTTTCCATCAAAACTGTTAATCCACTCTGTATACTCGGAATCCTTGTCGTATCCCCCGCCTAACAGGATTGTCGGTCGGCGCATTGCCTGAATTGCCTTAATTGCGGCATCCGGATTCGTTCCTTTAGAATCATTGTAATAAACAACTCCGTTTTTCTCAGCCACATATTCTATACGATGTGCGACTCCTTTAAATGCAAGAATTGCCTTCCTGATTGTCTCCATCGGAACGCCATAAACAGCTGCCATGCATACAGCTGCCATAACATTTTCATAATTGTGCGTTCCTAAAATCTGAAGTTCGTCAACATGGCAGACTTCGACTTCATCCGGATTCTTGTAAATAATTTTATCGTTATCTAGATAAATACCTTTTTCCAGCTTATGCTGACTGCTGAAGAACAGAACATGACACTTTAATGTCTCTGCGAATTTACGCATAACCGGCTCTTCATAGTTCAGAACACAATAATCGTCTTCTGTCTGATTTCTTGCAATGTTCTCCTTAGCAGCAATATAAGCTTCCATCGTATGATGTCGGTTCAAATGATCCGGTGTATAATTCAGGATCGCACTTACATTTGGGCGGAATGACACGATACTCTCTAGCTGAAAACTACTCATCTCTGCCACGGCAATAGAATGCTCTGTCATAAGATCTGCTGCAACAGTATACGGATTCCCGATATTTCCAACTACGAACACATCATCCTGGTAAGCCTTCATGATCTCACCGAGAAGTGTTGTTGTTGTCGTCTTGCCATTCGTTCCGGTAATTGCAAGTACGTCTCCCTTACCAAATGTATATGCAAGTTCCACTTCTCCGATAACCGGAATCTCTTTTTCTTTCATCTTTAAAATAATCGGAAGATCTGTCGGTACACCCGGACTTAAGATCACCAGATCCAGCGTATTTGGGAGTTCCTCTGGAAAAGCACCGATTATGATCCGGGCTTTGCTTCCTTCCTGAAGCTTTGCGCGCACGTCTGCTTCAGTCAGTTTTTCATTTCCGTCATAGAGCACCACATCCGCTCCATTCTCTTCCAGTAATTTCACTGCCCCGATTCCACTGATTCCAGAACCGAATACCAGCACTTTCTTTCCTGCTACTACCATTTTATCTTCCTCCTGCATTCATACCCAATCTCGCGATTCGGTATTTTCATATTTTCTCTCTACTTCACGTAATGCCTCGGCTTCGTGCTTCGGACTTTTGAGATTTGGCATCATTACATGGCCATCAGTGCGATCAGGCACAGAAGTGCTGTAATAATGGAAAATACAGCGACGACTCTTGTTTCTGACCAGCCACATAATTCAAAATGATGATGAATCGGAGCCATTTTGAAAAATCTCTTTCCACCTGTCTTTTTAAAGTAAGTTACCTGAATCATAACAGATAATACTTCTACCAGATAAATGAGTCCGACAATCACAATAAAAATCGGCATCTGGAGCATATAAGCTGCGGACGCAACAAAACCGCCCAGTGCCAGAGATCCTGTATCTCCCATAAACACACTTGCCGGATACACATTAAACAATAAAAACCCAAGCAATGCACCTACAACTGCACATGTTATCGGCTCAATTCCACTCTTTGTTCCAACTGCAACAACTGTAAAAAATGTTGCTACCAGAACAGTCACGCTTGAAGCAAGACCATCCAGACCATCTGTAAAATTTGTTCCGTTAACAGTACCAATCACGACAAAGAACATCAAAGGAATCGCAAGCCAGCCGATATCCAGATACTTTCCACCAGAGAACGGAATCAGCATTGCAAGAGAAACTCCACTGTACTTTACCATATAAAACGCAAAAATTGCTGTCACTACAATCTGAAGTGCCATTTTCTGCTTTGGATATAAACCATCAGAACGTTTCATAACAACTTTCAGATAATCGTCTAAAAATCCAATCAGACCGAATCCAAGTGTCAGAAACAAGATTGGGATAATCTTCGGATAGTCTTTAATATAAAATACGGATGTGATCACAACACTAAGCAGGATCATAACTCCTCCCATAGTCGGAGTTCCTGCTTTTTTCAAATGAGACTTCACACCATCCTCGCGTTCTGTCTGATCCATTTTCAGTCTTCTCAGCACCGGAATGATCAAAGGCCCCATAACCGCACTCAGTGCAAATGCAATAATCACCGGTAAAAATATCGTATAATCCATAACACACCTCTTCATTTCTTTTGTTCATTTTGCTTTAGTTAGTATACTGCATTTCGACGTCTTTTTCAATGCCAAGATACGGGAATATGTTGTCAAATATATCCCGTATCACCGGAGCTGCGATGGTCCCCCCGTAGTATACACCCTGTGGGTTATAAATAACACACATGCCGAGAATCTGCGGATTGTCAGCCGGTGCAAACCCTATAAAAGAAGAAATATACTTATTCGCACTTCTTGGAAGTGTCTGAGACGTAGCTGTCTTTCCACCAATATGGTATCCTTCGATCTTTGCATTTTTCCCAGATCCCTCTGACACAACACTTTCCAGCAATGCCTGCATCGTCCTGGAAGTTTCTTCCGACACGATTTGCTTTCCATCGTCATATTTTAATTCCCGCACTGTCTCTTTATCTTTGTCCAGTATCCGGACTCCAAAATGTGGTGTCACGCGCTTTCCGCCATTGACCAGAGCACTCACAGTCGCTGCCATCTGAATCGGTGTCACTTGAAAGGACTGACCGAAACTCATGGTCGCAAGCTCCACCTGACCAATATTTTCTTCCTTATGCATAATCGTTGCTGCTTCCCCCGGAAGATCTACTCCCGTCTTTCCAAGAAGCCCGAACTGTTCAAAATAATCACAGAATCGTCCTGTTCCCAATCTCAGTCCAATGTCAATAAATACCGGATTACAGGAATTCTGTATCCCTTGTACAAATGTTTCAGCTCCATGTCCCCCTACTTTGTGACACCGGATTTTCCGGTCTTCCACGATCCGGTAGCCCGGACAGGAAAATGTATCTGAAAGAGATACCACCCTTTCTTCCAGACAGGCTGACGCCGTAATAATTTTAAAAGTGGAACCCGGCTCATATGTATCATTGATGCATCCATTTCTCCACATCTGATTCAAAGCTTCTTTTGATTTTTCTGAAATTTTCTGATCCTGATTCAACGTAAATGGTTCATTCAGATCAAATTCCGGTACATTTACCATGGCAAGGATTTCTCCGTTTTGTGGATTCATAAGAAGAATCGCAACCTTATCCGCCTGTTTTTCTTCCATGACTTTTTCTGCCATCTGTTGGGCGTACATCTGAATATTATAGTCCATACTAATTTGAAGCGTCTTGCCTGCCACCGGTTCTACCCGGTCTTCAGCTACACCCTCCAATTCAATACCTCTTGCATCTGTCGTTGTCAGAATCCTGCCGTTACTCCCCTTTAGGTAATCTTCGTATCTAACTTCCAGTCCGATGATTCCCTGATTATCACCACCGGTAAATCCAATCACCTTCGAAGCAAGCTCATTATACGGATAGTACCGTTTAAAATCTTCATCCACTTTCACTCCGGCAAGTTCCATTTCCCGTATCTTATCCCCTGTCTCCTTATCAACATTCATCTTAATCCGTTCCATGGAAGACACCTTCTCCACCCGCTTTCTAACTTCCGCTTCCTCCATGCCCAGACATTTGCTCAGTTTTTTTATCACCACCTCTGGTTCCTTAATCTGGCTATGTATGACCGAAATTGTACACACCGTCCGGTTTGTTGCCAGCACTGTACCATTCGTATCGATAATTTCTCCTCTGGCTGCCTTAATCTTTCGTTCCCGCTCGTGAAGATCTTCCGCCTTTTTCTGATAATACTCCGCATCAAAAACCATCAGATAGACCATTCGTCCTATCAGACCCAAAATCATCAAAAGTGCCGCTAAAAACACAATCATAATTTTCCTTTTATTATATGTTTTATTTCTCAATACAAAAAAACCTCAGAAGCGCTGTTTTTATCAATTTATTAGGACACTTCCGAGGTTATTCATTTTCATATTTAATTTTTCCTGTTAATTTTCAAATATATCTATTCTCCGTCACCGGACTCTGTTGCCATGTCATCTGGTGTATCACCACTGCTGTCACTGCTCGCACTGCTATCAGATGATTTTGCATCTGCTGCCTTAGCATCTGCAGATTTTTCTACTCCGAGATACGGCAATATCTCTGTCATAATCTGAGATGCCATTGTCGTTGCCAGTTTACTGTTTGCCTGATTATCCACATTTGGCTCGTCAATCACAACGTAGACCATGACCTGTGGATTTTCCTGTGGTGCATATCCAATAAAAGAGACCAGATACTTTCCATTTCCTCTTGGCAGTTTTTCCGCAGTTCCAGTCTTACCTCCAACGTCATAACCTTCTACTGCCGCAGTCTTAGCTGTTCCTTCTTCCACAACTCCAAGCATATAATCTTTGATAATATCACTCGTCTCCTTAGAAATGGTATGTCTTACAAGAACCGGATCTTTATTTTCCGTCACATTTCCATTTTCATCCTGAATCTGCTTTACCACATGTGGCTCATAGTAATTTCCGCCGTTGATCAGTGAACAAAACGATGCTGCAAGCTGAGTCATTGTAACATTAAAGTTCTGTCCAAACGCGTTGGTGGCCAACGTAGAGGAATCCATATTCTCTAGTGAGTATAAAAGTCCTGCTGCTTCTCCCGGAAGATCAATTCCAGTAGACTGTCCAAATCCAAACAACTGCTGATATCTTACAAACTGCTCTTTTCCTATTGCTGAACCGATCTGCATCAGTGCAACATTACAGGAATTTTCCAAAGCTACTTTTAATGACTGTGTTCCATGTCCATCACGGTTACTACAGTGAATATCATGGTCTCCTACGTGAAGAACACCATTGCAGACATAACTTTCATCTCCGTTCAGCACTCCAAGATCCAGACCTTCCGATATGGTAAACGGTTTAAATGTGGAACCTGGCTCATATCCACTGCTGATGCAGAAATTATTCCAAAGTGAATTCAGTTCTTTGACTTTCTCCTCATCAGACAGTGCTGCCAGTTCTTCTTCTGTGTGTAGTTTTGTCAGATCACGTGGATTGTTGAGATCATAATTCGGATAAGATGCCTCCGCAAGAATCTCTCCATTTTGCGGATTCATAACCATAACTGCCGTATTCTTACTTCCAAGTGTCGTACCGGAACGGTTCTCCTCGTTGAACTGTGTAATATATTTTTCCACTACACTCTGTACCTGAAGATCAATTGTTGACACAACCGTATCTCCATTCTGGGCTTCCTTCACTGTCTTTTCATAGGATGAATCTTCGCTCAGATATCCATATTCTCTGCCATCTGTACCATTTAAAATAGAATTATAAGAAGCTTCGATTCCATTACTTCCCACATTTCCAGACACGGTAAAGCCAATCACATCACTGGCCAGTGTATTATACGGATATGTTCTCACATAATCCTCTTCCAGCCAGATTCCATTGACATTCGGATAATTCTCATCATCCTCATCTATCTTTTCGAACTCCTGAGCTTTTTCATAACTGACACCCTTTTTCATAATCAGATAACGGCTGTTCGGATTCTCCTCCACTTGATCTTCCACGTCACTTTTATCAAGTCCAAAACAGTCTGCCAACACCTGAATTGTCGGGTCAACATATTTTTCATCACTGTTCATGACCTTTGCATCCAGAATCACATTGTATACCCGCTGGCTTGTTGCAAGCTTCGTGCCATTCCGGTCTACAATATCACCTCGTTTAAATGGAATCGTTCTACTCTGATACTGTTGCTGATCCAGCACGATTTTAGAATATTTATCCCCGTTAAAAGCATTGATATAAGTAATTCTTCCTACCAATAAAGCAAAAGCCAGTACAATCCCCGCGAAGAGTAATACTAGCTTTTTTTGCATAAGTTTTGTAAATTTTTTTCGAAATTTGTTTTTTCTTGGTCTTCTTGCCATTCTATCACCTATTTCGCATTCTTATCAGACTGGGCAAGTACTCCATCCTCCGGAATTCCTTCGTATTGCTTCACATAATCTCCAGAAGGGCTTTCATATTCAATCACCTGATCAGAAGTCGCATATACCATACCAAGTTCATTCATAGCTTTCTCTCGAATTTCATCTAAATTTACAGAATCCATCACTGAATTATACTTCGTATTGTTCTGCTCCTTCAAATCTGCAAGCTCCTTCTGCAAGGAACTTACTTCTTTTGAATGACTTGTAATTCTTGACTGCATCTGCACATAATTCACGCACAGGATCAGTGCAAATATTGCTGCCACCGCAAGAAATGTTACATAAGCACGGTTCATAGCCAGAGCCTTTTTTCGATTTTGGCTGACCCGTCTGCTTACATTCTTCTTTCTCTTTGGAGCACTCGTTCGTCTCTGTGGCTCATATGACGGCTTTGTCACAACATTGCCATACACATACTGTCCCTGTCTGTTCACTCTATTCTTTTGTGTATGCACGGTTCTTCCCGCTGCCATAATACTCACCTCAATTATCTATCCGCCGATTTTAGCAATGTTCAAAAATACGAAGCTTCGCACTCTTAGATCTGCTATTGTACTCAAGTTCCTCTTCACTTGGCAGAATCGGCTTCTTTGTTATAATACTCCCTTTTGATTTTTTTCCACATACGCAAACCGGAAAGTCCGGTGGACAGGTACATGGATTTTCATTCTTTCGGAACGCACTCTTCACAATACGGTCCTCCAACGAATGAAATGTAATAATGCATAATCTCCCACCCGGATTCAGCAGATCGATCATATCGTCCAGCGAATCGCGTAACACATCAAGTTCTCTGTTCAACTCGATGCGTATTGCCTGAAACGTCCTCTTTGCAGGATGTCCAGACTTTTTCTGAAACTTCATAGGAATTGATGCACGGATAATCTCCGACAATTCCGCTGTCGTCTCTACAGGCTTCATCGCGCGAGCCTGCACAATGTGCTTGGCTATGTTCTTCGCGAACTTGTCCTCCCCGTAATCGCGAATCACTCGGTAAAGATCTGCTTCTGTGTAGTCATTGACGATGTCTCTGGCCGTCATCTTCTGACGTGTATCCATTCTCATATCCAGAGGTGCATCTTCCCGATAGGAGAATCCCCGTTCTGCCGTATCAAGCTGATATGATGATACGCCCAGATCAAGCACGATCCCATCTACTTTGTCAATTCCCAGTTCATGGAGCTTTGACTTCATATCACAATAGTTGCTCCGGACTATTGTAACCTTCTCCCCGAAGTCTTTTAATCGGGCACTTGCAGCCTCGATTGCTGCAGCGTCCTGGTCTATTCCTACAATACTCCCCTTTTCTCCGAGACGTCTGCACACTTCGTATGCATGTCCGCCTCCACCGAGCGTTCCATCTACATAAATTCCGTCCGGCTTAATGTTCAGTCCGTCAATTGTCTCATTTAGTAATACTGATTTGTGTTTGAATTCCATATCTTCTCCCTCTAGATACTGAACCCGCTTGCTTCCATATCCGATGCAATCTCTTCAATGTTAAGCTCCACTTCAGCATTCTTTTCATCCCATCTGGCCTTGTCCCATATCTCGGCACGCTTCCCCATACCGACAAACACAACTTCCTTATCAAGTTTTGCATAGGTTCTGAGCACAGAAGGAATCAGAGTACGACCTTGTTTATCAAGTTCGCCGTCTGCTGCGCTTCCCTGAAAGAAATAGGCAAAAGCGCGGGCTTTCTTATCTGTAGTGGTTGGTAATGCATTGAGTTTCTTTTCGAAGTCGTTCCATTCATCTTCCGGATATACATAAAGGCAATTTTCCATTCCTTTTGTTATGACGAAATTCTCCCCTAGATCATCACGAAACTTTGCAGGAATGATCAATCTTCCCTTTGCGTCAATATTATGACTGTACTCTCCTTTCAACATGAAACTCACCTTCTCTCCCATGGCGGATATTTTCTCCACATCTCCACCACTTTGTACCACTCATCACCACTTTCTACCACTTGAAACCATTGTAAAACACTTTTCCACCTATTTCAAGCACTTTTTCCTGTTTTGCGCAAAAAAAGAGAACCGAATTTCTTCAGTTCTCTGATTTATCTTCTAATATGCAATTTCACTTCTTATCTGTATACTCTCTATCTGTTACTCAGCTGTTGTTGCTGCAGTGGCAATCTCCTGATTAAATGTATCTACAGACTGATAATTCACTTCCGCTTCTTTCACCGGTCTGCTGGACTCATACATATTGTAAGCAGAATATCCAATCCACACAACAAGCGCTGCTGCTGCAACTGCCACCGCACACTTGCGAAGTCTGTTGGCAATCTTCTCCTTGCGCATGACTTTCTTTCTGTTTGCTTTTTCTTCTTTATATCTATCCACTTTTGCCTGGCTCATAATTCAAATGCTCCTTGTCTATGTTCGCTTTTCATATTGTAGCACATCCCACGCATTTGTACAACCAGATTTTACTATCAAAGCCTGAGTTGTAAAGCCTGAGTCCTGCGAATCCTACACAACTACAATGATACCGCCGTCGTTAGCATACATACTACTGATTCCTGCCGTATCCACAACAATCACATCTTTAAATGTTGCATATTTCACCAACAGCTCTTTAAATGCTTCTGCGCGTTCCGGACAGTTACAATGGGAAATTGCAAGTATCTTATTCTGTGGATCTGACATCTCAGCCAGCACACTTTCTGCCATCTTACCAAGGGCTTTTTTCATGCCACGCCCCTGTCCGATCTGATAAATGTTTCCTTCCGGAGTTGCGCCCATGACCGGCTTAACATTCAGAGCCGTCGCAACAAGCGCCTTAATTCCTGTCAATCTTCCGTTCTTTCTCAATGTGTCCAGTGTCTCCAGCACAAAATATGTATGCTGGGATTCGATGTATGCTTCCACCGTCTCTATGACCTGTTCATATGTCATACCCTGCTCCTCGCATTCACGGATCTTCAACGCAATCAACGTCTCTCCAATCGATGCAGAACACGAATTAAAAACATGGATATTCTTCTCGCCGTGCTCCTCATGATACAAATTCATGCCAAGAACTGCGCTGTTATAAGAACCACTCAGTTCTGCTGACAATGTCACTGCGTACACCCGATCCACATCACAGTCATACTTTTCCATATATTTTTCCGGTGATGGACAAGAAGACTTGGGACATTCTGCTGCTTCTGCCACGTATTGCAAGAACTGCTTCTGGTCAAATGTCTCATCATCTACAATATGGTGTCCCCCTACTTCTATTGTCAATGACGCTGTCTCAAAAATACCGGAAGCTTTCATCTCCGGCGTTAATTCTCCACAACTATCCACAATCACTTTATAACTCATACTTGCCTCCCGACTTAGTATCTTATCTATATCTCAAAGACACGTGTTCATTTCTATTATATGTAGTTTCTATTACTACATTAGTAATATAGCACATTTATTATAGAAAGAAAAGAAATATTTATATTTTAATTTTTCTTGATACTCCAAGAGCTATTCCCATTTCTGCCATCAGGAAGAGAACCGACGTACCTCCATAACTGATAAACGGTAATGTAATTCCCGTATTGGGAATAACATTAGTCACAACCGCTACATTTAATATGACCTGAAGTGCAATATGAGCAAAAATTCCAGTTACAATCATATAACCATACACATCTGGCGCATTCTGGGCAATAAACAACAATCTGTATAAAAGCAATCCAAAAATCACAAGGATCATAATAACACCAAACACTCCCAGTTCCTCACAGATTGCTGACAAAATCATGTCATTTTGCACCTCTGGAATAATCATTTTCTGAGCACTGTTTCCTAACCCTTTTCCAAAGAATCCGCCAGAACCGATTGCGTACAGTCCCTGCAAAGTCTGATAACTTCCGTCTGAAGCATATTTTTCCGGGTGCAGCCATGCAATGACACGGCGAAGTCGGAAGCTTGTACTTGTCTCCAGAGTCTTCGACAAAACAAACACTCCAACTGAGGCCACTACCACACCGGCTCCAACAAGCATCAGAAACGGTTTCGTCTTTGGGTGCATAACAAAAATAAGAATACATGTAATTCCAAGTACAATCATACCTGTACTTAGGTTATCTGTCAGAATATATACGCACGCAGCATTGAATCCACCCCAAGCCAGTGTCTTCAAAATACCATTCAGGGTCTTTGCCTCTTTACCAAGTTCAATAATCACTACCGGTATAAACAAAATTACTGCGATTTTTGCAACCTCTGCCGGCTGGAACTGCTGATTTCCCGGAAGTCTCAACCACCTTCTCGCTCCATTGACCGTCTTTCCGAGCGGCGTCTTAACTAACGCCATCAGAAAGATTGAAAACCAATACAACGGTTTCGCCAATTTAATATAGTAATGATAATCTATTGTTGATACGATTATCATTCCCAAAAAACCAACCACACAGAAAATCAACTGGCGCTTTAAATAGAACATACTGTCCCCTTGTTTTATCAGGGCACTATAAGAACTAGTACTAAATAGCATTACCAATCCAAAACAAATCAAAAAAATCAGAACAGCCAGCATACTGTAGTCAAAATACTGGTCTGTACTCTTAACATTCCTTGTATTTCTTTTTTTCTTTTTTCTTTCTGTCATTTTTTATACTCTCCAATCGTTTCTATTATAACGGGACACGCTTTCAAAAACAACAGATAATTCATGAGTACAGTAAATTCACAGTTTTTCAGATTGAAACATAATATGATAGTGCAATCAGTTATGAAAGGAATATGGAAAATGCAAAATTACCGTTATCGCTCATCAGGAAATTCCAGAGGCTGTATGAGACAGCCAGATTCCAGTCGAGACAATACGAAATCAGATACTTTCTGTGATATGCCATATCAGGATCCTTGCAACATACCTTGTCAGGATCCCTGTAACACGCCTTACCAGGATTCCTGCAGTACGCCTCATCGGCAAATGAATAATCAAGAATTATGTGTAGGTATAGCATTAGACCAAATGCCTGTGACTATGGCTTATGTACCGTGGACGAAATGGCGGAATATTTATGAGGCTGAAAAAGGATTACGAAGAGGAACCATTTTTCAGGATCTGGATAAACCTTTCCGTGGAATAGGAGGTTGTCAAAATGGCAGATAACAGACCTTGCAAAGCAGAGCTTCTGGACTGGATCAACACTGTGAGTTTTGTATGCGATGATACAAAATTGTTTCTGGACACTCACCCATGTAACACAGAAGCCTTAGAATTTTACGAGGAATTTAAAAATCAAAGAATGCAGGCACTTCAGGAATATGCAAAGTATTATGGTCCATTGACACTGGATACCATGTGTACTCCTGCTGATAAGTGGAAATGGATTGATACACCGTGGCCGTGGCAGGAAGGAGGGTGCTAGTCTATGTGGAATTATGAAAAAAGATTACAGTATCCGGTGAAAATCACAAAAACAAACCCAAAAATCGCACAGATTATACTTACGCAATATGGTGGACCTGATGGAGAATTAGGCGCATCTATGAGATATCTCTCTCAACGATACACGATGCCATATAAGGAAGTAACAGGAACACTGACAGATATAGGTACTGAGGAACTTGCCCATCTCGAGATGATCTGCGCCATTGTGCACCAGCTTACCCGCGACCTGACACCTGAACAATTAAAGGAATCTGGATTCGACCAATATTATGTTGACCACACGTTAGCACTTTGGCCTCAGGCAGCCAGCGGCACACCTTGGAGCGCAACAACATTTCAGTCAAAAGGTGATCCTATCACAGATCTACATGAAGACCTTGCAGCAGAGCAAAAAGCACGAACGACTTATGACAATATTTTACGGCTTGTAAAAGATCCTGAAGTCTGCGATCCGATTCGTTTTCTCAGAGAACGTGAAATCGTACATTACCAAAGATTTGGCGAAAGTCTCAGAATCATCCAGGATCACTTGGATAGTAAGAACTTCTATGCAATTAATCCTGAATTTGATCTTAAATCTTAATTCTTAATTCAATTAGCCAAAAATGTCCAACGATACCTTCCGAAAGTATACGCAGTCTCCTGCAAAATAATAATGAGAGTGTGGATCATCCACACTCTCAGTTTCTGTAAAAAATTCAGGAAAGGCTCCTAAAGAAAATATTCAGCTTTTACATCTTACTTTAATAACATATACACAATAACTGCTGCCACTACGATAATTGCAATCGCAAGAATAATAATCGGTGCTTTAGACACCTTCTCTTCCTCAACAGAAAGCATGTCATCATACGCTTTTTTCATCTCGCGTTCCCGCTTATCACGTACTTCCTTTGGTGGAATATTGGAATACTTCTGTTCTCTTACAGAACGTTCCTTCTTTACATTCTCTTTTCTTGCGCTATCTTTTTTCGCACTATCTCTTCTACCAGCCTCTTTCTTCGCAGACATACGCTCTGTTTTCGGAGCCACATCTTTCGCCTGATGCTGTGGAACTTTAAATTTTTTCTTACATGTATAGCAAAGCAGATAATCCGGATCTTTTTTGCTTGGTTTCAATGGTCCGCCACATGTTGGACACTTCATCATCAATACCTCCTGTTATCTATCTCTTAGATCAATGGATATTTGTCAGTCAGACCTTTTACCATCTCGCGTACTTTTTCAATATTATCCTCACTCTTAATCACAAGTGCAATACCTTCCGCAATCACATCCATATCCTCTTCTACCATGCCTCTTGTTGTAACGGCTGGTGTTCCGAGTCTTACACCACTTGTAACAAATGGTGAACGTGGATCGTTCGGAATTGTATTCTTGTTGCAGGTAATATGAGCTTCATCAAGACGACGCTCCAGCTCTTTTCCCGTCACCTCTTCATCGCGAAGATCTACAAGCATCAGATGATTGTCTGTTCCTCCGGAAATGATTTTCACGCCACGAGACTGTAATCCTTTGCAGAGTGCCTGTGCATTTTTCAGAATCTGCTGTTGATATTCTTTAAACTCTGGCTGTAATGCCTCTTTGAAGCATACTGCTTTTCCAGCAATAACATGTTCCAATGGTCCGCCCTGTATTCCCGGGAATACAGCTTTGTTAAAGTTGAACTTATCTGCTGCCTCCTGGTTACACAGGATCATACCTCCTCTTGGTCCACGAAGAGTCTTGTGAGTCGTTGTCGTTGTCACATGAGCATATGGAATCGGGCTTGGATGCAGTCCTGCTGCAACAAGACCTGCAATATGAGCCATATCTACCATCAGATATGCGCCTGCTTCGTCTGCAATCTCACGGAATTTTTTAAAATCAATTGTTCTCGCGTAAGCACTTGCTCCTGCGACAATTAACTTCGGTCTCTCTCTCAAAGCGATCTCTCTTACATTATCATAATCGATCACGCCTTCTTCATTGACACCATAGGACACAATATTAAAATATTTTCCAGAAATATTGACCGGTGAGCCGTGTGTCAGATGTCCGCCGTGATCCAGATTCATTCCCATTACTTTATCTCCCGGCTCCAGCATTGCAAAAAATACTGCCAGGTTTGCCTGTGCTCCTGAATGTGGCTGAACATTTGCATACTCACAGCCAAATAACTCTTTCGCTCTGTCTCTGGCAAGATTCTCTACAACATCTACACACTGGCAGCCGCCATAATATCTCTTTCCCGGATACCCCTCTGCATATTTGTTCGTCAGCGGACTTCCCATGGCCGCCATGACTGCTTTACTTACCCAGTTTTCAGATGCGATCAGCTCGATGTGTGAGTTCTGTCTTTCCATCTCTGCCTTGATCGCATCTGCTATTTCGCTGTCTGTCTTTTCAATTTCATCAAATGTATACATAGTCCTGTCCCTCCTATGGGGACAATTATATCATTTTTATGATTTACTTCCAAGTGTTACTTCGACAGTTTTTTCAGTATATTCGCCATTATTTCCAGGAACCTGTACTGTTACCTTGACTTTATCACCCACACGATAATACTGAAGCTGTTCTTTCAGTGAATTCATATCGCTGATTGTGGTTCCCTCAAGTCCTGTAATAACACTGCCTTTTGTCAGACCTGCCTGCTGGGCTCCACCATTCTTTACAACATCGGAAATATAAACTCCAGTAGGCATATTATACATCTTGGCACTTTCATCCGAGACATCTACACCCTGGATTCCAAGATATCCTTGTTCTGCCTCAGACACTTTTGTCTTTGTCTCCTGATTCATCAAATTCTGGATCGTATCGCTTGCATCAGAAATTGGAATAGCATAGCCCATACCTTCTACACTGTCTGTTGCAACTTTTGCGGTATTAATTCCAATAACTTCACCGTTAGAGTTCAAAAGTGCTCCGCCACTGTTACCAGGGTTGATTGCTGCATCTGTCTGAATCAGAGTACCTCCTTCATAACCGTCCAGTGTCCGCTCCGTTGCAGATACGATACCTGATGTTACAGACTGTCCATAACCAAGTGCATTACCGATTGCGATGACCTGTTCACCTACCTCAAGCTTACTGGAATCTCCCATTGTCGCAACTGCGATCTCATCCATAGTAGAATCTTTCACATCGCTGATCTTGACAGCCACAACTGCAAGATCTTTTGTGGAATCAGTTCCTTTTACATTAGCCTCAACACTTTCATTATCCACAAAAGAAACTGTAAGCTTTTCATTGCCTTCCACTACATGATTATTTGTAAGGATCAGAAGTTCGCTATCTGTCTGGCCGATAATAATACCAGATCCGACACTTGTACTCTCCTGTTGCTGTGTTCCTCCGAAGAAACTCTGTACTTCCTGAACGCTCATATTCGTAATAGATACGATAGATGGCATTGCATTCTTTGCAATCGTTGCAATATCGGAAGTTCCTGTACTGCTTGATGATGTTGTTAGTTTCGCACCATCCACTGTCTGTGCTGTCTTGGCAGTCTTACCGTTTGTAGTTGTTGTGCCGAACACTTTTGTTCCCACATAATTTCCCGCCTGGAATGTTACACTTGCCACAAGACCAAATGCAACTCCGGCGCATACAAGTTTCACTGGTTTTGGCACCTTTCGGTTCTTCTTTGGCTTTGGCGTTTCCTCGTTCATACCATTCATGTCATCAGGTTCTGGTTTATAATAAGTATATTGATTTTCCATATCAATAATCTCCTTTCCTTCATTTCTGTAATAGATTGTATCGTTTAAATGTGTTCGAATTGTGATGAAATCTTGTCAAATCTATAAATTTAAAAAAGAAGCATGCTTCTGACAGCATACTCCTCTATTTCTAAAATATTTAACCGTTATCTTCCGTACTTCCATATGCATTCTGCAATTCGCTCAACGCCTCCCGCAAAAGTGCATCGGACTGAAGTGCTCCATTATACTCCTCATTCACTTTCCGGAACAGATTCTGAACATCCTGGTGTTTCGTAAGTCTTGCAATGTATCTCTGTACGTCACTCTCTTTTGGATCTGAGATTACCTGCATCTTGTCCTTTTCTTTTTTTGCATAAAATGTTGCAAGTCCTGGTACTTCTGTATAAATCCCTCGGATTTTCATATCGTATGTCACAAATGTCACATATGTATCCGCATCTTTTCCTTCCTTTGTATACACATGCAGATTATGATAAGCTTCTACATAGCCTGTCTCTTCCTGCATCTTCGCAAAGTGTTCTTCCACTGCCCGATTCACTTCCAAAACTGCATCTTCCAAAAGCGGATTTGCCTCTTCCGATTCACATTCCAGATAAACAGCCTGTATCTTCAACGAACTTGTCTTTTGTACCTTCTGTGCTTCTTCTCTGGTAAATCCATACCCCGCTGCTCCTATCATCATAAAAAGAAGCAGGAGGACAATCCACCTTCTCTTCATAGATCTCCTCCACACATCAGTACTCGTTATTCATACACACCCGGGCGGATTCGAACCGCCGCTCCCGCCTCCGGAGGGCGGTGCTCTATCCCCTGAGCTACGGGTGCCTGGTCAATTTGACTTTGTAATAGTAACACATTTATCTCACAAAGTAAAGTAAATACATGAGATAATTTTCTACACAATTCGAATCATTATAACATTATAGCAGGAGCGCCTTCGGTATTCTTGACCGCTGGCGCTCCCATACACCAATTATAATACTCTTCTATATCATAGATTATCTTTCGCTACTTGCATTGACTGCTCTTCACTTTTCTTATAATCGCAATCTCCGTTCTTTTCTGTCATAATAATAAACATGATCTGACAAAATATCTTCGTCCGGTACCTGTGTCTCATTGACTTCTCGTAACATCTCTGTCAGCATTCTCCGTCCCGGCGAAGCACTCTCCGGCACTATGATCATCTCATGGACACTACTTGGAACCACATAAAAATTCTCTTTAAGACATAAACTGATACCTGCAAGTCTGTCTGGATACAGAATTGCTGATGCTCCATAATTGCGGATCTGATTCGTCAATACATACATAGGTTCTTCCGGACATTTCTCCTTTATTCCCGTAAGTTCCGCAATCAGATCACTCATAGTCAGAAATTCTCCCGGAAGTTCATGCCATGTATTATATCTTGCCTGATGATAAATGTCCTCTTTTGTCACATGCCACAGTTTCAGATGCCGGTTACGGATCATCATTGTCGCCATGCCATAATCTCCTGCTTCAAAAAGTACACAAAAAATAATTGCCAGATCAAGATATGGCACATATGGCACTTCCTGAAGGAGTTCTTCATTTGCCTCACGACCAATCAGACGATAAATCACTTTTTCCTTGATTTTATCGTATTCTCCAAGCTTCTGCTCATCCCACGGCCGGTCAACTTTCAAATCCTCATACAAATCGGCCACTTCTTTTGCAATCTTATCAACTCCTTTGCCGCTAAGGAACTGTTGATAATATTCTTCCAGATAGATGGTCGGTGAAATATTCGTACTGTCATCCTCAATCAGAAGCCCGCTCCGCTCGGTTCTGTTATTCTTCTTCACGGTACGTGTGCTGACTCTGATGTGTGTCCCCATGTTCTCTCTTACTTTTTTCTCTACTGTCTCTAAAAACTGCTTATAATCCATATATCTCCTTTCCTCAGACAGCAGCAGTTTCTGTGTTTCAAATATTATGGTATTAGAATTATAAAAAAGCCCTGCAAAAAATGCAAGGCTTTTGTCGTTTATTTTTCTTATGTTTTCCTTAAACTTATGCTCTTGAAAGATACTCGCCGGAACGTGTATCAATCTTGATGACCTCTCCCTCATTAACGAACAGAGGAACCATAACCTGCGCACCAGTCTCAACGATAGCCGGTTTTGTAGCACCTGTTGCTGTGTTACCTTTTACGCCCGGCTCAGACTCTGTGATCAGAAGCTCAACAGTTGTCGGTGGGTCAATTGCAAATACTTTACCCTGATATGATTTCAGAGTTACGTCTGTTCCTTCTTTTACGAACTTCAGGCTATCTCCAACATCCTCAGAATCAACCGGAATCTGCTCGAATGTCTCGTTGTCCATGAAGTAATACAGGTTTCCGTCAACATAGGAATACTGCATTGTCTTTCTCTCGATAAATGCTTTCTTTAATACATCTTTAGATGGGTTAAATGTTCTCTCAACAACACCACCGTTGATAACATCTTTCAGTTTTGTACGGACGAAAGCAGAACCTTTACCTGGTTTTACATGTAAGAATTCCAGACATTCATATACCTTTCCGTCGATCTCATACGTCGTACCTTTTTCAATATAAGCATCAGCCATTGTATATATCCTCCTTAATCGCACCCGAATGGCACTTTATACGTTTTCACTTTTACCATTTTATAATAGATTGTGCCTTTTTTCAACTATTTTTTCGCCTGTTTCTTACTTCTTGCATAAAAATACAACACAATCTTCTCCAAATATCTCTTCAGCACAATCTGAATCTCTTCTTTTGGGTGAATCGGTTTCACAAGAATATTGGAAATCCCCGTTCTTTTTGCGCCCCAGACATCCGTAAATAACTGATCTCCGATAAACACACTGTTTGTCTCATCAGTCCCCATAATCTCCATAGCCTTCCGGTAATTCTTTGTTGATGGCTTGTGCGCATTGTACACATAATCTACTTGAATCGGCTCATTGAACATCTTTACACGCGGCTCCTGATTATTGGAAATGAGACAACATTTAAATCCAATCTTTTTTAATCTGTCAAAGAGTGCGATTGCCCTCGCATCAGCCGGTGCTCCATGCGGTACAAGTGTATTGTCAATATCAAAGATCAGGCCACGATATCCTTCTTCATATAATTTTTCAAAATCAATCACATATGTGGAAGCCACATATCTATCCGGGAAAAATCTGTCAAACATTACTCTCCATCCATTTCTGTCAGTCTCTGTACTAACTCTTCACACACCTGAAGAACAGTCTTGTGATCCGTATTGACAATAATATCGGCGGCTGCCTCATATTTTTCACGACGTGCCTCCATCAACTCTGCAATACCTTTTACATTCTTCCGTCCTGCGAGAACCGGTCTGTCATCGGAATCTTTCACGCGCTCATAAACTTCCTCCGGACTGGCAGTCAGAAGAACGACTCTTCCATTCTTTTTCATCTGTTCTACATTGCATTCTCGAAGTACAACTCCGCCTCCGCAGGAAATGAGTACATTTTTGCGGCTCTGCATTTTCTTCAGGAGTTCTGTCTCACAGTTACGGAAATATTCTTCGCCATAAGTTGCAAAAATGTCCGGAATACTCATTCCTTCCTCTTTCACAATTTCCTGATCCATCTCTACAACTTCCATAGCAAACATGGTACTTAAATACTCTGCCACTGTTGATTTTCCAGCTCCCATAAATCCGATCATTACAATATTGTAATCGAATAACTTTCTTGCCTGGATCTTCTTGCTGTTCATACGGATACATTCAAAGATATCCATAATCTCTTCTCTGTACTTATTATCATTCAGCTTTTCTTCCAGTCTCAAGGCCTGTTTTGCCTCCTGCTGCGGCTGTAAAATCGGCATACCATATTCCTCTTTATATGCCATGATTTTTTCTACAATTTTACTTCTTTCAACAAGTGCGTCAATAATCTTATCATCACAAAGCGCCAGACTCTCTCTGTACATTTCCAAATCGTTCATCGTATATTACTCCTGTGTCAAATGTGGCCTCTTTATCCACTTCTTTTCTGTCTTATCGGGTGTATTATACCAACAATTATCTTATTTCGCAACTGCCTTATTTTTTCTATTCATTCCTATTCCGGATTCTTGTTCATCGCCATAGCTGACTTTACATCTTTCCGGAACTGATCCCATGCGCCTTCATTTTCCACAAAATATTTCGGACAGATTTTCCCAGTCACATCATAGTGGCGGATCACATCTTCTTCTGTCAGGTTGAACTTCAGACAAAGCCACGCTGTCAGTTGAACCATAGAACGATAAGTCGCATCATTAAACTTTCCAGTCGCATCCGGATGGCAACATTCGATGGATACTGTATCATAATTCCGGTCATTCGATGCATACGCCACTTCCCAGGTCGGAATACACTGCACGATCTCTCCGTTCAGTCCCACCACGAAATTACTGCTGGCTTTCGTCTCGTGACTGTCTTTTAACCCTTCAAAATAATTCCGGTTACCTATAGCCGTTGCTCCAGGATTAGCTGTATAGTGGATAACAATCCCTGTAATCTTGTCTGTCTTCTCCTGCGATCTGGAATATGGATTCGGTGTCAGAAGCTCCACGTCAATATCAGGCTTTGATGCATCCACTGCTTTCGTATCCACCTCATAATACTTATTGGAAAAAAATCCCGGATTATTTATTTTTATAATCAACATGACCACTAGCACAATTCCAAGAATAAGAAAACCCAGCCGGATATTCCGCTGGGTCTTTCTTTTCTTCTTTGTCGTGCTTAGAGTTCTTCTTTTTCTGTTCCTCTTCATCTGCACGTTCTTTGCCCCGCCTTTTTTCTGTTCCAAAATACCCTCAGGCATTCTTGCTGCCCGCCACCTATAGAGGTGGGAGTCATCACTCCTCTGATATATATTCTACATATTCCAGCGAAACATTTTATGAATGAATTCTTATTAATTTATGAATTTTATTATCTGCTGTTCACTCAGCCACAAATTCTATCTTTCAATGCAAAAGCAGCTCACCAATGAATTACTGATCTTACTCGTCTACGCTGTAGTTCGGAGCTTCTTTTGTGATGTGGATGTCATGTGGGTGACTCTCTTTTAATGATGCAGAAGAAATCTTGACAAATCTTCCTTTTTCCTTCAGATCTTCGATTGTCGGTGCTCCACAGTAACCCATACCGGAACGAAGACCTCCCATTAACTGGAATACAGTATCTTCTACGCTTCCCTTGTAAGCGACACGTCCTTCGACACCTTCCGGTACCAGTTTCTTGGCATCTGTCTGGAAGTAACGGTCTTTACTTCCGTTCTCCATAGCGGAGATAGATCCCATACCACGGTAAACCTTGTATTTTCTTCCCTGATATAACTCAAATGTTCCAGGGCTCTCGTCACAACCTGCAAAGATACTTCCCATCATACATACATTTGCTCCGGCTGCAATTGCCTTTGTCATATCTCCTGAGTACTTGATTCCTCCATCAGCAATAATCGGAATTCCATATTTATCTGCTGCTTCATAGCAATCCATAACTGCTGAAATCTGAGGCACACCAATACCTGCGATGATACGTGTTGTACAGATGGATCCAGGTCCGATACCAACCTTAACTGCATCAGCTCCTGCTTTGATCAGATCCTCTGTAGCCGCTCCTGTTGCAACGTTACCAGCAATAACCTGAAGATCCGGGAATTTAGACTTGATCATATCCACTGTGCGGATAACATTTGCTGAATGTCCGTGTGCAGAATCAAGAACAACAACATCAACCTTTGCATTGACAAGCTCCTGAGCTCTCTCAATACAGTTTGCTGTAATACCAATAGCAGCACCACAAAGAAGACGTCCCTGTGAATCCTTTGCTGCAAGAGGGTATTTGATCTGTTTTTCAATATCTTTAATTGTAATAAGTCCTTTTAAGTGAAAATCCTTATCTACAATTGGAAGTTTCTCTTTTCTTGCTTTTGCAAGGATTCGTTTTGCTTCCTCCAGTGTAATTCCTTCCGGTGCTGTGATGAGCCCCTCAGAAGTCATAGACTCTTTGATCTTCTTTGAGAAATCTTCCTCAAATTTCAGATCGCGGTTCGTGATAATACCGACCAGCTTTCCGTTCTCTGTGATCGGCACACCTGAAATGCGGAATTTAGCCATTAATTCATTAGCATCTGCCAGTGTATGATCCGGTGAAAGATAAAATGGATCTGTAATAACACCATTCTCAGAACGCTTTACTCTGTCTACCTCTTCAGCCTGAGCCTCAATAGACATATTCTTATGAATGATACCGATTCCTCCTTGACGAGCCATAGCAATTGCCATACGATGCTCTGTAACCGTATCCATACCTGCACTCATCATCGGTATGTTAAGGTGGATCTTCTTTGTCAGATATGTTGACAGATCAACCTGATTCGGAATTACTTCTGAATAAGCTGGTACTAAAAGTACATCATCAAATGTAATACCTTCTCCAATAATCTTTCCCATGATTATTATCCTCACTTTCCTTTGTAATATTTAAAAGCTATGATACAAAAAACAGTCGGCATTTGTCAACCATTTTCTCTATTTTACCACAAATTGTATTAAAAAGAAAACTCCCTAAAGGGGGAGTTTTCATAATACTAATCTATGATTATTAGAATTGCTAATACACTATTCTTACATCATTCCCATGCCTGCTCCGCCGCCTGCTGGCATTGCCGGAGTATCTTCTTTGATGTTCGCTACACAAGACTCTGTTGTCAGAAGCGTAGATGCTACACTTGTTGCGTTCTGAAGTGCACTTCTTGTTACTTTAGCCGGATCAAGGATTCCTGCCTCTACCATATCTACATACTCTTCTGTCAATGCGTTAAATCCTACGCCTGGTTCAGACTCAGATACTTTATTGATAATGACAGAGCCTTCCAGTCCTGCATTTGCAGCAATGTGGAATAATGGAGCCTCCAGTGCTTTGAGAACTACATTAGCTCCTGTCTTTTCATCACCTTCCAGTGTTGCAGCATATTTTGCTACTTCTTTTGCTGCATGGATATATGCAGAACCGCCACCGGAGATAATTCCTTCTTCTACTGCTGCTCTTGTTGCTGCCAGAGCATCTTCCATACGAAGTTTTGCTTCTTTCATCTCAACTTCTGTTGCTGCTCCGACACGGATTACTGCAACTCCGCCTGCCAGTTTTGCAAGTCTCTCCTGAAGTTTTTCTTTATCGAATTCAGATGTTGTATCCTCAATCTGAGCTTTGATCTGAGCAACTCTTGCCTGGATGGAATCTTTGTCTCCACAGCCGTCTACGATAACTGTATTCTCTTTCTGTACTTTGACTGATTTTGCACGTCCAAGCTGATCCATAGTAGTATCTTTCAACTCTAATCCAAGCTCCTCGGAAATGACCTGTCCGCCTGTCAGAATAGCGATGTCTTTGAGCATCTCTTTTCTTCTGTCACCATATCCAGGTGCTTTTACAGCAACAACATTGAATGTTCCACGCAGTTTATTTACGATCAGGGTTGTAAGAGCTTCACCCTCAACATCCTCTGCAATAATCAGGAGTCTGGATCCTGACTGAACGATCTGCTCAAGTACTGGAAGGATTTCCTGAATGTTGCTGATTTTCTTATCTGTGATCAGAATATATGGATCCTCCAGATTAGCTTCCATCTTATCCATATCTGTTGCCATATATGCAGAAATGTATCCACGATCGAACTGCATTCCTTCTACAAGGTCAAGCTCTGTTTTCATTGTCTTAGATTCTTCGATTGTGATAACACCATCGTTAGAAACCTTCTCCATAGCATCTGCTACCATCTGGCCTACTTCCTCGCTTGCTGCTGAAATAGCTGCAACCTTAGCGATCTGGTCTTTACCGTTAACTTTGCTGGACATGTTCTTAATTGCCTCAACGGCTGCATCTGTAGCTTTCTGCATTCCTTTACGGAGAATGATCGGGTTAGCACCTGCTGCCAGGTTCTTCATTCCTTCATGTACCATAGCCTGTGCAAGTACAGTAGCTGTTGTTGTACCATCTCCTGCTACATCATTTGTTTTAGATGCAACTTCTTTGATGATCTGAGCTCCCATATTCTCAAATGGATCTTCTAACTCGATTTCTTTTGCGATTGTAACACCATCATTTGTAATCAGTGGTGCACCAAATGATTTGTCGAGTACTACGTTACGTCCTTTTGGTCCAAGTGTCACTCTTACTGTATCTGCTAACTGATTTACTCCTGCTTCCAGGGCTGCTCTTGCTTCTGCTCCGTATTTAATTTCCTTTGCCATGATTAAACTGCCTCCTAAATTAGACTTTACTGATTTCACACAAAATATTTAAAATTAACAAACATTCCTTATTCGATGATTGCTAAAATATCATCCTGTTTCACAACAATATATTCTTCGTCTTCAATCTCAACAGATGTTCCTGCATATTTAGAATAGATAACCTGCTGTCCTACTGTTACGTTCATCTTCACTTCTTTTCCATCAACAGTTCCGCCTGGTCCAACTGCCACAACTTCTGCCTGCTGTGGTTTTTCTTTAGACTGTCCAGGTAATACGATTCCTGACTTTGTAGTCTCCTCAGCCACGATCTGTTTCAATACGACTCTGTCTCCTAATGGTACTAATTTCATATTTATTCCTCCTTGCTTTAACATCTCTTTTATGTTGTTAGCACTCATAAAAAGAGAGTGCTATTAAAAACTCTAGGTATAAAATAGCACTCTCTTTCTCTTTTGTCAACACTCTTTTATTTATTTTATCTTGTTTATATTTTTTTCATAAAAGCCGTTTTGTACACGAAATACTAAGACTTTTCCGACTTTATTACAGTATCTTTCACGTATGACGCCCTGGCACCAGATTTCTTTTTTTTCACTATTGATCGTACATCTATATACTCCATCCAGCAAAAAACTTGTGATATCTGATTTTCCTGCAATTAAGTATATGTTCTCTTCTTCCGGATCATACCGGATTACTTTACAATGATGAATGATTTCATCTTTTTCTCCATCTTCCAAAAACGTCCGCGTCATCTGAAGCAGCGCCGGACACTCTTCATACATGTTGTCCATCCTCCGATTTTTCAAAGTTTAACCTCTGTTCTTTTCTTCCTTGATGTGCTCCAGTTCTGTAAATACATAATCATTTACAACTTTGATATAAGTTCCTTTCATTCCTGATGAACGAGATTCAATCACGCCTGCACTTTCGAACTTGCGCAGAGCATTTACAATTACAGAACGGGTGATTCCAACTCTGTCTGCAATCTTACTTGCAACCAGAATTCCCTCTGAGCCATCCAGCTCATCAAAAATATGAATGATCGCTTCAAGTTCTGAATAAGATAATGTACTGATCGCAGACTGTACAATGTGTTCTTTTCTTGTCTCCTCTGCACTTTCTTCGTTAACAGAACGGAGCATCTCCAGTCCTACAACTGTTGTTCCATACTCGCTGAGAATGATATCATCAATCTCATACGGTTTATCTACTTTGTAAATGAACAATGTTCCGAGACGCTCTCCTGCAATATTGATTGGCGTGATGATTGCCTGATATCCTCCGCTTGCCTCAGCAGAAAATCCCAGTGTCTGAAGATTTACATTCTCCTTTGTTGATAAGATACTAAGCAATCTCTCGTTCAACATACCATCAATATGCTCGCCAACCTCACAGGCAATCAGTTCTCCAATCGGCTGTACATTCAGGCACCGACTTTTTCCAAGCACCTTTCCTTTTTTACTGACTACCAGAACATTTGACTCCAGTATCTCAGTCAAGACATCACAAATGTCATTAAATACAACCTTGCTCGAATTATTGTTGTGTAGTAATTTGTTGATTTTTCTAGTTTTATCTAATAATTGTACGCCCATATGCAATTCCTCCATCTATGAGTGTATATTATCATACAATTCACGCTTATTCAATAAATTTCCTTAATTTTCTTTCTCTTTTTTTACACTTTCAGTGTAACCACATTGTTCATTGCTGCAAAGAAGTTTATTTCCTTTTTCTACCATATAATTTCCACACTGAGGACACTTCTTTTCAGACGGTTTTTGCCAGGACATGAACTCACATTCCGGATTATTTTCACAACCGTAATAGCGTCTTCCCTTCTTCGTTTTGCGAATTACTACATCTTTTCCGCACATCGGACATTTTACACCAATCTTTTCCAGATACGGCTTTGTATTCCGACATTCCGGGAATCCCGGACATGCCAGGAATTTTCCATGCGGACCGTATTTGATAACCATGTTTCTGCCACATTCTTCACAGATTACATCCGTTACTTCGTCCTCGATTTTTACCTCTTCCAGTTCTTCTTCCGCTTTTTTCACGGCTGCGTCCAAATCCGGATAGAAATTTTCAATAATCGTCTTCCATCTGACTTTTCCTTCCGCAACACCGTCCAGAAGACTTTCCATATTCGCCGTAAAACTGACATCCACAATACTTGGGAATGAATGCATCATTATATTATTAACAACTTCTCCAAGTTCTGTCATATAAAGGTTTTTATTTTCCTTCGCAACGTATCTTCTATTTATAATCAATGTAATTGTCGGTGCATAAGTACTTGGGCGTCCGATTCCCAGCTCCTCCAAAGTCTTTACAAGAGACGCCTCTGTATAGTGTGCCGGCGGCTGTGTAAAATGCTGCTTACTGTCAAACTGTTCCAGAGAAAGTTCACTGTTCTCATCCAGTCCCTTTAAAAGCACACCCTTCTCATCTTTTTCTTCTCCCGCCTCCGTATAGATCAGACGGAATCCTTCAAATGCAATCTTTGATGTTGCAACATTGAAACGATATTTTCCTGCTGCGATTTTTACAGAAGTAGTCTCATAAACTGCAGGCATCATACGGCTTGCAACAAAACGTTTCCAGATCAGCTGATACAGGCGGAACTGGTCACGGGACAAGGAATCCTTCAACATAGCCGGAGTGCGGGTAACATCCGTCGGACGAATTGCCTCATGAGCATCCTGAATCTTCTGACTGCCACTTTTCCTGGCGCCTTCTGCTGCCACATACTGACTGCCATACTGCTCTCCAATATAGCTTCTTACATTCGCATCTGCCTCTTCGGAAATACGGGTAGAATCCGTACGAAGATATGTGATAATACCCACGGTTCCACTTCCCTTGACATCAACTCCTTCATAAAGCTGCTGCGCAATACGCATCGTCTTGGAAGTTGCAAAATTCAAAGCTTTGGAAGCTTCCTGCTGCAGTGTACTTGTCGTAAATGGGACCGGTGCCTTTTTTGTACGCTCTCCTTTTTTGATCTCACTCACTTCATAGTCCGCACCATCAAGCTCCTTTAAAATCTTATTCAAGTGTTCTTTCGACTTAATCGTCATCTTCTCTTTCTCTGTTCCGTAGAACTTCGCGATCAAAGGCTTTCTCTCACCTTTTACGTTCAGCTCTGCATCCAGAGTCCAGTATTCCTCTGGAATAAATGCATCGATTTCCGCCTCACGATCTGCTATAATGCGAAGCGCTACAGACTGCACACGACCGGCACTTAAACCTCTCTTTACTTTGGCCCAGAGGAGGGGACTGATGCGGTATCCAACCACACGGTCCAGCACACGTCTCGCCTGCTGTGCATCCACCAGATCCATATCGATATCCCGCGGGTTCTTAAGAGATGCCTTCACCGCATTCTTGGTGATCTCATTGAAGCTAATACGATAAACTTTCTTATCCTCCAGTTTCAATGCTTTACTCAGATGCCAGGAAATCGCCTCTCCTTCGCGGTCCGGGTCAGTTGCGAGATAAACTTTATCTGCTTTTTTCACTTCTTTTCTGAGATTTGCAAGGATCTCTCCTTTTCCACGTATCGTAATATACTTCGGTTCGTAGTCATTCTCCACATCTACACCAAGCTGACTTTTCGGAAGATCTCTGACATGTCCATTTGACGCAGCCACCACATAATTACTTCCCAGAAACTTTTTGATTGTTTTCACCTTTGCCGGTGACTCCACTATCACGAGATATCGTGCCATATCTGTATCTAACCTCCATGTTATCTGTATCGGGCAAATTCCCGTACACTATTTTCGTTCAAATGCAAATGTTTCATCTCACATCTGACATTCTGACATAATAATTCTTTGCCGTTTCTTTTATATATCCTTCCATCTCCAGCGTCATAAGTGTTTCCATAAGAATCCGTGCATCAAGCCCGGTCTTCACCTGAATCTCACTTACATTTCTGGGGAACAAATCGAGACAACTATACACCACTTTTTCTGTTGTTTCAAGCATTTTTTCATTTTTTAATAATTCTGTAGAGTTTTCAGAAACCTCAATCTGCAGTTCTTTCAGGAATTCTTCCGGCGAGATTAATATGCCCGCACCTTGTCTGATCAGCCTGTGGCACCCCTGACTGAGAGTACTTGTGACAGGCCCTGGAAGAGCATATACGTCCCTCCCCTGTTCCAGTGCCATATCTGTGGTAATCAAAGATCCGCTTTTTTCTTTCGCTTCCATCACAAGCACTACATCTGCCAATCCACTGATGATACGATTTCTCAGTGGAAAATGATATGACATAGGTGGTTCTCCTGGTATTTGCTCCGAAATAATCCCTCCTTCTCTCTGAATATCCATATACAGACCGATATTTTCTCTCGGATAACAAATGTCCACACCGCAGCCTAACACGCCATAAGTTGTTCCCCCTCCATTTAGCGCACCCCGTTGTCCGGCCCCGTCAATACCAAGTGCAAGACCACTGATAATCTGTACCCCGGCTGATGCCAGACATTTTCCATATTCCAGCGCCTGCCCTTCCCCGTAATTACTACATCTTCTTGCTCCGATAATCGCTACCGAAGGCCGGTCTTCTTCCGGCAGTTTCCCTTTTACGTAAAGTGCATACGGTGCACCGTCAAGCTCCGACAACCGTTTCGGATATGTTTTTTGAAAATATGGCACAAAGTCAATTCCTTTTTCTTCCATATTATAATATTTTTCTTCTAAATCTTTCTGCTTTCTCGCCATTTTCAGCTGTTCTATATCCTTTTTTGTCAGGAAATTCTGTAATCTGAGTTGAGTTTCTTCTATATAATATATCTCTTTTGCAGAGCCATATGCCTCTCTTAGTTTTTTCTTCTTATTATCAGAGATATTTTTCATCCTGGCAAACCAGTATTCATAAATCACCCACATTACCTCCCCCAGTATTTTTTATCCAGCATACGGTATCCAAGCGCCTCTTTCAGATGGCTGCATCCAATCTGTTCTTTCCCGTCCAGATCAGCGATTGTTCTGGCGACTTTCAATACTTTATGATAAGTCCGGGCAGTCAGATTCATCGTTGAAAATGCACATCGCATCAGTTTTTCTTCTTTTTTTCCAATTTGGCAAAATTCTTCCATCTGCCGTACTCCGATTCCGGAGTTTGTCCGGATATCAGTCCCCTCATAACGCTGCTCCTGGATTTTTCTCGCCGTGCAGACACGGTTACGTATTTCTGCTGATGTTTCCTCTTTTCCAGTCTTATGTAATTCCCCGTATTCTACCCTTGAAGCCTCTACACATAAATCCATACGATCTAAAAAAGGCTGGCTTACATGACCCAGATAATTTTGAATCTGCGTTTTTGTACAATTACATTTGTTCAAATCCGGATAATTTCCACAAGGACACGGATTCATTGCCGCAATCAACATAAAATCAGCCGGATACTCATAACATCCACTGTTTCTGGAAATCCGGATTTTATGTTCCTCCAGAGGTTGTCTTAAAACTTCCAGCACTGGCTTATGGAATTCCGCCAGTTCATCTAGAAATAAGACACCTCCATGTGCAAGACTGATTTCCCCCGGATTCGGTATCACACCACCACCAATAAGTGCTGCTCTCGTTACCGTATGATGTACACTTCGAAATGGACGTTTTGTAATCAACGGATGTTCCCGGTCTACCATCCCTGCCACGCTGTAAATCTTTGTCACCTCCATACTCTCTTCCAACTGCATCGGCGGTAAGATGGTCGGGATTCGCTTTGCCACCATGGATTTTCCGCTTCCCGGCGGACCTACAAGCAACAGATTATGACCACCCGCTACTGCAACTTCAACCGCCCGCTTCACCATATCCTGTCCACATATATCACTGTAATCCACATCATATAGCATCTCCGGTTCCCATATCTGTTTAAACTCAGTGATTGCTTTCGTCTCTGATATTTTTTCCTTTAAATCTTCTGTATTATCATTTAAATCCCGGCACAATTGTTCCAATGTCCCGGCACCTATAATACGAATTCCCGGAACAAGACGCCCTTCTCTTACATTTTTTTCGGGCAAAATACATGTGTGAAATCCCTGCATCTTTGCCTCCAGAACGATTGGCAGAACTCCCTCTACTTCACGTACTTTCCCGTCCAGGCTAAGTTCCCCGGCTACAAGAACTCTCTCCAGCGCTTTTGCCGGAATATTGCCAACAGCTTCTAATACAGATAATGCGATTGGAAGATCATAAGATGCTCCTTTCTTTTTCACCGTTGCCGGCGACAGATTTACTACGATTTTCTTAGGTGGAAGCGAAAATCCACTGTTACGGATTGCAGTCCGCACCCACTCAGCAGCCTCCTTCACTTCCGACGAAAGATAGCCCACCATATGGAACATCGGAAGACCATTACTGACATCTGATTCTGCATGGATCACTTCAATGTGAAGTCCCTGAACACAGGCAGACGCAATTGAACTAAATGCCATTCATACACCTCATTTCTAACTGAACTATACTTTTTATTCACATTTTCATGTTCAGTCACTCATAGATTTTTTCGATAATCAGGTAACAATTAATAACAATCAATCTCAATCAAAATCGTTGGATTCTCCGGCGGATACCGCCCGATACAACAGATCTCCTGCAGACGGAAGAATTTCCTGTCTGAAGTAGCATCAGTATAGCACACTTTTCCACATGGGAAAAGCACAAATTTTCATTTTCCATCATAAACTATATCAAATCTGTCTCGAGGTGCATTTCTTGAAATCTTTCCCCCTTCCCCTGACTGCTTCTGAAGAACAGTATTACCTGCAAAAATATATCGAGGGCGACTTAAATGCCAAGCATATCCTGATTGAGCATAATCTCCGGCTCGTAGCTCATATTGTCAAAAAATATCAGGCAAATGTAGAAGAAGCTGAAGATTTGCTTTCCATTGGCACCATCGGGCTAATCAAAGCAGTCGTTACATTTAATCCGGGAAAAAACGTACGTCTCGGAACTTACGCTGCACGCTGTATTGAAAATGAAATTCTGATGCATCTGCGTGCCAGGAAAAAAACTTCTCGGGAAGTCTCCCTTTATGAACCAATCGGCACGGACCGGGAAGGCAACGAAATCCAGCTTTTCGATGTAATTGAGACAGACGATCAGGAGGCCCACCGGAAAATCGAGGAAAAAGATGATATTTTGAAATTATATCAACACGTAGAGTCTAAATTATCCACCCGGGAACGTCTGGTCTTAAAAATGCGCTATGGTCTGTATAACGAAGAAGAATATACACAGCGCGAAATTGCAAAGCTTCTTGGCATCTCCCGCTCCTATGTATCCAGAATCGAAAAGAGCGCTATTGAAAAACTGCGTGGGTATTTTTAATACTTGCGCAGTCTTCTTTTTTCCTGTACTATATTAGGTATAGGGTGTGGTATATATTATGAAAGATATATTGAAAAAATCTATATTTTACAGTTTCGCAATTGCTTTAACTTCGCAGCTCAGTATTAACTGGTTCACAGCAAACTTTAAAATATCCATTGCAGTCGTTATTCTGGCCGCTTGCGGATTATTAATGTCCAATTTTCCACTGATTCCGGTTACATTTTTATCCGCAATCGGTGTATTTTCTATGCGTATGATTGTCTACTGGATCACGAACGGACACTGGACGAGTCCTTCTCACTATATGCCGGAGATAGCTTTCTATCTTTGCTACGGACTTCTTCTACATCTGTATATCAGACGGTTTGATCATTTGTCGGCTGCTATTCATGAAAAGCGGAACCTGACACTTGGAGCTCTGATTCTGATCGATTACTCGGCAAACTTTATCGAGCTTCTTGTACGACTGGAACTCAGTTCCCTTGTGCTTCACATGCAGTCCGGAATCTTTCTGGCTGCTGTTATGCGTTCCTGTCTCACATGGCTTGTCATGTTGCTCTTTGAAAAATACCGGATCTTTTTAATTGAAAAAGAACATGAGGAACGTTATCAGAAACTGGTACTTCTCTTCTCCAAACTCAATGGGGAAATTGTCTGGATGAAGAAAAATACTACATTAATAGAAGAAACTATGAATAATTCTTACCGGCTCTTTGAAACACTGCGTGACTCAGGTGCCGATCCTGCCCTTGCCTCTTCTGCGCTTACTACTGCAAAAGATATTCACGAGATAAAGAAAGAATATCTGTTGATCATGCGCGGAATTTCTGAAGCACTGGAGCAGGAACTGGAAAATGACGGTATGTATCTGGAAGAAGTACTCTCCCTTTTAAAATCTTCCATCACCAATCTGGCAGAATCACAGGGAAAGACACTGAATCTTACTTATGAATATCAGAAAAATTTCTATACTTCCAGCCACTATGCCCTTCTTTCCATCTTCCGTAATCTTTTTGTAAATGCTTTGGAAGCTTCCAAGACTGATACAGTTAATCTTTCTGTCACAGAGGTCATCGAAGATGAGCAGGCTATTTTTACCGTTACTGATGACGGTCCGGGAATTCCGGCTGAATACATAGGCGAAGTATTTAAGACTGGATTCTCTACCAAGATTAATTTCCAGACAGGGGAAGTCAGCCGGGGACTTGGGCTGAATCTGGTGCAAGATCTTGTAGAAGGGGAATTGCATGGAACAATTGGTCTGACTTCTGTTCCGGGTCGGACAGTTTTTACCATCTGCATCCCTTTAAATGAATTGGAGGTAATGTCAAAATGATGTCTTTCTATTTTATAGACGATGATAAAAATATTTATAATATTTTGAAACTTATTGTAAATGAACGAGGACTCGGGGTATGTTGCGGCAGTGCCAATAATGCGGCTGAAGCACTGGAAGATCTTCCTTCAGCTAAACCGGATATTGTAATTGTAGATCTGCTCATGCCTGAGATGGATGGAATCAGCTTTGTAAAGCAGGCTCGAAAAATAGTACCGGATGCCTCTTATATTATGCTGTCCCAAGTGTCCTCCAAAGATATGATTGCTTCTGCCTATGAAGCCGGGATTGAATTCTTTATTCAAAAACCGATCAACAGTGTGGAAGTAGAAGCTGTCATTAAAAAAGTTTCCGATGGCTTATCTATGAAACGAATGGTCCGCAAAATGCAAAATATTTTCATGGAAGATACCAGCCCTGCACCTGTGACTGTACCTGACAATAGTGAGCAGATTGAGAATTCCCTTCGCACAATCCTTACAAGAATCGGTATTATCGGGGATATCGGCAGTAAAGATATCATTTCCATCGTCAAATATCTGGTCGATCACCAGGATCATGCTGACTCACTGACAGTCAGCGATCTGTGCAGCCGCTTCTGTGATACACCAAAATCTATGGAGCAGCGCATACGCAGAACAGCATTTAATGGTCTTGTAAACCTGGCTCACCTTGGTCTTGAAGATTACAGTAACGAAATTTTCGTAGACTATTCCAGCACATTATACAATTTTGAGCAGGTTCGCAGAGAAATGGATTTTATACGTGGAAAGACTGATAAACACGGCAATGTAAGGATTAAGCAGTTTTTGAACGCATTGGCCTCTTATTGTCAATAATGCACAAAGTTATCGCGATTTGTTAAATTTTTAATGTTGTTTTGACACCATTTGATACTTTTTGTAACCATGCTTATATATTAATCTCATCAATAAACACGGCGATGTTATTAAAAGAACAAATCAAAGAAATGTGAGGTACAAAGTATGGTAACAATTTTATCTGGTGTAGGTTTACTACTCGTCACTCTGGCAGTCTTCTCTATTTTCAGTCTGAAGATGCCAAAAGGATCTCTTGCAATGGGCGGTATGGCAGATGCAGCCGTTGCAACATTCCTTGTTGAAGCAATTCATAAGTATATTTCCGGTGATCTGATTGGCATTGCATTCTTACGTGAAGTTGGAGATATCTCCGGAAGCATGGGCGGTGTTGCCGCAGCTACTCTTGTTCCAATTGCAATGGGTGCTAACCCGTTATTCGCAGTTGTAGCCGGTGTTGCTGTTGGTGGATTCGGAATCCTTCCTGGATTTATCGCAGGTTATGTCATCGGATTCATCGCTCCGATTATTGAAAAGAAACTTCCTGTTGGAATTAACATTATTGCAGGAGCACTTGTAATTGCTCCAGTTGCCCGTATTATTGTAACAGTTGTTGATCCTGGTGTAACATGGATTCTGTCACACATTGGTGCTACTATTTCTGCTGCTACAGACCAGTCTCCAATCGTTATGGGATTCCTGTTAGGTGGAATGATGAAGATGATCTGTACATCGCCGCTTAGTTCTATGGCGCTCACAGCTATGTTAGGACTGACCGGTCTTCCAATGGGTATTGCAGCCATCGCATGTTTTGGTGGATCCTTTACAAATGGACTTGTATTCCACAAACTGAAACTTGGTAACAAAGGTAATGTGATCGGCGTTATGCTTGAGCCATTAACACAGGCTCCAATCGTTACTTCTAACCCGATTCCGATTTACGGTTCTAACTTCTTCGGAGGTGGATTTGCCGGAATTTCAGCAGCAGTATTCCACATTGTGAACGATGCACCTGGTACAGCATCTCCAATCCCTGGACTGTTAGCACCATTTGCATTTAACCCGGTTCAGAATGTATTACTTGCTCTTCTGTTCGCAGCTATCGGAGGAAGTGTTGCAGGACTTGTAGGTGGAACAATTTTCAAACACATTCGTATGAAAAACGGAACTTACGAGAAAGCATCTGAAGCAGCCGAAGAAATGGCAGAAGCAGAGCTTGAGCCTGGAATGTAAGTATCGCACTCCATCGATATTGACATTGATACATATTAAAAAAGATGCGCTTCGCCAGCGCATCTTTTTTTATTACACAAGAAATGAAATTCATGATATTCTATGCAACAAGTTCTCATTTACCGCCTTACTGAACTTCTGGCTCCTGCCTGCGCAAAATATCATATGGGCTTGCCTGACCGCCTTCTAACTCAATATAGAGCACTTGTTTAGAATGTGGTGCACTCTCCTGGTCTTCACCTTCTTCGTTGATAATCCGTTTGACTGTAACTTCTACATTTTCTCCATCCGGTTTCATAATCTCAATTGTCTCACCGACTGAGAATTTATTACGTTGCTCAATCTTGCAGCGCCCGTCACAGATTTCTCCTACAATTCCAAGATAAGTATATTCTTTTACATAAGTATTGCTGTCATAGATCTGGCTCTCTTCGGTTGGTTTCCCAAAGTAGAATCCTGTAGTGAACTGACGATATGTGCAGTTAGATATCTGATCCAGATACCAAGGCATGTTATCTCTGTATTTCTGTGGATCTTCCAGATAGTCATCTATCGCTTTGCGATAAGTTCTTGCAACTGTTGCAACATAAAGAGCCGTTTTCATACGCCCTTCAATTTTAAAGCTGTCGATTCCGGCATCAATCATTTCCGGAATATGCTCGATCATGCATAAGTCTTTTGAGTTGAAAATGTATGTTCCACGCTCATTTTCATAGACAGGCATATACTCTCCCGGTCTCGTCTCTTCCACGATGGAATATTTCCAGCGGCACGGATGCGTGCATGCTCCCTGATTTGCGTCACGACCGGTAAAGAAATTACTAAGCAGACATCTTCCGGAATATGATATACACATTGCTCCGTGAATAAAGCTTTCAATCTCCATCTCAGCCGGGATTCTTTCACGGATTTCTTTGATTTCTCTCAAGGATAATTCTCGGGCAGATACTACGCGGGAAGCTCCCTGCTTCCACCAGAACTGATAGGTCGCATAGTTCGTGTTATTCGCCTGCGTGCTGATGTGGCGCTGAATCTCTGGGCAGATTTCCTTTGCCAGCTCAAACACACCGGGATCTGCGATAATAAGCGCATCTGGTCCAACTTCTTTTAATTCTTTCAGATACTCTTCTACTCCCGGAAGATCATCATTATGCGCAAGAATATTGACCGTCACATGTACTTTTACACCATGTGCATGCGCAAATTCCACACCCTTCTTCATATCTTCCATGGAAAAATTCTTTGCTTTCGCACGAAGCCCAAATGCTTCGCCACCAATATATACTGCATCTGCACCAAACATAACCGCAGTCTTCAATACTTCCAGACTGCTGGCCGGGATTAATAATTCCGGACGTTTCTGACTCATACTTCTCTTCTCCTTCTCTTTTTATTAATTTTCTATTCTTCTTAAATATCACTGCTTAAATATCTATCACTATTTAAATATCACTGCGCTTTACACTCAATGCCACGCCGTCTCCCAGTGGAATAATCGATGTCTGTAACTGATCATGATGCTTTAACTCATAGAGATACTCCCGCATACGGCTGTGAATAGTCCGGTTCCTGCGCTCCACCGCGAATCTGGACTCAATAATATCACCTTCCTGCAGCACATTATCTGACACAAGCACTCCATCTGTCCCAAGAAGCCGCATAACTTCCGGAAGGTAATGAATGTACTGCCCTTTTGCCGCATCCACAAATATCAGGTCATACGGCCCTTCCAGGCCATGCATCACTTCCAGGGCATCTCCCTCAATCAAATCAATCTGCTCTTCCTTCCCTGCCCGTTTAAAATTCGCCCGGGCTATCGGAATTCGTTTATCATAATTTTCTATTGTTGTAATATGCCCGCCTTCCGGCATATATTCACTCATAAGAATTGACGAAAAACCAACCGCAGCTCCTACTTCCAAAATCCGCATCGGTCTTTTGATCATCAGCAGAACCTTCAGAAAACTCTGCATTTCTTTCCGGATAATCGGCACACGGTCTCTTAAAGCTTCCTGCTCAATCGCTTCAATTACCGCGCTTTCCGGCACCTCCAGCGACCGGATATAAGTCACCATCCGCTCATCTACGATCATTTACAACCACCTCTCTCCTCAATCAGGGACACCCCACCTCGCAATTGGGGACACCCCTCTTCGCAATTGGGGACGTAGCACTTCTTCAAAGTACTACGTCCCCTGTTAAATAAATATCACTTTATACATCCATAATAATCGGCAAAATCATCGGACGACGTTTTGTTTTTTTCCAGATAAATTCGTTCATTGTATCGCGGATCACTAATTTTATCTTGCTCCAGTCAGCATTTCTCTGATGATTCAGGCAATCTTCTACTGCGTCAGTTACGACTTGTCTTGCCTCTTCCATAAGATCTTCTGACTCACGAACATAGACAAATCCACGGGACACGATATCCGGTCCTGCCAGGAGCTGGTTGCTTCCGCGCTCTAACGTCAGGACTACGATCATAATTCCGTCCTCTGCCAGATGCTGTCTGTCTCGAAGTACGATATTTCCCACATCACCGACACCAAGTCCGTCTACAAGAATCTCTCCCGTATGGACTTTATCTACGACTTTTGCCTCTTGTTCACTGACTTCCAGTACATCTCCGGAATGAAGCATGAAGACATTCTCTTTTGGAATTCCAAGAGATTTTGCCAGGTTCGCATTTGCCTTTCTGTGACGGTACTCACCATGTACCGGTACTGCATACTTTGGTTTGACCAGTGAATAAATCAGCTTTAATTCTTCCTGACACGCATGTCCGGATACATGAGCATCCTGAAAGATAACATTTGCACCTTTCTCAGACAGCTCATTGATAACTCTGGATACGGATTTCTCATTTCCAGGGATCGGGTTAGAGCTTAAAATAACTGTATCGCCTGGCATGATCGTTACCTTCTTGTGAATGTCTGCCGCCATTCTGGAAAGAGCCGCCATAGACTCACCCTGGCTTCCGGTCGTGATCAGAACCGTCTTCTCCGGCGGATAATTCTTAAGCTGGTCAATCTCGATCATCGTGTTCTCCGGAACATTCAAGTATCCGAGTTCCTGTGCTACCTGAATGATATTCACCATACTGCGTCCTTCTACCACAACCTTACGGTCATACTTGCACGCTGAGTTGATGATCTGCTGTACACGATCTACATTAGACGCAAATGTCGCAATGATGATTCTTGTATTCTGATGTTCTGCAAATATATGATCAAAAGTAATACCTACCGTACGTTCAGACTGTGTAAAGCCTTTTCGTTCTGCATTGGTACTGTCTGACAAAAGTGCCAGTACTCCTTTTTTTCCAATCTCTGCAAATCTCTGAAGATCGATAGCATCTCCAAAGACTGGTGTATAATCTACCTTAAAGTCTCCTGTATGCACAACAATTCCTGCCGGGGAATAGATTGCAAGTGCTGCTGCATCCTGGATACTGTGGTTCGTCTTAATAAATTCTATCCTGAACTGTCCAAGGTTGATAGACTGTCCATGTTTTACTACTTTTCTTCTCGTTGAGCGAAGCAGATTGTGCTCTGTCAGCTTCTTCTCTATAATACCCATCGTAAGCTTTGTTGCATAGATTGGGATATTGATCTCCCGTAAAATGTAGCTTAATGCTCCAATATGATCCTCATGACCATGCGTGATAACAAATCCTTTTACTTTCTCAATATTGTTTTTCAGGTATGTCACATCTGGAATAACAAGGTCAATTCCAAGCATACCGTCCTCCGGGAATGCCAATCCGCAATCCACAACAATAATACTGTCTTCGTACTCGAAGGCAGTAATGTTCATTCCGATCTTCTCGAGTCCCCCGAGTGGAATGATACGCATACTTCCAATATTCTCTTTTTTCAAGTTTACACCTCCACGTAATTACAGACCCCCAGTGTAACAAAGGGTCTATTTCTGTTTCTTTCTACATTCACTGCACTGTCCGTAGAACTTTAATTCGTGGTCTAACACATGAAATCCTGTCTCTTCTTCTATATGCCGCTCCAGTTCATCCAACAGGTCGTCTTTAAAAGGCAGTACTTTTCCACATGTTTTACATATCAGATGGTGATGATGGTGCTTTCCTGTGCCATCCAGCGTCTCCCCGATCTCATAACGCACACATCCATCATCCAGATTAATACGATCCACCAATTGCATTTCCAGTAACAACTGCACTGTTCGGTAAATGGTTGCCAGCCCGATCTCCGGGTAATCTTCTTTTACGAGCTCATAGATATCTTCTGCAGTCAGATGTCTGTCCTTATTCTCTGCAAGAACCTGCAGTACAAGCAGTCTCTGATTCGTCACTTTAAGCCCTTTTTCTTTTAACTTTTTCTTAAAACTCTCCTGACTGACTGACATAATTCATTACCTTTCAATTTCCACATCTTCCAGAAGTTCTTCAAAAACTCCCATTATCCCATTCAGTTCTTTTTCATCTTCCACAAACTCATAGATTGCCTCGGATGATTCCTCCGGTGACGTGTCTTTTAAAATCCAACATTCTGCATCGTCTTCTTCCGAATCCGTGACAAGAATATACGATACTCCATTTAACTTTGTCTGCTCCAACACAAAAAACTCTTCATTTTCCTGTGAATCTGCAGACGCAAATGTAATCTTTTCCATAAATCTTCTACCCTTCTTTATTCAGGTGTGCGGAGTCCAGGTATCCCTGCAATATAAAAACAGCCGCAATCTGGTCAATATACTTCTTGCGGTCTTCTCTTCTTACCTTATTCTCGATTAAAGTCCGCTCTGCCGAAACAGTAGTCAGACGCTCATCCCACATCACGACCTCAAGGCCGGTCCGTCGTCCGATCATCTCACCAAATTGCATAGATTTTTCCGCCCGATCTCCAATATCATTGTTCATATGCTTCGGAAGTCCGAGCACAATCTTCTCAACTTCATACTCTGCCACCAGTTCCTCGATGCGGGCACATGTCTTCCGAAGCTTGTTCTCGTCCTTACGGCATATAGTCTCTACAGCCTGCGCAGTTATCCCCAAAGGATCACTGACAGCCACCCCGACTGTACGCGAGCCGTAGTCCAGTCCCATAATCCTCATATATATTATCCCCACTTATTATGCTCAATATACGTCTTGAACATCTCTTCAACCAGCTCATCCCGTTCCATCTTCATAATCAGACTGCGGGCACCATTGTAACTGGTAATATAAGTCGGATCACCTGACATAATATAACCTACGATCTGGTTCACCGGATTATACCCTTTTTCCACAAGAGCCTTGTACACAATTTCAAGAATATCTTTTGCCTGAATCTGTGGTGCACTCTCTACCTGAAAAAATTGTGTATTGCTTAATTCTTTCATACTACTCACGTCCTTCACATTACTTTGTAATTATTCTCACATCTTCATAATTACATTTCTTCAATCTTATTCTAACCTATCATTTGTCAAAATTCAATGAATTATTTGCTTTGTATCTTCGATTTTAACATTTTTCAGTTGATTTGATAGATTTTCTTCTGTTTTTAAACCAATTTTAACATATTCTTTCGTATGCCCGACCTGGTAAATGCCGTCTTCTGTCTCAACTGCCTCTTCCATCAGCACTTCCTGTGTCGTTCCAAGGAGTTTTTCTTCATAAGCTTTCTGTTTTCTATGTCCAAGCTCGATCATTTTCGCGCTTCGCTCACTTTTTATTTCCTCCGGAACCTGATCCGGCATCACGGCTGCTTTTGTTCCTGCTCTTCTGGAATATTTGAAAATGTGTGTTTCATAGAAATTCACGCGGTCTACAAAATCCATGGACTCGGCAAACTCTTCCTGTGTCTCCCCCGGAAATCCTACAATCACATCTGTTGTCAGTGCCGGATTGTGGAAATATTTCCGTAAAAGATCACATTTTTCCATATATTCTTCTGCACTGTAACGACGATTCATACGCTTCAGGGTCGCATTGCAGCCACTCTGTAATGACAGATGAAAATGTGGACACATCTTCGGAAGTACCGCAATACTGGAAGCAAATTCTTCTGTAATGATCCTCGGCTCCAGAGATCCAAGCCGGATTCTTTTAACACCGTCAATTTCATGGACTTTCTGGATCAGTTCCAGAAGGCTCTCCCCGGTATCAATTCCATAAGAACTCAGATGGATTCCTGTCAGCACAACTTCTTTATATCCGGAAGCTGCCAGTGTCCGCACCTCTTCTAATACATGTTCCAGGTTACGGCTTCTGACACGTCCTCTCGCATACGGAATGATGCAGTAAGAACAGAACTGATTGCACCCATCCTGGACCTTGATATACGCGCGGGTATGCTCTGCTGTATGAGTGACCTGCATCTCCTCATATTCTTTCTCATGGTTGATATCAAGCAGCTCTTTTTTTACTTTATGCTGAGCATTGTAATACTCGTCCAGAATCGCGATCAGGTCTTTCTTTTTATTATTTCCAACTACGATGTCCACACAAGGGTCGATATCTTCTCCTCTTGCCTGCACATAACAGCCTGTCGCCACAACTACCGCATCCGGGTTCATTTTCCGTGCTTTATGAAGCATCTGCCGGGATTTGCGGTCTGCAACATTGGTGACTGTACATGTATTGATAATATAGACATCTGCCCCTTCTTTAAATGGCACGATCTCATATCCATTCTGCTCCAGAAGCTCCTGCATAGCCTCTGTCTCATATGCATTTACTTTGCAGCCCAGATTATGGAGCGCAGCTTTCTTTTTCATTTTACACATTCCTTTCAAAATATTTGGTAATTTGTTTCTTGACTTTTATCTGTCATACTTTTAAGATAGAGATGATAGAAGTATGATAAATAAGGAGGTAACGTACAATGAAAACTGTACAGGTTTATTTAAATTCAATCCAAAAGGTGAACTCTTTTTCTCACGAGCTTGAACAATTCGACAACGACTTTGATCTTGTTTCCGGAAGATATATCGTAGACGCTAAGTCTGTTATGGGAATCTTCAGTCTGGATCTGAATGAGCCAACAACTCTGAATATCCACGCAACAGATTCTGAGATGGGTCCTATTCTTGAAGCGATCAAGCCTTATATCGTAAGCGAAGATCCTAAGTAAGATTCAGGCCAAAAAGCATATATCAAAAGCAAAGCAGCAAAGATAACAGGGCAGTTCTTCTTTTCGAAGGGCTGCCCCTTTTTATTTCACTTTTTCTATTTCACTTCAATGATCTCTGCTGTATCTAACGCTGTCTGCATAAGTTCATCGATTTTCTCTGCCAGATTCTCCTCAGAACGGCGGATAACCTCGATATTCGGCTTTGTGACCGGATGCTTTGCCACGAAAATGGTACAGCAATCCTCAAATGGAAGAATGGAGGTCTCGTAAGTATCGATCTTCTCTGCCACATCTACAATGTCCTGCTTATCAAATCCAATCAGTGGACGATATACCGGCATCGTACATACATCATTCGTTGCAGCCAGGCTCTGCATAGTCTGACTTGCCACCTGTCCGATACTCTCTCCCGTCACCAGTCCAAGGCAGCCATCACGTCTTGCGAATTCTTCCGCAATACGCATCATATAGCGGCGCATAATAATAGTCAGCTCGTCATGCGGGCATTTGTCATAAATATACAACTGAATATCTGTAAAGTTTACAACATGTAATTTGATCGGTCCGGAATATCTTGCCACAATCTTCGCAAGATCAACAACTTTTTGCTTTGCACGCTCACTTGTGTACGGCGGTGCATGGAAATAAGTTGCCTCAAGACCAACTCCTCGTTTGGATACCATATAGCCTGCGACCGGGCTGTCAATCCCACCGGATAACAGAAGCATAGCGTTTCCATTGGTTCCTACCGGCATTCCGCCTGCTCCTGGAATAATCTCAGAATAAACATAGATTTCATTTCTCACTTCTACATTTACCAGTACATCCGGGTGATGTACGTCTACTTTGATCTCCGGGAACGCATAGAGAATCGCCTCTCCAAGGTCACGGCTTATTTCCATAGAGTTCTTCGGATATGACTTTCTGGCACGGCGTGACTCTACCTTAAATGTAAAGTTGCGGTCCGGATACATCTCTGCCATATAAGCTACCACGTCTTTTTTCAATTCCTCGAAACCTTTATCCTCCATACGGACAACCGGGCAGATTCCGACCAGTCCGAACACTCTTTTCAAATGTTCCACCGTATCCTCGTAATCATAATCACCCTCACAGTCCACATAGATTCTTGCCTGGGATTTGTGGACATCAAAGTTCCCGTCTACATCCTTTAACGCATAACGCACCTGTCTTACAAGAGCATCTTCAAAAAGATAACGGTTCTTTCCTTTGATACCAATCTCCCCGTATTTCAATAAAAATGTATGAAATCTCATCGATCTTCTCCTCATTTATCTCTAATGTCTGGTATATTTTCTAAGCATCGGTACTATATTATACAGAGTATCTAATGTATAGTCAATCTCTTCCATCGTATTAAACTCAGAAAGACTGAATCTAAGCGTTGCATCCAAAAACTGCTGACCGGCTCCGATTCCTTTTAACACGCCACTGATCTGCGGATGGTTGGAAGCACATGCAGAACCACTGGATACATAGATGCCTTTATCTTCCAGCGCATGCAGAAGAACCTCGCTTCGGATTCCCGCAAATCCAACACTGATAATGTGTGGCGCACTGGTCTCATCATAAAGACCATGGATGGTCGTATCCGGGATCTGCTTCACGCCTTCAATAAAATGCTCCTTCATCGCACGCATCGCTGCAACTTTTTCATCCAGATTTTCATAAATCATCTTCGCAGCAAGACCAATTCCTGCAATTCCAGGTACATTTTCCGTACCGGAACGGACATTTTTCTGTTGTTCACCGCCAAATACGATTGGTTTTATCTTCACATGTTCATCAATATAAAGCACTCCAATTCCTTTTGGTCCATGAATCTTATGTCCACTGATGGAACACATATCCACCTTCAGGCGCTTCGGGTAAATGTGATACTTTCCAAATCCCTGCACGGCATCCACATGGAACAAAATGTTCTTGTTATACGCTTTTACCATGCTGGCAGCCTCCTGGATCGGCTGTACGGATCCCACCTCATTATTCACATACATCACAGATACAAGGATCGTGTCTTCACAGAGTGCATCCTTCAGTGCGTCCAGACTGATTCTTCCATAGCGGTCCACTGGAAGAAATGTAACACGAAATCCTTCCTCTTCCAGATAGCGCATCGTATTAATGATTGCCGGATGCTCAATTCCGGATGCGATCAGATGATTCCCTGCTCTTCGATTCGCTTTTGCTGCCCCGATCAATGCCAGATTATCACTTTCCGTACCTCCGGACGTGAAAAAGATTTCTTTCTCCTGCACCTTTAAAAGCTTTGCAAATATCTCTTTCGCTTCTTTTATATATTTTTCAGCCTCCACGCCCTTACGGTGCATGGAAGATGGATTTCCATAATCTTCACACAATACCTTACGGACCAGATCTCCCACTTCCGGGTAGGCTCTCGTCGTAGCAGAATTGTCCAGATATACTTCTTTCATTCTATCTCACTTCCTGTTTCCTTTTTTCCAATAACAGTTGATCACTGTCTCTTCTTATCATCAATATATGTCCTTGCAATTTAATATGTAACTTGCTCCAGTTGAAACATCAGCACAGACAATAGCGCAAGTCCCGCTGTCTCTGTCCGTAAAATACGCTTTCCGAGAGTTATGACCTGGCCGCCCATCTCACATGCAAGCGCAATCTCATCCGGATCAAATCCGCCTTCCGGTCCGATAAATATTCCAACAGACTGTCCCGGCTTTATGGACTGTATCAGTTTCTTTGTGTGGTCTATACCTTCTGCACACTCATAAGGCACCAATACAACATCCAAATCTTTTGCCATCTCAAGGGCTTCCTTATAAGTCTTCACAGACGTCACTTCCGGCACGATCCCCCGCCCGGACTGTTTGGCTGCGCTGGCTGCAATTGTATTCCAACGCTCCACTTTCTTCGCCCCTTTTTTCGCATCCAGCTTCACCACACACCGCTTCATGGAGACCGGGACTACCGCATAGATCCCAAGCTCCACACATTTCTGCACGATCAATTCCATCTTCTCCTGCTTCGGAAGACCCTGAAACAGATAGATCTTTGATGGAAGTTCCGCATCTGAAGCTTTCGTCTCTACGATTTTCAACTGCACCTGCTCCTCTTCAAAATCCCGAACCTGGCAGAGATATTCTTTTCCCTGACCGTCACTGACCGTCACTTCCTCACCAATTCGCATACGGAGCACATTTTTCATATGATTCACATCAGAACCTTCGATCCAGATTGTTTCTTCCGATACCTGAGAGGCATCTACAAAAAAATGCTGCATTTTCTCTTTACTCCTCTAAGCATTCTTTCTTGCTACAACAGACACCCACTCGCCCTGGTGATTCACTTCCAGAACTTCCAGTCCGGCAGCCTTCACAGCTTCTACTACAACATTTTCTTTATCTTCGATAATTCCACTTGTAATATATACAGCCCCAGGCTTCATCTGATGAATGATGACCGGCGTCAGCGGAACAAGGACATCTGCCAGAATATTTGCTGCTACAATATCATATTTTTCATATCCAACCGCATCCTGAACAGCTTTATCGTCAATGATGTTTCCAATCATGACCTCGTACTGATCCTTGCGGATCCCATTCACTTCCATATTCTCGTGAGTCGCATCAATGGCACATGGATCAAGATCTGTTCCAAGAGAATGCTTTGCCCCGAACTTAAGCGCCAGCATTCCAAGAATCCCGCTTCCACAACCAACATCTAAAATCTCCGTCTCGGATGTCACATATTTTTTCAACGCCCGGATGCAAAGCTGTGTCGTCTCATGCATACCTGTTCCGAACGCTGTACCCGGATCAATGTGAATGACCATCTTGTCGCTGTCCTCCGGCTTTACATTTTCCCAGGACGGGATTACAAGAATGTCGTCTATATAGAATTGATGGAAGTACTGCTTCCAGTTGTTGACCCAGTCTACATCTTCCGTCTCAGATTCCTCAATAGTACACTCCCCAACATCAAGAAATGCACGCATATCTTCCAGTTCTTTTCTCACGTTCATAAGAACCGGCGCCACATCTTCTTCCTCATCCAGATAAAATGTCAAATATGCTGTCCCGTCATCATCTGGAATATCCGGCAGAATATCCACGAACATCTGCTCCTTATCCTGTTCTGTAAGCGGAATCTTATCCTCAATCTGCACACCTTCAATTCCAAGATCTGCAAGCATACTGCTCACAATATCCTCCGCCTGTGTCGTTGTTTTTAAACGAAACTGCTTCCATTTCATAATACTTTCTCCTTCTTTACGTTCATTATCTTCCTTTGATGATACCCGGTTTCTAACCTCGTTATCATTTATTTCATTTCTTCTCTTACAGCCTGTAACGCTGCATCCACCACATGATGCATATCCATATAACGGTAAAATCCCAAACGCCCTCCAAAGATTACGTTCTCTTCCTTCTCTGCCAGCTCTTTGTATTTTGCATAAAGTGCTGTATTCTTCTCATCATTGACCGGATAATAAGGTTCGTCCCCTTTCTTCCATGTCACCGGATACTCTCTGGAAATAACGGTCTTCTCCTGGGTTCCAAATTCAAAATGCTTATGCTCAATGATTCTTGTATATGGAACCTCATACTCTGTATAATTGACCACCGCATTTCCCTGATAATTGTCTGTATCCAGAATCTCTGTCTCAAAACGGACCGTACGATATTCTAATTCACCAAAACAATAGTCAAAATATGCATCTACAGGTCCAGTATACACTACTTTTTTACCGAGTGGGCGAAGATTTTCTTTTTCTTTCAGATAATCCACATTCAAACGGACCTCCGCGCCTTCCAGCATCTTCTCAATGATCTGCGTGTAGCCTCCCACCGGAATCCCCTGATAAAGGTCATTAAAATAATTGTTATCATAAGTCAGGCGGACCGGCAGTCTCTTAATGATCTCCGGCGGCAGCTCTGTCGCACGCCTTCCCCACTGCTTCTCAGTGTACCCCTTGACCAGGATCTCATAAATATCTTTTCCAACCAGGCTGATTGCCTGCTCTTCCAGGTTCTTCGGCTCCTTCACGCCATATTCCTTCACCTGTTCCTCAATCTTAGCCTTCGCCTCTGCCGGTGTAATCACACCCCAGATCTTATGAAATGTATTCATATTGAACGGCATATTGTACATCTGGCCTTTATAATATGCCACCGGGCAGTTCGTATAACGGTTAAATGTTGCAAACTGTCCAATGTAATCCCACACCTCTTTATTACTTGTGTGGAAAATATGTGCTCCATACTGATGCACCTGAATTCCTTCCATCTCTTTTGTATAAATGTTTCCACCGATATGCGAACGCCTCTCTACAACGAGGCAGCTCTTTCCTGCCTTCATAGCCTCATGGGCAAAGATTGCTCCATAAAGCCCAGACCCTACAATAATATAATCGTACATAATCCCTCCTGCTGCCTTTTAAGCTCCATTTATGCCTTTCAAACTCCATTTATGCCTTTCAAACTCCATTTATGCCTTTTAAGTTCCATTTATTAAGAGAGGAATGCATCTTACATTATGCATTCCTCCCTGGTTACTCATTTCACTCTTATTAATCCAGATCAATATAATCTACCTGGAATGTGTCATCCTTCTCAGAATGGCTGCGTCTCTCCTTCGGACGCTCACTGAGCAGATCATCTAAATCATCTACCATATCATCCTCTTCTTCCTCATCCATCACAAATGATTCGAAGTTCTCATCTTCATATAAAGACATATCCGTAATGGTATTAAAATCATCGAATTTCACTGTACGAAGCGGTGCTTCTCTGACTTCATCAAATTTCTCTTCTTCAAAGTCATCATCTGCATAATCATCTTCGTCATCATAACGCTTGCTATCATAACGATCGTCATCATCATCATCGTCAAATTCGTCAAATTCGTCATCATCGTAGTCATCGAAATCATCTTCGTCTACGACTTTTTTCTTTTTGCCTTTTTTCGGAGCCGGCTGAGCTTTCTTTTTATTTTTCTTCTTCGGAGCCGGTTCCGGTTCTTCCTCTTCTAAGTCGATTCCATACTCATCATACAGATCATCCAGCTCAATATCACGGTTACGAAGCTTCACACGAACCACAATCAAACGGATAATGAGAAGAAGTAAAATAACAATAAAGATAATCGTAAATACTTTAAAATGTCCGTCAATCACATTCTGCATCTTGTCAAAGAAGCCATTTGCCTTTTTCTTAGCATTGCTTGCTCCGGTATCCTGCTTTACATCACATCTCTGATACGTATTCTCCTGAGAATCATACTCGTAGAAATTCTTCGTACCATTGTTGTTTACAGCATACATCAGATAAAATCCATCTTTGTCATTATCCTGCCATACAGGGAATTCCTGTCCGTTCAGCGTCAGTGTTGTCTGCACATAATTAGATGGCAGCTTCACACTTGTATCACTTAACAGAACAATCGTTGTTGTATCGGAAATATCAATCTCTTCATATGGTGCAAATGTTGCATTTGAATCATCATATAAGAAGAAATTGGAATTACCATCCGCTGATGTCAGATAAGCAAGGTAAATACCATTTGTCTCGTTATAAGCCATTGGGCGGTCAGCGCCCTCATAATTCATTGTTGTCTTTGTAAATCCTGCTGGAACAGAAGCTTCTACAAAATCACTCAGCGTATAAGATGTACCGTTCACCTCAACGGTTGCATCACCACTAGCTGCTGTGTCAGCACCTTCTGCTGCCTGAGTATCATCCACGATCTTAGAAGGATCTCCGGCAGCGATTGTCACTGTAGATTTTCCTTCTGTCAACTTAACCTCTGAACCAGAACTGGATTTCACATCCTGAGATGCTACCGTAATCTCTGTGGAACCTTCTTGCAGTGCCTGGAATGTCATGGTAAATGACACTTCTGAAGAGCCGCCATTTCCTGAGTATGTCAGGGTTCCATCACCACCGGTCACTCCATCACCGGAATTAAACTTCAATGCACTGGCATCATAAGAAAGTGTTACTGATGAACTTCCAAGAGATCCACTGCTGGATTTTAAAACACATTTTACGTCTACCATATCTCCCACAGCCGTACTCGGATCTGCAAAAGAAATTCTACCGCCAGCTGCATGGGATGTCAGTGTCACGCTGGTAGCCAGCACACATACACAGGCAACTGCAGCCAGTACTTTCTTTAAAAACTTCATGTACTTTACCTCTTTTTTCTATAGTTTCTGTATTTTAAGAATGGTTATACATTATTCTGCACTTTCACCACCGGAAGATTCTCCGCCGCCGGAGCTGCTTCCACCAGATTCACTTCCGCCACCGGAACTGCTGCCGCCTGAACCGCTTCCGCCAGATTCACTTCCGCCACCGGAACCACTGCCTGAACTACCGCTACCGGAGCCGCCGCCTGAACCGCTGTCTGATTTACTGCCACCGGAGCTTCCACTGCCAGAGGAATTGCCGCTACCGGAGCCTCTACTTGAAGCTCCTGAAGATTTATTGGAACTGCTTCCTGATGAACCCTTAGAAGAACTGTTGGAGCTGTCATCGTAATAACTGTCATTATCTTTTGTTGTACCTTTACCAACATCAGTTGCTTTCTTTTTTATTCCTGCTTCAATATTTTGCACAGTTTCAGACGGCGTATATCCGTCATCTCCAAAGAAGAACTGATGCAATTGTTGTACATCGCTAGTTAAACTAGTCGGAATAACTGTACTTCCAATTCCACTCAAAGTTCCTGTTGAAACATTATATGGAAATCCTGTTGTCTCTCCTAATTTATAACTTTTAAAATCTTTCGCATAAGATAATATTTCCGGCAAAGTAAAGTTTGTTCCAACTTCATCAAATACATCATCAATAATTTTATTTATTGTAGCCAAATTAGCAGACTGTAATTTTTCAACAATTTTTTCAATAACAAGTCTTTGACGTTCTGTTCTTTTAAAATCATCACCTTGTGTATAGCGAATACGACAAAAAGCTGTTGCCTGCCCACCATTCACATGAATCAATCCTTCATAACCATCTACCATTTCAAATTCACGTCCAGTAACCTTTGCAACTTCTTCAAAATATCCATTTGTTAATTCTGCTTCTGTATGTGTCATTTCAATATCTAATCCACCTAATGCATCAACCACATCACTAAGCGCATTAAAATTCACAGTCACGTAATGTTCAATATTCATATCCAGATTTTTGTTCAAAAGCGCCACAGCACCTTCTACTCCACCGAATGAATATGCAGCATTTGCTTTATTGTAACTTCCGTCTGATTGTTGTAATAAGGAATCTCTATAAACAGAACATAATTTAATCTCTCCTGTTTCCTGATTCAAACTAGCAACAATAATTGTATCACTACGAGTTCCTTTTCCAAGTGACAACTCTCTTGAATCCACTCCAAATAATGCTACATTCAAGTATCCTGTTTTATGTTCTACTTCTTGATTAATTTCCAATTTATTAGCATCCAGCTGCTTGACTTCCATCTTATCCATCTTGCTAGTCACATATGCCGCAGCTGCTGCTCCACCACCAATCACAATTACAAGCAGCATACTAACAAAAATCACACCTATTTTTTTCCCCAGTGACCAAGCAGAAAACCCTCTTTTTTTTCTTCTACCTCTATGTACTTTCCTATTACTTCTTCTTTGCTTTGCCATCGAAACTTCCTTTCTTTGAACAGAATTAAACAGATTAATAATATCCTATTTTTCTACAAATTTCAACAGAAATTGTGTTTCTTAAGATTTTTTCCAGTATTTTATACTTGACGTACATTTTAATACGACCCATTTTGGTAACTTTTCGTATCTCTTTCCTAAGAAATATCCTATATATTTACATCCTGACTGATATACCAGATTCCATATTTTCAAAGGCTGTCCGCTCCGGATCAGGTATTTTGCAGTCGCTTTTACCATACGGATTCCTTCTCCTTCTGACGGAACTCCTTCAAATACTTCCGGATGCTGTGCCTGTGACACTGCAAGATCAAAATTACGATGAAACTGCTGGCTTCCCGTATAATTATGCGAATGTATCACTTTCGCTTCTGCCACATATGCCACCTTATCTCCAGCTAATATCCTCTTTCCAGCAAAGATCATATCTTCATTGAATATAGTTGGAGCTTCAAATCCTCCTGCACTCAAAAGATAATTTCTTCGATAAGCTGCACATACATCTGAGCAAAAAAATGTTTTGATTCCAAGCTGTGGTAAATCAACTTTTGATTTGATTCTGCTTTTTTCTGGATAATTAAATCGTCTCGTATATCGTTCAATTACGTTACAGTCTTCCCTTGGCAGCTGCCTTCCATATGCAATTCCAATCTCCGGATGTTTTTCAAATACATTTGCAAATGTTTCAATTAAATGTTCATCTTCCGGAACCGCGTCTTGAGTCATATACAAAACAATATCAGCTTGTGAAATACTTGCTCCCATGTTTCTTGTTCCACCATGATCAAAATCTTCCGGTCTGATATGCGTGACCTCTATCTGATATGGTTCTGATTCTAATTCTGTCGGAAAGACTCCTGTTTGTGTATTGATAATAATAATCCTGTGTATGGGATATGTCTGCTTTTGAAGCCTGCATATTAACTCTTCAAATTCTTTTCCCGGCTTATATGTCGGAATTATCACATCTACTTTCAATTTCTTTAACCCCTTTATTTAATTCTCAGAATCATCTCCACCACTTTTATAAGTATAATCTGTCGTTGTCTTATAAGTTTCCGGATCCACGCCTGTCATATAAATCACCTCGTTGCTGATATCTTTTACCGTAGAAGATGGCTCATAATCCTCTTCTCCAAAAAGAAATTCATGCAATTCACTTACATTTTTTTCAAGTCCTACTGCAGTCACATAAGAACCTTTATGATTCTTTACCTTTTCACAGGTTGTCACTTCAAACGGAAATCCTGACATCTGTCCTAATTTGTAATCCGCTGCATGAGCAGCGAGTCCCAGCATGTTTGCAGTCGATAAATTAGTCGAAATCTGAGGCATTACTTTATTTACAATATTATTCAAAGTAATTACATTTGCTTTTTGTGCTTTTTCAGCAATTTTTTCCAATACGATTCGCTGTCTTTGTGTACGTTTAAAATCCATACCTTCTGTATAACGAATCCGGGCATAGGACACTGCCTGAACGCCATCTAATTTATGAACACCTGCGCCACTCAATTCAGTTGTCTCTCTTCCAACTACTTTTGAAGTCTCTGTGCAGTACCCATTCGTCCAATATACCTCTTCCTCTGTCATATCTATTTCAATGCCACCCAATGCATCTACCACATCTGCCAGTGCATTAAAATTCACACTAATATATTTTTCAATATCCAAATCCAGATTCCGGTTCAAAAGTGCAATTGCATCTGTCGGTCCACCACTATTATATGCCGAATTAGCTTTTCCATATTTTTCCGATGTCACTTTCATTAATGTATCTCGATATACTGAAACAAGCTTTATTTCATTCGTCTTATTGTTAATGCTTGCAACCATAATGCAATCGCTCTGTACTCCTCCATCCAGTTCACCTTCTCTGGAATCCAAACCAAACAATGCTATATTCGTATAATCTCCAGTATCCTTATACACTTCCAATTTATCTTTATTTAATGTTGTAGTGTCCATTTTGTCCATTACAAACATTCCATACGCCACAACTCCAAGTCCTGCAAGTATTATAATTTCAATCAATATAATAGCCAGTCTCTTACGACGTTTTTTCTTTATTCTACGTTGCCGTTCCAACCTCTGTTGTCGTTTATTCATCCGTTTCTGTGCCATCTTACACTCCCCTTTTCTAGTATGCATTCTTGTTGATAAAACCTTTAAAGAACGTCAGGAAAATAATTTTAAAATCAAATCCCAATGTCCAATTTTCAATATAATAAAGATCATATTCAATTCTCTTGCGAATAGACGTATCTCCCCTGTATCCATTCACCTGCGCCCAACCGGTTAACCCCGGGCGTACTTGATGCTTTATCATATATCTTGGTATCTCTTCTTTGAATTTCTCTACGAACTGTGGTCGTTCTGGTCTTGGTCCCACAAGAGACATGTCCCCTTTTAAAATATTAAATAGCTGTGGCAGCTCATCAATACTTGCCTTACGTATAAACTTTCCGATTGGAGTTACACGCGGATCATTCTTGGTTGTCCAGCCTTTTTTCTCATCCTTCTCATCTTGTACAACCATAGAACGGAATTTGTACATATAGAATGGTCTATTATGTCTACCTATCCTTTCCTGCTTAAAAATCAATGGTCCTGGTGATGTTGCCTTTATAATAAACGAAGTCACTAACATAACTGGCGAAAATAAAATAATTGCCACTACAGCGCCAAAAATATCAACTGACCGTTTCACAAATGCATTTAACATATTACTGTTAAGTGGCACATGCCGGATATTAATCACTGGCATTCCCAGAATATCTTCTGTATATGGCTTTGTTGGTATGACATTATTATAGTCAGGAACAAATTTTGTATGAACACCTGACTTTTCACACATGTTTACAATATGTGCCAATTTATGATATTCTGACAACCCTAATGTAATTACAATTTCATCCATTTTATTTTCCGGCAAAATGTGAGCTAATTCTTCAGTGCCTCCCAAAACTCTAACACCTCGATATACTGTATTATCCGGCACATTATCTGCAAGAATTCCATTCACAATATATCCCCACTCAGGATGTGTCATCACACGATCCAAGTATCCTTCTGCCGCCTGACTATATCCTACTAATAACACATGTTTTTGATTATATCCTTGCTTTCTATACTTTCTTAAAACCATGCGAATAAAATTACGTACAACGATTTCTAAGAAAATATTTACACAATAAAAAACAAAAAACATTTTACGGGAATAATCCATCATTTTCCCCAAATATAGGAATAATATCAGAATCATTAATCCGACCGAATTCGCCTGAACAATATGCCAGGCTTCCAGCCTTCTTCCCTGAACTCTTTTAGATGTGTATAAATGAAACGCATAGTACAAAATCAAATACAACGGAACAATATAAATCAATAATTTCATATATTGTTCCAGTGATAAATACCATGATGATAATTCAAAAAAACCACTTTTAAATCGTATCAGCCATGATACTCCATATGAAAATACTATAATTAATGCATCTAATACTACATGCAATCTATTTAATAATTTCTGATTATCTTTTATCAATTTTTCCACCCATTCTTACTAGATATAGCTTTATTTTCTTCCAAATTATACTATATCTCATCACAATCGACAACCCTTCGCCCCTCCCATTTTCTTAACATTTTATTAATAATTTCGCAACATTTGTTAAATATGCAAATCTCTGTTATAATAAGTAAAAATTATTTATCAGAATTGAGGACATATAATGAAAGTAACAATAGTTATTCCCAATTATAACGGAAAACACTTCATGGAACCATGTTTAAGTTCTTTATCCGAACAAACTTACAAAAATTTTCACATTCTCGTTGTCGACAACGCTTCTTCTGATGGCAGTATTGAATATATGGAAGAAAACTATCCAGACATAGAACTTATTAAACTCCAGAAAAACTTTGGATTCAGTAAAGCTGTTAATATAGGTATTCAACATTCCAGAACACCTTATGTAATTTTATTGAATAATGATACTACCGTAGACACTCGCTATGTTGAAGAGATGGTCAAGGCTATAGAAAAATCGCCAAAGATTTTCTCCGTCAGCAGTAAAATGATTCAAATGTACCACCCTGAACTCATTGACAGTGCAGGTGATTTGTATACATTATTAGGCTGGGGAGTCTGCCGTGGCTGCGGTCGTCCAGTCTCCAATTACCAAAAATATGATGAAATCTTCACAGCCTGCGCCGGAGCTGCTATTTATCGTCGCAGTGTCTTTGATGAAATCGGCTATTTTGACGAGAATCATTTTGCTTATTTAGAGGACATTGATATTGGTTACCGCGCACGTATTTACGGTTATTATAATATGTATTGTCCTACCGCTCTTGTTTATCATGTCGGAAGTGGTACAAGCGGTTCCAAGTACAACTCTTTCAAAGTAAAACTGGCAGCACGCAACAATCTTTATCTGAATTATAAAAATATGCCAGCTTTACAATTAGTTTTAAATTTTATTCCTTTAGCTATTGGATATTTTGTAAAATATCTATTTTTCTGTAAAATTGGTTTTGGAAAAGATTATAAAGAAGGATTCATAGAAGGGCTACAAACTGCAAAACAGCAGAAAAAAGTAAAATTCCAATTCAAACACCTTGGTAATTATCTGGTAATTGAGATTGATTTAATAAAATATACTTTCGACTATATCAAAGACTGGTTTTCAAGAAAGCTATTTAAGAAATAAATCGGACGGGCAAATTGCCCGCCCTTTTTGTTACTTAAAAATGAAATGTATCTTTCAGTCCTACCCAAAGCTGATCTTTGTCGCTTAAGTTCAATGCTGTTCCATCTTCCAGATGATATCCTTCTGCGGAGGCATTGCCCTTATACTCCCCTACAAGCTGTGGCCATTCTACACCAATCTCAGGGTCGTTCCATGCGAGACCACCCTCATCTCCCGGATGATAGAAGTCTGTACACTTGTAGCAGAACTCTGCAATCTCACTTAAAACAAGAAATCCATGGGCGAATCCTTCCGGAATATAGAACTGTTTCTTGTTCTCTTCTGTCAGTTCTACACCGAACCATTTTCCGTATGTCTCACTGTCACTTCTAAGATCAACAGCTACGTCAAATACTGAACCTTTTACGACACGTACAAGTTTTCCCTGTGGAAACTCTTTCTGGAAATGTAATCCACGAAGAACACCTTTTGTAGAACAAGACTGATTGTCCTGTACGAACTGCATCGTAAGTCCTGCCTCTTCCATATCCTTCTGATTGTATGTCTCCATAAAGTATCCTCTTGCATCACCATGAACCGTTGGCTCAATGACACAAAGTCCCTTTATTCCACCTGCATTTTTTTCTACTTTAATCTGTCCCATCTTGCATATCTCCTTTTTTACGATTATGATGCATACGGGCACACATATATTATGTGCACCCGTCCATTTCATTTTCACTCTTTTTATTCGTCTTACAATGTCTCTTATCTGAGTCTATACGCATCTCATGAAACTTTTAGAGTTCACCTATGTTCAACTCTTTCAGATAACGTCCAAGTGCATCCTGCCAGGTCGGGAGTGGTGTAAAGCCATTCTCCACCAGTTTCTTCTTATCCAGTCTGCTGTTAAATGGTCTTGCAGCTTTGGACACTCCGTACTCTGCAGTTGTAACCGGATCAACTGTAATTCTGTCTTCTCCGTACTCTGTATGTCCCTGTTCTACAGCCTGACGGAAGATTTCTTTTGTAAAATCATACCAGCTGATGTATCCGCCCTCGTTTGTCGCATGATAATAACCATACTTATCTGTCTCGATCATGTCTACAAGCAGTCTTGCCAGATCAAATGTGTAAGTCGGTGTACCAATCTGATCATTCACTACACGAAGTTTATCATGATTTTTTCCAACTTTCAACATGGTCTTTATAAAGTTGTTACCATTCTTTCCAAATACCCATGCAATCCTCACGATAAAGTATTTGTCCAGTGTCTCAGAAACTGCCAACTCTCCGTCCAGTTTTGACTGTCCGTAAACATTTAACGGCTGATAATCCTTACAGTCCGGCTGCCATGGTTCTTCTCCCTGACCATTGAATACATAGTCCGTACTGGTATAGACCATCTTACTGTCAAGCTTCTTACATACTTCCGCAATATTTTTCGTTCCTTCTGCGTTTACTGCATGAACCTTATCCTTTTTATCCTCATCTTCTGCAAGGTCAACTGCCGTCCATGCTGCACAATGTATCACTGCGTCCGCATTTACTTCTGTAAGAACTTTCTCTACAGATGCTTTATCTGTAATGTCCATCTGCACATATGGCATAGATACAACCGGTGTACCATCCTGGATTCCATTATAGCTTTTCGCGATATCGGAACCGATTCCTTCGTAGCCACGCTTTGCCAGTTCATTCATCACATCATGTCCGAGCTGACCTGCTACTCCAGTTACCAGTACTTTCATTATTTCATGCCCTCCCGGTTTGCATACATTTTCTCATAGTAATTCTGATACTCTCCGGAAATGATCGTCTCCCACCACTCCTTGTTATCCAGATACCATTGGATTGTCTTTTTGATACCATCTGCAAATTTTGTCTCCGGCAGCCATCCAAGCTCATTGTGGATCTTTGTCGGGTCGATTGCATAACGCATATCGTGTCCTTTACGGTCTGCTACATATGTGATCAGGCTTTCCGGTTTTCCAAGCTCTTTGCAGATCATCTTAACGATGTCAATGTTCTTCATCTCATTGTGTCCACCAACATTGTAAACTTCTCCCACACGTCCGTTATGGATGATCAGGTCGATGGCTCTGCAGTGATCCTCTACATATAACCAGTCACGCACATTTTCACCTTTTCCATACACCGGAAGCGGTTTATCATTCAGTGCATTTGCAATCATAAGCGGAATTAGCTTCTCCGGGAAGTGGTATGGTCCGTAGTTGTTAGAGCATCTGCTAATTGTTACAGGCAGTCCGTATGTTCTGTGGTATGCAAGAACAAGAAGGTCTGCACCAGCTTTTGATGAGCTGTATGGGCTGCTTGTGTGGATTGGTGTCTCCTCTGTAAAGAACAGGTCTGGTCTGTCCAGTGGAAGATCTCCGTAAACCTCATCTGTAGATACCTGATGATAACGTTTGATACCATATTTTCTGCAAGCGTCCATAAGAACTGCTGTACCTTTGATATTGGTGTCCAGGAAAACTTCCGGGTTCTCGATAGAACGGTCTACATGACTCTCTGCTGCAAAGTTTACAACCATATCCGGATGCTCTTCCTCAAATAATTTGTAAACAGCCTCACGGTCTGTGATGCTCTCTTTTACAAAACGGAAATTCGGGTTGTCCATCACTGGTGCAAGTGTAGATAAGTTACCTGCATATGTCAGGCAGTCCAGACAAACGATACGATAATCCGGATATTTGTCTAACATGTGAAAAATAAAGTTACTTCCAATAAATCCAGCTCCGCCGGTTACGATAATTGTCATAATTAAAAATCTCCTTTGAATTACTTAGTCAAAATTTATAAAAATTCTTCGTTTTTTATTCTTATATCTTAGTACAGATTCTCTCGGTATTTTCCGTCTAAGACATCTTTCAGATATTGACCATACTGGTTCTTTTTCAATACCTCGTAAACTTCCAGAACTTCTTCTTTTGAAATCCATCCGTTTAAGTATGCAATCTCTTCCAGACATGCAATCTTACGATGCTGATGTGTCTCAACTGTCTTTACAAAGTTTGTAGCATCTACAAGGCTCTCGTGTGTACCAGTATCCAGCCATGTGAATCCCTGTCCGAGAAGTTCTACATTCAGGTTGCCCTTCTCAAGATATACTCGGTTCAGGTCTGTGATTTCCAATTCTCCACGGGCACTTGGTTTCAGGCTCTTTGCATACTCTACAACTTTATTATCATAGAAGTAAAGTCCTGTTACACAGTAGTTGCTCTTTGGATGCTCCGGCTTCTCCTCGATGGAAATTGCTTTTCCTTCGTGATCGAACTCAACGATACCGAAACGCTCCGGATCATCTACATAGTAACCAAATACTGTAGCACCTTTGCCTGTCTCAGCATTTTCTACTGCTGCCTTCAGACGCTTGTTCAGTCCATGACCTGCGAAAATGTTATCTCCAAGAACCATAGCAACTGTATCATCACCGATAAACTCCTCGCCAATGATAAATGCCTGGGCAAGTCCGTCCGGGCTTGGCTGTACTGCATAAGAAAGATGTACACCAAACTGATGTCCGTCCCCTAACAGTTCTTTGAATCTCGGTGTATCCTGCGGTGTAGAGATAATCAAGATATCACGGATACCTGCATTCATCAGCACAGACATCGGATAATAAATCATCGGTTTATCATAAATAGGTAATAACTGTTTTGATGTTACCATAGTCAGAGGATAAAGACGTGTTCCTGATCCTCCTGCCAAAATAATTCCTTTCATATAGGAACCTCCTTGTAATAAATACAATACATAGTTTCACCATATCTTCTAAAGTTATGGCATGTTCATGATTGCATTATAAAAGGTGACCCTAGGTCACCTTCAAGTACTTTTTACAAAAAATGTAACTTTTTTGTAATATTTAAGAAAATCTTCAGGAACTCCATGCTATAAACACTCCCGCGTCTTTTGTAATCCGGAAGCCTTTTTCCGTCTTTTTTTGCACATAAGTCTGGAACTCTTTATATCGTTCCAATATATACTGGCTCTGATTTCCATGACAGGACAATATATAAGAAATCAATGGTTCCGGATCTGGAATTACAAGTTCATCTTCGTATGTTCTCCAATGAACATCCGTAAAATATTGCTCCAGTATCTCCGCCCCATTCTCTCTTCCAAATCTTTCATACAGTTTTTCTGCCGAAAGAACAATTCTGTCATCAAAGCTCTGTACCAATTCACTGACTTCTTTCATATGCTCGCTACCATAAGTGCTGCACACAAATCTTCCGCCAGGCTTTAGTACACGCTTTACTTCCCGGCACACCTGTGATATATCCTCACAGTAAAACAATACATGTCCGGCAACTACCAGATCAAAGCTCTGATCCTCATACGGAATTCTGTGGCAGTCAAAATGCCGGAACCGGAACCTATGGTCTCCAATCCCCACATTACGTCTCGCATCCCGGAGCATACCTTCCGATATATCTGACAATGTAATCTCTATATTCTCTGGAAGTTTGTCTTTATTTTCCTTCCAGAGCGTTCCATCACCACAGCCGATTTCCAGTACCTTCATGCCATCTCTCACACAAAGCTGCTCATAAATCCACGGAAACCATCCCTGTTTATTCACGGAATAAAGGCTGTGCAGATTAATTCTGGCCGATATATTGGACGCATCCTGATACTGGTTCTTCATGCTCTTCTCCATACCTGTCAGATGGATTAGATTCAGCATCTGGCTCCAGTCAATGGTATGTTCTTTCTGAATCAACTCAGATGTATCCTGTATTGCTTTTTCTACAAGCTGCATCTGCTCAATCTTATCTCTCACAAGCTTAAGCTGGATATTCAGAGCATTCAGCATAAAATGATAATCCGCATCATCAATGGTCATCTCTCTGATATCATCCAGTGTAAATCCAAGATACTTTAAAAGAAGAATCTGCTGCAGTCTGGCAAAATCTTCATCTGTATAGAATCTGGCTCCCGCTTCCGTCACATACGATGGTTTCAAAATATTCTGTTTGTCATAATACCTGATTGTCCGAAGCGTCACATGCGCCATCCGCGCAAACTCTCCGGACGAATAATAACCTGGCTTTTTCATTCTACCTTTGTTACACCTTTATTCTTCACATCTGCCAATCAGACAACTCTTCCGATAAAATACTGCACTATACTTTAGCACTTTTTGATACCCCTGAGCATAAATGCTGTCTGCATAACGTATCTCCTCTAACTGTTTCGATGCCCTTTCTCCCGCTTTCTTCATACTCTCCAAACTGTCAGTAATCTTCATTTCCATAATAACTACCCGACGCTTTTTCTTATCCTTTATTACAAGATCCGGTCTTCCCAGTCCACTTTCATAATTAAACTCCACAATATAACCTGCATTTGCAAATAAGCCTGCTAAAATGCATGGTAAAAACTCTCCGCATAATCATGATAACTGATAGTCTCAAACAACAACTCCAATATCAGATCTGACAATCTGCCAGCATCTTCATTCCACAAAGCCTTGAACAATTCACTTCTGTCACGAACGGCTATCCGCTCGTCAAACCAACGCACTACACTTTTCCTAAAAATATCCATAATCTCTGCATTTGGGATTTTCAAAAAAGCTTTCGTCTTTCCAGACACCGGATTTTTAATATCCTTGGTCAGATATCCCGTAAGATACAACACACTCCACAGATTTTCTTCCAAATCTGTCAGCTTCTCATACGTTAGGTTTTCTGTAATATTAACCTCTATCGTCTCATCTGCAAGAAGCTTCTCAAAAGAATCTGTCACATCCATGCCTTCACATGATAAAAATGTACGAATGATATCATTATGCTTTGTATTTTCCCAGAAATTCTCCGGTTCGCTTTCTGATTCGAATGCCAGTTTATTTAAATAACACAACACATCCCACGGGCAGTAAATCTCTGTCTTTCCAAAACAGTATCCATCATACCACTTTTTAATCCAATCAAAATATTCAAGATTACCAGTATTCTCTAAAAGTTTTCGTACTTCCTCATCGGTAAATCCAAAAAAGCTGCTAAATCTTTCATCTGCAATGGTATCTGCCACAAAATTATTGGTACCTGTAAAAATACTCTCTTTCGAAATACGCAGACAGCCTGTGAATACCGAAAATTTAAGCGCTGTATTATCTTTTAATGCCTGGCTCATCATTGTACCAATTACATCCAGCATCTCATTATAATATCCTTTAGCTCCTGCCTTTGCCATTGGCACATCATATTCATCAATCAGCAGAATCACCTGTTTTCCATAATATATCTGCATCATACATATTAATATTCTAAGTGAAATCTGTACATCTGTTTTATTCCCCTGCCGACGTTTCAGTCTGGTAAAAATCTCTTTATACGATCCATCAATTTCAGCGCATTTTTCTAAGTAGGCATGTTCTACATATAGCTGTGAAATAATAGATTGTAATAACCCATATGCATCTTCAAAGGATTCCCCACCTGCATCCTTAAGACTCAAAAAAAATCACAGGCCATTTGTTCATCCACAATTCACACAGTTTCTGATCTTCAGCAATCTTCAAACCTTCAAACAAATCTCTACTATCTCTGCGAATATCAAAGAAAGAAGCCAACATACTCATCACAAGCGTCTTTCCAAATCTGCGAGGTCTTGTAAAAAGTGTAATCTCCGCAGGTTCTGTCTTCACCAAAGCCTGAATCAGTTCCGTCTTATCCACATAGTAATTATCATTTTTCCTAATCTTCTCAAATTCAGAAATACCAATCGGGATATTGTATCGAATCACTTTTCCACCTTCATACTATAGCTTCACTATATTTTATTAATTTTCTCTTCGATTTTTTTCATTATTAATAAAGAACATTAACCAACCACTCCAAATGCTACCTAATATTATAGACCTCATGATATCTCTCCATTCCATTTTTAAGCAAATTATTCCTATGTCACGCGCAAATATCATCAGTATTCCAAATACAATTAATACTTCTTCATCATGAGCAATAACATTAAGCAAGGCTCCTACAATCATTGCGATTACCAATTCTATCAAATCCCTTTAGAATACACTTGTCCAACCTCCCGCAAAATACATCCATAAAAAACACATACCCACAAATACATATCGCTTTTTATTAATCATTTTTTCAAATATATTCTTTATTCTTTCATTTGTTTTCACTGCTACGATATCTTTTTTTCAACACAATTTCAAACTTCTTATAGAAAAAATCAAAACAGCCATAATAACCAACCAATAGATGCTCATTTTATCCATAAAATCTTCTCCTCAAAACAACACTAGTTTCAACATATTTCCGTCATAAACACTCCGCATCTTTTTTATCCTGAAGCCTTTTTGGCTTTTTTCACATATAAGTCTAGAACTCTTTATACCGTTCCAAAATATACTGGCTCCTGTCTCTGTCACATATGATGATTTTAAAATATTCTGTTTATCATAATACCTGATTGTCCAAAGAGTCACATGCGCCATCCCCGTGAACTCTCCAGATGAATAATAACCCGGCTTTTTCAGTTTTCTTCACCTCTTGTTTAATTATTTCACTTGATATACACCGTATTCTTCATTGCTGAAAATCTTTTTTAAGCTGTCCGATATCTGATTATTTACCAGGGCATCTTGAAAAATCACAACATAATCAACATCATATTTTTTTAATCCTGTGTATAAATCAGCTGAATTCCACTCTTTTTCTACATATAATGGATTCACCAGTTCATCATATAGTTCCTCTAATTCATCACCTTTTCCACTACTTTGAAATGTGCCATCTGTATATCTGTTTATCAGCAATTCAATATTGCCGCAGTATTCTCTTACTCTATAAGACCAGTCCAGTGGCAGCAACAATCTTGCTGACTGATTCTGGATATCTGCATTAACACTGTCTGCAATCTGAACTGCATGTGAATCCAACTTATATTTATTACTCCTGTATTCAAAGCCTGTACCATTTAATATAAAGCTTCCACTAATCGCTATTATCACGACTCCTATACCGGCAAACACTTTTCCGTGCCTGTCATATTCTTCCTGCATCATCACCACAAACATTGTTACAATGACTAACGGAATCTCCAGAAGCCAATATAATCTCCAATATACCGGTGTTCCTGTTACATGTTGCGCAATAAAATTAATTAAAAATGGATTTACAAAGGTAATCATTAACACAATAGAAGGCATCACGACTACTGCTTTAATCTTTTTATTTCCATAAATCAACAAATATAACACAGCAATACCATATAACAAAATAATCATCGAATATCCTGCCATATATTTTTCTACAAATTCCGTTATAAAATTTAAAGCTTCCGAACCATCTGTTACATTCTCAACTACTGAAGCTCTACTGCTGAGACTGCTCGTAAATAATATATAAGCTTTTAGCAAAACAAATGGCATTACAATGCCAACTGGTACTACTAATTTACATGTATTTTTGATATTTCTATAGATCAAAAAGTTCCCAGCCACCAGAGTGAAATAAGCCACCGGCACCAAATATATTCCCACTGCTGTTGCATGCAGTCCTGCAACCAAAACCATTCCGGTAAAGATAATATCTGTAACCGTTATATCTTTTTTATCGCATATATATAAGAATGTAAGTATCAGTATCGGAACAATAATATTAATGACTCCGGATTTCCCCTGCCATATCCGATATAGCAAAAAAGCTCCTTGACTATATCCAGAATATGCACTGAACAAATTAAATACACTGTATAAGAGCACAAAATGATATGCATATCTCTGACTGATAAATTTGCCAATCTGATATATAACTATATAATGAACTGGAATCAGAAAAACAGGTAAAATCGTATGCATAAAAAACGCCGTATTTACATGGAATAGTCTTACAATAAAACTCATAAGCACTTCATAACTGACCATTTTATACTGCGGATTAAAGTTCAGCTCCGCAATCCCAGATGCCGGATCAATCGCTGATATCTTATTCGTATGAATAATTGTATTAATCTGCGCCAGATAATAACTGTCGTCTATATCTGTATGCTGATAGTACACAACATAAAATATCTGAAATGCTATGATAAAAACAATGCTCAATCCAAGCCAGACTTTATCTTTCTGTATTGCATTCTTTTCTGGTAATCGGACTCTTTCAAATAATGTTTTCTCTTCTTTTATTTTCAAAATAATGTAAGCAGCAATAATTACAACACTGTATGCAATGCATATATACACCAACGGCGAAAACGATAATTCGTAATACATAAACGGAGTTGATATAATATGGAACAGCCCAGCACATATAACATATCCTGCTATGATATTTTTTCCTGCATTTTTCCCTTCCCCTTTTCCAAATAATTTCAAAAATACCTCTCCAGTACAGATACACATAACGAACAAATATACTGGAATTCCCACAAATGCTAACAACTTTTATCTCCTTTATTTTTTTTAATATAACCGTTTATTATTCTGAGAGGTTTTGTTACTTTCCATGATGTGGAAGTACAAATTTCATTCAATACTCTCCGCAGTTCAGAATTTTCTCTTTTTACCTGTTGCATCTTTTCATTCATTTCATTTATTATATTACCTGATGTACAATATAAATCATTACAGATAAATTCTATTCTGATTTTCTTAACTTCTTTATCTCCCAAAGAAATAATAATCTGTGGATCTTCTTTTTCAAATATAATTTCGTGTTTTACCCTACTGCCATTCACAATTTGATAGTCACTGATTCGATGATTGTCTTCCCAGATACTCAGCGATCTTATCCTAACTCTTCCTATATGATCTGGATCAAAGCGAATATTTCTCGTCTTCTCTGGCAATTCTATTTCGAATACAACCTTTTCATCGTTTCCTTTTACCAGATCATATTTTTTTATCATTTTATTCTTTTCGCTAAATCCCTCTCCCACATCAAAGAAAATTTCCGCCTCTATATCACTGATTGCATACTGTGACAATGGATTATCCGCTCTCTGGAACAAATGTGCCAGCTTTTTACCCGAATCTATTTCATCCGCCCCTGCCAGTTTTTCCATTTCCTGTAATAAGCGTTTTGAAGAATCACCATCTACATGTCCGTGGAAAAATGGTATCTTTTCCTGTCTAATTGATTTATATTCATCTTCACCTTTTAGTATTTTATCGAGATTTTCCAGTAATCCCTTCTGTGTTTTAATCATAATACCCGGCATTAATAATGTCGGATCATCTACAACAAATCCTCTGTCATTCTTGTATTTTTCAATATCCGGACACGAAAAAATAATTGGTTTATCCAACAGCATATAATCTACATATACAGAAGAATAATCCGTTATCAATCCATCAAACGCATTCATAATATGATAAATCGTACAGAAATGACGCTCCAGCTCCTGATTATCCAGAAAAATCAATCTCTCAGGTAACTTAAAATCTCCACTTTTATACTTCTTTGCATCGGCAAAATGAACTTTCGCAACAATATATGCATTATTTTTTTCTAAAAACCAGTCTATTTCATCCGCGTCATAATCTAAATAATTAAAAATATTATCGTCGAACTGTTCCCCTTCCCCTTTTAGCCCTTTTCTCATAGTCGGCAGATAGAAAAATAATTTACTGTTATACACATCTATCGGTAACAATTTCGAGAGTTCTTTCTTTGCATCACTCCAGAACATAATATCATTCCGTGGATATCCTGTTTCTTTTACTTTCCGGGGATCAACAGCAAACATTCCACTCAGTGTCAGACGCGAAAATCTTGAAGTCGCAGTAATTATATCTGTTTGTGTCGTAATTACTTTCAGACTGTCAAATGTATCTTCTTCTGAAGATGCACTGTCAAAAAACCCGATTACTTTTAACGGGAATCCATGCCACGCAGAAACATGTACCTGTCCTACATTCTTCTGAACAGCAAAATCAAAGGTTGAAGAAATCAAAAACTGTGCCTTCTCAATCATCTGACTGGCTTCTTCCGAATTATCCAGTCCACAGACAACTCCCTGTTTTTTTAATTCCTCATACACTTCTTCATCCCGGATAACCCAATATGTCTTGTAGTCTGTATTCTTAACAACATATTCCCAAAATCCTCTGGAATTATCCGAAAAATCAGGACAAGATTCAAAGACCATTAACTTTTTATCATATTCTTTTCTCATTCACTTCACTATATATTTCTATACTTTCTCCTCATTAAAATTTTTCAGTTCTGTCTTTATCTTTGTTGTCGATATTTCAGGCGTCCGTTCTAAATAAACAACCTCACATAAATCTTTTAAATCGTCAAATTTCCCTTTCCAGTCATCCCCCATCACAAATGTATCAATCTGATATAAATTTATGTCATTTCGTTTTTGTTCCCAGGATTCCTCCGGAATCACCAGATCTACAACACGCAACGCTTCCAATAACCGCTTCCTTTCTTCATAAGAAAAATAACATTTTTTATTCTTCTTCTCATTAAATTCATTTGTCGATAACCCAACGATCAGATAATCACCTAATTTTTTTGCCCTCTCCAACAAATTAATATGACCATAATGAATCAAATCAAATGTTCCATATGTAATTACTCTTTTCACTTTCATTTACCTCTTCCCACTTATCACAAAGCTTTTTTATATTGTATCATATATATTTTTTTCTTTCATTAACAAAAAAGAGATTTGATGAAAACATGTCATCAAATCTCTTTCTGTTCAATATTACCCCCATGTAAATGGTGCTCTGTTTATCGGGAAGTTCGGATTATAGAACGGATCTCCTTTTTCCAGAATTTCAGGCCATTTTTTCTGGAATTTTTCAACTTCACCTTCAAATCTCTTTAACTTTTCAGGTGTATCTTCATATCCACGGGATTTGGACTCATAATGATACCACTCTGAAAATGCATTATATATAACCCATTTATCAAGCTCTCGTATCTTCAAGCAATAATCTACATCATTGCATGCTACGACGAACTGCTCATCAAATCCGCCCACCTGCTCAAACAAAGATTTTTTCGTCATCATACAAGCTGCTGTTACAGCACTGTAATTACAGTTAATTCTAGCTCTTACCATGTATCCATAGTCATCACGCTTAATTCCCATATTTACATGACCTGCATATCCTCCAAAGCCAATTACAACACCTGCATGTTGTACCGTATCATCTGAATACAAAAGCTTTGCACCAACTGCTCCTACATCTTCACGCATACAGCATCCAAGCAATTCGCTCAACGCTGTTTCTGTAATCATTTCTGTGTCATTATTCAGGAAAAGTAAATAATCGCCTTTTGTAAACTGTACTCCATAATTGTTGATTGCAGAATAATTGAATCCCTTCTCCCATGTTACAACTGTAATGTTATCATGTTTTTTCTGGATTTTTTCATAATACTCAAAAGTCTTCTGTTCTTCACTGTTGTTCTCTACAATAACAAATTCATAATTCTTATAAATACTCTTTGTTAAGATTGACTGAATACATTTATCCAAATCATCAACATGATCTTTATTCGGTATTACGATAGAAATCAATGGATCTCCCGGCGTGTCATATATTACATGATACATTCCCCATAATCCAACATGTTCCACTGTTGCTTTGATTCCCATTCGTTTCAAATGATCTTCAATCGCTTTCTTGCCCGCTTCATAAGCATACATCTTGCTGGAAGGATCACCCGCGACAGAATTCATATGAATACGCCAATGGTACAAAATCATCGGAATATGTTTAATATTCTCTGAGTTTTCAATACAGCGGAACATCAAATCGTAATCCTGGGAACCATCATATTCTGCCCTAAATCCTCCGATGCCTTTTATAATTTCTGTCTTAACTACAAAAAAATGTGTAATATAATTATGTGAGCGGAACAAATCCATGCTGAAATCAGGTTTAAAGTTCGGATCATTATGCTCTTTTCCATCTCCCGTAATCTTATCCTCATCTGTATACAGAATATCATATTTCTTTTCCTGCAATGCATTTACTACTTCATATAATGCATTTGGTGCAAGTATATCATCATGGTCAAAAAGTCCTACATATTCTCCCTCTGTCATCTCAAGGGCTGCATTCGTATTTCCTGAAATCCCTTCATTTTTCTCTAATAATCTATAACGGATACGACTGTCCTGTTCTGAATAGCGTTTTAATTCTGCTTCTACTGCCATATCTCCTTCACTACCATCTGCAATGCACAGTTCCCAGTTAGAATATGTCTGATCTATGACCGAATCAATCATATCACGCAAAAAATTAATTGGTGTTTTGTATGTCGGTACTATAATACTAATCTTCGGCGCATAGTCAAATTCAACTTTTCTTTCTTTCTCCAGTTCTTCTTTGCTTGGCTTATGAAGCTCAAACCATTCATTATAAGGCATTCCCTGAGAATTCACTCTCGTTACAACATATTCTTTCAGACCTTTGAATCCATTCTTACTGATGTAACCGATACCTTTTTTAATGTTCTTCATGTTCAGACATTTTACAAACTGTCTTGTGAATCCCACTTTACTTGCAACAGAATTATGTTTCTTCACCTGCACCGGATTGATTGTAATGTGTTTGCAGCGTTTCCTGTCAGCTATTGTAAATTCGTATTCTTTATCTATTCTGTACGGGAATTCCAATATAAATCCACAATTAATATCTTCCTCTTTCGCTAATCCTGCATCAATAATATCCTTTCTCGCATTTCTTTTCGTCTTAATCTCCGGGATATCACTTCCACCTTTTTCTGCTACATTCAGCTTAATTGTATCCACTCCATAAATGGATGTTGCCCATCCGGATACTACCATTTTTTCTTTTTCAAGATTGATCCAGTCAATACTGTAAGAAATGGTACTGTCATCGTAATTCTTCATCAATGACTTCCCGTTCATCTGAAGTAAAATCTGCTTTTCTTTCCTGCTCTCAGCATAAAGAACAAAACTCTCAGGATTTTTATCCTTATCTTCCAAAAACACTTTTACACTAAATCCACATTGTCCTGTTACTTTACACTTTTTACCATATTTTTTCTGAACATCCGATCTTGCAATCTGTTTTTGCACAATCTCACATCTTTTTCCGTCAACCATAGCCTTCAGTTCATAATCTAAGCCTTCTTCATCAAAACACCATCCATTTACACGAATATATGCTTCTTCTGGTTTTACACGATATTTTTTCCCATCAATATAATATTTCATCAAATGCTCCTTTCCCTCCCTGTATTTACTTAAATAAGCGATATAAAAATTTCATAAATACAACAATATAGAGAACAAATATCAATAATACTGCAAATGTTTCAAAATCAAACCGGTTTGTAATTGTTTTCAGAATCAGAGTTCCCTCGGTGTGATTATCTGATATAATCAGTTCAGTATTCTTTTCTGTCACCGGCTGATAAAAAAATCCAACTCCTGCCATTTCTGTTGAACCAACATTTTCAAATATAATTTTATAAGTTCTTCCTTTGCATCCATTTACTGTATCAAAAGAATAGTTATAAAATTTACTTGCCTTAATAGTTGTTGCATCTACATTACCTTCGCCTACTACTTTATCTGCCTCAACATCAACTAATGAATATTTCACATTTATGCCATGTACATCTCCCACAATCTGAGTTTTCACTTTAACGCCATCCAGTGTATCCTCTGTACAAATAAAACTTTGTTCAACCGGTCCCTCTGTCACCCCTGTTCCAAGATATTTACTATTATCAACCGTTTTATCATAAATATTATTAAGCTTTGCTATATGACCATATGCGAAAGCTAATAAAACTACAATAATTATAGCTATTACTCGTTTTAAATTCTTCATTTTTTCGCCTCACTAATAAGAATTTCTATATTCTTCACAAATAGATTCTACATCTCCAAAACGCTTTACGCGGCCTTTTTCAAGCCATACAATTTTATTACATATAGATTTTACCTGATCTATACTATGAGATACAAAAAGTATTGTTGTTCCTTTTTCTTTCATATTATGAATTCTTTGCTCACACTTCTGCTGGAACCTGAAATCTCCTACTGAAAGCACTTCATCCACAATCAGTATATCCGGAGTGCCAATTGTCGCAATTGCAAAAGCAAGTCTTGAGACCATTCCGGAAGAATAATTTTTTACCGGGACATCCATAAAATCTCTCAGTTCTGAAAACTCTACAATATCCTCATAGTGCTGATCCATCACTTCACGGGAATGTCCCAGTATTGCACCATTTAAATATATATTTTCCTTAGCTGTCAGATCAAAATCAAAACCTGCTCCCAGCTCGATCAACGGTGCAACAATACCATTAACCGTTACACTTCCCTCTGTCGGCTTCAATACTCCTGCAATTGTTTTGAGCATCGTACTTTTTCCACTTCCGTTCAGTCCGATTAGTCCAAGCGAATCGCCTTTTAACACTTCAAATGAAACATCTTTCAATGCCCAAAATTCCTCAAAAGAAACCTGTTTTTTAATACTTTTTATTACATATTCTTTAAATGAATCAAATTTCTCTGACGATAAGTTAAACTTTATCGACACATGATCCACTTTTATAACTGTTTGCCTATCCATTATTATCATTCTCCTATAAATTCAAAATAAAATCATCCTGATTTTTATAAAATACATATAATCCAATCAGAAACATAGCAATTGTCTCCACCAACGTTATTAATAACGTTGGAATATCAATAAGTGTATTATTTATCATAACATTTCTGAACATCATCAACATTGGAGTCAATGGATTTAACATAACAATCTTATATAACCATGATGGAAGAATCGACATCGGATAAATTACCGGAGTCAAATATAATAATGCAGTTGTAAAAACAGTATACAAATGCATTATATCTCTAAACTTTACTGTAATTGCAGAAAGCACAAGTCCAACACCTAATGAAAATACTACTAAAAGCAGCATTGGAATTGGCACTAAAAGTACTGTCCAATGTAACTCAGCTCTTGTTGCAATCATAACCAACAGTAATGCCGTAAATGACGCAAGCAAATTTATGAAACTTGAAAAAACTCTCGATACCACAAACAGATATTTCGGTACATACACCTTTTTTATTAACGATGCATTACCAAATATTGCAGACATCGCATCTGTTGTTGCTCCTGAAAAGAAGTTAAATACAACCTGTCCACTTAAAATATAGAGAGAATAATTCTCTACATCAAATTTGAACAAATTTGAAAAAACTACTGATAAAATAATCATCATGAATAACGGATTCAATAAAGTCCATAATACTCCAAGAACGGACCGTCTATATTTGATTTTCACATCTCTCGCTACAAGCTCTTCCAGCAGCGGTCGAAATCTTTTAAAATTTTGCAAATAACTTTTCACTCTGTACCTCCTGATAATGCAAACTAGCCGTATCAATCGATACGGCTGTCTGCTCTATAGTCTGTTAATATTTTTTATTTGATATTCCTTCATAAGTTCACGATTCCTTTCGTAATCTCATGCTATTATATCATTCACACAAATCAAATGCAACTCTACATTATCATCTTTACTGTACCATTTAGCAATCTATCCTAAAATGATGCACTAATAGAAAAATAATCTTTATTTTTTTACCAGTTTAATTTGAATAGCCTCTACAGATTTTGCCTGACCGGTCGTACCTGCCTGATTTCCATTCTTTACCCAGCTCTGCCAGCCGATATTTCTGACATGCGTACGATAATATACATCATAATGTTCCGCCAAGTCTCCAGTCAATTTAATTTTAACAGCTTCCACAGCAAGTGCTTTTCCAGTTGTACCTGCCGTTTTTCCATCTTTCACCCAGTCCTGCCAGCCAATATTGGAAACATGAGCACAGTATTCTATATTTCCTTCATATTCCAAATTCATTTTTTTAATCTGCAGCGCTTCAATACAAAGTGCTTTTCCGGTTGTACCTGTCTGATCTCCATTTTCTGCATACGGTTGCCAACCCAAATTTCTGACATGTGCACGATATGATATTCCGACTCCATTTTCCCGATATCCTTCACCCAGTTCCGGTGAATTTGTATCTCCATTTTTCAGAATTTTAATCTGAAGAGCTTCTATATTATATCCATACCCTTTCGTTCCAGCTGCTTCACCATCACTCGTCCAGTCAAGCCAGCCGATATTCGACACATGTACTCTGTAATATACATGATATTCACTACTGGCTTCTCCAGAAAGCTTTATTTTTATTGCTTCCACAGCTTTATCATTTCCGGTCTCTTCTCCCATATTTACCCAATCCTGCCAGTCATTCTCTTTATTGTAACTTGTATATTCAACATTTAAATCAGGAATATCTGTTTCTACAGTTAACGCTTTAATTGCTTTGTTTTTTCCGGTTGTTCCTGCAATTTCACCATTTGCAGAATATTCTTGCCATCCTGCATCAGATACACTTACTGAATATCTGACATTATCACTTTTTTCTTTATAAGCTTTTCCCATCTCTGGTACATTATCTGCATCATCTGGAATCACTTCCACCTGAATAGCTTCGATTGGGTATTTGTAATGCTTTGTTCCTGCCGGTGCTCCATCTGCTGTCCAGTCAAGCCAGCCGATATTCGATACATGTACCCTGTAATATACATGATAATTCTCTTTTTCCCGTCCGGTCAGTTGAATTTTTATAGCCTCTATATGTTTCGCCTGCCCTGTTGTTCCAGACATTTGCCCATCTGAAACATCTGCCTGCCATTTTCCATTGATACAGCTTGTATAAGTAATGCCTAAATTTTCTTTCTGAATTGATAAACTATATGCTTCAATTCCTTTATTCTTTCCAGTAGTTCCAATAATCTTTCCATTATTTTCTTTATCCTGCCAGCCGATATCTGACACATGTGCCTGCATCTTCATATCAATTGTATGGTATGTATATATCGTATCTCCCGGAGCCTCGCTTCCTACTGGAAGTACCGCCACCTGATATGCCTCTAAACCATATGTATCACTTCCTGAACTTATACCATTTTTAGCCCAGTCAAGCCAGCCGATATTTTGAACATATGTCCTGTAATATATATCATATTTAGAAGCATTTTGACCGATAAGCTGTATTTTGACAGCTTCTATCGGCAATCCACTTCCTGTTGTTCCTGCCACTTGATCATCAGTGACCACTTCCTGCCACCCATTATTTTTCACTTTTACCTGATAGGAAATACCCACTCCTTTACTTTCATCAACTTTTAATTTTATGGCCTCTAATTGTCCGTTTTGCCCTACTGTTCCTGCAATCAAACCATTTGATACCGCATTCATCCATCCGATATCCGATACATGTGCTGAATAGGTGATCATGTCCTTTGTTTCATCTGGAACACTTATACCAGACGGCGTGCCATGATCACTTGGATATCCAATCAAATAATTCATATCCACATCTGTCGTAATCCCCGATACACTTCCCTTTGATGTGTATTGCCACATGGCATAGTTTCCTTTATACTGGCATGAATTATTATATTGTGCTACCCATCTGTACCATCCTTCAAAACAAGAATCTGTTAGATAATTATTCCACCAACTCAGGCTCGCATATACTCCAACCGGATATCCTGCATTTTTCATCGCATTGCAAAATGTAGTAGCGATAGACGCAAAATCACTTCCAAGAGTAGAATCATCTTCCATATCATAATAAACCGGATAGGTCAGTCTATGTCCATTAATCAGACGCAAAACATGTTGTGCTTCGCTTTGTGCACTTTGTGTATCTTTAGCATAAGAATATAGATACACACCAAACGGAATACCTAATCGTTCACATTCCGATACATTGCGGGACCACTGTTTGTCATCCTGCCCCTTTTCATCTTTTCCGTATCCACATCTGATAATTACAAAATCAACTCCTGAATCTTTTACCTTTTCCCAGTCAATTGTCCCATTATGATGACTCACATCTATTCCCGTCCGCGTTGCATTTGGATTATATGCAGCCTTTGCTCTGCTTCTTGCTTTTCCACCTATCTCTTCCTGATGAAACAGAACTCCGTCTGTATAACGCCAACTATTCGCCCGATCAGTCAATTCTGGATCATCCATATTCTGAGGATCTTCTACCTTCGTATCATCCTGTTTCTCCGCATCTACTCCATTCTCTGTAGCATTTATGTCAGAATTATCCTGAATCGTATCTGAATCAGAAAAATCCGAAGAATTTTTCTGATTCTCTTGAGTTCCATTCATTTCCAGATTGCTCCAGAATTTCTGTATGTACCTCATTTTCAATATCATTTTCTGCTGCTTCACTCTGAACATTCGCTACACTAAAACTATTTATAACAACTGCCAACGCCAGAAAAATTAATGTTATTTTTTTCATTTTCAGCCCCACTAATTTATTTTATTGGATTTTTCACTTTTCGCATAAAAATTTGATAAGAACTTAGCAATACATTTTGGCCAAAATTTACAAAACATTTCATAATCTTCCTTACTTCTGGCATTATCTCCGATAATAACAGAAGTTTCTGATTCTTCGTGAATTCTATGTCCCATTTGGATTGTTGAATCGTATAAAAAATCTCCTTTTAATCTTGATAGTCTCTCCCATGCTTCCCAGTCTTCGTTGGACCGAAAATGCACTCGAAATACAGGGTTTGGTAAATTCTCTTTTGCAAACGTAACTGAAGGACAACAAATTCCGTTTCCAAGAGATAAAATTCTTCTACGAAGGAACCTGCTTTTTTGACATCTTTTAATCTTCAAAGGCGAAAGCAACATCCTCTTTGTTTTTAACAATCTATTATTCCTTACTTTTTCACCATTTCTAATTTCACAATAATCCGAAAAATATATTAAAGGATGCTTTGATTCTTCTAATTTTCTGACAGCTCTTATGGAATAATCCGAAAAATACAAATCATCCTGATGTGCAATTGTAACATATGGTGTTCTTGCCTGATTGTAGCCAAAATTCCAGTCTTGCACTATTCCTCCTTGTCCATGATTAATTTTTAATTCAACATCATACTTTTCACATATGTTCTTTATATAATCATTCGGAGTTGATGTCACCATTATAATATTTGATTCTTTTTTTTGTTCTTTCAGCGATTTTACACATTCTTCCAGATAAGCACTTTCTTTATATGCGCATATCACAAAAGTATGTTTTTCTTTCATTGTACTCATTTTAAAAATTCCTCCATGTATCTGAACAGCTGATTTTTCATATACATTATAGTTCTTCATCTTTTTTTTCTTTCAATGCAATTTCCTCAACCAGTTCCCGAATTTTTATTTCTAATTGGGACATTTCAATAGTCATCAAAAACTGTTTGATGAGTAATATAAAAATAATAAATACTAGAACTAAATTAGCAGGAGACTGTATTCCTAAAAGATGAGCAAATAAATAAACGATTTGTGGAATTAAACTTATCAATATAAGAAATACTCCAAATATAATCCAAAAAATTGTATGTTCGATTTGTACTTTGCTCTTTTTCACCTTTTTCAACATATATATCAACATTAAAATTGAACTTACAATTAATACTATACGTAAAACGACTGGCATTATTCCATCCTCCTTAATCTCTGAAACTCTGAATAAAAATCAAAGAAATCATCATTCTCAGCATATACATTATCGATCTTGAAAAGTTTAAATAACTTTCCCCCGCAACTCTTTCAGTCATTTCAACCTGAACCTCTTCCACTTTTTTCCCTTGCTTAATAAAATAAGCCATCGTATCCGGCTCAGGACCATAATTCACTTTTTCTGCACATTCTTTTAAAACAGTTTTACTGAATGCCCGCATACCTGAAGTCGGATCTTTGATTTTTCTTCCTGTTGTCAATTTAATGACCGTGGAAATCATAAAGCTACCCAACATTCTCATCGTAAATGGCTTTTTCTTTGTAACAAAACGAGAACCTATTACGATATCACTTCCATTTTCAATCTCTTTTATTAAAGTTTTCACATATTCTGGCAAATGCTGTCCATCTGCATCAAACTGAACAGCACAATCATAACCAGTTCTATAAGCATATTTCATTCCTGTCTGAAATCCGCCAGCAAGTCCCAGATTCACCGGTAAGGAAATCACTGGAAAGTGATTATCTTCACACAATTTCAACGTATTATCTGATGAACCATCATTAATTACAACAAAATCATACTGCGAAAAATTTTCTCTCAAATTATTGCATACCCGCACAATATTTTCTTCTTCATTATATGCCGGTACAATCAGCAAAACTTTCATTTAACTACCTCTTTCTTATTTTTACAATCAAAATAAATATTTCAGGAAATACTCTTTCATCTGACTTAATTATTTTATATAAACCTTCGTAATTATAACACGTAAAGTACTAACAGGCAATTCCCAATAATCTCAGTTATAAAGAATACACAGATTGAATTTTCAATCTGTGTATTCTCTGTTCACTCATATTATATTCTGTTACTAATGATATACAACAACCGTTGTTCCAGATGGAATATTATCATAAATCCACTTCGCATTATTTATATCAAGACGTACACATCCATGAGACAATGCCATTCCTAATCTTCCATCTCTTAAAGTACCATTTTTATTATAGAGTACAGAATGGAACAAATAATTACCTTTGAACTGTGTATACCAATAACATCTTGCTGCACCAGAATCAAAATAATAACCTCTAATTCCTACTGTAAATACACCTTCTACCGTTGGCGTACTTGGCGCCCCATCAGAACAGGACCAATACTGAATACTTTGCCAGTTTCCCTGCCATCCTCTGAATATTCCGACTCTATGTGTACTTCTATTCACTAAAATCAAATATGGTGTAGAACTGCTATACATGTTTGCTCTGATCTGCATATCATTTACAATACGTGGAGGCGCTTTTTTAAACGCATTTGCTGTACTTCCAGGCGCTGCCGTATTTTTAGGTACAAGCTTAATCTGCATTGCCTCTACCTGATATCCGTACCCACTGGTTCCGGCATCCTGCCCATTTTTAGCCCATCCAAGCCATCCAAAATTAGCAACATGCATTCGATAATATACATCTGCATATTGTGCCACTTCTCCGGTAAGTCGTATTCTCATTGCTTCTATATGTTTAGACTGCCCTGTTGTCCCTGCTATATTTCCTGTATTAGTCCAATTTTGCCAACCGACATCCTGCACATGAGCCTGATACTCAATTCCTCCGGTAAACTGGTTCCCAACAGTCCCAACATTTAATTTGACTGCCTCTATCCCCTTTTTTTGTCCTGTTGTTCCAAGTAGTTCTTCTGTATTTTGACTATCTTTCCAACCATCTCCCGATATGTGCGCCTGTCCTGTTATTACCGGAATATCCTCTTTTGTCAATGCACTTCTTCCCTCTTTTGGAGTTTCTGTACTGTCTTTAAGATACAATTTTATTTCAATGCCTTCTATTGCACACCCAAATCCTGTACTTCCTGCAATTTCTCCGTTCTTTGTCCAAGATAACCATCCATAATTTGCAACATGAGCTCTGTAATAAATATCATATTTTTCTGCCAGTGCACCACTTAATTTTATTCTGACCGCCTCAACTCTCTGGTTTTTTCCAACTGTACCAGCCAGTTGCCCCTCTGTTACCTCCGGCTGCCATCCTACATCACTAACATGAGCCTGATAAATAACTGAACCTTCTGTCTTTGGTTCTTCTCCATAACCCAAATAATAGATTTTGAATCCTTCTATTCCAAGATTCTGTCCGACTGTTCCAGCAGTTTCTCCATCTGCCACCTGTTTTTGCCAACCGATATTCTGTACATGAGTCTGATATACAATATTTCCAAAGTTTTCACTTGAAACAAAAGCTCTCGCACCAATTTCCGGATGTTCTTCATCCTTTGAGCAGATTTTAATTTCGATTCCACGTACCGCATAATCCAATCCAGCGCTTCCTGCATCTGTACCATTTGCAGTCCAGTCGAGCCAACCACATCCCTCAATATTTACCCGATAATAAATATCGTATTTCTCCGCTAATTGATCTGTCAGATTAATTCGCACTGCCTCTATCTGTCTATTCTTACCGACCGTTCCTGCCAACTGTCCATCTTTCACTTCATTCTGCCAGCCAGCATTCTCAACATACGTCTGATACACCACAGACCCACTTATCTGTCCATAACATTTCAAATCATCTGCCACAGTTACTTTCAACGCCTGTATTTTATTGCCTTCCTCAGCAGTCCCTGCTAAATTTCCATCTGTTACGTTTTCTAACCAGCCTCCATTCTGCATATTGGCCTGATATATAACTCTACCTTGATTTGTTTCAGCCATATAACTCTTCTGATCCTGTTGTGGTTTCTCTGCCACATCTTTTTTGTACAGTCTGATTTCGACTGCTTCTACCGCTTTTGCATAACCGGCACTTCCCGCATATTCTCCATTCTTAGCCCATCCAAGCCATCCAAATCCTGAAGAATGTGCACGGTAATAAATATCATATTCATCTGCAATTTCTCCCGTCAGATTCATCTTAAAAGCTTCTACACTTTTAGCTCTTCCGACAGTTCCAGCAATTTCGCCATTTTCAACCTTATTCTGCCAGCCAAGCTCACTTACATATGCTGCATATTCTACACTTCCCTGCTTGCCCTTTGGCACTCCCAGATTCAATTGCAACGCCTCCACAGCCAGTGACTTTCCAGTCGTACCTGCCACATCACCATTTTCAACTTCACTCTGCCAGCCAACATTACTCACATGCACACGATAAGTCAACGTGGGATCCTGACTTTCGCTCTCCTCAAAAGCACTTTCTGCTGTCTGTTGATTTTCCATATCATCACTTTCTGTGATTGATGACTTTTCTTCTTGTTGCTGTATTTCTAAAGAATCTTCCAGCTTTTCATCTGTTTTCTGTATTTCTTTTTCTTCCTGTCCAGAATCATTCTGTTCTTTCGGACCTTCATAATTGTCTTCGGATAAATATTGTTCATTTCCTTGATTGTTCACCGTCTCTTCTGCATATGCCTGTTGAGGATATGCAACAAACCCAGTAAACAAAATCATTTGCAATGTCAACAAACTTGCCAGAACCCTTTTTATATTTTTCCTTCTTTTCATTTTCTTCCCCCTTTTTCCTTAATAAAAAATATAACTATCATCGTTCCTAACACTCCAAATAATACTGTTGCCGATAAAGAGTACGCACACCCAGCTCCCATCAGTCCCATTTTTTTCACCAGTGGATTTGAAACAAAAAATGCAGTTACACTTGCCAGAACAAAACCGAGTAATAAATACACCTGCTTTCTCATTACCGTCAGTATCACCTGCTCAATTACTGCAAATGCGAAAAATGCACCTCCTATCAACAAAATAATTAGATCTTTACGATATTTCTGTAAAGAAACTCCAAATACAAGAGATAAAATCGGGCATCCAAGCCATCCTCCTGCAACAACTACAAATGTAGCAATAATCAGAGAGGCCAGAAATATAACACCACACAGTTTTATAAATTGACTATAATGTTTCTTTACCCAATTTTCAGACAAACGCACCAATAGTGGCTGCAATGCAAATCCTACAAAAAGGTTTGTCACAAAACATGGCATAAAAAGATATGTATAATACGCCTGCTCACTCGATGTCATGTATGTGTCAATTGCATATTTAGGAGCATTTCCCATATAATTAAGTAAAAATGCACTGATACACAATGGCAGACATTCTTTTAGGAGTTCTCCAATTTTTTTACAGTTAAAGATTGGTTTTTCTAACACAAATTCCGATTTTGTTGATTGTACTAATATCACCAACACTGTTCCTGCAGTTGCAATTGCAATACAACAACTAAAGATCATATTATGTGTAATAACCAACGATATACAAAATGTAATGACATATGCAGCAATTCTTATAGTCATCATCTTTCCGGCAACATCCAGACGTCCATTTTTCTGATAAAACCCACCATATATATCATCCATCGCATCCGTTGCTTTTAATAGACAAAGTAAAATTGTGATACAGCTTTTTTCAAAATAATATCCTTTTGCAACTACAAAAATCCCCACTGCACTCATCATAATAGCATTAGTGAAAATACGGGAAGATAAATATACGCCCGTAGAATACTTATTTCGTATATCTGTAGCCTGATAGTTCCTCATCCCATAATTTCCTATCGTTAACATCATCTGTGATGTTGAAAAAGCAAGTGAAAAGATTCCTGCATCTGAGACACCGTTTATCATAGTCACAATCCACAATAAAAACATGGATACTACTGAATTAAGTCCACTGGACATCATATTCCAAAATACACTTTTCTGTTCTATCTTTTCTTTCGGAGTATGCCACAGATTTTCAAGCATTACTTTCTAATTCCTTCCATTTTTTACCTTTTATAAAAATGATTATCTGTATTTCCCGGTGCCGTGCCATCTTTTTTCACCAACTGAATTTGGATTGCCTCTACATGTTTTGCATATCCCTGGCTTCCTGCATCTTCACCATTTTTTGCCCATCCAAGCCATCCGAAATCTTGTGCATGGACACGATAATACACATCATAGCTCTCAGCAATTGTACCTGTCAGTTTTATACTGACTGCTTCAATCGCTTTACTCTTACCAACAGTTCCCATGATTTTGTCTGCATTCACATAATCTTGCCAGCCTATATCCTGTACATGTGCCCGGTATTGAATACTTCCACTTACAGATTGATTATCTAACTTAATTTTAACCGCTTCCAACTGCTTATTTTTTCCGGTCGTTCCGGCTATAGTACCATTTTCAACTTCTTTTTGCCAGCCTATATCTTGTACATGTGCCTGATAAACAATGTCTGCTACTTTTACTAAATACGGATTATCTGTATTTCCCGGTGCAGCACCATTTTTTTTCACCAATTGAATTTGAATAGCTTCTATTTTTTTATTATATCCTTCATTTCCGGCAAGATTTCCATTTACAGCCCAGTCTAACCACCCAATATCTGACAAGTGTACTCTATAATATATATTATACTGCTCTTTCATTTCACCCGTCAATTCTACCTTCACAGCTTCTAAATATTTGTTCTCGCCAACTGTTCCTGCTATTTCATTAGATATTACGTCCTTCTGCCAGTCCTCTCCACCTGCTTTCACAGAATATTTTATGTCGCCTGTATATTCCTGACCTCTTAAGCGAATCTTAAGCGCCTGAACTTTTTTATTTTTTCCAACTGTTCCTGCTGTTGCTCCATTTTTTACTTCATTTTGCCAACCGACATCCTGTACACATGCACTATATTGTATAATTGTAGGTGCCTGGTAAAAAGCTGACGTTCCATCGCTTATCTCTGGAGTGTCTTTTGGCACCATCAAAGCTTGATATGCCTCTATTTTCAAATCATAATTGACCGTTCCAGCTGCCTCTCCATTTTTTGCCCATCCAAGCCATCCTTTATCCTGTACATGGACTCGATAATAGATATCATAATTATCTTTATTCTCATCTGTCAGTTCTATCTGAAGAGCTTCCAGTCTTTGATTTTTTCCAATTGTTCCTGAAATCTCCCCATTCTGTTTAAATTCCTGCCAACCGGCATCCTGTACATATACACGGTATTTTACAGTATTTGATTTCACATTTAATGCTTCAATTTTTAAATTTTTACCTGTAATCCCAGCCACTTCACCGTTATTGACAGCTTCCTGCCAGCCTGTATCCTGGATATATGCCTGATACTGCAGATTTACAGTACCTGTTTTAAATGGAACAAGCGTTTTACCAGGTGCACTGCTGCCCTTAGGTACAAGTACAATTTGTATTGCCTGTACAGCATAAGCATACCCCTGTGTACCAGATAACTCACCATTTTTTGCCCAATCAAGCCAACCCATTTCTGCCACATGGCTTCGATAATAAATATCATAATCCGATGCTTTATCACCGGAAAGTTTTACCTGAATTGCCTCAATCCAGTTGGATTGACTTTCATCTCCTGATGTCTGTCCATCAGTGACCACATTCTGCCATCCAACATTACTTACGTGCGATCTATATTCAATTCCCACTTGTTCCAAATTTTTTATGTTGATTTTTACAGCATTCAACGCTAAGTTTTGCCCTGTCGTTCCTGCTATTTGTCCATTTTGAACATAATCATTCCAACCAGACCCCTGCACACATCCTTCATATTCAACAGCATCCTTCACAGAATCCGGGACTTTCACCTCTTCATTTTTCCCAATTCCATTTTTGCCTTCAAGTACAACTTCTACATAATTCGCACTAACATAAACATACATTTTATCATAATCATAATTTCCAACGCTTGCGATGGATGAACGATCATCAGTTAACACTGCATCACTTTGAACTTTGTAAAAATCATTTTCCTTTCCTAGAATTATAAATGATTGATTAGAATACTTTTTTGTTGTATGTATTTTTGTTGAAGACGTAGTAGCTTGTGTTCTGACATTCAGATTAGTATGCTCTGTACCAATTGTATCCTTCACTCCCAATGTATATTTCGCATATTCTGTGTTCGAATATGTTTTGTCAATCATCCATGCAATATTAGCATTTTTTTCTCCCCAGTATGGGTCTGAAGCATACTTTACATTAATACCACTTGCCTTATTTCCCAAATATCCTCCTGCATACAGACTAGTGTGCTGTATCGTTGATATTTAACATTACTACTGCATCTTATTCAGATGCAGTAGTAAATGTCGGATACAAGGAATTCAATTTAATTCTTGCATCCTCCGTTCGAAATTGCCAGTTTACCTTTGCGGCTACGGTATTTCGTTCAACTTCCCATGCTGATAATTCCTTACGAAGATTTGAAATATTATCAATCCTTCTGTTCAAACATTGTCTGGTCATGACGTTAAGTTCGATTTCTGCAATATCAAGCCAGCTGCCATGTTTTGGTGTGTAGTGAATCTCCAACCGTTTCATGATTCTTCTGGCTTCATCAGCAGGGTAACGTTTGTACAATGATGCTGGTTTATGTGTATTAAGATTATCCATTACAAGAATTATTTTTTCTACATCTGGATACATGACATCGGCAAGATATTTGATTTCTTCTGCCCAGTCAATTGCAGTCCGATGTTCCCGAACACTTACATGATGAGCTCCACCAAGCGGTTCTACGAATGCAAAAATGCTGCATGTACCATTTCTGACATACTCAGAATCTACTTTCTGGTCATTGCCGGGGCGCATAGGAAGTGGGGATCTTGCCTCGCCAAGTAACTGATATGGTTTTTCGTCCATACAAACAACGGGGCGTTGTGGGTTATATGGAAGTTCGTATACATCGAGAACATCCTCCATACAAGCTATAAATTCTGCGTCCTCTCTTGAGGGAATGCACCAGTATTCATTTTTGTGAGGTCGAAGTTTGTTTTTTTTAAGGCTCTACGGATAGCATCTTTGCTAACCGGTGTATCAAGCACTACTTTGGCTTCTTTTTCCAGCAGACGCAAAGTCCATCTGGAATGACCTTCTGGAACAGGACCGCAGGCAAGTTCAATAATACGTGCTTCTGCACGTCCATCAAGGATACGCCTTGCATTGTCGGAATTGATATTTCTTTTGAACTCGGTAACCGCTTCAATGCCACCGGAAAAATATTTGGTCACTGTATTCGTTACAGTTGTCAGGCAAACACCATTTGATCTTGCGGATTGCTCATGGGTTAATACTTTCCCATGAGCCTCATCCAAATCAATAATAATCTGGCATCTGCTTCGAATAGTTTTAGATGTATTACTTTTGCGAATTATAGATTTTAATGTCTTCAATTCATCATCTGTAAGTTTAATGACATATTTTCTTGGTCTTGCCATATAAATCACCGCCGTTTTCTTTTATTTTAACATGAAGCGGCTATAATAGCTATAAATATTTAGTTAAATGTCAACAATACAGTACACTAGCACCTGGATTTAAATATTTCTTCGACATATAAGTTTCCATAAATGTCTTTATACATGAGTCAACACTCTCATATGTATTCGCACTCTGTCCTGGGGAAGTATCGACCGCATTCAACCCAAATAAATTATTTTTCGTCACCGCAATATCACTTGTACCCCAAGTGCTTTCATTTGCAGCGACACCAATTGCAAGCATAGCATTTACACCATACTGATTTTGATAATTCAAAAACAAACCTGCACTATTGGTCATTACAGAATTTCTTCCATTTATCTTATTGTTCAAAATACTATTCAACTGATCTGATGAATAATCTGTTTTACTTCGAAACGGTAGATATTGAAAATAATTATAAAATGGTTGAGTTTCATTGATTGAATGTTTTCTATTACTATTATTATAATCATCTAACATGCTTCCAAAGCTGTCTCTTGTATAAAAATAATGTCCATCATAACTATAATATATTCCGCCCTCTTGCAAATAAGCCGGTGCCGGTCCATTATCAAGTGAAGTTTGATAATTATTTTTTGCAATATTAGTAGTCACTTTATGAAAGAGACGCCCACTACTTACCGTATAATAACTAATTGAGCTTGCCTGGTTTAAATCAATAACTTGTACTTCATCTGTACTGACAAGTCCAATGACTCCTGACAACATAAATTTCACTTTTCCATTTTCATAACCCAGATAAGCTGCATCTGCACCATACATTCCATTCGTATAGCCCTCATATCCTGTATTATATTCTGTATATTCAGTTACAGCACTTCCTTTTGTGTTAAAATTAACAATCTTTGCAGAACTGTCACCATTTAACAATGCTATTCCTTGATCTGCCAAAGTACCATTTACACTCTCTACTTCTGTAATGTTTCCATTTTCGTCCATAGAAGTTATCTTTTCATCCGTTCTAATTTCAATTTGCTCTTGTTTTTCATTGTCTTCCTGTGAAATTTCCGAATCACCGATATCCGAATTTTCTTTTGAAACATCTTCCAGATTTTCTCCTGTTACTTCATTATTATCTTTCACGTTCTGATCATCCAGAACTACTTCTTCATTTTGTTCCACATTTGAAATCTTTCCCTCCGCAAATACCTGCTGGACTCCCACTCCGGAAAGTAATGCTATACACAATACCACTGATATAAATTTTTTTACTTTATTCATTCTTTTCTCCTTATCAGAAAAAATCTTTCCCTATATGCAAAACGTTCCAAAAACATTATAAACTGTAATGCCGGATATCAATACACTCATCCCTAATACAAATTGATTATACCTTCTGTCTGATACACGAACTTGAATAAGATTATTACTACATACCAAATATAGAAGCCATAATAACGGTCTGTAATATCTACCTTGAACTCCTCCTATACTACTAGATCCAGGTTCACTGAATGCAATATAGAGAGCTGTCCATATCAATACCACTGACATTCCAAGTAAAACTAATATTCCAACTTTTTGTGTCCATTTTATTTTTTTATTTAACTTTGCTGAGTAATCGGTTGAAACCAGTAAAACTGCAATTATTGGAATTAAATACTGAAAACCACCTGGTGCCAGATGTCCCATCAACCTGTAGCATGATTCTGCAAATGCAAAATTGGGAAATGTATTCCAAATATTCTTTAATACTATGCCTGCATATGCAAAAGGTTTCGCCAGGATCAGGCTCATTTGTTGCCCAGAATCCACATTTGTACCTCTCGTATCCTCCATTGCATTAGGATTTAACAATTGTGGTATTATAAAGGTTGACATTAGTATTAAAAATACAATTCCTGCTATAATGACTACCTGATTTCTCTTTTTCTTATTTTCATATCTCTCTCTTGGAATAAGCATTTCAATCAAAGCAACCGGAGCATATACAGCTTTGGGCAAGCATCCTATTATCATGAAAAGATTCGCAATAAATATTTTTTTTGTATTCACACGGTCTTTTTCTTTCAACCATTCCCTCATAATCATTGCTATTGCCAGTGAAATAAAGCAAAATACAATGGTGTCATATGTGTATGTTACTGCCAGGAAAAGGGCTGTAGGTGTAAGGGAAATAAACGTCAATGCACGCTTTCCTATTGGAATAATCCGAATTGCAAAAAACATAACTATAATATACGTCATTAATTCTGCAAATCTTCCTGCCAAAAAAATATAAGTAAATGGCATTCCTATGCAACGTACTATCTTTATTGCAATAGCTTGCGGTACTAATCCCACCGTATATACTCCACACAATTCTCCTTTTACCGTTACCGCATGATCTCCATTTTTATAATAATTATTTATAATTCCATTCAGATTTTGCTTTTCTTCATATGATTGTGGTTGAAAATAAGGATAGTTGTATAATGTATCCGTCGTAAACTGTCCAGATATCTCTGTAGAAATTTTTTCTCCTCCAGGATATATGGACATTTGATATGCTCTTTTAAAATGTGTTTCTTCATCCCATCCCACTTTATTAGTCGGAATAGATATAACAAAAATAATCCCCAGTGTTAAAGCGATAATTCCAAAACCATACTCTATTTCTTTTGTTATTTTTTTTCTGAAAATAACGCACACACATATCCCTAAAATCAATACACTACTGCAAAAAATTCTATATTTATTTATTTCAATTTGATTATTAATCCTTATATTTTTTATATAGATTCCACTTCCGCCTTCAACACTTGACAACGAAATTTCTATCCACTTGACTTTTTTATTAACATTTACAACAGATTCAGATAATAAGATAGGATTTTTATCTTCTATTATCATGACTTCTTCTTTTCCCATTGAATTGTCATATCCCACCTTAATTTCTGCATCGACCATATCACCGGTATCAAAATCATATACGAATTTTTTTACATATTTATTATTTAAATCACATCGCAAAACCCCTTCTGCATTTGACAAATAATATCCTTTTCCTTTTTTTACAAAACCTTTCAACTCTATATGATCTTCATCAATTTTCATAATATTCTGATTTTTCATATACAGAGACTTGATATTAGTTCCTAATTCTATCAAAGTGCTCCCTAAAATCATAATCAGAAGTACAAGAATAATTTTTTTTATTGTTTTCTCTTTGTGAATTTTCACTTTTAGACTCCTCTTAAAACTTAATATTATTTCTTAAATACAAAAATTCGCTGTCCTAGATAGTTAAACACTACAAATGCTCCCATTCCTGCCAGCATGGACAAATTGTCCTGCACTGGCTTGCTCTGATTACTTAAAACCCAAGATATGATTGGTTTTGCAAATCCGTATGCCAGCAAATAACAAATTGTAATATTAAAGATAAATATTACCACTTGTTTTACCGACTTTTCTTTATTTTGAAATGTAAAATACTTATTCAAAAAATAGCTTACAATACTACCTATCACATAATTTGATGCTGATGAAATCCAATAGCTAAGATGTAGTGCATTGTAAGCAACAAACATCACAGTTGTGCCAACCAGTGTATTTGCAATTCCTACCAGTACAAACTTCCAAAATGTCACGTCTAACAGTTGCTGTGTTTTTTTCATACTCCTCCTTCTTCTTTACATATCTTTCACTATCTTTCCAAGTTCGTCACTAAATATATCTGACTGATCTTCATACATATGTCCTTCATAATCTGAAAATCCATTTAGAGATTGATCGAATTCTTGAATCTTCTGGTAATTATAATTATAATACTCGACCCCTTGTTTTTCCATAAATGCTGAAAAAAATTTATCTGCCTTTTCAAAATTGCTTTGATATTTTTCTAACTTTCCTTTGGAACAGGCATTGTAATTACCATAAACTTGATTTTTTTGTCTCTACACAATTTCACAATATTCTCAAACGCCTTTACTGCCTCAGGTTTTAACTTTTCCTTATCCCATAAAATCAGATTATTTTCATTTTTCGGCATATCATTTTTGTGAATACGGATCTGTCCCTTCTCTGTATAAGCCTGTAAATTCTGATTGTAGAACTGATCATCGTAATTTCTGTATGCCTGGCTAAATTTAGATACAAATCTCTCTTTAGCCCCTTTGATTCCTTTTCGATATAAATACCATGGAAACAATGTTGTCCTGAAATCCGTTTTCCAGATTTTATCTACATAATATTCCACTTTCACAGAAGACAATGGCAACTCATCATATATCGTCCGAAATTCAGGACCAAGCGTTGCAGTGGACACCCAGTATCCCGGATCTAATTCATAAATAATCTTCTTTGGTTTATTCACACGGCAGGCTTCTTTTATAATATAATAACTATCCTGAACTTCCTCGCCTCCCAGACAAAGATTCAGGCTCCTCTCTCCAGTAATCTTATCTACTACTTCCGGATTAATTCCAGCCTTACCATGTGAAGTTCCTACAAATAAATCGTCATATTGATTTGTTTCCAGCTTATGAATATCATTCCGAAAATTTGTACATGGTTTTAAAGCCAGTATCAATATCTGATTCATACATATAATCACAGCAAGGAACAATACAGGATATATATTTTTTTTAAAATTGCGCATAGATAAAACCTCCCGCTGTATTTGCCGGTAAACTGATTGCTGAAATTGACAGAACCAATGCCATATATACAGCCCACCTTACCAGTCTTGGTTGCATTGCAATACTTTCTCGAATCTGCATTCCGCGCTCCTGTTTATAACTTACAATAAATTGCACCAGACAACCTATACACAAAATCCCAATTGCCATTATTGTATAAGCTGGTCCGGAAGTTCCAATTCGAATATCCAAAACCTGCACCGGTTTCCACACAGTCACTGCATTTTTCATCATTGTGAGTGCCTGCGGAATTGTATCTGCCCGGTCAAAGAACCAGCTGATATTAACCAGTATAAATGTCCTTACAATCTGGAATATATGCCAGCCATTTGACTTGTCGTTGATTTTAAATTTCTTTTTCCAGTCTCGATAGTTCTTTGCCATCAGACCACTAAATCCGATAATAATACCATTATACAGACCATACACGATAAACTTCCAAGCGGCACCATGCCAGATACCGACTACAAGAAATACCACAATATTTGCCACACAGATTGGTAATGCCCGTCCATAAGTCTTTCCAAATGTTTTCTTCGCAAACTTGCCGAATTTGCCCATTCCTTTTGAAAGAGACAAAGGATAGAACAGATAATCTTTCATCCATGTTCCAAGTGTAATATGCCAGCGATGCCAGAAATCTGTAATAGATATTGAAAAGTATGGACGCTTAAAGTTTTCGTCCATTTCTATTCCAAACATACTAGCAATTCCAATTACAACATCCATTCCTCCGGAGAAATCTCCGTAAAGCTGTGCAGAGTATGCAAGTACTCCGAGAATTGCCAGACCATTGTAAGTCTGATACTGATCAAATATCGCATCTACAAATACTGCTGCAGTGTCTGCAATGACCATCTTCTTAAAGAATCCCCATAAAACTCTCTGAACACCACGTTCTATTCTCATAAAGTCAAAACTATGTTCTTCATAAAACTGATGAGCCAGATTCGAATACCGTCCAATCGGTCCCTGAAGAATCTGCGGAAAGAATGATACAAAAAGCGCAAATTTAAATATATTTTTCTCTGGTTCATAACGTTTCCAATATACGTCCAGAATATAGCCTACTGACTGGAAGGTATAGAAGGAAATTCCAAGTGGAAGCAGGAATTTTACCATTCTAATATCTGCATGAAACAATGTGTTGACATTCGAGATTGCAAAATTCGTGTATTTCAACACTGCCAGCATTCCAAAATCCAGAAGCAATGCTAACACCATAATACTTTTCTTATAAGTTTTTATCTTTTCTTTCTGCTTGGCAAACTTTTGATCTGCTCCATAAATCATTCTTGCGATCCCATAAGTTACAACTGTTGTATACAACAAAAACACCAGATACTTCATACCTGATGATGCATAATATATATAACTGAATGCCAATAGCCAGACCCACTGATACCTTTTCGGTATCAAGTAGTATCCGATAACTGCTACTGCAACAAACGTTAAAAATTCCATTGATATAAGTGACATATTTCCCCTTTCTCACTCACAGCTAATTTTCCATCGATTTTACTCTTTATTTAGCTTACATTATTTCATTTTTCTGATATTTAGCTTTTCATAGCTTCGTATTTATACTCAGACTCATCTTTTAAACACTACCAGTCTCTGTCCCAAATAATTGAACACTACAAATGCTCCCATTCCGACCAACATCGATACATTATCGCGGACAACTGTAGCTTGTCCGGCGAGTATCCAGTTGACAAACGGTTTTGCCAATCCATATGCCAGCAAATAGCAGATTGTAATATTAACTACAAATATTCCCACCTGTCTCCAGGATTTTTTCTTGTCCTGGAAAGTAAAATATTTATTCAAAAAGTAACTCACAATACTGCCCACAACATAATTGGATGCTGTCGATACCCAGTAATTCAGATGGCACAGATTATATGCTACGAACATTACTGTTGTCCCCACAAGTGTGTTTATAATTCCAACTAAAATAAATTTCCAAAAAGTCAAGTCTAAATACTGTTTTATATTTTTCATCTTTTTATTGCACACTTCCCATTCCTTCTCCGAGGAAATACTGCTGTCCATCTGTGTTTACAGCATATACATGTATATGATACTCTCCCAATACAAAATTAAAATTGGCAATGTTATATACAATAACCGGTAACGCCGAGGTATGATAATCATACTCTCCGACTGCTATTTCACCTGTTGGTACTTTTCCTTGTCTTAATAAAAGTTCCTCGCTGTTTATATCTTTAATCCCAAATACTTCTTATCATTTCAGGTACTTGTTCCACTGTGCTTATATAAAATTTTTTCCACTCCACAAACACCTGTTAAACTTCCATGATTATACCACACACTGTATTTTCCCGCAATAAAACATATCCAGTGAATGTCTTTTCCTTTGATACATAGAAAAAAACACCTTCCTCCGAAAGTGTCTTTTTCTCTGCCTTTATTCTGTTTCCGCCACTTACTTTTTCAAGAATGCCTCGGCATTCTTGCTGCGAGGTGCGCGTCATGCAATTGCATGACATACTTCTACTGCGCACCTCTGCAATCCTGCCGGAGGCTATATCAGCTGGGGGATTGACTCCCAGCTGATATACATTTCGGCTGTGGTTTGATTGCAATGTTCCGCCCTTTGTGATCTTTTTTCGGTTTCCAGTCTCTTCCCACCAGGTCGTCCAATGATACATCAAAATAATCTGCCAGTGCACATAATTTGTATATATCCGGCAGTCTCTTGTCTGACTCGTATCTTGTGTATGTAGAACGGGCGACACCGATGGCATCTGCAATCTCTTCCTGTGTATACCCTCTTCCGATTCTTTTAATCTTAATGTTCAATCCTACTTGCATGCTGTCACCTGTTTTATCTTTCGTCAATTTATGAACCAAATCCTCTGGCACTGTTTCAATTATAACATTTTGTCTCATAATACGGAACTATTCTTTTTCTAGTTTAAATGTTGCATACCTATTCGTTTTTGTTATAATAAGGTGAGATTTGTTGAAAAGGAGGGGTTTTTTTGGTACCTTTATCTGGTTCTGATGTCTCAGCACAGGATATTGAACAGCTGCTTCGAACTCTTGGTGCTTCTCCGGTCTATGCCGGCTTTACGCCAGCCGTAACAGCTCTTCAATATGTTCTGGCGGACCAACAGCTGTTGACATCTCTTACTACCAGACTTTACCCAAAAGTTGCCGAATCCTGCGGAATTGCGCTTCCTTGCGTTGAACGGAATATCCGTACAATGATTGCAGTCATCTGGGAGAAGAACCAATTTTTATTCCAGATTGTTGTTGGATATCGCATGACCGCAAGACCATCTGTCGGAGACTTTTTAGCCAGCCTTTCCACTTTTCTGATGTATCATCCGGCCAAAGACTGGCCGGACTATCTGCGATAAAAAAATGTTATCGCAAAACATAAAAAAGTACCATGTCAGGCATTTTCTCGTGTCAACATGGTACTTTTTGTCATTCTCGTGTCCCCGTTTGTTCTCTTATTCAGCCTGCAGTCTCTGTACCATAGCCCAAAGTGCCTGTGCTGAGTTAAAGTTTTCCGGAATAATGTCAGCAGGTGTTACTGATACATCGAACTCGTCTTCCAATTCTCCTACGATAGACAGAATTGCAAAAGAATCCAGGATTCCATCATCAATCAATGTTGTACATGTCTCATAGTCAGCATCCGGCTGAATGTCCTCTAAAATCTCAATTAATTTTTCCATAGTTATTATCTCCTTTTCTAATTTTTCATTTTTTCTGTACATTCCGTGTTGATCGGGTAACTTTCTGTTGCTTTTCTGGCCTCTGTAAATCCATCTTTTTCAGACCAGAACAGAATCCTTGGCATGCGCCGGCTTAGGAAGAGATAGATTCCTTCTGTTACAGAATAAGCACCCACCCGTTCAAATACAAGAGCGTCGCCAATCTTTGCATGTTTCAGCGGCATCTGTTTCACCAGTACATCATTGACCGTACACAGAGAGCCACAGATGTTCCAAAGAACTTCTGATTGTTCTTCTGATTGTTCGTCCGATGTCTCCAATGGAGCATCCGGAATGTGTTTATGATGCGGCATCTTCATAGCCATTGCCTGTCCATAGTAATTCAGATGATTCAGTCCTCCATCTACGATACAGTAGTTCTGTCCATGGTTGACTTTCTGATCTACGATACGAGTCACGTAATAACCACAGTATGCTGCAACATAGCGTCCCATTTCCAAAGTGATTTTCCCCTGGAATCTTAATGTTGCAAGCGTATCTGCAAATTGCTGCAGCAATGACTCATCATCTACCTCATCTTCATTTTCAAAATAAGGGATATAAAATCCCGGTCCATATTCCAGAACTTCAGCATCATAATTGCATGTTTCTTTCAGACGGGTAAGTATGTCATCCAGCCAGTGCAGCTCTTTTTCAATCTTAGAGAACTTCTTTTTCTGAGTACCGGAATAGCACTGAATCCCTTCAATTCGCACATGCGTGTAGTAGTCCTTTTTAGAAACAATATCAAAAACTTCTTCTTCGTCTATGCCGAACTGGTTTCCACTTGTCACACGGATCAGTGCATGAATCGTAATGTTTTCTTCTTTTGCACACATTTCCAAAAGTTCCAGATGCTTCCTGGATTCGATTGTATACACGCCTGCATTCCCGTAAGTATGCATCGCATGGGTAATGTCGCATTTTTCCTTATTCACACCGGACAGTACAATTCTCTCCATTGGAATTCCGACTGTCTCACAAATGTGAAATTCTCCCGGGGAACATACCTCAAATTTGTCTGCCGTATCCTTTAACGGTCCGATCAGAAATGGATTGGCTTTCATTGCAAAACAGATTTCTGCCCGTTCGCCCAGTATCGTTTTCATCATCCGAACTCTGGATTTTAACATATCCAGATCAAAGATATACGCAGGAGTCTCTTCCTGTCTAAGATAAGCTTGTAAGATTTCCTGATTCATAAGCTTCCTCCAGTTTCTTACGGTCGATTTTTCCATTTTTCGTAAGTGGAAATTCTTCTACTTTCACAAATACATTCGGAATCATGAATCCCGGAAGTCTTGTCCCGATTGCCCGGACGATTTGTTTCTTTTCCAGGTCTCCTTCATAGAATGCAAGAATTTTTCCCTTTGCCTCATCATACATGCAAAGGCTCCGACCTAGTCCTTCCACTGTCTCCAGTGCAGTCTCAATCTCTCCAAGTTCAATGCGATGTCCCATATGCTTGATCTGGAAATCTTTTCGTGATGCGAAGTACAGATTCCCATCTTCGCCGTAATATGCCAGATCTCCTGTCCGGTAGATTGGCTCCAGATAAGATTGATTCAATGGATTTTGCACAAATGCTTTTGCCGTCTGTTCCGGGTTATTGTAATATCCAAGTGACAAAGCAGTACCGGATACGCAGATTTCTCCTTTTTCTCCAGGTTTTGTCACTTCCCGGTCTTCTTCATCTAAGAGAAATACCTTTTCATTTGGAAATGGTTTTCCAATCGGAAGATTTTCTCCTGGTTCATACTCCCGGTCAATAATATGATACGTACAGTTACATGTAATTTCAGTCGGACCGTAAACATTCACATACATAGCTTCCGGCAGATATTTCTTCCAGATGTTCAGATGCTTCACCGGCATTACTTCTCCACTGAATATAACTTTATGGATCTTCTGCGGCACTTTATAATCAAATCCTTTTAATGTGGATATGATACACAGTGCAGAGACCGCCCAGATCAGAGTCGTTACTTCCCGCTCGACCAGATAATCCAGAAGTTTTGTCGGAAATGAGAAAAACTTCTTTGGAATGATCTGCATAGTTGCTCCACATTTTAAAGTAGAGTAGATATCTTTTACCGACACATCAAAATCGAATGGTGCCTGATTTCCAATAACATCATGTTCTGTAATGTTGAATAATCTCGTAAATTCTTCTATAAAGTCAATGACTGATCTGTGGCTTACAACTACACCTTTTGGCACACCAGTGGAACCGGAAGTGAAGATTGCGTAGAGCGGATCCACATCCCGGCTCTGTTTTCTTACATTATCAAGATACTCCGCATCTTCCTGTGTCTGAAGTGCCTCTTCCATCATAATGACTTTGCCGTCAAATTCCAGACGCTCTCTTGGTTTATCATAAGCCGGATCCGTCAACAGGACTTCTGCCTGTAATGTATCCAACACTGATCTCAGACGTTCTGTTGGAAGTTTCGGATCCAACAGAATATAAAAACAGCCTGCGGATACGATTCCCATAAATGCATAAATAGCTTTTACGCCTTTTTCCATAAGTACAGGAACCGGTTTCCCAGGAGTTACTTCCCTTCCCAGTCTCGTTCCTACTGCTCTGGCACTTTTGATCAGTTCGTCGTATGTGCACGCTGTCTCTTCATCTGCAAAGGCAGTCTTACCCGGAAATCTCCGGGCAGACTCCTCTGCATAGCATAAAATATTTCGAATCAATTTATTACTCCCCTAACCCGCTTTCTATAGCTTCTATCATTGCTTTTAATGCTTTTTCTTCTTCGTCCCCTTCACAGATCAGCAGAATCTCATCTCCTGATTTGATTCCGGCACCAAGGATACTTAGTACACTCTTGGCGTTGGCAATAGAATTCTCATACTCAAATGTGATCCGGCACTCAAATTTGTTTGCGATATTGCTGAAAATTCCAGCCGGACGCAGATGCAGTCCTGTTGGATTTGTGATTTTTACTTTCTGACTTACCATAGCTCTGCTCCTTATTTCTCTTCCAATATAACATTTACAGATACCGTGCTCTCAAGCACACAGCCATCCGGAACGCCTACCGTTACCGGGACTGTATAAGTTCCAGCCGTCTGGTAGTTCTTAAGATCAATGCTTACATTATCACTGATCTTATATTGATCCAGTATATCTCCCGGCCCGCGGATCTGAATCTCCAGTACATCTGCTGATTCATAGCTTAGTGATAATCCATTTGCCAGGTTATTTACCTTGATGGCTCCCATAGAAATATCATAAGATTTTGTTCCATCTTTGTCAATTCCTACAGTCACAACTACAGATCCGGCATTTTCATCTGTCAGTGAAATATCTTCCGGAAGATAATCTGTGATGTCCACAACTTTCTCTGTCTTAGAAGTCAGTCCGGACATATTGAGTGCCGATGCCGGAACTGAGATCTTCTTCAACTTTTTCAGTTCTTCCGCTCTGCCGGTCACATTTACATGATCCGGCTCATACTTGATATCGCTGACGGAATATCCGTCTGCTGCTGTAATCTGTGAAGTATCAAATTCAACCTTAACGCTCTTCGTCTCAAGCACCTGTACACTGACAGATACACCTTCCGTACCAAGGTTATTGGCAAGAAGTGACTGGTCGATCACATTGTTATCACTATCGTATAATACAAGCTCTGATTTTGTCACAACGTCTTCAGATAATCCGGATACACTGACAGATGCCTCAACTTTACTGATGGAATCAATGACAGACTTCGGTCCCCGGATAGATACCATCTCCGGCACTGCCTGAATCTCTCCAAGTGTATAGCCATCTCGGACGGTTCCTGTCGTCTTTGGAACAATCGGGAATTTCTTCGTCTCTTCATCTTCCAGTTTCACCTGAAGATTACGTGGAGATACTTCTACACTTTCATAGTTGACTCCTGTAATCTCAACGCTGATTGGAATCTGTGTCTGAAGCGTCAGCTCTTTCATGTCTGCAGTCGCTTTAATATTATCTGCTTTTATCTTATTAAGTACAGATCTCTTTGCCCGTACTGTCACAGAGACATTCTGCGTGCCATCCTCAATCTGATAAGTCTGATTGGTCGCCGCAAGCACCTCTGCATTCGTTACCGCTACCGGTATATTATTAAATGTCTGGGTTGTTACCGGGTCATCGATATTTACCACAATCAGCCACAGCATCACTGCCAGGAGGAAGGATAATATCTTAAGGCCCCAATTATTCATCAGTCCTTTTTTCATCTTTATTCCTTCCTTTCCATATATGTTGCAGGAAATTCTTATTCTCCGGCTTTCTGTTCTGTATATAAGTCAGCTTCTCGCGAAGTTCTTCCCTCGTTACTGCCCGGTCAAGCACGCCTCCCTGTGCTACAGATACCTTGCCGTTCTCCTCAGACACAACGATAATCAGAGCATCACTGACCTCACTCATACCTACCGCTGCTCTGTGCCTTGTTCCAAGCTCCTTGCTAAGCCCCATGTTATCAGACAATGGCAGATAACATGTTGCAGATACGATTCTGTCACCACGGATAATGATAGCCCCATCGTGAAGTGGTGTGTTGTGCTCGAATATATTCATCAGTACCTGCATGGATACGAGACAGTCCATCTTAATCCCGGTACTTTCATACTCCGTCAGATGTATTGCCTGTTCCACCACGATCAGTGCTCCTGTCTTCACGCGTCCCATGTTGTAAGCTGCATCGATAATACTGTCCATGGTATCTTCACTGAACCTGCTGCTTTCTTTGTTCGTCTCAAATGGTACGATTGAACTCAGGAACTGCTTCTCCCCAAGCTTTTCCAGAGCCCTTCGAAGTTCCGGCTGAAATACTACAACTGCCGCCGTAGCCAGTACCGTTACCGAATTCCTTGCCAAAAATAAAATTGTATGCATCTTAAAAACTGCTGCAAGCAATACAAAGATACCAAGTACAACAATTCCTCGCATCAGCATCCATGCTTTTGTATTGATCAGCCACATTGCAATATGATAGATCAGATATGTCAAAATCAGGATTTCAATAATATCTGTCAGATGCGCATCTGGAAAATATAGTTCCTGACTGACAGATCCTAATACATGCATAATATACTGTTTCACCCGGTCACCCCCCTTTTGCTATAATTATTTATCTTCCCATTTAAAATTCTTTTTTATCTCATATCAGGATCATTTTCAAAACTTCTTCTTAAAAGCTCCTGATCCACATCAGCGTCCATAACATTACGTCTTTTTGATGCCGGACGTTTTTTCTTTTTTTGTCCCTGCTCGCTTTGACGTGCCTTTTCCTGTGCCTGTTTTTTTGCTTTTTTTCTAACTTCCGCAGTATCCATGATCTCCGTTTCCTGTCGTTCATTGATCCGCTTCACCGTCTTCTCCGGTGTAGATACTACAATCTTCGGAACTGCTTTTACATAGTAATAGTATTCATCATCTTCGTACTGAAGATTCTCACTTCTTGAATAATCTACGGAGAAAAAGAACAGTTCCAGAATCACTCCGATAACCGCTGCTCCGATACTTCCAAAAATCAGTGAACCGTAAGATGCATGGACTCCCATAGCAACATCTCCGATTGCCACTACTACAATATTCACAACAGCTCCCGTTATAACTGCAATAGTCCATGCATGTGCGATTGCCTGTTTGCGAAGCGTATAAACAACCAGTGTACAGATAATAAATGCAACAAGGACAATCCACAGTTCTTTATTCTGGAAGACCTGTTTTGCATATTTTCCAATCTGTCCCATCATACCTTTCACAGAACCGCCCTGCATACCGGAGGCTGCTTTTTTCATATAAGCCATCATATAATATACAACCGTTCCACATCCCACTGCCACCATGGAAATCGGTGACATTAAAAGCGCACATGAGATTGGAACAACAACCGGAATCTTAAGTGCAAATGCCAGTGGTGTCAAAAGTACAACGATTGCCATCTTCGGTGTAAAACGAAGATAAAAAATATACATAATCAGGAAAATCAATGCTGTTACAACAAGTGCTGCGATGGATACTGAATACATATGTACAAGGATCAGTGCTGTTGCCAGAATCACTGTAATGATTGGTGGAAAGAAAGTTGCAATAATTGCAAGTGCCAGTACCACCACCGGCGATGCCAGTGTCTTCATAAATCCTACATTATTGTTGATCATGTAAAATGTCATGACCGCCAGAACAAATTGTATTGCTTTATCCGCCACAATTGAGTATCTGGAATACAAATCCTGCATTCTCTCCCGTATTACATATAAACTGTCCATTACTTTGTCTCCTTTTCATACATCTTCAACAATCTCGTCAGAATGTGATTATATCTCTTTACCCGCTGTCTCGCTTCCTGATGCTTTTTATTGTACAGGTGGCTTGCAATTCCAATATAAGACACAAGAACTACCACATATCCGACAACTGCCGCGAGAACCAACGTAATCAGTAATGCTGTTGACATCTTCTCCATCAGAGTATCAAGTCCTGCGATCATCGCAATTGCCCAAGCTGCTATATAGCCTATTGTCACCCACAGAACCGTATATAAAATGTGCACTCCGGCATAATCTTTTCGATAGTATTCACTGATTTTAAAATCCTCTTTTCCCTGCGTCTGATCATACAGAGCAAGCTGAGTCATTAGCTTGACTTTTCGCTCATCTAACATATATGCACCTCAAAATCCTTTTTTATCGATGAAACATCATTTTCAGTATAGCAAATCTCAGTACCCTTGTCCAATACTTATAGTCAAAAAGTAAACTTTTTGGAACCCCATAGTTTTCAATACTTTTGCCACTTGATCCACGGTATTCCCTGTTGTGTAAATATCATCGATAATAATGACACGTCGAAAATCTGTCGGAAGTCTGTCCGGATCTCCTCCCGGAGCAAATGCATGTTCCAGATTCTTTTTTCTCCCTATGGGATCCAGCTTTTTCTGATAACCAGTGTAATGAACCCGTTTTACCAGATTCGCAACGACCGGAATCCCAAGTATTTTCCCTATCTCTTCTGCCAGAAGCTCCGCCTGGTTGTAACCACGCTTCCTGCGCCTTTTTCTGTGCAGAGGCACCGGGACAAGTGCCTGCGGTCTCCATCTTCGGATCTCTTCTGCATATTTTATACAGATTTCCTGTGCAAAATACTTCGCAACATATCTCTGATTATGATATTTTAACTGGTAAATTGCCTGGTTCACCGGAGGTTTATGAAGCCACACCGACAACCCTCTTTCATAAATGTGTTCTGTGTTATAGCAGTCATGGCAAAATTCCCTCTCTTCACAGTGGATTGGTTTCCCACATTTCAGGCATCGCGGTTCATGAATCTCTAATTTTTCCACAGCTTTCCTGCACAAAGGGCATACTCCCCCACGATTTACCTTTCCACAAAAAGGGCAGATAGAAGGCCAGAAAATATCCAACACCTTTTCTGACCATATTTCTCCTTGTCTTTCTCTGCTTTTTTCATACTTTTTATTATATTTTACATTCTTTTTTTGATTATATTTTTCTATGATCACTATGCAAGTTCTCGGATTCGCTCCGCCAGACTTGTATTTCGCCGCTGCTCGCTGGTATTCTGGATCATTTCCTGAAATACTGAATCACTGCCCACAAGTGTGACACATTTTCTTGCTCTTGTCACTGCTGTATAGATCAGATTCCGGTTGTAAAGCTGTCTTGGTCCTTGAAGAAGCGGGATCACAACCGCCGGATACTCACTTCCCTGAGCTTTATGTATCGTGATTGCATAAGCAAGCTCCAACTCATCAAGAATCGCATATGGATACTTCACCTGGCGCTGTTCGTCATACTCAACCGTAACCGTCTCCTCGTAAGTGTTGATATTCTTGATGATTCCCATGTCGCCGTTAAATACGCCCAGTCCTTTGTCAATGGTCATTCCGTATTTCGTGCAGACTTCCCACTCTAACTGGTAATTGTTCTTAATCTGCATCACCTTATCACCTTCACGCAGCAGGCGGTCTCCCACTTCTTTTTCCTGCTTTTGGGGTGATGGCGGATTCAGATACTGCTGAAGGATTTTATTCAGCCTCTCCACGCCCAGATTTCCTTTTCGCATCGGTGTCAGCACCTGAATGTCATAAGGTGAGGCATCTACGAACTTTGGAAGTTTTTTCTGGATCAACGTAATTACAACACTGATGATCACATTTGGATCAGACCGTTTCAAAAAGAAAAAGTCCATACTTTTATTGTCCAATATGACTGGTTCTCCACGGTTAATTTTATGTGCATTTACGATAATATCACTCTCTTTTGCCTGCCGGAAGATTTTCTCCAGCTTTACAACCGGGAAACAATCCGATGCGATCATGTCTTTAAGCACTCTTCCAGGGCCTACACTTGGCAGCTGATTTCCGTCTCCGACCATGATCAGTCTGGTCCCCGGCATAATTGCGTCAAGGAGTGCCTTCATAAGCGGCAGATCTACCATGGACATTTCATCAATGATAATCACATCTGACTCCAGCGGATTCTCTGCATTTCTTCCAAATCCATTTCCAAATCCGACATTATCTCTCTTATCATCATCTTCCGGATTGCCACTGACTTCCAACAGGCGATGAATGGTCTGAGCCTCACAGCCGGTTGCCTCTGTCATGCGCTTCGCCGCACGTCCGGTCGGTGCTGCAAGAAGGATATCTGCTCCTTCTTCCTCAAAGAAATGGATCATTGCATTGATCGTCGTTGTTTTTCCGGTTCCCGGTCCTCCAGTCACAATCAGAATTCCGTGCCGCACTGCTTCCATTACAGCTTCTCTTTGTCTGTCATCCAGTGCCAGTTCTGCCTGTTCTTCTATCATATGGATGCGATGCTCCAAAACAGACGGTGTCACATCAAAATCTACATTCAGATCATGCAACATCTTTGCAACCGTGAGTTCCATATAATAATAATGGGCGGAATAAACACGAAGACCTTCATCAGACTCTTTCAGAACAACTTTTTTCTCCATAGCAAGATCCATCACATATTTTTCAATATACTGAATCTCTACATCGAGAAGCTGACTGGCACGATATAGCAGAACCTCCTGAAGAAGATAGACATGTCCTTCACTGACACTCTGAATCAATGTATAGAAAATACCACTTCGGATCCGGTAATCGGAATCTGTGTGTATCCCGACCTTCGACGCAATCTCATCGGCCGTCTTAAAGCCAACTCCCGGCACATGATCTGCCATCTGATATGGATTTTCTTCTATTACGCGATAAACGCTCTGACCATAATGCTGATAGATCCTTGCCGCCAGTGTCGTAGAAATGCCATATTTTTGCAGATAGATCATAGCTTCCCTCATATCCTTTTTTTCTTCTACCTGAATGGCGATCTCTCTGGCTTTCCGCTCGCTGATCCCTTTTACCTCGGCAAGACGCTCCGGTTCTTCTTCAATAATGCGGAATGTATCACCACCGAACTTCTTCACGATCCGTCCTGCCAGCGACGGTCCGACACCTTTGATAGCTCCGGAACCAAGATAACGTTCAATCGACACCTTATCTTCCGGCTGACATACCTTCGAAGTCTCTACCTGAAGCTGGGTTCCATACACTTTGTGTACAATGTACTCTCCCGTCAGCTCCAACAGTTCTCCCTCTTCAATGTAGTGAAACTTTCCTACACAGGTCAGGTCTCCGTCATCATTATTCAAATTAAATACTGTATACCCGTTGTCTTCATTCCGGTATACAATGTGCTCTACATATCCCTTAATCTCTTCCATCTATTGTCCCAAATCTGCCCGACAGTTCAAGAATGCCTCGGCATTCTTTACAGTTCCCGTCTTGCGCTCATAAGTTCCACATATTCTCCGGTTCCGATTGCTACGACCTGCGTCGGCTCCTCTGCAGTCATTGTATTGATTCCGGTTCTCTCCTCGATCATCTCTTCCAGCCCGCGAAGCTTTGCTCCACCTCCGGTCAGCATGATCCCGCGTTCCAGAATATCTGCGGAAAGCTCCGGCGGCGTACGCTCCAGAACGCTGATAATTGCTTCAATAATCTGGTTGGATGTTCCCTGAAGTGCCCGTTCTGTCTCTGCTGAAGTCACCGTAACTGTCTTTGGCAGTCCTGTAACCAGATTCCGTCCACTGACCTCCATCGCTTCATTTTCAATCAGAGGATACGTCGTTCCAATCTTAATCTTGATGTCTTCTGCGGTCCGATCTCCGATCAGCAGATTGTGTTTTTTCTTCATATAACGTACAATTGCCTCATCAAAATCGTCTCCGGCAACTTTCAGTGAGGTACTGACTACCGTACCTCCAAGAGAGATCACGGCCACATCGGTCGTACCTCCCCCGATATCTACGATCAGATTACCACATGCTTTGGAAATATCAATACCTGCCCCGATTGCTGCCGCCACAGGTTCCTCGATCAGATAGACATCTCTGGCTCCTGCCGCAAATGTCGCCTGCTGTACCGCATTTCTCTCAACTTCCGTCACACCGCTTGGCACACAGATACTGATACGTGGTTTCTGAAATGTTCTTCTTCCCAGTGCTTTCTGAACAAAATACTTGATCATCTTCTCTGTCACAGTATAATCGGAAATAACTCCCTGACGCAAAGGACGCACTGCGATAATATTGCCTGGCGTTCTTCCCAGCATCAGACGTGCCTCCTCGCCGATTGCCTTCACTTCATTGCTGTCTCTGTCAAATGCAACGACAGAAGGTTCTTTGAGTATGACTCCCTTTCCCTTCACATATACAAGAATACTGGCTGTTCCCAGATCTATTCCAATATCTACTGCCATGATATAACCTCTTTCTTTCTGCTATCCCTTTTATCCATATCATTATCTTTCGTTTTCTCAGGAAGTGCAACCCTTTTTTCCTTAAATATTTGTGAAGATACTTATTTTTCAAGCATCGGCTTGATATATTTTCCGGTGTATGATACCGGACTTTCAGCCACTTCTTCCGGCGTTCCCTTTGCAATAACGGTTCCACCTTTGTCACCGCCTTCCGGTCCCATATCAATAATATAATCTGCTGTCTTGATCACATCCAGATTATGCTCAATGACTACGACTGTATTGCCGTCCGCTGATAATCTATGCAGAATCTCTGTCAGTTTATGCACATCTGCAAAATGTAATCCTGTCGTAGGTTCATCTAGTATATAGATGGTCTTTCCCGTACTTCTCCGACTCAGTTCTGTCGCCAGCTTGATCCGCTGCGCCTCTCCTCCGGAAAGCTGTGTGGAAGGCTGACCGAGACGGATATAGGAAAGTCCCACATCATAAAGTGTCTCCATCTTTCTTCGGATACTTGGTACATTTTCAAAGAAATGCAATGCCTCTTCCACGGTCATATTGAGTACATCATAAATACTCTTTCCTTTGTATTTTACCTCCAGTGTCTCCCGGTTATACCTCTTTCCGTGGCAAACCTCGCAAGGTACATAAACATCCGGCAGGAAATGCATCTCGATTTTCAGGATTCCGTCTCCGGCACAGGCTTCACAACGTCCGCCTTTCACATTGAAACTGAATCTTCCTTTCTTGTACCCACGTGCTTTTGCGTCTGCTGTAGATGCAAAAAGGTCACGGATGAGATCAAATACTCCCGTATAGGTTGCCGGGTTTGATCTTGGTGTTCTTCCAATCGGTGACTGGTCAATGGCAATAACTTTATCCAGCTGCTCCAGACCATCAATGGCATTATGTTTTCCCGGAATCACTCTTGCTCTGTTCAGATCTCTTGCAAGACGTTTGTACAAGATTTCATTTACAAGCGAACTCTTTCCAGATCCAGACACACCTGTCACACAGGTCATCACACCAAGCGGGATCTCTACATCCACATTTTTTAAGTTATTCTCTCTTGCTCCTCTAATCTTAATCCAGCCTGACGGATCCGCGCGGTGCTCCGGTACCGGAATCTGCATTCTTCCACTAAGGTAAGCCCCTGTAATGGATTTTTTATTCTTCATGATCTGCTCTGCGGTTCCACATGCAATTACTTCTCCTCCATGCTCACCGGCACCAGGTCCAATGTCCACAATATAGTCTGCCGCACGCATCGTATCCTCATCATGTTCCACGACAATGACAGAATTCCCGAGATCACGCAGATGCTTCAGTGTTCCGAGCAGTTTGTCATTATCCCTCTGGTGCAGGCCGATACTTGGCTCGTCCAGAATATAAGCCACTCCCACCAGACCGGAACCAATCTGTGTCGCAAGACGGATTCTCTGCGCTTCTCCTCCGGATAATGTTCCGGTAGCACGGGCGAGAGTCAGGTAATCCAGACCTACATCCATCAAAAACTTAATTCTTGCCTGGATCTCTTTTAAAATCTGTCCTCCAATCATCTTCTGCTGCTGCGTAAGCTCCAGACTGCCCATAAATGTTTGCAGGTTTTCAATGGACATCTCTGTCACTTCTGCAATATTTTTACCACCGACCGTCACTGCAAGCGCTTCTGCCTTCAGTCGCTGGCCGCCACATTTTCTACACGGAGTGATTCTCATAAACTCTTCATATTCTGCCTTCATTGTCTCAGATGAAGTCTCCCGGTATCTGCGTTCTACATTGCGGATCAGTCCTTCAAATGCAACATCATAGACACCTTCTCCGCGCTGGCCTTTATAATGAACTTTCACCTCTCGGCCATTCGTTCCGCGGATGATCACATCATGGATTTCCTGTGGATAGTCCTGAAATGGCGTGTCCAGAGAAAAATCATATTCTTTACTGAGCGCGTCAAGAATCGCATAGGTAAAACTCTTCTTATCCGTACAAGACTGCCATCCCATTACGGTAATCGCCCCTTCGCTGATGCTCAGTCTCTTATCCGGAATCATCAGATCCTCGTCAAATTCCATCTTATATCCAAGCCCGAAACACTCCGGGCATGCGCCAAATGGATTGTTGAAAGAGAAGCTTCGCGGCTCTATCTCATCGATACTGATTCCACAGTCCGGGCAGGAAAAGCTCTGACTGAAATTCATCGGCTCCCCGTCAATAATATCTACAATCATCAGCCCCTCTGCCAGATGCAGTACATTTTCAATCGAATCCGTCAGACGCTTCTCAATTCCCGGCTTCACCACAAGTCGATCCACGATGATTTCTATATTATGCTTGATGTTCTTATCTAATGCGATCTCTTCGGATAATTCATACAGATTACCGTCCACACGCACACGTACATATCCGCTTTTCTTCGCTCTCTCCAGAAGCTTTTCATGGCGTCCTTTTCTTCCACGGACAACTGGAGCAAGGAGCTGGATCTTCGTGCGCTCCGGCAGTTCCATGATCTGATCTACCATCTGATCTACCGTCTGTTTCTTAATCTCACGGCCACATTTCGGACAATGTGGAATTCCGATTCTCGCATATAACAGACGAAAATAATCATAGATCTCCGTCACTGTTCCTACTGTAGATCTTGGATTGCGGTTCGTGGATTTCTGGTCAATGGAAATTGCCGGAGAAAGTCCTTCAATACTCTCCACATCCGGTTTCTCCATCTGCCCCAGGAACTGTCTTGCATAAGAAGACAGAGACTCCATATATCTCCTCTGTCCTTCCGCATAAATGGTATCGAACGCCAGAGAGGACTTTCCTGAACCACTAAGTCCGGTAAGCACTACCAGTTCATTTCTTGGAATATCCAAGTCTATATTTTTCAAATTATGCTCATTTGCACCTCGTATTTTAATAAATTGTCTTTTTTCATTTTTTGCTGCCATATTTTTAAATTTCCTTTTATTATTTCAAGAATGCCTCGGCATTCTTGCTGCGAGGTGCGCGTCATGTAATTGCATGACATACTTCTACTGCGCACCTCTGCAAGTCTACACTCCGTTTCGGTCGGCGCAAAACCATTGTCCACCGGACAATGTGCGCCCTGCCGGAGGCTATATCTGTTCATTTATTGATAACCGGTTTAAAAGATTCGAAACTTCCTATGCTTACACAATGGTGGAATGACCTTTACTACTCTTTAAGCATCTTCTTCAGCTCAATCAACTTATCACGCAGCTCTGCTGCTGCTTCGAAATTCAACTCTGCTGCTGCCTTCTTCATCTGCTTTGTCACATCGGAAATCAACTTCAAAAGCTCCTTCTCACTCATGGATTCCGGATCTTTATCCATCTGAAGTTCTGTGGCAGCAACCTTCTTAGAAATGCTGATCAGGTCACGGACACTCTTCTGAATCGTAGTTGGCGTAATACCATGTTCCTCATTATATGCCATCTGGATCTTGCGGCGACGCTTCGTCTCTTCAATCGCATTCTTCATGGAATCTGTCGTATTATCTGCATACATGATAACATGACCTTTTGCATTACGTGCTGCACGTCCGATTGTCTGCACAAGAGATGTCTCTGAACGCAGGAATCCCTCTTTATCCGCGTCCAGAATCGCCACAAGCGTGATCTCCGGAATATCCAGACCTTCTCGCAGAAGATTGATTCCGACCAGAACATCAAAAACATCGAGACGCATATCCCGCACAATCTCTGTCCGCTCCAGCGTATCAATATCCGAATGCAGATAGCGGACACGAATACCAAGTTCCCGCATATAATCGGTCAGATCTTCTGCCATTCGTTTCGTCAATGTAGTGATCAAAATCTTATGTTTTCCTGCAATCTCCTTCTTCACCTCACCAATCAAGTCATCAATCTGTCCCTCAACCGGGCGCACCTCGATTTCAGGATCCAGAAGTCCTGTCGGACGGATCACCTGCTGTGCACGTAAAAGTTCATGCTCTTCCTCATACTGTCCAGGTGTCGCAGACACGAACAGTACCTGATCAATCTTACTTTCAAATTCTTCGAAACTAAGTGGACGGTTATCCAGCGCAGACGGCAGCCGAAATCCATAGTCCACCAGCGTTCTCTTTCTGGACTGATCTCCGTGGTACATACCGCCAATCTGCGGAACTGTCTTATGAGACTCGTCAATCATCATAATAAAATCGTCCGGAAAATAATCAATCAAAGTATTGGGCGGCTGCCCCGGCGCAAGCCCCGCCAGATGTCTGGAGTAGTTCTCGATTCCAGAACAAAAACCTGTCTCTCGCATCATTTCTATATCAAAATTCGTTCGCTCCGCAATTCTCTGGGCTTCCAGAAGTTTATCTTCACCTTTGAAATATTTCACCTGTTCTTCCAGTTCAATCTCAATATTTTTAATTGCTTTTTCCATACGCTCCTTCGGTACAACGTAATGGGATGCCGGAAATATTGCAATATGATTCAGCGTATTTTTAATCTCTCCGGTAAGCATGTCTATCTCCGAAATCCGATCAATCTCATCTCCGAAAAATTCAACTCTGATAGCTGTATCGCCACGGTCTGCCGGTACAACTTCTATTGTATCTCCGCGCACCCGGAATGTTCCCCGCTTGAAATCCATATCATTTCTGTCATATTGAATATCTATCAGCTGGCGTAACACTTCATCTCTGTCCTTCTCCATCCCCGGACGGAGCGATACCATCATCTGCTCAAAGTTTTCCGGTTCACCAAGACCATAGATGCAGGAAACGCTGGCAACTACAATCACGTCCCTCCGCTCGATCAATGCTGCTGTCGCAGATAATCTCAGCTTATCAATCTCTTCATTGACAGAAGAATCCTTCGCAATATAGGTGTCAGAAGATGGGACATAAGCCTCCGGCTGGTAGTAATCGTAGTAGGAGACAAAATATTCCACTGCGTTATTTGGAAAGAACTCTTTAAATTCCCCATAAAGCTGCGCTGCCAGTGTCTTATTGTGTGCTATGATCAGCGTTGGTTTATTCAATTGTTGGATGACATTCGCCATCGTAAATGTCTTACCAGATCCGGTGACGCCAAGCAATGTCTGGCACTGATTGCCTTCTTTAAAACCTTCGACTAGTTCTTTGATCGCCTGTGGCTGGTCGCCGGTTGGTTTATATTCTGACACTAATTCAAAATGATCCATGTGATTTCTCCTGAATAATCTTCCTAAATTTACATAATTACTAACTTTGGTTAAAAAGTTTATCAAATAATATTCTATTTCTTTTTTTCGAATCTTGTATCAATTTATTATAGGGAATAATTTCTAAATACGCTTTATAAGAATCAATATACTTATAAAAACCCATATTATCTGGAGTTACTTTCAAGTCCTCTAGTTTAGCCAGCTTCTTTATACTTAAATCCACATCACATATAATATAACAAAAAAATCGAATATTTTCTGTTCCATTCAGAAATTCACCATCTTTCGTCTTCACTTTTCCCTCTACTATATCATCCATATATTCTTTAATTTGCCTAATTGGATTTTCAGCATCATTATAGTGTTCTCTGCCCGGTCGTTTAAACTCAATTATCGTTATATTTCTATATGGTTGCTCCTCTTCGTCAGTAAATGCAAACGGCGAATCAAAAATTATTAAATCTGGCTCTTTTCCACTATTATTTTCAACTTCTTCCATCTTTTTTATTTTCATATCAGATGCAAGGTAATGATGATATGCCAATTTTTCATCTATTATCCACAAATTATGTTGCAAATAATCTATATCATCTGAAGTTTTTGTCATTGGAAAAATAAGTTGATGAATATTTTTTTCATACGCATATTTTTGTTGTTCTTGATCTTTATATCTTATATTCTGCGCAAGAATATCTAAAATCGTTTTTCTATGCATTACATATTCTGCCAAATTACTCTTCCCAATGTCAGACATTTTTTCTGCATAATTATTACGTTTTTCTAAATAACTTTCATAATCTACAATTCCATTCTTTAATTCTTGCTCTAGTTCCTTCCCTTCTCGCTTCAATTCCAGTTTAAATTTTTGTTCTTGTTTAAACAATTCCATTTCTAATTTTTCTTCATCTACTACCCAAGGTATTTCATTAAATATTTCCGGTTTATTCTTCAACAGCATTCTATATTTGGGATTTCTACCGAAAACATATGCTTGAATCATTTCTTTTTTCTTTTTATTACTATCTTCTATATCTTTCTTTAAATAGTCTAAAATAACCTTTTCTACACTTTCTGTAATATCATGTATACCAATATTTTCCACCAAGTTAGGCTGTTCAGGAAGTTCGATTTTTGTACGTTCTCTATTTACATGTTTATCTAACAGCTCGGACATTATATATCCATTATATATAAATTCCCCCTTTTCATCCTTTAATTTTACACTGATATTCCCCATTATTTTTGTCAAAGAGATAGGTTGTACAACCCAATGATTGGCACAAAAGTTCATTGTATGATTATCTTTAGAATTCATATAATTCTTAGAATGTATTATTTTAAAAGTAGTTCCTTTGATATCTATATCATCAATTTTTATATTATCTCCAATATTTTCTTTATATAATTCATCAATATCTATTATATCTTGTTCATCACTTACTATTATTTTAGGCGCTTTTCCCAATACATAATATGTAAAACAATGATTTAATATATTTTTCGCTATAGTATCTAATTTTTTTGGACAATTCCCTTTGTATTGTTCTCTTAACCCATTTAATCGTACTTTAGTAGTTTGTAAAACATCCGAACTTAATTCCTTAACCTTCATATCATGAACTGCATGATTTGCATCAAATAAAAACGTTCTGCATTTTTTCTTATCCTCTTCGACAAATATACTTTCTATACTGACACTACAAAACGCTTTTAACCACAACATTCTCCCAACACCTTTACAACCCTTTTGAATCTTATATTCACTAGCATAAGTATCAAAAGAATTATAATTTTCATCATCGAAGCCTATCCCATTGTCAACAATAATAATATTTTCTATATCCGTTTCCCACTGATTAAATAAATTCATTTGTTTATCACGTTCAACTATAATTTCTATTTTCCCATTCGATATTTGAGCATCTTCAATACTTTGTATAGAATTTATAATAGCCTCATATAAAGGTAATAACGGAGTCGTTTTGGGTAATGTGTGCAAGTCAACTAATCCTTTAAAATTCATTTTCATAAATTTTTCCTCCCACTACATATTCCTAATTTATAAATTGTTACAAATAACTTTCTTAATCATTTCCTTTAAGATATTTCTCTACTTCCCGATCAAATTCAGAAACATATTCTCTATCCTGTTTAACTCTAAATACTTCATATTCCTTCTCAGCTTTTTGCATAGCAACATCATGAGAAATTTTCCCTTTTCCATTCAGTACCTTTCGCCTATTATTCAATAAAAACTGATTCGTTTGATCAACCCAGTCTTGCATGCTCATTAATATCTCATCTTCAGCCATTAATTCTGCATAATCAATAAACATTGTCACAAGTCTATTCAATCGCGATAATTCTTTTTCATTCAAATAGTTTTTTGCTATTCCAATATCTCGTTTTAAAATTTTTCCATCCGGAGAATCTTTCCATGTAGTCAAACCCATTGCTGGTTTTTCCGAATCAGCACGTTCATATATCAATTCTGCCGCAGTCTTTCCGGTAACAGCAAAGTGAAGCTTATTTTGGACAAATGCATAAAATGCTTTTGTTATCTCACTGTTTTTATCATAATCATAACTGCACTGTTCAAATACATCCGTAATTTTCTGATAGGCTCTGCGCTCACTGGCTCTGATTTCACGAATGCGTTCAAGTAATTCATCAAAATAGTCTTTTCCAAAAGGTCTGCCGTTTTTAAGCATATCATCATTCAACACAAACCCTTTTGTAATATATTCTTTTAATGTTTTAGTAGCCCACTGCCGAAAGCGTGTAGCTTTCTTAGAATTTACTCGATATCCAACAGCTATAATTGCATCTAAATTATAACATTTTACTTTTCTTTTAACGTTACGCTGTCCCTCATTTTGAACTACCGAGAAAAACTCGGTAGTTCGATTTTCATCTAATTCTTCTTCCTTATAAATATTTTTCAAATGCAAGGATATATTATCTGTTGTACATTCAAATAAATCTGCCATTGCTTTTTGTGTCATCCAAAAAGTATCTTCTTTAAACATTACATTCACATAAATATTAGTGTCTTCCACTTGATATAAAACAATTTTATGTTCTTGATTCATTTATTTATCCTCTTATTTTAGCTACTTATAAAACATATCATTTTAGTATTAACAGTCCCTATTATATCAGACATTTTTTTGAAAGTATATAGATGAAGGCAAGAAAAAAGTACAAATGTTCGATTTTCATTTGTACTTTTTTATCACCACTATTCTATTTTTCATCATGCTGCGTTGAAATATTCCTCCAGGATTAAGTCTATTTCAACCATTTCTGAATAATCGTAATACTGATTTTTCCATCTCCATCCTTCTCGCCACACTTTAAATCCTACATCTGTAAGATTTAAAGTCAAGCTTTTTCATTCCATTGACAGATCAGACGTTTTCAATATATAATATTTTTATTACATTTGTAAGATTTGGAGGAATATCACATGAGCAATCTGCCTCAAATTTCAGAAGCTGAATTTGAAGTTATGAAAATCGTTTGGAAATACGCACCAATCAGCACCAATGAAATTACTGAAAAATTAACACAAATTTCCAGTTGGAGTCCTAAAACAATTCAGACATTGATTAAACGTCTCGTTTCTAAAAAAGCACTAACCTATGAAAAACAAAGCCGGGTTTTTGTCTATACTCCATTGGTCAAGGAAGACGAATATATTCGGCAGGAAAGTAATTCTTTTTTAAAGCGATATTATAATGGTAATATCACTTCTATGCTTGCCTCTTACATTGAGGATGATAAATTGTCTGAAGAAGACATTGCCAGCTTACGGAATCTTCTTTCCAATCATTAACCATGGGAGGAGCATATTTTGATATATTTTAGTTTTCGATTTTTACTCTGTAATGCCATCATTTGTATTTTTTTAGGTAGTTTACTGGGATTAAAAAATTTATTGCAAAGGCAATTATCCGCATGTATGCAATATAATCTTTCGATTATATTTCTTGCCGTTCTAATTGTTCCCTTTTTACCGATAAACTCTGCCCCATCTTCTATATCGTGGAGACATTTGCTGACAGCCAGTTCAAGTACCAATGGTGACATTCAAACCACTTTTCTTTCTGGTAATGGTTATAATTTGGATAAAATAAATGATTTTGCTGTCTCTGTCAGCACCCAAATACCAACTTTTATTCACACATTACTTGTATTTTTCTGGAGTATCGGTATATTCATAATGTTTTTTCTTCTCTACCGCTCAGTAAAACAAGTAAAAGCCTTACATAGTTCTGCTTTACCTCTTCAAAATGAAGAACTAAACGCTCTTTATATAGAATGTTTAAACGAAGTGAACAGCAAGCATACCATTCCGATTTATAGTACAGCATTTTTGAAATCTCCTGTTTTGGCTGGTTTCCTGCATCCTCGCATTTATCTTCCAATTCACTTGATTTCAGATTTTAACGCTGGAACTATAAGCGCAACTGATATTCGCTATATGCTTCTTCATGAACTGCAGCACTACAAGCATAAAGATATTCTAATTGGATATTTGATAAATACAGTAAATGTTTTCTACTGGTTCAATCCCCTAATCTGGTATTTTCTAAAAAGAATACGACAGGAACGGGAACTTGCCTGCGACAGTGCTGTATTACAATTATTGAAAGAAACAGAATACAAGTCATATGGAAATACACTGATTAACTTTGCCGAAACAATAGCTCTGTCTCCATTCCCTCTTACTATGGGAATTAGTGGAAATATAAAACAGTTAAAAGGACGCATTTTAAATATTGCATCATTCCACCAACCTACTTTTAAACAAAAAATTCGTGGATATCTTATATGCATATTCGTCTCTACTATCATCATTGGATGCATTCCCATACTTTCTGTTTATGCTTCTGATCAGACTGGGTATCATTTTGACACAACCGAAAAGAATATTACTCAGCTAAATCTTTCTTCCAATTTTGGGGACTACACCGGAAGTTTTGTTTTATATGATCAGTCTGCTGATAAATGGAATATTTATAATATGGAGCATGCTTCCACACGTGTATCACCGAATTCGACTTATAAAATATATGATGCATTACTTGGCTTGGAATCTGGAATTATTACACCAGAACATTCCACTTTCACATGGAATGGAGAACCATATCCTTTTAATTCATGGGAAGCCGATCAAGATTTAACCTCGGCTATACATAATTCCGTAAACTGGTATTTTCAGGCAATTGATTCACAGGCAGGTTTTGAAGCCGTAAGAACATTTTTACAGACAATAAACTATGGGAATCAGAATACTGGAACAAATCTAAATCTCTATTGGACAGATTTCTCTCTGAAGATATCACCCATAGAACAGGTGGAATTGTTACAGGATTTCTATCAAAATAATTTTCATTTTGACAGTAAAAATATCCAGGCAGTAAAAAAAGCTCTGCTGCTTTCCACTACTTCTTCCGGTTCTCTTTACGGGAAAACAGGAACTGGGCGTGTCAATGGTAAAGATGTCAATGGTTGGTTTATCGGATACATTGAAACAGCGAATAATACTTACTACTTCGCAACAAATATTCAATCCTCTTCTGGTGCAACTGGAAGTCAGGCTACCGAAATAACAGAATCTGTACTTTCTAATCTTGGTATTTGGAAATAAATAAAGAGAACTGATAGCATAATTTCCCGTTATCAGTTCTCTTTATTTCATTCTTCTCTACTGATCAATTCTGCAAATTACCTAACCGGTACTGATACCTCGGTATATTATCAATACCATTATCTAAAATCCTGTTTCCAACATACTGAATCGTTCCATCATCCTGAATTTTCATCGTAAGTTCGTGTGTAATAACAACATCATTACATACAACAGAATCACATACTGCATGAATTGTCAAAACAATGGTTCCATCTTCATTGTTCCTGACTTCTGTTACTTCCGGTAAAGACAAGCCAAAATGTGTTGGTGAATAATTACCACATCCCAATCGTTCCCAGATAAACATATTACTTTGTTCATCGTAGACCGCCCATTCTTTCAATTCTTCTTTTGTAACAGGAAGATATGTCATAATTACATTTTCGAACTCTTCTGCTGGAATTCCCACAACCTCTTTTTCTGCAGTAAATTTTTCTCCATATTTCATTTGATAAAAATATTCATAAAGTCCATTATAATCCAACCCCTGCATATCCTCCGCATTCCAGTTTGAACATAACAGATTGTTTCCCTGATAGCCGAACGTACTCACATATTTTTTTGAATATTCCCGACACTCCTCACTCAAAGGCTTTACCCGGATAATACAACTTCCATCTACAATCTCTGTCACTTCCGGTGGTTCAGGTACGCATAATTCATAACAGAAATTCCCATTTTCAGTATATGCCCATTCTTTTATTTTTGATAGCGATATGTATGTAAGTACAGGCTCTGTATCCTCACTCCAGATCATTTTTGCGGACATCACACTCATTTCTTTTCCATCATAACTATATTCTTTTCTGGTAATTCCACCATCTGTATCTGCTTCATATAAAATTACACTTCCTTTTTCTTCTTGTTCTGCAGATTTTAAAAATTGTTCCATCTTCTGATAATTATCCATAACAGAATAATGATCGGAACCAATGACCGGATTCCCATTTTGTTTGATAATTTCTTTCATCCGATTCATCATTTGCTCAGCAGTGTTCTGATCTGCTTCTTGTATTCCATTATATTCAGAATAAATGTCTCGGACAATGCCCATAATTTCTTCACAATCGTTCACAACTTCCTTTTTCTTGTCTTCATCGATTGGTAGATTATATCCCTTATCCGGATTTTCCATGGTAGTGTTTTTCTGATTCTTCTCATTTTTTACATCTGTGCTGTTTAACGATATCTTACTTTCACAGGAAGTCAGAATCATTCCTATACAAAGTACTAACAAAATACTTTTTCTTTTCATATTGCCCCCTAATTATTACTGTAATTCTCTTCCCACTCTTCTTCTGTTAACCTTGGCATATACCACCCTGCATTTGCATTTTGATCTGAACTGATTACCTTATTTGATAAATACTGGAAACTTCCGTCTTCCATAGGTTTTATCATCAATTCACTGGTGATTGCCTGATCTACCATTCTGATTTCCCATACTGCTTCTATCGTAAGTTTTAATGTTCCATCTTGTAATTTTTCATATGAGATAACTTCCGGATATGGCTCATATGGGAATTCACAATCATATAACCCTCGCGGTCTGTATCTAAAAGTTTTATTATTAGAGTTATAAAAAGTTCCCTTTTCAATCTCGGTATTACTAAATGGTAAATAGGTCTTTATAACCTCTTCAAACTCATCTTCTGGAACTTCATATTCTGCTCCACCATAATTTGCTTCATATGGAACTTGCTTTCCATATTTCATATAATACATTTTTTCATAAAGATCATAAAAATCAAGTTCCGTATAATTCTGGTTATCCCAATTTGTAATCAACAGATTATTAAGTGCATACCCCAACGGCATAACATATTTTCGATTCAATTCCCGGCATGTTTTATCTAATGGCTGCACTCTGAATCCAGTTTCACCCGGTGCTCCATCAAATCCCGGTGGGTGATATTCCTCCAGAAACAAATATCCTTTTTCTGTATATTTCCACTCATATGCTTCATATTCATCATAATAATTAGCCTGTGGACTATTATCTTTCCATTTAACCTGACATAATCGAACATTTATCTTTCCATTCATTGACTCTAAATGATATTGTATAATTTCCCCTTCATCAAATACAACAACAATATCAACTGCTGCCTGTTCTTCTTTCTCCGCTGCTTTGCAAAATTCTTCTACTTTTTCACGATTGACCATATCAATCTGATTATCACAATCTACTGCCGCATATCCTTTTTCTTCCAGACAATTGATAATTTTTCTTTTCACCTTTAATGTATTTAACTCCGACTTCTCCTTCATATAAACAGACCGAAAAGTTTGCGCTGTTTTTTTACTTCTGCATTCATTTCAGATTCTACGGTTTCTTTCTTTTCTTCTTTTTCCGTAATTCGATTTTGTCCGCACCCTGTAAAAACAATAAGAACTATCAATATCATCGCAAATATCTTACATATGTAATAATTCCCCATAAAAATTTTTTTATCCTTCAAAATACTCATCCAATACTGTTGCATCTTTTTTAACAACATAACCACTTCCACCGATTCCTTTCTTCTAATTTTTTTGTTTCTTAAATCTTACGCTTGTAATATTTAAAAATCAAGTCTATTTTCAGGAATTGTATACTCCAGATTCACCATCTTTATGTGCGATATATCCTATTTTATTACCATCCTCTATATCTTCTCCATTTTTGTTACCCTGTCATTTTAAAGAACATCCTTACTTACACTGTTACATATTTTTCCGCTTCTTCTTTGCACTTCAACGTATTTCCATGCCCAATTACATATTCCATACATTCTTTTCCCTGCTCTTCTTTTCCGATTCGGTAGTAACATACTCCCAGCAGGAATCTGCGTGTAACCTCATAATAAGGCAACTTTTCCGTATCATTTTCCAGTAATCTTACTGCTGCCTCATCTTCACCTTTCAGCATCAAATTTTTTGCCATAAACAGTGGATTCTTTTGAAATACTTTCCCTGCTTTTTCTAATGTAGCCGAATAACCTGCCGCATCTTTCTCTTGATATTTCTTCGACAGTTCGAGATTCGTCATAACCTGCTGCCAGGAACGTCCCTCTCTTTTTCCTTCCCATTCATTCTTTATATACTCTTCTGCCTTCTGCAACTGCCCATTTACGATCAGTGCAACTACATATTTAGACTCAGCTATCAGCATGACACTTTTTTGAAATCCATGATAATCCAAGCTCTTTCCGTACTTTATCAACTCTTCCAGCATTTCTGAATATTTTTCTGCATCACATTGCTGTGACAGAATCCGGTCAATTTTTGAAAAATCTCTGAGAATGTCCCTGATTAAAATGAATATACCTGCAATCAGATCAACCACCACGCAAATCCACAGAAGCCAGGGATCTGTCGTGACCCAGCCCGGCTGCTTCACATCGAAAAAGAGTACTGTCTCCTGATGCGGGAACGGATTTCCTTTGAAAATACTCACCACACAGATCAATGCTGCATAAATCAACAGCACATTCCGTATCATCCTGATGCGTCCATTTTTCTGCTTTTCATAAATCTTTTTTATCTGCTCTTCCATTTTCTCTACCTCGCTGTCACACTATTTTTGTACCTACAACATAATTATACATAATTTCTGCTGTTATTGAAATCTTCTCTTGCTGTCCCCTGCTTTCCGGGAGTTGGTGCTTCTGCCCTCACCGGTGTCGGTTTATTCACACCCATTTTAATGCTGATCAATGCATTTGCCATGCTTGCCGGTGCGGGAGGTGCTCCGCGTGTCGCGATTTCCATAGGGAAAAAGGATAACAGGACTGCAGAAAAGATCCTTGGGAACTGCTTTTCTCTTCTTATTATCATGGCAGTTATACTGACCTTTATTTTCTTTATTTTTGCCCCACAGATGCTGACCCTTTTCGGTGAAAGTGGTAAGACACTTCCATATGCCGTTTCCTATTCCCGCATCTACATCCTTGGAAGTATTTTTGTACTGATCGTTATGGGAATGAACCCGTTCATTACAACACAAGGATTTGCAAAGATCAGTATGCTCACCACCGTTATTGGTGCAGTGATCAATATTATCCTTGATCCAATCTTCATTTTTGTACTGGATCTCGGTGTAAGAGGTGCGGCACTTGCCACCGTTTTAAGTCAGGCTGTCGGAGCTGTATGGATCCTCCGTTTCCTGACCGGAAAGAAAACCATTCTCCATCTCCGGAAAGAAAATTTCCGGTTACGCAGAGACATTATCCTGCCCTGCCTGGCACTTGGTATTTCCACTTTCGTCATGCTCTCCACGGAAAGTATCCTCTCCATCAGTTTCACATCCAGCCTTTCAAGGTACGGTGGCGACCTGGCAGTCGGAGCAATGACCATCATTACCAGTGATACCAGTACATCTGATTGCCTGAACCTGTCCGATTATTTTCTTCAGTCTTCGGTGCAGATTATCTGCATCCATACATTGTCTCATCTTCCCATCTCCTTATCACCAGAAATATTAATATTGTAGCAAATCTCTGTTCGGTTGTACAATATCTACTGTTGCCTGTTCTTCTTTCTCCGCTGCTTTGCAAAATTCTTCTACTTTTTCACGATTGACCATATCGATCTGATTATCACAATCTACTGCCGCATATCCTTTTTCTTCCAGACAATTGATAATTTTTCTTTTCACCTTTAATGTATTTAACTCCGACTTCTCCTTCATATAAACAGACCGAAAAGTTTGCGCTGTTTTTTTACTTCTGCATTCATTTCAGATTCTACGGTTTCTTTCTTTTCTTCTTTTTCCGTAATTCGATTTTGTCCGCACCCTGTAAAAACAATAAGAACTATCAATATCATCGCAAATATCTTACATATGTAATAATTCCCCATAAAAATTTTTTTATCCTTCAAAATACTCATCCAATACTGTTGCATCTTTTTTAACAACATAACCACTTCCACCGATTCCTTTCACATTCTCAACCATACTGATAAGAAGAATTGGTTTGTCCACGCTTTTATCTGCCGTAAACACCGAAAACCACCCGATTTCTTTGCCAGAAGTATCTTCTTTCGTTGCCTTCAACTCGGCTGTCCCTGTTTTTCCAGCCAGCAAAATATCGTCACGATGTGCAGCATATCCGGTTCCTTCCGGATCATTTACAACACCTTCCACCCCTTGCATAATTTCTTCTACATTTTCTTTACTAAACGCATTTTCTATCCATGTTTCACCGGATGCTTCTTCTTTGTATTTCAAATACGGTTTTATCATATTCCCTTCATTTAAAAATGAAGTATAAATACTTGCCAGATGTAATGGATTTACAAGAATCTGCCCTTGCCCATAACCACTATCTGCCAATTGTATTTCTGTTTCTATTTTATCTGTATTGGAATATGTTGATTCCTGCATCGCAATCTCAAACGGCATATTCTGATTAAATCCTATTTCATTTAAAGTATTCATAAAATTCTCACTACCAATTTTAAGAGCTGCCTTTGCAAAATAAATATTATCAGAATAGATAATTGCATTTTTCATAATAACCGGTTCATATTCATGAAGTGTTGTCACTTGATAAGATCCCCAAGACGAATCTTTCTGCCATGCCAAACCTTCATTTCCAAAATCTTCTTTTGGATCTATGCTTTCCGTTTTCAACCCAATTCCTGCCACAACTGGTTTAAATGTTGAGCCAGGACACCATACTTGACGAAAACGATTATATAATGGCTTCTTTTCATCTTCGTTTAATGATGTCCATTTCTCTGATGATAAGCCCCGTATAAATTCATTATTATCATAAGATGGGGTACTTACCAAAGCCAATACTTCTCCCGTATAAGGATTCATTGCGACAGAACACCCCGGATCTTCTTTAAACTGCTCGTATAATGATTTTTGCAAATCGGAATCTATCGTTAATCTTATATCCATACCATCTTCTTTAAAAATACTTGCAAGAACCTCTTTTACTTCCCCATCACTATCCAAAATCTTTATATCACAACCATCTTTTCCTTTTAATTGCTTTTCGTATAACTTTTCCAACCCAGATCTTCCGATTACACTTTCAGCTGAATATCCTTCCCCTGGATGATTTTCCAAATCTTCTGCTGTTACAGACTGTACATAACCAATTAAATGAGCTGCTGCTTCCCCTAACTCATAGGTTCTAACTTCCACATCTGATAGCATAACCCCTGGAATTTCCAAAAGTTTATTCTGACAATCCTGCTCCTCAAGTGTCTTTTCTTCTGGCTGTATTTTCATTAAATCTATTTCTTCTACTTTTGGAATAGTTTCAATTGGTACAAAAGAATCTTCTTTTACCCACTTTGCTGTGAGTTTGTTATTTATTGTTTCTACATCTATCTCTAATAACTCCGCTATTTTTTCAATAGATACATTCCTGTCTTCCAGCTTTCCCGGTATAATGCCAACTGATGTTGCTACTCCTTTTCCTGCAAGCATTTTACCATCTCGGTCTAATATTTCTCCTCTCTCCGCTTTTGATGTAGTAACACTTATTTTATCATCACTCTCTAAATCTGGAAAAATCAAACTATCCTGCCATACTAATTTATATCCCTGTTTCGTTTTCTTCAGTTCTGCCATATTGTCAAATTGTATTGTTCCGGCAATTGTATTACATGATGTTTCATACGAAAGCGTAACTGTATCTGCTTTTTTCTCTTTCACAGTTACATGACTGATTTTGATGTCACTGACCTCTATTCCCTCGTATATCTTAGAATTTCGTTGTATGTACTCTTCTTTTGTCAGATAAACTTTTTCATCTGAATCTATCATAGTGTACATTACTTCATATTCCTTTTTTTCAATATGGTTCATATATTCCATAAGTGTATTTTCTGGTGATTCCGTTATAGTCCTTTTTAATAAAATACCTCCTGAAACAGCAATTACTGTTATAGCCACTATCAGCCCAAAAATCTTACAAGTGTAAGATTTTTGGGTGCTTTGCTTTTTCCGTTTTCTTTTCATAGATACCCCTTTCTTCTAATTATTTTATTTTTCTAAATCTTACACCTGTAATATTTAGAAGTCAAGTCTATTTTTAGGAATTGTATACAACGGATTCAATATTAGACTATCATATTCTTTCTCCTGCCTTTTAATATGCCGGAACACCGTATCCATAGATGTTACTGCTTCCAATACTATAACTCCGTCTTGCCACCTTATCTCCACTGTTTCCTTCAATGGTATTCACTGTTCCACCGCTGACACTCTCCACAATTCCAACGTGGTCAATCGTTCCATTGTTTCCCCAATCAAAGAAAATAATATCTCCTGCCGCCGGGGTATAACTTCCGTCACGGAACCTACCTTTACTTTCAAACCACTTCACACCGTCCGAACAAAGAGAAAATTTCGGAATGACTCCACTCTGAATATAACCGCTCTGGTCTGCACACCAGGACACAAAGCAGGCACACCACTCTACCCGACTTCCAAATCCATACCAGCTCCAGTAAGTTGTCCCACTTTTCCCTTCCTGCGATGCTGCCACCTGAACGATTGCCTGATTGCCGATACCTGTCGGGATTCTTCCAAATGCATAATACTGAAGCACATGTGGTACATACTGCTTGTCCCCATAACTGCTCCACCCCATTCTCTGTGCCATCATATCAGAAAATTCTGCTGCATTCGCAAGGGTATATCCACCTCTGGCTTTCGCCCATTCCAGATATCCATTTCCGTAGTTGTAACTTTGCAATGCCAGTTTAATATTTTCCATATCCAGAGGATTTTTTACCCCTGCACGTTCCAGACAGCTTTTTATCTCCTGCACTCCGCAAGAAATCGAATACTCTGGATCAGTGATTCCATTCGGCTGTTTGGGGTATTTTGTATTAAAGCTCCCTTCTGAACACTGCATCGGGTCAAATCCTCTCCCACCTGATTCCTGCATCATAATGGCTTTGATTAGTTCCACATACTCTCCAATGCCATATTGATTTGCATACTGACGGATTAGTGGTTCGTATGCTTCTACTTCTGCACTAACCGAAGAAACCGTACTGGAATTATCCCCACCTGTCATGCATAGAAAACCACCAAATAAAATGACGATAATCAAAATCATAACCGCAATCCAACCACCTGCAGTCAATGCACTCAGTAATGCTTTTGTAGCTTCAATCAACGCTTTTATTGCATGTGTTACCGCTTTTGCTGTCTTTTTCACTGCAATCCTGGTATTCTGTGCAGTCTGCCTTGCTGTCTGCACTGCTTTTTTCATAGAATAATGCATTGCCCGGACAGAAGCATTTGCAGTCTGCTCCGATGTCTTAATGCTGGTCTTTGCCGTCTGTTCTGCAGTCTTGACTGATTTTCCAGATGTCTTGATGGTACCCTTTCCGGTATTCTTTACAACCTGCTCCGATACTTTCCCGGTCTTAATGGTTCTTTTATCCCGCTCAACAGTCTTGATTTTTTTACAGCAAGTTTTTTTCCCTGCTCCTGTGCCTTTTCCCCGCCTGAAGGCGGTACTGGTCGGATTTGTTCTTTCGGCTGGTAAACTGTTTCTTCGCCTGCCAAAGAAACAGAAGCTTTCTCTTTCTTCCGTTCAATAATCTTTCCTGCCTGTCTACGTACCTGATGCCCTGTTTCGTGAAAGATGCGGTCAGCATACTCGCTGGCCGCATCTTCTGCATAACCTACCGGATTATTCTCTCTATCACTGGATTTCTCCGTCGATTGCATGACAGTTTCTTTTGTTCTGACATAGGAATGTTTGACATGGTCTGTCACCGTAACCGTCTTATCTAATACTTTAATATCCTTATGGACTTGGCGTGTTTTTATCTTACGATCCATCGCTTTCCTCCATTTGAATCTTTATCTAGCGTTCATGATTAGTTTCTTTTTTGCTCACCTGTGGCAGTTCCCGGCAGTATTCCGGGTATTTCATGCGGATTGCTTCATAAAAATATGATGCATAGCCACAATCGAACATCTCGTATGGGGTAGACAGACTTTCTTCTCCCTTCTCCACATATCCATTCCACAAGTTGAAAGCCAGTCTGGTCAATCGTGCCGAACCGCCTGTCTGCCACCCTTCATGCAATGCTTCTGGTTTAATCAAACGCTCTTTAAAATCAAACATGCGATCAACATGATTTCTGGTATCTTCAGAAATTCCCACACAATAGAAAAATGAACTGTAATAACTGTCGTGCTTTCCGCATTTAGCTAACATCTGATAAAAAAACTTTTCGTGTTCCTTTGATGAAAATCTGATTTCTGACATATTTGGCTCCTTTTCCGGCACTAAAAAACGCCACAAATTGTGACGTTTTCCAGTGCCTTGCTTTTCACTATTCAAAATATTTTTAATTTTACATTCTTCCCCGGTTAATACTATCCTCTCCCGGTTTTGTGGTCATCAGTTTATACAACCTTGTATTGGTCGGGAATCTATTGACGAACGGTACAAGTGAACTTCCGTATTTCACCAAACCGCAACCGGCATCTGCATTTGTGATATATCCCATTTGCTCAGTGGAGATATTCAGAAGTGTTGCCAACTTTGCTCTGTCCGGCTCTGCCTGATTAAGCATCACGATATACTCACTGTTGGAAATCATCGTACTTGCAAGAACAGAATCTAACAGATATTCCACGTTCTGGGTAATTGCTGTCGGAAATGCATCACGCTTACGAAATCTTCGCCATGCAGAGTTAAAAAATGCTCCGGAATACTCATTTTCAAATACTACATGAAACTCGTCTAAGAAAATATGGGTTCGCTTTCCCTGTTTCCAGTTCTCCGTTACCCGGTTCAACATTGCATCAGTGATTACCAGAAGTCCCATGGTCTTTAACTGTTTTCCTAAATCCAGAATGTCGTATACCATGATACGGTTATTCACATCAACATTACTTTCATGTGCAAATGCGTCCAGACTTCCATTTGTAAATAATTCTGATACCAGTGCCAAATCCTGTGCTTCCGGTTCTTCCTGTTCCAGAAACTTTTCACGCAACACCCGTAAAGTCGGCACTGCTCCGCCATGCTGATATTCCTCATAGACTTCCCCTACACATCGGTCAATAATGGAACGTTCCTTCGCATTGATCCCTTTTTTATCCAACTGCTCAAACAAAGATAAGATAAACTGTGACTTTTCAATTACCGGATCACCGCCATCTCCATATCCGTCTACCATATCCATTGCATTGATGTGGTCCCTGCTTCCTGCAGCAATACGAACCACTTCTCCGCCCATTGCTTCAACCAACGATGCATACTCTCGCTCTGGATCACAAATCAGGACATCGTCCTGCGTTGCCAGTGCCAGGAATACAATCTGCATTTTTGCATTAAAGGATTTTCCACTTCCCGGCACACCTAAAAGGAATGAGTTCGGGTTCAGGAGTTTTTCTTTATTGCACATGATTAAGTTATGAGAGATTGCATTTTCTCCACAATAGATGCCGCCTGCGTCCATAATCTCCTGCACCCGGAATGGCATCAACACTGCCACGCTCTCCGATGTCAGCGTGCGGACTGCCGGAATCTTTCGGTGTCCGATGGGAAGTGCTGTATTTAGTCCGTCCATTTGCTGAAATTTCAAAACTGAAAACTGGCATAACTTTTTCCGTCCAATGGTCAGAAGTGTTTCCGTATCTGCGTCAAGCTGCTTTTTCGATTCTGCAGTATGCACCATAGTCAGTACACCGAACATCATACGCTGGTCACGTGTAGTCAGATCATCCATGAACTCTTTACTTTCTTTTCTCTGCTGTTCCAAGTCATAAGGAATCACTGCGGAAAAGTTATTGTTGGCATTCTGCCGTCTCTGCCAGTTTGTGATATTCGTCTCCACACCAAGCAGACGTTTTTCCACTTCCTGCACTGCTTCATCAGTAGGAACAGGAATCACATCAATGCTCAACATCAGATTTCGATTCATGTCGGTCAGTTCTGCTATCATATCGTCTTTAATGTAAGAAGCATACTCCCGAAGAAAGAGTACCCTTCCGTAACGCTCTCCCATGCGGAAATAATCTTTTTCAAATTCAAAAGTATCCGGGCAGATATAATCTTTGAAGCTGTGCCCTTTTCTCATACTCTCCTGAATATCAAAATGGAAACCAGATTCTTCTCCTGTACGGTAAAAATCATGCAGAATCCGTAACTTATCTTCTCCATTTACCTCTGCACATTTGGAACCCAATCTTGCAAAATGGCTGTTCAGCTCTGTTGTCACTCGTGCAAAATACGTTCTGGCTTCTTCGATCGTTTTCTTATAGCAGGATACTGTCACATATTTTTCCTGCACCATGCTGTTGGAACTGGTTGCCTTATCTAAAAGCATATTGTTGTACTCTTTCCGATATAAATCCAGTCCGTCCTCCTGCATCGGAATCAGAATTGCTTTTTCAAAATCCACTTTATTCAAGCGGCGATTATTGATCGTTATTTTTGTTGTTCCACCGCAATCGAACGAATTTAATAAGTCCATATATTCCAGAAACATGGTTTCCTTATCTACTTTGCTTGCCACCGCGTAGTTGATATCTGTAAATTTATAAGTACGTGCAAATTTATTCCTCCCGATTTTAAATATCCCGTCAGACCAGATGGTCTCGATGGGAATTACCTGCTGTACACTTCTTGGAATTACAAATTTTTCTTTATCCTGCTTAAAGATATTACTCAGCGTTTTTATCATTTTTCTTGCGTCCCTCCTTCTTCAGACTTTCTTTCTCATATTTTTTAATGACTGGTTCTACTGCATCAAAATAAAGATTTTCTGACCGGAACACCAGTTTTTTCGGCATCAGGATTTCCGATTTAATCCATGCCCAGATAAACTGCTCCGCTGTCATTCCATGATATTTTACAAACCCGAACACTACACATGGGGCAGCTCCCAGTACACAAATCCAACTCACTGTTTCCATACTCATGTATGGGTGAAGCAAAAAATAAAGCCCAACGGCAATCCCGCAGGCTAATCCTGAAAAGATAAACTGTCTTAGGGACAATCCGAAAAAGATTGCCTCTGTGTAATCCCTGATTTCCTTGTTAATTTTTACTTCCAAAACGATACACCTCCAAATCGCACATTTGTTATATTTTTCCTGTTCTGTTACACTTTGGGTAAATGAAAGGGGGACTGACCTATGCCAATCACTGTTATGATTTCACTTGTTGTTACCGTTGCTCTATTCCTGATTTCTCTGCTGTTTCGGATTGCTGCCAGATTAAATCTGACCTTACCGCTGTTATACTTTCTTGCTGTTTCCACAATTCTGAATCCATGGACAGCAACTCATGAGAAACTTGCATTTGCAATCCTCTATCTGCTGACTGCCTTTTCTGTTCTCAGCTGGATTTTTGCTCTGCGACGCAAATGGCAGGAACATCAATACTACAAAGCTATGAAAGATGATATGTCCTTCCAGATTTCTCGTGCCAGACAGAGAGGGATTCCTTTAGATTCTGTTCATTTTGATTCTCAGGGGAATATGCGGTATAACAACAGCAACAACATTGTAGAATAAATTTTAAGGATGCTTTCGGGCGTCCTTTTTACAATCCCATCATTTCCCGTACTACCCTGTCTGACATCTTCACTGCTCCGACCAGTACAAGCATATTGAAAATCAATTCTCCAATATAACTCCACACCATAGTCACTGCTGCTGCGTCCGGATCGACTACTGGCGGTGATGATGCAAATAGTGAAAAAATAATGCAGGCAAGCACCACGATTGCTCCCTTCCAGACACACTGCTGCATAAGACTTTAAAAAACTTCTTCCGATATTCTGGCTTGGTTCTCCTGCAAAGGAAGATAACGGAATCGGTGCAATGGCTGTATAAAGATATAATCGAAAAAATCTTCCATATACACTCATAATCATAATGAAGCTCAATACCGTAATGAACAGTCCACCGATCAGTGTCACCGCCCATAGTGGGATACTTTCAAAAAATCCACAATCTTCTACTGCCTTTATAATCTCGTCCGGTAATACTGTATCTTCCGTACTTCCAAATCCCTGCTGTCTTCATAATCGTACTCGTTATTCCCTGTACAATATTAAAAAGTGCCATCATCAATTCCAATCCATACGTGACTACGCCTTTTGCAATCGCAAAGCGTATAAAAATTTTCAATGCGTGTTCCGGTCTTTTTACCTCTGTGAAACTGCCACAAGTCTTGACCACTCCGACTACAAAGAAAAGCACTAACAAGGCATAGCCGATTGCCTGCAACGCTCCATGAATCTGCACAATCACCTGCCAGATACCGCCACCCTTAAAGGTCTCCGGCGACTGTGTGAGTATCTGCCAGATTTCCGCAAGTTTACTGTTCCAGGTATCCAAGGCATTTTGCAAGTTCTGTACTACCCAGTTATCTGACACGTTCTAAACACCTCCTGTCTTAACCGGGACAGTGCGGCTCCTTTCGGATCTGCACCGTCCCATTTTCTTTTTTCCTTATTCCCTGTTCTTCTTAACCCTGTAATCAGATTCAGGATTTCTTTCGCAAATGTAATGATTACACCACCTGCTAATGTTAAAAATCCATTCGCTCTCTGACTTGGATCGTGAGATTTCAGTGATAAACCAACTTGCACAATTCCAAATCCCAGTAAAATCATTCCGATAGCACGAATCAGTCCAAAGATAAATGTGGACAGATTATTGATAACGGTCAGTGGATCGTCTGCCGCAAATACGGTACTTGCTCCCGCTGTCATAATCAGTACCATTGCAATATACACTGCAATGGCACGTTTCATTTTTGCTGTCATTGGCAGCTTCTTCGTTGACTTTTGTTGTTTCTTTCTTCTCCTGCTTCTTTCGCATATCTAACTTCATTTTTTAATAGCCTCCTATATATTTTTCTTGGATTTACACATATTTCTGGATAATTTCTTCCAGATCTTCATCGGATAATAATTCGTAATCTTCCGATTCCAGTGAATCGTCTGTGAGTTCACCTTCTAAGCTGTCTCCCAGTGAGATACTTGCCACTGCCCGGTCAACTGCTCCATGCAGATACGGCTTTCCATTCCCGTCAGTTGTAAGTCCCACATTGGGGTGTTTTAAAATATCGAATTTCTCGTCTAAAATTGGTCTTTCTCCACGAATAAAAAGAATCGCATATCGGTTATCCAACATGCGAACTTCATCGGGTGTCATCAGCTCCCGCCCTGTATTCTGATAATTGGTGGAATAATTCCCGGAATGTCCCGTTGACTTTCCATAGGTGTTCGTGTCAATCGTTGCCTTGCCAAGAAGTTCGCTGACATATTTATGCGTCCCCTGCTCGTTGCCACCTAAATATAAAAATTCGTCACAGTTTCCCATAATGCTTTCCCATTGCTTTTCAAACAGTGCTTTTAACTGTGCTAGATTCTGCAAAATAATACTGACTGACACTTCTCTGGAACGCATAACGGACAGAATCTTATCGAAGTCATCCGGCAGTGAAACATTTGCAAATTCGTCCATGAGGAAATGCACATGAACCGGAAGTCTCCCTCCATATTTATGGTCTGCCAGATAGAACAACTGCTGAAATAACTGGGTATACAATATTGACACCAGAAAGTTATAACTGGTGTCGTTGTCCGGGATTAACGCAAATAAAGCCACTTTTCGCTCTCCTAGTGATGGCAGGTCTAAATCGTCCGTTGCGGTCAGTGCTGCCAGACTGGATAAGTTGAATTTCTCAAGTCTTGCGGCTAATGTGATTTGAATGGATTTTAATGTCTTGGCACTACCAGAGTGGTAATCTTTGTAATACTTTACTGCGATATGTTCCGGGTTCTTCATTTCCAACCGCTCAAACAATTCATCAAGCGGTGACTGGTACTGGTCATCGTCCTCTCTGACTTCTCCGGCACGTAACATTTCCATTACCATCGGGAAATTCTGTTCTTCTTCCGGTGCTTCATATCTCAGATAGAAAATCAGTGCCAACAACAGCATAGAAGCTGCGGTATCCCAGAATGGATCGTTAGACTGACTTCCCTTGGGTGTAGTCGCTTTGAATAGGTTCGTTACCAATCTCTGCACATCGTTATCGTCCTTCAGATATACAAACGGGTTATAGCAATGGCTCTTTTCCATGTTGATCAGGTCAAGCACTCTTACCTCATATCCTTTTTCTTCCAGAAGATACCCAGTATCTCTTAGATTTTCTCCCTTTTGGATCTAAAACCACAAAAGAAGTATTCGCCTGCATCAGATTCGGCTTTGCAAAAAATCTGGTCTTTCCTGAACCGGAACCACCAATCACAACCGTCAATACATTTCGCAAATGTTTTCTCATGTTATAACTAATCTGCACATGCATGGTCAGCAACTTATTTTTTGTAAATCGCTTCTCCCTGTATCTGCGATTGATTTTCTTCACATTTCCCCATTTAGCAGAACCATGTTCTTCCCCTCTCCGATAGTGTTTCTTTGTGGATATATAAATCCCGATTCCCATGCCGTAAGACAGCAAAAAAATAAGGACAGTTTTTACACTGTCCCCACATAACTGAATCGAAAACGGGTGATTCATTGCTTCCGGGACTCCATCCAGAATCCCCATAAGACCAGACGAAAGATAAGGTGCGACAAGTAACGCAAACCAGATAACCGGGATAATTCCAATTACCGCCAGTATCAGACTACTCTGCTCATCATCGTTCTTCATGGCTTCTGCGCCCTCGCTTTTCCTTCTCCGGCGGCACTTCAATCTTCTCAATGACTTTCATCAGGACATCATCGACAAGCTCCGTATCTTTTCCCTCTTTCAGCATCTGATTCCGCTTGTCCTTTAGGGAATGGAACACTACGCCACTCTCATATTTATCCAGTTCTAACGTAATCGTATCACTGCTCATTTTGCATTCTCCTTTCCCGAATTTTTCTAGCGTGCTTCTTTTCTATGTTGTCCTCTGGATTTCTGTTCTTTCTTTTCAGGCTCTGGATTTTCTTTCTTATCTTTCACATTTTCAGAACTGTCTTGCCCGTTTTTTTCAGCCTCTGACTGTCGGTAAGTTGCATTCCGATTCTGATCCAGTACCTTTGCCATTCTTGCAGAAATTGCATTCGCTGCATCTCTGGCTCTGGAAAGTTCCACTCTCACTTCCTGAGTCTCCATTTTTTCAAAAAACTCTGGTGCATGTAAAAAATTATATCGACTGGTATCCATTCCATATTTTTTACACAACATATAAGACGCACACGATACATGAAATGCATCTTCATTTTTATCATAGTGTGGATTTCCATCCGCATATCCGGCAAATACCAATTCTGGCACAAGATTCTGAAAGATTTCCTGTGCACTCATCCCTTTTCTTACACAAATACAACCTTCTTCCGGTTTAAAAAATGCTCCTTTTTCATCCGGCATCTGTTCTGGTTCTGCTGCAACAATATTTACCGGAGGGGTACTGACTAACGCCCGGATTAAATCATGTTCTTCATATTCTGACTTTTGAATTGTAGTATCGGACATTGTTGTCTGAGAAATATCATATAGCTTTTTCGCATTATAATAATTTCCAACTGTACCATCTTCACGCTTATATGTTTTTCCCGGCTCTAAAATCAGAACTGGATTCTGTCGTTCCATACGTTTTAAATAAAATCCATGATTTCTCCAGTATCCATAGTCACCTAATTTCTGTGCATCTGGTCTTTGTGCCAGAATCAGAAGTGCATTATTGGTAGTATATCGATCAAAGGTACTCTGTACATCCAGATACTTCTGCAGCATTTTCCCATCCGTTGCCACTTGTGCGGTTACCTGCTCTGACAACTCATAGCAGCGATTCCTGTTATTTTTGCTTTCCGCAATAAATGCCTGTACCTTTTCATCCTGTGGTACAGCCGATGCATTTAATAAAGAATCAAAACTATTATCCATAAAATTTACCTCTCTTTCCCTTTCCTTGGTTTTCGTTTCTGTTGTGGCTGCTGGTGGCGAATCTGATTCCGGTCTTTATTTCCCTGATTTCTCACCGGATCATTTCTATTCTCACGCCGCTCCGCTTCTTTCTTCCTTGCATTCTGTATTTCCCGAAGTTCCTTTCTGACCGATGGTTTCTCTGGTTTTTCCGGTGTAAATAACTTAGAAGTACCCTCTGCGGTTTTCTCTTGCTTCTTTGAGGTAGGCTCGGACAGACGGGATTTGGTCGTCTTTGCCAAAGAGGGGTTTTGCTCCTTACCCTCTTTCTTCACCGACTCTCCAAACAACTCGTCCATAAGCTGATCCTCCTTGGATTTCTGCGGATAATCTTTTTCCGGCTCTGCCTGTCCCTGTTTTTCTTGCTGAACCTGTACTTTTTCCGGCTTCTTTTCCTGCTTCTCTGATTTTCCGGCTTTTGCTTTTTCTGCACGTGTCCGCTCAATTTCCGTCTTAATCTTCGCTGCTTCTGTTACAGATGCAAACTGGAATCTATCTACGATACGGTTGATTCTTGGTGCATCTTCTTCCTTTACAATCACATCTACCAGTCCGTCACTGCTTCCTTTGGGATTTCGGACTGCACAATATAACACGCCATATCGCTTTGCTTCCTGCACGAATTGTTTCAGATCACTTTCTTTCACCGAAAATACCGTCAGTGGTCTACCCTGATTTAACCAATGTTTCAAGTCTTACTCTGCCTTTTGTCTTTTTCTTCTCTTTTAAGACTGTATACAGTATCACTGCCAGATGCTTCGCACCTGTACCACTGATCTTCAATGCTGCTTCACCGACTTCCAACGACATTCGTACCACCTGATCAGCGGCTTCGCCTGATGTGTTCATGGCTTTGTTCCTCCTTCTTCTCTTTTTCTTCCCGCACCGTCTTAAATTTTTCTTCGATTACCTTGGAACGTGCGGCGATTCCATCACAAAGTGCTGTCTTCTTTCTAAGCATTCCGATTTTCTCTGTCAGAACTTTTATCTGCTCCTTCATTTCCTGTATTTCTTCTTCCGGTCTGTCTGCCCTGATCTTATAACGCAGGTGCTTCCGCTCCTCCACACACTGCTCCATTTTCTTCTGCAAACTTTCTTTCAACAAAAAAAGCTGCTCCGCAGTATCAATGTGATAATGGCAGAGCAGCTTCGTCTCTTTTGAAATGGTATTCAGTTTCAATAAATCCTCCCGGAACAATACATGCACCTGTTTGGCAGATATTGACAGGCGGTTCTTCGGCAGGATTCCTAAAAGATAACAGTAATGCAGATACAATCCCCGAAGTCCTCCGATTTTTCTCGTCTGCTTGAAGTTGCCGGATATCTGAATCCGGTAATACTTCCCAACTGAAATTTTCTTCTCGGCAGGTAATTCATTTTCTTCCAGAATCCGAACCCGGATTGCTTCCAGCGAATAATTCTCTCCAAAGTTCCGCTTTAGCTTCAGACCTCGCTCTCGCCCTTCCGGACGAATAGTGATGTCTTTTCCAAACTTAAACAAGTATCCTTTTTCCCGCAAATAAAAAAAGAACTGTTTTTCAGTCCTCGCTTTTCGGATTGCTTCATCAACATCTGCTTTTACCATGCTATGATAACTCGGCTTTCCTTGCTGTTCTGCCTGCCACTCAGCATAATGTTTTCCTTTTCCCTGTTCCGGCTGCCCGACAACCGATAACTGGTATTCTTTACATAACCGGTCCGACACCATTCGCATATCCCGATAATCCTGATTTGTCCTGTGGTATCTTTTCCCGTCAAGGAATGAAACTGAGTTCACCACAAAATGATTGTGTAAATGATTTGCCTTATCCAAATGAGTTGCAATCAGCACTTGATACTGACTACCCCACAATTCTTCTGCCAGCTTCTTTCCAATCTCATGTGCCATTGCCGGATTACACTCTCCCGGTGCAAAAGACTGATATCCATGAAATGCAACAATCCCGCCTTCCTTTCCAAAACGCTTTTTGACTGCAATCATTTCTTCTCTGGCAGTTGTCGGTGCACAATTAATTCCCGATACATACTGTTCCATCAGTTCTTCCGATTCTCCGACAAGCTCTGTTTCTACGGATTCGGATTGTTCCCGTCTGGTCTTTTCGGCATTCACCGCATAGGTAATCACATCATTAAATCCCTGTAATTGCCCAGTTTCACTTTCTAAAATCAGTTCTTGGTTCGTCTGTTCTTTGGTCTTATCTGGATTTTCCGCATAATTGATGACTTTTCCAATCCAACCCTTTGATGCTCCAGATTGATGTCACTGCCATGATTCATTTTTCTCTGGAAGTATCACTGCTTCTGTAATCTTACGGACTGCTTCATTGAACTTCCGCACTTCCTTATCGTAACGCTGCACATCTACCACATTTAACACATGTGCTTTCTGTGCGATCTGATTTAAGTTATTTCCAATCTTATGCAGCTCCCGCATCATAGAATAATAATCTGACGGCGGTGCGTCTCTTGGAACAACACCAGAAATCAACTGTCTCAGGTAAGCTTCCCGGTTCAGTCCGCTTCTCTTTACTTTCTTATCCAATGCCTCTGCTTCTTTTTTGTTCAATCGGAAAAGGATTGCTACATTACGTTTTCTCAACGCTCCATCTCCTTTACTTTCTGTATAGAATCTGGTTCCTGGCGAATCTGGTGTTTTTCTTTATCGTAACTGTAAACTCTGTCTGAGAGAACCTCCTGCCGTTCCACTTCATTTTTATTTACTTCCCGTACCATTTCACCAAGCATTTTCGGTTCCATCTCTCCATTATCCGGAACGATCAGAACTTCATGCACCGATGACGGCAAAACATAGAATCCTTCTGGGAAAAGCTGTTCCAGTTTATTTAAAACTTCTGGCTGCGTGATCATAGATGCTCCATATTGCTTTTCTACATTCGTAAGTGCATACAGCATATCATGTGAACGAAGTCCAAAATCAACATTTTCATCTAACAGGTTTGTTGCATGTCCTTCTTCATTAAAAATACTCAACAACATTTCGTCCATTGACTGAAGAATCGGTGTATTTACAGGCTGTGTATTTGCTCTGGCCTGTTGGAACATTTCCTTTGCATCCACATTCCACATCTTAAGATGTTCATTTTTCACCTTCATAGTCGCTTTTCCATCGTTAGACTCTACCGGAAAATCCACATAACAGATAGCCGACAGATCTTCCATATTTTCATGAGGCATTTCCTGTAACATTCGTTTGTTTGCCTGGGTGTTCACAAGCATCACCGCCAGATGCTCCTTCACTGAATCATAATCCATTGGGTTGATACCACTGTGCAAAAACGGAACATTGCCTGCTTCTTCCATGCATCTTGCAATTTCGTTCATCACTTTCTCAACGGGTTCACCCAAACGTATTTCATTGAAGAACGGTTCTACATAGACAACTGGGCACACATTTTCTTCCTGCAGTCTTACCTGGACTCCTACCATCTGGACTCCATTATTTTTATTCATCTGCATTACCTGAAATTCTGCATTCTCATATTTAGCTGGAAGAAAATTCCGGATGTCTTTTGCTACACCTTCCGCAAATACCTTTTCTGCTATCATTTCTTTTGCAATCATTTCTTCTGTTCTCCCTTCTTCTTGTTCATTTTCTTTAAATATTCCTGATACCGTCTTTTTGCTTTCTTCTTATCTTTCACTGATACTTCCACCTGCATCTTGTGTCTCCTTTCTTTTCGTCTACTGAATCTTGTTAATCTGCAACAGGCACATCAACACAACTCCTATGATGCCACCTACTAATACTCCACAAATAAACTTCAACATTATTACTTTCTCCTTTTTCCATTTTCCGAGGGTCACAGGGATTCTCCCTAACAAGCAGCCGCCGGACTGACAGACAGGAAACCTGTGTGGCAATCCAAAGGCGTTGCTTGCTGGTATTGTGTATTCTTCTGCACCCGTCTCACTGTTCCGGGTATCAGAAGATTTACTTGCCGAAAAAGCACTTGCTTTTTTTATTCTTTCAGTTCACAAATCCCGCAAGCTTCACACAAGTATTCACACTTTGTGCATCGTACATTTTCATCAGTTGCCATGCATTCTTCACTTGCCGGACAATACTTTTGACAACTTTCACACTGCTCCGTACAGCTTTCTTCTGACACTTTCTCAGCAATAATTCCAAGTAATTCACTCTGTTCTTTTTCCTCTTTCAACTGTGTTTCCAGAAAAATCTTCAACAGTTCTTGGCTGTCTACATCGTCTTCCATCGTCAAAAACAGCTCTTTCCTATGCACGATCTTCAGTTCATATTTTGCAATTTTCATATCTTTTTTCACCTTCTATCTCTCATATTTTCATGACCTGACATACTCTTTTTCGTGCTTTTTTCTCGCTTTGTAATCGCCAGATTTAACTTGATGCAGAGCAGATCGTTGTAATCTTTTCCTTGTTTTGATGGTACATCTTTTACCTGATATTGCTTCAGAATTACTGTAGAAATTGCTTTTGTGGCAAGTCTTCCAATACGGTCATTATCCAAATGAAATACGATTGTCTTCACCTCTGGATGCATTTTTAGTGCTCTTGCCAACGCTGCAGGGACTTTACTTTTTTCAATTTCTTTTGCTGGCTGATAGACACCTGCCAGTGACAATAAATGTTCTCTTCTCCACTCCTTCCCGTCCAATTTCAACAATGTCGCATAAGATAACAGATCAATAGCTGACTCAAACAGATGCATCGTATCACATGATTTCTCTGTGAAAATGGAAAAAGAATAGTTCTTATCACTTCCATTTGCTTCTCCGATAAAACTTGTTCCGGTTCCCCTAATGGCTGCATATTTCGGATTATCTTTCTCATCCATCCCTGCAAACACCGCGTTGTGATGAAATGCACTTTCATAAACTCTTCCGGACTCTAAACAAAACTGAATGATTTCCTTATCAATCCCACGTCCTGAAAGATACGCAATCACTTTCTGATCATCTTGATTCTTCTTTGGCAACAGTAACTGTTTCTCCATCGGAACATTCTCAGATACAGAAAGAGACGGCTGAATATTTGCCCTGTTTTGCAAGCAATTCAACCGCCTCTAAAAAACTGTATCCTCTTACTTTGATCAGATAATCCAGTGCTGATCTGCCACCGGTTCTCTGACTCCACCACATCCATTTCCCATTTGATATTTTCAAACTATCGTGTGTTCTGGTAGTGTAGGTGTTGCCAGAAAAGTGAACTAATTCGTATGGTTCATAATTTTTCAAGTACGTAAGCAAATCCATCCGCTTGACCTCCCGCACGACCGATGGTGGTATATATGGCATAATTTTCATCTCCTTTCTTGCCTTAGATTGATATTATTGGGGATAATATCCGGGCATGAAAATAGCCAGGTGATTCCTTGGGTCGGAACCATCTAGCTATGTATTATATTATTTTATTCAAGATAATTATTATACCTCTTTTTAATCCAACCATTCATTTGGTATCAATTTATTATTTTCGCCTCTCCACTCTTCAACCAAATGCATATTACTAACTCCTTCCCATGCTGATTCATCCGCATGCTCCAATACTATAATCTGCATCTGGTGCTTCGTCTTTTCCATGGCTTCAGACATTGCTTCGAAAATCTTTTTTACAGCTAAAATATCTTCGTCTTCCAAATGAGGGTCTGCATCTTTATCCTCTTCTTTTTGCGCTGCCTTATTAGGAAAATATACTTGGCTAGGCTGATCATATACAATAAACTGCGGAATTGGCGAATGCTTTTGCTCTGCAAAAAACATCTGAAATGCTAATGATACAGAAATATGATAAGATAGCCAGTTAGAGCCACTACCTATTTCCCATAAATAATCTTTTCTTCCAGATTTACTCGTAACAGTTATTGTAAGATTTTTGTAATCAATTTTAACACTATCTTCTGGTCTTTCCGTATCTAGCAAAGGTAATAATTTCATTATTTTCAACTCAATATTCTCCAATGCAGACGCAAATCTTTTCCTTATGCCTCCCTCATTAATTTCATTCTGTAATACAATGATTTTCTTTTGTAATTCAGAAATTTCTTCTTGTAACTCACCATCATAGCCTATTGCTCTATATGTTTCTTCTGCATACTGAAGCTTTCCTAAAAACCTAGACACACTTTCCAATGTATATTTCTGATTATATGTCTTATCTTTCTTATTATTTTGAATCTTAATACTCTTTTGAACTGCCCCAAGTCTCTCTGTCAATTCGGATATTTTTCCTTGTACAATAGAATACTCTCTTTCAAATGCTACTGGAATTTCTGCGATTTCCTCCGACTCTTCTTCTAAATCCTCTAAATTTCCAATTAGCTCCCTCATTTGACCATCAACATTATGTTTGCTACCGCAAAACGGACAAATTTCATTTTGACTTATTAATTCATTCAACCATTTTGATATACTTAATCGATCAATTTGTATTGTTAATGTTTTCCTATATTCATCAATACTATCTATAAATTGAGTCATCTCTATATATCGACTTTTATATTTTGACAACTCCATTGATATTCGATTTTCTTGTTTTCTAAGCGATATAATTTCTTTAGATGCCGCTTCTACATTCTCTTTTAATATCACGGTATCTTCACTACTTTTTTGTGATATTCTTTTCAACAAATTCATTTGTGCATCAAAATCAAGCGTATCTGTAGAATATTTTGCATCTATTAATCCTATTTCTTTTGCAGCATTAATCCAACTACCTATTTCAATACGCCATTTTTCGGACACTTCTTGCATTTTTTGAAGTTCACGTTCTTTTCTCTTCAATTTCTTTTGCAATTCATTCAATTCTTGTCGTTTAGCTAAAATCTCAGGTGTAATTGCCCCCAAAATGTAAGGGAAAATATTAATAAGTTTTGTACGATGCTCCATTGTATCTGCTTTATAAAATAAGGTATTAGCATTAGCCACTATATTTTGTGTTTGATAACAAAAAGCCATCATATCCCTAAAAGACGGCCTATCTGTAAACCCGTTAAATTCATCTTGATTGAGCTCTAAGAATGTAACTCTTGCTAACTCATCTAAATATCTGCGGACATTCTTACATGTTGTATTTTTCCCTGGAATCTCAGGTATCTCTATCTCTTCGCCTTCCATTAACATCATATCATCTGTTACCTTGTGTTGTCCGGGCTCTCTCCTGGCCAACAATAATTTTTTCTCATCAATTTTTACAATAATACCAAACCAAGAACAAGCATCTCTTATTGTATTAACAGGTATCTGGCATTGTCCATCACCTAGGCAATAATCTATTATTGGAATAATTGCTGATTTACCTGTTCTTGAAGCACCTGTAATTACATTTATTTTATCACAACAAAAATCTACAGTTTTATAGGAATACTGTACTTTTTTCGACCATAATATTATCTTTTCAACTTGAAAATACATTTTAAAACCTCACTTTCAAAATTTGAGAAATTTCCATCAATGTCAATCTTGAACACCATATTCCTAATTTTTCGGCAGCTTTTCCCATTTTTGCTAATTCTTTGGACTTTGTTTTAAAACTACTAATATTATCCTCTAACGGCAAAACATATGCATCTTTTTGAATCTCAAATAATTTTCCAGACATCCCAATTCCAATAGCTTCTAATGTCATTACTTTGTATCGTTGACTGGTATTTTGAATTTGGAGAATCAAGTCCTTATTACTATTCTTTTTTTCAGTGAATTTATCAGCGAAAAAAAGCAATCCAGATTTCTTTTGTGTTGATGCTATAAAATCCACAATTTCTTTTTTATACATCATCGGCAGCACTATAAATAACAATGGCATTGGTGTCATATCTTGATTTTCTTCCATATATCCTAATGAAAATCTTGAAAGCAAATATGCACTTAATGCCGGATTTTGAATATTGTAAAATTCCTTAACTAAATTTCCCAACTATCGCTTTCCTCCTTGATTAACTCCGAATATTGCGGATGCCAACCAATTTCTAAATTATTTGCTAAAGCATGATAACATCCATTTTTAAAAAAATCTGGCACATACACTGAATCCATTTCTACATTTTTATCTTGACATTTATAATATATCATTTTACCTTGATCTTCAGATGATTCATTCTTTTTTTCGAGCATAACTATTCTTTTTTGTAACTTCCATGTACGCTTCAAATTGGATTCATATGTTTGAATACTTTGCATACTTATGTCTCCATTTTCCGCCCATGTAGCCCGATCAATCGCTGCTCTTAGATAATCATTAATAGCCTCTACCTTTTCAGTATAATCGCAATCGATAATATCTAACTGTTCAATATATACTCTCTTTTTCTGAAATTCTTGTTCAATTTCTTGATTACTTGGTTCTACAGAATAAGTCATAAGACTATGTTTTTGATTGTGTTCTCGATATAAAGCTCTCAATTGTTTTTGGTAATCTTCTAAAGATATAGCGATTGGTTGTCCAGCCTCTACCATTTTTGTTACTTTAATGTCTATCCACCCGATAATTCCTACATAAATAGGATCGATAATATCCTCTGGAATTCCAGATTTGTTAAACTCATTCCTAACTGTGATTGTATAATCCTCAATACACTTCTTATATTCAAATTTTTCAATTATTTTTAAAGCCAAATCTTTTTTTTCATCTTTATAAAAATACTCAACATATTTCCTACATTCTTCTCCTATTTCTTTTAGTTTCCCTTGCTCATCATAAAATATTTCTTTTGTCTTATTCCACGCATCAATAGCTTCTTCTGTAGATTTCGCTGAATGAAATTTATCAACAATAGTTCCTTTTTTATTAACATTAATAAATAATATATACTTTGTATTTTCCGGATCCAATTCTCCTGTTTCTGCTGAAAGCATCCAATTATACATTGTTTTCCATAAATCAATAGCCTTATTTGAAACAGGATTTCTATTTGATAATGCACTTTTCAACTGAATGGCATCCCGACTTCCATCTGGATGTTCCACACCAACATCATCAAAGACTTCTACACTTACACTGTCTCCTTTTTCACAATTTAACAATTCATACAACATATGATGCGATTGTATCATATAAGCATATACTTTATCTGGAACATGTGTATTACTAATATTCGTTTTCTTGACTACCTTTTTATTCCCCATATTCCGACTCCAAAACATAAGTAATTTTTTTCTTATTTTAGCATATTTGCTTTAAAGATTCTATTACTTAGGTTTTAATTACACTTATTATAAGAATTTTGAGGCAATGCATTAATTGAATTCACTTTACGCTCGTATTCAAAACAGATATTCCCCTTTGGTTTTACTATTGATTTTATAATTTATCTTCCGTCATCCTTCCGAATCTCATCAATGATCCGACCAATATTACACGTAATCTGTCCTTTACACTGATGAATATCCTCATTGATTTTCTTTTCCTGTTCAATAGCAATCTCTATATTTTTCGCCAGTTCTCCAATCGCAGCATTTTTCTTCGGATTGATTCCTGTTCTGGCAAGTAGCAACTTATAGATAAATGTCTGATGTCCATCTTTTTCATTCTGGATAATCTGTTCAGCATTTGGCTCAATATCATCTTCGTATGAATTTTCATAATGTAACAACAGAAATAATTCAAATGCCGGATTACTAACCGCTAATATATTCTTCTTTTCACCTTCAGCTACCAATTCATCATAATCAAGTACCTTCTCTTCAAAAATGTCTCCATCAAATACAACAATCATCTTATCCCGTTCTTTATCAAACGCTATTTCTGGATTTTCTTTCTGATTTTCTGCAAACTCAATCAAACGTCTTGGAAATGAAATGTCCCTGTCTCCCTCTGTTTTTTCAAGTAACCGGATATCGATCAATGGATGAATGTTTAACTCTTTTCGGATATCAATTAACTTTTTGAAATACCATGTTTCAGTATTTGCACCCTCACATATGAAAAAGTACTTACGATAAGGCTCAATCTGTTCTTCTTCATCTGTAGTTCTACTATTCCAATTCGTATAACTTCTTACTGGAGCCAAGGCTACTCCTCCTCTCTAAAGTCGAATGTTGAAAATACCGGTATCGCACCATATCTACCTTCCAGATATGCCTTGCTCAACACCTTATCATATCTCTCTTTAAAACGATCCAGGGAATAAATAGAGCTTGCATTTTCTGCGTTACGTTCTACAAACCAGATTTCATCCCTTCTAAAAATAGCCTGATCCATAATGGATGATTCATGTGTAGTGAACAATAGCTGCATACGCTGCTCATCATGTAGCTGCATAAACAATTGCAAAAATCGTTCTGTCAGCTTCGGATGTAAGCTTCTCTCCAATTCATCCACAACATAAAGAACATCTTCTCGTTTATTCAACAGCATATCCATCAAATCGAATAATCTTCTTGTTCCATCTGATTCTTCATCAAATCCAAACTCATAAAATGACTTATTATGATGCAACCGAATTGTTGTGACCTTCGGTTCAGAATGTCCTTCAACTTCGATATTAAAGAAAGTTTCCTTCGACCTCATCGTCATTCTGAATGATGGTTCTTCCTGCTCTTCCATTCTATTTTTTACATGCTGCATCATCTTATCAAATACTGATTTTGGCAATGCATTTGATAACTCATCCAATGTAATTTCTTCTATTTTCACCTGGCTGATACCCGTATCAAATGTTTTGATTAATTTGTTAATCAGCTTCAGCGAATTATCATCATAATAATATTCCAGATCAATTAATGGCGTATCCGGTGTAATGATTGAAATATGATTCTGAATCCAATCATATACATCCCGGAAGAATAATAATTTAGATCGTGTGCTATATTTTTTCCCGCGATTCATTTCTGTCAGGAACAAAGATGTTTCATTTCCTTCAAAATCATCTGCATAGGTTTCAAATTTATTTTTTTCTGTGTTTGTCAGCGTAATACCACCATTTAACACCGGACGTTTGCTTCCTTCTCGTTCAAAGAGACATTTTGCTGAACCATTCTGATATAATTCATATAACCATTCTCCGGTTACTTTTCGTCTGCTTAAAACTGCAGAAAAACCATAGGCATAAAATTTGTCACCTACAGTAATCTGAATTTCAAAACTACTTTCTCGTTCCTTATTCTCCTGCCGATTCTTACAAAACATCTGTGTAGCTTCTATCGGAATACCATTGCAGACACTATCTTTAAAAAATTTAAAGAACAATGCCAGATTGGTCTTTCCAGATGCATTTGCTCCATAAACTACTGCATATTTTAATAACTGGGTACTTTTTATCTTTAACCTGTGATTTGCATTTGTTCGTATTTTATTTGAGGAAATCATTGTCAGCTCTGCTGCTTTATCAAAAGATTTAAAATTTTCAACACTTACTTTTACTAACATTCTTATACACCTCCACCTTTATTATATGTTTTACTCTTCTCTCAGTCAATGCAAATTTTCTTATTTGGAGATTTTTTCGCTATATATTGTTTCTTTTTCTATTTTTAACAATTTTATTTTGAGTTATGCATATAATATCAATGTATAAGTCA